>JAESFV010000025.1_pt1 | contig 383420 bp, 362 predicted proteins | sample 9269471 | NCBI WGS metagenome assembly JAESFV01 (sample SAMN14502647, study PRJNA617108) | algae metagenome | isolation source: Symplocastrum torsivum CPER-KK1 and co-occurring heterotrophs from... | place: USA: Central Plains Experimental Range, Colorado | collected 2001-01-01
CCGCGTTCGGACAGGTCCGATACCGCCGGGCGATCTCGGACGGCGGCAGGTGTTCGATCACGGGTATACGGTTCATGACTCTCCTCCCCCGGGTTGGAGGGAGTTAGCCATCAACGCGATTCGGTATCAGCACGCAGCTGGGGTCATCAACCCGGCGGTCTTGTCTTCCTCGTCCGGTCGTGACCGCGGCTGGTCCGGTACTGGCGGGTTCCGCCGTCACCTCGACCCGGCCGGCTTCATTCTCGCCGGGGCGGATCGGCTGACCGTCACGGGCCGGTGCCACCCGGCCCCGCCCCACCCCTCGTCTCTGTCCCGCCCGCATTGCTTTTCGCCAACTTGAGGCGCTCGCCGGCGACCGGGGCGCACTCGCCACCCTCACCGCCCGGTGTGAACGCCGGGGAGACGTCTTTGGGGGCATGCCCGACCTATCCAGGGGCGCGTGAGCAAAGGGATGTGGTCGTCCGCACCCAGCCGGCCGAGTTGAAAAAGCGACCGGTGGTGCCGCCGACCCCGTGTAGCTTTTGCCGCCCCAGCTAGGGCGGTTGTAAAAGCTACACGCCTTCCGACCGGTCGCGGCTTCCTGTCCTGTGCTTTTCCGGGGATTTCGGTAGTTTTCGCATCTGGCACGATGCTTGCTTTTACTCCCAGCGTTCTCAGTCGGACCCAACGAGCGAGTCGCGGAGTGGGGCCGGAGAGAAGAGGCACGGCGCGGACCGGAACCCGCGCTGAACCACCGCCGGGCGGTGGGCTCGGACACGACTCCGGGGGGACACCCCCGGCGGCTCGGTCCCGGGCCCGCCGCCCGGTCGCGTTTACGGCCTCGGCGTCACCGCCCCCAACAGCTCCAGGGCCGTCGCGGTGATCGCGCCCGCGGCCCCCACTTCCAGGTAGCTGGACCGCGCTCGCCACGTCTCGTACCCGCCCCGGGCGTGCTGGGCGGCCGTCGGCAGGTAGCCGTTGTACCCGTTCGCCAGCGACACCGTGAACGTCTGCCGCAGCGGCGACTTCTTCCTGATCTCCAGGCCGATCTCGGTGAACACCTCGCAGGGAATGGCGACGATCCCCAGGTCACCCACCCGGATCGCCTGGACCCGGACCGGCACCGCGTCCGGGTACTTCGCTAACAATACCGTCTCCCGGGCGTAGACCTCCTCCGCCCCGGTCAGCACCCGGCCCTTCGCCTTCGCCAGAATCCCCTCGGCCCGGACTACGTCCGCCGCCGTCGGCTTGCGGACCTTCAGCGTCAGATCCTTGGTCGCGGCCGCGAGCGTCACGTCCGACCGGTAGGTGGCGCCGCCGGCAGCGGTCTTGGCGGCCCTGGCCACGGCCTCGACCACCTCGCGCGACCGCTCCCCCGGCTGCCGCTTCCCCGGCGGCGGCCCGGCGTAGTTGACGTTGTTCACGTCCCCGCTCGTGCCGTTCGACAGGATGCCGACGAAGCCGTCCCCCTTCGCCCCGAGGGTCGCCCCGACGCGGTCGGCGAACACGCCGAAGTAATCGGCCGACAGGGCCGGCATGTCGCCGACGTAGTGGAGCGAGTAGTTGGCGAACAGCGCCCGCGGTACGTCGTCCCGGCCGCGCACGCTCAGCACGCTGACCGCCGGGTCGGTCGGGCCGGCCGGCCGGTCGAGGGCCGGGTTCTGGTAGCCGGGGTTCATCCTCACCTGGTCGGTGGCGTTGCCGAACGGGTCGCGGTTCTCGAACCCGGGCTTGGTGAACCAGCGGCGGTTGAACACGTGATTCGGCTCGTCGGCGGCCCCCCAGCCGACCTTGGCCGGCGCGAGCCGGGCGTGGGCCGTGACGACCCCCGCGGCGATCTTGTCGGCGAGGAAGCGGACGTAGCGCTCGTCCGGTTCGCTCTGGAACACGCCGGTCACCGTCGGGGCGGTGTGGGTGTGGGTGGCCGAGATGAGGATGTTCTCGGCCGGGATGCCGCTCTCCCGGCTCGCCTTGGCCCGGGCCGCGTCGCCGAGCTCCCGCGGCACCATACAGCTGTCCACGACCACGAGGGCCACCTTCGTCTTGCCGTCGTCGAGGACGAGGCAGCGGGCGTGGAGCCGGTCGTGCGCGGCCGTGGCCTGCCGGTCGGCGAACCCGCCGTTGACCGAGACGGGGAAGTGTTCCGGGGTCACGTCCTGGGCGAACGCCCCGGCGAACAGCCCGGGCGGGCGGGGCGGGGCGTCGGCGGCGGGGACCGCTGTCACGGCCAGGGCGGTGAGCAGGACGGGTGCGAGGCGGGTCATGGCGGGGTTCCGATGAGGAACCCCGAAGGTACGCGGCCGGACGGGGAGGGGCAAGCGGGCGGCCCGGCGAAGCGCGAATCGCGCCCGGGCCGAACCGCCGTAGCCCCGTCCGTTGACGCCGTTTGGACCTTTTCGGTAGGTTGTAACGGTTGGGGTTTGCGGCGTGAGCTAACCTTTGCTGGCGGGCAGCTGACGGCCCGACCGATGACGACCGGTGATCCGCCGCCCGCCCGGAGACCCCGATGTTCCGGTACCGCTGTCCCCACTGTACCAAGCTGCTCCAGGCGCCGGAGATCCGGGCGGGGAAGACCACCGTTTGCTCGAAGTGCTCTCAGCCGTTGACTATCCCCGGGGACAAGGGGGAGTGGCTGAACGAGCGCGGCGAGCCGTTGCTGGCGTCGCCGACCGTCGTCATCCGCACCCCGCCGCCGGCCACATCCGAGCCCGCCCCGCCGCCCCCGGCCCCGAAGGCCGAGGCGGATAACGACGTGCTCGGGGCACTGGTCGCCGGCGAGCTGACTCCTCTCACCATCAACCCGCCAACGAACAACTTCGACCTGGACGTCCGCTCCCCGGCGGGGATGTCGTCGGCCCTGAACGCGCTGCTCGGCAACTCGGACCCGGCCGTTCCGCTGACCCCGCCCCCGGCGGTGCAGCCGGTGCAGCCGGCGCTCCCACCCGAGCCCGAGCCGATTCCGTCACCGCCCACCCCGGCCGCGGCCGCCCCCGCCGCAGCCCCGGACCTCTCGCCCACCCCGCCGCCCCCGGAGCGGACACGCTTCCCGACGCCCCCGCCCCTGGTCCTCCCGCGGCGGGCCACGGTGTCCGAGCCGGTCGAGCCGGCGGTGGCCACCGCCCGCCCCACCCCGCCGAAGGTGTCCCGCCCGGCCCCCCGGGCGGCCGCGGTCCAGCCGTTTGCCCCGCAGGTGTCGCCGTCCGGCCGGCACGCGATGCCGTGGCCTGCGGACGCCCAAGGCAGCCCGCGCCCCCGCCGGCTGGTCGGCACCACCCCGGCCCCGCCCCGCCGCGCCGGCGGCGAGGGCTACGCCGAGCCGGTCCGCGGGCGGTCCCAGGCCGACATCGCCGCCGACCTGACCTCCGCCCTGACGAGCCGCATGAAGCCGCCGCCCCGCCCCCGCCGCGATCTGAAACTCTCGACCGCCCTGTGGCTGCTGGCCACCGGGGTCGCGGCCGGGCTGCTGGTGGCCACCCTGTTCACGGACAACAACCTCGCCCCCGCCGCGCTCGCCATCGGGGTGGTGCAGGTGGCCGTCGGGTACGTGTGGATCATCTGGCTGACCGCCCGCCGTGACTGGGTCCGCGGGGTGCTGGCGGCCGTCCCGCCCCTCACGGCCTGGTACCTCGGGCAGTGGAAGTACGCCAAGTTCCGGCCGCTCCGGTTCGTGGTCACCGGCGCCGCGCTGGTCGGGCTGGCGCTGGCCGCCGGCTACGCCCAGCCACACACCCGGGCCTGGGCCGGGGTCGATGCCGCCAGCGCCGACCCCGCCGCGCCGGCCGACCCGTCCGCCCAGCGGAAAATCGCCCAGCTGCGCCGCTTCCGGGACGACCGCTCTTACCCGGCGCTGGTCAAGCTCCTCCGGGATCTGGCCCGGACCGACCCGGTGTACTCCGACGAGGCCAAGGACAAGGCCGACTTCCGGGCCGAACTCCGCGCCCTCTGCGACCACGCGGACGCCGAGGTGAAAGTCGAGGCGCTGGCCGCCTTCGCCACCTGGGGGGACGACCGCGAGGCGCAGGAGTTGTGTCTGGCGGCCGTCCGGATCGACAACCCGGACGCCCGGATGATGGCGCTCCGGCTGTTGCCGAAGTGGAAGGAGGAGCGGGTGGCGGGGGCGATCTCGGCCCGCCTCCAGCAGCGCCCCGGGATGGAGGTCGCGGCCGCCCAGAAGGCGCTGGTGGAGCTCGGCGGCCCGGTGGCCGAGCGTGCCGTGGTGCCGCTCCTCGGCGAGCAGTACGACCAAAACGTCCGGCTGACGGCGGTGGAGATCCTGACCGACGACCGGGTGGCGAGCCCGTCGGCCGCGACGGCCCTGCGGGACGCCGCCCGGTCCACCAGCGACCCGGCCGTCCGTGCCGCCGCGACCGCCGCCGCCAACCGGCTCGACGCCAAGTTCAACAAGAAGTAAACCGGCAGCCCTCGACCGGTGCCATGAACAGCATTCAAGGGATCAGGGGTTCACATCCCCTCACCTCCACCTCGCGGAACCCTTGGTAAACCAGGGGTTCTGGCATTTTGCAGGGGTGCCTCATCTAGCCCCGGACGTTAGTAGCTACCAGCGATTCGGAGACGATCAGGGTGCGGCTTGACCGACTCGGGTGGACCGAGGAACGGGCCGTCACGACGTCGGCCGACAAGCGGTTCAAGCGGGGTGGCCGGTTATCGGCAATTCGTCGCGGAATGGGCGGCCGGCACGTTCGAGACGCCGACGGGCTCCGATCTGCTGGTGGCCGAACGGATCGACTTCCTCGACGCCGAGCGGGCGTCCGTTGCGGCGCAGAGAGGGCCGGTCACCACGCCGGCCCGCCGCCGGCCGGGCTCGCCGTATCGAGGCCGGGGACGCCTACGAAGGTGAATTCCCCGAGCCGAAGTTCAAGTTCGTGTCGTCCTCTGCCCTCGCGGGCGGGGACTACCGGTCGACGTGGCTGGTCCCCCGCGTGCTGGTGAAGAGCCAGCCGGGAGTCATCGCCGGCCCCAGCAAAGGGATGAAGACCAGCCTCTTGATCGACTTGGCAGTGAGCCTCGCCGCGGGGCGGCTCTTTCTGGGGTCGTTCGACGTGCCGACGCGGTTCAAGGTGGTCGTGGTGTTCGGGGAGTCGGGCCCGCCCGCCATCCAGGAGACGGCCCGCCGGGTGTGCAAGGCCCGGGGCGTGGACCTGTCGGACCTGGACGGGCTTCAGTGGTGCTTCGAGTTGCCGACGCTGGCGAACGCCGGGGTGATGGCCGAGTTCGCGGACGGGCTCGCCGGGCTCGGGGCCGACGTGGTGGTGCTCGACCCGCTATACCTCTCGCTTGGGGCGGGATCGACCACGCCAACCTGTTCGAGATGGGGCGGCTTTGCAGGTGGCCGCGGAGGTGTTCTGAAGGCCGGGGTGATTTCGGCGGGCGGGAGTGGAGCGTAGCGGTGCAGACGTCCGGCGAGGCGCAGGCGGACCGGTCCGGGCAGCGTGAGGCCAGTCGGCTGGAAGCGAACCGGGCGAAGACGCGCAGCGAGGAGACACTGCCCTCAACGCGATTGACGACGGGGCGGAGGCCGGCCGGGGGCCACGCTCCGAGACATCTGGCGGAAGATGGTCTGTGGGGCGACCAAGGCAAATGACGTGCTACTGGGGCTGATCGAGGAGTTCACCTTCGAGAAGTCCGGCGGGAAGGGCGCCCGACAGCCGGTCAAGGGCTACCGCCGAGTCCCCCGCTGATCGGTGGTACACGATGGTACGTACCACCGATCAGCCCTTCTCGTACCACCGATCGTCAGATCCTCGTGGGAGAGCGCACGCCGCCGACCACTCGCCCCCTCACGGCCCCGGCCCCCGCCGGGGCCAAACTTTCGCGGCGAACACCTGATGATCCTCCTGTACGACCGCCTCATCCGGGCTACCGTTCCAACTCGAACCCAGCCCTGGAATTTTGCTAATCACCCTTCCTTTTGCGCGTTCTGTGCCTCTTCGCGGCCACTGCCCCAAGTCGTCCGCACGGACCAGACTGGTTCTCGGAAGCAGGCGGTGGGCCGATTGACCGCCCGACCGCATCCGCTTACCATCCGCGTGAGCCCTCTCCCCGACCACTCGCGCACAGGCATCGCATGGCGTCCAAGCCGACCCGCGGTCCGAAGGCCAAGCGGCCGAAGCCGCTCCTCCTCAAGCCGCTCCAGATGAAGGACTGGCCCGGCCTGTTCGGCACCGTCGGGAAGGCGTGGGCCGCGGCCGGGAAGGCGGACGTCGAGGGCGCGTTCGAGGTGGCCGCCAAGGCTCTCGGCGCCGTCGGCTTCAAGGACGACCCGGCCGGCCTCGCCTGGCTCTGCGTCCAGCGGGCGCTGGCCCGCGCGCTCCGGCTGGTGGTGACGCCCCTCCACCTCGGGGGCGACGCGGAGCGGGCCGCGCTGGGGCAGGCGTTGAGGCCCGCCCCGTTCGACGCCGAGTTAGCCGCGCTCGAGGTCGTGCTCGACCAGGACTTCTTCGACCGCCCCCTGTACACCCCCTACGTCCGCCACGTCGGGCGGATGCTGCGCTCCTGGCTGGTCGCGGGCGGGACGGCCGACTCCGTCGCCGATCAGCAGGTGCAGTCCTTCTACCAGGCGTTCGTGGCGACCCTGGAGCGGGAGTGGCAGGAACACGCGGAGCAGCTCAAACCCCTCCTCCCTGCCAACCGCGAGACGCCCTTCACCCCGGCCGCGGACGAGGAGTTCGCCTGGGCCGCCTACGGGCAGTGGCTCCTCGACCAGTCCGATCGCCAGCTGTTCGAGGAGGACTTCGGCGTCCGCCGGGTGTACGTCCCCCTGCGGACCTACACCGACCGGGCCGAGGGGGCCGCCGTCACCCGGACCGTCGGCACGGCCGGGGAGATGCTCGACCACTGGCTGGAGGCCGGCCGGGCGGACGACGACATCCGCATCGTCGAGGGCGACCCGGGGGCGGGGAAGTCCACCCTGGCCCGCGTCTACGCCGCCGACCGGTTCGGGCGGACGGTCGGCGGCCGGCGCTGGCGGGTGGTGTTCGTCCCCCTGCACCACCCGGCGTTCGAGGAGGAGCGGCCGCTCGACGAGTCCGTGACCGCGTACTGCCAGGAGGTCTGCGCCGGGCTCCGCCACCCGCTCGACCGGGACGCGCCCGACCCGACGCTCCTCGTCCTCGACGGGCTGGACGAACTGTCCCGCGGCGGCCACATCGGGGTGGACCTGATGCGGTCGTTCGTGAACGCCGTCTGCACCCTCAAGGATCTGTGGAACCACGACCGAGATCAGGCCCAACTCCTCGTCCTGGTGTGCGGCCGGCCCATCGCCGCCGACGTCGCCCGGCGGATCGTCCGGCGGACCGATGCGGTTATCAACGTCCTCCCCTTCGTGATCGACCAGGACGAGTTGAAGCGGTCCACGACTGGGCAGCAGATCACCCTGGCCGGCCAGACCAGCCTGCTCAATGCCGACCAGCGCGAGGCGTGGTGGGAGCAGTATTCCGTCGCCAAGGGGCGAGAGTCGGGGGCGGATGTTTACGCCCTCATTAAGGAAAACGCGGCGTTGACTGCGGTGACCGCCCAGCCGTTGTTGAACTACCTCGTGGCGCTGGTGCGGCAGCAGAACCCGGACCGGGCACTGCCGGCCAGTCGATTCGATCTGTACTACCGCCTCGTCCGCAGCGTGTGGGAACGGCGCTGGGGGCGGAACCGGGTCCGTACAGCTGGCGATCTCAGTTTTCCCGAGCTTCTTAACCTGCTGGAGGAACTCGCGGTCGCAGCCTGGCAAGAGGGGAACATCCGCGAGATCCGCGTGGCTGCCGTCCGCGCACGGCTCAACGACCTCCAACGAGAAGCCCTGGCCACGGTCGAGCGCGACACTGACCAGGGACTACTCCGGCTGATGCTGGCCTTCTTCACACGCCCGCGTAGTCAGGTGCAGGGCGATGAGGCGTACGAGTTCACCCACAAGAGCTTCGCGGAGTTCCTGGTCGCTAGTCGGCTAGCGGCGGAACTCGATGGACTGGCTGGCCGGTATGCTCGGCCGGAGCTGAAGGCCTACTGGAGTGATACCCAGTCACTAATGTCCTGGGTGGATTTATGCGGCCCGAGCCCGATCGACGGTGGTATCCTGGCCTTTGTCAGGGACGCCGCGAAGCAGCGCGCGTCCGAACAGATCAAAGGCTGGCAGGATGCATTCGCACATCTGCTCGCTGCCGTGATCCAACGCGGCATGCCGATGGTCGAGATGATCAACCGAATCAGGCCGCAGGCGACCTTCACGACCATGACCAAATGGGCTGTCAACGCCGAAGGGGCTATGGTCGCAACCCTCTCGGTTTGTGCAGACGCCGGTCACGGAGCGGTCAGAATTCCTGGGCTTGCGGAGGCATTCGAGGCCTGGTCAAGCAGACGATCCATACGCCTTGTCACACAATCGTGTGGGTTGGGATGGCTCGATCTCACCGGCGCAAATCTCTACGAGAATAGACTGAGCGATCGCCAGCTTTGGCATGTACGGCTTTCGAATGCGGATCTTGTAGATGCATGGTTGATTGGGACAGATCTAACCTTCGCAGACCTCACCCGCGCGAACTTACTAGGTGCCCGCCTACTAGGTAGCCAGCTTGTCTATACAAATCTCTCGAACGCTTGCCTCGTATATGCGGACTTCGCCGGGGCAACCATGTACGAAACTAACTTATCCGGCGCGGACTTGTCGCACGCAGACTTGCGTGGCACCCGTCTCAATAGGACAAACATCAGCGGTGCGATCGTACAAGATGCGGATCTTACCGCCGCTTCCATCGACATCATGAAGTTGGCGACTCTTACGACCGGCGACCCCGCCTTCATGCCTGACGGCAAGCCACCAGCAAAAAACTGGCGCAAGAAAGCGACCCCGCGAAAGCCAGCGGTGCGGAAGCCCAAGGCGACTCCCGCGAAGGCGCCGGCCAGCGACCCGCCCCCCGCACCCGAGACGTGATCGACCAAGCCGGTCGGCTGACCGGCCGGCGGCGGTCAACCCTGGAGGTGGGCTTCGAGGAACCACAGAGACTCGTCCAGCTCGCGGGATACGGCAGTGAACAGGTCGGCGGTGTCGGCGTCGCCGAGGTTGTCGGCGGCGTCGATCGCCTCGCGGGCGGCCTTCGCCTGGGCGGCGTAGCGGACCGCCAGCGCCTCCACCACCGACTGCCCGGCGTGCGTGTCGGCCGGGAACTCCGGCAGCCGGCTCGCCGCCGCCACCTGCCGGGCCGTGCCCGCGGCCACGCCGCCGAGGGCGGTCGCCCGCTCAGCGGTGTCGTCGATCAGTTCGTCCAGCCCCTCGGCCAGCTTGTCGAACAGCTCGTGCAGGGAGATGAACGTCGGCCCCTTCACGTTCCAGTGGGCGTACTTCGTCTGGGTGCGGAGGTCGGTGAGGTCGGCGAGGTGGGCGTTGAGCAGGGCGACGAGTTCGCGCCGGCGGTCGGCGGGGAAGTCGATCCGGGTGGGGAACAGTCGGGCGGCCATTGGTCGGTCTCCGTGTGGGTGATGACGTGTGGAGATACCATACGACCGGCCAGAGCTTGCTCAGTCGATCGCCGCAAGTCGGATCGGTATCGCCGATTGATTCGAGTCAACCGACCGGACTCGATCCCGTGTCGAGACAGGGGAATACGTCGTGACGCAGGTGCCGGACACGATCCCGTCCGTGGAGATGCTGGAGGACTGGCTCAGCCGGCCGAGCGAGGCGGCCGTGCGGGCGGTGTCCCAGCTGAGGGGGGACATCCTGGTCCTCGGCGTGGCGGGGAAGATGGGGCCGACGCTGGCCCGCATGGCCGCGCGGGCGTCGGAGGCCGCCGGGGTGAAGCGGCGGGTGATCGGGGCGGCGCGGTTCTCCGACCCGGAGGTGCGGGTCGGGCTCGAACGGGCGGGGGTCGAGACGATCCCGTGTGACCTGCTCGACCCGGCCCAACTTGCCGCGCTGCCGGACGTCCCCAACGTGGTGTACATGCCGGCGATGAAGTTCGGGGCGACGAACCGCGAGGCGCTGACCTGGGCGATGAACACGTTCCTCGCCGGGGACTGCGCCCGCAAGTTCCGCGACAGCACGATCGTGGCCTTCTCGACGGGGAACGTGTACGGGCTCACGCCGGTCGCCCGCGGCGGGTCGGTGGAGACGGACACGCCCCAGCCCGACGGCGACTACGCGATGAGCTGCCTGGGGCGGGAGCGGATGTTCGAGCACTTCAGCAGGGTCCACAACACCCGCTGCGCGCTGATCCGCCTGAACTACGCGACCGAGCTGCGCTACGGGGTGTTGGCGGACCTGGCCCGGCGCATCTGGGCGGGGGAGCCGGTAGACCTGGCGATGGGGCACTTCAACGCCATCTGGCAGGCCGACGCGAACGCGATGGCCCTGGCGGCGTTCGCCCACGCCGCGTCCCCGCCGTTCGTCCTGAATGTGGCCGGGCCGGAGACGTTGTCGGTGCGGGCCGTGTGCGAGCGGTTCGGCACGCTCATGGGCAAGCCACCGCGGTTCACCGGCCGCGAGGCCGACGATGCCCTCCTCAGCAACGGCCAGCTGGGGCACCGGCTGTTCGGCTACCCGCGGGTTTCGGCCGACCAGCTGATCGTCTGGGTGGCGGGGTGGGTCATGGCCGGTGGCCCGGACCTCGGCAAGCCGACCCACTTCGAGGCGCGGGACGGGAAGTTCTGAACCCAGAAGCGCGGGGGTAGGTCCATGACACTGGCGAAGGACGTCCGCGCTGCCCTCCACCGCGGCGTGGTGATCCCGGCAATGCCGCTGGCGCTGACGGCCCGGCGCCAGCTGGACGAGCGCCGGCAGCGCACCCTGATCCGCTACTACGTCGATGCCGGGGCCGGCGGGCTAGCGGTCGGCGTCCACACCACGCAGTTCGCCATCCGCGACCCACAGGTGGGCCTGTTCGAGCCGCTCCTTCAGCTGGCAGCGGAGGAGCTACGACGGGCCGACGAGCGGCGGGGCGAACGGCTCGTCCGCGTCGGCGGGGTGTGCGGCCGGACGCCGCAAGCGGTGGCGGAAGCCGAGATGTTGGCCGGGGCGGGGTATCACTGCGGCCTGCTCAGCCTCGGGGCGATGCGGGACGCCACGGACGCGGAACTCGTGGCCCACTGCCGGGTCGTGGCGGGGGTGATCCCCGTCGTCGGGTTCTACCTCCAGCCGGCCGTCGGCGGGCGGGTGCTGCCGTACCGGTTCTGGAGGGAGTTCGCGGAGATCCCGAACGTCTGCGCCATCAAGATCGCCCCGTTCAACCGCTACCAGACGTTGGACGTCGTGCGCGCGGTCGCCGAGGCCGGGCGGGACGACATCGCCCTCTATACCGGGAACGATGACGCCATCGTGCTGGACCTGCTGACGCCGTACCGGCTGACGGTGGGCGGCCGGGTCGTCGAACGGCGGATCGTCGGCGGACTGTTGGGCCACTGGTCGGTGTGGACGAGGCGGGCGGTCGAACTGCTCGCCGAGTGCCACGCGGCCGTGCGTGCTGGGCGGGGGGCCAGTGAGGCGTTACTGGCGCGGTCGATCGAAGTGACCGATGCGAACGCCGCCTTCTTCGACGCGGCCAACGGGTTCGCGGGCTGCATCGCGGGGCTGCACGAAGTGTTGCGGCGGCAGGGGCTACTGGAAGGGGTCTGGTGCCTCGACCCGGCCGAGACTCTCGGCCCCGACCAGCTCGCCGAGATCGACCGGGTGTGCGCAGCGTATCCCCATCTCAGCGACGACGACTTCGTGGCCGCGAACCGCGACCGCTGGCTGAGCCACTGAGGCGGGATCGCTCACGCCGCGCGGCCCGGCAGCAGGTCAAGCAGTTCCCCGAACCCCGTCAGCATCCGGTCCGGCCCCGCCGCGGCGGGCGACTCTTTCCCGGTCGCCCCGCCGGGGACGAGCCACACCGGCAGCCCCGCCGCCCGGGCGACGTGGACGTCGATGGCCATGTCGCCGACATACACCGTGGTCGCGGCCGTCGCCCCGACCCGCGTCAGCCCTTCGAGGAGCATGGCCGGGTCCGGCTTGGCCCGGTCGCCCACATCCTCCGGTCCCAGCACCGCGACGAAGTACGAGGCCAGCCCGAGTCCGGCGACCAGTTCCCGGGTGAACGCCACCCGCTTATTGCTGCACACCGCCAGCTTCAGCCCGCGCCGGGCGAGCTCCGGGATCGCCTCCGCCACCCCCGGCATGAGCCGCGTGTCCGTCAGCATCGCCCCCTTGTGATGCTCGGAGTAGCGGGCCACGGCCTCTGCCGTATTGGCAGTCGGCACGAGTTCCTGCATCAGGTTCGGCAGACCGAACCCGACGTACTCCCGTACCACGCTCTCGGGGAGCGGCGGCAGGCCATAAGTCTGGCGGACGAAATTCGTGCTGTTGGTGATGGCGGTGAAGCTGTCGGCCAGGGTTCCGTCGAAGTCGAACAGCGCGGCGGTGAACGGCATGGGGTTCGCTCGGGGGCAGTCCGGCGGGGGTTACGGCCCCCGTCCCGCCGGGTTATGGTATCAACAGGGTCCGCCCCGCGAGCCCACGATGACCGAAGCCGTACCGCCACCCGTAGCCGACCCACCGGACTCCGGCCCGCCGCCGTCCCCCGAGCAGGTGTTCCGGGAGTACGCGCCGCGCATCTACCACCTGGCCCGGCGGATGCTCGGGAACGACGCCGACGCCGAGGACGTGACCCAGGACGTCCTCGTCCAGGTGGTGCGCAAGCTCGGCACCTTCCGCGGCGACGCGCAGCTCGGCACCTGGCTGCACCGGGTGACGGTGAACGCCGCCCTGGCCTACCGCCAGAAGCGGACCAACCGCCAGAAGCGCGAGACGCACGAGGCCGACACCGACGCCCTGGAGCCGGGCGACGGGCCGGTGACCCGCTGGGCGGTGGGGCCGGACGAGCCGGTGCTGGCGGCGGAGCAGGCGGCGGTAATCGAGGGGGCGATCGGCCGGCTCCCCGACCCGTTCCGCGAGGTGTACGTGCTGGCGGACGTCGAGGGACTGCCGAACCAGGAGATCGCCGACCTGCTCGGGCTGAGCGTGCCGGCGGTCAAGAGCCGGCTCCACCGGGCCCGGCTGCGGATGCGTGACTCCCTTGCCCCGCACTTCGAGGGGGGGATCGCGTCGTGATGACCTGCACCCAGTTCCGCACGCTCGTCACCGACCACCACGGGAACGAGCTCCTCATCGAGGTGCGCGAGCAGTTCGAGACGCACCGGGTCGGGTGCGAGCACTGCACCTTCTTCCTCGAAAGCTACACGCACACGGTCAAGGTCACCCGGCTGCTGCCGAAGTCCCCGCCGCTCCCGCCGGGGGTGGAGGATCGGCTGCGGGCGGCGATGGCCCGGGCCGCCGAGGCGGCGGAGTGACCGAGTCGGGGTGCTTGGCAGGCCACGACCGAGCGGCCCTGCGATGGGATCAGTTGCCTCCCCCGAGCGGGAGCGTCAGGATCGGGGCGGCCCCCGCCTTCGCCCCCAGTTCCAACCGGGACACCTCCACCAGCAGCGCGAACGTGGCCTTGGTGTCCCGGTCCCGGTCGTCGATGTAGAACCAGTAGTCCCGGTAGCGCACCGCCACCGCCGCGCACGGCGGCGGGTTCTTGCCGACTGCCCAACTCACTTTGAACAGTCCCGTCAGCACCTCGTCCCAGTCGAACCCCACCCCGTCCGCCCCGAACGTCTGCGGGGCCACCCCGGACGCCGCGTGGCACGGCGGGACCGTCACCCCGTGCGCCACGAAGAACAGCACCTGGAGGAGCGACCGCGTCTCCAGGTCGAGTTGGGTCAGGCCGGCCGGCGGGGCGTCGGCCAGGAACGGGTCGAGAGTGTCGGCGGTCAGGTCGAAGGTCCGCTTGGCGGGGTCGAGCTTGAAGGCCCGGCACAGGGCGGCGAAGTCCGGGTCGTGGGCCGGCACCGCGCCGACGCGCAGGACCGGCCGCGGCTGCTTCTTCACCACCACCCACCCGTCGTCGCCACGCCGGTACTCGAACCCGGCCTTCGCCGCCTCCACCGCCGCCGTCGGCGTGTTCGGCCCGGCCGGGACGCCGTCCGTGGCCCGCTCCTCCTTCTCCTCGGTGAACAGAGCCACCAGCCTCCGGTCCTGGAGCCGCTGGAGAGCCTGGACCCCGGTCAGGAAGTCGGCGAACTCGGGCGGGTCGCGCGGGGTCGGGCCGCTGGCCGTCTCGGCGTTCGACACCCAGTTCAGGTTCTCCAGGTAGAGGCGGAAGACGGTCGAGATGGGCCACGTCGTCTTGGCGAGGTAGGCGGTCCCCTCCAGGGTGATGGGGGTGAACAGCCGGCGGGTGAACTCCTGGTCGTCGAGGGGGGTGTAACTCAGGGTGGGGCGGTTGGCGCCGGAGAGTTCGACCTGCGGGAGCACCGCCCCGCGGTAGCCACCGAAGGCGTTGCCGGCGGCGGCCGAGGTGAAGAACGGGATGGCCTTCAGCCCGGCGACGATCTCGCGCTGCTCGGCGATGGAGCTGACCGACAGGCTGCTGGGGGTGTCGGTGTAGCGGAGGCGGACGATGTTCAGGAGGAGCTGCTGCTCGGTGGTGGTCTTGACCGCCTCGTTGTAGCGGAGTCGGCCGTCCTCGACCGACCGCGGCCCGAGGGCGCAGCCACCCCCGACCACCAGGGCGAGGCCGACCACGGCCCAGGTCCAGCGAGCGTCGCGCACGGGTGCCCCCCGGTGACCGTGAGGATGGTATCGGTCGGGCGGGGGGTGCGGGTGAGGGAAACCTGCCCGGAGCGGGCACCCGCCAGGTAGACTGAAGAAATGGGGCGGTTCCGCCCCGGCCCCGACGAGGCCGCTGATGCTCGCCGCCGTTCTCCTGGCCGTCGCCCAGCCCCCGGCGGCGCCCCCCGGGCTGACCCCGTGGCCGTTCGACGAACTCGTCCTCAAGAATGGGACGGTGTTCCCCGGGCTCATCCTGGCCGAGACGCCGGCCGACGTGACCTTCCAGCGCGTCCGCCGCCCGCCCGGGAAGCCCACCTTCCTCCTCACCACCCGGTTCACCCGGGCCGAGATCGCCGACGTCCGCCGGCTCAACGACAAGGACCGCGAGTTCCTCCGGGAGCGGATTGCCGAGCTCGACCTGGACGGGTCCGGGGAGCGGCGGCGGATGGAGGCGGTCGAGTTCGCCCCGGCCGAGTGGCTCGGCAGGGCGGACGCCGCCCGGCGCTACGACAGCGAGTTCTTCACCCTGGTGTCGTCGGCCCCGGAGGAGGTCACCCGGCGGGCGGCCGTCCGGCTCGAACACCTGTACACGGCGTTCACCCGCTTCCTCCCGCCGACCGTTCCCGCCGCCCGGCCGACGACCGTGTACCTGGCCTCCACCCCGGACGAGTACCGGGCGCTGCTCGGCCCGCTCGGGCGGGGCGACCTGCTCAACCCGGCGGTGTTCGACCCGGCCGGGAACCGCATCCTGTGCGGCACCGACCTGGCCCGGTTCGGGGACGAACTCCAGGCCGCCAAACTCCACCACGCCCAACAGCTGGCCGCCCTGGGGCGGTACGAGGAGGGGGTTCGCAAGCTGTACCGCCGGCCGGAACTCGACCGCTACCTGGCGGGGGTGAGCCAGGAGCGGCGGCGGGTGTTCGCCACCGACCGGGCGAACATGGCGAAGCTCGACGCCCACACGGCCCGGTTGTTCGCGGTCCTGTACCACGAGTCGTTCCACGCCTACGTGGCCGCGTTCGCCTACCCGCCCCTCCCCGCCGCCCGGGTGCGGGCGGGCGACGGGACCGGCGAGCTGCCGCGGTGGCTGAACGAGGGGCTGGCCCAGGTGTTCGAGCGGGCGGTGGTCGAGGCCGGGGAGGTGCGGGCCGACTTCCCCGACCCGGACCGGCTGGCCCGGGTGCGGGAGGTGCTGAACCCGAAGAAGGGCGGCCCCGGGCTGGTGCCGCTGGCGGAACTGCTGGCCGCGGGGCCGGAGACGTTCCTGGCCCACCACGCCGAGGGGCGGGCGGCGGCCGACCGGGCCTACCTCACCTGCTGGGCGCTGGCCCACCACCTGACGTTCGACCGCCGGGCGGTGGGGTCGACGGGGTTCCGGGCCTACCTGGCGGCGGTGAACACCGGGACCGACCCGCGGCGGGCGTTCGAGGAGTTGGTCCGCCAGCCGATCCCGGCGTTCGAGGCCGAGTGGCACGCGGCGCTGCTGAAGCCGTGAGGCCGGGCGACGCCCCGTGAGGCGGCCCGGCCGTCGGCGAGTGTCAACCCGCTACGATGCCACCCGGAGGCGGGCGGTCACTTCGATCTCGACCTTCATCCGCGGGTCGGTGAGCCCGGCGGCGAACATGGTGGCCGCCGGCCGGGACTCCCCGAAGTACTTCCGCAGCACCGGCCAGCACGCCCGGAAGTCGGCCGCGACCGGCAGGATGTAGGTCACCCGGACCACGTCCGCGAGCGTCGCCCCGGCCTGGGCGAGGGCGGCGGCGATGTTCTTGAGGCACTGGTCGGCCTGCTCGGCCACGTCGTCGGAGATGGCCATGGTGGCGTAGTCGAACCCGGTGGTGCCGGAGACGAACACCCACTCCCCGTCCACCACCGCCCGCGAGTACCCGATCTCCGCCTCGAACGGCGACCCCGTGCTGATCAGACGTCGGCCCATTGCGTCTCCCGATGGTTGTGGTAGAGGGAGGATAGGGAGACGGGGGGCGGGAGACAGGGAACCGGCCCCCCGGAGCCGGTTTCAGTCCTTCGGCACCGGCGGGGCGCCGGCGAGGGTGAGCGTGACCCGGTACAGCGACCGGCCGGCGGTGACGTACAGCGTCCGCCGGTCCGGGCCGGCGAAGCAGCAGTTGTTCGGATCCTCGGGCGTCGGCAGGAAGCCGAGCTTGGCCCCCTCCGGCGAGAAGAAGTAGATCCCCCCGGCCGCCTTGCTCCCGGCCGTGGCCACGACGGTGCCGTCGGCCGCGACCGTCATCCCGTCGATGCCGCGCTCCTTGCCGAAGTCGTGCAGCACCCGCCGCGGGCCGGCCGACCCGTCCGGGCGGAGCGGGAACGCCACCAGCGCCCGCGACTTGTCCGCCTCCCCGCTGTGGTCCGACACGTACAGCGTCTTCCCGTCCGGCGAGATCACCAGCCCGTTCGGCTTCCGCACGTCCGTCGTCACCCGGGCTACCGTCCCGTCCGGGTCGATCCGGTAGACCGACTCGTGGTCTAGCTCCCGCGGCTCGTCGCCGACGTAGCGCGGGTCGGAGAAGTACACCCGACCCTTCGGCCCGAGGGCGAGGTCGTTCGGGGAGTTGAACCGCTTGCCGTCGAACCGGTCGGCCAGCGTCTTCACCGCGCCACCGGGCTCTGTGACGCTCACCCGGCGGCTCCCCCCGGTGTTCGCCCCCTCGCAGGCCAGGAGCCGGCCCTTCGCGTCGAACTTCAGCCCGTTCGACCGGCCGGACGGGTCGCGGAAGGCGACCGTCTTGCCGGTCCTGGGGTCGAACTTCATGATCCGGTTGCCGATGTCCGAGAAGTACACGCACCCGTCCGGCCCCTCGGCCGGTCCTTCGGTGAACTCCCCCTCGGACCAGAGCTTTTCGAGCTTCGCCCCCGGGGCGACGAACGACGGCGGGTCGGCCGCCGGGGCGACCAGGGCGACGAGCAGCGGGAGCATCGGGCACCTCCAGAAGACAGGACGGGCAAACGGCCAATATCAGCAGGCGGGACGGATGCCAGGAAACGAGGCAGGATGGACAGGATAACCGAACCCCCGATCGGTTCGGTACCCTGTCCATCCTGTTATCCCGTCCGCACTCTGGCCCCGACGACCGCTACCGGCCCACGCAGAAGAGGGTCTTGTCGGTGCGGATGAACAGACAACCGCCGCTGATCGCCGGCGTGCCCAGCACCTCCTCGCCGAGGTCGTTGTCGGCCAGCACGTCGAACTCGTCCGTGCCGGCCTTCAACACCGTCGTCACGCCCTTCTCGTTCACGCAGTAGATCTTCCCGTCCCCCGCCACCGGGGAGGCCGAGAACGCCGCCTTCTTCCGCTCCTTGAACAGCGTCTTCCCCGTCTTCGCGTCGGCCGCCGCGATGAAGCCGTTCCCGTCCACGGCGTACACCCGGTTCTGGTACACCAGCGGCGACCCGTGCCGCGAGCCCAGCTCCTTCGCCTTCATCAGCGGGCCGCCGGTCGGGCCGTCCGGGCCCAGCTTCACCGCCGACACCCCGGTCGTCGGCAGGAACAGCGTGTCGCCCACCACGCTCCCGGTCGGGATGGCGCCGGCGCCGTCCTTGTACAGCCAGCGCTTCGAGCCGTTGTCGGCGTCGTAGGCGGTCAGCCCGTTCGGGCCGGCGAACATGACCTCCGTCTTGCCGCCCGTCTCGCGCACCAGCGGCGTGACCCAGTTGATCGACCGCGGCCGGTCCACCTTCCACACGTTCTTGCCGTAGCGCACGTCCACCGCCGCCAGGAACGAGTCGCCGTCGTTGTCCATCGGCACGATGAGCTTGTCCTTCACCAGCACCGGCGACGCGGCCATGCCGACCTGGTTGGTGATGGCCGGGTAGTCGCCCACCAGCGAGCGGTACCACTTCAGGTTGCCGTCCGGGTCGAACGCCGCGAGGTCGCCGGTGGCGAACAGGGCGTACACCCCGGTGGCGTCGGCGACCGGGCTGGGGGCGGCCATGCACGTCATCGGGTGGCAGGCGGTCGGCCCGGTGGCGGTCAGCTGGCGGTGCCACAGCTGCTTGCCGGTGGCGGCGTCGAAGCAGACGACGTGGAGCCGGTCGTCGCGCCGGCCGGACGAGCAGGTGACGTACACCTTCCCGGCCGCGACCACCGGGGACGACACCCCGCGGGCCGGCAGCGCGGCCTTCCACTTCACGCCCTGGTCCTTCGACCACTCGGTCGGGAGGTTGGGCTCGTCCGACACGCCGGAGGCGTTCGGCCCCTTGAACTGCGGCCAGTCGGCGGCCGAGAGGGTGAGTGCGAGTGTGAGTGTGAGGACCGAGCCGAGGGCGGCGCGGAGGGTGAGGAGGCGGAACGGGTTGTCGTGCGTGGTCACTTCTTCCCCTCCGGTTCGGTGCGGCCGAGCGGGACGCGGCGGCCGTCCACGACCTGGGCGAGCCCCGGGAGCGGGCCGCCGGTGGCGTCGCACACCCGGGCCTGGAACTGCCACCGCTGCGCCCAGCTGTCGCTCTGGTTGTTCTGGCACACCTTCACCACCACCACGTTCTCCCCGGCCTTCAGCACGCCCTTGCCGGTGTGGTAGTCCATCGCGTCGCCGTGGTGGTACTCCTCGCGCTCGAACAGCTTCTTCCCGTTCAGGAAGATCTGCACCGCGTTCGGGCTGCCCAGGCGGACCTCGGCCGGCGTCTCCTTCTCCGCGTGGACCACCGCCAGGGCGTACGCGCAGGCGTTCTTCAGCCGACCGACCTTGTCGTTCAGGTCGACCTGCCCGTACTTGTCGGCCACCGCCAGCGGCGCCCACTTCACCTTGGCGTCGTTCTTGCCGGCGTACTCGGCCTTCGGGTCGGGCGCACTCTCCGGCGGGTAGCTGAGGGCCAGCGCCTTCCCCTTCTCGCTGTGGAACGGGCCGACGACGCGGTAGTGCGTGAGGAACGCGAAGTGCTCGCCCACGCTGACCGGGGTTTTGAGCGAGTCGAGCTTCTTGGCGAGATCCTCGACCTGATCCTTGTCGCGGGCCGCGGCGAACAGCTTGCGGTAGGCGGCCGTCTGGAGCTCGTCACCCCCGGAGCGGGCCAGCGTCATCCCGTGGGCCACGGCGTCCCGCCGCAGGTCGGGTTGGGGGTCGTCGAGCAGCTTCGGCAGCACCCGCCGGGGGGCGGCCGGATCCTGGGCCACGAGCTGCTCGTAGACGAACCGCCGGGCCGACGGGGCGTTCTTGGTGTTGACCAGGAAGGCTTCCAGCTGGGGCGAGAGGATGGCCCGGCCGGCTTTGTGTTCCTTCTCGGTGATGGCCTCGGCGGCAGTGCGGAGCCAGTTCGCGGCGGCCGGGTTGGCGTCGTCGACGGCGGCGAGGGCCGGGAAGAAGGCCGGCACGCCGGCGTCCACGACCGTCTTCCAGGCCGGGGCGGCGGCGTCGTTGTTCGCCCCCTCCTTCGTCACCCCCTTCAGGACCGCGAGCGCCTTCGCCAGGTCGTCGTCCTGGGCCGGGGCCGACGCGGCGGCGAGCGCCAGCGCGACCGCCGCGGCCCACCCGGGCCGGAACCGTCGGTGCATCGGAAGGGTCTCCTGGGTCAGTGGAGCGGCGTCCGCCCAGCGGCTTCCATCTTGCCGCGGAGGTCGGCGAAGTAAGCGGTCAGGTCGGCGGCCGACTTCACCGCCCCGCGGGAACACGAGCCGGTCGAACACCCCCCGCCGGTCCCGCACGAGGAGCACCCGCCGGAGCCCGTGCCGCAGCCGGGCTTGCCGCAGGTGGCCTTGGCGGGGTCGGGCGGGTCGGGGTTCGCCGGCGTCCGGGAGAGGTCGAGCAGTCGGACCGGCAGGCCGAACCGGTCGGCGAGGGCGACCAGCACGGGGTCGAGGTCGCAGGCGGCCCAGGGGAGGGCGTGCAGCACGGCGGCGGCGGAGTCGAGCGACACCTCGGCGTCCGCGAACGCAACCGACAGCCCGACGGCGAGGTCGTCCGCGGCGGCGAGGAGGTCGCGGGCGAGCGTCTCGGCCCGGTCGGCGGCGGCGTCATCGGCCGGGGCGGCGGTGCGGACCAGTTCGCCCTCGTCGTCCAGCCCGGTGACGTGGCTGGCGGGGGCGCAGAGGACGGTGCCGAGTTCCAGCCCGCGCGGCCCGCGGACGACGACGCGCTCGCCGCGGGGCAGGTCCGCGGTGGCGCGGAACCGCCCCACGTACCCCGGCCGGCCGTACTGGACCAGTAGCCCGGCCGTCATTTGGCGTCCTCGAAGCCGAAGAACTCACGCATGTGCCGGTCGTACTCGGACTGCCCGAACTCGGAGCTCAGGTCGAGCCGGAGCTCGTTGATGACCTTGATGCTCAGATCCTTGAACCACAGGTTCCAGCACCCGGCGCAGACCTCGCGGTGGATGCGCTCACCGATCTCGTCGGGCACCGGCGGGGCCGTCAGCTGGCGGGCCCGCTTCCCCTCCATGCACCCGGGCCGCTGGCAGCGGAAGCCGGTGTCCGGGCCGTCGTCAGCGCCGGCGGCCGGGGCGGCGGCCTGCGGCACCGGGGCGCCGAGGCCGGTGAGGAGCTTGGCCATCGCGTCGCGCGGCATCTTGTCGCCGCGCTCGTCGGCCGTCTTCCACCCGGCCGTCAGCGTCTCGACCGCCTTGTCCTTCTGGTCGAGCTTGATGAGGCACTCGCCCAACAGCTGATAGACCTTCGAGAACTGCGGGCTGAGTTCCAGGGTGCGCTCGAACGACTTGGCCGCCTCGGCGTGCTGGCCGTCCTCCAGGAGTAACTGGCCGAGCCGGAAGTGCCCGAGTTCGTTTTCGGGGTCGTCGGTGGCCATCTTGCGGAACTGAGCGATCCGCTCGGCGAGCTGACTCATATGCGAATCCCTTGCGCGGCGCGCGGGTGAAGAACGGAGGGCGGGGGACACGGCCCGGGGGGCAGAGGAAACTATACGCCCTCGTGCCCCCCGGTTCCTGCCCCCCGCCCCCGGTTTCCCGGTCGCGACCTCCCGGCCCCGACCGCTACTGGATCGGGTCGATGCGGATCGGCAGCTCGAACGAGGAGCGCTTGTTAGTCACCTTGTCCACCGCGGTGACGCGGGCGGTGAACCGCCCCGGCCGGCTCAGGAAGATCGGAACCTGCCGGCCGAACACCGCGTCCTTCTCGTCGATCCCGGAGTTCTGGACGTGGCGGAGCGGCTGTTCGAGGGTTGGCTGGCCCTTCTCGTCCAACAGCTCCAGCGTGAGTTCGATGTTCGGCTGCTTGGTCTTGGCGTCGCGGGCGAAGTTGGTGACGGTGAACTGGACCCACCGCGTCTCGCCGACCACCCCGGACGCCGGGGCGACCAGGCGGCCGCCCTCGTCGTGCGTGGGGTTGACGGCGACCAGCCCGAAGTCCGGGCGGAGCACCTCGAACTTGACCGCGGCGGTGCTCGTGGACTTGGCCTTCGGGTCGCTGACCGTCAGCTTGCAGTTGTACACACCGGGGGGCTGGTCGAGCCCGATGGTGATGAACGCGCGGGCCGGGAGCTTGCCGCCGCGGAGGGGGACGAAGTCGCCGAGCTCGCGCGGATCCTGCTTGAACAGCAGCTTCCCGGCCGCGTCGGTGACCTCCATCCCCATCGTGTAGATCGCCTTCCCGTCCGGGGCGATGGTGAGGCCGTCGATGTCGTAGGCGATGAACAGCACGTCGCCGGGGAGGAGCTTGGCGTCCTTCCGGGTCGGGCCGAGTTCACCCATCGGCAGGCGGATGTTCGTCAGCTGGAGCGCCCCGGCCGGGGGCTGGCCCGGGGTGAGGGTGACGGCCGCGGCCAGGGCGAGCGTACTCAGCATGGCGGTGTCCTCGTCGGGGTCCGGTCCCGGGGCGTGTCCCCGTCTTGAGGGGCTAACCGCCTTATTGTTGCCGACGTTGGCGGCCCCGACCAGTGGCGCCGGGGCGGACGCTTGCGACTTGGTGCGAAGGCCCGGAATTCGACACCACTCCGCCCGGCCGCGTGCCTATAGTGGGGTGTCGGTCGGATGTCGCGTGTCCGTGGCGCGACGGGCATAAGGCCTCGGGCGAACCGCACTGGTACGCGGTGCGCTCCTGGCGTGGCCTTAGTGAAAGGGGGTGGTCCTGTGAGTTGTTGCTACCAGGTTCAGAAGGGCCGGCTAGCCTAACGGCTACGCAACGGGTGGTCCGTTAAGCCGGCCGCCCAGATAGACCCCCCGGGAGTATCTACCCGGGGGGTCGCTTCGTTTCTGGGGCGACTGCGGTAGTAGACTGTGTCGGAATGCCCGGTCACCCGCTCGGCAGCGGCCAGGGAAAGCATTGCCCTTCCGAATCACTTCGGGCGCGGCCGTCTGCCGCGGTGACGGGTTCAGGGTTAGTCACCCCTTCCCAGATCCACAACCCAACAGCTGCGGACGTGTGGGCTGCCACTGCGGCAAGAGGCAAGGATGCTGGCGTCGGAGCACCCGGCTTCCTCCCGCACATCGGCGAGGGTCGGCAGGCGGTCGAAGAAGCGGTCGTCATAGATTTCCCGGGCGAGCCCGACGACGGCAGTCGTGCGCTAGCCCGCGTCGAACGCAACGGGACGGGTTTCTCCATCACGCAACGGCACAGACCGGCTTGAGCCCGCATCCCGACCGGCCGGGGCGGACCGGTTCCGTCGCGACCCGGACGGCGACCAACCTGGGCCATCAGGGTCACTACCCCATCGCTCGCCTTGCGCAAATGACAACGCCCGGGGGAGCCCCGGGCGTTCGCGTGGCGGAGCCGGCTCACTCACCACCGGTAGCGATACCCCGGGTAGTAGCCGTAGCCCCCCGGGTAGTAGCCGCCGTTCCCGATGGTGAACCCGAAGTTCACCCCCGGGCGGACCGGGGCGTAGTACGGGGTGGAGTACCGGCCGTAGTACGGGCGGTAGCCGTAGGAGTAGGTGTTGTAGTACGGACGGACGCCGTAGGAGTACGCTCCGTTGTACACGCGGCCGTAGCCGCGCCCGCGGTACTGAGCGTCCGCGGTGCCGGCGCCGACCGCCATCGCGGCCAGGGCGGCGAGCGACAGGAATGCGGTCCTCATGGTGATTCTCCCTGATCGGGCGAGGCGTGCGGGTCAGCGGCCGAAAGACTCCGACGGGGTGGTACCCAGAACGGGGTAGGCCGGCACGGGGTAGTAGTAGAACGCTTCCGCGGAGGCGGTGCGGATGACCCCGGGCCGGTCCACGTACCGCGGGTAGACCGCGGCGTACCCGGCGGGGTAGGCCCGCCCGACGGCCTGGCCGTTGACGTACACGGTGGTGGCTGCCATCCGGTAGACCGGACGGTTTTGCGGCATGACGTAGGCTCCGCGGAAGAACGGCGGGGCGTCGCCGGCGGTCGCCGTACCGGCGACCAGTAGCGCCGCCGCGGCGGCGAGAAGTGCGCTTCGCATCGGGCCTCTCCTGGGGCGAGCAGACAGGAGAAGTGATGCAACGGGCGTGCCCGAAAACGAAACCGCCCGGGGGGCACCCGGGCGGTAGCGAGCGTCGGAGCCGCGTCGGCTCACGTCTTGTACTTCTTGGTGGAGCGGGCCTCGTGCTTCCGCTTCTTGCGCCGCCGCTTGTTGGCGGTCCGCAGTTCCTTCCGCTTGTGCTGAATCCCCACGGCTATCTCCGGTTCGGCTCGATGGCTCGGGAACGAGACGGTCATTGTACGAATCCGGGCGCCGGGTCAACCCCGTCACCGGATCGTAACGATGCGCCGGCGGCCGGGTTGCAGCGCCGTTCTGGCCGGCGGATAATGGCTTGAATCGGGGCAGGGGCAGAACGGTGTGGAGTCTGGTCGTGTACCGACGGGTCCGGGAGACCGGCAGAACCCATCCGCCTGGGGGCCGTCGCCGGCGGGATGGTGTTGGTCGGCGGGGCACCAAGCAGGCCGCAGGCCGACCCGCCGCCCGGGGTGATCGATGATGGAATCGTGGCTGAGCTGGGCGGTCTACTTCGTCGTGCTGGGTTCGATGGTGATCTACATGCGAGCCATCCGGGTGGGAAACAACCCCACTCTGTGGGCTCTGGGCTTCTGCGCCCTGGCTGCGATCGGCTTTGTACTCGGCGGATGTACGGGGTAGGTCGGGGCGTTCATCATCTCGTTCAAGCTGGCCGGGCTCCGGCGCCCGCCCGACGACCTGGCTGGCCCCGCGAGCCCGGAACCGGCCGAGCAACCGGACGGTGCCGGGCAATAATCCAGTATCACCTGCCCGCACAGGAGGACTCTTCATGCGCTGCTTGCTTCGGACCGTCGCCCTGGCCGGGGTCGCGGCTCTGACCCTGGGCGGGGTCGGGGCTGCCCGCCAGGACGCCCCCAAGAAGACCGACGACCCGGCGTCGAAGTTCGACCCGAAGGACGTGATGGTCGGCCCGCCGCCCGAACTGGCCGCGCTCCGGGCCGCGGTCGAGGCCGCCGCCCGGAAGGGCGAGAACGTCGACGAGGTGCGGGCCAAACTGGACGCGCTGGAGAAGGCGCTGGCGGGCCGGGCCTGGGTCCGGCCGAAGGCCGCCCCGGAGCCCGCCGACGTGCCCGGCCCGGCCGCCCCGCCGGTCGTCGTCCGCCCCGGCGTCCGGCCGCTCCCGCCGCCCGTCGCGGACCTCAACCTCGGCCGGCTGCCGGGACGCATCCAGCCGGGGGCAGCACCGGATCTAGAGGCCGTCCTCCGCGGTCAGGCGCTGCTGCTCGAAGCGGCTCAGCTGTTGGCCGAAGACCCGGCCGGGAACCGCGAGCGGGCCGAGGCTCTGCGGCGGCAGGCCCAGGAACTCATGCTCCGGGCGCTCAACGGCCGGAACGGGGGCGGGATGGTCCTCCCGCCCGGGCTGTTCGACCTCCCCGGGCGCGCCGGGAACGGGCGGCTTGGTGTCCGACTGGACCGGGTGCCCGAGGCGGCGGCCGAGCAACTCAAGCTGCCGGCCGGGCGCGGCGTGCTGGCCGCCGAGGTGGTGCCCGACACCCCGGCCGACAAGGCGGGGGTGAAGGCGAACGACGTGATCATCGAGTTCGCCGGCCAGCCGGTGACAGACGACCCGGCCGCCTTCGTCACCCAGGTCCAGCGCGCCCGGGGCGGGGTGAAGCTCGACATGACCGTGGTCCGCGGCGGCAAGCAGGAGGTGGTCCGCGGGATCGTCCTGGCGGCCGACGTGGCCCCAGGCCGTGCCCGGCTGTCCGCCGAGGTCGCCCCGATCGTCGGCGCCGACGGCCGGCCACTGGTCGAGGGGCTGAAGGCCGGCCCGCCCGACCGTAACGCCCGCAAGTCCGGGGTGACGGTCGAAGTCCGTGACGGGAACGCGACCGTGAGTGGCGAGGAGGACGGGGTGCGGTTCCGGATCACCGGCACGGTCGGGCCGGACGGGCTGGTCCCGTCGCGGATCGAGGTGACGGACAACGGCCGGACGGTCGAGGCCGAGTCGGTGGACGGACTCCCGGCAGAGTACCGCGACCGGGCGCGCCAGCTGTTGGGCCGCGTTCGTGTTGGCAACGGGCGGTAGGTTGGTCGGCGGTGTGATGGGACGGTGAAGGCGACACGCTTCGCTCAAGCCCGCCCGGGGCATCACCCCCCGGGCGGCCTGCGGGGTCACACAACCGCGGACGCCACCTCGCTCACCGCGCCCAGAAGTCGCCGTTCGGCCAGACGATGGCGTTGGCGCGGACGGTGCCGACAATCCCCCACTCCGGGACGGTCAGCCGGACCCCGAACCGGCTAAACTGGGCGGCGGCCGGGGTGCCCTTCTCATTCACAACCACGATCATCGGGCCGGCCGGGGTCCAGATCGACTTCACCGTACACGGCTGGTTCGGGTCGCCGCGGAAGAACCAGCGACCGTCGAGCGGGGACGGGGGCGGGGGCGGGGCCGGGAACCCGGGCGGGAGCCCGGGCGGCTGGGCGGCGGCCGCGCCGGCCAGCCAGAGGCCGGCGGCGAGTACTGCGATGCGGGTCATGCCGTCTCCTCCTCACGCGGGGTTGGGAGGCTACAATCCCCCCGTCCGCCCCCACCCCCATCCTACCCCGAGCCGCCCGTGCGAACCCTCTCCTGTCTCCTCGTTGCCGCGGCCGCCGCTGTCGCGGTCGCCCGGCCCGACCCCGCCGACCCGTGGAAGCTCGACGCCACCTTCAAGGCCGCCAGCCCGGACGACCTGACGGACGACCTGACGGACGCCCCCTCGACGCCCCCACCCGCCGGGGCGGTGGTGCTGTTCGACGGCAAGGACTTCTCGAAGTGGGCCAAGAAGGCCGGCGGGGAGGTGAAGTGGACGCTCCGCCCCAGCGGGGTCATGGAGGGGGTGAAGGGTCACGGCGACGTCGTGACGGCGGAGAAATTCGGCGGGTCGTTCAAGCTACACGTCGAGTTCCGGGTGCCCTACGAGCCCGCCGGGCAGGGCCAGGGGCGGGGCAACAGCGGCGTCTACGTCCAGGACCGGTACGAGATGCAGGTGCTGGACAGCTACGGGCTTAAGAGCCAGAAGAACGACTGCGCCGCGATCTACGAGGTGGCCGCCCCGCGGGTGAACGCCTGTGAGGCGCCGACCGTGTGGCAGAGCTACGACATCGAGTTCACCGCCCCGCGGTTCGAGAACGGCCAGAAGCGCGAACCTGCCCGGATGACGGCGTATCAGATATGCTAAAATATAGTCGTTATCGCAAGTTCAGTCAGGTCAATGCTTAGCGGCAATTCTCCTCGTCTGCCAAATCTCCTTTCTGTACAAAATTCCACCAAAAAAAAATCGTTGACAAAACTGTGGTAGCGTGTCCAAAGCGACAGCTTTACGCAGGCATCGGCCTATAGGGTGAGGGGTCAGAAATCATAGTTCCTCTGCCGCCCCAGAAAGATCCGACTGGTCTGCACCTCGCGGTCGCTCACCTTCGGGGCTGGTGTCTTCGCCTCGCCCCCCCACGTCGCGGGACGTTAGTGCCCTTTCCCGCCTCGATGCCGCTTCTCCCCTTTCCGCCGCTCCGGCTTCACGGCGCCGTCTGCCGCGAACAGCTCCGCCACCCTGTCGAGCCGACGTTTGATGGTCGCGTCGGACACCCCGCATAGCAGTCCCGCGTCCTCGTGGCTGAATCCGTCGATCATCACGAACCGGACCGGCCCAAAGAGCTCGTCGGGCAAGTCCTTTAACTCGGCCGTCATCGGGACGCGCCCTCCCAGGGCGCCGCCCGTCCGATGGCAGCTCGAACTCCTCGCCATCGGGTGTCACGAGCGGCACGAACGTCGGCCTGCGACCCTCCCGAGCCAGGAACCGACAGCGCTCCTTCAGCACGTTCCGCTCGACTATGATCCTGGCGAACGTTCCGAACGCCGCCTCTCCTGACGGGTCGAATCGATCGAGCGCCCGCAGTAGGGCATCCGTCGCCACGTCGGTCAACCGCTCCGCCAAGTCGTCTCGCCCACCGGCCTGCCGCCTCGCCCAGGTAGTGAGCCTGTCGTAGACGGCAGCGGCCAGCACGTTCCGCTCGGCATCGGTCAGGGGGGAGGCAGCGGGCGGGGCAGCAGTCGTCATGGGGTGGCCTCGGCCGATCTCGGGTGGTCTGGACAGATTTACACTGCCCCTTAAACTGCACCTCGCACCCCCGCGCAAGGCCAGTAGAGTCGGAGCCCTCTCGGGGGCAGCCTGCCTCAACCCCGGCCGTGGATCGCTGCGAGGCTCAGCAACTCCTCCCCGGCATGGTCGGCCATACCGCGGAGGCTGTCGGCCAACTCCTCCCGGACCGGCCCACGGCCGCCGGCCGCGAAGTTCCGCAACTCGTCGCGGTAGCGGCTCACGAGGCGGGACAACTCTCCGAACGTCCGGTCCAGGTCTGCCGCGAGGGGCTTCGTAGCACGCATGGGGCGTGTCCTCGGTGGGGTGCCAGTAGGTGAGGGGGTCGGGAGCGCGAGGGGGTGACCGGCTGTCCGTGTCAGCCGTAGGCCGCGACTAGCGGGGTGTCGGAGCCCAGGTGGTTGCCGTCCCGGATCAGGATAACGGCCGTCAAAGTGTCTTCGCAGGCGTTGGCGTAGCGTTCGATGGCCCGCCGCGTGTGCGAGTCGAACGCCTCGTCGCCGTCGTCCGCCATCGCCTCCACGTCATCCAGGGTCCGCCGGATCAGCGAGACCAGCTTCAGCCGCGACCGGTCACGCGCCTCGCGGTCGCCGACCTTCGGGGCCGGCGTCTCCGCCTTGCCCCTCGTCGGCTTCCGCGTCCGCACCTTCGCCGTGGCCCCGTTCGTCGTCGTGTCCATCGGTCGTCGCTCCTGGTGATGGTGTGGTCGGTGTGGATCAGCCGCGAGCCCGGATGCGGGCGAGGTCCGCCAACAGCTGCTCGTTCTTCCCCATCGCGTCGAACACCGCGTCCCGGGTGTCGCCGTCGAACGTCTCCTCCCCGCCGTCGCGCACCCAGACTTCGAGGTGGTTCAGGTATCCGCCGACGATCCCGCACAGTCGGCACAACGACCGGTCGGCCGCCGCCTCGTCGTACACCTCCGCCAGCTCTCCTGCCGCCGCTGCCGCCTTCGCTCTCCGTCCCGCCATGTCACGCCCTCGGTGAAGTCCTCGGTGAAGTCCTCGGTGCGGCCCCGGAACGCCCGGGGTCGTGTCGTACCCGTCACGTCGTCGCTGCCGCCGCCTCCGTCCGGGCGGGGTGAGCCTCGATCCACGGAAGCACCTTCGCCCAGCTGGCCACCATCTCCCTGACCCGAGCCGCGCTGTACTCCTCTTCGCACCCGCCACATGTCAGGGTGTCGCCGTCCGCCACGTTGAGGCGGACCACGGCGTCGGGGTCGAGACACTTCGGGCAGATCACGTTCACGGGCGCCTCCGGTAAAAGGCTGACCCCGCGGGGCCGGCCCGGGGTGGTCAGCTCACTTCCCGTCGATCTCGGCCAGCCGGGCGACCAGCTCGGCCTCTCGCCGCTTCCGGTCGTCCCAGCCCACCGGGTTCCGGCTGCGCTCGCACAGCGAGAACCACTTCCGCAGCTCAGCCAACTCCGCCACGATCGCGTCTCGGTCGAACATGCCCCGGCCCTCCATCCACCCGGCTCGCCACCAAGGTGGCAAACGCCACCAAAGGAGCAATAGTGGCAATCGCCACAGGTGGCAAATGCCATCTGGCAGAATTCCGGGGAGTGGCTATCGCCATTGGGAGAAGCAATGTCCGCGCTCGCCGCACGAACCACCCCAGAGAGGTGCCGAATGACGTTTGCGGAACGGCTCCGTGCCCTGAGAACGGAGAAGGGGCTGAGCGAGGCCGCGCTGGCGTCCGCTAGCGGGGTGTCGTTCGGGGCCGTCCACGACTACGGGTTGGGTCGGCGGATGCCTTCCCTGCCGGTTGCCGTGAAACTCGCTCGCGCGATGGGGGTGGACTGCACCGCGTTCGCTGACTGCGTGGACGTGAGCGGGGAGCCGGAGGCAGAGCCCGAGAAGCCCGCGAGGAAGAAGAAGGGGAAGTGAGGGACGGACGCCGCGCGAACCATCGGCGATTCTGGCGCATCCACTTTCCGGTTCGTGTGCCCCGCGTGCGATTTGAGGAGGGGCGTATGGCCCTCAATCACCAGTTCTGGAGGCGGAGATTCAGATCGAACTTCCACCGCCAACTCGAACTCGTCGTCCATGCTCTCGAAGCAAGGCTTCTCCCCGCCTACGAGAACCTAGACGACGAGGCCGAACGGGCGACGGATGAGGCGTGGGAACAGCACATGGCCCGCTCGGGGCGAGAGGATTGCGATCCCAGCGAGTTTGCGGAGAGCGCTCGGGACGCGGGCGTTGACTACTATCTCGTTCACAACGGGCTTCGCCAGGGGCTGGTGAACTTCTTCGCTGCCGCTCTGTATCACGCATTTGAGCAACAGCTCATGTCTTTCCTACGGCGAGAACTGTTGTCTCCGCAGGAGGAACACGACCCAAAGCTCATGACACGGGCCATTCTAGTTCAGCGGCTTCAGCGGCACGGCATAGAAGTGTCTTCTTTCTCCGCCTGGGAATTCGTGGTCGAGCTTGAGCTAGTTGCAAATACTGTCAAGCACGGCCAAGGGCGGTCGTCCCGCGATCTACATGCGAGACGCCCTGATTACTTCCAGCCCCCGGACAGCCAGTTCGCCCCTTCAATGGGAGAGCCCAGAGTCTATCAGCCCCTCTTCGGTGAGGATCTCTTTGTCCAGCTAGGGGATTTGCGCCGCTACCGGGATGAGCTGATCTGTTTCTGGCAACAACTTGCGGATGCGATGTCAATCGCGTAGGTGGGAGCAGACCACCTACGATACGAATGCGGTCTACGAAGCTCACTCAAACTGCCGCCTGCCCGGCCTGTCCCGTTCGCCGGCGTGGCCTGCGGCCGGGTCGCCGCGTACTGCTTACCGTCGCGGCCGGTGACCTTCGGGGGTACTACCGGCGCTGGACGCTGTTCAGGTCGAGGACTGCTTTCCTGATGCCCGGGGGCCAGGGCAGGGGCTTCGGTGTGGGCTGGACTGCCTTGAGGGGCGGCCGGTGGTTGGGGGGCTTGGGCTTGTCGCTCATCGGGCTGTGGCTCCGGTTGGGCAGGTGGGACATATGTCCCACCTGCCGCCTTCAGGTCTCGCCGCACTTGCATTGCAGAGCAGCCCACCTCGCGGGCAATCTCCCGCGTGCTGAGCCCTTTCGCCCGCATCTCCGCCACCCGCTGCCGCCGAAACTCAGTGGTCAGGTGCCGACGGTGTAGGTTCCAGCTATCCACGGCCGCCGCCGCCTCAACCTCCGTGCCCTCGAACTCCTCGAAGGGCGGGTCACCACGGCCGCTTCAGCCACCCTCGCTTCAGCGACTCGACAACCACCACCACCGGCGTCAGTAGGGCTGCTCCGACGATCGCCAACTGCCACGCGACCCACACGCCCGCGACGTTACGGGCGAACCCCTCCTGCCAGAAGAAGTACCCCGCACCTGCAGCCCCCAGGACCATCAGCGCGAGTTGCCATCGGGGAAGCGGGTCGTTGCGGAGGAACGACCTCGCCACGAAGGCGATCAGGAGGAATGGCCCGAAGAGCAAGACGGGCAGTAGCAGGCAGGTGAGGTACGTCGGGCCGAACGGTCCGCGGCTGGCGATGAGGGCGAGGTTGTTCATTCCACCATCATGCCAACGCAAGCCGGCCGCCGTCCCGTCCCGAGAGGGCAGACCGGTGGCCGGAGCATTTCACGCTTAACGGACCGTGGACGGGCTTTCGCTGTCGGCCGGCCCCGGACCCGCCTGGAGCCCCGATCGAGGCTTGGCGGGGCCGCTAATGCGCTGTGGCGGGGTCGGGCCACTTAACCGGATCGGGTCGGACCACTGGCCTCACTCAGGACTCTCGAAGGTCCGAACCGCCGTCCGGTACGATGCGCCCGCAGGGGCCGGGTTGACGAGAACCAAGTAGTCCGGCAGCGCCCCGGCGGCGGGGCCGTCGTCGGTCTTCATCCCCGGCTCCTCGTCCCACGCGATCAAGTGGACCGTGACGGTATACTCTCCGGGCGGGAGCGGAATCGCCCCCACGCCCGGCCCCACCGTGGCAGCGACATGCTCAATGCCGGAAACCCCGACCGGGCCGGCGGCTCGCAGTCGGTACGGCTCGGACCCCACGATCAGATACTTCGCCTCGCGGTCCGTCACCACCGCAGCCGCCCCGGGGCTCCCGACTCGCACCTCCACCTCCATCGCCCCGTCCGAGCCGATGTTGAGGGGCACGAGAGCGCCGGCCGCGATGTGCCGCCCGATGTCCGCGTCGTCGAGGAGTTCACGCGCCCAGCTGTCGTAGTCGTTCACCGACGCGAAAGCCGCTTGGTCCCAGAGGCAATGCATGCCGCTGTCGGTGGGGTAGGTGCCTCGATGCATTGCGACTTCCTCCGGCGACCATGCGGCGTTCGGGTGTGCCCGGGGCGGAACGATCAGGTCGGTCGTGATCGTAAAGGCGAGATGCCCTGTAGACAAACACAAACTCGGCGGAGCGAGAGAAGGGATACCCCCCCTCCCCTTCGAGTGGAAAACCTGCGGGAGTTTTTGCGACCTTAGGCCGGCGGTACTCGGGGGTCAAAGGGCTAAAATCTCGCCCCATACCCCCCATGCTCGGCCAATCGTCGCTCTGCCCGGTGTGCCCGCGTTCTCTTCGGAAAAATCCGCCGGCTGGTGTCAGGTTCGGTGGGTTTGCTCCGAACTGTCCCTGACGGACGGCTGATGAGGCTGTCGCTCGGCCTACCCAGCCCGGCGATCGCAACCGCCGCCCCACGGACCCAAGCCCACCCGCCATCGGTCGGTCGATGGCTAAAGGAGAGCCATTCGATGAGCACCATCTACCTCCCGGTTGCCACCCCCGAAATGGTGGAGATGGCGACGAAGCTCAACACCGGCCGCACGGGGAAGGGCAAGACCGGGTACAACATCATCCAGTGCACCGACTCCGGCGCGGCCAAGTGGGCGCGGCGACAGCAGCACAACAAGAGGCTGCTGCTGAACGTGCCGGCCACGGAGAAGCTCTACGTCCTCATCCACGGCATCGAAGATCAACACGACCAGCCGGTTGGCCTCGTCGGGGTGAGGCGCGGGGCGGAAGCGGTTCAGTCTCATGGCGTGACGACGTGGGTGGGCGGCAAAAGACGAACCTACACGCCTTTGACACTGGCCAAGCATCTGAACTCTGAGGCGTTGACCAAGCAGATAGTGGACCTGCGACTCTTCGCCTGCTACAGCGGGGTGCCCAGCGGGAAGCTGCCACAGAACGTCTCGTTCGCGGAGGCGCTGAAAACCGAGATGCGAGGGCTGGGTTACAACTCGGTCCAGGTGACGGGGTATTTCGGCGCGCTGGGCGACGGTTACCTCCACGCCTCGATGGGCGGAAACAACGCCGCGCACAAACAGGGCATGACGGCCAACCCCGCGTCGTTCGGCAAGCTATCCGTGGCCAAATATAAGACCGTTCTGATTAATAATGAGGAGCATATCGCCAGCGCGAATAAGCAGGTTTGGTAGTAGCTAGCTGCCCGGCGGCCGACCGTCCTGTCGGGGCCACAAGGATTGGGATGGTCGGCTACCGCATCCGGCGGCGGAAGGCCGGGGCGGACGACGCCACCATGGCCTGACCGGTAGAAACGAACACGGCCCGGGGCGGATGCTACTCCACCTCGGGCCGGCTTAAGCCAGTCCCCGCGAACGGGTCGGGCCGCAAGATTAGTACACGGGCGATCACATAAGCTGCAACCCCGGTTGCCGCGTCCATTTCGCACAAGCCCTGTCGATGCGGAAGCGGTCCCCGGCCCGGCGAACTCACGGTCGTGTTGCCCGCTTCTTAACGCGGGCGCTCCGCCGTCGCCGCCGACCCCGGGGGTAAGCCGGTGGGATGCACCCCACCGGCCCCGCATGGGCAACATAGGACGCCCCACCTGATCACGATCACTTTCGCGCCCAGCGGGGAGGTTCGGCCATGCTGCTACCGGCATGCCGCAGGAAGAGAGCGAGCAGCCCGCCCGTGACGAGGGTGGACGGGAGCAGGATGCCCAGCCACGTCCACCGATCGCCCCCGCTCTGGGCGAGGGGGATGGCGACCGTGGCCATCGCGAGCCCCAGGGCGGCGCAGGCGAGGACGCCGACGACCAGAACCTTCCAGGCGGGCATGGGAGCTTTCGGAGGGGGAGCCGACGTGCCCGGCGGGGGACCGCCGCGTGCCCATGCACTCTAAAGTTTTCTCAAATTTTAATCCATCCCAATCCGGGCGGTATCCCGGCGATTGCCTCAGCGAGAAAGTAGAGGACAGTCGGGCAAGACATGCACTCGGCCGGGAGTTCGCTCCCAGCCGAGTCGTTGGCATGACCGCCTCACCGGACGTTTCCTGCCCCAATCAGCCGATTCGCTCGCTGAAGCTCTGCTCCCGGAAGACTCGATACCGGCGCTCGACCGGCTCGTCGCCCGGGGTCAGTAGGCGGCCGTTGCCGTCCAACGGGTATGGCCCGGCGCTGTCGCCGTGGTCGCTCTTGATCGGTGCCCACCTGTCAGGCACCGATCCGCCCCCGGGGCTCTCGAAGCCGGGAATCCGCTCCTGATACCCGGCGTCCAGAATCCGCACGTCCCACGTGTCCCAATTCACCGCAAGCGAGTAGGTCCGCTGCCAGAACGAGTAGCCGTTCTCCTGCATCGCCTCCGCTTCCAGGCCCACACACCGGAGCGTTCGCGGCGCCATGCCCTGCCACGTGTCGCTGTTCGTGCAGTCCTGTAGCAGGGCAGCTTCCGCGAGACTGAACGTGGCGGTGTTGACCACGGCCGTCACGATGGGCCGCGACACCTCAATCATGACGGGCGGGTCGAACGGCAGCAGTGCGCTATCAGTGATCGGCCCCAACTCGCCGACGTCGCCGGTGTCCGGGTCCACCAACCGCCCTCTACGGGCCGGCACCTGAGTTTGTTGGAACGGCACCTTCCAGCGGATCGGCCGCGACAGAGGGTTCGCCGCTGCCTCCGCCACCTCGGCGGGGGTGAGCGGGGTCGGCGGGTCGCCGCCGCCCGGGTCCGGCTGCAACACTTCCGGCATGTCCGGGTGCGAGTCGTACCCGAAGGTCACGCGCCACATGACCGGGCTGTCGGTCTGCTGAGGGTCGATCGACACACAGAACGCGGTGGCGTCCTCCGGGTGCGAGTCCCCGTGTGCGATGCCCGGGATGGTGCCGGCCGTGTCCGGCCCATCCCCGGGATTGTCCGTCACTACGTCGAAGACGCGGGAGTACGTCCGCTTCCGCGGGAACGTCCCCGTGCCCCGACGGCCCTCCCAGATTTCGTTCGCGCTGGGCATTCAACTCCGTGGGTTGAGGAAGAGGAATCCCCGGCGCCGGGCCGGGGATGGCGTCGAGGTGGTGCTAGGCGTCCTGGTCGAGGATCACGAAGAACCGGTACGCGGAAAGGTCGCGGTTCTGCAACTGAACGATTTGCCCGTCCCGGGTCACCCGAGCGTGAAAGACGCCGGCCGCGTCGTCGCTGTTGAGGATGGTCCGGCCTTCCTTCACGCCGGAATGAACGGTCACCCTGTCGCCGACCAAGGCGCCGGGGGCGGGGACCGGGCCGTACCCGTTCCTGCCGCTCACGAACTCCGACCGGACACCGGGCTTGAGGGCCGCCGGCTGCTCTGCACACGCTGTCACGATCAACTTCCTGGAGGATGGGGGGAGGAGATGAAGAAGCCCCCGACCGGCCCGCTGAAGCCGACCGGGGGCCATGGTCCCGACGCGGGCGTCCCCGCGCCGGGCTGGTCGTTAGCCGGCCTCGCGGCCGGGGGCGTAGCCCTCGAACATGCCGGGGAAGACGTTCTCCACCTCGGCGCGGGTCACGAGCCCGCGGCCGATCAGCCCGCCCAGCGTCCCCCGCAGCTGGTAGCGGTCCCGGGCATCGGCGGGAACGCGGTCCCCGCCCACCGTTTGCAGGTCGTAGTTCAGGCCGGCCCCCTGCGCGGCTAGGACGATCTCCCTGACGCGGTCGGCCGCCATGACGAAGTCGAGGTACGCGAGGGCCGCCGCGCGGGCCGCCGGCTGGAACACCGTCTCCCGCACCTTCGGAGCCAGCTCCTTCACCACCTCCTGCCGCGCGGCCTGGACGGCGGCCTCCGCGAGGTTGACCGCTTCCCCCAGGACCGCGGCCCGGTCGCTCAGCTCCTGGCGCCGTCGCACGGCCGCGGTGACGGCCTCGTCCGACTGGCCCGCCAGGATCAGCTTTGCCCGCAGTTGCCGCTCCCCGACCTCCGTCCCGACGCCGAGCTGGGCGGCCACGGTTGCCACCTCCGACTCCACCGCCGCCAGCTGCGTGACCAGCTCCGTCTTCCGCCCGGTCGCGGCCAGCACCTTCGGGTGGTGCAGGGTCTGCGGGACGTCTCCCGGCCCCGGGAGCCGACGGGGCTGGGGCTCCGGCTGCAACAGCAGCGCGTGCAGGTCCGCCAGCCCGGGTGCCAGCTCGGTCGTTCCGTTCGCCACTGATGCCCCCTTGGTGTCGGTTCAAAACCCGACCGGGAAGTCCGGCCGGTACTCGCCGCTCATCTCCTCAGCAGTGCTTCGATCGCCGCGATGTCGGCCTCCACGGACCCCGGCCGCGGGGGCGGATTCGGTCTCCAGCCCTCCGCCTCCATCACCAGCAACTGGAGATCGATCATGTCTCTGTCCGCCGCCCGGCCGTACAGCGCTCGCCCGCCACCTCCACCGACGCCGGCTGTGGTGCCGGCGTAGGCCGGGTACGCCACCGGCCCCACGTCGAAGAGCTGGAGGTCATGAACCTCGATCACCCGCTTGCTGCCATCCCGCCGCTCACGCTCGGCCGTCGGGATGAAGGCGAACGAGCTGCCCCGCACGTCCTGCCGGGCCAGCAGCTCCGACACGTCCCGGCCGACGGAGGTGTCCGGCGGGTCGATCGAGTACTTGAGCCCGACCGTGTCCGCGACGAGGCGGAGCGCGCCGGACGACACCCGCCCCAGGACCAAGTCGGCGTTGTGGTTGAACAGCCCCAGCGCATCGTCCTGGCGAGCCAGGGCGTTGTTGAAAGCGGTCGGCATGAGCCGTTCGAACAGGCCGGGGGCCAGTTCGAACTCACTCCCCGGGTTGGCCGGGTTGTAGAAAACCGCCGCGTAGCCAGTGATGGTGGGTGAGCCGCTCAGCGCTCGGGCCGCCCCGATGCCGCCGAGCCGTACCGGCCTCTGAGTGAACCGCCGTCGCAGCCCGTTCATTCGTCCTCGTCGTTGTCGAGGTTGTCTGCCAGGGCACGGAGTCGCGCCCGGTTGTCCGCCACGGGATCGTCTTGCCACATCCAGCAGCACCCACCCGGGAAACGCGGGTGATGGACGGGACCGACTTCGATCAAGGTCGCCCCCCACAGCTCGCGGACCCGCCGCCCGTCCGCCGCCCGGTACTCCCGCGTCCGGGTCGCCCGGTACAGGTAGCTCGCCCCGGTCAGCGTGCCGTCGGAGACGTCGTGAACCAACTTCCAACCGAACGGCGTGTCAGGAGGACGGAGCCAGAACCGGAGCCCGCGGTCGTCGGTCTTGAGGACCAGGCTTCCGGCCGCCTCGCTCCCTAAGACTTGGTCGGCGCGGTGGTCGAGCATCGACACCACCCGACTCTTGCCAAGCTCCCCGTCGAACGCGGACGGCATCACCCGCAGCTGGAACCCGTCATCTGTGACCCCGACAGCGGAAACGTGGCCCGGCTTGTAGAAGACGCCAGCGTAGCCGGTGATGACCGGCACCGACGGCGGGCCGGCGACGAACACCAACTCACAGTCGGCATCGAGATTCGCGGCGAGGAACACCGCGATGTCGGCAGCGGTCATGCGGCCCTCCTCAAACTCGAAGGGCCGCAGTCCGGACCTGCCCACCACTCCCGACGCGGGTGGCCGCCTGGACCGCCGGGCCGGCCGCCTGCTGGTCCTGTTCGGCGTGGGCGACCCGGGCCGCCGTGGCGAGCGATGCGCCGCTCAGGAACGCCTCGATCGTCGGCCTGTACCAGAGCCACTTGTGTCCGACCCGGACGGGGGCGGGGAACTCCCCGCGGCGCACCGCCGCCCAGAGGGTGTCCTTGTGAAGGCCGGTCAGGGCCGTCAGCTCCCTCGTGGGGACCATCAGTGTCGCCGCCGGCTGGGGCCGTCCAGATCGGCCCACGGTTGCCGCAATTCGCATCGAGACACCTCTCTTAGTGGGTAGCCGCTCGGGTTAGGCCGCGTTCGGCCCACACATTCATTCCGGCCTGCCGACCCCTCGGTGCTACACGGCTCCGCAGAAGTTTTTTCCGGCCCTTCGCGGCCGGGTTCTGGTCACTGGAACAGCTCCGGTATGGCCTCAGCGATTTGTCCCCAGACGCGTGCCTCAGTAGCCGCGCCTCGGTCGAACGCAGTTGGGGCGGGTTTGGGCCGACCGGGCAACACCGTCGCCGGCCCGGCGCGCAGCTTGCCGATGTGGGTTTGCAGCTCGTTCGGAGTGGGACGATCACGCTCGTTCGCAGCCCACGGGCACAGCAACCGGAACTGACGCCCGAAGGCCCGCACGTCGTCCTCCGTGTACGGCGGGGAGGCGCCCGCGAGGGCGGCGGTCACTTTGCCGACGAGGCTCCCGGCCGTGGCCGGATCGGTGCCCGTCACCTCGGCCACAGCGTCGTAGAGAGGGTTCCTTGCCCGGGGCTTCTTCGTCGTGGCCAGGGCCGTCGAAGGTGTTGGCCCGGACGCCGCGAGCCCGGAGCCGGCTCGGCCGGCGTCCGGGCAAGAGGAGTCGGTAGACTCCTTGTCTCTTCTGGTCTTTTCTTTTCTGGTAACGCTGTCGCGTGACGGTTGCGTTACGTGAGCGTTATGGGGCGGAGAGGGGCTGCGGGCGGCCAATTTGGGAGCCCCTTCCCGCTTCGTTTCCCGATGCCGCCGTTGCCTTTCCGCGTTCTGGGCGCGGGCCTTTGACCCCTCCCCCATGTGCTTCTCGAACGAGGGGAACGTAACGCCGTCCTGCGTTACCGCGAGCCACCTAACCCCCTCCATCGCAGCGCTGAACCCGGCGTGCTGTGACACCCCGTCCGTGACAGCCCGTGACGCGAGCGTTACGCGACCGTTACTGTCACAGTGGGAGTCCGCCCACGCCCAAATCAGGAACAGCCTCCCGATCACGGCCGGCACGTCCAGGCCGGTCGCCGCCGCGATGTGGAACACCTCCGGTGTGTGGGGGAGTTCCTTCCGCATCTTGATCCAGAAGCCGCCCATTCCGCTCCCCGGGGTTGGTGATGTGAGGTTCCTGTCGGCCTGCTCAGGCGGACTGGCCGGTCTTCTCGCGGAGGTAGGCCAGGAGGCTTTCGCGGGTCCACAGCGTGCGGCTGCCGATCTTGAACGGGGCGGGTAGCTGATCCTTGTGCCGGTACAGACTGGCCCGGCTGATGCCGAGCAGTCGGGCCGCACCGGTCGAGTCCACGGTCAGAGGCTTATCCAGGCCAGCCGCGAGGGTCGCAAGCACGTCGCTCATGTCCTTTGCTCCGCGTAGTAGGGCATCGGCACCCCTCCGCCGCTGAGCCCCGTCGGCTCAGCTCGTCTCAAGGTGCCCATCCACTTACCGGCCTCGGAACGCGCCGGCGCCACGCGGCCCGGGAGACGAGTCGGGGAAAAAGTGAGACACCCCGGCGATGGCGCCGGGGTGTCTGGTGGTGGTGGTGGTGGTGCGTTGTTGAGGTGATCTAACCCCGGTCCCGTGCCCACTCGATCTTCGCCCGCTCATCCGGGTCCACGCCCACGTAGTAGCGGGCCGCCACCGCCGGCGTGTCGCCGATCGCCTTCGCCGCCGCCTTGAGGCTTCCGAGCTCGCGGGCCACCTCGGTGGCGAGGGAGTGCCGCAGGCGGTGGGGAGTCCACCGCACCCCCGCCGCCTTGCACGCCTGCCTGACGTCCCGGCCGTAGCTATCCACACTCACCGGGAATAAGGGCTCATCGTCCGCCCCACTCAGGTGCGGGGCGAGGTCCGCTTGCGAGGCCGGCCCCAGGTAGTAGAGCTATTCCTGCTCCCGGTGTTCACTCTTATTAACGTGTGCCGGAACGGTGTACACCCACACGTCACCTTCGCGGTCCAGGTCACTCGGCCGCATCCCGCAGATTTCGCCCGGCCGCATCCCGCACCGGCGCTGTACCCGGATCATCGCCGTGAGCAGGGCACGCCGCTCGGGCTTGGGCGACAGGTGGGGGAAGACTGCGATCACGTCCGCGTCCGGAACCGGCTTCTTCTTCCGCTTGCCCGGCGCCTTCGTTTTCCCGGCCTTCAGTGGCTCCACCTCGCGGAGCTGAGCGGGTACGGACGCGGGTATCATCCCCTGCCCCACGGCCCAACCGAACGTCGCCACGACGCGGCCGGCGCTCTGGTTCACGGTGGTCCGACTCCACCCCCGGACCACCATCGCCTCGCGGACGGCGCGGAATTGCACCGGCCCGAATTCGACGGCCGGGAGCGTGGCGTAGGCGTCCAATAGCATCGACATGGCCGCACGCTGGCCGTAGAGCTCCGACGTAGGACGCCCGTTCTTCTGATACTCCTTCTCGGCCCACACTAGCCGTCGCTCCACCACCTCAGCCACCGACAGCACCACGCCTGCGGTTGGCGTCCCTGGCGGGCCGTCCGCCGCCCATTCCGTCGCGAACCTGCGGTAGGCCGCCTGTGTCTCCAGTGCACCCCACGGCCCCAGGTATCGCGTGTGGTCGCGGCCGAACGCCCGCCACCGGACGAAACCGCGGCCGGAGGGAGCGTGATGTCGGAGGCGGGGTACCGGGCGGGGACCGTCTCGCCGTGGGCGGCCCCCTTTGCGGAACCGGCGGTCGGCGGGTGTGGCTACGGCCCGTTCAACTGACCAGCCGAGTCTGTCAATGCGAGCTCGCACCGTCTCAGGGTCAAGCCCGTGCCGCTGAGCCAGCTCGGGGAGAGGCATCAAGCGGCCCTCGAACGCGATCATTCTGATTGGGCGAGGCATACGACGACCTCGGGTCTGGGAGCCCCTAAGTGGAAGATTACGCAACAGTTGCCCTCTGGGAGCGGGGAGGGAGGCCGCTGCGAATCTCTTTGTATTTCCTGGGAATAGACGCTGTCGGCAGGCAGGTCGGATAGTCCAACCTGCCTGCCGGTGTATCATAACGGGGTCAAGGTCCACGACGGCGTGCGCATCCCGGTGGACAACACCCGGGCCGGCCTCGGCGGCGACCCGGCCGCCCCCGGTCCGATCCTGCTCCAGGACCACGGCCACCCGGTCCAGTACCGAAACATCTGGCTTCAGCGGCAGTGATGCCGTGGGCAGTGGATGCCCGAATCCCGTTCAGAGGGCGGAATGGCCGAACCGATCAGTACCCTGCCCGAACCGCCCCCGCTCACCGCCCCCCCCGCCGAACCCGGACCTCCCGCAGACCCAGCAGCTCCCGACGCCCGCGCCGGCGGGAGCCGGGAACTGCTGCTGCTGGCGCTCCCGCTCATCATCAGCCAGAGCTTCATGACGGTGCAGGTGCTGGTCGACACGCTCCTGCTCGCCCGTCACAACACCGACGAGATGACCGCCTCGTTCCCGGCGGTCATGTGGTACTGGCTCGGGTTCGGGTTCCTGAGCGTGACGGCCGGGTACACGTCCACGTTCGTGGCCCAGTACACCGGCGCCGGCCGGCCGCACCGGGTCGGGCCGGCGGTGTGGCAGGGCGTCTACTTCGCGGCCGGCGCCGGTCTGGTGTTCCTGGCCGTCGTCCCGCTCGCCGACTGGCTCACCTCGCTCGCCGGGCACCCCGAACACATCCAGAAGCTCGAAGCGACCTACCTCCGCTGCTTCGCCTTCGCCGCACTGCCGATGCTGGTGATGACCGCCGTGAACGGCTTCTTCTCGGGCCGCGGGCAGACGTGGACGGTGTTGTGGATCGAGGCGTTCGGCACGGCCGTGAACGTGTGTCTGGCGCTGCTGCTGATCTTCGGCCGGTGGGGCTTCCCGGAGATGGGCATCGCCGGGGCCGGGTGGGCGACCGTGGCCGGCAGCTGGGCCGCGGCGCTGCTGGCGCTGGGGCTGTTCCTGCGGCCGAAGTTCCGCGAGGGCTTTGCCACGGGCACCGGCTGGCGGTTCGACCGCGAGCTGTTCGGCCGGCTGATGAAGTACGGCGGCCCGGCCGGGTTGCAGATCTTCCTGGACGTGTTGGTGTTCCACCTGTTCACGCAGTTCGTCGGCAAGCTCGGCGACGCCGCCCTCGGGGCGACGACGCTGACGATCCGCTTCAACATGGTGGCGTTCCTGCCGATGATGGGGCTCGGGCAGGCGGTGTGCATCCTGGTGGGCCAGCGGCTCGGCGGCGACCGCCCGGACCTGGCCGAGAAGACGGTGTACACCGGGACGCGGTGGGCGTTCGGGTACATGTGCCTGGTCGCGGCCACGTACCTGGCGATCCCGGGGGTACTGGTGTCCGGGTTCGAGCCGGAGGACGACCCGGCCAAGTTCGCCGCCATCGCCGCCCTGGTGCCGGCGCTCTTGACCTGCGTGGCGGTGTACTCCCTGGCCGACGCGATCAACCTGACGTTCGCGTTCGCACTGCGGGGGGCCGGGGACACGCGGTTCGTGACGTGGCTGACGTTCGCCCTGGCGTGGCCGGTGATGGTGCTGCCGACGGCGGTCCTGGTGACGTGGCGGGCCGAACTCGCGGCGGCGTTCCCCGGGATGGGGAACCTGCTCTACTGGGCCTGGGGCTTCGCCACGGCGTTCATCTGCTGCATGGCCGTGTGCTTCGTCTGGCGCTTCCGGACCGGGAAGTGGAAGACCATGCGCGTGATCGAGCCGGGTGTGGCGGAGGTGTCGTAGCCCGCCCGGGGCAACGGCGGGTTGCGGATCGACCCGATTGCCTCGTGGCCCGTTGTAGCGGATGGGATCTGGTGGGACCGGCGGGCGTCCCGCCGGTCCCACCGAATCCCATCCGCTACAACGGGCCACCAGCGGTACCGTTACTTCAGTTCGATGGCGTAGTTCACGGTACCCGACTTGACCTCGACCACCAGTCCCGACTGGTCGGCGGCGGCGTACCGGTCGGGGATGGCCGTCCACCGGGACAGGTCCGGTGGCGGCGGCTTTTCGTCCTTCATCCGCTGCGGGATCTTGAGCGACCTCGGGTCGGGGCTACTGACGGTGATCTTCGCCGGACCAATCGGGACGCCCACGACGGTGTACGTCCCGTCGTCCTGGATCATGCCCGAGTGGGCGCTGCCGGTCTGACTAATGACGGTCACCGTCCCCTGCCGGAGCGCTTTGTTCTGGTAGGTCACACTGCCCTTCAGGTCGCCGGTCCCGCCCGCGCACCCGCCGAGGAGTGCGCCGCCGAACACGAGGCCGAGGCCCAGGAGGCGAGGGGACGGCACCTGGCGGGTGGGCATTGCGGACTCCGGGGTTGGGCGGCCGAAACGGGCGCGGTTCGTGGGCAGGTTCCTCACGGCAGGACTACCGACTCCCCGCCGACCCGCGTGGCCGCGAGCGTCAACGCCTCGGCGGCGCTGTACTGATAAAACCGGACCGACCCGTCGGCCATGACCGCGTTCGCCCCACCGGTGTGGAAACTCCAGGGGTGGTTGGCGTGGCAGTTGGCGGGGTAGGTGCCGGCCGGGTTGCCCGTGAAGCCGGTCGTGGACGCGCCGTTCGCGCCCGGCCCGAACAACATGGGCGCCGGGCAGCTGACCCCCGTCTTCGCCAGAAGAACGTTGTCCGAGTTCCGCAGGCCGATCGCGGGGTCGCCCTGGTCGTTACTGTCCCACCAGCCCCACCCCCAGTTCTCCCCCAGCATCGCGGGCGGCCGCTCGACGGCCAGGAGGGTGTTGCTCGCCCCGTCCGTGACCTGCTCCAGTTTGACCTTGGAGTTGAGAAACATGATCCCGTCGCTGCCGTAGGTGTTCCACCCCGAGACGGCGAGGTAACAGGTGTACCCGTGGCGGTCGACCGGGTTGATCATCGAGCCCCGCGGGTCGCTCGGACAGGTGAGAACCGTGAGCGGGTTGTCGTACCCCGCCCGCTCCTGCTCGAAGTCCGTGAGCAGGTGCCGGAGCCAGGAGATCTGGTGGGTGCCGCCGACGGTGTACCTCAGGAGCGACGCGGCACTCGCGGGGCCCGTGTCCTCCCCGAGGCTCACCACCAACCCGGGGCCGACCGCGGGCGGGAAGTAGCCGAACCGACTGTGGTACCCGTGCGCCGCGAGGCCGAGCTGCTTGAGGTTGTTGGCGCACTTGGTCCGGGCCGCCGCAGCCCGGACCTTCTGCACCGCCGGGAGGAGGAGGCCGATCAGGACGGCGATGATGGCGATCACCACCAGTAACTCGATCAGCGTGAAACCGCGGGCGAGTCGGGCGGTGGCGGTCATCGAAGTTCCTCGGGACAACGGGCTGCCGAACACGGGCCGTCGGGCTCGGACACGCCCCCCGGTCGCGGACGGATTCACCCGTGAATCCGCGGGGCACGTAGCTCCTCACTATCCGACGAGGGATGGTCGAAGTGGGTTGTGTACCGGCCCCCGACCCGCCGCAGCCCTCCCCGCTGGACGGCCGCGGCGGACTCGGCCGGCCGCCTGCGTACCTTCTAAACGGAATGGTAGACGACGACCTCGGCTTCGGTCACCCACCACCCCCAGAAGTCGACGGCACGGCAGGCCGCCCCAGGCGAGACGCCCCGTCTTCGGCGGCAGACATCGGCCGGGCCGCCGACGCGGCTTGAGCTTTTTCAGGCTGGCGGTAACGGAGCCTCGACCGTGTCCCCCTGTGTGGCGGTCGGGGCGAGCGCTCGGGTCACGGCTCGGACCGGTCGCGCGACCGGTCCGGGCGGTCGCCGGGGTGCCGACCAGGGTCACGCTCTTGGCGAGAAGGGCGACGAGGGACTTGCGGGGGACTAACCGCCGCCGGCTAAAACCACGGGTAGGCCGGGGACCGGTCCGCCTCCCGGAACAGCGGGGTGCCGTCGAACAGGTTCCGGGGCCGCAGCGTGAAACCGACCCACTCGGTCAGGGCCGCGCCCCGGGCGGCGTCCACGCCGCCGGGGCCGAAGTCCTCGTCGCGGGGGGTGTGCAGCGTCCCGACCGAGTGCCACACCGTCGCCCGCTCCCCCTGCAGCGGCCGCCCCCCGGCCGCGACCTCGGGCACCTGGAAGTAGTGCTTGAACTCCTCGGGGGTCCGGGTCACCCAGTAGTCGTAGTTGATGAAGTCCATGTTGGCGCGCTTGGTGTTCTGGAGCGGCAGGAAGTCCGCCGCCGCCCCAGTCCTGCTGGAGATCAGGTCGTAGGCGACCGGCTGCCCGCGGGTGTTCTTCACCACCCGGCTCTCGGCCCGGAGCGTCGTGAACTCCGTGGCCACCCACTTCGCCTTCCCCTCGCACGCCACCTCTACCGGCTCGCCCGACGTACTCGCCCCCGGGAACGGGTGTGCCTTCAGCCCGAACTTCCCCGCCTCGAACTTCCGGCTCACGAGTTGGATCGTGTTCTCCGCCGGCCCCCCGACCTTCCGGTCCGGGTCGCCCAGGTCGGGGTCGAACTTCCAGCAGCCGAAGTGCGCGTGGACGTCCCCGTCCTTCATCTTCACCGCCCGGTGCGGGACGCCCTTCTGCTGGGGGAGCTTGGCCCGGTCGAAGAGGTTGTGGGCCGTGAACCCGAGCCGGCTGACGATCCGGCCGTCGTCCGTGAAGTTGTACTCCATCAGGAAGGCGTAGTTCCCGGACTTCATCGCGGCCCACAGGACCAGCTTCTCCCCCCGCCGCGCGCGGACCCCATCGTACAGGCCCACCCAGCGCAGCCCGTCGTAGTGGAGTTCCTGGTACACCTTGTTGTCGTGGTCCGAGTTCTTGGACACCAGGATCTGCCCCGGCCCGACGCACCCGGGGCCGAGGAACTCCCGGTCGGCCTTGAGCATCGGGGTGCCGACGCGGGCGACGTCCAGGAAGCAGGTTTCCTTGTTGTCGTACTGGCTGAACGCCTCGGCCAGCATGAGGTTGCGGGCCACCACCAGCGACCGCGGCCGCTTCTTCTCGTCCTTCCACAGGAACTTGGCGCTCACGATGCGGAGCACCCGGCTGTCCGACGGGTTGCCCCGCCGGGTGAGGTTGGGGATGTCCCAGGCGATCTCCCAGGCGGTGTCGCTCTTGGTGAGGTCGTCCGGGTCGGACCGGGCGACCGGGAACCCCTGGCGGATGACTTCCGGGGGGCCGGTCGTCTCCGGGGGCGGCGGCTTGACCCCGCCGAAGTGCTTGGTGAACTCGGCGTGCTCGCGGTCGAACAGGTCGTAGAAGGACTTCACCTGGCCGGGCGTCACGCCGCCCGCGAAGTTCAGAACCCCTTCGTACTTGACGGCGGTGTCGCCGGTGGCCAGAAAGGCCCGCGAGTAGACGGCCTTCCGGTTCCACTCGTTGATCCGCTCCAGGGTCACCGGCCCGTTGAGCTTCTGCCTCGCGTAGACGACGTGGAAGTTGATGTACTTCCCCTTCTCGTTGAACGAGGCGTAGTACGGGGTTCCCACGACGTCGTACCGCTTGCCGGTCGGGGTGGAGTTCTCCTCGAAGTCGAGCTTCAATTCCGTCTTGATGACGTTCTCGAAGTCCGCCGCCGTGAAGGTCTTGGCGGGAGTGTCCTGGGCGAGGGTCAGGCTCGGAAGGATCAGCCAGACGACCAACAACGCAAGCCGCCGCGGCATGACCCGCCTCCGGTCGAGAGAACCCGCCGAGTTGCGGAGGGGAGACGACCGCAGTGTCGCGCCCGGCCCGCGAGGTAATGTTCCTTCAGCATCGCACGGTCTACCCCTGATGTGGTAATCTATTACACCTCCGGTAGACCTTTCGTCCGCGCCGTCGGGCGGCTCGGCCACAAACGACCTGACCCGCTTCTGCTGCCTCAACCCCGACGGCCCGGACCACGGCCGGCGGAACCACGACAACCTGACCGTGTCCGCTCGGGCCGAACAAGACCCGGGTGCTCCGCTGCTCCACGTGCACGGCCCGGTTCTCCGCGCGGAAGGGCTCCCCCCGGCTCGACGCCCGTCTGCCCGCCGACACGGTGGTCTCTGTCCTGGCTCACGTGGCCGACGGGGTGGGCACCCGCAAGACCGCCCGGCGAGTCGGGGTCAGTCGGTACCTCCGCCGGGCCGGCGGCCACGCCCGCGACCTGCACGACGAACGCGTGGCCTTTTCCCCCGACAACCAGCGACGTCCCGTTCGTTGAAAAGTGGGCGTTCGTGGGCAAAAAGGAGAAGACCTGCGACCCGGGCGATCGCCACCGCGGGGACGGCTGGGGTTACGTGGCTCTGGACCCCGAGACCCGGTTGGTCGTGAGCCTGCGGGCGGACCGATCATGTGTGGTCGCTACCCGAGACCTACCCCGCCGTGCAACGAACGTAGGTCACCACCCCAGACACGGGGCGGGAGGGAACGGACGGACCGGTCAGCTGTCCTGGATCAGCCGGAGAGCCTGGCGGGCGGCGTCGCGGAGTTGGTCGGGGCCGAAGCGGGCGGCGGCCTTCAGTTCCGGCAGGGCGGCGGTCGCCACCGGGCCAATCTTCCCGAGCGCCTGCGCGGCGTACACCCGACACGTCTCGTCCGGCGCGGCATCCGCGGCGGGGGCCGGCGGGGCGGTCGGGGTGACGACCTCGCTCCCGACCCCTTTCCCAACCGCCCCCGGGGTCAGTCCGCCGACCGGCGGCGGGGTGTCGTGGAGCCCCGGGCGGTCCGCGCCGCGGACCAGCTTCGCCAGGAACGGCACCGCCGACCGGGCCGGCGGCCCGATCCAGCCGATCGCCAGCGCCGACTCCCCGCGGACGAACGGGTCGGTGTGCTGGAGGTGGGCGATCAGCGTCGCCAGGGCCGGGCAGCCGATCTGGCTCAGTGCCTTGGCCGCCAGGCGGCACAGGACGATGTTCGTCCCCCGCATCGCCTCCGCCAGCGCGGCGACCGCGTCGGCCCCGTCCGCCCCCAGGTTCCCGAGCCCCTGGGCCGCGCCGCTGGCCGTCCGCGGGTCGCCGTCCCGCAGGGCCGCGGACAGGTCGGCCAGGGCCGGGCGGGCCAGCGGCCCGAGCCGGCCGAGCGCCCACACCGCCTGCCGGCGGACGTACTTGTCTTCGTGCTGGAGGAGCCGGCGGAGCGGCGGGAGCGCGTCCGGCCCCATCTGCCCGATCGCCTGCGCGGCGGCCTCGCGGACCTTCCCGTCCTCGTCGTCGGTGGCCCGCACCAGGGCCGGGAGGGCGTCCCGGGCCAGCCACCCGAGGCGGCCGAGATCCTTGGCCGCCCGGGCGCGGTCGGCCGGACTCGGGCCGCGGAGCGTCCGCACCAGTTCGGGGAGGGGGTCGTCGGTGTGAATCGTCATCGGTCGCCGCCGCACCGCGGGGGTCGAACGGCCCGGTGGGCGGCCGTGGACGTGGCCCTGGGCACTCCGGCCGGCAGGGGACACACCCCCAACTGTAGTTCACACCACACCGGTCGCAACCCACCGACCGGGTTTCGGTTCCGGCGCGAACCCGACCACTGCGGGCGGAATCCACGCCGGCCGGCGTCTAGAATATTAATAGCACAACTTGTTGCTAAATAACGATTTGACGAAACAGGCGGCGTTCGCGCGTGGGGTGTGAGAACGGGTTCAGTGGGGGCGGGAGCCGGGGTGCTCTCACGCCCGCTATCAATGGGAAGGGCTTGAATGGCGTCGGTTTCGGGGGCTATTCTCCCCGGGTGGAGCGAGAGGGGGGCCGGTTCGCGTCTGTAGAATGGCTGAGGGAGCGACATTCCGACCGACACCTTGGGGACACGGAGCATGAAACGGTTCGTCCCGACCGCGGCGGGGCGGTCGCGCACGATGATGGTGGCGGTGGTCCTGGGGACGGCCCTGGCCGCCGGCGAGGCCCAGGCCGCGCCGGACCCGAAGGCGGTGCAGGACATCAGCAGGTACTGTCAGGTGTGCTGGCGGAACGCCCGCCTCCCCGCCGACCGGTGGGGCGACTGCACGCAGGAGGTCTTCACCCGGCTGCTGGAGCGGGTGGGGTCGGACAAGTGGCTGACCGTGCTCAAAGACGACGAGACGGCCGAACGCCGCGAGTTCCTGCGGGCGATCGACGCGGTCAAGAAGCGCGTCCAGCGGGCGCGCAAGTTCGCCGGGCTGACCCCCGACCTGGCCGACGCCCGCGGCCCCAACGCCACCCGCGACGACCGCGAGGCGGTGGCCCACGCCGCCCGCGCCGTGCTCGGCCCGCGGCAGCGCCGCATCCTGGAGTTGACCGCCGCCGGCTGGCCCGTCCCCGAGATCGCCGCGGAGTTGGCCACCACCCCCGAGCGGGTGAGCGACGAGAAGTACAAGGCCGTCCGCAAGCTCCAGCACTACTTCGGCACCGCCGCGGTGTGACGGGGCGCGGGGAGACGCCCGAGGCCCGCCCGCGGCCGCGCGGCGGGCCTCGGCTTTTTCACCCCTCCCCCTTCACCCCGGCGTCTTCCTACTGCATGCTGTACAGCAGCCCCACTCCCTCACGCCGCGAACCAGCCCAATGGCGAGCCCGGTCACGTCGGTCCGCGAGTTCTGCACGCTGCTGGCCAAGAGCAAGCTCCTGACGGCCGACGAGGTGGACGCCCTGCGGCGGCGCTGGGAGGCCGACCGCCCGGGGGCGGACGACCAGGTCGAGGCGTTCGTCAAGTCGATCGCCGGGCGGCGCGGCGTCATCACGAACTGGCAGGCGGCCCTCATCAGCAGGGGCCGGGCCGACGGCTTCTTCCTGGAGGGGTACAAGATCCTGGAGCAGCGGGGGAAGGGGCAGATGGGGGGGGTGTACAAGGCCGCCCACGCCCTCGGGCAGGTGGTGGCCCTGAAGATCCTCCCGGCCTCCCGGGCGAAGGACCAGCGGGTGCTGGCCCGGTTCCAGCGCGAGGCCCGGCTCCTCACCCAGCTCGACCACCCGAACGTGGTCCGGGCGTTCCAGGTCGGGGAGTCCGGCGGGCGGCATTACATCGTCATGGAGTTCCTCGACGGGGAGACGCTCGACGAGGTGCTGGCGCGGCGGAAGCGGCTCCCGGTGCCGGAGGCCGTCCGGCTGGTCCGCCAGGCGCTCGACGGCCTCCAGCACCTCCACGAGAAGCGGACCGTCCACCGGGACGTGAAGCCGAGCAATCTGATGGTCGTGCCGGCCCCGCCGAAGGGCGGCCCGGACACCACCCTCGACGCGACTCTCAAGGTTCTCGACGTCGGCCTCGGCCGGGAGATGTTCGAGGACTCGCCGAACCCCGCCGACCAGACGGCCACGCAGCTCACCGTCGAGGGGGCGGTGGTGGGCACCCCGGACTACATGAGCCCGGAGCAGGCCAAGGACGCCCGCACCACCGACATCCGCTCCGACCTGTACAGCCTCGGCTGCGTCCTCTACCACCTGATCGTCGGCCGGCCGGTGTTCACCGAGTCGTCGGTGACCGGCCAGCTGTTGCGGCACGCGACCGAGCGGCCCACGCCCCTCACCCGCCACCTCCCGGACACCCCCCCGGCCCTCCAGGCGGTCCTCGACCGCTTCCTGGCAAAGTCCCCCGACGACCGCTTCCAAACACCGAACGAGGCGGCCCGGGCGTTGAAGCCGTTCCAGGGCACGGCCGGGTCGGCGGCGGCCACGACCGGGGTGAATCCCCACTACCAGCGGTGGCTCGAAACCGAGTCTCAGTTCGAGCCGAGCCAAACACTTCCGGCCAAGCCCGGCAGCCGACCGGCCCCGGCGCTGAAGCCCGTCCCCACCCCGGTCCCGCCCGCGCCGGCGCAGGTCACAACCCGGTCGTGGCCCCCGGCGCACCGGGCCGCCGAGCCGCTCCCGATCGACGACGACCTCGTCGAGGTCGAGCTCGTCACCCTCAGCCCGCCCCCACCACCGGCCCCGCCGAAGCCGGTGTATGTGAAGGTGCCGGACGACCGCTCCCTGCTCGACCTGAACCGCCGCGACATGCTCATGCTGACCGCCGGCGGGGTCGGCGTGGTGGCCGCCCTCGCCACCGGGTACGGGCTGGCCAAGATCGTGCAGACACTCCGGTCTTCTCCCTCGAAGGTCGAGGACGAGCCGCCCGCCGGTTGAGCCCACGGAATCGCCGCGACCCCGACCGACTTCGGTCCAGAAGTCGCCCCGTCGGCGGCAGGAGTTACGGACTTGTGACGCGTTAAATGTTTGAGCGATAGAGTGGCGATCGACCCGGCCCTGTAGCCTTGCATCCACCTCGTCTGTCAGATCTAATTGCCTATTAGTGTGGCATTTAGGGCGATCCTTTGTGGCCGCCGGCGGGTCCGTCCGCAACGGACCTGCCGGACGATTTTCCGCTCCGGCCCAACCGGGTATCGAATGCGCTGCGGGTATCGGTCGCCGCGCGTGGGCGAACGGGGTAAATGCCGTTGACGCATGGAGTACCACTTTTCTACGATATGTGTACAATCGGCGAGTAAAACGTCGTCGATAACCGGGTCCGATGCTTCGTTCGCCGCCTCCCGGCCCCGACCCGGACCGGTCCCCCTGCCCGCCGGACTGTTACCCGGCTGGACCGGTGGCGCTAGAATGGCCCGGCTTCCTCCCAAGCCGGACGTGTCCGGGTCGGACCCCGGAATCCGCCGCTGGCTCGGATGCCAAGCCCGTCCTGCGACCGCCGGGCTGCCCGGCGAGACGGAGTGGCTGTACGATGAAGACCGCAGGTGCGCTGAGCGACCGGTCGAAGAAGGAACTGGCCGACTTGGCCAAGCAGAAGGGCGTCCGCGGCTGGGAGCGGATGGGGAAGGACGACCTCGTCCGGGTCTTAACCCGGTTGACGGTCAAACCTTCCGGCAAGGCTATTCCAAAGCCAGCTGCCAAACCCGCCCCGCGGCCCGCGGCCAAGCCGATCGCCCGCCCGGCCGCCAAATCGGCCGCCAAGGTGACGAAACCGGCCAAGCCCGCGGCGGCCCCGCCGAAGCCGGTGGTGAACGGCACTCACCGCCCGGCCCCGCCTGCCCGCGTCCCGGCCCCGCCGCCCGCCGCGAAGTCCGTCCCGGCGCCCAAGCCCTTGCCGGCCTCGGCTCCCAAGCCCGTCGCCGCGGCCCCCAAGCCGCCGACGCCCGCTGCGGCTCCCAAACCCACGCCTGCCAAGCTGCCGGCCAAGAACGCCGCCCCGCCGCCGCCGAGCATCCCGCCGGCGAAGGATCTGTCGGCCGCCGCCACCGGGGCGACCAAGGATCGCATCCTCCTCATGGTGCCGGACCCGTTCTGGCTCCACGCCTACTGGGAACTCACCCACCAGTCCGTCCAGCGGGCCGAGGCCGCGCTCAAGCAGGACTGGTACGGCGCCCGGCCGGTCATCCGCCTGTTCGACGTGACCAGCACGGACACCACCAGCACGTCCGAGACGCCGGTCCGGGACGTCTTCGTCCACGGCGAGTGTAACAACTGGTACATCGACATCCCCCAGCCGCCGCGGTCGTACCGGGCGGACATCGGCTACGTGTCGCGGCGGGGCGAGTTCTTCGTCCTGGCCCGGTCGAACGTGGTCACCCCGCCGAAGGCCGGCAGCACCGAGGCTCTGGACGTGGGGATGGGTGAGCTCGACTCGAAGAAGGCCGAGCGCCTGCTCGCCATGTCGAGCGGGTTCGAGTCCGGCGGCGGGAGTGCGGAGTTGAAGGAGCTGTTCGAGGAGCGGCTCCGCCGCCCGCTCGGCGCCCCGAAGGACACCGGGTTCGGCACCGGGGCCGTCCTGCCGGGGAGCCTCAAGAAGTTCTTCTTCGAGATCGACGCCGAACTGATCGTCTACGGGAAGACCGACCCGGCGGCCCACTGCACGCTCCAGAACGAGCCGGTGAAGCTCCGGCCGGACGGGACGTTCACGATGCGGTTCAGCCTGCCGGACAGCCGGCAGATCATCCCGGCCGTGGCCACCTCGGCCGACGGCGTCGAGGAGCGGACGATCGTGCTGGCCGTGGAGCGGAACACCAAGCACCTCGACCCGATGATCCACGACCAGATGGGCGAGGCCTAGTCGTCCCGCCGTTCAACACCCCCGAACGGGCCGCGATTCGTCGCGGCCCGTTCGCGTTTCTGGTTCAGTCGCTGGAGTTTACGGCGGTGTACTTGCTGCCACCGTCCGTTCCGCGACACCGGCCACGCCCGGGTCGGGTGGTATGTGGGCGAAGCTCTCATCGCCCCCCAACTTCCTTTCCCGCCTGATCTGAACTTCGACACACGGTCAAAATCGGATCATAAACCGGTCGTACCCCGCGAGCGTGTTCTACAGTTCCGGTCGTACTGCCCGTCGGGGGCGTATTGGCCGTAGGGATCTCACCCCCGACCTTCCCCCGCCGGCCCACCGGGGTCTCACCGACTATGACCCGCCGCGCCTTCACCTTGATCGAGCTGCTGGTGGTGATTGCGATCATCGCCATCCTGATCGGCCTGCTCCTGCCGGCCGTCCAGAAGGTCCGCGAGGCCGCCGCCCGCAGCACCTGCTCGAACAACCTCAAGCAGATCGCCCTCGCCGCCCACGGCTACGAGGGCGCGAACGGCATGTTCCCCCCCGGGGCGCTCTACCACACCGCCACGAACGGGACGTACACGTCCGGCACGCTGCCGACTCTCCAGGGGGTTGGCACGCTGCCCCACCTGCTCCCCTACGTCGAGCAGGGGAACGTGGCGAGCGTGTTCGCCAACGGGGTGGCCGGCGACTACCTGTCGCCGAAGAAGGCGTACCCGCACGTGCTGTGGAACGCCGGGCCGGCCGCCGCCGCCCAGAGCCGGATCAAGACGTTCACCTGCCCGTCCGACTCGGACGCCGACAGCGCCCCGAACGCCGCCTGGGCGGTGGTGGACGTGAGCGGCACGGCCCGGATCGTGCGCTGGTACTTCAACCCGCCCTGGGGGCCGGCCCTCGGGAAGACGAGCTACCTGGCCTGCGGCGGCTACGCCGACGCCCTGTCGCCCCAGAACGTCGGGCTGTTCTACAACCGCTCGTTCGGGATCACCGCCGCCCAGGTGACGTCCGCCGACGGGCTGAGCAACACCCTGATGTTCGGCGAGGCTCTCGGCGACCCGGAGACGGGCACCCGGCAGTACGCCTGGAGCTGGGCTCTGGCCGGGCCGCTCCCGACCGTCTTTAGCGGTATCCCGGCGGCGGCCGACCCGAACGGGTGGACCGGCTTCAGCAGCAAGCACGCGGGGGTGGTCCTGTTCGCCCTCGGCGACGGGTCCATCCGCGCCGCCCGGAAGTACGTCACCGGCGGCACCCCGTACTCCACGATGGTCTACCTCTCCGGCTGGCGGGACGGCCAGAACGTGGACCCGGCCAACTTCCTCAACTGAGCCCCCCGAAGAGAGCGACCATGACCCGGACCGCCGTCCTCCTCGCCGTGACCCTCGCCGCCGGCGCGGCCGCCGGGTGCGGGTCGGGCCGGGCCGAGCCGCCCGCGACCGCCCCGCTCCCGCACATGGCCCCCAAGACGCCCTCGCCGGCCGCCCAGGGCGGGCAGCAGTCCGGCCCGCTCCGCCCCGTCCCGCCGGCGCCCTGACCCACGCCCGGCGGAGCCGCACCCGCACCGGGTGCGCGGCCCGTTCCCAACCCGGGTTCCCGGAATCGGGCGAACACGCCCCCGGCGGCGGTACAATGAACGGTCCGGACCGTTCGCCGCACCACGACGCCGCCCCCATGCCGCTCCCCGTCCGCTCACTCCCCGTCGCCCAGAACTGGGACTGTCGCGGCTGTGCGTCCTGCTGCCGGTCGTACACCATCCCGGTGTCGGCCGACGAGCGGAAGCGGATCGAAGGCCAGGGCTGGGACGCCGACCCCGGCCTGAAGGACACCCCCTTCTTCCTCCCGGACGGCCACGGCACCCGGCTCAACCACCGGCCGGACGGGGCGTGCGTCTTCCTCGGGGCCGACGACCGCTGTCGCATCCACGCCAAGTTCGGCTCCGCCGCCAAGCCGCTCGCCTGCCGGGTGTACCCGTTCCTCCTGGTCCCGGCCGGCGACCACTGGCGGGTCGGCCTCCGCTACGCCTGCCCCAGTGCGGCCGAGAACCACGGCCGCCCGCTCGACGCCCACCTCCCCGAGGTCCGCGAGTACGCCGCCCTTCTCGAAGACGATCAACCCGGTGTGAAGGACCGCCCGCCCGTCCCCCTCCGCCCCGGGACCGTCGTCCCGTGGGACGACGTGCTGCGCGTCGCCGGCGCGGTGGCGAAGCTCCTCGGCGACGCCGACGCCCCCTTCGAGCGGCGCTGGCGGAAGGTGCTGACCCTGGCGACCCTCGCCGACGGGCTGAAGTTCGACGGCGGAGGGAAGCCGGCCAAGGCCGTGACCGGCGGCCGGCTGAGCGAGATGTTCCACGTGCTCTCGGAGGCCGCGGAGGAGGAGACGCCGCCCGCCGCGGGGCTGCCCCGGCCGGGGCGGGCCGCCCGGCTGGTGTTCCGGCAGGTGCTGGCCGTGTACGCCCGCAAGGACCACGGCGCGGAGCGGGGCACGGCCCAGCGGTCGCCGCTCGGCCGCGTCGCGGCGGCGGTCCGCTTCGCGCGCGGGGCGGGCCGGGTGCCGCGGCTCCACGCCCTGCTCCCGGAAGTGTCCTTTGAGGCGGGGGAGGGAGCATTCGGACCGCTGCCGGAAGAAAGTGACGCCCTCCTGGCGCGGTATTACCGGCTGAAGGTGCAGTCCCTCCAGTTTTGTGGGCCGACCAACTTCGGCGTACCATTCTGGGACGGACTGCGGTCGCTGGCCCTGACGTTCCCGGTGGTGATGTGGCTGGCCCGGGTGTTCGCCGCCGGGGGGGCGGCGAGGCCCGCGGCGGTCGAGCGGGCCGTGCGGGTCATGGACGACAACTTCGGGTTCAACCGACTGCTGGGGATGGGCCGGCAGAAGTTCGCCCTCCGACTACTAGCCGCCCGGGACGACCTCCCGCAGCTGGTCGCGTGGTACGGGCGCTGAGGCGAGGACAGCCGTGGAGAAGTGGTTCGAGGGGATCGACCTGCTCGGGCGCGTGGCCTGGGTCGGCACGGGCTGCTGGCTCCTGGCGAACGGGGGCGAGGCGGCGGTGCTGGAACTGCCGCCGGCCGTGTGGGGCGGGCCGGACCCGGTCCGGCTGGCGGGGGCGGAGGCCGCCGCGCGGGGGCTGCGGGTGAAGTACCTGCTCTGCACCCACGCCCACCTCGACCACTTCAGCCGGCCGACGCTGCGGCGGATGCGGGCGACGTTCCCGGACGCCGAGCCGGTGCTCCAGGCCGGGTTCCGCGGGGTGGTGGACGACCAACTCGGGGTGCGCTTCTTCGACGGGTCCGCGACGCTGGACCTGGGCGGCGAGCCGCTGTTCCTGGTCCACGCCCCGAAGCACAGCCGGACGGACACGCTGGTGGTGTTCCGGGGGGCGGTGTGTACCGGCGACTGGGAGCTGGGCACGGTGCGGACGGTCCACGACTGGAACCCGCTGTGGCGGGTGCCGCTGGAGACGCGGGTGCAGTCGTGCGAGCGGATGATGCACTTCCCGGCGGAGCGGAACTACGCGGTCCACCGGGTCTACTCGGTCCACGGGACGGAGCGGCGCGAGAACGTGGACTTCCCCGCCCTGATGGCCGCCACCCGCGAAGACCGCCAGCTGTGGTGAGCGGGCGTCGCGGGGCGGCCCGTCGGCCACTACGCCCGCCACACGAGAAGCGACCCGCCCGCCAGCACACACCCGAGCAGGAGCCCGGAGCTGAACAGCAGCCACCGGGCGATCAGCCGGTCGGCCCCGATGAGGGCCAGATACCCTTCCACGACCGGCCCGAGGCAGAAGCACAGGTTGGCCCCGAGCGCGGCCGGGATGAGGAACTCGTGGAACTGTGGGTCCGCGAGGTCGCGCCCGGCGACGGCCAGGACCACGGCCGCGAGGGCCGCGTTGTACACCAGCCGGAGCCGCTCCCACGCGAGGAACACGGCCCGGGCCGACGGCTCGGGTAATGGAGCGGAGATCCCGGCCTCGTTGTCAGCTGTCACGGGCGCCCCTCCGCGGTTGAACCGGTCGCTCTCCAATCGGCGGCCCGAGTGTATTGCCGATCCCGAATCCCGGTCCGTCTGTGGCGGCGAGTGCCGGTACGATGCCACACCCGATCATACACCCCCGGCCGAGCCGCATCGGCGACCACTTCCGCTGCACCGGGCTGGATCGGCTCAGCGGTCCACCGGGCGAAGTTCCTCGACCGTGACGTTCCGGAACTCGGCCCTCTTCTCCTGCTGTTGGAACCCGATCCGCCCCCGGGTCCGGGAGAGGGACGGGTAACAGCTCCCGGCCCGCACCAGGGCTTCCAGCTCGTCCGCCAGTAACTCCTCCCCGTTGACCCGCACCCGAACCGAGCCGCCCCGGAGTTCGACCTCCATCTGGTGCCACTCGCCCGGCGGCTGGGGGCGGCGCAGGGGCTTGAGGGCCGGGCCGCTCAACGTCTCGCCCCCGTTCACCTGCCCGGTCGGCAGGTTCGCCCAGCGCCGCGCCGTGTCGTCCGAGATTTCGACCTGGTGGTGGTACGGGCCGGGGGTGGGGCGGCCGCCGGGGGAGAGGACCGGGCGTTCCCCCGGGACGGCCCGGAACGCGAATCCGGAGTTCCCCCCGGCTTCCAACCGGTACTCGAACCGGACCCGGACGTCCCCGTACTCCCGCTCGGTCAGCAGCCACGTCCGCGGCCCCTTGGGGAGGCCGGTGGTGCTGATGACGCCCCCGTCGGCCTTCCACTCCCCCCGGTCCCCGCCGTCCACCACCCACCCCGCCAGCGTCCGCCCGTCGAACGGCCGGACCGGCTCCGGGGCGGGCGCGACCGCTTCGGGCTGGTCGCCGCCCGCCCCGGCCGGGTCCGGTTCGGGCCGGACCCAGGACACACACCCGAGGTACACACAGACGGCCGACAGGGCACCGCCCAACAGACCCCTCCGGCCCCACAGCCCCCGGGCCGGCGGGGCGGGTCGGAAGGGGATGGTCGGGCCGAGCGACATGGTCCCGCCCGGGCACCCGGCGGCCGGGAGCGGACCGGTGACATCGACCACGGGCGTGTCCGGGGCGAGCAGTTCCCAGACCGGCGTCCCGGGGGCCGTGAACTCGGCCAGCCGACGGGCCACCTCGCTCGCGGTCTGGGGCCGGTCGGCGGGGGTCTTCGCCAGCATCCGCGCCACTAGGTCGGCGAGGCCGGCCGGAACCCCCGGGCGGACCGCGTCCAGGCGCGGGGGAGCCTCGTCCCGGTGGCGCTGGCGGAGTTCGAGGGCGTTGCCGGGCGGGAACAGGGGGTGTCCGGCCAGCAGGTAGTAGAGGGTTCCCCCGAGGGCGTAGACGTCCGACCGGGCGTCGGCCACCTCCGGGACGGCGAACTGCTCCGGGGCGGCGAACGCCGGGGTGCCGACCAGCACCGCGTGCGCGGCCGGGTCGCCGGCCAGGGCGATCCCGAAGTCGAGAACCTTGAGGGCCGCCGGGCCGCCGACCCGCGACAGGATCAGGTTCGACGGCTTGACGTCCCGGTGGACCACGCCGGCGTCGTGGGCGTGCTGGAGCCCGACGGCCGCCTGCCGGATGAGTTCGCAGGCCGATGTCACCGGCAGGCGGCCCCAGCGGCCGACCAGCCGGCCGAGGTCGCACCCGTCGACGTACTCCATCGCCAGGACCATCGCGCCGAGGACGACCCGGGCCGAGTAGACGGTGACGATGTTGGGGTGGGCGAGGCGGGCGACCGCCTGGATTTCCCGGAGGAAGTCCGCCTCCGGCCCCGGGTCGGCCCGGAGCTTGAGAGCCTCCAGCCGGCCCATGAGCCGGTTCCGGGCCAGGTACACGAGCCCCATCCCGCCGCGGCCCAGGGGCCGGACGACCTCGTACTCGGCGTACGCGGCCAGGGCCGGCGGGAGCGCGGGTTCGGGGTGGCCGTCGTCCGGCCCCGGGGCTGCACTCATCGGACGTTGTTGTTGGAGCCGGCGGTGCGGCCGGGCGTTTCGCCCGGCGGGCAGATGCCGAAGATACTCGATCCAGCTTAGCAGTCAAACGGTTTGGCCATCCAGATGCCGGGGGCGACCGACCAGTGGCCGGGGCACGAGTTCTCGATGCGGGGCTGGGGCCGATTCCGTGAGCTACGTTCACGAACCGCCCATTCACCCCAGGGCGTTGATCCGCGTGCCCATCGTATGCCACCGGACTCGGACTCACCGGCTCTGCCGACCCGCCAACCGGGCGCACGCCGAAAAGCAGATCAGTGGGCGGGGTCGGGTACAACTCCGGGGGCGGCCTGCCTTGCCCTCGCCCGGTGAGTCGGCGAATAGTACAGGTGCCGGTCCTTTGTCAACTCACCCGTCGCTGCCGCCGCCTCGACCCAGGCGCGGACCTCCGCGTGTCCAATGCCAGGCATGCCGCACCGGTTGAGGCGGGCGAAGTTCCACAGCCGCCACACGTCGAACCCGTCCGGCTCCCCGAACTCACCCCAGTCGAAGTCGATCGTCAGACCGGCGAACATCAACTCGATTCCGTATCCGTGCGAGTAAACCTCGACGTCGTTAACCCACCGCACGTTGTACAGGCCCGTCTCCCCGCAGATGCAGACCCACTCCAGTGGCGTGCTCGGCAACCTCACCCCGAGAGTCGGCCCGAGCACATCGATGACGAACGCGACCCCCCGGTCTTGGGCCTCGCGGAACCGCTCGATCAGGACCACGAGAGACGGATGCACCCCTGGAACCCTCCGCCCGTCGACCAATTGGCCCCGTAGCCGTGGTCGGTGCGGGCTACCCCTCGCTACTCGGTGCCGGGGCCGCGGTCTGCTGCGGCAGGGTGTTCGGCCGCGGATGACGGGTCAGGAAAGGCGGCCTCCAACAACTCCCCCTCGACGTCTGGCCCCTCGACGAACCACCAGTACGGTCGATCCTCGGGTGGCCGCACGTGGTCATACACGGCGATTAGCCCGAGCAACTCGATCGGGTTGTCGCCGCCGAAGTAAAAGCCGTCCTTGCGGGCGACCCAGAGATTCCGCACCGGATAGCTGCTGTCCGGCTCTGGGTCGCCGCGAACCTCGAGCTCGAACCCGCGGGACTGCAGTATGCGAAGGCATGTTCCGTAGACGTTCGCGTTGCTCGACAGCCCCACTGCCGTGTCCTCTGTGGCCGTACCGCTGGATCAGCGTACCCGGTTAGAGGGTGGGGAGCAAACCACTACCGAGGCGCCAACCCGTTGCCGCGGGCCGCGTCCGGAATCCGCAGTCGCTCGGGCGCCCCGCGGGCGTGTGACCATGCCGTGTCGGGACGAACGGCCGCTCGGCTCCGGCTCACTCCGCGGCCAGCCGGCGGACGGTCGCCTTCAGCTTCGCCAGGTTCTCGGCGAACACCTCCTTGCCGTCGGGGCGGAGGTCGTTGCGCATCCCCTCGAACGTCGCCCGGATCACGCCCTTCTTGTCCACGACCGTCAGCCGGGTGCTGTGGTCGTACTCGTCGCCCTCCTTCACGTCCGCCCCCTCCTTCCGGCCGACCGCGAGCTTGAACCGGTCCTTCATCAGCCCGTGGACCGTGGGCTCCGGGCCGGTCAGGAACAGCCAGCGCTCGGGGTCGGCGCCGTACTTCGCCGCGTACTTCGTCAGCTCGTCCGGGTTGTCGCGGGACGGGTCCACGGTGAACGTTACGAACCGCACGTCCGGCACGTCGCGCAGGTCGGCCTGGATGTCCTTCACGGTGCCGGTCACGGCCGGGCACGGCCCCAGGCAGCGGGTGAACACGAACGAGGCCACCCACACCTTCCCGGCCAGATCCTTCTCCGTCACGGTCCGGCCGGACCGCTCGGTGAGGCTGAACGGCCCCACCGGGAAGTCGAGGTCCGGGGTGCCGGGCTTGGTGGCCGCGGCGGGGCGGGGGCCGCACCCGGCGAGGGCGGCGAGGGGGAGCAGCAAGAGGATGGTGCGCATGCCGCTGTTTTACGGATGCGCCCCCGCCCGGTGCGACCCGCCCCGGCCGCCGCTCTTCCCATCTTCACCGAATTCCCCGGACCGCGCCGGCCGATACATCCCCTGCGATTCGCCACGGCCGGCGCGGAGGGGTGTGGAATGGGCGGCGGCTTCACCCGGCGGGGAGTGCTCCAGGGGGCGGCGGCGGTCGGCGGGGTGCTCGCCGCGTCGGCGTCCCCGGCCGGCCCCATCGCCCGCGTCCAGGCCGCCCGCCACCCCGGCTGGGTGTTCGGCCGCATGACCGGTGCCGCCGCCCTCACCGAGGCACTGCTCCTCGAAGGCGCCGGCTGCGTGTACGGCATCCCGGGCGCCCAGGGGAACGAACTCTGGGACACCTTCAAGCAGAAGCACCTGCCTTACCTGCTCGTCACGCACGAGTTCAGCGCCGCCGTCATGGCTGACGCCTACGGCCGCACCACCGGCCGGCCCGGCGTGCTGTGCGTCGTCCCCGGGCCGGGCGTTACCAACTGCCTGACGGGGCTGGGCGAGGCGCTCCTCGACTCGTCCCCGGTGGTGGCCATCGTCGGCGACGTGGCCAACGGCGACCACTTCAAGCCGTTCCAAGTCCACGCCCTGCCCAACGCCGACATCCTCCGGCCGGTGTGCAAGGCCGTGTACCCGGTGGCCACGGTCGAGCAGATCCCGGCCCTCGTGCGGCAGGCGTTCGTCACGGCCCTGTGTGGCGAGCCCGGCCCGGTCGCGGTCGTGGTGCCGTACAACCTCCTCATCGAGGCCGCCGACTTCCGCTGCCCCCCGCCCGCGGTCCCGGCCCTGCCGTTCGACGACACCGCGTTCGGCCGGGCCCACGCCCTGCTGAGCGACCGGTCGCAGCGGGTCGGGATTTACGCCGGGGCGGGGTGCATGAACCACCCCGCCGAGCTGGCCGCGGTCGCCGAACTGCTGCAAGCGCCGGTGGCGACCAGTGTGTCGGGGAAGGGCGTCATCAACGAGGCGCACCCGCTGGCCGTCGGCTGGGGGTACGGGCCACACGCCTCGACCGTCGCCGAGGCGGCGTTCGAGGGCGAGCGCGCCCACCCGCTCCGCACCGGCGTGACCACCGTCCTCGCCGTCGGCGTGAAGTACTCGGAGGTCTCGACCGGGTATTACGGGAACCCTCAACCGAGGCACCTCGTTCACGTGGACGCCAACCCGCACAACCTCGGCCGGGCGGTGCGGGCGGACGTGTGCGTTCATGCCGACGCGGGCGTCTTCCTCGGCCGGCTCCTGGCCTGCGCCGACGGGCTCCGCCGCGCCCCGGACCAGCGGCTTACGGACCGCATCCGCCGACTGAAGGCCGACGCCGACCGGACCCTGTGTTCAGTCCCGCCGGCGCGGTGCGGGGCTGACCCGCTGGCCGTGGTTGCGGCCCTGCGGCGGGTGCTGCCGGAGGACGGGCTGCTGTTCACGGACGTGTCCGTGACCGAGCACCTGGCCGCCGAGTTCTACCGGGTGTGCCGGCCGCGGACGTACTTCAACCCGGTGGACAACCAGGCGATGGGCTGGAGCATTCCGGCCGCGATCGGCGCGGCCAAGGTCCACCACGGGCGAAAGGTCGCCACGCTGACCGGCGACGGCTGCCTGCTGATGACGGCGGTGGAGATGAGTACGGCGGCCCGGGAGGGGCTGCCGGTGGTGTTCGTGGTGCTGGACGACCACGCCTACCACTACATGCAGATGCTCCAGCTGCCGGCCTACCGCCGCACGACGGCGACCCGGCTGGCGGCCATCGACTACCGGGCGCTGGCCCAGGCGTTCGGGCTGGGGTACGTCGAGGTACTGGCCCAGGCCGAGCTGGAGGCGAAGCTGCGGGCGGCGGTGTGCGAGAACCGCCCGGTGCTGGTGCGGGTGGCGACCGACTACGGAGAGCGGAAGGTCCGCTGGGTGGAGGCCGTGCGCGACCGCTACACGAACGACCTGAGCGCGGTCCAGAAGGCCCGGTTCCTGGCCCGCCTCGGCGCCCGCACCTTCAACCTCCGCCCCGAACAGAACGACTGACGGCCGCACACGCCCCGGCACTTCCCACCCAGTGGGCCGGCCTCACGAGCCGCGACCGACAGGGAGCGGCTGCGGAGCCCTCGTATCCCCTCTGCGGCCTGTCTCACAAGAAGTGGAGCGACTGCGGAGCCCTCGGGCTCCCTCCGCGACCTGCCGCGTCCGCTTGCCGGCCGCTCCCTGTCGGTCGCGGCTCGTAAGGTGGCTGGTTCGGGGCGTGAGCCCCAGAAGGGTGAGGTGTCGGGTCTTGCCTGATTTTCTCCCCCTTGAGGGTGAGGGAGGGGGGACTTGGGGCTCGCGCCCCGGTCACCCGTGTCCCGGGTGGTTCGCTGCGGTCCGTGGGTCGAGGCGGTCCGTCCCCCCTCCCTCACCAGACACCAACCCCCGGACCGTGAATCAGGCCGCCCGGCGGCCCGCCGCCCGCCGGGCCGCGAGCACCCGCCCCACCTCGGCCGCGACCTGGCCGACGGTGATCCGGGTCATGCACACGTTGTCGCGGCAGGCCGAGTTGCGGTCGTTGAAGGCGTTGATGCACGGGCTGCACGCCAGCCCGGCCCACAGCGGGTGCGTCCGCCCGCCGACCCCGGCGAACAGCTTCGGCGTCTCCGGGCCGAACAGCACCACCACGTCGACCGGCGTCAGGGTGGCGAAGTGGGCCGGCCCCGAGTCGTTGGTCACCAGCACCTCGGACAGACAATCCAGCACCATCAGCTGGCGCAGCGTGGTCCGCCCGGCCAGACTGCCGCACCGGTCCGAACCCACCCGCCGCACCAGTTCGGCCGCCGCCGCCGCCTCGGCCGGCGCCCCGGTGAACACCACCGCCGCCCCCGGGTGTTCGGCGAGCAGTCGATGGGCCAGCTCCACGTACCGCTCCGGCGGCCACCGGCGCAGCGGCATCAGGTCGCTGGCGTTGGCGTTCAACAGAAGGATTTCGCCGTTCGCGTGCCGGCCGAGTACGTCGCGCAGGAGCCCCCGGACCTGTGCCGCTTCGGCCGGGGTCGGGACGAACGAGGCTGCGCCGGGCTCGGCCGCCGGCGGGACGTAGGCGAAGCGCGGGAACGCCTCGGCGGGGTGGTCCAGGGCTTCCACCAGAAGCCGGAATGCCTGCGTCGTGTGCAGGTAGGGGTTGAACCCGACCCGGTGGGTGAGCAGGTCGCCGCGGTAGCGCCCGGCCCCGCCGGTGGCGTGGAACCCGACCCGCCACCGCGCCCCCGACAGGTATCCCAGCGCGGCCGACGACCGGGCGAAGAACTCCAGATCCACGACCGCGTCGATCCCGGCCCGCCGGACCGCGAGTAGCGCCCGGACCGCCCCCACCACCGTGCCGACCAGTCCGTTGGCCCGGATGGCAATCACGTTCTCCGGCGGGACCAGGCCGAGCAGGTCGAGGATCGGCCGGTTCTCGGCGAACAGCAGGAAGTACACGTTCTCCCGACCAACCCGGTCGATGGCCGCCTGGAGGGCCGGCTGGGCCAGGACCGTCGAACCTTGTTCCGCCATCTTCAGGAACAACACCTTCCGTGGTGCGGCCACGCCCGTCGCCGTCCGACCGACGAGCCGCCGCCAGAGGGTCAGGATCAGGCACACCGGGGTGCCGAGCCAGATGTCCACCTGTCGCATCCGGGCCACGCTCATCGGGCCGGCCGGGCGGGCCGCCGCGGCCCGCTTCCGCCGCCGGTACGCCACCGCGCCCCAGGTCAACAGGGCGAACCCGACGAAGAACCACATCCCGGGGACCATCCGCCCGGTCCACGGCCCGCCCCACCACATCACCGCGGCCAGCCCCGCGCCCCACACGGACAGGGCGGCGAAGTCGGCCCGCAGCTCCGGACGGTTCTTCAGAAGGATTGCCAGGAGCCAGAACCCAGGGGCCAGGAACGGCACGAACCATCGGACCGAGCAGTTCGCCCCGCCCATGTTGTTCGACAGCACCGCGTACATCCCCCACGACGCCACGCACCATCCGAGTAGGGCGAGCAGTTCGGCCCGGCCGGGGAACGGCCGGCGCAGCACCCCCCACGCGCCGGCCACGGCCAGCAGGAGCGGCAGGTTGTGGTTCCAGAAGCCGTGCTTGCCGAACAGCATCGCCCCGGCGTACAACGCTTGGTCGAGCGGGCCGTGGCGGCGGTAGCCGGTCAGGTTCGCGGCCGAGAACGGGCACCCCGGCCAGTCGTGGAACTCGGGGTACATGTTCATCGGCAGCCACACCCCGGCGATGGCGTAGTTCACCCCCATCCCGGCGACCACCCACGGCAGCAGGGCGAGGCTGAACGCCGCGACGGGGGCGACCCGGCGGGTCCGCCAGACGACGGCAGCGAAGGCCGCAGCCGTCAATGGCGGTCCGCTCCCGAAGTCGAGGTTGAACCCCAGCCCGGCCAGCGTGCCGAGTCCCACCAGCGAGCCCCAAGCCGTTCGCCCGACGCCAGTTGCATCCGCGACCCGGAGGAACAGGACGCACATCCCGGCGACCACGCCCAGCTGGACGGCGTGGTTGTTGACGTGCTGTGTGTAGGTCGGGGCGTAGGTGGCCAGGGCGAAGGCCGCGAGCCACGCCAGACGATACCCGGGCGTGAGCCCGACCCGCCGCCCCAGCACCCACAGGCAGCCGACCGCCGCCGCGTAGCCGAGACCGCTGGTGAGAACGGTTATCACCCAAACGAACACGTCGGGGCGGTCCCCCGGCCGGGGGAGGCCGAGCCACAAAAGCGGCTCGTACAGGCCGGCCATCAGGACGCTGACGACCGCCGGCTTGTCGGAGTGGAAGTGCCCGTGGACGTAGAGCTTGTCGAGGGTGCCGACCCGGAGCAGGCCGGGCTGGTCGGCCGGGTAGGGGGTGTGGCCGGCGTCGATGAGAGGCTGCGGGCAGCCGCAGAAGACCGAGTCGTCGATGGCGAGGGTGCCGCGGTCGATGAGCGACTCGACGGCGGCCAGCCGACACCCGTCGTTCCAGCCGCCGGCGTAGGGTCGGGCGCCGGCCGCCGCCACCCCCAGCGCGAGGGCGGCGAGTACCCACGCCGCCGCCGGGTGATCCGCCAGCTGCCGCATCCCGCCGCCCTCCGCCGGAACCCCGCGAACCGGCGCGGGATAGCGGACCCACGCGGGCGACGCAAGCCCGGCCGGCACGCCGATCGGGCTTGCGCCGCCCGCCGCAACCGCCGCGGGAGGTCGTGCGGGTCGCGCCAACGCCGGCCGGGGAGCCGCGTTGTGTTCGTTGACAGCGGCGGCGGGGGTGGTTAGGCTGAATCGAGTGGACGGCCCGCGCCATCCAACTGCACGGCTCCGGCGAACACCTGGGTGACCCACATCAGGCCGGACCGGGCTCCACGCCCCGCGCCCGAACATCCCGCACGACCGACCCCCCGCCCGGGCCGATCGTTGTGGACTTCCAACGAGGGTCTTCCCACCCCCGTTGACGTGTCGTACCTTGTGTCCCAACATCCACCGGCTGCCGCTGACCCCGGAGACTGTCTCCCATGCCACCCCCCAAAGGTTACTGGGGCATCGACATCGGCCAGTGTGCCCTCAAGGCCGTCCGCGTCGAGACGGTCGAGGGCCGGCCGACGGCCACCGCCTTCGACTACGTCGAGCACCCGAAGATCCTGTCCCAGCCCGACGCCGACCCGGACCTGCTGATCCGCGAGGCGCTGGAGAAGTTCCTCTCCCGCAACCCGATCAAGAACGACGAGGTGGCCGTCGGCATCCCCGGCCAGTCGGGGCTGGCGCGGTTCGTCAAGCTGCCGCCGGTCGAAGAGAAGAAGATCGCCGAGATCGTCAAGTTCGAGGCCAAGCAGCAGATCCCCTTCCCCCTCGACGAGGTCGTCTGGGACTTCCAGAAGGTGGCCGGCGGCGAGGTGGTGGACGGGTTCGCGATGGAGACCGAGGTCGGCCTGTTCGCCCTCAAGCGGGACGTGATCAGCAGGTACATCGGCTACTTCAGCGGGTCGAAGATCGAGGTCCACACGATCCAGATGTCGCCGCTGGCGCTGGTCAACTACACGACCTACGACCTGCTCCGCAAGGGCGGGAAGGTGCCCGCCGAGCCCGACCCCGACGAGGCCGCGGCCGCCGAGGACACCCCCCGCGGCAAGGTGCGGTGCGTGGTGGTGCTGGACATCGGCACCGAGGCCAGCAACCTCATCATCACCGACGGCGGCAAGATCATCTGGCAGCGGCCCATCCCGCTGGGCGGGAACAACTTCACCCGCGCCCTGACGAAGGAGTTGAAGCTCACCTTCGCCAAGGCCGAGCACCTGAAGCGGAACGCCGCCAAGAGCCCCGAGCTGCCGCAGATCCTCAAGGCTCTCAAGCCGGTCCTCCAGGACTTCGTCGGCGAGGTGCAGCGGTCGCTCGGGTACTTCACCAACACCCACCGCAACGCCCACGTCGGCTACATGGTCGGCCTCGGCAGCGCGTTCCGCCTCCCCGGGCTCCAGAAGTACCTGGCCGAGAAGCTGTCGCTGGACGTCCGCAAGCCGGCCGAGTTCGCCCGGCTCCAGGGCGACGCGGTGACCCGGGATCCGCTGTTCGTCGAGAACCTGCTGTCGTTCCCGGTGGCCTACGGGCTGGCCCTCCAGGCGGTCGGCGAGGCCCGGCTGACCACCAACCTCCTCCCGGCCGAGATCCGCACCGACCGGCTCATCCGCGCCAAGAAGCCCTACGGGGTGGCCGCCGCGGCCGCCCTGCTGCTCGGCACCGGCGGGCTGGCGCTCGGGTACGGGGCGACCTACCGGTCCGTCTCCGACCCGGTCATCGACAAGGCGCTGGACACGGCCAAGGCCGCGGTCGGCAAGGTGTCCGCCCAGGAGGGGAAGTTCACCAAGGCCGAGACGACCATCAAGGAAACCAAGGGCGAGGTGAAGGCGGTCGTCGCCGGCCAGGACGAGCGGCTGAACTGGGCCCGGCTGACGGAGGTGCTGTCGGCGGCCCTCCCCCGGCCCGGCACGGCCGGCAACCTCCCCGACCCGGTGTGGCGGTCCACCGAGGACAAGGGGAAGTCGGCGTTCGACGTGTTCCAGCAGCGGATGCGCGACGGGGTGCCGATCGAGCAGGCTCTCCAGTACGAGCAGTCCGAACACCCGATGAACCTGGCGATGGTGAACGTCGAGGCCGTCTACCCCCGGTGGGTGGACAGCCTGCCGGCCTTCTTCGCCAAGGCGGACGAGGAGGTGTACGGCGACCCGACGGCCAAGCCGGCCCGCGGGTACGGCGAGAACATCGCCCGGGTGATGCTCAAGGACGAGAAGAAGGAGGACGAGACGACCAAGCGGGAGAAGCCGGAGGTCAAGGAGGGCGGCGGGTGGGTGGTCGAGGTGCGGGGCTGGACCGACCACAAGAACGGGGAGCGGTTCATCCGCGAGGGGCTGATCGCCAACCTCCAGAAGATGTCGGCCACGTTCGCCGAGCAGAACGGCGGCGACAAGAAGGCCGGGAAGTACATCCCCGGGCTGGAGGCCGACCCGGTGAAGGGGCGGGTGTCGCACGCCTTCATCTACCACACGTGGATGATCGAGAACGCCTCGCCGAACCAGATGGTGAACATCAGCCGGTCGTACCTGGACGCCCTGGCGGGCGGCGGCGGGGCGAGCGGCGGGCTCGGCGGGTACGGCGGCGGCCCCGGGCCACTGCCCCCGTCCTCGCCCCCGCCGGGGGCCGTTCCCGGCGCGACCGACGGCGGGGTGGCTCCGGCCGGGGCCACCCCGGCGGGGCCGGCCTGGACGCCCCTCGCCGGCGGCGGGGCGGCGGCGGCCGGCGGCTACGGCCGGCCCGGCGGCGGGGCGTTTGAGGGGGGGCTCTCCCCACCCCCGGGCGGGTCGAGCGTGCCGCCCCCGGCGGCGTCGGGCAGCGGGCTGGTCGCCCTCCCGGCCCCGGCGCTGGTGGAGGGGCAGACCCGCAAGCGGTACGAGTTCGTGGTCATGTTCGTCTGGCGCGAGCCGGTCCCGGTGGTGACGCCGGAGGGCGCCCTCACCGCCGGCGCGGCCGGCACCGCCGGCCCGGGCGGTGCCCTCCCGGGCCCCGGCCGCTGACCCCACCCGGCCCCGGCCGCGCGGCCGGGGCCGCCCCCACCCGCACACCCGCGACGTGACCATGAAGAACAACGACGCGCTGAAGAAGCACCACTTCTGGATCGTCCTCGGGCTGATCCCGGTCCTCGTGCTGGCCGCCGTCCTGGCCGTCTCGGCCAAGGTCGGGGGGGCCATCGAGGACAAGAACAAGGCCATCGACACCGCCCAGAAGGACATCGACGGCAAGCAGAACGTCAAGTCCGAGGCGCTCATCAAGGTGCTCGACGACCAGCGCGGCGAGCTGGAGGTGAAGCGGACCGACCTGTGGAAGGAGAACTGGGAGCGGCAGATCGGGGTCGAGGCCCGGAAGGGGCCGGACGGGAAGGCGGTCTACGCCCAGAACCCGGCCAAGAACCTGTTCCGCTGGCCCGTCTCGCCGAACCTGGACCGGTTCAACTACACCCCCGACTACGCCAACCCCGCCGAGAAGAACCAGCTCAAGTTCGGGGAGAAGATCCCGACCCAGAGCGGGGACGAGTACAACGCGTTCAAGATCCGCGAGGTGTACCTGGCCGAGTTCTCCAACGCCCGCCCCGGCTTCCCCGGGACCGGGATGGCCGACAAGGTCGCCCCGACCGAGTTCCTCGGCGGCTGGCAGAGCGTCCTCCGGCACGTCGCCTTCCCCGCCGCCGGCCCGAGCGGCTGGGGCGACCGCCTCCCGACCTCCGAACAGCTGTGGCTGGCCCTGGAGGACATCTGGGTCCAGCGGGCCATCCTCGGGCAGATCAAGGCCGTCAACGACCAGATCGGGACGTTCTCCCGCGTGGCCCTGCTGGACGCCAACAGCCGGCCGGTGGACGCCCCGCTGCACCGGTCGTTCGCCAGCCGGGTCTGGCAGGTCGACCTGAAGGTCGTTCCCGACGAGAAGGACCGCCGGCCGGTCCTGACCGGCCGCCTCCGCAACCTCACCGACCGCCTCCAGCTGCTCGGGAACGGCAGCCAGATGACGCTGAACGTGTGGTTCAGCGCCGACCCGAACGCCGCGCCGTTCCCGTTCCGGGTCGGCGGGGAGTTCCTCAAGGGCCAGGAGGAGCGGGAGATCGTCCGGACGGAAGACCACTACCTCCCGGCCGGGGTCACGCCGACCGAGGTCTACCGGGTGGAGCAGGTGTTCGACACCCGGACCGTGCCGGTCCGCCGGATCAACGCCGTGGCCCTCGGGTTCCGGGACAACCGGCACGCCCTCGTCCCGCTCACCATGCCGATCGCCGAGCCCTTTGCGAAGATCGCCGAGGCCGAGAAGGCGGCCGCGGCCGGTACGGGGGCGCCGGGCGCGGAGACCGGCACCGGCTCGTCCGGCAGCGGCCCGCCGGGCGTCGTCGGGCGGCCGGGCGGCCTGGGGGGCGTTGAGGCGCCCGGGGTGGGGGGGCCGGGCGGGGCCGGCGCCGCCGGCGCGGCCGGGGGCACGGCCGCGTCCGCCCTCGACGCGAACCGCAACCGCTACGTCCAGGTGACCCCCAACGTCCGGCGGATGCCGGTCGCCCTGACCGTGGTCGTGGACCAGGCGTACGTCCAGGACGTGCTGCTCGCCTACGCCAACTCCCCGCTGCGGTTCCAGACCACCCAGGTCCACTTCCAGCGGTTCCGCGACAAGCTCGGCGGGACCGGCGCGGACGGCCTGCCGGGGGGTGGCTCCGGCGAGAACATCCAGTTCAGCGGCCGGGGGACGACCGGGGAAGGGTTCGGGACCGGCGACGGCGGGCTCAGCCGGCCCGGGTTCGGCCAGGGCGGCGGGTTCGGCGGCATCGGCGGCATCGGCCGGGGCGGCCCCGGCGGTCTGGCGCCGCCGGTCGGCCCCGGGGCTCCCCTGCCGGGCGGCCCCGGCGCGTACCCGGGGAGCAGCAGCGGTCCCGGCTCGTACCCGGGCGGCCCGGGTGGCCCGGGCGGGCTCCCGTTCGGCCCCGGCGGCACCCTGACCAGCGTGTCCGAGAGCCAGCTGACCGCCGGGCTCGTGGAGCTGACCGTGTACGGGGTCGTGTCCCTGTACGAGAAGTACACGGCCCCGGCGGCGCCGACCGAGTCGGCACCTGCCCCCTGATCGTCGCCGGCCGGGCGGGGCCGACGCCCCGCCCGGCCGCTCGACCAGTAACACCCGTAAACCCGTCGCCGCATAACGTCCGACCCGCCCGGGGTGCGCCATGGCCAAGTCGAAGGCGAATTTTCAAGATCTGCTGCTGAAGAAGGGCGAGTACATCGTCCTCGGGGTCGCCGGGGCCGCCCTGGTGCTCCTCCTCGCCCTGGGGGTGATGACGTACACGTCGGAGGCCAAGGATCCGAAGGCCATCTCCGAGAAGCTAGTCTCCAAGTCCAAGAACATCGACGCGGCCATCGGCCGGGAGGCCGAGCCCGGGGCGGTGCCGCCGCTGGAGGACTGGGCCAAGCCGGGCAAGCCGGGCGGGTACGCCCCCGTGCCGGTCCGGGACTTCCCCCTGTCGACCGTCATGTTCGACCCGACCGCCCGGCCCGACACCAAGCGGGAGAACCCGCGGGTGTGGGGGATCGGGGACGACTACCAGGTGGACCTCGTCCGGGCGCCGATGAAGGCCCACGACATCGTCTACGACACCGAGGGGAACGCGAAGATCGCGGTCCGGGTGGTGAAGAAGCAGAGCGAGGCGGACAAGGACAAGATCAAGGCGGCCCTGAGCGCACTCCAGCGGCGGGGGAAGGCCGGGGCGAAGGCCGCGGCCACCCCGCCGCCGAAGGGACCCGGCGGGCCCGCCGGACCCGCCGGGTCCGCCACCCCGCCGCCGGGTGGCCCCGGCGGCCGGGGGCCGGGTGGCCCCGGCGCGCCGCCGTTCGGCGCCGGCGGCGAGGGGCCGGGGGGCTACCCCGGCGAGGGCGGGTTCAACCAGGCCGGGTTCCGGACCGAGACCGCCCTCACCTACATCCCGCTCGAGGATCTCGACAAGGCCTTCGCCGAGGGGAAGCTCCCGGCCATGACCGTCGTCCCGCTGCGGATGGCGGTGGTCAACGCCACCTTCCCGTTCAAGAAGCAGGCCGAGGAGATGAAGCGGGCCTTGCGGATGAAGAACGTCGGTGACGCCGCGCCGTTCGTCAAGTTCGACGGGTTCGACGTGAAGCGGCGGCAGATCACCCCGGACGGGGTCATCGCCGGGACCGGGAAGAAGTACGCCGAGGTGGCCGGCACCAAGGACGACAACACCGTCGGCTGGTACGACTACCCCTACGAGCTGAAGTACCAGGAGATGATCGCCTCCCGGATGCTCAACAGCTACGTCGAGGGCGCCGACCCGAACAGCAAGTCCCCGACCGACCAGTACCTGCCGTACTTCTACCGGTACGAGGACAACCTGGTCATGTTCCTCCCGGAGCTGGTCACGGAGCTCGGCCGGTACCCCGAGCTCAAGCTGCCCCCCATCCTGAACACGATCGCCAAGATGAAGGAGGCGGCCACGCCGAAGTACGAGCCGTCCGCGCTGATCAGCCGGCTCAAGGGGAACAAGGACAAGGACGGGAACGTCCGCAAGGCCGGCATCTTCGCCCCGGCCGGGACGGCGGAGACCGGCGCCGGCGCCCTCTACGGGCCGGCGGCGGGGATGGGTCTGATGGCGCCGAAGGGCGTCGCCGGCGAGGGGGCGCCCGGCGCCCCGGTCGCCCCGGCGGTGGAGGTCGACGACATCCTGATCCGGTTCGTGGACCCGGACGTCCGCCCCGGGCACACCTACGAGTACATGGTCCGCGTCCGGCTCCTGAACCCGAACCACCGGCAGCCCCAGTTCATGACCAACCCGGACCTGGCGGGCGACAAGTACCGGGTGCTCCCCGGGCCGTGGACCCGGCTCACCCAGTCCCTCACCGTGCCGTCCGAGTCGTACCTGTTCGCCTACGACCCGGCCGCCTACGACGCCGAGGTCAAGGCGGCCTACGGCAAGGACCGGGCGATGCTCCGGCGGTTCGAGCTGCCGCCGGGGAACACCCACGCGGTGGTGGAGAAGCTGACCTGGCTGGAGCAGGTGCGGGTGGACGCCGGGAACCAGCGCGAGCCGGTCGGCGCCTGGGTGGCGGCCGAGATGCCGGTCCCCCGGGGCGGCTTCGTCGGCCGGAAGACCTACGTCAAGCTCCCCCTCTGGTCGAGCGAGGACAGCCGCTACACCCTGCGGGAGATCCAGACCGAGAAGGTGGGCAAGGGGAAGGACGCCGTCGCCCCGAAGGGCTGGCTGGTGGACTTCGCCGGCCGGGACGTGCTGGTGGACTTCGACGGTGGCAAGGTGACCACCCGGGTGGGGACGAAGGTGGTGGTGGAGGACGTGGCCACCGACCTCCTGATCGCCCGCCCGGACGGCCGGCTGGTCGTCCGGAACAGCGCCGCCGACACCGCCAACGAGGAGCGGAAGCGGGACACCGCCGAGTGGGCCAAGTGGGTCCGCGACGTGGAGGCCAACCAGTCGAGCGGGGGCGCGGGCGGCCCCGGCGGGTTCGAGCGCCCCGGGGCGGGCGGCGTCCCGCCGCCGCCGGGGAAGAATTAGCAGTGGGCAGTGAAAACACCGAAAGCCCGGGGCAGTCGCCCCCGGGCTTTCTCTTTTCTGCCCACTACCCACCGCCTGCCTCACTCCCGTGCGGCGGCCGGGCGGCGGGTGAACGGCCACCACTCGTCCGGGAAGAGGCCGAGGAGCCGCCGGTACGCCGGGCCGAGCCAGCTCGGCAGGGCGCGGGAGAACGACGACCCCCGCGTCTCCCCGACGTACACCTGGTCCGAGGGGCGGAGGGTGACGTTCGTGGACTGGTCCTGGTCGAGGAGGACGGCCGGGGCGTTCACCCGGAACACCTCCGCCCGCCCGCCCGCGGCCACGTTCGGCCGGACGACGTACACCGCGCTCAGCTCCGACCCCGGCGGGAGCCCGCCGACGCGGCGGAGGAACCCGACGACCGGCTCCGGCCCCTGGTACGGCACCACCCGCGTGTGCCCGCGGACGGGGCCGTGGACGTACACCCGCCCGCCCCGCGGGGCGGCCAGCGCCAGGTGGACGCGCCCGGCCGGCACCCCCGCCGCCCGGGCGACCGCCTCGCGGGCCTCGTCGAGCGTGAGCCCCTCGACGCGCGGCCGGTCGCCGAGGGGGAGCCGCCCGTCCAGGTCGAGGGCGGCGACCGCGTCCCACCCGGGCCGGTCGGCCACGGCGACTTCGAGCACGTCGGGGCAGGTGAGGCGGTAGTCGGCGGCGGGGGCCGGGGCCGCCGACGCGGCGGCCGGGTCGGGCGGGGAGGGGCAGGTGCGGGCGAGGAAGCGGGCGTCGGAGCAGCCGGCGAGGAACACGCCGGCGGCCGCGGCCGCGGCGGCCGCCTTCCCGGGGAACCAGGCTCCGGCGCCGCGCGTACCCACCTACCCGGTATCGGCCGCGGGACCGCTACGGCTTGACCCGAACCGCCGCCGCGGGGAACATGCACGTCCCCCGCCGCCGTCCCGGAGTTACCGATGGGCGTCCCGCCCCCACCCCCCGCCCGGCTCGACTCGGTGGACGCCTTCCGCGGGCTGGTCATGCTCCTGATGATGGCCGAGCTGCTGAAGCTGGCGGCCGTGTCGAAGGCGCTCCCGGGCAACGAGGCCGTCGCGCTCCTGGCCCACCACCAGACGCACGCCGAGTGGGTCGGCTGCTCGCTGCACGACCTGATCCAGCCGGGGTTCTCGTTCCTCGTGGGGGTGAGCCTGCCGTACTCCATCGCCGCCCGCCGGGCCAAGGGCCAGGGCACCCTCGGGATGACGCTGCACGCGTTCTGGCGGGCGGTCGTGCTGGTGTGGCTGGGGATCGTCCTGCGCTCGCTGTGGGGGCCGGTGCCCGACTACGGGTTCACCGACACCCTCTCGCAGATCGGCCTCGGCTACGGGTTCCTGTTCGTCCTGGGCTTCCGCCCGGTGCGCGACCAGTGGCTCGCGGTGGCGGCGATCCTGGTGGGGTACTGGCTCCTGTTCGCGCTGTGGCCGCTGCCGGGGCCGGACTGGGACTGGGCCGCGGTCGGGGTGCCGCCGGACTGGTTCGAGCGGAACGGGCTGACCGGGTTCGCCGCGCACTGGAACAAGAACGCCAACCCCGCGGCGGCGTTCGACCTCTGGTTCCTGAACCTGTTCCCGCGCGAGAAGCCGTTCGAGTGGAGCCGCGGCGGCTACCAGGCGCTGAGCTTCATCCCCACGCTGGCGACGATGACCCTGGGGCTGATCGCCGGCGGGGTGCTGAAGTCCGAGCGGCCCGCCCTCGGGAAGGTGGGCCGGCTGGCGGCCGCGGGCGCGGTCGGGCTGGCGGCGGGGTACGGGCTGGGGGCGCTGGGCGTGTGCCCGGTGGTGAAGCGCATCTGGACGCCGAGCTGGGTGCTGTTCAGCGGCGGCTGGAGCCTGCTGTTCCTGGCGGCGTTCTACCTGGTCGTGGACGTGGCCGGGTGGAAGCGCTGGGCCTTCCCGCTCCTAGTGGTCGGCACGAACTCGATCGCGGCCTACTGCATGAGCACGTCGTTCATCAAGCCGGAGGTCGGCAAGATGGTGCGCCGGCACCTCGGCGACGCGACGTTCCGGGTGGCCGGGGACGCCTACGAGCCGCTCCTCCACGGGGCGGCCACGCTCGCGGTGCTGTGGCTGGTGCTGCTGTGGATGTACCGGCGGAAGGTGTTCGTCCGGGTGTGAGTATGCCCCGGCGCCCCGGCCGGGTCGAGCCGACGACGCCGCGGGGCGGGGAGCCCCCGCGCGGAACCCCGCCCGGAGCCGCCATGACCGAACCCGCCCCCGGCCGCTACCGTCACTTCAAGGGCGGGGAGTACGAGGTGGTCGGCGTGGCCCGCCACTCCGAGACGGACGAGCGGCTCGTCGTCTACCGCCCGCTGTACGGCGACGGCGGGCTGTGGGTCCGGCCGGCGGCCATGTTCCTCGAACCGGTGCCGCACGACGGCCGCACCGTGCCCCGGTTCACCTTCCTAGGCCCGCCCGGATGAGCCCGGACCCGCGCCCGCTGGTCGGCGACAGCCCCGCCCTCGCCGCCGTCCGCCGGGCCGTGGGCCGCGTCGCCCCGACCGACGCCACGGTCCTCGTCCTCGGCGAAACCGGGACGGGGAAGGAACTCGTCGCCCGCCTGATCCACGACCAGAGCCCGCGGCGCGCCGGCCCGTTCGTCCCCGTCAGCTGTGCGGCCCTGGCGCCCGGGCTGATCGCCAGCGAGCTGTTCGGGCACGAGGCCGGCGCCTTCACCGGGGCCGTGAAGCGCCGGGCCGGGCGGTTCGAGCTGGCCGCCGGCGGGACGCTGTTCCTCGACGAGGTCGGCGAACTCCCGCCCGAGGCGCAGGCCGCGCTGCTGCGGGTGTTGCAGGAGCGGGTCGTCGAGCGGGTCGGGGGCGGCGAGCCGCTGGCGGTGGACGTGCGGCTCGTGGCCGCCACCCACCGCGACCTGGCCGCCGAGGTCGCGGCCGGGCGGTTCCGGGCGGACCTGTTCTACCGGCTGAACGTCTTCCCGGTCGCCGTCCCGCCCCTCCGCGACCGCCCCGGCGACATCCCGGCGCTGGCCGACCACTTCGCCCGCCTCTTCGCCGCCAAGCACGACCGGCCCGTCACCCGCGTCCCCGCCCACACCGCCGCCGCCCTGGCGCGGCACCCGTGGCCAGGGAACGTCCGCGAGCTGCAAAACCTGGTGGAGCGGGCGGTAATCCTGTCAGACGGGCCGGACCTGGCGTTCGACCCTGGCTGGCTGGTCGGCGCGACGGCGGCCGAGACCGCGGGGACGTGGGCGGCCCAGGAGCGGGCGCGCATCCTCGACGCCCTGCGGGCCGCCGGCGGCCGGGTGTACGGCCCGGGCGGGGCCGCGCACCGCCTCGGGCTGAAGCCGACCACCCTGTACGGCAAGATGCGGAAGCACGGCATCGGCCGCGACCCGGCCGGCTGGGGGTGACGACGGCCCGCGGTCGGCCGACCACATCGCGTCGCCGCGAGTACGCTACTTCGCCAGGATTCCCGGCCTTTTCAGGCCGGCACGGGGTCTGCTTTGGGCGGGGCGGTTCCCAACACCCGCTTCCGAAAGGCGATCCCCCGTGGCCCACGTTGTGACCCAGCCGTGCGCTGGGTGCAAGTACACCGACTGCGTCGTCGTCTGCCCGTGCGAGTGCTTCTACGGCGACGAGACGCAACTCTACATCGACCCGGACGATTGCATCGACTGCGGCGGGTGTCTGGCCGAGTGCCCGGTCGAAGCCATCTACCTGGACGCCGACGTGCCGGACCGGTGGTCCGGGTACGTCCCGCTGAACGCGGAACGGGTGCGGGCGTTGAAGCCGCACGGCCACGTGACCGAGAAGCTCCCCCGGCCGGGCTGACCGGCCGGTTGCCCGGGGCGGCTTCGTGTGTCAGAGTGGACGCGCCCACCCCACCGCGCAAGGGCCGGTTATGCGGCAAATGGCGTCCACGCTGATCTTGCTGGCCTTGTTCATCCTGCTGGTCGGGAGCCGCTTCACCCCGGCCGACGGGGAGAAACTGGCGGCCGTGTCCCGGCTGGCGGTGGTCAAGATCCGGGCGGCGCTCCCGACCGACGCCGCCCTGGCCGGCCCGGTGGGGGCGTTCCGCCGCGGCCTGCCGGACCGGGTCGAGGACCGGGTCCGCACCCGGCTGGAGACCGACCGCCGGTTCGAGGGCGTCACCTTCGCGGTGACGGCCGAGGGGGAGAAGGTGACGCTCCGCGGCGTCGTCCCGGACGCGGCGGCCCGGAAGCGGGCCGTGTTGCTAGCCGAGAACACGGCCGGCGTGGCCGAGGTGGTGGACGAGCTGGCGGTGCCGGTCCAACCGTAGGGCACCGCCCGGCCGTCCGAGCGCGGGTCGTGAGCCCGCTCCGAGTTGTCTGTTGTAGGTCGGGTCGAGTCTTCGAGGCCCAACGGGTGGGACCAACCACGACCAATTCTTGACGATGCCGCCTCCCCGCGTCGGGCCTCGAAGACTCGACCCGACCTACAACAGACAAGCACCTCTTCAGCCCGAAGGATTGGGTGTCAGGAGTCGGTCATTCGAGCGAAACCGGGGGTGAGAGGGCAGGTTGGGGCGGTCGCACGAAGCGGTCATCCTCGATCGACCCCGTCACGGCTTCGAAATACCCTTGCGGCCAACCGGGAGCGTATCCCAGTGGCTCCACGGGCCGGAGCGGTGGGGACGGGTGAACTTGGAACGTCTCGTCCGGGATCGACCCGGCCGTCCGCTCGAAGTACCCCGGCGGCCAGCCCAGCTCCTCGGGCGTCCTCTTGGCCGCTGTTCCGTTCGTCGTCGGGATCGGGGTGAGGACGACGGCCACCTCGAACCGCCCGGCCGGGCCGTCGGCGGGGATGGCGAACCGGAGCAGCCCGTCCGCGTCCGACACGACCGTCAGCTGAACGATGCGCATGGTGACCTCGGGAGACGCGACCGGCGCATTCTACGCCAGAGCCTTCTCGACCACCCGCCCGGCCACGTCCGTCAGCCGTTCGTCGCGCCCGTCGTGCGGGTAGGTCAGCCGTTCGTGGTCGAACCCGAGCAGGTGCAGGATGGTGGCGTGGAAGTCGTTCACGCTCACCCGGTCCTCCACCCCGCGCAGCCCGAACTCGTCGGTCGCCCCGACCACCGTCCCGCCCTTGGCCCCGCCGCCGGCCAGCCACATGGTGTAGCCGAGCGGGTTGTGGTCGCGCCCCTTCCCGCCCTGGCTGTTCGGCGTCCGCCCGAACTCGCTGCACCACACCACCAGCGTGTCCTTCAACAGGCCGCGGCGCTTCAGGTCGGTCAGCAGCGCCGCGACCGGGCGGTCGGCGTGGCCCGCCATGATCTCGTGGTTGGCGTTCACGTCGTCGTGGGCGTCCCACTGGGTCACGAGCGGGCCGCCGCCGCTGTAGACCGTCACGAACCGCACCCCGCGTTCGACCAGCCGGCGGGCGAGCAACAGCCGGGTGCCGAAGTCGGCCGTCTTGGGGTCGTCCACCCCGTACTCGGCCTTCGTCGCGGCCGTCTCGCGGGACAGGTCCACGGCCTCGGGGGCGTGCTGCTGCATCCGGAAGGCGAGCTCGTAGCTGGCGGTGCGGGCGTCGAGGTCCGGGTCGCCGGGCGGGGTGTGGAGTTCGTTCAGCCGGCGGACCAACTCGAACGAGCGGCGGTTCTGGTCGGCGCCGGCGTCCGGCGGCGGGCGGAGGTTCAGCACCGGGCTCGGCCCGCGGCGGAGGAGCGTCCCCTGGTAGACGGCCGGCAGGAAGGCGCTCCCCCAGCACGGCGCCCCGCCCTCCGGCACCCCCTCGGGCTGGGGCATCACGCAGTACGCCGGCAGGTTCTCGTTCTCGGTGCCGAGCCCGTAGGTCACCCAGCTGCCGAGGCTCGGGAAGCCCATCAGCGTGCGGCCGCTGTGGAGTTCGTACATGGCCGGGGCGTGGACGGTGGATGTGCACCAGCACGCCCGCAGGAAGCAGATGTCGTCCGCGCAGGCGGCCGTGCGGGGCATCAGGTCGGAGAGTTCGATCCCGCTGCGGCCGTACCGCGCCCACCGGCGGGTGCTGGGGAGGATCACCTCGTTCCCGCTGGTGAACTGGCTGCGGAGCCGCCCGCCGGCGTCGGGGAGCGGCTTGCCGGCCCACTTCTCCAGGTCCGGCTTGCGGTCGAACAGGTCCATCTGGCTCGGCCCGCCGACCGCGAACAGGAAGATGACCCGCTTGGCCTTCGGCTCGAAGTGCGGCCGCTTCGGCGCGAGCGGGTTGCGCGCCGGGCCGGTCGGGGCGGCCAGGGCGTCGTGGCGGAGGAGCCAGTGGAGGGCGATGCCGCCGAGCCCGCCGCCGGCGGAGTGGAGGAAGTCGCGGCGGGAGCGGGCGCGGGGGGCGTGCGGGGTCATGGGGTTGAGCGTACCCGGCCGGCGCGGGGGTCGCAAGCGGCCCGTGGGTCAGCCGAGTACCTGCTTCCACTTCCCTGGTATGCCTCGGAACGCGGAGGTGTAGGTGGCTTCGAGCGGCACGTTCACATACAGCTCCGGGGTGAGGAACAGCGGCATGTCGATCATCGTCCGCCCGACCGCGGTGGGTTCGACGTAGGCTGTCAGCTCCGGTTCGGCCCGGTACGCGGCGAGGGTGAGGGGCTCATCTGGTGGGGCCGGAATGGCCGGCGTGCCCGGCTCGGCCTCGGCCCAGATCGCGGCGTGGAGCCCGTCCGGGTCGCGGGGGGTCGGCGGGAACAAGTCCACGACGAGCAGGTGGAAGCCCTGGGCGAGTGCGTCGGCCGCCTTCCGCACGAACGTCTCGAACGGGTAGCGGGACGCCTTGTTCCCCGGCGAAACGACCTCGACCAGTGCCACGATCCCGTCCCCGCTCGCGTGGCGGACGACCAGTGCCCGCCGCCGGCGGGCGTACTCGGCCAGATCCCCCGTCTGGGTGATCCGGGTCTTCGGCCGGGTGACGGCAACCGCCACCCCCCCGCCGCCCGGCCCGGGCTCCGACTCGTTCGGCCCCGCCGGGCCGGTCCCCTGGAGGGTAAGGATGTCCGGACCGAACGGCCGGGCCACCTGTTCGGCCTGGGCGTAGTACCCCGGCGGGAGGAGGCCGTCGTTGAGTACGAGTTGAAGTTCGGCGATCCAACTCAGGTGAAAGGCGTGCCAGGTGCCGGCGCTGACCCGGGTCCAGTCGTGAATCGGCATGAGTGCGGCCTCCTCACCGGCCAGTATACCGTGCCCGGTGGGCTTTTCGCCCGCCGCGTCTATAACGATGAACCGCCGGCGCCCCCTCCCCGCGTCACCCCCGGAGAGCGACCGATGACTCGCCGTTTGATTGCCGCTGCCGTACTGGGAGTCCTCCTCATGACCCCCGCCCCGACCTTCGGCGACGAAGGGATGTGGCTGTTCAGCAACCCGCCCCGCGCCCAGCTGAAGGCGAAGTACGGCTTCGACCCGGCCGACGGGTGGCTGGAGCACCTCCGCCTCTCGTCCGTGCGGTTCAACTCCGGCGGGTCCGGCAGCTTCGTCAGCCCCGACGGGCTGGTCATGACCAACCACCACGTCGGCGCCGACGACCTGGCCAAGCTCTCCGACGAGAAGACCAACTACCTGCGCGACGGGTTCCACGCCAAGACCCGCGACCAGGAGATCAAGTGCAAGGGGCTGGAGCTCAACGTCCTGCTCGCCATCAAGGACGTGACCGCCGACGTGAACGCCGCCGTGAAGGACGGCCTGAGCCCCGGCGACGCCTTCAAGGCCCGGCAGGCGAAGATCGCCGAGATCGAGAAGGCCAGCGCCGACGAGGCCAAGAACGTCCGGGCCGACGTGGTGCCGCTGTACGCCGGTGGGCAGTACCACCTGTACACGTTCCAGAAGTACACCGACATCCGCCTCGTGTTCGCCCCCGAGAAGCAGATCGCCTTCTTCGGCGGCGATCCGGACAACTTCGAGTACCCCCGCTACGACCTCGACGTGTGCTTCTTCCGGGTCTACGAGAACGGCCAGCCGCTCAAGCCCAAGCACTACCTGAAGTGGAGCGCCGACGGGGCCAAGGCGGACGAACTCGTGTTCGTCTCCGGCCACCCGGGCCGCACCAACCGGCAGAACACCATCGCCGAGCTGAGCTACCTCCGCGACACCGGCTACCCGTACCTCCTCCAGCGGCTCAACCGCTGGGAGGTGATGCTCCAGGCCTGGGGCGGGCGGAGCGAGCGGAACATGCAGCGCGCGGAGGACGAGCTCTTCGGCATCCAGAACAGCCGGAAGGCCCGGATCGGCGGGCTGGCCGGCCTGCTCGACCCGAAGCTGTTCGGCCGCAAGCAGGCCGACGAGAAGCGGCTGCGCGACTTCATCCAGAAGGCCGGCAGCAGCGAGTTCGGCGGGGCCGCGGCGGCGTTCGAGACGGTCGAGAAGGCCGAGAAGGTCCGGGCCGAGCTGATCCGCGACATGACGCTCCTGGAGAACGCCGCCGGCTTCAACTCGGCCTCGTTCGGCATCGCCCGCACCCTGGCGCGGGCGGCCGACGAGCTCCCGAAGGCTCCGGCCGACCGGCTCCGCGAGTTCGGCGACGCCAAGCTCCCGTCGCTCAAGTTTCAGCTGTTCTCGGACGAGCCGATCTACGAGGATCTGGAGGCGGTGAAGCTGGCCGACGGGCTCACCTTCCTGGCCACCAGCCTGGGGCCGGACCAGGAGATCGTGAAGAAGGTGCTGGCCGGTAAGTCGCCGCGCGAGCGGGCCTACGAGTTGGTGAGCAAGACGAAGGTCCGCGACGTGGAGTTCCGCAAGAAGCTGTTCGAGGGCGGGAAGGCCGCGGTTGATTCCGCCGCCGACCCGATGATCGAGTTGGCCCGCCTCATCGACCCGTCCGCCCGAGCCGCGCGCCGGCGGTTCGAGACGGAGGTGGAGGAGCCGAAGCGGCAGGCCTACGCGGCGCTGGCCAAGGCCCGGTACGCGATGGACGGCGACAAGGTCTACCCGGACGCCACCTTCACCCTCCGACTCGCCTTCGGGACCGTGAAGGGGTACACCGAGGACGGCAAGGCGGTGCCGCCGTTCACCACGATGGACGGCCTCTACGCCCGGAGCAAGGAGCAGGGGAACGCCGGCCCGTTCGAGCTGCCGAAGCGGTGGGTGGAGCGGAAGGACAAGCTCGACCTGAAGACGCCGTTCAACTTCGTCTGCACCGCCGACATCATCGGCGGGAACAGCGGCAGCCCGGTGGTGAACAAGGCCGGCGAGGTGGTCGGGCTGATCTTCGACGGGAACATCCAGTCGCTGGTGCTGGACTTCATCTTCGACGAGGAGGTGGCCCGGGCCGTGTCGGTGGACAGCAGGGCCATCGTCGAGTCCCTCCGCAAGGTGTACGATGCCGACGCGCTCGTCGCCGAGTTGACCGGGAAGAAGTGACCCGGAGAGTGTGAGTGCGAGGGGTCACTGAAGCCCCGGGGCGGTTGCCCCGGGGCTTCGTCCGTTTCATGCGTAACCCCGAGCGTGGCGCGGGGTTGATCCGATATCCCCCGGAGTCGGACCATGACTCGTCGCCTGTCCGCCGTCGTTCTTCTAGCCGTCGGCTTGTCGGCCCTTCCCTCCCGCGCCCAGGTCGCCGGGCCGATACGGGCCGAGTGGACCGTCGGCGGGGTGAAGCGGGAGGCGCTGGTCGTCGCCCCGCCGGCCGCGAAGGTCAGCCCAAGCCCAGTGGTGTTGGCCTTCCACGGGCACGGCGGGTCGATGGGGAACGTCGCGCGGACGCACGCCTTTCACACGCACTGGCCGGAGGCCATCTGCATCTACCCGCAGGGGCTCCCGACGCCCGGCAAGCTGACCGACCCCGAGGGGAAACGGGCCGGCTGGCAGCACGTCAGGGGCGAGCAGGGCGACCGCGACCTGGCGTTCTTCGACGCCGTGTTGAAGACCGTGAAGGCCGACTACAAGGTGGACGAGAAGCGGGTCTACGTGACCGGCCACTCGAACGGCGGGCGGTTCACGTACCTGCTGTGGGCCGAGCGTGGCGACGTGTTCGCCGCCGTGGCCCCGTCGGCCAGCCCGGGGCTCGGGAAGGGCGCGGGGATGAAGGCCAAGCCGTGCCTCCACGTCGCCGGGGAGAAGGACCAACTCGTCCCGTTCGCCGTCCAGCAGCGCACCATGACCGTCGTCCGCGAGTTGAACGGCTGCGCTGTCGAGGGGAAGGAGTGGGCGAAGGCCGGTACCGTCGTCGGCACCCGCTACGAGTCGAAGACCGGCACCCCGTTCGTGTCGCTCATCTACCCCGGCACGCACTCCTTCCCGGCCGCCGACGCGGTGCCGCTGATCGTCCGTTTCTTCAAGGAGAACCCGGGGAAGTGACGGCTTGGCACATGACTCACCTCCGACCCGCCGCCGCGGGCGACCTGCCTGCACTGATCGCGTTGGCCCGGCGCTCCTGGCTGGGCGCGTTCGCCGACGCCCCGGCCGCGTTCGTGCAGGACTGGCTCGCCCGCGACTTCGAGCGCGCGTGGTACCCGAAGTACTGGCCGTCGATGACCGTGGCCGAGGTCGAGGGTGTGGTGTGCGGGCTCGTCCAGCCCATGAGCGACGAGATCAACGGGCTGTGGGTCGGGCCGGCGGCACAGGGCCGTGGAGTCGGCACCGCGCTGCTCCGACACGGCGAGGCCGAGATCGCCCGCGCCGGCCACGCGCGGGCCTGGCTCAGTTGTTCGGGCTTCAACCCGCGGGCCGGCCGCTTCTACCTGGCCCGCAGCTACCGCCACGTCCGGAGCGAGAGCAAGGACCGCGCGGGCGGGGTCGTGGAAGAAATGCTGTACTTCGAGCGCGCGCTCGCCCGGCCGCCGGGGGAGTAGCCCCCGGCGGCCGGAACGGTCGTCAGCCGACGTAGACGCCGCCCGGGAGGGTGGTGCCGAACGGGTCGAGATCCTGGAACGCGGCCGGTTCGGCGGGCGTGGTGACGGCCCTGCCGAGGTAGACCCGCACCCGCGACGGCGACCCCTCGCCGCTGCCGACCGCCAGGTCCGCCTTGTTGTCCCCGTCGGCGTCCGTGGCCGCCACCCGCACCCCGCCGCGGTCGGTCGAGTTCCCGGCCACGAAGAAGTTCGCCACCGGCGCGGCCTGCGCCCCGGCCACGTTGTTCGCCGCCACCAGCGCCCCACTCAGCACGAACACCCGCGGGGCGCCGCCCGGCCCGCCGCCGAAGATCAGGTCGCCGAACCCGTCCCCGTTCACGTCCCCGATCGACACGAACACGCCGTTGCGGAGGGTGACGGCGTCCGCCCCCGGGAAGGCGAAGAAGTCGCCCACCAGCCGGGTCGGCGTGGTGAGGAGAGTCTTCCCGTCGAACAGGGCCGTCCGCGGCCCGCCCAGGAACCCGGCCGCGACCGCCAGATCCTGCACCCCGTCGCCGTTCACGTCGCCCAGCGCGGCCCGGGCGCCGCCGCGGAAGTTCGGGTCGTCGATCCCGAAGAAGTTGGCGAGAACGGTCGCCGTCCCGTCGGCGTTCCACCGGAAGATGCTGACGCGGGGGCCGCCACCCTGGTCGGGGGTGACCACGAACTCGGCCCGCCCGTCCCCGTCCACGTCGGCCGCGGCGACGAACCCGCCGCCGACGAAGTCCCCGCCGAACGGGTCGAACGGCTTCACCAGCTGAGTCGTGTTGTCGACACCGCTGATCACGGCGACCCGGATCGGGGTACCGAACCCGGTCACCACGATCGTGTCCGGGATGAAGTCGCCGTTCACGTCGGCCACGGCGGTTCGGACGTTGGTCGTGATAAGCCCGACGGTTGACAGGATGTTGCCCGGCGCGGTGCTGTACTGCCCGGTGGTGAAGGTCGGGGTGTACGGCTGGGCCGTCCCGTTCGGCTGCCCGCTGACGCCCAGCCGTTGGCCCTCCTCCACCGTCCCGATCAGCCGGGCCACGAAGCCGTCGACGCCGCCGTTCGTCGTGCCGGTGACCACGACCCGGCCGTTGGCCAACAGGTCGATGCCGTTGCCGGACTCCAGGCCGCTGACGTTGAGTACGGCCTTGCCGGTGCCGTTGAAGGACGGGTCGAGCGCGCCGTTGGTCTGGCTCAGCCGGGCCACCACGGCATCGGCGTCGTTGGTGCCGACGAAGAGGAGGTTCCCGTCGGTCTGGATGGTCATGTCGTTGATCGTGTCGGCGACGCCGCCGAAGTCGATCGTCGCCTTCCCGCCGGTGCCGAACGCCGCGTCGAGCGCCCCCGCGGCCGGGGTCAGCCGGGCCACCGCGGCGTCGAAGTTCCCGGGGGCGTTGATGTTGCTCGACCCGGCGACCACGATGTTGCCGTCCGCCTGGACCGCCACCGTGTTGGCGCTGTCGGCCGAGGCCGCGCCGAAGTTGATGGTCACCTTCCCGGCGTTGCCGAACCCGGCGTCTAGCATCCCGGTCGTCGGGTCGTGCCGGCTGACCGCGAAGTCGACGCCGTTGGCCGGGACGGCGTTGGTGCTCCCGGCGAAGATCAGCTTGCCGTCGGCCTGGATGTCGACGGCGGTGCCGGTGTCGGTGGTGCCGCCGAAGTCGATGAACAGCTTCCCGGCGTTGCCGAACGTGCCCAGCGGCGCCCCGGTCGGGGTGAGGGCGGCCGCGCCGAAGGTGGTGGTCAGCGCCCCGTCCTGGGCGGTGCCGATGACGTAGATGTTCCCGTTGCCCGCGACGGCGACCCCGTTGGCCGTGTCGTTGTTGGCGCCGCCGCCGGCGAAGTTAACGGTCGCCTTCCCGCCGGTGCCGAACGTGCCGTCGGGCGAGCCGTCGGTGTTCAGCCGGGCGACGCCGAAGTCGAGCCCGTTGCCGCCCGTCGCCACGGTCCCCACGACGACGATCTTGCCGTCGGCCTGGATCGCCACTTCGTTGGCGGTGTCATTCAGGCCGAAGTCGATCTTCTGGACGCCGGTGGTGTTGAACGTGGTGTCGAGGCTGCCGTTGGGGTTGAACCGGACGACGAGGAAGTCGCCGCCGTTGGCCCCGACCACCACGACCTTCCCGTCCTGCTGGGTGGCGACCGCCCGGTACGGGCCGGTCGGGGCGATCAGGGTGCCGTCCCCGTCGAACGTCGGGTCGAGGGCGCCGACGACGGCCGGAACCTCGCGGGCCTCCAGCTGTTCCAGTCGGACCCGCGCGCGGTCCCCGGCCGTGACCCGAATCGTGCTGCCGCTCATGGTGCCGCCCTGGGTGAGGTGTGGGTTGTCTGTCGCGCGGTGGGCGCCCGGGCGCGACAGCGGGAGCGAGGGGGAGCTTATGAGGCCAGACCCTCTGTCGCCACTGAGACCCCGGAGCCACCTCTGCAATCCCCGAAAACCTCCCAGACCGGCCAAATTGCGACTTCTCACGTGATTGCGTTCGTTCGAGATTTGTTGCCCGTCGGCAGAACCACGCGGGTATGCTGAGGCCTCACCCGGCCGGAGGCGTTCCGATGCGGCGGATCTGCTACTCGGTGGCGGCGAGTCTCGACGGGTACATCGCCGGGCCGAACGGCGAGGCCGACTGGATCGTCATGGACCCCGAGATCGATTTCGGGGCGATGATGGCGCGGTTCGACACGGTCCTCATGGGCCGGCGCACGTTCGAGGCGGCCCAGGGGCAAGGCGGCGGGGGGATGTCGGGAGTCACATCGGTCGTGGTGTCGCGGACACTCCGCCCGCAAGATCACCCGGGGGTGACCGTGATTGGCGACGACGTGGGTGTGGCCCTGACAAAGCTCCGGGCGCAGCCGGGGAAGGACATCTGGCTGTTCGGCGGCGGCTCGCTGTTCCGCAGCCTGCTCGACCTCGGCCTGGTGGACACGGTCGAGGTGGGGGTCATCCCGGTCCTCCTGGGCGGCGGCGTCCCGCTGCTGGCGACCTCGGGCGCCCGGGCGAAGCTGAAGCTGGTCAACAGCAGGACGTACCCGAAGACCGGGACGGTGGGCCTGGAGTACGCCGTCGAGCCGGCGAAGAAGAAGAAGTCGCGCTGACCCACCCGGGCGGGCGCGGATCAACTCATGGGCTCGGTCGTGCATTCGACGTAGACCACCCGCACCACGCCCGCCGCGCGGTGGGAAGCGTCCACGACGAAGTCGAAGGCGAACAACACCTCCCGCGTGGGGTGCGGGTGGTCGTAGTGAAAGTACAGCGATTCGTGGGCAAGCGGCCGAAGTGCGAGGAACCGATCGGCGTCGCAGGAGAGTTCTTCCGTCACCCCGGCGACGACCGCGGCCCGGTCCGCGTCCGTGAGCCCGGGCGCCGCGGCGATGTAGTCCGAGACGGCGTCCGCGAACTCGACGGCGTAGGCCACGAGGCACCTCAGCTCGCGCGGAACCGCCGCAGAACCTCCTCGGCCGACACCACCTTTCCCTCGCGGGCTTGTTGCAGCCCCCGTGCGAGCCGCTCCGGGTCGGCCGGTTGCCAGCTGAGTTCGCGGTGGTCAATCGCCTTGCGAGCCTCGGCGGCGAGTTGGGCGAACCGGGCCTGAACCCGGTCCAGTTCGCCTGCCGGGTCCGCCGCCGCGCCGAGCGACGCCGCTTCGGCCCAGAGGTCGCGGGGGAGCCGGCAAAGAACCTGTCCACCCACGAAGACGCCGTGCATCCCCTTGAGCAACCGGGTCGCGTCCTCGCCGAACGGAGCCTCTCGCAGTCGCTCCAGCGCCGACTCCCACATGGCCTCGGCCAGGGGGAGCGACGAGACGACAAACGTAGTGGCCTGGCGGGCGGACTCGATCGTCCTCCGGCGAAGGGCAGCCTGCTCCGCCGGGGCGTGCGTCTGCCCCCCGAGTTCCCGGACCTCCGCCGTCAACCGCTCGGCCGCCCGCCGCATGCTGGCGGAAGTTTCGTCGGCCAAGTCTCCGAGCAGCATCGGCATGGGTCAGACCTAGGAGCCCCGTGTTGGTCGGCGGACACCCACATTGTTGCAGCGGCCGCGCGGTCGGTCAACGAAATGGCGCTACGGCTTGGCCCTCCCGTACCGCGCCTCGGCGGCGCGGCGGAAGGCGTCCTGGGCCTTAGCGCCGTCGCCCGGGAAGCCGGCGTGCTGGACCAGCCAGATGGTCACCAGCCCGCGGCCCGGGTCGACCCACATGTGCGTGGCGAACGCGCCGCCGTGGCCGTACCCGCCCCCGCCGACCATCCAGCCCAGGCCGTAACTCTCCTTCAGGTTCGCCGGCGTCTGCCGGGTCGTCATCTCTTTCACCGCCGCCTCGGACAGCACACGCTTGCCGCCCAGCACCCCGCCGTTGAGCACCATCCGGCAGAACTTCCCCACGTCGGCCGCGGTCGAGAACAGCCCGCCCGCCGGCATCGGGAAGCGCCGGCCGCGCTCGGTCAGCGGGTACTGGAGTTGGCCGACCGTCAACTCCTGCAGCCCCTTGCCGCCCGGCCCGGGGCGGTACGCCTTGGCCAGCGCCCGCGCCTGCCCGGGCGTGGGCCAAAAGGTGGTATCGGTCATGCCGAGCGGGGCGAACAGGCGGCGGTCCAGGAACGCCTCGTAGCTCATCCCCGACGCCACCTCGATGACCCGCCCCGCCGTGTTGATGCCGGCGTTCGAGTAGGCGTACTTCGTGCCGGGGTCGGAGTGAAGCGGCGTCATGGCGTAGGTCTTCACCGCCGCCCGCAGCGGCAGGGCGTCCAGCGTCGGGCTCTCGGCGGCCGAGGCGAACGGCATCCCGCTGGTGTGGCGGAGCAGGTCGCGGACCGTGACCGGCCGGGCCGGGCGGCGGAGGGTGGCGCGGTCCTTGTCCTTCCCGGCCAGCACCCACACGTCGGCGAACTCCGGGAGGTACGCCGACACCGGGTCGTCGAGCTTCACCTTCCCCTCGTCCACCAGGATCATCAGCGCGGCGGCGGTGATCGGCTTGGTTTGCGAGGCGATCCAGAAGAGGGCGTCCGCGGACATCGGGGCGCGGGCGGCCACGTCGGCGAACCCGACGGCCTCCCGCGCGAGGACGCGGTCCTTGTCGGCGACGAGGGCGACGGCCCCGGCCAGTTCCCCACGCTCGACGAACGGCCGGAGGGCGGCGGCCAGTTCCGGCGCCGCCGGCGGGGGCGCGTCGGCGGCCGGGCCAGGGACGGCAGCCAGGAGCAGGGCGGCGGCGAGGGCCGCGGCGGGGCGGAGGAGGGTGGGCATCGTGTGACGACCGGGGCGAGGAGGAGGGAGGTCGTTGTAGGCGGGGAGGGTGGGCACGGGCGAAGGTTTCACGCTTCCCGCCGGGGGCGCGGCAGGGTAGGATTTCACCCACCTACCCTCTGCCGACGCCCGCCTCGGGTTCAACCCGGGTGGGGCGTCGTTCCTCGACCAGGGTTCAAGACACCGACGGTTTCAGCCCCGCGTGGGGCGTTGGTCTGGAGCCCGGGGGTCCACCCCGGGCAACCTGCGACGACCAGTCGGAACGACCCACCCTCCCCGGAGCCCCTCCGTGACGCGATCAGTTGGCGCCGCCCTGTTCCTCCTCGCGGCCGTACTCGCCGCCGGCGTCGGCCCGTCCGACTCCGCCGCCGTCGCGCAGCAGCCCAAGAAGGACACTCCCAAGAAGAAGGCAGCCCCCAAGAAGAGGGAGGTGGCCCAGCCCCACGAACTGTACGTGGCCCCCGGGTTCAAGGCCGAGTTGCTGTACGTCGCCGAGCCGGACGACGAGGGGTCGTGGATCAACCTGTGCGCCGAGAAGCCGAACCGGCTGGTCGTCGGCGGACAGGGCGGGCAGCCGATCCTCCGCTTCACGCTCAAGGACGGCAAGGTCGAGCGGGTCGACAAGCTGCCGATCCCGATCTCCGAGACGATGGGCCTGCTGTACGCCTTCGACCACCTGTACGTCACGGGCGCCGGGCCGAAGGGGTACGGCCTCTACAAGTGCAAGGAGAAGGCCGACGGCTCGTTCGACGTGCGGCCGCTGAAGATCTTCGGCGCCGGCGGCGAGCACGGGGCGCACGCGGTCGTCCTCGGCAAGGACGGCATGCTGTACGTCATGAACGGGAACCACACCAACGTCCCGGACGGCCTCAGCCCCGCCAGCGCCCTCCGCAACTACGCGGAAGACCACCTCCTGGCCCGCGCGCCCGACGGGAACGGCCACGCCACCGGGCGGATGGCCCCCGGCGGCTACGTCCTCCGCACCGACCCGGACGGGAAGACCTGGGAGATGGTTCTCGGCGGGTTCCGCAACGCCTACGACATGGCCTTCAACCCGGACGGCGAGCTGTTCACCTTCGACAGCGACATGGAGTGGGACTGGGGCATGCCCTGGTACCGGCCGACCCGGATCAACCACTGCGTCAGCGGGGCCGACTTCGGCTGGCGCTACGGCTCCGGGGTGTGGCCCGACTACTACCCGGACAGTCTCCCCACCACGCTCGACATTGGCATCGGCTCCCCGACCGGGGTGACGAACGGCACCGGTGCCGCGTTCCCGGCCCGGTACCAGAAGGCGGTCTTCATCTGCGACTGGACCTACGGCCGGCTCATGGCCGTCCACCTGACGCCGAACGGGTCGAGCTACTCGGCGACGTTCGAGAACTTCGTCTGCCCGCTCGGGCTGGTAAAGCCCGGCACGCCGAAGAAGCCGCTCAACCTCACCGACGCCGTCGTCGGCTCCGACGGCGCGATGTACTTCACGACCGGCGGGCGGAACAGCCAGGCCGCCCTCTACCGGGTCACCTACACCGGCCCGGCCAACGGCACCCCGGCGAAGCTGGAGAACGCCGAGGGGGCCGAGGCCCGGGCGCTGCGGCGGTCGCTGGAGGCGTTCCACGGCAAGGCGGACCCGAAGGCGGTGGCCGCCGCCTGGCCGCACCTCGGCAGCCAGGACCGCTTCCTCCGCAACGCCGCCCGCGTGGCCGTCGAGTGGCAGCCGGTGGCCAGCTGGAAGGCCAAGGCGCTGGCCGAAACCGAGCCCCAGGCCGCACTGACGGCGCTGGTCGCCCTGGCCCGCTCCGCGGACGCCAAGGCGCAGCCCGAGATCCTCGCCGCGCTCGACAAGCTCCCCCTCGCCAAGCTGACCGCCGACCAGAAGATTGAGAAGTTCCGCGCCCTGCAACTCACGTTCATCCGCCAGGGGCCGCCGGCCGGCGGGACGAAGAAGCTGATCGCCGAACTGGAGGCCGGGTTCCCCGGGCCGGACGAGCGGATCAACCGCGAGGCGTTTCAGCTGATGGTCTACCTCAACGCCCCCGGCGTGGTCACGAAGGGGCTGGCCCGCATGGCCGCGGCGAAGTCGCAGGAAGACCTGTTCCACGACCTGTTCTACCTCCGCAACGTCCCGGTCGGGTCATGGACGATGGACCAGCGCAAGACCTACCTCGGCTACTGGACCAAGCGGCCGGCCTTCCCGCCGCCGGCGGACGTGAAGAAGTGGTTCGACGAGGGCGGGCGCGGCTACGCGAACGGGAACAGCTTCAACAACTTCCTCAAGAACTTCCTCCGGGACAACGTCGCGGCCATGTCCCCGGCCGAGCAGAAGGCACTCGCCCCGACCGTCGCCGCCATCAACAAGGACATCACCCCGAACTTCGAGGTGAAGGCCCGGCCGGTGGTGAAGGCGTGGAAGGCGGAGGAGTTCACCACCCTGCTCGGCGACGGGTTCGACAAGGGCCGCAGTTTCGACCGCGGCCGGGAGGCGTATGCCGCGGCCCAGTGCATCAAGTGCCACCGCTTCGGCGACACCGGCGGGGCGGTCGGCCCGGACCTCACGGCCATCAGCAGCCGGTTCGGGCGGCGGGAGATCCTGGAGTCGATCCTTGAGCCGTCGAAGACGCTGTCGGACCAGTACCAGAACGAGATCTTCACGACCGCGTCCGGGAAGAGTGTGACCGGCCGGGTGGTGGACGAGACGAAGGAGACGATCGCCGTGCAGCCGGACCCCCTGGCCCCGGACCGGGTGGTGATCCGCAAGGACGACCTGGAGAGCCGCACGGCGTCGAAGCTGTCGCCGATGCCGGCCAACCTGGCCGACGTGCTGACCCGGGACGAGGTGCTCGACCTGATCGCCTACATGGAGTCCGGCGGCCGCCGGAACCACCCGGTGTTCGGGAAGAGGTGATCGGGGGTGTTGGGGATCGGGTATCGGGTTCGGCGTTCTGGTGGACCCGCCCCCCGATCCCCGATACCCGCCCCTCCGAACACCCGATCCCCGATCCCCGATCCCCGATCCCCGACACCCGATACCCGACACCCGATACCCGATACCCGACACCCGATCCCCGATACCCGACACCCGATCCTTCAAGCACCGACCCGGCAACCTGGGTAACCCCGGAAGCTCGCCGGTCCGACCCGCGCCGGTAAGTCCGAAGATCGCACTCAACTCCCCCGCCCGCCCCGGCCGATACCTCCGCTACACAAGGATGAACCGGACCGCACGGAGGGGGAGCATGTCCTGGTCCCGTCGTAAACTCTGCCTGCTCGCCACGGCCGTGCTGACCGGTGCGGGCGGCTGTAACCCGCTGTCGATGGGCTTCCTCGGTCCGGTCCCGGTCCCCCCGTGGGTGACCGAGCGGATGGAGGAGAAGTACGCCCACAAGAATGACGGCCGGGCTCCGATCATGCCGCCCCTCCGGGCCGGCTACCCCGACCCGATCTGCGAAGACCCGCCGAGCGACCAGGAAGTCCTCCGGGCCATGCCGCGGGTGCCGCGGGGCGTCCCCTACGTGTACGAGACGTTCCGGGACGACATCGTGATCGTCAAGAACCGGCTGGTGGACAAGATCGACCCGCCCCGGTTCTTCCCGCTGGTCGGCATGGCCCAGTTGCACCACTGCCACTGGGAATGCGTGATCTACTACACCGAGACGGTCCAGTCCGACCACCCGTTCCCGGCCCGGATCAAGAAGCAGCGGACCCAGGTGATCTACATCGACAAGGACCACCTCCACCTGTACGTCGGCCCGAACCCGGAGAGCCAGCGGCAGGTCACGCTCGACCTGACGAAGTACTAGCGGAACCCTCCGTCGCGTGTGCAGGCGACCACCCCGCCCGGTCCCGAAACGGACCGGGCGGGGGCGTTTCTTGGCTAGTGCAGAGCGCAGAATGCCGAGTTCAGAACGAATCAGCAAATCAGCGCAACCACTTGTCTCGCAATCTATTACCCTCGAATCTGCCCTCGCGCTCGGTTTTCGGCATTGGTTTTAGGCGGCGGAAACCTTACAATGTCGGTAAGGGTTCTGTTGAATCGGAGTCGTTGATGGGGCCTCTCCCGATGGGGGCCGACGAGATCGCGGCTGCCAACGACCGCCTACTCGCCGCCTCCCCCGAAACGATCCTCCGCTGGGCCGTGGACCGCTTCCACCCCCGGCTGCTGATGGCGACCGCGTTCGGGGCCGAGGGGTGTTGCATCATCCACATGCTCGCCGGCATCGAGCCGACGGTGCGGACGATCAACATCGACACCGGCTACCAGTTCCCCGAGACGCTGGAGCTGCGCGAGCGCATCCTGTACCGCTACGGGGTCGCCGTCGAGTACGTCCGGGCGGAGGCGACGGTCGCCGAGTACGAGGCGGAGCACGGCGGCCCGCTCTACGGCCACCGCCCGGACGACTGCTGCCGCGACCGCAAGATCCTCCCCCTCCAGCGGGCCGTGCGGGAGCTGGCGCCGCTGGCCTGGGTCAGCGCCATCCGCAAGGACCAGACGGCCGACCGCGGGCAGGCGGCGGTGGTGCAGTGGGACGCGAAGTTCAACCTCGTGAAGGTGAACCCGCTGCTGGGCTGGGCGAAGAAGGACGTGTGGGCCTTCGTGATGAAGCACGACGTTCCGTACAACCCGCTCCACGACCAAGACTACCCGAGCATCGGCTGCTGGCCCTGCACGCGGCCGGTGCGGCCCGGCGAGGACGACCGCGCCGGCCGGTGGGCCGGGAAGGTCAAGAAGGAGTGCGGGCTGCACGTGATTGAGGTCAAGGACGGGGAAGGGATTTGAGTTTCGAGGCCGGAGTTCCGAGTTCGCCAGTTCCGCCGTGTCGCGGGACCGGGTGCCGAACCCTGAACTCGGAACTCCGAACCGGAAACTGAAGATGCTCTTCTCCGCCAAAGCCGAGTACGCCTGCGTGGCCATGCTGGAGCTGGCCGCCCGGTACGTCGACCCGAAGCCGGTCCGGCTGGCGGACGTGGCCGACAAGCACGGCATCCCGTCGCGGTTCCTGGTGCAGATCCTGCTCGACCTGAAGCGGGCCGGGCTCGTCGCCAGCACCCGCGGGGCGGCCGGCGGCTACGGCCTGGCCCGGTCGCCCGACGAGATCACCCTGTTCGACATCATCCGCATCATGGACCCGCCCGAGCAGCCCGCCCGGGCCGACGACAAGCTCCAGCCCACCGGGTTCGTCCTGAGTGTCCGGTCCGTCTGGGACCGGATGGTGGAGGCCCAGCAGGTGATCCTCAAGGAAACCACCCTCGCCCACCTCGCCCGCGAGAGCGAGGGGGACCAGTACGTCATTTAGTGGGAGTGTAAGAAGAGAGGCGGCGGCAGAAGGCGGATTCACCACAGAGTCACAGAGAGAAGACCAGAACCGAGAGCAGGCGGATGTTCTCGTACTCCAGCCTCCCTCTGCCTTTTGCCTTCCCTCTGTGACTCTGTGGTGAATCCGCCTTCTGCCGCCGCCTCCTCATCTACCTTCTCTGCCGCCTCCCCTACCACGGCTTGCCGACGGCCCGGCCGGCGAGGTCGTAGCCGTCGGCGGCCGTGACCTTCACCCTCACGAAGTCGCCCGCCCGCAGCCCCTTCCCCTTCACCCGGACGGCGCAGTCGATGTCCGGGCTGTCGGCGTAGGTGCGGCCGCGGAAGTGGCTGGCGAACTCCGGGTCCGGCCCGTCGATCACCACCGGGTGGTCCCGCCCCACCTGCGCGGCCGCCCAGCTGAAGGCCACGGCCTGCTGCGCCTCCATGACCCCCGCCACCCGCGCCGCTTTTACGTCCTCGGGGAGGTGGCCGTCCAGCTTCTCGGCCGGGGTGCCGGGTTCGGGTGAGTACGGGAACACGCCGAGCCGCTCGAACTTGAAGTCGGTCACGAACCGCCGGAGTTCCTCGTACTCGGCGTCCGTCTCGCCCGGGAAGCCGACGATGAACGTCGTCCGCAGCGCCAGGTCGGGGAGGTTCTTGCGGAGCCGGTCGAGGAGTTTCTCCGTCGCGGCGCGGTCCACGCGGCGGACCATCCGCCGCAGCACCCGGTCGCTGATGTGCTGGAGCGGCATGTCCAGGTACGGGATGATCTTCTCCGACGTCGCCAACGCCTCGACCACGTCGTCGGTGAAGTGCTCGGGGTAGGCGTACAGCACGCGGACCCACTCGATGCCGTCCACGCGGTTGAGCGCCTTCAGCAGGTCGGCCAGGCGGGTGCGGCCGTACAGGTCCATGCCGTAGTAGGTGGTGTCCTGGGCCACGACGATGAGCTCGCGGACCCCGTCGGCGGCGAGTTCGGTCGCCTCCCGCACCACCTCCTCGATCGGCTTGGTGGCGTGCTTGCCGCGCATCTTGGGGATGGCGCAGTAGGTGCAGAGCCGGTCGCACCCCTCGCTGATCTTCAGGTAGGCGTAGTGCCGCGGCGTGATCCGCAGCCGGGCGGTGTCTTCGAGCGCCCGCACCGGGGCCGGAGGGAACAGGTCGAGGGTGGACAGGTCGGCGTCGCCCCCGCGGCGGCGGGCCTGGACGGCGTCCACGACGGTGGCGATCTCCTCGCGGCCGAACACGCCCAGGATCTGGTCGACGCCCGGCACCTGTTCGAGGAGGACGTCGCGCTGCCGCTCGGCCATGCACCCGGCCACGACCACAGCCCCGAGCTTCCCGGCCTCCTTCAGGGCCAGCATCTCGCGGATGACGCCGAGCGACTCCTGCCGGGCCGACTCGATGAACCCGCAGGTGTTCACGACGACCACGTCGGCCCCGCTGGCGTCCGGGCGGAGGGCGTACCCCTCCTGGGCCAGTTTCCCGAGCATCCGCTCGGAGTCGACGGTGTTCTTGGGGCACCCGAGCGACACGAACGCGAACGTCCCCTTGGCGTCCGGGGCGTGGCGGACGGCGGGGTCGGTGGCCAGCGGGAGGCTCGTGGCGGGCATGCGGGGTCGGGCTGGTGGTGGGGGGCGGCGACGGTCGAACTGCTATTGTAGACCGCCCCGGCGGGGGAGCAACCCGACCACGTCTGGAGTTCGCCCGGCGTCGGTGGGGTTCTTCAGAACGCCACCCGCCACACCTCCCGCCCGTTCCGCTCCTTGCCCCCCGGCCGCCCGGCGGTTACTCTCGACCCCGCACCCCGGAGGCTCCATGACCGACCCCACCCGCCGCGCCTTTCTGGCGACCGCTGCCGCCGCCACCGTCCCCGCCGCCCCGGCCCAGGACGCGCCCCGCACCCGCCCCCCCCGCCGCGCCCGGCCCGCCGAGAAGACGGTCGCCGTCGTCACCACCTACTACGGCTACCTGTCCCACGCCTACCACATCGCCGGCCGGCTCCTCGACGGCTACATGGTCGGCAACGCCCACCACTTCCCCGCCCACGGCGTTGCCAGCTGTTACGTCGAGCAGGCGCGGAACAACCTCGCCCCCGACCTCGCCCGCGACCACGGCTTCCGGGTCGCGCCGACCATCGAGGACGCTCTTACCCTCGGCACCGGCCGACTGGCCGTGGACGGGGTGCTCCTCATCGGGGAGCACGGCGACTACCCGTACAACGCCAGGGGCCAGAAGCTCTACCCCCGGCACGAGTACTTCCAGCAGATCGTGCGCGTGTTCGAGCGGTCGGGCCGGTCGGTCCCCGTCTTCTGCGACAAGCACCTGAGCTACGACCGGGCCAAGGCCGCCGACATGGTGGCGACCGCGAAGAAGATGAACTTCCCGCTCATGGCCGGGTCGAGCCTGCCGGTGACGTGGCGACGGCCGGAGCTCGAACTCCCGCTCGGAGCCCGACTGACCGATGCGCTGCTCGTGTCCCGCGGCGAACTGGAGATCTACGGCATCCACGCCCTTGAAGCCCTACAGTGCATGGTCGAGCGCCGGCGCCGGCTGAAGGGCGAGGCGGGGAGCCCGACCGACCAGGGCGTGGCGGCCGTCACCTGCCTCCAGGGCGACGCCGTGTGGAAGGCGGCGGACGACGGGCTGTGGTCGTGGGAGTTGCTCGAACACGCGGTCGGCCGGAGCCCGTCGCGGAACGCCGGCGACGCGCGTGCCAACTGCCGGCGCTACCAGCGGTCGGCGACGTGGGGGCACTTCGTCCCGGGGCCGATCGCCTTCCACGTCGAGTACCGCGACGGGTTCAAGGCCACCGTCCTCCAACTCGACGGCCACGTCGCCGACGAGACGTTCGCCGCCCGGGTCGAGGGCGAGGCCCGGCCGGTGTCGACGCTGTTCTGGCTGCCGCCCCCGCCCGGGGCCGCGTTCCTGGAAGCCCTCACGTCGCACGTGGAGCGGTTCCTGACCACCGGCCGGCCGCCGTACCCGGTGGAGCGCACCCAGCTGACGGGGGGCATCCTCGACTACGCGCTGGAGTCGCGGGTGAACGGGTCGCGCCGGCTGGAGACCCCGGACCTCGCCGTCCGCTACGATGCGCCCGCCGACAGCGGCTACATGCGCGGCGAGTACGTTCGCCCGGTGGGGTAAGTGCGGCGGGGATGAGGGGAGAAAGGCTCCCACGGCATCCGCGGGCCGAGGCCCGCCCGGGGGAAGGGCTGGGGCCGTCCCGGTCACCCCGAACCGGACCCCGTCCCGGGCCGCGAACCCCCCGACCGGGCGGAAGGTGGCCCCGCCCGTGACCCGCATGAGCGGGTACGTCCCGAGCCGACGACCGCCCGGAACAGGGCCGGGGATTAGGGCGAGGCGAAGGCCGTCGGCCGGGGGAGGTCGGGGAACCGGGTAGCGACGGGCGCCGCCCGGGCGTACAGTTGCGGGTGGCGGGACGTCGGGTCGTCCGGAAGTGGTTGCCTGGTAACAGTCAACCTACAGCCTCCGGTGCCCCGCTTCCCACCCGCGGGCGTCCAACCTACCCCTGCCAGCCCTCAAGGGGAGGGAGCCGGACCAAACCCGACACGACTTCCCGGATCGGGTAAGAGGTGCCCCGATGTCGCCCCCGGCCCCCCCCGGACTCGCCGCCACCGCCGTCGCCACCCCGCCCCAGCCGACCGACCCGACGCGGGTTCCCACCCCGCCGCCCGCCTGTGTCCCCACGACCGACGGGTTCGCCGAGGACACCCGCCGGCTCCTCCGCGAGCGGCTCCTGGTCACCCACGTGGCCGTCGCCCTGCTCGCCGGGGCGGGCAGCCTTCTCGGGCTCGTCGGGGTTCCGATCCTGCCGCCCGAGGCCGGCCTCGGGCGCGACGTGGTCGTCTTCCCGGCCGTCGCCTTCGGGCAGGCTCTGGCCGGCCTCCTCTTCCTCCGCCGCTACCCGGACACGCCACTCGGCACCCTCCGCTGGGTCGAATTCTCCCACTTCGGCGCCTTCGCCCTCCTCAGCGGGGCCGCCCGGTTCCTGGTCCTGGCCGCGCACCCGGCCGACTCCCCCGACCCGCGCCACGCCATCCTCCTTTACCGGTTCGTCGCGGTCATCACCAACTACCCGCTGGTCTTCGCCGTGGTCCTGTATGGGGTGCTGATCCCGAACACCCGCCGCCGTAGTCTGGCCGGCGCCGGGCTCCTCGCGGCCGTGCCGGTGGTGGCGACCGCCGCCGCCGCCCTCGCCAACCCGGAGGTTCTGCCGAGCCTGGAGTTCATCGCCCCGGTGACCGCGGCCCCGCTGTTCATGGCGCTGGTCGTGGCCGTGTTCAGCGCCACCCGGGCGACCCAGCTGCGGCGGGAGGTGTACGAGGCCCGCCGCGAGGCCGAGCAGGTCGGGGCGTACACGCTGGTGCGGAAGCTCGGGGAGGGTGGCATGGGCGAGGTGTTCCTGGCCGAACACCGGCTCCTGAAGCGGCCCTGCGCGGTGAAGTTCGTCCGCGCCGAGTTCGCGGCCGACCGGTCGGTCGCGGCCCGGTTCGAGCGCGAGGTGCGGGCGGTGACGACCCTCGCCCACCCGAACACGGTCCGAGTGTACGACTACGGCCGGGCCGACGACGGCGGCTTCTACTACGTGATGGAGTACCTGGACGGCCCGACCCTGGAGCGGCTCGTGCGCGACCGCGGCCCCCTCCCGCCGGGGCGGGCGGTGTACCTGCTGCGCCAGCTGTGCGGGGCGCTGGCCGAGGCGCACGGGCTCGGGCTGGTTCACCGCGACCTGAAGCCGAGCAACGTGCTGGTGGCGAAGCTGGGCGGCCAGTTCGACGTGGCCAAGCTCCTCGACTTCGGCCTCGTGCAGGACCAGGCGACGGCCGAGAGCGACGGCCGACTGACGCGGACGGGGACGGTACTCGGCACCCCGGCGTACATGTGCCCGGAGCAGGCCGGCGGGGAGGCGGTGGACGCCCGCGGCGACGTGTACAGCTTGGGGGCGGTGGCGTACTTCGTGCTGGCCGGGAACCCGCCGTTCGGGGCGACGACGGTCGGGAAGCTCCTGGCGGCCCACCTGACGCAGCCGCCCCCGGACCTGCGGACGGTCCGCCCGGACGTGCCCGCCGACCTGGCGGCGGTGGTGGCCCGCTGCCTGGCGAAGGCGCCGGCCGATCGCTACCAGACGATGACCGACCTGGACGCCGCCCTGGCCGCCTGCGGCTGCGCCGCCGACTGGTCCGTTCGGGCCGCCGCCGACTGGTGGGCTGTCCCCGCCTTCCCGCCTCGACCCCGGACGCCGACCCAGCCCGACCAGACCCCGGGCGACCCGGACGCGACCTGCGTGCGCGAGCCGGCCGGCGAACGGTCGGTGTGAGCCGGCTGTCGGCTCGGGTGTTTGGAGCCCGCCCTCCGGGCTCCAAACACCCGAGCCGAAGTCCCGAGCCACCGGCGGGCCGGCGCCGATCGGCGGAGGTTGGGGACGGACTGGCCGTTCGTCGTCGTGGTCCCACCCCCGGTCACCCGAAGACGGGCGGCTGGCCGGTCGATTCGAGGACCGACATCCACAGGTCGCCGGAGGGGTCTACGGTGTTCCGGTCGCGGACGGCCAACGGGATCGGCAGCAGCACGAACCGGCCGTGCCACCGGCTCACCACCACCTCGGTCCGCCCGGCCATCGCCGCGTGGACGGCGTTGTGCGCGAGGCGCAGGCAGTACACCGCGTCGAACGAGTTCGCCTTCACGCTGCGGACGAAGTAGCTCGGGTCGAAGTACTTCAGGTTCAGCTCCAGCCCGGCCGCGGCGAAGTCGTCGGTGACCCGCTGCTTCAGGAACACCCCGACGTCGCCGAGCTTGGCGTTCCCCGAGGCGTCCGAGCCGTTGTCCTTGTCGCCCATCAGCTCCTGCCCGGCCCCCTCGGCAACCACCACGACCGCGTGCCCGGACGCCTGCACCCGCCGCCGCAGCACCGCGAGCAACCCGCTTTCCCCTTCCAGCGTGAACGGCACCTCGGGGATGAGGACGAAGTTGGCGTCGTTGCGGGCGAGGGCGGCGTAGCAGGCGATGAACCCCGAGTGCCGGCCCATCAGCTTCACCAGTCCGACCCCGTTCGGCGACGCCTTGGCCTCGGCGTGGGCGGTCAGGATCACGTCGGCCGCGACCGAGAAGGCGGTCTGGAAGCCGAAGCTCTGGTCGATGAAGTTGATGTCGTTGTCGATCGTCTTGGGGATGCCGACGACGGCGATCTTGGCCCCCCGCGCCTCGACCTCCCGGCAGATGGCCTGTGCCCCGCGGAGGGTGCCGTCCCCGCCGATCACGAACAGGACGTTCACCCCCGTCCGCTCCAGGCAGTCCACGATCTCGACCGGATCTTGCTCGCCGCGCGACGTGCCCAGGATGGTGCCGCCGTGCTCGTTGATCTGACTGACCGTCTGGGGGGTGAGTTCGAGGACGGACCGCTTGTACTTCGGGATGAACCCCTGGTAGCCGTTGCAGAACCCGTAGATCCGCCGGACCCCGTAGAGGAAGTGGAGTTCCATGACGAGCCCGCGGATCACGTCGTTGAACCCGGGGCAGAGGCCGCCGCAGGTGACGATGCCGGCGCGGGTCTTGGACGGGTCGAAGAAGATCTTGTGCCGCGCCCCGGCCGGCTCGAACCCGGGGATCTCCTCGATCGGCACGCCGCGGGCGAGGAGGGCCGAGGCGGTGTCGTCGAACAGGACGCGGTCGGACTCGGCGACGTTGTAGTAGCTCCGCTTCCGCCGCTCCAGCAGCGGGAGGAGGGGCGAGTCCACCCGACACGGCCCGAGCGACTTGACGACGAGGTCTTCACGACTGACCACGGACACCCCCGTAAACCCACGCGGCCCGCGCCGGCCGCGGGCCGAAATCACTATCAGGATACCGACCCCGGGGGTCGGAGGAGTTCGGCGTGCGCTGCGGGGCCGCCGCAAGTCCGGAGCCAAACCGCCGTTCGCCAGATTCTGCCGGGATGACGGGGGCTCTCGTGTCGCAGCGGCACCACCAACTGCCGCCCACCGGGGCAGTGGTTGAACAACTCGCGGGCAATGGCGGCCGGTGGTACGTCGGGAAAGACGGGACCGCCCGCGCTTGCGACCCCGACCGCCCCGCTGGTAAGGTAGCCTCATTGGAGGTGCCCCGTGTCGTCCCTGCTTCCCCCCGTCTCCCTCCGCGACCTCATCGACCCGCGGCCGCAGGTGTCCACCCTGCCCGAGCGGTACGAGCTGATCCACGGCGAAATCCGCGAGGTCACGCCCATGAGCTCCCACGCCGTGAAGGTCGCCAACCGACTCAAGCGCATCGTGGATCGATACCTGGACGGGAACCCGCTCGGCGAAACCGCGGTCGAACTGCCCTACCGCATCCCCCAACCGGGCGACGAGGGGCGGAATCGCGTTCCGGACTGGTCCTACGTCTCTTACGAGCGGTGGCCGGCCGACCGCCTCGACTCCTTCACCGGGAACGCCCAGGACGTGGTGCCGGACATCGTCGCCGAGATGGTCAGCACGAGTGACTCGGCCGACGACCTCCTCGCCAAGGTCCGCGAGTACCTCCGCGGCGGCGTCCAGCTGGTGTGGGTCGTGTACCCGCGCGTCCAGGAAGTCCACGCCTACCGGCCCGGGGTGAATACCGTGCGCGTCTACGCGGCCGGCGACGACCTGGACGCCGGCGACATCCTCCCCGGGTTCCGGACCGCCGTCGAGCCGCTGTTCCCGCCGGTCGCCCCACCGCCCGCGGCCTGACGCCGGGGTCAGCCCCGCCACGCCCCCCGGAAGAGGGTGCGGCGCGGCCCCGGGTGGCCCTCGAACAGCAGTTCGTGCGGGTCGGCCGCGTCCCGGTCGGGGAGCGGTACCGCCACCGCGTCCGCCGACTTCCCCGGCTCCAGGCTGCCCGCCTCGTCCGCCCACCCCAGGGCTTCCGCGCCGGCCAACGTCACCATCCTGAGAACCGCGGCGGCGGGGACGTCCGGCCGCCGGGCGCGGACGAACCGCGCCTCGGCGAGGACATCGAGGTCCGGGTTCGAGGCGAGGCTGTCGGTCCCGAGGCAGACACGGACCCCGCGGGCGAGGAGTTCGCGGACCGGGTGCGGCGGGTGGCCGAAGGCCGCGTGCGTCCGCGGGCAGTAGGCCACCGCGTGCCGGCCGGCGAGGAACCGAACGGCGTCGGGGGGTAAGTAGTTCGCGTGGGCGAACAGGTACCGCCCGGTGTGCCGGAGCGCGGCGAGAAGGTCATCGAGGTCCGCGACGCCCGACTCGTCCCACGCCCCGATTGCCCGGAGGAAGTCCACGAACGGCCCGGTCCGGGCGCGGAGCAGTTCCACCTCCCCCGGCGACTCGGCCAGGTGGGCGGCGAGCGCGACGGCGGTGGGGGCGGTGAACAACATCCGGTGTGCGCTGTAGGGGGCGTGCGGGCTGAGCCCCTTCCGACAGTCCGGGGTGTCGGGCGTGGCCGCCGACCACGCGACGGCCTGGTCCCACGCCGCCCGGGCGCGGGCCTCGGACAGCCCGATCATCTCGCGGAACACGACCGCCCGCACCGGCGCCGCCGCGACCGCGCCCCAGCTGGCCCCGTCGGCGGTGACGTCGCCGAGGAGGGTCGTGCCGCCGGCCAGCGCCTCGGCGAGGCCGGCGCGGACGTCGGCCTGGACCTGCTCGGGCGGGCGGGCGCGGCGGAAGGCGATCACGCCGCGGAGCCAGTCGGTGAAGTGCGCGGCGTCGGTCGGCGGGACCACACCGCGGGCGCCGCTCAGGTCGAGGTGCGTGTGGGCGTTCACCAGGCCGGGGATCAGCGCGACGTTGCCGAGGTCCACGTCCGGCGTGCGGGCGCCGCGGGGCTCGACGGCCGTGACCCGACCGCCACGAACGGTCAGCGTGCCGTTCAACAGAGGAGAACCAACCACCGGGAAGACCGCGCGGGCCGTGTACGTCACCTCCGCCCCAGCCGGCGGAGTGAGTCCGGGGGGCGGGTCGGCGGTCCGCGGGGCTGGGTCGGTCGCCATGTGTCGGGCTCCCATCTGATGCGCCGGGCCGTGCAGGTTCGCCCCCGCCCGCCCCACTCCCGGCTAAAATAGCCGCCTTCCTTCGGCCGAAGCGGACTCCGCCCCCACGACCCGGTGATGCGCAACGTTCCGGGCGGCCCCGGTGAGTACGGGCGGGGTTAGGCCGCTCGCAGCCGGGGGCGGTGCGACGCCCCGCCCACCGTCCCGCCACCCGCCCGGTACGACCCGGGGTTTGACCGAAGCCGCGCCCGGTGCTACGAGTTAGGGTGGGCCGACGCCGTCGGCCGCCCGGTCGAGGCCGCCCATGCCCGTCGCCCCGACGACCAACACCCAGCCGGCCGCGCCCGGCACCCGCCGCCGGGTGTGGGCCGCCCCGGACCTCCGCTCCCACGGGCTGCTCGTGCTGACCGGCGACCGACTGGTTCTGTCCGCCGACGCCGGCCCGCCCCGGCCGGAGGTGCGTGCGGCCGCCGAGGCGGGGGCCGACCTGGACGACCTCCTCGGCCCCTACGCCACCGCGGTGGCGCTGCCCGCGGTCCGCCGGGCCAAGCTGGACCTGATCCGGAACGCCGTGACGCTGGACTACGCCGGCCCGGCCGGGCCGGCGCGGGTGGCGGTGGTGTTCGCCACCCCGGAGGCCGCCGACGCCTGCTTCACGAAGCTGTGGCGCCGGCTGGGCTCGGGCTCCGTCCTCCGCCCGTACCGCCGCGCCGACTGGACCCTCGCCGCGGCCCCGCTCGGTCTGCTGATCGCCGTCCTGGTCGTGACCGCCGTGCTGGGGCTGACGGTCAGCACCTTCGACTCGTTCGCCGCCGACCGGCCGACGGGTGCGGTGAGTGTGCCGGCCGCGGGGCGGTTCGGGCTGCCCGGGGACCACCCCGAGTCGCCGCTGGAGCGCTGGCTGGGGTGGATGGACTGGCGGGTGGTGTGCGGCCTCGGCGGCGTGGCCGCGGCCGCGGCCCAGGTGTGGCTGTACCGCCGGCTGACCGCGCCCCCGGCCGAGCTGGAAGTGGTGCGGGCGTAGGGGCTGGAACTCGAAACGCGAGACCCGAACGCTGTAGACTTTTTGCAGGTACTGCGAGTTTCGGATTTCGTGTTTCGATCGGATTTCTTCCCGTGGGTGTGGTGCTACTGCCGCCGGCTATCACCCCAATCGACGGCCCGGTCGTCTTCCTCGCCGGCCCCATTCAGGGGGCTCCGGACTGGCAGGCGGAGGCGATCCGCTGGTTCGAGTCGTCCGCGCCCGATCTCGCGCTGGCGTCGCCCCGCCGCCAGTACCCGCCGGGGGCGTTCGAGTACGCGGCGCAGGTGGACTGGGAGACGCACTACCTGCGGCGGGCGGCGGGGCGGGGCGTGATCCTGTTCTGGCTCGCCCGCCAGATGAGCCCCACGCCCGGCCGGGCCTACGCCCAGACGACCCGCTTCGAGCTGGCCGAGTGGAAGGTCCGGCACGAGCGGGACGGGACGCGGCTGGTCGTCGGGGTCGAGGACGGGTTCAGCGGGGAGCGGTACGTCCGGCACCGGTTCGGGCAGGACTGCCCCCGGGTGCCGCTGGTCACCACCCTCCCCGAGGCGTGTGCGCGGGCGGCCGAACTGGCGCGGGACGTGACGGCTCTCTGATCGCGTGGGGCCGGCAAGCGCCCGCCGACCCCGGACCTGCGACTTCCGCCCGTGTTCGTATTCGCCCAGGGGTACGTGATGCGTCGTGAAGACTGTGTCGACCTGTTCAAGCGGCTCCCCGAGTCGTACCACGCGCAGGTGAACCTGATCCTCCGCGGGCAGGGCATGATCACCGTGGACGTGGTCATCCGGTTCGAGCCGACCTACGTCGTCCTCCGCGGGCGGGAGCAGGGCTCGACGGACGAGGGGCGGGCGTTCTTCGTCCCCTACGAGGAGATCGCCTACCTCCGGCTGGAGCGGGTGGTCAAGCTCGGCGAGATCAAGGAAATGTACGGCGAGACCGGCCACGTGGACGCCGAGGACGCCCTGCTCCGGGGCGTGGCCAAGCCGGCCGAGGCGGAAGCCTCCGGGGTGGACACCAAGACCCCGCCGCCGGGGCCGTCGCCGCTCGCCTCGACCGACCCGGCCGCGATCGCCCGGCAGAACCTCCTCGACCGCATCCGGAGCGCCCGGGCCAACGTCGCCGGCACCACCGGGAAGGTCGGCGGGAAGTGACCCCGCCCGGCCCCCGGCTCCGCGCCCGGACGTTCTACGGCCTGATCGCCGCCGGCGTCGCCCTCGGGGCCGCCGCCGCGGGCGGCGGAGCCTGGGCCTACCTCGCCCGGGGGGACGCCCGCCCGGACGGCCGGCGCGTCCTCGCCGACGTGGCCGCGGACGTCGTCATCCCGGTCGCGGTGATGATGGGCGGGACGTTCGGCGGGCTGGCCGGGGTCGCCACCGCGGTGCTGCTCGACCGGCGGCGGGCCTGATCGCGCCGGAGGGCTGCGGCATACTAGAACGCCGGTTCCGGAGCGGGCCGGTTCATCCCTTCCCCAGCAGCACGTCTACCACCCAGCACCCCCGCACGTGCGGCCCTTCTCCCCGGCAGTGGTTCAAGACGTCCTCGTTGTCGCACCCGACGTCTTGAAGGGCGTCGGCCAAGACGGGCATTCGATCGAAGACGGTCGGCGTAGATGCCTTCAGCGAGGGCGACGACGCTCGGTGTCAGCCACGAGGGATCAACAGCGGTGGGGCGGAATGGGTTCCCGAAGATGTCCCAAGCAAAGTGACTGCTCGCTCGATTCGTCTCGGATAGATCGGCCCGCGCAATCATGCTGTGGAACTGGTGAAATTGCTGGACGATGTCGCCGGCCAGTTCGGCCCGTGGCGGCGAGGTGACACACCACCTGGCGATGCGTGTTTGTAGGCGTTGCGGCTTGACTTGTAGGCGTTGCTGCTCGAACTGTTCGCCCGGCACACTCCCCGCACGGGCGAGTTGGCGGTTTCGGCGAACGCTCAGTCTCCGCAGCAGTCGTACCCGATCCCGTTCGGGTACCCGCCCGTCGGCGTGTCGTTCCACGGTTTCAACAGCTTCTCGGGTCAACGGGTCCGCGCAGCATTGACATGCAATTATGTAATAATTGCAAATTATACATTTAATATAATTAAAATACAGAATTAATCTGTTTTAAGGCACTAGTCTTTCATGGCGTTATTTATGCGCCATAAAGATAAAATGCGCAAAAATCTGATTGTTGCCTTAGTGATCCGATTGCGCGCACCGCCAGCTCGATCGCTGCAACTCGCGATACCCGCCCGTTCGTCGCCGGACGGAATTTCGCGCATGCGCCGGACCACAGCCGGGCACTAACTTGTCACGATGATGAAGCCGATGCTCCGAGCCATCGCCGATGTGTCGCTCCGTCACGTGTCCGACGCGGACCTGCTGCGCCAGTTCACGGCGGCCGGGGACCACAGGGCGTTCGAGTTGCTCGTGTGGCGGCACCGGCAGTTGGTGATGGGCGTGTGCCACCGGGTCACGGGTAACGTGCACGACGCCGAGGACGCGTTCCAGGCCACGTTCCTGGTTCTGGCCCGCCGGGCCGAGGTGGTCCGCGGGGCGAGCGTCGCCGGGTGGCTCACCCGGGTCGCGTACCGGTGCGCCGTTCGGGTCCGAAAGGGCCGGCGGCCCGGGCACCCGGGCGACCTCTCGACGGTACCGGCACCCGCGCCGATCGCCCTTGACCCGGACCTCGCTCGTGTTCTCGACGCCGAACTGAACCACCTGCCGGACAAGTACCGGGTTCCGCTGGTGATGTGCTACTTGCACGGCAAAACGTACCACCAAGTGGCTGGGGAGCTGAACTGTCCCGTGGGAACCCTGTGCGGGTGGCTCACCCGGGGCAAGGCTCTGCTGCGCGACCGGCTCGCCCGCCGCGGTGTGGCCCTGAGCGCCGGTGGGCTCGCGACGCATCTGGGGATTCTGAGTTTACAGGCGGCCGCGGGGGACGACACGGCCCGGTCCATTACCGCACTGGTTGCGACCTTCACAGGTGGGGGTCCGGTCCCCGAGCGGGTCTCGGCCGTTGCAGACGGAGTGCTTCGCATGATGACGTGGAAGTTGAAAGTGCCGGCCGCGGTGGCCGTCGCACTGCTGCTCGGTCTGGCCGCGGCGGCGGTCGGCCTCGACCCACCCCGCCGGCCAGACCCGGACAAGCCGCCCGAGCGGAAAAAGGCCGACGCCGATCGCCTGCAAGGGACGTGGGTGTTCGACGCCGCCGGTGTCGGTCCGGGCGACATGGTCGGCACGGTGTGGACGTCCAAGCTCACTGTTGCTGGTGCCTCCGTTGTGGTGGACAAGTTCCTCGGCTTGAAAGCTCCTCTGAAGGGGACGATCACACTCGACCCGACGACCGAGCCGAAGTCGTTCGACCTGAAACTCGACGCCTTCGACCTGGCCGAGGGCGGTTTGCCGGTGAAGATCGCGGCCGGAACGTACCCGGGGGTCTACGCCCTTGATGGTAACCGGGTGCGCCTCCGCTTTTCGGCCGAAGCGGGAGGACAGCGGCCGGCCGGGTTCGGCGCGTCGGGACCAAAAGTGTGCGGGGCCACACTGGTCAAGGCTCCCGCTGGCTTCACGACGTTCCCGAAGGAAATCGTGGTCAAGGTCGTCGGCCCGGACGGGGAGCCGGTGAGCGGGGCGGTCGTGGCCTCCTCGATGATGAAACTCCACCCGCCGGTCACCGCGGGACCCGATGGTGACGTGATTGAGGCTTCCAAACTCACCCCGGAGCAGAAAAAAGATCAGGAGGCGCGCAACAAAATTCCCGAGGGCTGGCTCCGCGACGAGACGAGCGGGTGGACGTACCGCGACGCAAAAACGACCGGCCGCGATGGCACCGCCAAGTTCCCGTACGAGGAGTTTGAAAAAGGTGCGGTCGTCTACGGAGGCTTCTGCGGCGGTTCGGTCGTCGCCCGCGGGCCCGGGGACCAAGGCATGGGCATCGCCCGGGTGTCCCCCGCGTCACTGGTCGGGGGAACGGCCACGGTGGCGCTCCGGCCGGCGTGCCGGGTGACCGCGACCGCACGTTCCGCCGGCCTGACGCCGGCCGAAGCCGACGAGCGGAAGAAGAAGAACGTCCTCTCTTACACGGCAGCCATCCGGACAAAAGAGGGCCGGGAGGTTGTGGGAATCCACAGTGTCAACGGGGATCTGGAGTTCCCGTTGCCGCCCGGCGAGTACACGCTGGACGTCATCGGCGGGGGCCGGTTCGGGCGCAAATCGGCGCCGTTCACGGTCCCGGAGGACCGGAGCGAATTCGCCATCCCGCCGGTCGTGGTGCCGGTGATCGGGGTCGCGACCCAGCCCGGCAGACCCATTCCAGAACTCACGGACGTGGTCGCCTGGAAGGGGAACCCGGTCAAGTTAGCGGACCTCCGGGGCAGAATCGTGCTCCTCCACTTCTGGGGGTACTGGTGCGGTCAGTGCGTCCAAGAAATGCCCGTGCTCATGGGCCTCCACGACGCGTACAAGGACAAGGGTCTCGTGGTCGTCGGCGTCCACGTTGATGCCGAAGGCGAGGTCGATTCGGCGAAGGCGCTGGACGCGAAACTGGAGCTGTACCGGAAGGACGCGTGGAAGGGCAAGGGCATCCCGTTCCCGGTGGCCCTCGTGTCCGGCAAGCGGGCGAGTGAGGACGAAAATGCCGGCCGGGGGTCGCTGGCCGATAAGTTCGGCATCCGCGGGTACCCGCACACGGTCATCATCGGCCGCGACGGCAACGTCGTGGGCCGGTTCGACGCGCGTGACGAGAAGGCGGCGGTCAAACGGGTCGAATACCTCCTGAAGGAAGAGAGGAAATGACGCCCGGCTTTCTATGGGACGGGTAACGCGCGAGTGGCACACCAATACGAAGGGCGGTTCCCGCGGGAACCGCCCTTCACGGAGCGACTCAGCTACAGAATGGTCGCCGACACCCTCAAGAACCTGATGCCGCGAGTCAAGCCCCTTAGCAGGCGCAGTTTCCTGGCCGATCTGGCAAAGTGTGGAGCCCCCTTCTGCACCGACTTATACAACCTCTCATCTGTGCTGGTCCGGAACAGCCACAGCATCCCGTGGGGCTCGGTCGCCGCCAGCCATTCCGCTTCGGTCATCGGTCACCCCCAGAACCACATCACCTCAAGTGATACCGCAATCGGGCGGGCACGAAATGGCGTCGGAACCGGTTCACCTCCCGAGAGTCCCATTCCTTCCGAGCAGGTCGTGATGCCGCCCGGGCCGGCTTCGTAGGTCGGGTCGAGTCCGCGAGGCCCGACGCGGGCGGGCGCGAACTCGTCGGGCGTCAACCGGGTTTGGTGTCGCCCGTCGGGCCTCGCGGACTCGACCCGACCTACACCGGCTTGGTGCCCTCTTACCTCCGGGGCGGTGTCACCGCCAGTTGGCGCACGTGGGCCACCGCGGCGGGGTCGGTCGTCAGGTCAAACACGTACAGGCTCCCTGCCAGCACCGCGACCGGAACGCGGTCGTGCAGCGGGGCGAAGGTCGCCGGGTCGTTCAGGTACAGCCCCAGCCAGTGGTTCACGCTCACGACCAGCACGTGCCGGCGGGCGGTCGCCGGGATCTCCTCGCCGCCCGGCGGGCCGACTCGGCCGTAGCCCGGCAACAGCTGATAGCGGATGCCGTAGCCCTCGGGCCGGTCCGTGCCGAAGTAGCTCAGGTACACTACGTCCACACCGTTCGCGGCCGTCCAGTCGCGGAGCGCGGGCAGCCCCTGGCTCCAGTCGGTGTTCGAGTCGGCCAAGTAGCGGATCCCGTGCCTGCCGGCCGCCTCGTTGAAGTACGTGAGCGGGATCGGCTCCGCCTGTCGGGCCGCGACCGCGGCCCATACCAGGGTCACGGCCAGCACCACCCACCGCATCGGCCGGCCGGCCCCCGGTGCGGCCAGGCGACCGGCCACGACGTACAGGAACGGCACCGCCGGCAGCACCACGCGCACCCCGAGATCCACCCGGGCCGCCGACGCCGCGGCCACGAACGCCAGCGGCGGCACCAGCAGCCACGCGGATCGGCCGCGCCACGCTCCAGCGAGCAGCCCGCCGGCCGCCGCCACGAGCAGCCCGAGCGGCAGTTTCAGCCCGAGGGCGACCAGGAAGTAGTGGTACCAGCCGGTGCGGGAGAGTTGCCCGCACAGGTACATCACGCCGTCGCCGTGCTCGCCGCGGGAGAACTGGAACTTCAGCCCGCGGCCCCACTGGTCGAAGTGGACGCCCCCGTAGGTAGCGGCGAGCGTGACCAGCGCGATCAGCCCGAACCGGAACGCCAACTCCAGTCCCAGCCCGAACCGCTTCCCGTCGACCGCGGCACCGGGCAGCGCGAGCCGGCCGCCGCGGGCCAGGGTGACCAGCCCGGCCAGCCCGAGCCCGCCCACCATCCCGAGCGCGGACAACTTCGACCCGAGCATCAGCCCCAGACTCACCCCGGCCGCGATGAGGAGCCGGCGCGACGGGGCGCCCGCGTATTCCCACAGCAGGTACGCCGACGACAGCGAGAAGAACGTCAGCCCCACGTCCGTACTCAACACGCACGACAGCGACACCAGCGTCGGGTCGGCGGCGGCGAAGGCGGTGGCGGCGAGCCCGGCGAGGCGGGAGCCCCACAGCCGGTACGCCCACCAGCCGGCCAGCAGCACCACCCCGGCGCCGAGGGCGAGGTTCATCCGCCGCGGGGCGGCGAGGAAGTCCGGGTACCGCACCCCTGGGCCGTAGCCGAACGCGGCCGCGACCTGCCAGTGGTCCCCGCCGGTAGACCTGCTGACGTCGCGGGGGTACTCGGGGGCGTCGCCGAACAGAAGCGGCAGCGCCCACCAGAGCTTCAGGAGGGGCGGGTGCTCGGGGTTGAGGGCGAAGTCCCCGGCCACCCAGTAGCCGTACCCGGCGGCGAGGTGAGTGACCTCGTCGAAGGTGGGGCCGGTGGCGGCGATGGCCCGCTCGCCCTGTCGCCAGAATCCGGCGACGAGTCCGGCGGCGGCGAGGAGCGCCAGAGGGGTGCGGGGGGTGGTCGGCACGGGCGTCCGGGTGTGGCGTCGGCGGGCGAACGGCTCTCGATAAGCTGGCGCGCCGATCCGCCGGACGCAAGTGGGCGGGACGGTTGGTGGCCTACCGACCAGCAGTAAGCCGGGCGCGAGTCTGGGGTGAGTTTGTCGGTTACGCCGAGTGCATGGGCGCGTTTGGTAGGCCGAGAGGGGTGATGCCGAGCCAGCTGCGAGGGTTGCATGGGTTAGACCCGATACACGGACGAGAGGGGCGTTCCTCGGCCCCGACCTGATCACGGAGGATCGGCCCATGAATCTCGTCCGGACGCTCGCCGGCCTCGCCGCCCTGGCCGGGACTGCCGCCCCCGCGCTCGCCCAAATGCCCGCCCGCCCGACCACAACCCCGCCCCTGGTGAACCGGATCTTCTACCCGGTCCCGCCGTGGCTGAAGGCGGACCCACGCCCCATCCCGGCTCCGGTTTCGACCACGGCGACGCCCGACCGCCAGCCGGAGGTGAGTGAGGTTCGGCAGACGGCGTCCGTCCAGCCGCCGCTGACGGTGCCGGACCTGATCCCGGTCCCGCCGGCCCCCACCACCCGCGTCGCCCCCCTTCCGGTCACACCGGCGGTGTCGCCCCGGGCCGCTCAACCGACCCCACTCCCGCGAGTCGTTCCGCCGATGCCGGTTTCGGCCGTGCCGCTCCCCCCGGTGCCCCAACCCCAGGTTCCGGTCACCCCCACCTTCCGACCGGGCACCCCCACCCGGCCCACCCCGCGCTGACCGCCCTTAACTGGCGGCGAACGCCTCGCGGCGGGGGGCACACGGCCAAGTGTTAGCACCCCTCGACGGGACCGACTCGTGGCGGCATGACGGACCGAACACATTACCGCAGAACCACTTCGGGTGTCATCTGGTTGTGGACGATGCCGGGCCGAGCGGGTCCGCACCGATCGGAATCAGTAGCCGGAGAGAGACGATCTGGCGAGTCTTCAATTGCGGACGTTCTGCATCTGAAGACCCGCTAGAACTTGGTGCCGGACCCCGGCGGGGTGAGCGCGGTTGCCCTCGACCGTCCGCCCGCTCCCGTGCTACCCTCGGCCGCCCCCGGAGGTCGCACCGTTGCCGCAGTCCCGCTCCCTGGCCGTCGCCGCCGCCACCAACTGGGCGGCGTTCGCCTGTGCGATGGCCGTCTCGTTCTTCCTCGCCCCCTACCTCATCCGCGGCCTCGGCGACGCCCGCTACGGCGTGTGGTGCGTCGTCGAGGGCATCCTCGCCTACTTCACGCTCCTCGACATGGGCGTGGCGGCGTGCCTGGTCCGGTTCGTGGCCCGGCACCACGCCGCCGGCGAGCGTGACGAGTTGAACCGCCTCGTCTCGGCCTGCCTCGCCGTGTTCCTGGCCGCGGCCGGGGTCGTCCTGGTCGCCGGGGCCGCGCTCGTCCCGTTCGTCGGGCCGGGGCTGGAGCGCAAGCTCGGCGAGCCGGGCGACGTGCCCGCCTTCATGCTCCTCATGCTCGCCAACGTGGCCGCCACCCTGCCGCTGAGCGTCTTCCCCACGCTCCTCGACGGCCTCCAGCGGTTCGGCGCCAAGAGCGCCGTCCGGCTGGCGTTCCTGGGGCTGCGGGTGGCCGGCGTCGTGGCCGTGATGGAAACCCGCCCCGGGCTGCTGCCGCTGGCGGTGGTGTTCACCGTCACCAACCTCCTCGAACACGCTGCGGCCGCGGCGCTGGCGTACCGCTACCTCCCGGGCCTACGCATCAGCCCCCAGCTGGTGGACCGCGAGACGCTGCGGCGGGTGAGGGGGTACAGCGTCGATTCGTTCCTCGCCATGCTCGCCGGGCGCATCACGGTGCAGACCGGTGCCGTCGTGGTCGGCGGCTTCCTGACGTTCACCGCGGCGGCCCACTACGCCGTCGCGGCCCGGTTGGTCGAGACGGCGAAGGGGCTGCTCCGGTCGGCCACGACCACGCTCACGCCGGCGATCAGCGAGCGGGAGGCGACCGGCGACCTGGCCGGCGTCCGCCGGGTGTTCCTCGACGGCACACGCTGGGTGCTGTACCTCGTGCTGCCGATTCACCTGGGGCTGCTGGCGTTCGGCCGGCCGTTCCTGACACGGTGGGTGGGCGGGGCCGAGTACGCCGACCACTGCTTTCCCGCGACCGCGCTGCTGTCCGCGACGCTGACGGTCGGCGTGGCGCAGTCGGTGGCCTCGCGCGTCCTGTACGGCACGGGCCGGCTCCGCCTGTTCGCCCGGCTGGCGCTCGCGGAGGCCGCGCTGAACCTGGGGCTGAGCCTCGCCCTGGTCGGCCCCTACGGGCTGGAGGGGGTGGCGGTGGCGGTGGCGGGGCCGAACGTGCTGTTCTGCGTGGTCGTGATCGCCTACGCCGCGTGGGTGCTGGACGTGAGGGCGGGAACCTACCTGCGGGCCGCCTGGCTCCGGCCGCTCCTCGCCGCGACCGTTCCGGCGGCGGTGTGGTGGGCGGTCACGCCGGCCGCCGCCACGTGGGCCGCTATCGGCGTCGGGATCGCGGCCGGCCTCGCGCCGTACGCGCTCGTGGTGGGGGTGCTGGAACTGCTGACCGCGCGGCGCGCGGGGCGGCGGGCCGGTACCGTCACGACGACCCGAGTCGCGCCGCCAGTAGCGCCGCGACGTCCTCGGGCGACCGCCCGCGGATGAGAACCTGCTTGTTCCGGTTGGTCAGCCCGCCCGCCAGCTCCACCTCGGACCGCCTCAGCCCGAGCCAGTCGCGCAGCAACTCCACGACGGCCGCGTTGGCCCGGCCGTCCTCGGGCGGGGCCGTCACGGCTACCTTCAGAGCACCGCCGTGCTCCCCGCCGACGGCGTTCTTCCGCGCCCCGGGCTGCGCCCGGACGGCGAGCAGCACCCCCTCCGCGTGCGGCGTCAGGTTCACCATGCCCTCAGGATAGCCCGCGGCGACTTGAGCGATTTCCCATTTTCCACTGGCACCCCGGCCCGGCGGCGGGTATGGCCCCCCCCTCTCGGGGAACCGTTGGGCAGAAAAGGGGGCGTGCCATGCTGCGACGGCTGGTACTCGGACTCGGCGCGGCCGGACTGATCGGCGGCTCGGCGGCGACGGGGCAGTTCGCCTCCGACCGCACCGCCCCGGGCGCCCCGAAGGCGCCCGCCCCGTTCGGCGGGGTCGGGCCGACCGGTCCGGCCATGCCGGGCGTTCGCCCGGCGGGCGGGTACGCCCCCCCGGCGGGCGGGTTCACCCCGGCCGCGGCTTCGGCCCCCGCGCCCGGCTTCCCCCCGCCCTCGGGGTTCGCGCCACCCGCCGGCCTCGCCCCGGCGCCGGCCCCCGCCGCCGCGCCGGCCGAGCCCCTGGTCATCCCGACGGCCCTCGGGGACAACCACCCGCTCGCCCTCCGCCCGGAGCACGGGCCGTACCTGATCCTCCTCCGCAGCTACTCCCGCCCGGCCCGCCCGGACGCGGCCAACCCCGGCATGACCGCGAAGCAGTTGGCCGAGGCGCTGGTCGCGGAGGTCCAACGGACGCCCCAGGCCAAAGGGCTCGGGGTGTACCTGTTCGAGCACATCTCGGAGGAGCGGAAGGCCGAGGCCCAGGCCGCGGCCGAGGCGCGGCAGCGGCTGGCCAGGCTGAACCAGTCCATCGACGTCCTCCGCCAGAAGAGCGAGATCAACGGGATGGAGTTCCTCAACCCGGACTCCACCACCCTCCGCTACCGGACGTTCAACTACCGGGACCAGATCGGCGTGCTGGTCGGCGGGTTCCGGACCGAGGACGAGGCGGTGAAGGCGCTGGCCCGGGTGAAGACCTGGCCGGTGCCGCAGGACACCCGGCTGCTCGACGGCGGGGCGATCGCCAAGTACGGCCCGGACGGGAAGGCGACCATCGAGAAGACGTTCCTCAACCCCTACGGGCAGGCGATGGTGGTGGCCAACCCGTCGGTCCCGAAGGCCGCCCCGGTGGTGGGGCCGCCCCCGAAGCTGGACCCGTTCGTCGTTCAGCTGAACGACGGCCGCCCGTACAGCCTGCTGAAGGCCACCAAGGGCTGGACGCTGGGGGTGAAGTCGTTCAACGCCCCGACCCGGGTACAGAGCCGGGACGACGAGGGGGTGGGGATCAAGCTGTTCAACCTGACCAAGACCGGGGACGTGCTGAACGCCGGCGCGGAGCAGGCCGAGGAACTGGCCAAGGTGCTCCGGAGCATGAAGAGCCCCGGGGGGGAGAACCGGTCGCTCGGGCTGGAGGCGTTCGTGCTGCACCACCGGCACGGGAGCATGGTGACGGTCGGCCAGTTCGACGGGCCGAACGACCCGATGCTCGCCGAGACGCGGCGGATGCTGTCGAACATGAACTTCATGGCCGGCGACCCGCGGGCGAGCGACACCGCCCGCCGGCTGTTCCACGAGGTGATCATCCCGATCCCGATCCCGCGGCAGTGACCGCCGCCGGCGGCTCAAATACCGGGGCGGCCGACGAGGTGCTGGGGTCAGCCGGCTGACCCCAGCACCTCGTCGGCCGCCCGGACGCCGTGGTACAGAGCCTCCTCGAAGATGGGCACGCCGCTCAAATCCGCCCCCGCGAAGTGGACCCGGCCGACCGGCTCCGCCGCCTTCCGCCGGTCCGGCCCCCACACGAAGCCCGGCACCGGCCGCACCATCGCGTGCCCCCAGCGCATCACGTCCAGCCGGGTCACGAGCCCGCGGACGTCCGGGTGCGCCATTCCCAAATCCGCGAGAACCACGTCCGCCCAGCCAGCGCGGTCGGTGCCGAGGAGGCGGGCGCGGGCGGCCCGCGGGTCGGCGTCGGTCAGCGGCAGGTAGTAGGTGAAGACGGTGGGCCCGTGGTCGGCCCCGCGCTGGTGGGTGTTGACCACGTACCCGAGCGACGGGCTCTCGTACAGCACGTTGTCCCACGCCAGCGGCACGCCCCGGCCCGCCGGCCGGTCGCGCAGGTGCAGGTTGGCGACGAGCCACGCCCCGTAGGTGAACGCGAGTCGCCCCGGCTGCGGGCGCTCGCGCAGCGGCTGGACGAGTTGCCGGGCCACGAACTGCGGTGTCGCCACCACCACCCGGTCGGCCCGCAGCCCGCGGACCCGCACCCCGTCGTGCGACACCGCCACCACCTCGACGCCGCGGTCGGTCGGCCGCACGTCGGCCGCGGCCCAGCCGGGCTGCACCTGCTCCTTTGCGGCCTCGGCCAGATGACGGACGAGCCGGGCGTTCCCCTCGGGCCACGTCATCAACGGCTGGGCCTCGGCCCCGGCCCCCCTCACCCGCGACGCGAAGTAGAACAGGCCGGCCCAGGCGCTGGTCTGGTCGGCGGTCATGCCGTAGTCGTCGCGGCAGGCGTAGTCGGCCAGCCAGCGCACCCGCGGCGACGTGAACCCGGTCCGCCCCAGCCAGTCGGCAAAGGTGAGGCGGTCCAACTCGGTCACGGCCGCATCGTCCGAGCCGGTGGCGACCGGGATGGCGAAGGCCCGCCGGCCGGCCGCGTCGCGCCAGCTGGCCCACCGGCCGACCTCGGCGTGGAAGCGCCGGAGCTGCGCGGCATCGTCCGGCGACTCGCCGGCGTGGAGGAAGAGCCCATCGTACCAGCGGCCGCGGAAGAACAGCCGTTCCTGCGGGTCGCGGCACAGCACGCCCTCGGCGATGACGGGCGAGCCGTCCGGGTGGGTGCCTTCGACGACGCCGAGTTCGCGGAGCAGTTCGACGAGGAGCGGGTTCCCCGCCAGCGGCGCGGGGATGTAGTGGGCGCCCCAGGGGAACGGCCCGGCGGCCGACTCTCCGCCGCGGGCCGTCCCGCCGAGTACCGGTTCGAGTTCGAGGAGTGCGAAGTCGGTGACGCCGCGCCGCCGCAGCCGCCACGCCGCCGCCAGACCAGCCACCCCGCCGCCGACGATCACCACTCGGTGCGTGGTCCAGGCGCCGTCCAGCGGAGTGGGCCGCCAGCCGTCGCGGAGCCGGTGCCCGATCGTGTCCGAGGCGCCGACGACCTCGCCGGGCGGGAGGGGCGGGGCGAGGTCGGGGCGGCACCCGGTCGTCACGAGGGCGGGCGCCCCGAGCGCGGCGGCGAGGAGGTCGCGGCGGGTGGGGGTCACGCCGGTAGGCTACGCGGCGGCGGGCGGGGTGGTTAGTCCGTGTACACGCCCGTGGCAGCGAGGACGGCAAGGGATCGGCCGTTCGGGCGGACGCAGACCAGGGCAACGTCCCAGAGCGTGCGCAAGAACCAGTCGGTGTCGTAGGCGAACCAGCGGCACCGTTCGGCCGACTCTGCAATCTGTTCGCACGTCTGGTCGCCCCCCGCCCCGACTAACCAGCTGAGTGACTCCCAGGCGTGGAGCCGGGCGTAGGCCGAGCCGACGGCGTGCCCGGCGACATCTGCGAACCGCGCCGCCAAGAACAGGTTCCGGTACGCCTCCTCGGCCTGAAGTCGCCCGACGCGACATCGGCTGTCGTTCACCCTGGCGACCGACTCCAGCGGAAGAGACTCGAACCACCCGTCCCATTCCTCTCGTTCGCTGAATGGTTCGGGCAGAGTGAACTCGCGGCCTTCGAGCCGACCGTTGGGGTTGTCCCGCCACCCCCAAACCGCGGCCCACGCCAAGCCGTCCGGTTCGGGCTCCCGGCTGCCCGCAGGGGATAGCAGAACCTGTCCTCGGTGCGGAAGTGGCCGCTGGCGTGACCAGATCCGGAGCGGGTCGTACACGTAGTCCCGCGGCACCCACCCCGATAAGGACTGAACGCCGGAGTCGACCGCTAGGAGGTACGGCGGTAGGCGGAATAGCGGGTGCCCACGCCCGACGCACTCGGCCCAGGCGTCTTCGCCCCCGGGGATGTCCTGGGGGCGGCAGCCGTGGAAGGTCAGCTCGTGCAACAGCACGGCCCGCTCCTCTACCACCCTCGGGTCGTCCCCCTCCGGGAGGGTAACCCGGAACTGACCCCGCCAGCCGGACGCGGTTCGGGCGGCATTCTCCCGGAGTTGCTGGATCTCCCAGCGGCGACCCGCCTGCCAGTCGGCCAGGAACGCCCCCGAGCCAACTCGTACCGGCGAAGACGGGCTCACCCACCCGGCGTCGGGGTCGTAGTTGGGGGTTACGTCGGACGGCTGTGGGAACTGGTCAAGGTAGCGGACGAGCAGTTCCGCCCAGTACTGCGACTCCCACCGGTTCACCCACTGACCATCCTTGAACTCTTGCGTCTGGGTCGCCGGCATCCGGTCCCACCGGACGAGGTCGGCAAGGAAGGGGATGATCCCGGGGACGGACCGCAGTGCCCAGGCGAGTTCGATCTCGTCGTGGTCGTCGTACCAGTCGGACAGGACGAGCCGGGGCGTGTCCTGGTCTGGGTGGGCCAGGGCGGCGGCGAACAGGGCGGCATCGTCCGTCATCCGGCGGCCTCCGGTCCCGACATCGTAGCCGAGACGGGCCGGACCGCCCCCGGGTTCGGACGAAACCGGGCACTACGGAGGACCGTCGTGCGATTGTCAGTCGGACCGTGGCCGTGGTTCGTGACGAGTGTTGCGGCGGCCGCAGAGTTGGTCGTTCGGCCACACGAGGGAGGAGGGTGAGCGGTGGGATGGAACCAGGTGTCGCTGTCGTTCTATGCCCCGCGCTGGCAGGAGCAGTTCACCCCCGACCCGACGGCCCTGACGTACTCGGGCCAGCCCGTCCAGGTCGCCAGCGCCGTGCCGGTCGCCGGGGCCGCCTCCCCGCCCGTGCCGGCGGCCGAGGTGATCGGGTGGCTCGCCGGGCGGGGGCTCGCCCTGGCCGGGTGGGGCCGGGGGCGGGTACTCGAGCGGGGCCGGGTCCGGTCGATCGGCGGGCCGACGCCGGACGTCGTCGTGCATGTCAACGGGGAGGCGGAGGACGTGTCCGACCTGTACTGCCGGTTCGCCCTACCCGGCCGGACCCCACCGGACTTGGCCGGGTGGGCGGCGTTCGCGGCGGAGTTGTGCGGGCGGTTCGGCCTGCGGCTGGCGCCCGGCGGGGCGGGCACGTGCGGGGAGGCGGAGTTCGTGGCCGCCGTCCGGGCCAACGGCAACTACCGGGAGTTCGCCGCGCGGTTCGGATGGGAGGCGGGTCCGGCCGAACCCGGTGCGGCCGCCAACCGGCGGGGCATGCAGGCTTGTCGAGTCTCGTAGGTTCGTGGCCCCGCCGGTCGCTGGGCTTTGAGTTCGGCCACACGAGGGCGTACCGATGGGCGGAGGGCTTTACCCGCCCGACGACGTCGAGGCGACCGTCCGTGTCTACGGCCCGAGGGAGGGCGGAAGGCGGACGCCCGCGCTCAACGGCACCCGCTGGGACTTCGCCTACGCCGACGACGGGCCGAATCCGCCCAGCCTGTACATGATCTGGCCGGACTTCTTCACGGCCGGCGGGCAAAGTCGGTCCACCGACGACCCGCTGCCGGTGGGCGTCGAGTTGTCGGCGCGTATAACCGTCATCGCGGACGAGATGGGGGCTGAGGTGCACCGGGGGCGGATCGCGCCCGGCGTTCGGTTCTTCTGCCACGAGGGCGGGTGGCCGGGGGGGGCGTCACGCGGGGTCACCGGGCTGCACACGGCCCGTGGCGAGTAAAGGCAGGCCGGGCGGGTCGGTCGGTCTGGCCGTGATGACGGTTCTGGCAGGCGTGAGCCGGCCGCCCCCCGCGCGGCACCGGCCCCGGCCGTCTGACTTGTTTCTCACCGCTCACCTGCTACCCGTGTGCGCCCTTGGCGTCGCGGCCGGTGAGCGGTGGGTTCGGGCGCCGGAGGGAGGTCGACCGATGTGGGCATTCCCCCAAGGGTGGCTGGTCTTCTCAACCTACTCGGCCTTCTGCGGAGCCCTCATCGGCTTCGCCGGGCACCACCCGTCGGCCGGCCCAGAACCGGCCGGCCCCGCGTACCGGCTCGCCTGCGCGGCGGGCCTCCCGACCGCTTTGACCGTGCTGGCCGTCCTGCTCTCCCCGGTCCTGGTCCGGGTCAACGCGGGCGGGTGGGACCGGCGAAGGGCGCGGGCGGAGGCGGTGCAACTGGGCGTCGGGTCGGTGCCGGTGGTCGCCCTCCTGCTCGCGGGCGCCGGCGCGTGCCAGCTGGCGGTCGCGGCGTCCGGCGGCTGGCCGGGCGGCTGGGGAACCGTGCCGGTCGCGGCCGTGGTCGGAGCCGTGACCGGCGCCGCCGTCGGTGTGCCCGCGCTCCTCGCGGGCACACGGCTCAAGGCCGCGCTGGGACTCCCCGACCAAGACACCGAACCCCGTACCGCACCTGACGTCGGCCGCTGATAAGTTACTCGTGACCGTCAGCCCCTGCGTGGCCGGCGCGGGTGCTCCCTTCGTTCGGCCACAAGAGGCGGCCGGGTGTGGCGATGCCGTTCGAGCCCCTGACCTCGTTCACCTGGCCCACTGGTGGCGTTCCGCTCGCCGGCCTGACGATTCGATTGGACGACCTTGCCGCCCGGCTCGGGGTGCCGGTCGTGGCGTGGGACGAAGACGGGCTCGGTCCGGCCCGCGGGTTCGGCGGCCGGCTCCCCTCCGGCCGCGTGTGCTTCCTGGAGGAGCTAGAACTGGCCGTCCGACATCAAGGGGTGCGAGGGCCGACCGTGTACGCCGACGCCAGCGACCTCGGGGCACTCGGCGCGGAGCCGTTGGTGGCTGAGGTTCTCGGCGTGCTGGGGCTGTCCCGGTCCGACCTCGCCGGGGTGGTTGGCCCAGAGGCGCAGCGGGCTGTCACGGGGTGGGTGCGACAGATGACGGACGCCAAGGCCGACCGGTCAGAGTAAAGGCTGAGCGAAAACCGAACCGATCGCCGCACCCAATCCGGCGGCGTCTCGTGTGAGGCAATTCGTTGCCGAGGCCAGCCCGGCCGAACCCACATCGGCCGTCCACCGTCTACTGCGGCAAGTCGGCTCCAGGTTCGGCGGCAGAAGGTTCGTTCAACCGGCATCGCGTCAGCCGAGAAGACGCACCGTCGTGAGCGTGAAAGTGGTCGTCCGGGACGGCGAGGCGATTGAAGACGCGCTGAAGCGGCTTCGGAGCCTGGTCCGGCGGTGCGGCTCTCCGGGCGCGGACGTGAAGCGGCCCAAGTGGCACAAGAACCAGCTCACGTTCCACCTCAAGCCGGGCGAGCGGCGGCGGGACGCGGTCCGGGACGGGTTCAAGACACGCGCTGGGGAGTGCGCCCGCCGCCGGGTGGTGTGCGTCATCCGGCGAGGGGCCAAACGCCGGAAGGAGCACTTCGGCGCCCTCCCGGTGGTCGCCCGATACCCACCGCGTTAGAGCCCGAACGGACCGCGTTCGGCTGGCGAACCCGGCGCGGCCCCGGCCCGGTGGTCCGCATCCCGTTGCTCGCTCGGTGCATCTGCCGCATACTGGCGCCTCGACCGGACGGGTGGTCTGGACGGTTCGACCCCAGAGGCGCGATGCGCATCGTCTGGCTGGCGTGGTACATCTGCGGCGTGTGCTTCACCCTCGCGGCGCTCGCGTCCGCGGTCACGTACCACCCGGACAGCCAGCACATCGGAGCGGTGCTCTCGGCCACCTCCGGCGGCCTGGCGCTGGTGGCGGGCGGTGCGGCGGTCGGCATCGGGCGGCTCCCGCCGACGCACCGGGTCCGCCAGTACCGGCCACTCTGGGCCGGCCTGGTCGCGGTCGCCATCGCCGTGACGTTGTTGCTGATCCTGGTCGGGTGAGACGATCCCACGGCTTCAGCAGAAGGGTCCAAGCGTAGCGCGGCTCGAAGAGACCGGGCACGACAACACCCCGACCCGCCTCTGTTGCGCGGTCGTCGTGCGAATCACCGCCGACTCGGGGCGACCACCTCGACCGGCACCGGGTAGCCGTTGAACGGGCGTGACAGGCTCGTCGAGTACGCCCCCGCCAAGAGGAACGCCACCCGGTCGCCGACTCGCAGTTCGGGCAGCTCGACCGCGGTCGGTAGGGCGTCCAAGCCGTCGCAGGTGGGGCCGGCCAGGGTGTAGGGCTGCCGCCGGCCGCGGCCTTCCGCCTCCGCCGGCAGCACGATCCCGCCCGCCGCCGGCAGAGCCTCGCCGAGCCCGTGGTGGAGCCCGGCGTCGAGGTACGCCCAGCGGCCGTCCGGCCGGTCGGCCAGGCCGATCACCGAGGCGAACAGCGTCCCGGCCGGGGCGGCGATCGCCCGGCCGGGCTCGACCGTCACCCGGGCGCCGGGGGCGAAGCCGGTCAGCACCCGGCCGATCCGGTCGAGCGACGGCACCTCCGCGGTGTACGCCACCGGTAACCCGCCCCCCAGGCTCACCACCTCCGCCGGCAGACCCACGTCGGCCGCCTCCCGGGCCACGGTGGCGAGGATGTCCGCGGCCGTCGCCCAGGTGGCAAGCCGCTCGCACTGCGAGCCGACGTGGGTGGTTAGCCCGGCCGGGCGGAGGCCGCGGTCGCGCGCCAGCTGGAGGAGGCGGACCACGTCGCCGGGTGGACAGCCGAACTTCCGCCGGAGCGGGTGCCGGCTGCCGTGGTTGGGCACGTCCACCCGCACCAGCACCCGGCTCCCGGGAGCCAGGGTCGCCACCTTCTCGACCTCCTCGGCGGCGTCGACCGCCAGCGTGCCCACGCCGGCCTGCGCCAGTTGGAGGAGGAATGTCGGGGCTTTGACCGGGTGGAGGCACATCAGCCGGTGCGGCGAGACGCCGGCCGCCAGGAGTTGCCGGAGCTCAGCTGGCGACGCGACCTCGAACCCGGCCCCGACGGCGGCGACCGCCGCGGCGAGCGCCGGGTGGGGGTTGGCCTTGAGGGCGTAGTACACCTCCACCCCCGGGAGCGCGGCCCGCACGTCCCCGACGGCCCGCGCGGCGGCGGCCGGGTCGAGCAGGAGGAAGGGGGTGTCCAGATGGCGGGTCGCGGCGAACGGGGCTGGGGCTAGGGGCATGGGTGTGGGACAGGATACCGGGGGAATGACGAATGACGAACGACCCACCAATGACCAAGGAAGCCCGAAGGACAAAACCCGAATGACGGAGAGCCCCCCGGTCGGCCCTCCTTCGTCATTCGTGGCATTCGGGCTTCCTTGGTCATTGGTGGGTCATTCGTTATTCCGGTAGTGGCCCATTGGCGGGGATGTCAGTAACCCTTCGCACATGTCGGACGCACCCCACCCCCGGCCTCCGATCCCGCCGTGCCCCCGGTGCGGGGCCACCCCGGTCGTCCGCAACGGGCTCACCCATTCCGGCACCCCGGCCTTCCGCTGCCGGGGGTGCAACCGGCGGCTCGTGGCCGCCCCGGGGAAGGGGCCGATCCCCGATCCGACCCGGGATCGGATCCGCCGGCTCCTCGCCGAGCGGAGGGGCGTCCGGGCCATCGCCCGGGTGACCGGGGTGTCCCGGTCGTGGCTCCCGGGGGTCGTCAACCGCCTCCTGCGGGACGACACCCCGCGCGCCCGGGCGGCTCCCAGGACGTCCGGCCGGGTGGCGATCGACGCCGACGAGTCCGGAGCGCCGTGGGCGGCAAGCGGGACGTGTGGTGGGCCTGGGTGGCCTCGGGCGCGGACACCCGGCAGGTGGTGGGGATGGTCGCCGGGGACCGGTCGGCGGCGACGGCCCCGCGGTTGTGGGACGCCCTACCGGATGGGTACCGGGACCGGGCCACGGTACACACCGACGTCCTCGCCCAGTACCGGCCGGCGGGCCAGCTGCTGCTCGGGTTCAGCAAGTCGGGCTGGGGGGCGTACAGCCTACTGCTGCGGAACCCCGAGGTGTTCGGCCGGGCCGCCGCCTGGGACGCGCCCCTCATGACGGACGCCCCCGGCCGCTACGGCTCCGGCGAGGCGTTCGTCACGCCGGAGAACTTCCGCCGCTACGAGCTGACCCAGCTAGTCGCGGAACGTGCGGATCGGCTGCGGGGCGGGCATCGGCTGGTGTTGACCGGGTACGGGAACTTCCGGGCCGAGCACCAGCGGTTCCACGCCCTGCTGGAGAAGCTCGGCGTGCCGCACGCCTACCGCGACGGTCCGGCCGCGACGCACGACTGGCGCGGCGGCTGGATCGCGGAGGCCGCCCGACTGTTGCTCGCGTCCGGGCCTTGAAGCGCTGTCCGATCATCCTCAACGTCCCACCCTCTTGCCCCACCCCGACCATGACCCGCCCCGCCCTCACGCTCCTGGCCGTTGCCCTGGCCGTCACCGCCGCCCACCCCGCCGACCCGCCGCGGGTGGTGCGGGAGAACATCGAGTGGCTCGACGTGTGGGTGCCGGGGAACGCCACCAAGGGGCTGCCGCGGGTGCTGCTCGTCGGCGACTCGATCACCCGCGGCTACTACAAGACCGTCGAGGACAAGCTCGCCGGCAAGGCGGTGGTGGCCCGGCTGACCACGAGCAAGAGCGTCGGCGACTCGGGGCTGCTGGCCGAGGTCAAGCTCGTGCTGGGGCAGACGGCGTTCGACGTGGTCCACTTCAACAACGGCCTGCACGGCTGGGGCTACACCGAGGCCGAGTACGCCGCCCTCCCGGACTTGGTCGCCACGATCCGGGCCGGGGCGCCGAAGGCCCAGCTGGTGTGGGCGACCACCACGCCCGTCCGCATAGCCGGCAAGACCGCCCAGCTGGACACGAAGACCGACCGCGTGAAGACTCGGAACGCGGCCGCGGCAGCGCTGATGGCGCGGGAGAAGATCCCCACCAACGATCTGTTCGCGCTCGCGGCCGACCGGCCGGACTGGTTCTCGGGGGACGGCGTTCACTTCACCGCCAAGGGGACGGCCGCGCTCGGCGAGCAGGTGGCGGGGAAGCTCCTGCCGCTACTCCCGGCCGCGGGGAAGTGACCCCGGCGGCCCGTCGGAGCGAGGGGCCGACCGGACTCGGCATCAGTCCAGCGGCGGGAGGATGTCCGGCTCGACCTGGTAGCCGTTGGCCAGCGTGTTGGTCGTGTTGAACAGCCCGACCACGGCCATCGCCTCGCCCAGGGTCTCGACGTCGGCCCCGAGCTTCCGCAGCGCGGCGGTGTGGGAGTTGATGCAGTAGGCGCACCCGTTCGTGGCCGACACCGCGAGGGCGATCAGCTCGCGCTCGCGGGGCGTCAGCCGGCCGGCCCCGCCCGTCGCCTCGGGGTGCATGACCGCCTTGAGCCGGGACCACACCAGTTCGAGGTGGGCCGGGTTCGTGGCCAGCACCCGCCACAGGTTGGGAACCCGGTCGATCCCCTTCGTGCGGCGGATGTCGGCGTACACCTCGGCCACCTGTCCCGACGCGGCCTCTTCCGGGACGGGGGACACGGTGGCGATTCGGCTGTCGGACACGGCGGTACCCTCCGGGGTCAGGGCGACGACACGAGCGTCACCTCGAACACGAGGTCCGAGTTGGGCGGGATGCCGGTCCGGCCCGCACTCCCGTAGGCCAGGGCGGCCGGGATGACGATCCGGCGGGTGCCGCCGACCTGCATGCCGTTCAGGCCGCTCACGAACCCGGGGATCAGGTTCGAGGTGTTGAGCGTGGTGTTCGGGAGGGTGCCGCTGTCGAACACCGTGCCGTTCGTCAGGTAGCCGGTGTAGGTGGCCGTGAACTGGGAGCCGGTGGTGATCGCCGTCCCGCCGCCCACGACCGTGTCCCACACCCGCACGCCGTCGGAGAGCGTCCGGAAGTTCGAGTCGGTGAGGGAGAACGGGAGCGTGCTGGCCGCGGGCGGCGGGGGCGGGCTCGTGGAGCCGCCGGACGAGTCCGGGCCGAAGATCGGGTTGTCGCCGTCCCCCGGCGGGGGCGGCGGGGGCGGGGGCGGCGAGATCGGGGTGCCGCCGAACCCGATGGCGTAGAGGTCGGCGTAGCCGCTGTTGAGGGTGGCCTGCGCCTCGGCCCCGGCCAGCTGCATGATGAACTGCTGGAGGCTCGCCCCGAGGGCCGGGTTGGCCGCGACCGCGGACTGGATCTCGGTCCGGTACTGGTTGAGAGTGACGGCGTCCGTCCGGCTCTGGAGCGCGGCCTGCGGCAGCATCGTGGCCAGGAAGCTGATGCTCCGGCTGGTGCGCCCCCGCTCAAGGGTGGTGCCGAGTTCGTAGAGGTTGTCCGCGGTGCCCACGGTGCGGGTGTACGCGGCCACGACCTCGGTCGGGTCGGCGCTGGGGACGAGGCGGGTTTCCAGCCCGTCAACGGACGGACGGAACGGGCGCGGGTCCATGCGGCCTCCTGCGGCCGGGTCGGCCGGCCGTCGTCGGGACGGCCTGTAACAGTCGTATCGGCCGGACCGAGCGGGGGACTTGAGCCGGCCGGCCTACCCGAGTGGAATCCCGGGGTGGTTCCGTGACTGAGGGTGGTCGGGGTAGGTCACGCGCCCGGTTCGCGTCCGCGGTGCTCCATCAAGCCATCCACACCGACTCCCCGGCCCCTCCCTTGGTGAGGGGCCGGGGGAGTCGGTGGCTCGGGGCTTCCTCCGTCATTGGTGGGGAGTCCGTCACTTCTTCGGCGCCACGCCGCCGTTCGGGTTGAGCCGCCGCCACCAGTCCGGGCCTTCCTTCTCGACGCCCGCGTTGTGGTCGCGGAGGGCGGCAGTCATTGCGGCCAGGCGGTCCTTCTCCGTGCCGGCGCGGTCGGTCGCCTCGCGCGGGTCGTCGCGGAGGTTGTAGAGTTCGACCTTCGAGAAGTCGCGGGCCGCGACCACCTTCCAGTCCCCCTGGCGCAGCGCCATGTGGAGGTTGTTCGGGGCCATGTCCAGACGCCAGTACAGCGCCCGGGTGCGGGCCGCGGTGGACCGACCGGTCAGGATGGGGAACACGTCGTCGCCGTCGAGGGTGCGGTCGGCCGGCGGGCGCAGCCCGGCCAGGCCGAGGACGGTCGGGAACAGGTCGGTGCCCACGACCGGCACGTCCGACGTGGTCCCGGCCGGGATACGGCCGGGGAAGCGGGCGACACCGGGGACGCGGATGCCGCCCTCGTACATGCTCCGCTTGCGCCCGCGCAGGCCGCCGGTCGAGCCGCGGTTCCGGGCCGTCGCCCCGTCGCCCTCCGGGCCGTTGTCCGACGTGAAGACCACGAACGTGGTGTCGGCCAGCCCCTCGGCCCGCAGCGCGGCCATGAGCGTGCCGAAGGCGTGGTCGAGCTGGGTGACGTTGCCGTGGTGCTGCCGCACGTCCGGGTCGGCGATGCCGGCGTAGGGCTCCTGAAAGCGCGGGTCGGACTCGATCGGCAGGTGCGGCTCGTGCGCCCACACCGCCAGGAAGAACGGCTTCGTCTTGTCCCGGTGCTGCCGCAGCCACGCCACCGCCTCGCCGACCACCAGCGGGGCCGAGTAGCCCTCCAGCGGCCCGACCCGGGTGCCGTTGCGGACGAAGTTGGTCGGGTTGCGGTGGCTCGGGGCGGCGTTGTTCTGGGTGCCGAGCCAGTAGGTGTAGCCGTGGTCGTTCGGCTGCGGTTGGGCTGGGTTGTTGAACAGCCCGTTGAGGTGCCACTTGCCGACGTGCGCGGTCGCGTAGCCGGCGTCCCGTAGCAGCCGGGGGAGCGCGACCTCGCTGGTCCGCAGGTGGACCTCGCTCCCCTGCTGAATCCAGGTGAAGCAGCCGTTGCGGTACGGCGTGCGCCCGGTCAGGATGGCCGACCGCGACGGCGAGCACACCGCCGACGCCGAGTAGCACTGCGTCAGCCGGACGCCCTCCTTGGCGAAGGCGTCGAGGTTCGGGGTGCGGATCGTCGGGTGGCCGTAGCACCCCAGGTCGCCCCAGCCGAGGTCGTCGGCCAGGAAGACGACCACGTTGGGCCGGGCGGCGGGCTCCTGCGCCCGGGCCGGTGGGGCGGACGCCAGGGCGGCGAGGACGAGGCCGGCGCGGGAGAGGCGGACCATGAGAACCCTCCGGGTGGCGGGAGCCGCATTCTCGCCCCGGGGGTGGGTGGCGTCAAACGGCCCTTCTCGGAGTTTTCACACACGCCGCGGGTCGGCTCCATATCCCGAACCCGTCCCACCCGCCGAGGCCCGCCCGTGTCGCCCGACCCGACCGCCCGCCTCCGCCGCTGGCAGACCGTCACCGTCGGCACGCTGTTCGTCGGCTACGCCGGGTACTACGTCTGCCGGTCGGTGCTGCCGGTGGTGTCGAACCAGCTGATCGACGACCCGGCCCTCAGGATCGACAGCAGGGACTACGGCCGCCTCGGGGCCGTCGGCATCTACCTGTACGCCCTGGGGAAGCTCGTCAACGGCGTCGCCGGCGAGTACGCCTCGGGGCGGGCGTTCTTCCTGCTCGGGATGGTGCTGTCGGTCGGATGCGTGGCCGCGTTCGGGCTGCTCGGCGGGGCGGCCGGGTTCGGGGCGCTGGCCGCCCTGTGGGGGCTCAACCGGTTCGTCCAGTCGATGGGCTGGATCGGGCTGGTGAAGACCGCCGGCCGGTGGTTCGGCCCGGGGGCGCTGGCCACGGTCATGGGCGTGCTGTCGCTGAGCTACCTGTTCGGCGACGCCCTGGCCCGGCTCTACCTCGGGCTGTTCGTGCGGGCCGGGTGGGGCTGGCAGGACGTGTTCCTGGTCGCCGCGGCCACGGTCCTGGTGCTGGCCGCGGGCGGGGCGTTGCTGCTGCGGGCCTGCCCGTCCCACCTCGGGCTCCCCGAGCCGCCGCCGCTGCCCGGGAACGTCCACGGCGACGACCGCGGGGACACCCGGACGTCGCTCGCCGCGCTGCTGGGGCCACTCCTCCGCAGCCGGGCGTTCTGGCTGGTGTGCGGGATGAACGTCGGCCTGACCGCGATCCGCGAGACGTTCAACTTCTGGACGCCCCGCTACCTGAAGGAGGCCGTGGGCGTCTCGGCCGAGGTCGCGCCGATCCTGAGCGTGATGTTCCCGCTGTGCGGGGCGGTGGCGAGTCTGGCGGCCGGGTACGGGGCCGACCGGTTGCGGGGGCGGTTCGGCCGGCTGATCGTGCCGCTGACGCTGCTCACGTGTGTGGCCCTCGGCGTGTTCGCCGCCGCCGACCTGCACGGCCGGACCCCGGCCGCCCTCGGGCTGGTAGGCGCGGTCGCTCTGTTCGTGATGGGGCCGTACACCTACTGCTCCGGGGTGCTGGCCCTGAACCTCGGCGGGAAGCGGGCCGGGGCCGCCGCGACCGGGGTGATCGACGCCGTCGGCTACTTCGCCGGCGCGGTGGTCGCCGGCGAGGTGGGCGGCTACCTCGTACAGCACCACGGGTTCGGCCCGCTGCTGGTCGTGCTGTTCGGACTGGCCGTCGGCACGCTGGCGGTGGCGGTGTGGTACTGGGTCGAGGAGGAACGCCGATTTCGCAGAACCCCGACCTGATCCGCGCCGCGGTGTTCGACGGCCCCGGCCGGCCGCTGCGCTTCGAGCCGTTCGCACCGCCCGCCCTCGGACCGGGCGAGGCTCTGGTCCGCGTCTCCCTCGCCACCATCTGCGGCAGCGACCTGCACACCGCCACCGGCCGGCGGCACGGGCCGACGCCGTGCGTGCTGGGGCACGAGGCCGTCGGCGTGGTGGCCGAGGTCGGCCCCGGCCTGACGGACGCAGTCGGGAACCCGATCGCGGTCGGCGACCGGGTGGTGTGGGGCGTGGCGGCGGCCTGCGGCCGGTGCTTCTTCTGCGGGGTCGGGTTGTCGCAGAAGTGCGAGACGCTGCGGAAGTACGGGCACGAGGCGGTCCGGGCCGGTAGCGGCCCGCACGGTAGCCTGGCGACGCACTGCCACCTCCTCCCGGGGACGGCCGTCGTGACGGTGCCGGCCGGGTTGCCCGACGAGGTCGCCGCCCCGGCCGCGTGCGCGACGGCCACCGTGATGGCGGCACTGCGAGCGGTCGGACGGCTTGCGGAACCTAACCCCCCCGTCCCCCCCTTCCCTCCCAGGGAAGGGGGGGACGGGACGCACGCCTTACCGACACCCGCCGGAAGTGTTTCCTCTCCCTGCGTCGTCGTCTTCGGGCTCGGGATGCTCGGGCTCACGGCCTGCGCCGCGGCGGCCGACGGCGGGGCCGCAGCGGTCATCGCGTGTGACGTGGACGAGGCCCGCCGCACCCGCGCCCGGGCGTTCGGCGCCACCCACATCTGCGACCCGGCCGGGGTGGTCGAACTGGCCCGGTCGCTGACCGCCAGCCGGGGGGCCGACGTCGCCCTCGAACTCAGCGGTAGCCCGGCCGCGGCGGCGGCCTCGCTCGCCGTCCTGCGCGTCGGCGGGGCCGCCGCGTGGGTCGGGGCGGTGTTCCCGTCGCCGCCGGTCCCGGTCGATCCGGAGACGGTTGTGCGGCGGTGTCTGACAGTCGTCGGGGTCCACAACTACGCCCCGCCCGACCTGACGGCGGCGGTCGCGTTCCTGGCCCGGGCACACACCCGGTTCCCGTTCGCCGGGCTCGTGGAGCGGACGTTCGGCCTGGAAGAAGCGGACGCGGCCCTGCGCTTCGCGGACGCGGGGAAGCCGGTCCGGGTCGGGGTGGCGGGCTGAAGAGGGGAAACCCGCCGTCGGCTCACCCTACGCCGCCACCCGGAACGGGCCGACCACGCGGGGCACGGCGTCCTGGGTCAGGCTGGTCAGCTCCCGGCGGGCGTGTCGCAGCACGAGGCTCACCGGCGAGTCCGGCCCCAGCCGGTTGATGAGCACCGCCAGTTCGTCGGCCGCCCAGCGGGCCTCCGTGGCGTCGATCGCGGGGGACTGGGGGGAAAGGGCGGACGGATTCGTCACGATCATGACCCGGACCTCCTTGTCGGGTGTGAAGCACGCGGCATTATCCGAAGCCCCGCCCGGTCGCACAAGGCCGATTTTTTCAAGCCCAGTACCCCGACTTGAGCGAATCCCGCCGCCCGGCCTCGCGCCGGGGCTCAGCCCCTGCCGGCGGGGCCGGTCGTCCGGCGGGGCCGGGTCGTGCGGGTGGGTGTGGGGCGGGGCGGTGGTTCTGGCCGCGGAACGGGCACCGGCGGTCGGGTTCGGGGGGGCCGGATGCTGATGATAACGGCGTCGAAGCCCGCGCACGTTCTCGTGACAAGGAGGTTCGTCGTGAAGGTGCGTGCCCTGTTCTCCCTCGCGGCCGCCGCCGGCATCTCGGCCGGCAGCGCTGCCGCCCAGCAGCCCGCCAACCCCAACCAACAGCTGGCCGACTCCGTCGTCGCCCGGCTGCGGGCCAACCCGGCCGTCACCGGGGCCGACCTGTCGGTGATCGCCCAGGACGGCAAGGTCCGGGTGACCGGCTCGGTCGCCAACGCCGCCCAGAAGGACCGGCTCATCGGCGACGTCCGCACCGTCACCGGAGTGGTCCTCGTCGAGGACGGCGTGACCGTCCGGACGCCCGGCGTGATCCCGGTGCAGTTCCCGGTGCCGCCGACCCCGCCGGCCCACGTCGGGGGCGGCAACCCGATCGTCGAGCCGGTCCCCCTGGGCGTCCCGGGCGCGATCACCCCGGACCTCCAGGCGCCGCCGCTCCCGCCGTACTCGTGGCCGACCTACGCCCCGTACAACAACCTCAGCCGGGTCGGCTACCCCGAGGCGTACCCGTACAACGCCTTCCCCTACATCGGGCCGTACTACCCGTTCCCGAAGGTTCCCCTCGGCTGGCGGAAGGTGACCCTGGAGTGGGAGGACGGGCACTGGTATCTGGGCCGGAACTCCGCCCCGCACGACTACTGGCGCGTCCGGTTCTGGTGAGAGTCACGCCGTCGGCCGGGGGCCTCCGGCTGACGGCGGCGTGACGGGCGGCCGGGGTGCATCCGCCCCGGCCGCCTGCGTTTCACGTCCGGCCCGGGAGCCTCGACGGTGGGCCGCCCCCCACTTCGTGTCGGCCAAGGTGATAGCCGCTATCACCCCCGCATCGTTCAAGGCGCACTACCACTACTGACAGAATCACTCGGGTAACAACCAAGCGAGTCGCCTACCGCTTGGGGAACAGTTCGGCGAACTTCCGCGCCTCAAGGGGGTGGAGGTCGTCGGCGGTCAGGCCGAGCCGGCGGGCCTCGGCCAGGGGCGTCTCCCGGAGCGTCCGCCGGGGCGGGTCCAGGTCGTAGGCCCAGGCGAGGTGGAACAGGTAGCCGGGCCGGTGCTGCTGGATCAGCGCCAGCCGAAGATCCTCGACCGCCTCGTTCACCCGCCCGCCCTTCACCAGGTACGCCACCGCCCGGGTGTCCAGGTAGACCGGCGCCGGGCCGCGGACCGCGATCACGTCGGACATCATGGCGATCGCCTTGTCGGCGTGCCCCGGGTTGCGCAGCACCAGCAGCATCGCCAGGTTGTTCTTGAACAGGTCCAGCGGGAAGCGCTTCAGATCCTCGGGGCTCAGCCCCTTGGCCCGGTCGATCGCCCGCTCGTAGGTGGTGATGGCCTCGTCGTACTTGCCCGTGGCGTCCTGGAGCTCGGCCTGGCCGCCGAGCAGCGTCAGCTGCTCGAACGGGTTGATCGTGGCCCGGTACCTGGCGTCCAGCCAGGCGGCCACCTCGCGCTCGGCCGCCGGGCCGGGCGACTTCGTCCGGATCGCCCCGGTCATCAGCCGGGCGGTGACCTCCAGCGGAGCCTTGGCCTCGTACTCCTTCGCCAGCCGGAGCGCCTCGTCGGTCCGCTTCCGGTTGATGAGGAACACCGCCATCGGCAGGTGCGGGAACGGGTGGCCCTTCGGGTCGGCGATCAGCCGGGCGTACAGCGCCTCGGCCTCGGGGTAGAAGCCGAGCTCCTCCAGCAGCGGCCCGGACTTCGTCCGCACGAAGCCGTCCCCGGTCGCCCCCGGGAAGTCGAGGACGCGCTTCTTGGCGTCCGCGGCGAACGCCGCCGCGGCCTCGGTGTTCGATTTCTTCTCGGCCTCGGTCGCCTCGCGCTTCAGCAGCCGGGCCTCCTCGCGGGCCGCCTCCCACCCCTGGGGGGCGAACGCCTTCAGCCGGGCCACCGCCTGGCGGGCGCGGGGGAGGTCGTTCGTCCCCAGGTACACGCGGGCCAGGGCGGCGATGTGCTCGGCGTTCAGGCCGGCGCGCCCGCGGGTGGCCTTCTCGAAGAACTCGACCGCCTCGAACACCTTCCCCTGGTCGAAGTGGAGCTTGCCCAGGTGGTAGAACTCGTCCGGGGTGAGCCCGCCCCAGCGGGCGAACTCGCCGAGCGCCTTCACCCCCTCGGCGCGGGTGCGGGGGTCCACGGTCTGGACGAGCGCCTTGGCCTTCACGTCCTCCTGGTCGGGCGGCGTGGCGGCGAGGTTCTGGTCGACCAGCCGGAGGGCGGTGTCGCGCTGGGCGTAGGCGTCCGGGCTGGCCATCAGGGTGAGGGCGAGGTGGCGGCGGGCCCAGCGGGCCGCGTCGCCCGCCGCCCCGCCGGCCAGCCGGTTGAGCATGTCGCCGGCCTCCTTCCCCTTGCCGGCCCGCTGGAGGTACAGCACCAGCTGGCGGGTCGGGTTCAGCTCGTGGGGGGCGGCCTGGACGGCCTCGCGGTACTTGGCCTCGGCCGGCCCCGCGTCGCCCACGAGCTCGTAGCAGGCGGCCAGGGTGTCGATCATCTCGGCCTTCTTGGCCGCCTCGGCCGGGGGCCGGGCGGTCAGCCGGGCCGCGGCCTCGGTGATGGCCGTCCGGGCCGCGTCCGCCCGCCCGAGACGGATCTGCTGGCCGACCAGCGCGCCCCAGGCGTCCGGCACGTTGTCCCCGTAGAAGACGGCGTTCTGGAACGCCGTCAGCGCCTCCTCGTCCTCCCCGATGGCGGCCAGGAGCGACCCGCGGAGCAGGAGCACCCGCCAGTCCTTGTGGTCGGCCGGGGCGATCCGCTCGATGGTCGGCCGCTCGGCCCGGGGGATGTCGCGGGCGAGCAGATCCCGCACCGCCCGGAACCGCTCCAGATCCTCCGGCAGCGGCACCTCGGTGTGCAGGCCGTTGAGCAGCGCCGCGGCCAGGTCGTCCTTCTTCTGGTCGCGCAGCAGCTCGACCGTCCGGCGGATGACGAACTCGTCCCGCTCGCCCCGCTCCAGCGCCGCCTGGTAGTTGGTGAGGGCGGAGTCGGTCAGCCCCTCCATCTCGTCGAGCCGGGCCAGGGCGATGTACACCCGGCCCCACCCCGGGCGGGCGGCCTTGGCACGGCTGGCCATCCCGCGCAGCTCGCGGACGGCGGCCCCGCGGGCGGCCGGGTCGGTCATCGCCTTCACCCCGGGGAGGCGCATCACCACCCGCCCGAGGGTGCCGATCGGGCCGTTCTCGCCCTCCACGGCGGCCAGCCCGGCGAGCGCCTCGGACACCACCTCGGGGCGGCTCATGGCCATCCCCAGGTCCACCAGCACGGCCCGGGCGACGAGGTCGCCCCGGTCGAGCGCGGCGGCCTTCTGGAAGCAGTCCAGGGCGAGGGCGCGGAGCGGGCCGGCCTCGGCCTCGGGGGCGGACGCGCCGGCCCGGGCGGCCAGCTCGCCGACCCCCTTCAGGAGGCGGTTCTGCTCGGGCAGGCTGAGGTTTTCCGACTTCGCCAGGGACGCGCGGAAGTCGTCCGGCCCCGGCCGGCGGCCGCGCGTCAGTAGCGCCATCGCCCGGGCCAGCCGGAGGTCGGCCGAGTCGCCGACGGCCTTTTCGGCCTCGGCCAGCGTGCCCGCCAGCTGGTCGGGGCTCCCGGTCCCCCGGATGCGGGCGAGCCCGATCCACGCGGCCGTGTTCTTCGAGTCCTTGCGGAGGACGGCCTCCAACACGCCGGCCGCCTTCTCCCGCTCGCTCCGGGCGAGCAGGGACTCGGCGTACAGGATGTCCAGCTCCGGCGTGCGCGCCGCGACCGGCCCGAGGGCCAGCTCGAACTCGTCCCACTTCCGGGACGGGGCGGACTGGGCCAGGGCGGCCCGCAGCTCCAGCCGGGCCAGCTTTGGTCGGAACAGGTCCAGCTTGTACCCGCCGACCAGGGTCCGGTACCGGGGGAGGGCGTCGCGGAGCCGGCCGAGTTTGAGCAGGGCTTCGGCCTCGCCGACCACGGCGGCGAGGTAGCGGGGGTCGTCCTTGAGCGCCTCGGCGTAGCACTCCAGGGTCTTGTCCGGGTTCTGGAGAGCCTCGTAGCAGCGGCCGAGCCCGGCCATCGCCTTCTTGTGGTAGTCCGGGATCTGGGTCAGCTTGGGGGCGACCTCCTCCAGCAGCGGGCGGGCGGCGGCGAGGTCGCCCTTCACCACCGCGGTCCGGGCGCGGAGGTACTTCACCACGAGGTCGCGGTCGGCCTCGTTGGAGGCGATCTTCTCGGTCAGCCGGCCGGACAGGTCGAGCTCCTCCAGGTCGAGGAGCCGGTCCACCACCAGCAGGTAGCGGTCGTTCGTCTCGCCGAGGGCGTCTGCGGACCGCTTCAGCACGTCGATGGCCTCGCCGCGCTTCCCCTGGTCGGCGAGCACCCGGGAGAGCATGAGCCCGGCGCCGACGTCGGCCGGGGCGGCGGTGACGGCCGTGCGGAGGTGCTCCTCGGCCTTCTTCAGCTGGGGCTGGACGGACTCCGCGTCCTTGATCTTGAACAGTTCCAGCTCGGCGGCCGCCATGCGGGCCTCCGGGTCGGTGGCCCCGCCGGGCATCTTGGCGAGCGCGTGTTCGATCTGGTCCCCGGCGCGGGCGAGTTCCCCCTTCAGGAGCAGGTAGCGGGCGGCCACCACGCGGGCGGCCACGTCCGAGGCGTAGGGCTCGGAGGTGAGGAGGATGTCGACGTACTCGCCGGGGGTGTGGCTGGGGTGGCTGTAGCCCTTGTTGCCGTTGAGCAGCCCGAGGAGGCGGGCGGCGACCTCCGGCTTGGCCCGGCGGGTGCGGACGGCCTTGTCGAGGTACTTGATGGCCGTGCCGAAGTCGCCGCCGAGCCCGAGCTCGCAGGCGGCGGCCTTGTCGAGCAGGTCGGGGTTTTCGGCGAAGGCTCCGCCGGGGGCGTCGAGGAGCATGCCGACGTGCTGGCGGGCCGTGGTCAGCCGGCCGAGGCGCATGCTCAGGTCGATGAGCGTCCTGCGGTCGTCGGGGTGGTCGGGGAACTGGCGGAGGTACTCTTCGAGGGCGTTGACGGCCGGCTCGGTGTACTTGGGCTCGGCCTTGGCCCGGTCGGTGAGGAGGTGGGCGTAGCGGCTGAACGCCTCCTCGTCCGTCTTCCGGTACTTGAGGTACTGCTTGTAGTACCGGACGGCGTCGTCCAGCCGTTCGGGGTCGGTAGCGGCGGCCGCGGCGGCCCGCTCGGCCTGGGTCTTGAGTACAGATGACTGCCGCCGGGACTGGATGGCGTGGGCGGCGACCGCCCCGCCCACAAGCACCGCGACCACCCCGGCCAGGATCGCCAACCGCTTCACGCTGAGGACACGACGCACGGGCGACCCCTTGAGTCCGGATGGAACGGACGTAGGGGCTGAGCGGCCCCCACCTCACCGTAGCACACCCAAGTCGGGTTGGGCAGGGCTGGCTGGTGGTGATGAGCGGTGCGGACGAGTGCTGGAGGCTCGGAGGGCCGTGGTACGGCCGGGGTTCGGGGCTTGTTAGCCCCGGAGGGGCGTGATTGTGTAGCCCAGGGCTCCCGTCCTGGGCGGGCGATGCGGTGTGAGAGACGCACGCCCCCGGCCCGCTGCATTGTCTGGGCGCACCCGTGACACCGCCGAGGCCGCCCAGGACGGGAGCCCTGGGCTACGTAACCACGCCCCTCCGGGGCTCCGACCACCGACCGACAGGTCGTCCCGCCGCTTGCCCGGAAAGCGAAGAAGGCCCGGGGGAATCCGGGCCTTCTCTGATCGCCTGCCCAGGGCTCTCGCCCTGGGCTACACAACATCGCCCCTCCGGGGCTCCGACCACCGACCGGTACGTCACCCCCGTTGCTTGCCCGAAAAGCGAAGAAGGCCCGGGTTCCCCCGGGCCTTCTTGTTGGCTCATCGGCTTCTGTCGCTTACGCCTTCTTCCGCAGCACCCGCCGCAGGCCGATGACCGGAACCGCGGTCAGGGCCAGGATCAGCCCCGCCGGGGCCGGCACGACCGACTGCGGCGAGGTCGAGAGGAACGTGCTGATCGTGCTCCCGAACGAGGCGTTGGCGCTGGTCACCGCCGACACCCGCAGGGCCAGCGTCTGCTCGATCGCAAAGGCGCCCGGCATGCTGGCGATGTTGGCGCTGGTGAAGCTCGTCCCGCTCCCGTTCCCGGCCGAGTCCGGCCCGAGCGTCAGGAGGGGCGTGGTCCCGCCGATCATCCCGGTGGACAGGGTGGTGTCGCCGGTGACGTTGGTCACGCTGCCGCCGGACGAGTTGCCGACGTTCCCGCTCAGGATGCCGGTCCCGTTCGGGTTGCTGCTGAGGAACCCGTCGTCGATGATCGACAGCCGGAGTTCGACGTTCGGGTTGAACGTCCCGTCGGTCGGCTTGGCGCCGAACGTGGTGGTCAGCGAGTGGAAGTCGCTGGCCCCGCTCCCGCTGCTGGAGGTCATCGTGATGCTGATGTCGCGGAAGTTGCCGCCGACCGGGGTGTACGGCGAGCCGGCCGTGGGCAGGGTGGCCAGGGTGAAGCTGGCCGAGTTGACCACCGTGTTGGTGCTGGTGTCGAACTCGGTCACGATGATCTGGGTGCCGGCCTGGGAGCGGGCGGGCGAGGCGAAGACGGCCACCGCCGCCAGGACCGCCGCCGACAGCCACCGGAGTTTACGCAGGACCATGGACGGGGACTCCTGGGTCGGTGTCTCGAACGCCCGACATACACCCCACACCGTTTCACGGCCAGACCGACCTCGTTCTGGCATATCCGGCCGTGATCCGAGTCTCGGGGGGCGAGACTCCCGGCGGCGAGGGGGCCGACCGGTTGCGGGCTATGCGGAGCATCCGCGGGCTAGGATTTAGAAAAGCGGAACGCTACCCTTCTTGTCAACCCAATTCCCACGAGATTGTCGGTTTCGGACTGGCACGCCGGATGCCGGGGAGGTGAGGGTAAACTGCATCGACCGGGCCGGCCTTAACGGTTGATCTTGAATCCGGTTCGGACATTTGCCCAGAATCGCTGCCTGTAGGGCTCAACCGTCTTGTGTAAACCTCGGCTAGCAATGCGTGAAGTTCACTGTATTAAACCGCTTACGCATGACCCGGCCGGTTTGATCCCCGACCCGGCGGGAATACGCTACACTCGTGGAAGCGGAGCCCAACCCCGGGCGAGCAGGTGCTCCCAAGTGACTGCAACCACCTTTAACGAAGCGTCTTACGTCGTCAGTTTTGACGTCGAAGAACATCATCGGATCGAGGCGGCGGCCGACTTGACAATTTCGGTCAGTCGGCAGCGGGAGTACGCCAGCCGGATGGAAGTGGCGACGTATCAGCTGCTCGACCAGCTCGCCGCGGTCGGGGTGCTGGCGACGTTCTACATCGTCGGGGACATTGCCGCGTCACGCCCCCGTCTGGTCCGCGCGATTCACGCCGCGGGGCACGAGGTGGGGTCGCACAGCTGGGACCACAGCCGCATCCACCATTTCAACCCGAGCTCGTTTCGGGAAGACCTGATGCGGAGCAAGGACGCGCTCGAACAGGTGACCGGCGAGCGGGTCTGCGGGTTCCGGGCTCCGACCTTCAGTGTCGTCCGGGCGACGGCCTGGGCGGTGGACGTGCTGGCCGAGTGCGGTTTCGAGTACGACAGTTCGATTTTCCCCGTCCACCACGACCGGTACGGCATTCCGGACGCCCCCCGCGGGCCGTTCGTCGCGGTGGGGGCCGAGCGTGAACTGCTGGAATTGCCACCGCTGACCTACCGGGTCGCGGGCTGTAACCTCCCGGTGGCGGGGGGAGGCTACTTCCGGCTGTTCCCGCCGGCGCTGATGCGGGCCGGCCTGCGGCAGGCGAGCCGGGGTACCGGGCCGTCCGTGGCGATGCTGTACTTCCACCCCTGGGAGTTCGACGCGGACCAACCGCGGCTCCCGCTCGGTCGGTTCAGTAAGTGGCGGACGTATGTCGGGATCGGGAAGACGACCGACCGCCTCCAGGGGCTCCTCGGCGGATACCCCTTCCGGCGGGCCATCGACGTGGTCCGCGACCTGCGGACGGACGACCTCCCCCGGTTTCGGATGACCGCCGAGCCGACCGGCGCCGAGTCCGTGGTGGTGCGGCCGGTCTGACCCCGCCGCGCGAATCCGTTCCCGCGCCCGGACCGGAACCGCTTGGCCGAATCGCCCGACGACCCCGGGCACGCGATCTCGCGCGTCAGACCGATCGTCTGAAACAGCTGCGGCCGGCCAAAACCCACACGTCCCGCTCGGATGTCGTCGTAACCGCCCGCGCCAATGCCGTCGGACGCCTGCGCGTCCGGTGCCTCGCGCAACGCCGCGAGTACGATCCGCCCCAACGTCCGCGGGCTGTCGATCCCGCCCCGGATGTGCAAGACGTTGCCCCGGGTGGCATCCGGCACGACCGTCATCGCCCGAAGCCCCAGAAGCGAACACGCCCGGGGTTGTAGCCCCGGGCGTGTTCGCTTCTGGTTCCCGTCTCCCGTTCCCTGCTACCGATCCGCCTTCGTGGCCCGCAGGCGGGCGAGGTGGGGGCGCGGCAGCGAGATCACGTCGCGGCGGTAGCCGGCGGCACCGGCCGGCGGTTCGTCGCCGCGGACCACGCGGACGAACGGGAGCAGGGGGCGGCCTTCCCTGGCCACACGCGCGTCCTGCGCACCCCTGTGTACCCGCTGCCCGAGCCGGGCCGCCTCGAACCGCACCCGGTTCCACAAGCCCGCCACGACGGCACACCGCGGCCGCACGAACCTCGCCTTCACTACCACGCGGCGGGCCACTTCCGCCCGGCCCGCTTCCAGGAGTCCGCTCACGACCAGCCGGAGTACCGACAGGTCGCCGGGCGCCAACTCGGCCGCGGCGGCCAGTTCCCGCGCCCCCGCGTTCACGAACCCGGCCCGGACCGCCGCCCGGCCGAACGCGGCGCGGTAGCGGGGGTTGGTCGGCTCCAGGCCGGCCGCCTTGCGGAACCGTACCGCGGCCCGGCGGTCGTCCCCGGCCGGGTCGCGCTCGGAGGCCAACCCCGCGAGGTAGTACGTCCGCGCGCAGCCCGGCTCCAGCCCCGCGGCAACCTTCAGGTGCCGCCGGGCCGCGCCGTACCGTTCCCGGTCGATCAGGAGTTCGGCCGCCAGCCGGTGGGCGTCTGCCGCCACCGCCGCCGGCACGTCGGCCCGAGACAGGAGCTGCCGGACCCGCGTTAGACCCTCCGCCCGCCGGCCGCGGCGGACGAGGTCGAGGGTCGAAGACCAACCGCCGTGGACCAGGCTGAGCGTCCTGCTCATGCACTGCCTCCGTGCCTCCGCCCCGCGGCGGGTCGTGTTGCGTGAGCGAAACTATACCGACGGGCGCGACGGCGCCAAGAGGGAACTTGAATGCCGTTCGCGGTGAGAAAATACGGAAAATCCGGCCCGATCGGCGCGACGGCGGCGGACGAACCACTTGCGCCTCAAGGCCCGCCGCCCGCTTCGCCGATACCGCCCGGGGAATCATCACGACCTCGCACCCGGCGCGGGAAAGGTGGCGACGTGGACTGGTCGCACTTCGGGTTGGCACGCCGCCCGTTCCGCCCGGCGGCCGACCCGTCCGCCTACTTCCCGGCCCCCGGCCACGAGGCCGCCGCCGCCGACCTCGACGCCGCGTTCGCCCGCCGCGAGCCGTTCATCCTGCTGGACGGCGAGGCCGGCACGGGCAAGACCCTGGTCGCGCGGCGCTGGCTCGGCCGGCTCCCGACCGCGGTCCCGCGGGCCGTCCTCCCGACCGTCCACGCTGCGCGCCCGGCCGACCTCCTCCAGGCCGTGCTGTTCGACCTGAGTCAGCCGTACCAGGGGCTGACCGAGCAGGAGCTCCGCCTCGCCGTCACCGCCCAGCTGCTCGCCGCGGCCGAGGGCGGGCTGCCGACCGTCCTCCTGATCGACGAGGCCCAGCACCTGACGGCCGCGGCCCTGGAGGAGTTGCGCCTCCTCGCCAACCTGGACACGCCGGCCGGGGCCGCCGCGGTGGCCGTGCTGGTGGCCCAGCCGACGCTGCGCGACGCGCTGGCCCGCCCGGCCTACGCGCCGCTCGCCCAGCGGGTCGCCGCCCGGCCCCGGGTCGAGCCGCTGACCCGCGACCAGTCCGTGGCGTACCTCGAACGCCAGATCGAGGCGGCGGGCGGGGACGCGGCCGACGTGTTCGACGCCGAGGCGCTGGACGTGCTGGCCCGGGCCTGCGGCGGGGTGCCGCGAGTGCTGAACCAGGCGGCCGGGGCGGCCGGGGATCTGGCCGCCGCGGCGGGGGCGGACGCGGTGGACGCCGAGGCGGTGCTGGAGGCGCTGGCCCGGCTCGGGGTGGGGGTGCCGGACGAACCGGCGGAACCACCCCGCCCGGCACGCGGGAAGGCGGAAACCCCGCGCCCGGCGTCGGCGGCGGGTGATGTGGCGGCGGGCCGCGGGACGAAGCAGAAGGCGGCACGGAAGCGGTCGGCCTGACGGCGAGGGGGAGCCGGGGTCGGACCGAGCCGCACGGGGGCAGGGAATGAGTCGGATGTACAGTGCGTGGAGCGGGGGACCGTCGTCCCGGGTGCCGGGCGACGGGGCCGGGGTGCCGTCTGTGCCGTGGGGTCCGCCGCGCCCGGAGGCCATCGCCCCGCCCGCCGACGGCTTCGTCATCTCCACCGACGACACCCCCTACGTCGAAGTCGGCGACCCGGCCGGGGCGGTCTTCTCCCCGGGGCCGGCGGTCGTCAAGTTCCCGCCCCTGCCCGCCGTCGCGGCCCGGACCGCGCCGGCGGCCGCCCCCAGGCCGGCCCCCGCGCCCCAACCCCAGCAGCCGGCGGAGGCCCGCACGTTCCCCCGGCTGGCCGCGTCCCCGTCGTACCTGTCGGTGTCGTTCCACGACCTGTCCGGCCGGGTCCGCACCCCCGACCAGGCCGACGGCCCCGACCCCGCCCTCGTGGCCTTCCACCTCCCCGACCATCCCGTCAGCGGCGAGTACCGCGTGCTGCGTGACGAGGTGCGGGCGCAGTTCGCGGACCACGGCCCGCGGGTGCTGTTCTTCACCTCCGCGGCCGGGGAGTCGGGGACGACCACGGTCGCGCTCAACCTGGCGGTCACGCTGGCGCGGGAGACGGCCGGGCGGGTGCTGGTGGTGGACGCGAACGTCACCCGCCCGGGGGTGTCGCGGATGATGGGGCTGAAGTCGGCCCCGGGGCTGGTCGAGGTGCTGGGGCACGAGGTTCCGCTGGCGTGGGCGGCCCAGCCGTCGGCGCTCCCGAACCTTCAGATCCTGGCTGCCGGCGGGAACCCGGCGTCGCCGCCGGGCGGGCTGGCCGACGACCTGCCGCGACTCGCCGAGCAGCTCCGGCAGTGGTACGACTGGGTGCTGATCGACGCCGGGGTGTGGGGCGTGCTCCCGGACCGCGACGCCGCCTGCCCGGCGGCCGACGCGGTGTATCTGGTGGCCCGCGAGTCCGCCGCGGACCGGTCCGAGTTCGCCGGCCTGCGGGGCTGGGTGAAGGAGCTCGGCGGCCTGCTCCGCGGCTACGTCGCCACCCGGGCCTGACCCCGGGCTGCTCGTCCGAAAACACGATCACCCCGCGGCGGACGCGGGGCGATCTCACTTTACGGCCCCGCCACTCCTACCCCCGAACGGTCCGTAGGAACGCGGCCAGCTGACCGGCTTCGTTGTCGCGCATGTACGACGAGGTGTCCCACCCGGCCGTGTCGCGGGCGACCCCGGCTCGGTGGTCGCGGACGGCCTGGGCGAGCCAGCTGGCGATGCCGTCCACGTCGGCCGGCACGAGCCGGCCGGTGCCCGGGTGGCCGTCGAGCCGTTCCCACATCTCACCCCGCGGTGCGACCGCCAGCATCGGCCGGGCCGCTGCCATGTACTCGAACAGCTTCGCCGGCTCCACCCGGCCCGTCCTGGGTAGGTCGCTCAGCAGCAGGAGGAGAGCCTGACTCCCCTGCATGAGGCGGACCGCCGCGGAGTGGTCGAGGTAGGGGTGTTCGACGACCCGACAAGGTGGCGGCCCGGCGGAGGAAGCCGGCGACGACCTTGCGGAGGCCGCCACGGACGCCTCCAGTCCGTACCCCGGCTCCCACGACCGCGTCCGCCGCACCACCATCTCCGGCGGGATGTCGTGCAGCAGGCTGTCGTCGTAGAGCGGGACGGACCGGTTGGCGACCGTCAGGACCGACACGTCTCAGCCGTGGCGCGGCAGGTACTCGACGAATTTGGTAACTCGCTGAACCCCGGCGCCGCCGAGGGGGGGAACGGGTAGGTGACCAGGAGGACGCGGCGGCGGGCGGGGTCTGGAACCGGGGTGGTCATGCCGTCCACTCCGGCACCGTGCTGAACCCCAGGCCGCGGCACCGGGCCTCGCCGACCAGGTCGGGAAGGATCTCCAGGGCGTGGGGGCAGACGTCGTGGAGGAGGATGAGGTCGCCCGCCGCCGGGGGCCGCTCCCGGAACCACGCCCGCACCTCGGCCGCGGCGGCCTTGGCGTAGTCCTTCGGGTCGGTGCTCCACAGGACGGTGGTCGTGCCGGCCCGCCACAGCCGCCACAGGTCGCCGGCCGTCACCTTCCCGCGGGGCGGCCGGTAGAGGCTCGGCGGCCGGCCCAGGACGCGCGCGACGGCGTCCGCCCCCCCGGCGACCTCGGCCGCCGCGGCGCGGGCCGTGAGAGCCTCCCGGGCGGGGTGGGAGTACGAGTGGTTCCCGACCGCGTGCCCCTCGGCAGCCATCCGCCGGACCAGTTCCGGGTGCTTCTCGACCTCCTGCCCGATGACGAAGAAGGTGGCGCGCACGCCGAGCCGGGCGAGCAGGTCCAGGAGCGGGGGCGTCAGGTCCGGGTGGGGGCCGTCGTCGAACGTCAGGCACACGGCCCGGGACCGCGCCGGGCCGTGCGTGAGGTAGACCCGGCGGGGTAGCACCGCGGCCAGCCCCCGGCGGAGGGTCTGACGGACCAGCGAAACCGGACGTAAGCTCATGCTTCCCTTCGCGCCCGGTGGGCAAGCCTGCGCGGGTGAGTGGTTTGGTGTAGTCCCGGCCCCCGCCGGTGTCAGGTGGGGGTTGGCGTCTCGTCGGGGCGGTAGCGCGTCGCCTCGGCCGCCGCGGGCGCCCCCCAGGCCGCCTCGAAGACCGCGGCCAGATCCCGGGCGACGTCCGCCTGCGTGCGCCCGGCCCGGCCCGCGCCGGGCGGCGGCGGGTTGGCGATGGTGGCGGCGATCGCGTCGGCCAGCCCGTCGGGGTCGCCCGGCGGGGCCAGCCGACCCGCCCCCAGGTGGGCGACCTCGGGCACGCCACCGACCCGGCTGGCCACGAACGGCGTCCCGCACGCCGACGCCTCCAGGAGGACGTTCGGCACCCCCTCGGACCGGCTCGGCAGCGCCAGGAGCGACGCGGCCCGGAACCAGACCGGCAGCCGGTCGTGGGCGATGACCCCGTGGAACCGGACCCGGTCGCCGACGCCGCGGTCGGCCGCCTGGCGCTCAAGGGTCGGCCGCAGCGGCCCCTTCCCGACCACGTGCAGGTCGAAGCCGACGCCCCGGCCGGCGAGCCGGGCACAGGCGTCGATGAGGACGTCCGGCCCCTTCACCGGGAGGAGGTTGCCGACGTACAGGACCGCCGGCCGGTCGGGGTCGAGCCCGAGCTGGCGGCGGGCCTCGGCGCGGTCGCCGGGGCGGAAGACGGAGGCGTCCACCCCGTTGTAGACGAGGTGGACCCGGGCCGGGTCGGCCCCGAGTTCGCCGACCTTCCGCGCCAGATCCCTGCTGACCGCCACCACCCGGTCGGCCCCGCGCAGAGTCTCCACCGTGCCGCGGCGGCGGGCGGGGAACTCGTCGAGCTGGAGCACGTCCGACCCGTGGACCTTGAGTACCACCGGGAGCCCGGCCCGGCGGGCGAGCCGGACGGCCGCCCAGCCGTCGGGGTAGGCCCAAGTGGCGAAGACCACGTCGGGCTTAAACGCGGCCACCGCCCGCCGGAACGCCCCCCGGACGGACCACTCGAAGAAGTGCCCGTATGACCCGCGCAGCACCCGGGGCAGGAACAGCACTCGCGGGTATGCGACTGGCACCCCGTCCCACTCCATCCGCCGGCCGCGGGGCAGGGCCGGGCTGCCGGTCCGGCGGGCGGCGAGTTCCTCCGTCCAGGCGATCGGGGCGATCACCGCGACGGCGTGGTCGCGGGCGAGCGCCTTCACCTGCTCGCGGTTGAAGGTCGCCCGCTGCGGCTGGAACGGGTTCGGGTACAGGTTCGTGACCGTCAGGATGCGCATGGGGGCTGTCGCCTCGGGGCGGGCGGGGGTGTCAGGCCGCCGTCTCGGCCGGCGCGGGGGCCGGGGCCGTCCGGACCACCACGCGTAGCTTGCCCGCCGCGGTCAGCGGGATGTCCGGGACCGGGCGTCACGTCGATCCGCACGGCCGGCCCGAACGCCTTGAACTCCCCGTCGAGCTGGACCCGGCTGACCTCGTCCTAGCCCGGCCGGAGGACGAGCCGGACCTCCACCCGGTCCAGGGCTTCCTGGACCACCTGGAACCGTTCCACGGCCGGGAGTCCTTGATGAGGTGCGGGAAGAACTCGCCGGGCGCCGGCCGGCCGGCCGGGATGTCGATCAGGTCCAGCTGGCGGCCGACCACCGCACGCAGCTTGCCCGCCAGTAGCGGAACACACTCCGCCCCTTCACCCGCCCCTCGAAGGCCGGGAGGAGGACGTGGCGGTAGACCTGGATAACCAGCATGGCCGGCCTCGCGGGTCACCCGTCACCATGCCGGGGGCGACGGCGGGCGGGGAAGGTCGTTGCGCGTCGTGTAGATCAGCTGATACGAGTCTATCATCGACGATATATTGAAAACCTCGTCCACCCGCTCCCGGCCGGCCGCCCCCATCGTCCGGCGGCGGGCCGGGTCGCGCCAGAGGTCGAGCAGGGCCGCGGCCAGGGCCGCGGGGTCGCCCGCGGGGACCAGCAGACCGGTCCGCCCGTCGGCCACGACCTCGGGGTTCCCGCCGACGCGGGTGGCGACCACCGGCAGCCCGCTCGCCATCGCCTCAAGGATCGCCAGCGACACCCCCTCGGTGAGCGAGGACAGGGCGAAGAGGCTCGCCCGGCCCAGGAGGGCGGGGATGTCCTGAACCTGGCCGAGCAGCCGGACGGCCGGGTCCGGCCCCTGGTCGGCCGCCAGCTGACGGAGGTCCGGGGCGCACGCCCCGTCGCCGGCGAGTTCCAGCCGGAAGGTCGGATCCTGCCGGGCCGCCAGTGCCGCCGCCCGGACCAGGGTCTCGAAGTCCTTCTCCGGGCTCAGCCGGCCGACCGCCACCACCGGGCCGGGACGGCCCGGCGGGAACCCGCGGAACCGCCCCGGGTCGATCCCGTTCCACAACGTCCGGACGCGCCGCGGCGACACGCCCTCCGCCCGCACGACCCCGGCGCTGTGGCGGGAGACGCAGACCACGCGGTCCGCCGCGCGGGCTGCGACGCGGAAGGCCATCAGCTGGCGGCGCGTGGTGGCGAGCCGCTGCCCGTGGCAGGTGTGGACCACCCGCCGGACGCCGGCGAGCCGGGCGGTGGGGGCCGCGTACAGCAGCGCCCGGGTGTTGTGGGTGTGGACGACGTCCGCCCGCAGCCGGCGGAACGCCCGGGCGAGCGGGACGACCAGCCAGGGGTTCAGCCCGGGCGGGGCTCCCAGGGTGGCGACCGGCCAGCCCAGAGCCTCGATCTCCGCCGCCGCCGCGCCCAGCTTTCCCAGCGTGATGAAGTGGAGGTCGAACCGGCTGCGGTCGGCGTGCCGCGCGAACTCGACCAGCAACTTCTCCATCCCCCCCATGTCGAGCTGGCCGGCCACGTGGACGACGGTCACCTTGCCCCTGCTGGCCATTCGTGCCCCTGTGCGAGAAGGAACCGCGGCGCCCGTCAGTCGGCCGGGGACCAGTACAGGTCGGCCAGCAGCGGCCGGTGGTCGGAGCCGACGTCCGGCCCCACCCGGGCCGCCCGGCACGCCCACGGGGGCGAGTAGAGCACGTGGTCGATCCGCACCCCGAACCAGCGGGTGTACTTGGTGTACCCCCAGCCGGTGCCGGCGGCCGAGAAGGCGTTGGCGAAGCCGCCCCAGTCGCGCGCGTAGATCGCGCTGTCGGCCGGCATGTTGAAGTCGCCGCCCAGGACCGTCATCTCGTCCGCCGCGCCGGCCCACACGGCCGCCGCCGCCGAGGCCCGGCCCCGGGCGGCGATCCCCTCCCGGAGCGGGCCGAACGTGGTCGGGCTGTGCCGGACCGTCTCCAGCCCGTCGCGGGGGGTCGGCAGGTGGAGGTTCACGACCGCGAGCTCCCCCGCCGGGGTCTGGACTGCGAACCGCCCGCACGCCCCCGCCGCCCCCAGCTGGTCCGGCCCGAAGGCCGAGAGGAGGCGGACCGGGAACCGCGAGGCGACGGCCACGCTGTTCCCGGCCGACGCGGAGTGCCACCCCTCCGGGAGCCAGGGGAGGTCGCCGGACGGGGACACCTCCTGCACGAGCACGACGTCGGGCCGGGCCTCGGCGAGGAGGCGGGCGAACCGGGCCGCGTCCAGCGCCGGCCCGTCCGTGTTGCAGGTGAGCACCCGCAGCCGGGCGGCCTCGTCTGCCGGCCCGCCGGCCGACAGTGCCAGCGTGCCGCCGGTGACCGGCCCGGCGACGACGGCCGCGGCCGCGAGGAGCAGCCCGCCGGCGAGGCGTGAGCGCGTCCCGGCGGCGAGCGGGACCAGGGCCGCGAGGGCGGCGGCGAACACCCAGCGCGGGCCGAACAGCACGACCGTCGCCCACGGGACGACGTCCCCGCCGAGCCGAAGGGCGGCCCAGAGCATGAGGACCACGGCCAGGTACGCGGCCGACGCCCGCACGGCCCAGCGGCGCAGCTCCTCGCGGCGGGACCGCGGGGGCGTGGACGGCGGCCCGGCGGGCGTGGCGCGGGCCGTCATCCGCACGCCTCCTGGAGGGCGGCCTCGCGCGCCGGGTCGTCGGGCGTCAGGTGCTTGACGACGCGGGCCGGGCAGCCGGCGACGACCACGTCCGGCGGGACGTCCTTGACCACGACGGCGCCCGCCGCCACGACCGACCGCGCGCCGACGGTGACCCCCTTCAGGATCATGGCGTTCGCCCCGACCCACACGTCGTCCTCGATCACCACCGGGGCGACCCCCTCGGGCGGGGTCGGCTCGCCGGCCCGGCGGCGCGCCGCGTCGAGCGGGTGGCCGTCCATGTCGAACACGCGCACCCCGCCGGCCAACAGGCAGTCGCGGCCGATCCGCACCGACCGGCCGATGTTGAACCCGCAGGCGTGGCCGATGAACGTCCCGTCCCCGACCACCAGCTCCGGCCGGAAGCCGGTGCGGCCGCTGAAGCCGATGTTCGGCTTGCCGGACAGCCGGACGTTGGCGCCCAGCACGATCCGGCCGGCCCCGCCGAGGTAGGGGAGTTCCTCCATCCGGAAGCCCGGGCCGACGCTCTCGCACTGGCTGCGGAACAGCGGCTCGTTCCAGCAGAACCGCCGGGCCCAGATGAGCCCCTCGCGGGTGCCGACGTGCAGCCGGTAGAGCCACCGGAAGGCGGGCCGGGTCAGCCCGTTGACCGGGACGTGGAAGCTGAGGACGGCCCGGGCGGCGCGCTTGAGGCGGCCCCAGACCGGCCCTTCGCCGCGGCGGAGTTTCACCACCCAACTCATCGCGCACCGGGGTCAGGGGGCGGCCCGGCGGGGGCGGGGCGACCGGCGCGGGGGCGGGCCACCGCGGCCCCCAGGGCGCGGAGCAGGAGTCGGGCCCGGGCCAGGCGGTAGCGGACGTCGGGCGGCCACATCGGCACGGGGTACGTCCCGAGCGAGCGGAGCATCAGGCCGACCGCGCGGGCCGGCCGGCCGCCGGCGTAGTGGAGGTAGGCGGTGGTGTACTGGACGTGGGCCCGGCACTTGCGCCGGAACCACGGCCGGCCGGCCCAGACCCCCGCCTCGCCGAGCTTCTGGTGGATTCGGACCAACCCGTTGTACATCGTCTCGGCCTGCTTGCCCAGGCTCGCCGGCACGTCCCGGTAGCCGGTCAGGGGCTGTTGCAGCACCCCCACCCCGGCCACCCGGCTGCACCGGAGCCAGAGGTCGTAGTCCTCCGGGCCGAACAGCTCCCGGTCGAACTCGCCGGCCCGCTCCAGCACGTCCCGGCGGACCAGGACCGACGAGGTGGTGACCGGGTTGACCGGCAGCATCCCCTCGGTGCGGTACGTGGCGACGGCCGGCGGGGCGGCGCCGAGTTCGGGGGACGGCCCGGGCCAGGCGAAGACCTGGGTGGCCAGGAGGCCGAGCGCGGGGTCGGCGGCCAGTGCCACAGCCTGGCGGGCGAGTTTCTCCGGGTGCCACACGTCGTCCGCGTCGAGGAACGCGACCGCGTCCCCGGTGGCGGCCCGGAGGCCGGTGTTGCGGGCGGCGGCGACCCGGGCGTTGGCCTGGCGGAGGTAGTGGATGCGGCCGCCGAACCGGGCCAGCCGGTCGGCGGTGTCGTCGGTCGAGCCGTCGTCGACGACGATCACCTCGTGCGGCGGGGCCGTCTGGCCCAGCGCACTCTCGACTGCCTCGACCACGAGCGGGCCGCTGTTGTAGGTCGGGATGACGACACTGACGCGCATGGGCGGGGTCACGCGAGGGCGGGGGCGGGGCGGCGGGCGGTCACCTGCTGGTAGTACGCCAGAATCCGGTCGACCACGGCGTCGCGGGAGAAGTTCGCCAGGCAGTGGGCCCGGGCCTCCCGTCCCATCGCGGCGCGGCGGCCCTGGTCGGCGAGCAGGTCGCCCAGGGCGGCGGCCAGCGCCCCCGGGGCGGCCATGTCCACCCGGACGCCGCCGGGGCCGGTCATCCACTCGACGACCGGGTGGCGGTTGACCGCGCACGGCAGGCCGGACGCGGTCGCCTCGATCAGGGCGATCGGCATCATCTCGAACAGGCTGCACAGCGTGAACACGTCGGCGGCGCGGTACAGCTCCGGCATCCGCGGGCGGGGGAAGCGGACCAGGAAGCGGACCCGGTCGCCCAGGAGCCGCGTTCCCTCGGCGACGAGGGCGTCCGTCTCGGCCTCCCAGCCGCCGGCGACGACGAGCCACACGGGCAGGTCCGGGGTGGCCTGGCGGAGGCGGGCGAACTCGGCGATCAGGTGGTCGATCCGCTTGTGGTGCCGCTTGATGGCGGCGGCGGTGAGGACGACGAGCCCGTCGGCCGGGATGCCGAGTTCGGCCCGGAGGGCGTCCGACCGGCCGGGGGCGAAGCGGTCGGTGTCGATAAAGTTCGGGATGGCGGTCCAGGCCGGCCGCCAGGCGCCGGCGTCGCGGACCTGCTCCAGGTGCCACGGGGCGAGGTGCTGGAGGTACTCGATCCCGCGGAGGAAGGGGACGGGCTCCTCGGTCCCGTGGGCCAGGATCGTCCGGGTGCGGACCAGCCCGCAGCGCCGCGCCCGCTGGACGATCGCGGCCACGCGCGGATCCTGGACGTGGAGGATGTCGGCGCGGCGGCGGCGCAGGTACGGCAGGAGCCGGAGAGCGAACGTGGTCTGCTCGATGTCGTAGGGGGAGCCGAGCCCGACCCGCCAGGAGGCGCGGCGGGGGAGGGCGCGGAGCAGCCGCTTGGTCCAGGGAGCCTCGCGGCGCAGGCAGGGCACGACCCGCTCGTAGGGGCGGGTGGCCGTGCCGGCGCCCTTGCACAGGGTCACGTCTTCGCCGCGGGTGGCGAGGGCAGCGGCCAGGTCGTCGGCCCACGCCTCGATCCCGCGGGCGACGTGCCCCAGCCCGCTGGAGGCGATCACGATTCGCGGCCGCGTCGGCACTCGATCACCCTCCTCAGGCGGTTTCCACGGTCACCGGTTCGGCGGGCCGGCCGCCGCTCACGCCACCCGCTCCCTGCTCGTCCCGTGCCGCCGCCCGGTTCCCCGACGACCGGCCGCCGAGCCGTCCGTCCAGCCACCGCCGCACCCGGTCGGTCTGCCGCTCCGTGACCAGCGAGAGGAGGTAGGCGTAGGCCGCCACGCCGGCGACGATCAGAAGCAGCTTGGCCCATGCCGCGGGGGTCGGTGCCCAGGCCGTCTCGTAGGTCAGGCAGGCGCGTAGGAAGACCAGTGGGGGCAGGTGGACCAGGTAGAGGGTGTAGGAGAAGTCCGCGAGCCCCGCCGACACCCGCCGGGCGGCCGGGTACGCGGTCGGCCGGCGGTCGTGCTTGAGCACGTAGAGGAGCAGCGCGAACGACACCCCGAGCAGCGCGTCGGCGACGGCCATCCACTCCCGCCCCAGTCGCACGGTGGCGAGGGCGGCCAAGACGCCGACCGTGGTCACCACCGCGGCGGCACGGCGCGGCCACAGCCGGCTGAGCAGCGACCACTCAGGGGCGGCCCAGACCGCGCACCCCAACAGCCAGATCAGGAAGTAGAGGGCGATGCCCCGGCCGACGAACACCAGAAGAGCTGTCGCGGCCGCCACGTACACGGCGCGGAGCCAGGTCGCCTGTCCCGGGCGGATCAGCCCGACCCACAAGAGTGGGAACAGCACGTAGTACCAGAACTCGTTCGCCAAGCTCCATAGGGGCGTGTTCGAGCCGAGCGACGGGACCAGGATCGTGTGGACGAAGACCGCGTTCCCGGCGGTCGTCGCCACGCTCGTGTTGTCCCGGATCGTCTGGCTCGTCACCACCGCCACGGCAGTGTCATCGTTCGGGGTCTGGCCGGCGACTCGGGCCGACTCGGCGGCGTCCCACGCCAGTGTGAGGAGCAGCGCGGGGATGAGTACGACGTACAGCCGGGTCGCCCGCTGGGTGGCGTAGCGTCGCCACGACCAGCGGCCCTCGCGCGTCGCGCGGACCACGCTCCCCCCCACGAGGAAGCCGCTCAGCACGAAGAACACCATCACGGCCGCGTGCCCGTACCCGGACAGGACGTACAGCCCCCGGGTGGGGAGGGACGCCGGTTGGCCGGGGGTCAGACTGGCGAGGAACAGAACCCGGGCGTGTGAAAACAGGACGGCCGCGGCCGCCAGCCAGCGGAACGTGTCGAGCCAGCCGGAAAACGCCCGGTCGCGCTCGGTCGGCGGGAGCGAACTCGGCGCGGCCATCGGCCACCCTCACGGTCGGATCGAACGGCCTGGGGTCATCTGTCTGGGTCGGTGGGGCGTTATGCCCCGGCGGTCACGCCCGCGGCGACACGGGTGCGGCGGCCCGGCCCCGCCGCACGCAGGGCGTCCCGGTACACCTGGATGGTCCGGCGGACCATGTCCCGCTCGTGGAAGTGCCGGACCACCCGCTCCCGGCCGGCCACGCCCATCCGGGCGCGGAGGTCGGCGTCCCGGAGTAGCGTCCGGAGTGCGGCGGCGAACTGACCCGGTTCGCGCGGCGGGACGACCAGCCCGGTCTCCCCCGGGACGATCACCTCGGGCACCCCACCCACGGCGGCCCCGACCGCGGGGAGTTCGGTCGCCATCGCCTCCAACAGGGCGTAGGGCAGAGCCTCGCACCGCGACGGCATGGCGAACACGTCCAGCGCGTCCAGCGCCAGCTGGACGTCGGACTGGAACCCCAGGAAGCGGACCTGTTCCGACACGCCGAGCCGAGCCGCCTCGGCTTCGAGGTGTTCCCGCAGGGGGCCGGTGCCGGCGACGGCCACGCACAGCCCCGGGAACTCCGCCCTCAGTTGGGCCGCCGCGGCGATCAGGTACTCGAACCCCTTGGCCTCGTCGAGCCGCCCCACCCCGCCGACGATCAGGCCGTCTGCCGGCAGCCCCAGGCGCTGACGGGCGTCTGCCCGGGAGTAGCGGCGGACGAAGCGGTCCGGGTCGATCCCGTTGTGGATGGTGACCACCCGGCCGGCCGGCAGGTGGGTGCGGCGGACCCAGTCGCGGCCGGTTTCCTCGCTGACCGCGATGGCGACGTCGAGGCAGCGGTTGCTCACGTGTTCGAGGAGCCGGTGCGCCGGGCCGGACCGCGTGCTGTGTAGGTCGTAGGTCGAGTCCACGTGGAAGGTGCCGATCACCCGGCGCACCCCGGCCAGCCGGGCGGCCACCGGCGATTCCTCGCAGCCGGTGTTCTGCGTGTGGAATAGATCCAGCCGGGAGGCGCGGATGAGCCGGGCGAGCTGGCCGGAGGTCTTCGTGAACCCGGCCCACAGGCGGACCCCCTTCGGCAGGAGCCGCTTCCGGCCCGCCGGCCGGCCCGGGGCGGAACTAGGGCCGGTCGGGGTCGAGGTCACAGGAACGGAGGCGGCCGCCCCGGCCGACGCCTTGGGGAGCGGAACGGCCTGCACCCAGGGCTGGGGCTGGTACTCGGTCAGGTCGCTGAAGACCGTCACGTCGAACTCGGCGGGGTCGAGGCCGGCGAGGACTGAGTGGGCGTAGCGCCACGGCCCGCCGGTCCCGTTCCCGGGGCAGTAGACCCCCAGCCGAGGCCGCTCCGCCGACTTCACGTGACTCCTCCGGTTCGGCGCCCGCGGTCAGCGGACCCGTTGACCCTGGGGCCGGTACGCGACCACCGTGTTCGGGAACAGGTCGTCCTCGATGGTGAGCCCGGCGGCCCCGGCCACCTCGTCGAAGCCCGACTCGCGCCGGCTGTCGCCGTGGAACTCCACCGCGATCGTGTTCACCCGCGCGAGCCACTCGGTCGGGCCGCGGAAGAGGGGCGTCTCGGCCCCCTCGATGTCGATCTTGAGAATGTCGATGCGGGGGAAGCCGCCCGTCCGCATCAGGGTGTCCACCGTGTACGCCGGGGTCGGCTGCCGCATGGCGCCGGCCGTCCCGGCTGTCACCTGCACGGCGTCGAAGCCGGTCCCGTCCGGCGGCGGGTTGAGGTCGAGGGTCGTGTCCTCCCGCCAGACGGCCCCGGGGACGACCTGGCAGCGGCCGGCCCGCACCAGCGGTGCGAGGTTCAGCGCCAGCAACTCCTGGTTCTCCGGCAGCGGCTCGACCGTCAGAATCCGGCAGGTCGGGAAGGCCGAGGCCAGGTACAGGCTGGTCAGCCCGATGTTCCCGCCCAGGTCGAGGACGTACTCACACGCCCCCGCCCGCTCGACCACCGTCCGGTAGATCTGCTTGAGCACGACCTCCTTGAAGGTGTTGATGTCGCTCCCCGGCTCCCGGAGCCAGATGTCGGCGCGGAACGGGTGCTTGACCCGCACCGGCACGCGGGCCGGCTGGAGCCCGGGCCGCTCCTCGCGCATCACCATCCCGCGCAGCCGCAGCGCCGAGGTGAGGCTGACGTGTCGCGTCATCCGGGCGACGAAGCTGACCGACCAGGGCATGCGCAGGACCATGAGCCGTCTCGTGGCGGGAGCGGGTCAGGCGGCCGCCCGGAGTGTCCGCCGCAGCCTGGCGGCCGCCAGGCCGCACACCGCCGGGAGGAGGGTCCGGAAGGCCCGCCGCTTGTAGGAGTTGTATGCCAGGTCGTACAACTCCTTGTCGAGCCGCTGCCGGATCACTGCCCGCCGGGCCGGGTCGCGGGTGTCGCGGAGCATCTGTCGGAAGATCTGGACCAGTTCCCGGCTCTCCAGCAGCCGGTTCGACGACATGCTCCCGGGCCACGTCCGCACCCGCATGAGCGGGCGGTTCAGTACGCGGACGCGGAACGCGGTCCGTGTCAGCAGCCGCCAGATGAAGTCGCAGTCGCAGGCGTGCCGGAGCGTGAGGTTGGGCCCCCCCAGTTCCGCCCAGGCCGCCCGGGCCACCATCCCCTTGAACGGCAGCACGAAGGCCGCCGACACCATCCCGAGCGCCTCGTCGGGGTCGAGCAGAACCCCTACGGGCGACGGGTCGGCCAGCACCCGCCCGAGCAGGTTCGCCCGGCCGGCGAAGAACGACGGGCTGACGACGCGGTTCGTCCCGTCCTCGAAGGTCAGGAAGTCGGACGTGGCCAGCCCGACGGCCGCCCCGGGGTCGGCGGCGAACATGGCCATGTAGGTGGCGAAGGCGTCCGGGGCGAACTCGTCGTCGGCGTCGAGGACGCAGACGTAGTCCCCCCGCGTCCGCCCGAACGCCCGGCTGGCCGGGCCGTAGGGGCCGCCGGTGTTCCGCTCCATCGAGAAGAGGGTGACCGGGACCGGGGCCGTGCGGGCGAACTCGGCCACCACCTCGCGGGTGTTGTCGGTGGAGGCGTCGTCGGCCACCACCACCTCGACCGGCGGGTGGGTCTGGGCGCACACCGAGGTCAGGGCGTCGCGGATGAACCGGGCGCCGTTGTACACCGGGATGATGACCGAGATGGTGCTGGGCATGGGGTCGCGTGGCCGGGTCGGGCGGTTGGGGTGGCGGTCGCGTGCGGGGGCGTGTGTCGTCTCGGTTCCGGGCGGCGACGGCCGGTCAGACCGTACCGCCCGGCCATCCGCCGTCCCCCGGCGAGTGGGTCCAGTCCGCGTAGAGCATGATGGTTCCCAGGCTGGCGATCGGGACCGCTCCGGTTCCGTAGACGTCGGTGGCCTCGACCTCGAACGTCACGGCGGCCTCGACCACGTCCACGTCGGTGGCCCCGTCGCCGAGCCACACGTCAACGGTGTACAACCCTTGCAGCAGCGGCAGGCGGTTCAGCCGGCACGTCAGCACGCCCTTGGTGTGCCCGGTCCCCTCGGCGACGAACCCGGTCATGCGGGTGTTGACCCCGCCGACGGTCCCCTGGACGGCGTGGTTGATGACCACCCCCAGCACGGGCGACTGGATCGGGTGGAAGGCGGACGCGTCGTACCCCACAGTGATTTCGGCGTCGCCGCCCAGGGCGAGGACGGTCGGGGCCGCCGAGCCGGGGGCGTTGAACCGGGCCCAGCGGATCAGCGGGTGGGCCCACGCCGGTCGCGGGCGGTTGCTCAGGTCGGCGTCCGCCGCGGACCCCGCCCGGGACACGGCCAGGTAGCGGGGCACGACCTCGTCGGCCGTCCCCACCGCGGTCACCCGCCCGGACTCCAGCAGCACCGCCTTCGAGCAGAGGTTGGTCACCGCCGCCATGTTGTGGCTGACCAGCATTACCGTCCGGCCCGACCGCGACACCTGCCCGATCTTCCCCATGCACTTCTTCTGGAAGGCGGCGTCGCCGACGGCGAGAACCTCGTCCACGATCAGGATCTCGGGTTCCAGGTGGGCGGCCACGGCGAACGCCAGCCGGACGTACATGCCGCTGCTGTACCGCTTCACCGGCGTGTCCAGGAACTTCTCCACCTCCGCGAAGGCCACGATCTCGTCGAACTTCTGGTCGATCTCCGACCGGCTCATCCCGAGGATGCTGCCGTTGAGGTAGATGTTCTCGCGGCCGCTCAACTCCGGGTGGAACCCCGTCCCGACCTCCAGCAGGCTCCCGACCCGGCCGTTGATCTCCACCCGCCCGGTCGTCGGTTTGGTGATCCGGCTGAGGATCTTCAGGAGCGTACTCTTGCCCGCCCCGTTCCGCCCGACGACCCCGACCACCTCACCGGGGTGTACCTCGAAACCCACGTCCCGCAGCGCCCAGAACTCCTCCCACGCGGGCGCGGGGGCGCCCCCGCGCCGGCGGAACGGGGCGGCCGCCGCCCCGACCAGGCTCTCGCGGAGGGTCTGGTACTTCTCCCGCTGGCCGCCGCGGGCCAGCCGGTAGCACTTCCCCAGCCCCTCAGCGCGGATCGCCGCCGGCATGAGCCCATTCCCCCTTCGCTGAACGCGCCCCGAATCGGGTTGCCCCGGGTTATCGTATCTTAGCTCGCCGGGCCGGTGTCAGATCATGTCCGCGAAGCGGTCTTCGACCCGGCGGAAGTAGTAGCACCCGGCCAGGAAGAACACCACGCCGGCGGCGGCCGCGACGCCCAGTCCCGCCCAGGGGGCCGGCCCGCCGAGCAGCCCCGCCCGGAACGTCTCGACCAGGCTGTTCATCGGGTTCACCGCGATCAGCCAGCTGACCGTCCGCCCTTCCGCCCCCGTTGGATGCATGTAGATCAACGGGGTTGCAAACATTCCGAGCTGAATGAAGAAGGGCACCACGTAGCGGAAGTCGCGGTAGGCCACGTTGAGGGCCGCCAGGAGCGTCCCCAGCCCGGCCGCGGTGAGGGCGATGAGTCCGACGGCAACCGGCACCAGGAGCAGCCCCCACCCGGGGGCGATCGGGGCGCCGGCGGCGGCGTAGCCGGCCAGGACGACGACGAGCAGGCTGCTGGCGACCAGGAAGTCCACCCCCGCGGCCAGTACCGTGGCGAACGGCACCGCCAGCCGGGGGAAGTAGATCTTCGTGATCAGCCGTTCGGACCCGACCACGCTGTTGGCGGCGTTGGTCAGGGCGGTCGAGAAGAAGAACCAGGGGAGGATGCCGGTCAGGAAGAACACCGGCTGCGGGAGGCCGCCCGTGGACACCCCGGCGAGCCGGCCGAAGAACACCGTGAACACGACCATCATCATGGCCGGCTGGAGCACGGCCCAGGCCGCCCCGAGGGCCGTCTGCTTGTAGCGGACCTTGACGTCCCGCCAGGCCAGGAAGAACAGCAACTCACGATACCGCCACAACTCGCCCCAGTTCACCCACTCCCAGCTGCGGGGCGGCTCGATCACCGTCCGGACCGGCGGCGCGGGCGCGGCGGCCGCGTCAGGCCCGGGCTCGGGGGTTTTGGCGGAAGGGGCTGGCGCCGGGGCGGGGTCCGCAGGGGGCGTCACGGTGGTGATGCTCATGAGCCAAGACTTCCCGCAACCTGGGTGAACAGTTTGAGAGCGACGAACGTCACGAAGCCGAAGACGGCCGTCCGCCAGGCCCACGCCCCCGAGACGCGGTGCCCGGGGGGGACGGGGGCGGCGAGGCTGACGTAGCTGGTGACGACGGCGAGCAGCAGGTACGTGGGGATCACGTAGTTCCGGGAGATCGAGTAGATCCCGAGTACGTAGGCCGCGAACATGGCGATGACGAACGGCCGCGCCCGGATGAGGTCCGGGTCGGACACCCCCCAACTCCCCGGGGCAGTCGCCCGGAGGCGGAGGAAGGACCAGTAGTACGCCCCGGCGAACATCGTGCCCCCGAACAGGCCGAGCTCGACGTAGGCGTGGATGAACGAGTTGTGGGCGACGAGCCCGAACTCGGTCGCGTGCTCGCCGGCGCCGATGCCGGTCAGGAAGAAGCTCGGCCGGCGCAGCAGCTCCGACAGCCCCTCGGCCCACAGCATCACCCGCTCGTTGGCCGTGTCCCCCTTCCCCATGCTCAAGTTCGCCTGACGTCCGCCCACGCCGAGCAGCATCGCCGGGAGGCAGATCATGACCAAGGGCACCGCCCTCTTCCCCCCGTACCGGACGACCAGGTAGGCGGCGACCCCGGCCAGCAGGCCGAGCATCCCGCCCCGGGACTGGGTCAGTGTCAGGGTGTCCAGGAACGGGGCGACTGGGGCCAGCCACAGCCACCTCAGGGCACCCGCCCCCGTGACCGCCCGGTACGCGCAGCAGAGGCACCCGAACACCAACACCAGGCACAGGTCGTTGGGGTCGTTGAAGATCCCGGTGCTGCAGATCCGATTCGAGAACCCCTCTTCGCCGGTTTCGGGGTCGATCATCCGCTGCCGGACCGGCCGCATGTGCTCGATGTCGATGTACTCGTGCCACTGCAGTTGGGCCGCCGCGGTCAGCCCCAGGATCAGCACGACGCACCACCCGAGGAAGCCGCGGAGGCGGGCCTTGGTGTCGAGGACGGAGACGGCCAGGAAGTAGTAGAGGATGACCTTCCCGAACTCGCCGACGTCCTCCTGGGCCGCGTCCAGGTTGCCCCGGGCGGCGTTCGAAAGGGGCACCGCGGCGTACACGCCGAGGACGCACACCCCGATCGGGTTCCGGGCCAGCCGCCCGGCCGAGAGCGTGCGGAGGAGCGCCGGGGCGTTGGCCAGCAGGCACAGCGCCATCACGACCAGGTAGAGGCGCGAGCCCTCCAGCGAGGGCCAGAGCTCCTCCGGCCGGATGAACAGCACGGCGTTGAGCAGGACGAAGAGCGCGTAGCCCATGTCGACCGGTCGGCTCGGGAGGGAAGGTCCGCGGGGTCAGGGCTGGCCGGCCAGGGCGCGCGAGATGTCGGGGAGGAGCCGGGCGGCGAGATCCTCCGCCGGGCGGGGGCTCGTGGCCCCCTGGCGGTCCGCCTCGGTCACCAAGTAAATCTTGTACAGGATCGGCTGAAAGGCAAACTTGTACCGGGCCTGGCGGTGCTCCGGAGCCTCCCAGCCCGAGCCGCCGTTCCACGCCCAGTAGACCCGGATCTGCGTCCGGACGGGTCCCGTTTTGGCAAACGTCGCGGCCCAGATCTGCCCCGCCCCGTCGCCCACCGCCACTTGTTCGGGCGTCGTCGATTGCTCGAACCCCGTCCCCTGGAAGCACACGTCCGGGGTGTGGACGGAGATGGGGCCGGGGGGGCCGGCCACGACCAGCATCCGGACCGCACGCCCCGTCTGGGTGTTCCGGTACTCCCGGGACAGGTGGGCGCGGACGGAGATGCGGTCGAGCTCGTCGGCACTCAGGGGGACGTCCCGCGCCACCCACGGGCCGAGGGCGGGCGAGACGGTGTTCAGCCGGGCCTGCGTCTCCCCGAAGTCCGCTGCGGCCTGCCAGCGGTGGGTGAAGACGCCGTGGGCGACCCCGGACCCCACGAGGAGTAGCAGACAGGCGCCGACGCGGGTGGTGCTCATGGCGGGTGGTTACTCGGGGGGCAGGTGCCGCGGCTCAGCTGACGGCCGCGGGGGCCGGGGCGACCGCCGACGGTTCGGCGCCGTAGCGGGGCCGGTAGTACCCCGCCGGGTAGCCGCCGTTCATGACCACGCCGAGAACCCGGGTGCCGATCAGGGCCAGCTGGGCGAGCGTTTCCTTGACGGCGGAGAGCTCGCTGACGTCCCGCATCACCGACAGGAGCACGCCGTCCACGGCCCGGGCCATCACCAGGGTGTCGGCCACCGGCAGGATCGGGGCCGAGTCGATGATCACGTACTCGTACTGCTCGGCCGCCTGGGTGACGAGCTCGGTCCACCGGCCGGTCGTCAGCCCCTGGTTCCCGGCGGCCGACCACTGGCCGGCCGCGACCGCGGTCAGCTCGGGCACCCCGGTCGGCTGGAGGATCTCGGTGGGCGAGGCGGCGCCCGCCAGGTACTCGCACAGGCCGGCCCGGCCGGGGAGGCCGAGAGCCTGGTGCAGGCGGGGGTGTCGGAGGTCGCCGTCGATTAGCAGGGTCCGGTGGCCGGCCTGGGCCAGGCTCCGGGCCAGGAGCAGGGCGGCGGACGTCTTCCCCTCCCCGCTCAGCGCGCTGCCGACCAGGATGGTGCGGGCGGGGCGGGGGCCGGACACCCCGTACTGGAGGATCGTGCGGGCCGCGCTCACCGCCTCCCTGAGGGCCACCTGCCAGTTGGGGTCGTCGGCCGGGGCCGCCCGGTTGGTCGGGCGGAGCGGGGGCAGGACGCCGATGAGGGGCAGGCCGAGCTCGCCCGGCAGCTGGGTGCTGCTCAGCACCCGGGGGTTGCGGCTCTCCCGCCAGACCAGCACGCCCAGCCCCACCACCCCGATCCCAAGAACCGCCATCCCGGCGAACTTGACCCGCCGGGTTCCCTCGATCCCGGACATCACGTCCACCTCGAGCTTCGTCACCCGGTCCGGAGCCTCGGACTCGAGCTGGAGGGCCAGCAACTCCGACTGGGTGCGGGCGTGCAGGTCGCGGTCCCGCGCGAGCTTGCCCCGCCACCGCTCGATGTCGTAGGAGTTGGCCGACACGCCGGTCCCCCGCAGGCCGAGATCCCGGATGTCCTTCTCGAGGATGCCGCCCAGCTGCTGGTAGAACTGGACCTTGTTCTGGAGCCGGCTGACCTCGACCTGGTCGGCCTGCTCGGCGAGCTTGAGGGCGAGCGCCTCGACGTCCCGCCGCGCCTGCTCTTCCTTCTTCCCACAGCCCTCGGTCAGCTCCTGCAACTCCTTCTCGTCGCTCTTCAGTTGGTCGGTCGTCTTCCCCGGCGCCAGCCTCTCCCGGGTGACCTTGATCTGGACCCTCAGCTGGTCGCACCGCACCCGGTCGGCGAGGTACTTGGAATCGGCCTCCAGCTGCTGGCGGACGGCGGGGCCGGTGACCGCCTCGGAAACCACCCGCCTGCGGTTCGGGTTCTTCAGCGCGTCCAGCTCGATCTGGTGCTCCCGGAGCTGGGAGTCGGCCTGCAGCTTCCGCTGGGTCAGATCCATCTTCTCGGCCCGCAGGCGGTCCCGCTCGTCCTCGGCGGAGCCGAGCCCCAGCGTCTCCATCCGGTTGGCGAGCTTGTTCGTGTGCTGCTGGATACTCTCCTGGAGTTCGCTGTCCAGCTTCTGCAACTTGTCCCGCTTGTCCTTGTTCTGGTTCTTCTTCTTGTTGACCACGTCGTCCAGGTACGCGGTGGCCACGGCGGCGATCACCGCCCGGAGCTCGGCCTCGTTGTCCCCCTCGATGGAGACCCGCATGAACTCGGGCCCGGACTTGAAGTCCACCTTCAGCCGGCTTTCGAGGGCGGACAGCCGGTCGTCCCCCTGGAGCATGGACGCCCCGCGGACGGCCTCGTCGCGGAGGGCCGCGTTGAGCAGCACCCGGTTCTTGACCATGGCCGCCTGGCTCTGGCGGAACAGGTTGAAGTCCGACCGGTCGCTGGGGTTGAGGATGTGCGGCTGCGAGGAGTGGATCTGGAAGAGCGCGTAGCCCGTCATCTTCGGGAGGGGCAGGAACACCCACACGGCCGCCCCGGCGGCGGCGGCGGCGGCGGCCACCGCGAGGACGAGCCACGGGCTGCGGCGGAGCGCGGCCCAGACCGTACCGAGACTCAGCCCGCTTCCCTCGGCCCCCTTCGGTTGCGGCTCGGCGAACCCGGTCCCGCGGTCCATACTGCGCCTCGCCCGGTCGCGGACCGGTGGTTGGGGGAAACTGGACTCGCCGACCGCCCCGCGGGGGCTAGGCGACCGCCGGCAGGGCACGGACCGGGGCGATGATCCGGTGCGCCAGCCAGAGGAGGAGGAAGAACATCAGCACGGCCAGCGGCATCATCAGCCACCCGGCCACGTCGTGGAACACCCAGCGCGCCCACTCGTCCTGCGAGGCGTCGTAGAGGACGCCGGTCGCCGTGATCCGCACCACGTTCACCGCGACGGCCACCGGGACGGCGCTCACGAGCACCCCGACCCTGGCCCACACCGGCTCCGACCGCATCACGATGGCGATCGCGGCCGACAGGGCGAAGAACGTCACCAGCATCCCCAGCCCGCTGCACGCCTCGACGACCCCGAGCCGGGTGTCGCCGCTCAGGAGGATGACGTTCCCGTCGGCGACCGCCGGCACCCCGGCCGCGACCAGCAGGTAGGTGCTCACCCGGGTGGCGATCCGCTGGAGCGACCCGCTCAGGGCCGTCTGCAGCGCGTACGGCAGCGGGATCATGAACCCCAGGAAGGCGACCGCCGGCCACGCCCACCGCAACCCCTTCCACCCGGCCACGGTGACGACCAGCCCGGCCAGGCAGACCAACAGGGAGAGCGCCTCGAACCAGCCGACGAAGGCGACGACCCCGACCGCCCGCACCAGAATCCCGAGGCCGACCAGGCCGAGCCCGTACCAGCTCCCGCGGACCGGACCGGCCAGCTTCCCCCGCCGCGACCAGAGGAGGTAGGCGGAGAAGGCGGGCACCAGGAACCCGTGGGAGTACTGGGGGTCCGACTCCCACCGGTACACCATGTCGGCGAGCGTCGGCCAGTACACCCAGGCCGTAGCGGCCAGCAGCAGGCCGGTGGTCACGAGCGTCGCGGGGGATGGCCGCTGGACGAGATCCGCCGGGACGTCTTGTTGGGCCGCGGTTGCCATTGGTTTGGGTTAGAGTGACGGAAACGCCGAAGGATTCCTGATTCCCGGCGGTTTGCCTTCGGTGGCGATCGTCAGCTGGACAGTGTATTGACCGACTCGCCACTCGACCCGGTACGATCCGAAGAGGAAAGTTCACGGACGTAACCACTTTACGGTTTATGGAAATGCGTCATCACGAAGGGCAAAGTGTTTGCCTCGTGCCCCCTGGGACGGGGCGTGCCATGGGGGAGCGGGTTGATCCGTAGCCCGCCCGGGACGCTCGACGGATTGCAAACGTGGCAGAGCCAGGTCTCGAACCGACTAGGGAATCGGGGAGTAGTGGCACCGGCCGGACGACCTGAGTCATGTCAGTTCGATGTTTTGTGTATCGTTTGTCCTTGGTAATTCCGTGGGGATTCAGAACGACCCACCACCACGTTTGCACACCGTAGAACGCACCGGGCGACAGTGGGAGGGCAACCACCGGGTCATGACCCGTTTCGCCCCAGAAGGAGCCGGGGCACGCCGCGCCGGACCTCCCACCACTCGTCGTTGGTGTCGCGGACCGGACCGGCTCCGACCCCCGCCAGGAACTCGGCGATCTGCCCGGCAATCACCAACCCCATGTCGCTCAGCTGAGCCAGCCCGAGTTCGACGGCGGCGACCTCGGCGACCTGCCCCAGCGCCGCACGCACCCGGCCGACGCCCCGCCCCCGTCGGCCGGTCAGGTACTCCGCCTCGGCCTCGTCCAACTCCTCACGCACCCGGTCGCCGTCGTCCCACCGGTACACGACCAGGGGGCGGTACCGCGCCGGCCGGTAGCGGACCTGGAACCACTCCCCCAGGTCGCCCGCGGCCGGCTCAACCGCCAGCGCGGCCACGGCCCGCCGGACGGCCGCCTCGTCCTCGATCCCGAAGCCCTCCGCGAGGGCGTCGAAGTCCACGGCGCCCGGTCCCAGTGCGGCGGCGAGGTCGCCGGCCGTGACAGACCCGACCGGCCGGGTGCAGTACACCGTGAACCACCCAGCCATCCGCAGCCCCCGGCCGCCAACGCCGGCCGGCCGGCGGCGTCGTGTCTTGATCGGCCGGCGTGCAGCCGGGACAATGATACCACGCCCCCCGCCGAGGCCCGCCGATGTCCCGACTTCTCCCCACCACCGTACTGATCCTCGGCGCCTTCGCCGCCACCGCCCCGGCCGACGTGGTCATCCTCAAGGACGGGTTCATCATCCAGGGGAACGTCCGCAAGGAGATGGAGATGATCCGCGACCCCGCCACCGGGCAGGGGTTCAGCGTGCCCAAGGGGAACGGCTTCGACTACCTCGACGACGGCCCCCGGCTGATCGTCTACAGCTCCCACCACAAGCAACTCGGCGAGGTCGGCAAGGACGTCAAGGTCCGCCCGGACTACAAGTCGTACAAGAACCTGTTCGCCCACCGCCGCGGCAACCACTCCATGCCCGCCGCCTGGACGTCGCGCAAGACCCCCGACTTCGACGACAAGTGGAAGCGGACCATCGAGGTCAACGTCGCCGGCGGGTTCGAGCGGATCGAGCAGCAGGTCACCTACCTCGACCCGTACTGCTGCTTCATCGTCTCCCCCACCCACCTGTGGAGCCAGGCGTTTCGCACGTCCGAGATGGATCCGGTGTTCGTCCGCCGACTCCTCGACACCCACCCCGAGCTGGCCGAGCCGGACAAGAAGGCCGACCCCCTCAAGCGGGTCGCCGTCGCCCGGTTCTACAAGGACGTGGGCTGGCTGAAGCTCGCCAAGGACGAGTTCGACGGGCTCCCCAAACTCGCCCCCGGGCCGTACCCGAAGGACACCCAGGAGCAGGTAGACGCCTTCGCCAAGGAGCTCGACCTGTCGGTCGGGGACTTCGTCGCCACCGAGGCCGAGCGGGCGCTGGCGGCCGGGCGGTACGAGCGGGCGGGCGAGATGTTCCGGGCCTTCCCCGAGAAGACCGCCGCCGCGGCCGACCTGGACCGGCTCACCAAGGTGAAGGCCAAGTGGGAGACGGCCCGCGAGCAGTACGCGGCCGGCCGGCGGCTCCTCGCCGCCCTCACCGACGAGGTGACCGGGGCCGGCCGGGCGGCGCCGTTCGTGGCCGCCGGGGGCGGGCTGGTGCGGTTCGCGCTGCCGCCCCCGAAGGTCGAGCCCCGCGCCCTCGCGCTCGCCGCCGCCGCCGAGGCCGTGACCGCCGAACTCCACCCGGACTCGGTGGGGCGGCTCGAGTTCTTCGTCGCCCTCGCCACCCAGGCCGAGAAGGAGCGGGCGGCCGGGAAGGCTCCCACCCGCCGCCCGGACGAACTCCTGGCCACGGCGGTCAGCGGGTGGGTCAAGGGGAAGACCGGCGCCACCCCCGAGCCGGACCGGGCGCTGAAGGTGTGGAACGCCCGCGAGGCGGTGCTGGCCTACCAGCGCGGGGCCACCGTCCTCGACCGGAACGCCGCCCTCGCCAAGTACCAGGCCACCAGCACCGTCGGGCCGGACGAGCTCGTCCAGATCATCCCGCTCCTGCCGCCGGCCGAGGCGGAGAATCTGGCCGCCCGGACCGGGGAGCTGCTGACCCCCGTGCCGGGGGCGGTGCCGGAGCGGGCCTACCGCCGCAAGAGCGCCCCGCACGGCAACCGCCCGACCGGGGTCGAGTACTGCGTCCGCCTGCCGGCCGAGTACCACCACGGGCGGGCGTACCCGGTGCTGGTGATGCTCACCTACCCGGGGCTGAAGCCGGAGGAGTTCCTCGGGTCGGTGGCGGCCGAGGCGGACCGCCAGGGGTACATCCTGGTCGCCCCGTCGTGGGCGGCGGTGTTCAACGGGCGGACCGAGTGGGAGTGGAAGGGCGAGGACCACGACCTCGTCACCGAGGTTCTGCGCGACACGATCCGCCGCTTCACCGTGGACACCGACCGGGTGTTCCTGGTCGGGGCCGGCGAGGGGGCGGACATGGCGATGGACGTGGGGGCGTCGCACCCCGACCTGTTCGCCGGGGTGGTGGCCGTGTGCCCGAACCCGCGGTGGCAGGGGCTGTTCGTCAACTACTGGAAGAACGCCCAGCGGCTGCCGTTCTACGTGGTCAACGGCCAGCTGTCGGGGGCGGCCAACCAGAACGTCCGGTACGTCTTCGAGCGGTGGGCGCCGAACGGGTTCCCGGCGGTGCAGGTGGTGTACAAGGGGCGCGGGCTGGAGTGGTACCCGGCGGAGGTGCCGGTGTTCTTCGACTGGATGGGGCGGAAGCGGCGGGCCAACGGCACCGCCACCCTCCAACTCGGCAACGGCCCGCGGTTCGGCTGGCAGACCCAGCGCGAGACGGACAACCGGTTCTACTGGCTCGGCGCCGACCGGATCGCCCCGGCCAACCTCGTCAACCCCCAGGCGCCGAACCGGAACATCGTCCCCGCCGAGTTGCAGGGCGACGTCCGCGGGAACAACCTCCTGGAGCTGCGCGCCCGCGGGGTGCGGACGGTCTCCGTGTGGCTGGGCCGCGACATGATCGACTGGACCAAGCCGGTGCGGGTGAACCTGAACGGGAGCGTCGCCCCGGGGTGGCGGCCGCAGGTGATCCGGCCGGACGTGGGGGTGATGCTGGAGGACTACTACCAGCGCGGCGACCGGCGGATGCTCTACCTCGCCCGACTCGAGTTCCAGAACCCGGGCTGACACCAACTCGTGCCGATCCGGGTCCGACGCGGGCGGGCGGCCTGACTGGGGTTGATTCGCCCGCCACCCGGGGTATGGACCGGTTTCAACGTCGGAACTAGTGGTCAGGGACGGGGGACGACCCATGCCGCGGGGGAACGGTCGGGTACTGGTCGTCGCGGCCGCCCTCGTGTGGGCGGTCGGGTTCGGGGGTACGGCGAAGGCCGACCCGCCCACCACCCTTCCCATCCTGCCGCCGACCGCGCCCGTCGTCCCTCCGACCGCGCCGACGGTCGCCCCGGCACCCCCGACCGACTCCGCCCACCCCACCATCCCGGGCGTGAAAGACCTCACCCCGCCCGGCTTCGCCGACCCCGGTCACGGGGAGAAGGGGCACGGGGGGGACGCGCACGGTGGCGGTCACGGTGGTGGGGGGCACGGTGGCGGCCACGGCACCGGTCACCCGGAGGTGCCGGGCCACCTCCTCCCGTCCGTCCCCGAGGAGGGCGGGTGGTACACGGCGGTGGACTTCCTCCTCCTCCGGCCGCGGCGCGGGGGCTTCGACTACGCCATCCCCAGCACCGCCGGCGGGCTCACCACCAGCGGCCCGGTCCAGAGCCTGAACTACGAACTCCGCACCGGCGTGCGGGCCGAGCTCGGCTACCGCCTCGGCCACTCCCACTGGGAACTCCTCGCCGGCTACACCTACTTCCGCAGCAACGGCTTCGACGCCGTCTTCGCCGCCCCGGGCCAGGCCATCCTGCCCACGCTCACCCGCCCCGGGCTGACCGACACGGTCGCCTTCGCCGGGGCGGACGCGAACCTCGAGTACCACGTGTACGATGCGCTGGTCGCCCGCCGGTTCGCGGTGGACGAGCACGTCGCCCTGCGGATGCTCGGGGGCATGCGGTTCGCCAGCATCCGCCAGGGCTTCAACGCCTACTACGACGGGATCGACGCCCGCGCCGCGTCCGTCCGCACGCGGTCGGACTTCGAGGGCTTCGGCCCGGTGATCGGCGGCGAGGCGGTGTGGGCCGGGTGGAACGGGTTCCACCTGTACGCCAAGGCCAACGGCGGGCTCCTGACCGGCACGTCGGAGAACCCCATCCTGGAGGCGAACGGCAACGGCGGGGCGGTATTCGTGAACAGCGGCTACGACGTGCGCAAGGTGGTGCCGTTCACCACGGTCGGGGTCGGCGGCGGCTGGCAGTACCGGACCTTCTCGCTACGGGCCGGGTACGAGATCACCCACTGGTTTGGGCTCACCGACCAGCCCCGGTTCACGGACGATGTGGGCCGCGGCAAGTTCGTCCCGACCCAGGGGGATCTGTCCCTGGAAGGGCTGTTCGTCCAGGCCGCGGTGCAGTTCTAGCAACTGATTGGATTCGGTGGGACCGGCGTCCTGCCGGTCCGAGCGCAACGCAACGACCGGCGGGACACCGGCCCCACCAGATCCGCGGACCACTAACCGGCCCCGGATGCCGCCAACCCGGACGAACTCCGGCTGTCGGCTGGTATCCCGTCAGCGAGTCCGCTTCCCTCCGGCCGGATCTCCTCCTCGCCCTCCACGAAGCCGACCTCCGGGCCGTGACGACCGCGGTTCGGGGCCGTGCTCATGCTCATCTGGCTGGGTGGGACTACGAGCGCGGGGGCGCCACCGACAGCCGCAGCCTGCCCCCGTCGTGGCGGGTGTCGGTGATCGCCGCGAACCCCGCCTTTCCGCCCTTCGACCGCTGCCGGGCCTTCCGCACCGTCTTCCCCGACGAACTCCCCGCCCAGCTCAGCTGGCGCCGCTAGGCGGCATGACCCCTACCTCACCGCGCTGCGGTCGTCCCGCGCGTCCCGGTGTCGCCCGACGCGCCGGCCGGTGACCCGGTCGACTACGCGGTGACCTTGGCCGCCCGCTAGCTGGCGGAACTTACCCGCCGCTGGGACGGCCGTGTCCGCGGGAATCGCAAGCTGCGCGACTACGAGACGTGCTACCAGTTCACCTTGAAGGAGTTCCGGCACCACCTCGGGGGCGGGTGGCTGGGCGGGTTCTTCATCTGGGCCGGGCGGTGCGTGACCCACTGCTTCGGTTGGTGCCTCGACCCCTGACCCCGAATCCGGGCCGGCGCGACGAAATCGTGGATGAAAACCGTCTGACCGGGTACTAACCCTGTGGGCCAAGATGCCCGCGCGAGGACGGGGATGGCGACCGGTACTTTGGGCGAGGTGATCCGCCGACTGGGGGCCGCGGTGTCGCCGGGCGGCGGGGCGGACCCGACCGACCAGGAACTGCTGGAGTGCTTCGTGGGCCGGCGGGAGCACGCGGCTCTGGATGTACTCGTGCGCCGGCACGCCCCGATGGTCTGGGGGGTGTGCCGGCGCGTCCTGGGCCACACCCACGACGCCGAGGACGCCTTCCAGGCGACCTTCCTCGTCCTCGTCCGCCGGGCGGCGACGATCCGCACGACGGCCGGGAGCTGGCTGTACGGGGTGGCCCACCAGACGGCCCTCAAGGCCCGCGCGACCCGGTCCCGGCGGGCCGCGCGGGAGCGGCCGATGGCGGAGGGGTTCGAGCCGGCCGTCGCCGAGCCCGCCACCGGGAGCGACCTGCGGACCCTGCTCGACCAGGAGTTGAGTCGTCTGCCCGAGAAGTACCGGGTCGTCGTTGTGCTGTGCGACCTGGAGGCCAAGAGCGGGCGGGAGGCCGCCCGCGAGCTGGGTTGCCCGGAGGGCACCCTGGCGAGTCGGCTGTCCCGGGGCCGGGCCATGCTGGCGAAGCGGCTCCGGCGACACGGGCTGGTCATCCCGGCCGGGGCGTGGGCGGCGCTGCTCCCCCAGACCGCGGCGTCGGGGGGAGCCCCGGCCGCCGTGACGAGCGCCGCGGTCCGGGCCGTCACGCTGGCGGCGACCGGGCAGGCAACTCACGGCGTTTCAGTAACGGTGGTCACGCTAGCGGAAGGGGTGGTGACGTCCATGATCCGGAGCAAACTCACGGCCGCCTCGGCGGCGTTCCTGGTGGGGGTTCTGAGTGTCGGGGCGGTCGCCCAGACCGCCCCGGCGCCGGGCTCCTCGGTGGCTGGCGTGCCGAAACCCGATGGGGTTCCGCCGGCGCCCGGCGCCAAGGCCGACAACGAGGCTCCGAAGGTCGGGGACGTGAGGCTACGCAGCGCCCGAAGCAACCCCTCCATCTACATGTTCGCGGAGCAGGCCACGTCCAAGATCGACCCGGACGCCCCCCGCAGTTTCAACCTGGTCATCACCTCGGCCCGCAACGAGGACGGTCGGCCCGAGGACGTCGTCGTCCGCCCGGGGACGATGCGGGTCTTCCGGGCCGACGCCGGGGTGGACGAGTTCACCAGGCAGGGCGGGTGGTACTGGCGGTGCGGCGCGGTCGAGGGGAAGTCGCAGTTCAAGGCGCCCGGGGCGCTGATCATGGTCGTGCGTCTACACGATGGCACGATTCAGTGGTACTCGCTGGTCCCCGACTTCCGCTGCTGAGGGGCCGCCCGCGAACTCGTTGTGCCGTTCGCCCCGAATCGCGCCGTGCGGTGCTGGAGCGATGGGTTCGGTGGGCGGCGCCAGCCCGCCGGCGATTTCGAGTGCGGTTGTCGCGCTAACAGAAGGGGTGGGAACGACCATGCTGCGGAACAAGCTCAAGGCCGCCTCGGCGGCGTTCCTGGTCGGAGTCCTGGGCGTCGGAGCGGTCGCCCAGACCGGTCCGACACCGGCGTCCGGGTCGAAGGCGACGGCGGCGGGCGTGCCGAAGGCTGTCGCGGCCCAGCTGACCCAGGCGACTAACGCCGAGAAGGTGGTCCCGAAGGCCGGGGACGGTTGGCTGCACAGTGCCCGACGCGACCCTTCCACCTTCATGTTCGCGGAGCAGGCTACGTCCAAGATCGACCCGGACGCCGCCCGCGGCTTCGACCTGGTCATCACCTCGACCCGCAACGAGGACGGTCAGCCCGCGCGCGTCGTCGTCCGCCCGGGGACGATGCAGATCTTCCGGGCCGACGCCGGGGTGGACGAGTTCACCAGGCAGGGCGGGTGGTACTGGCGGTGCGGCGCGGTCGAGGGGAAGTCGCAGTTCAAGGAGCCGGGGGCACTGGTCATGGTCGTGCGGCAGATGGACGGCACGACCCACTGGTACTCGCTGGTCATCGACATCCGCTGCTGAGCCCGCCGCGCAACCTCGGGCCGGTCGAACACCTCGCCCCGGTTACGGATTCATTACTGCGGGTCCAATGCGAATGAATCCGCAACCGGGGCGAGGGGATAGCGGCCACAACCGGGCCACACGTGAGAGCGGAAACCGGGCGGGTCACTGCGTCCCGAGAGCCTCGATCTCGAACACCAGGGTGGCCCCCGGCGGGATGTCCTCCCCGGCGCCGCGCTCGCCGTAGGCCAGGGCCGGCGGGATCACCAGCTTGCGGATGCCGCCCACCTTCATCCCCGGCACGCCCTCCATCCAGCCCGCGATGACGCCCCCGCCGAGGTTGGCCGGGAACGGCTTGTCCCTGCGGAAGCTCGAGTCGAAGATCTTCCCGTCGCTCCGCCGCCAGCCGACGTAGTCCACCAACACGGACCGCCCGTGCATCACCTCGGGGCCGCCCCCGACCTTCAGGTCGCGGTACTGGAGCCCGCCCGAGCCGATCGCCTTCAGGCCCGGGTCGTCGGCCGTCGGGGAGGTGCCGTCGAACAGCTTGGTCAGATCCTTCGGGAGCGGCGACCGCCGCGGCCGGGCCTTGACCTTCGGCTCGGAGGGCGGCGCGAACGCCAGCATCTCGACCTCGAAGATCAGCGTCGCCTTCGCCGGAACCTTCCCCTGGCTGGCGTCCCCGTACCCCATCTCCGGCGCGATGACGAGCTTCCGCACCCCGCCCTTCTTCATGCCGGGAATCCCCTCCTGCCACCCGGGGATCAAGTTGTCCAAGGGGAAGTTGGCCGGCTTCGCGTTGTCCCGGCTGCTGTCGAACACGGTGCCGTCCGTCAGCCAGCCAGTGTAGTGGATCTTGACCGTCGCCCCGGGCGGGCACTCGGCCCCGTCCCCGACCTTCAGGTCGCGGTACTGCACCCCCGGCACCAACTCCTTCAGGTTCGGGTCGGGCTCCCGGACGTCCGTCCCGTCGGTCATGGTGGTGGACGAGGCGCCCAGGGCGTTGACGAGCACCACCGCGACGACGATCATCCCCACCCCGATGAGGGGGATGGCGAACGGCGACCAGGACTTGCTCCCCGCGGCCCCGGACGGGGTCGGCTGCGGACCGGACATGGAACTCACCCCCACGGACGCGACTCGGATGCCGGGTGTTGTACGGACGCCCCGGTCAGCCGGCGGGCGGGGCGTCGAGGAGTTCGGGCGGGACGGCCATCTCGACGGTGCCGCCGGTCCCGGCCCCGACGCGGGGGAAGAACGCCCGGATGGTGGTGCCGCGGCCCGGGGCCGAGTCCACCCGGACGAACCCGCCGGACCGCTCGACCACCCGCCGCACCACCGCCAGCCCCAGGCCGGTCCCCTTCTTCTTGGTGGTGTAGTACGGCTCAAACGCCCGCTTCCGGGTTTCCGCGTCCATCCCGAGCCCCTGGTCGGTCACCTCGACCAGGACGTAGTTCCCGGTCGGCACCCGGCCGCCGGCCAGCCGAACCGGCAGGACGCACAGGTCGATCGGGCCGCCGTCCGGGAGGGCGTCGCGGGCGTTCAGCACCAGGTTCAGCAGCACCCGGGTGAAGTCGGACCGCTCGACGAGAACCTGCCCGACGGCCGCCGGGCGTTCGTACCGCACCGAGTACCGCGGGCCGACCGCGGACCGGAGCACCGGCAGGAACTCCCCCGCCACCTCGCCCGGGTGGAGGACGGCGGGCGGGCGCGGCGCCGGCCGGCCGAAGTCGAGGAGTTCCCGGGCCAGGTCGGTGCCGCGTCGGGCCGCCTCGGTGAGCGCCGCCAGCTGGCGCCGGGCGTCCGGGTGGAGGTCGGGCCGGCCGGCGATCAGTTCGGCGTTCCCGAGCACGACCGAGAGGAGGTTCTTGAAGTCGTGGGCCACCCCGCCCGCCAGGTGCTCCAGCGCCTCGGCCTTGTCCAGGCCGGCGAGCCGGTCTTGTTGGGTGCGGAAGGCCGCCCGCAGGTCGTTCACCTCGGCCTGCTGGACGCGGTTGGCCAGCAGGTCGGCCACCGACCCGGCGAAGTCGCGGTCCTCGGTCGTCCACTCCCGGGCGTAGCCGACGTGCTCGTGGCAGACCACCCCGACCAGCTCGCCGAACACGAACACGCCGGCGTCGAGCATCGACCGGATGCCGAGCGGGGTGAGGTAGGCGGCGGCGAGTTCGGCCGTCCGCGGGTCGGCGGCGGCGACCTCGGCCGGGACCGACTTCCGCAGCTGGACCGACTGGAAGTAGGTCGGGAAGTCGGCCACCCGCAGCACCGCCCCGGTCGAGTGCTCCCCCTTCGACCGCTCGTACAGGTTGGCGCAGCGGAGGGCGGTCCGGTTGTCCTCGAACAGCCAGACGCCGACGCGCTCCACGCGAAGGGCGGAGGCGGCGAGTTCGCAGGCCCGGGCGAACACCCGGGTGAGCGGGGTGGACGGGGCCAGCCGGGCCAGTTCGAGCCGGGCGGCGTCGGTCGGGCGTGGGGCCGGGCCGGCCGGCGTGGCCGGCTCGGCGGTCGGGCGCGGGGTGGGGCCGGTCGGCATGGCCGTCTCGGCGGTCGGGTGCAAGAGGGTCTGCACCGCATGCTATCAGCCCGATCAGGCAACCGCTAGAGGGTCGGACCGGGTAGAGCGCCGCCGGCCCCGGTGCCGCCGCCGGCCCGGGCGGCTAGGACAACACCAGCCCCGGCCGGTCGCCGGCCCCTGCACGGAGCGCGCCGCCGTGGAACTTCCTCCCCCCGCCTGGTTTCCCGAGCTGTTCCCGCAGCTGCTGGCCGGCCACGCCCTGCCCGGCGGGCGGGTCACCGAGGCCGTCCGCGACCTCGTCGCCGGGCGCGTGGACGACGCGCGGGCGGCCGCCTTCCTCACCGCCCTGCGGATGAAGGGCGAGACGGCGCCCGAGGTCGCGGCGGCGGCACTGGTGTTGCGGGAGCAGATGGTCTGCCTCGTGCCGGTGAGCGGGCCGGTGCTGGACACCTGCGGGACCGGGGGGGACGAGAGCGGGACGTTCAACATCAGTACCGCCGCCGCCCTGGTCGCCGCCGCCGCCGGGGTGCCGGTGGTGAAGCACGGCGGCCGGGCGGTGTCGAGCCGGTCCGGCAGCGCCGACGTGCTGCGCGAGCTCGGCGTGCCGGTGGAGCGGGGGCCGGACTGGGCGCAGAAGTGCCTGGAGCGGATCGGGTTCGCGTTCTGCTACGCCCCGCACTTCCACCGCGGCATGGCCCACGTCGCGGCCCTGCGGCGGAAGCTCGGGGTGCGGACGCTGTTCAACCTGCTCGGCCCGCTCGCCAACCCCGCGAACGCGCCGTACCAGCTGTTGGGGGTCGGGAAGCCGGACCTGCTCGACCCGCTGGCCGGGGCGCTGGCCGAGCTCGGCACCCGGCAGGCGGTGGTGGTGTGCAGCCACGACGGGCTCGACGAGGTCAGCCTGGCCGCGCCGACGCGGGTGCGAATCGTCCGCGGCGACGAGTACGAGTCGTGCGAGTGGACGCCGGCGGAGTTCGGCCTCGGGACGGTCCCGCTGGAGGCGATCCGGGCCGACGGCCCGGCCGAGAGCGCCGCGGTCATCCGCCACGTCCTCGACAACCGGGACGGCCCGGCCCGGCGGATCGTGCTGGCGAACGCGGCCGCGGCGCTGTGGGCGGCCGAGGCCGTGCCGACCCTCCGCGAGGGCGTCGAGCGGGCCGAGGCCGCCCTCGCGGGCGGGTTGCCCAGGGCGGTACTTGAACAGCTGACGCGGGGATGACCACAATGGCACGGGCGTGCCGGTGCCCGACGGCCGCGCTGTCGTCGCCCGGACCGGGGCCGCCGCGCCGGTGACCCGAGAGTGACCCACACCACGGACGACCCGCCATGCCACGCAAGGTCATCATCATCGCCGACCCGGGCATCGACACCGCGTTCGCGGTCGCCCTGGCCCTCGCCGACCCGAACCTCGAGGTCGTCGGCCTCCTCCCGACGGCCGGGAACGTCCCGGCCGAGCAGGCCACGGCCAACGTCCACACGCTGATCGACGTCCTCGACCCGCCGAAGTGGCCGAAGCTGGCGGCCGCGCTGCCGGCCCGGTACGACGTCGACGGGCAGGCGCTGCACGGCCCCGGCGGGCTCGGCGGGGTGAGCTTCCCGACCGCCACCCGCCACGCCCTCCACCCGGCCGACAAGGTGCTGGCCGAACTCGTCCACGAGCACGCGCGGCAGGTCACACTCGTCTGCCTCGGGCCGCTCACGACCCTCGCTGCCGCCCTCGACCGCGACCCGACCCTGCCGGCCGCCCTCGAACAGACGGTGATCGTCGGCGGGGCGTGGAAGGTGCCGGGGAACGCCGGGCCGGCGTCCGAGTTCCACTTCTCGCTCGACCCCGAGGCCGCCCGGCGCGTCCTCCACGCCGGGCTGACCCCGCTGCTGCTGCCGCTCGACGCCACCCGCCGGCTGGTGTTCTCGCCGGCCGACCTGCTCGACCTGCCGAACCCGGACTCGCGGACGTGCCAGTTCCTGCGCCAGATCGTCCCCTACGGCATCCGGGCGAGCTCGAACCTGTACGGCATCGAAGGCTTCCACCTGAAGGACGTGCTCGGCGTGGCCGCGGTGGCGCTGCCCGGGGTGGTCACCGCCGACGCCCACCACGCCGACGTGGAGGCCCGCGGCGAGTTGACCCGCGGCATGCTCGTGGTGGACGTGCGGACGGCCCCCGCCGGTCCGCCCACCGCCCGGGTGGCGACGGACGTGTCGGTCGGCGAGGTCCGCCAGTACATCGAGCGGACGCTGAAGGGCGCGCCGTGAGGGCACCGCTTCCAGCTGACGTGGGCGTTGCGGGTGAGGGAATCAGATGAGCCACGTGCCCGACCGTCAGCCCGGGGTGTACCGACGGTGCAGTTCGGTGAGTCGGCTGAGGTCACCCCGGTCGGCCGCTTGAAGCGCCTCCAGGTAGGCCGTGCGGATCGGGCTCACCTCGCCGATGTCCGGCCCGGGCCACTCCGTCGGTTTCGCCCCGTGCGTGCGCAGCCAGATGTTGGCTAGCATCCGGGACCACCGGCCGTTGCCGTTGATGAACGGGTGGATGCTCACCGCCCGGTGGTGCAGCAGGGCGGCGTCCGCGACCAGAGGATAGGGGTCGCCCTTGCCCAGGTACGGGAGGGTTCGGACGAGATCCAGTACACGGGCTTCGACGTCGTAGAACGGGCAGCCGATGTTCAAATCGTGGCTCCGGGGCTTTCCCGCCCACGCCCAGACGGTCCCGAACATCTCCCGGTGTAACTCGAACACCCAGTCGAAGGTAAACGGAGCCTCCTTGTCGGTCAACCGGCCGACAAGGTACTTTGCCGCCGCGGCGGCGATGTTCTCGGCTTCGGCCTGGTTTAGCTGCCGGCGGGTGCCGACGTCGGACCGCAGCAATCCGGAGACGTCGTCGATCGGGGTTTCGCCCGGTATCGGCAGCCACCCCGGGTCAGTCTTCATCCCAGAGCTTCCGCTTCTTTCCGGCGAGCAGGGTCGTGGCGGCGACGCCGACCAACCGCTCGAACCCGGGGGCATCGACCCCGGCGGCCTCCAGGCCTTGAGTCGCCTGGACGGCCCGGGCGACGTACCGAGCCTTGACCAGCGCCCGTTCCTGAAGCATTCGCCTGACGGGGAGCTTCTTGGCCGCGGCGAAATTGATCCCGAGAACCTGTCCGACCGCGGCGACGTGCTCGAACCGAACCTTTCCGGGGTCGGCGAGGATGCGGTTGACCGTGGCAATCGGGACGCCACTCATCCGTGCCAGGGCACGTCGGGTAATCCCGAGCTGTCGGCGTCGGCTGTTCAGCATGGTGAGTGTCACGGCCCGCCTCCAGTCTGACGCAATTGTATCATCGGTGATACAAAATACCAGCGACACCCATTCCCCGCGAGTGCGGGCGATCTGGTACCGCCGCAGGGAGCGGTCCTTACACCCTCCGGGCCAACCACTCTCACCCCCGACTTCTTGGACCGCGACCGTCACATCAGCAGGCCGGCGACCGCGGCGTTGATGAGCGTCGCCAGGAAGCCGACGAACAGGGCCGTCATCCCGAGCCGCGCGAGGTCGGCGCGGCGGCCGGGGGCGATGGCCCCGATCCCGCCCAGCTGGATGCCCACCGACGCGAAGTTAGCGAACCCCGTCAGCGCGTACACGGCCAGGGTCTGCGAGCGCTCCGACAGGACCGCCTCGCCCGCCGCCTTCCACTCCTTCAGCTTCAGGAAGGCGACGTGCTCGTTGGCCACCAGCTTGATCCCGAGGAGGTTCCCCACCTTCCCGCACTCGGCCGGCTCCACCCCGAGCAGGAACGCCACGGGTGCGAACAGCTGGCCGAAGATCTGGTCCAGCGTCAGCCCCTCGGAGATGCCGCCCAGGATCGCGTCGAACAGGGCGAGGAAGGCCAGGAAGCCGATCAGCATGGCGGCCACGTTCAGGGCCAGCATGAGCCCGTCCTTCACCCCGGCGGCCGCGGCGTCGATGACGTTCACGTAGGGCGTCTCGACGTGGACCGGGGCCGTCCCGGCGGTTTCCGGCGTGCCGGCCTCGGGCATCACGAGCTTGGCCAGGTACAGGCTGCACGGGCAGGCCATGACGCAGGTGCAGAGGATCGACACCGGGTCGGCCCCGTAGCTGATGTACACCGCCATCATCCCGCCCGAGATGTGGGCCATCCCGCTCCCCATCAGGGCGAGCAGCTCGCTCCGCGTCATCCGCGGGACGAACGGCCGGACGATCAGCGGCGCCTCGGTCTGCCCCATGAACACGTTCGCCGACACGCTCAGCGTCTCGGCCCCGCTGGTCCCCATCAGGTACATCATGGCCCGGGCCATCAGCCGGACCAGCACCTGTAGCACGCCGAGGTAGTACAGCACGCTGAAGAACGACGACACGAAGATGATCGGCGGCAGCACCTTGAACGCGAAGGCGAACCCCCTCTTCTCGCCGAACACCGCGTCCATGTGGGCCGGGTCGGCGAGCGGGCCGAACACGAACTTGGCGCCGACGTCCGACGCGAGGACGAGGTGCATGATGCCGACGCCGACGACCTCGAGCGCCTGGCGCACCCACGCCGAGTGGATCACCGCCACGGCCAGCACGAACTGGAGCCCGATACCCCACAGCAGGGTCTTCCTGCTGACCGACGGGAGGCTCTTCGACGCCGCCGCCGCGACGGCCAGGAAGCAGACGAGCCCGGCCCCGGCCTGGACGCGGTGGCGGACGTGGTCGGGCAGCTGGCCGTGGCCGGCGTACACCCCGAGGCCGACCGCGGCGGCGAAGACGAGGAGCCCCGCCCGCCAGGCGAGCGGCGTGGGCGGCAGGGGTCGTTCGGGCGGCGGGGGCGGGGCGGGGCCGTCGGCGGCGGTGCCGGGGGCGATCATGCGGGAGCCCGGGGGGACGCGAGTCGGGACGTGGAGAGTTGAGAGCTTGGTATACGAGGGGCGGCCGCGCCGGCGGGACGCACTCGGCTCACCGGCCGCCCGCCCGGGCGTTTCGCGGGGCGCAAGCGTGGGGGAGGGTCGTTCTCGATCCCTACGGAATCCCTGACAAATGCGGGTGCCGAGCGGGCGGCAGATGGACCGAAGTCGGATCGCCCGGTCGGTCCCACAACTCCCCGATTCTTCCGTCGGTTCGAGACCTGGGCCTGCCACGCGTGCACTCCGTGGAACGCCCCGGGAACTCTCACCACGGGAGCGGGCGCGGCGACAACTCCCCGTCGGTCGTTTCCCGAACTTCTTCCGCCGACGTCGGGTATTGGACGCAGAGGAAGTACAGATCCTCGTCCGAGGCGTTGCGCCAGGTGCGGTCGGCCGCCGGCGAGACGCGGAGGACTGTCCCCTCACGCACCTCGACCCGCTCGTCGCCGACCCACACCTCACCGGCCCCGCCGACGAAGATGTACAGTTCCTCGTTCCGCCGGTGGTGGTGGTAGAACGGCATCGCCGCCCCCGCCGGCATCCGGTTGAGCGACACCTCGGCCCCGTTCAGGCCGAGCTCGCGGCCCACGAACAACTTCCCCTCGATCTTCACCCCCGGCCGCGGGGCGTACTCGTACCGGCTGAGGTCGGACCACTTCCCGGCGTGGAAGACGTTGAACGCGGTGCCCATCCGGACCTCCTCCAACGAGCGCGGACCGGGTGCAGCCCCCGGAGTGGGGACCGACAAGAACCCCGGACCTCGCCAAGACAGACAAGTCTGTCTAAATTCGCTCACAAGAAAATACACCCTCAGGCGGTGGCGAGCAGTTTCAGTGCGGCGTCCCGCGCCACGTCGGCTGGCTCCGCCGACCCGTTGATGACGGCGGTCAACAACGCGCCCTCGACGAGCAGGGCGATGGCCGGCACGGCCGCGGCCCCGGCCGGCCCCACCGACTCCTCCACGCACCGCCGCAGGAACCCGACGAACCGCTGCTTCTGCTCGCGCACGAACGCGGCGGCGGGGTGGTCCGGGTCGGCCAGTTCGGCGGCGGCGTTCTGGAACGGACAGCCGCGATACCCCGGCGAGCCGAGCAATCCTTTCAGGGCGGCGAAGAACGCCCGGAGTCGGTCGCCGGCCGCGGCGTGGCGGGCGAGAGCCTCCCGGAAGTACACCGTCATCACCTCCTCGCGGTGCTTCAGGACCGCGAGGACGAGGTCGTCCTTGGACGGGAAGTGCGAGTACAGCGTCATCTTGGCGACGCCGGCCTCGGCGATGATCCGGTCGACCCCGACGGCCCGGATGCCGTGCTCGTAGAACAGCCGGTCCGCCGTGTCGAGGACGCGGGTGCGGGCCTCGGACGTCTTGCGACCCTGTCCCATGCTCGAGACTATACAGACCGGTCTATATGGTGTCAACCGACACCACTCGGGCGGTCTTGCGATTTCATCCGGGGGGTCATCGAATCCTGGCCCACGAGCGGAAGACAAGGGGGCTCAAGACCCCCCGCAGTGCGAGGCCCGCCCGACCCCGAGGAGGGAACGGTCCGCTCAGTGGTTGAAGACGAACTCCTTGCTGTTGAGCAGCGCCCAGAACACGTCGCGGAAGAACTCGGCCCGGTCCGCCGCCTGCGCCCGGTACGTCATGACCCGGTCCCGCTCGGCCGCGGCCGGCGGCCGGCCGAAGGTGCGGAGGAAGAGGGCTTCCACCACCCGCCCGTCGTCCTTCTCGGACGCCAGCGTCCGGGTCAGCCAGCTGGCGGGGGCGGTCACCTTTCCGGTCGTCGGCTCGCCGCCGAGGAGGTGGAGGACGCTCGCCAGGTTCACGTCGCCGTTCCGCTCGCAGGCGCACGCCGTCACCCGGTCGGACCGGCCGAAGGTGCGGAGGAAGTACGAGGACGCCCCCGGGTCGGGCACCTGCACGGCCCGCGTGCCGAGTGGGTAGCCGTCGAACCGCTCCGGGACGCCCGTGGCGTCGCTGATGGCGTCGAGCAGCACCTCGGCCGGTAGGCGGCGGGCGTAGTAGTGCGAGTAGTAGCGGTCGTCGGTCGCGTTCCCGGCCCGCGTCGTCGCCGAGAGTTGGTAGATGCGTGAGGTCAGGATGAGCCGCATCAGGTGGCGCAGGTCGTACCGCTTGCCGACGAACTCGGCCTTCAGCGCGGCCCACAGCGCCGGGTTGGTGGGCGGGTTGGTGGCGCGCAGGTCGTCCACGGGTTCGACCAGCCCGACCCCGAGGTAGTGCCGCCACACGCGGTTCACCATCGCCCCGGCGAACGCCTCGTTCCGCGGGTCGGTCACCCACTTCGCCAGGGCGAGCCGGGGGTCGTCGCCGGGGGCGGCGTCGGCGGCGGTACGGTCGAGCGGGCGGGCCTTCATGAATTGGCCGGTCCGCGGCTGCGTCACCCCGACCGGGTTCTTGTTCTGGTTCTGGTCCGGGTGCGTCACCCGCAGCACGGTCGGGCCGTTGCGCGCCTCGGTGCGGTCGAGCTTCACCCGGCTGAAGTAGGCGGCGAAGTGGTAGTAGTCGTCCTGGGTGAAGCGTTCGAGCGGGTGGTTGTGGCAGCGGGCGCAGCCGATCCGCGTGCCGAGCAGAGCCTGCGCCACCGACTCGGGCGCCTCCGAGTTCTCCCCGTGGCGGTGCTCGCCGACCGTCACGATGTAGTAGCCGACGGCCGGGTTCTCCGCGTTGTTCCCGCCGGCCGTCAGGACCGCCCGGGCGATCTCGTCCCACGGCCGGTTGGCGGCCACCTGCTCGCGCAGCCACAGGTGGAACTGGCGGACGCCCTTCGTGCCGCGCACGTCGTGGTCGCGCTCGCGGCGGTTCTGGAACAGGTCGCCCAGCTGAAGTGCCCAGTAGTCCGCGAACTCGGGCCGGGTCAGCAGCGCGTCAACGAGCGTGTCCCGCTTCTTCGGGTCGCGGTCGGCGAGGAACGTCGTCACTTCCTCGGGCGTCGGGAGCCGGCCGCAGGCGTCGAGGAAGGCCCGGCGGATGAACTCGGCGTCGGTGCAGCCGTCGGACGGCTCGATGCGGAGTTCGCGGAGGCGGGCGAAGACGTGGTCGTCGATGGCGTTGTTCCGCTCCCGATACCGGGCCTCATCGACCGGCCGGTCGTGCGGGATGGTGAACACCGCGACCGCCACCTCGGCCTGGAACATGGCCCGCACCGCCGCCGACCCCTGCCGCACGGCCTTCGCCACCCCGGCCGGCGACACCGCGACCGTCCCCACGTCGTTGGCGTCGAACTTGGTCAGCCAGGTCACGTCCTTCTTCGAGCCGTCCGAGAAGGTGGCGGTGGCGACGAGCGGGATCGTATCGCCGGGCTTGACCACCCGGTTGCCGGGCGTCACGTCCAGCCGGCTGAGGACGGGGTCGGTCTTGTTCGGGCCGGGGGCACCGGCCTTTACCCACGCCAGGAGCAGGCGGTGTTCGGGGCTCCCCACGGCGAACAGCCGACCGCCCTCGTGCGGCACCTGGCCGGTGGCCTTCTGGAGGAGGAGGCTGTCTTCGGGCTTGGCGGGGTCGATGCGGCGGCCGTCGAACTCGCGGGTGAGGTAGCGGTGGTCCTGGTCGGGGGCGTAGCCGCGGAGCGAAAGGCGGAACCCGTTCTGCCCGTTCCCCTTGCCGTGGCACGCCCCCTGGTTACACCCCGTCCTGGTGAGGACCGGCACCACCTCATTGAGGAACGACGGGGCGTCCGCACGGGCGGTCGGCGTAACCGCCCCGGCGGCGAGGGCGACGGCGAACCAGCGCATGAGCAGTCTCACGGCGGGGCGGGCGGGAAGGGAGTCCGGCGGGGACCAACAAGAATAGCCTACCCGACCCTGTTAGGTCGGGCAACGGCGTGTGGCCCGGATGGGAGGTGGGTGGTCGAGGGGAAACGCGCCGGCGCGGGGCGCCGGCGTCGGTGCGGTTCGGTCAGCCGACCCAGCTCGCGTCGGTGCCCGGGTAGGACACGACGCCCTCCGGGAACCACAGGGCGATCTCGGCCGTGGCGTTCTCGGGGCTGTCGCTGCCGTGGACGAGGTTGTTCTGCACGCTCAGGGCAAAGTCGCCGCGGATCGTCCCGGGGGGAGCCTTGGCCCCGTCGGTCAGCCCCATCAGGCTACGGCACACGGCCACCGCCTCCCGCCCCTCCCACACCATCGCCGCCGTCGGCCCGCTGGTCAGGAAGGCCAGCAGGCTGTCGTAGAACGGCTTCCCCTTGTGGACGGCGTAGTGCTTCTCGGCCAGCTCCTTCGGGGCGCGGACGAGCTTCAGCCCGGCCAGCCGGAGACCCTTCCGCTCGAACCGGGCGGTGATCTCGCCGACGAGCCGCCGCTGCACGGCGTCCGGCTTCAACAGGATGAGGGTCTGCTGCATGGGGGGCGGGCTCGGGGTGTGTGGGCGCGGGGGGCCGGTCGGAGTCAGGATGCGGACGGGACGGCGGAACGTCCAGCGGTCGGCCTTCCACCCGGCCGGGCCGGCGCGGTAGCCTCCGCCCGCCCCTGCCGCACGGATGCGCTCGTTATGGACGTCCCCCGTACCCCCTGGTGGATCCCGGCCGGCGGGCTGCTGCTCGCCGCCCTGTACCTCCCCACGCTGGCCACCCCGTTCGACTTCGTGGACGACGGGAACCTCGTCTACCCGTCCGCCCCCGGGCTGTCGGCGGGGCAGCACGCGGCGCTGTGGTGGGAGAAGGTGGAGGCCAACTACGAGCACCTCGGCCCGTTCCGGCCGGCGCTGTGGGCGCACTGGCAGGTGCAGGCGAACCTGTTCGACGGCAACGTACTGGCGTGGCGGGCGTACCGGTTCGTGTGGTGCGCCGCGGCAGCGGCCATGCTGCTGTGGCTGCTGGCGGAACTCGGCGCCCACCCGGCCGCGGCGCTCCTCGCCGGGGCGCTGGCGATGTGGAACCCGTACCGCAACGAGATCTGGACGAGCCTGACGCTCGCCGAGGGCGTGGCCATGCCCTACGCGCTGTTCGCCCTGGTGGCGGCGCGGAAGGCGGCCGCGGCCGCCCACCCGCTGCGGTGGGAGCTGGCGTCCGCGGCGGCGGTGCTGGTGGCGCTCGGGTGCAAGAACACGTTCGCCGCACTAGTACCGGTGCAGATCCTCCTGCGGATGTGGCCCGACGGCCTGAGCCCGCGCGAGGCGTGGCGGCGAAACGGGTGGCGGTCGCTGCTGCTGGGCCTGACGCTGGCCCTGCCGGCGGCCCACTTCGTCTACTTCAAACTGCACTGGCACCCGGGCCAGTACGTGACGCACGGCCCGTCGGCCACCCAGTTCGCGCGCATCCTGAACTCGCTGAAGGGGGCGATGAGCCTGGAGTTCATGGCCATCGGACTGGCGCTCGCGGGCGTGGCGGTGTGGAAGGCGAAGGCGGCACGGGCGGCGGAACCTGACCCCCCCGGTCCCCCTTCCCTGGGAGGGAAGGGGGGGGACGAACCGACCGACTTGCCGGCACCCGTGGGAGTGGACTCTGTGGGGATGAGGGCGCCGGCCGTCGCCGCGGCGTTGCTGCTCGTGGCCGCCGGGGTGGGGGTATACCTGCCGATGGCGATGATGTCCGGGCGGTACGCGATGCCGGCGGTGTGGGGGCTGGACGTGCTCGTTGCCCTGCTGCTGACGGCCCTCATCGCCGTCCCGCCGACGGCATGGCGGAAGGCCGCGTTCGCGGGGGTGTGCGCCGGGCTGGCGGTGGTGGCGGTGGCCGGGGTCGGCAAGCAGGAGCGGTTCGCCGCCCGGGCGCGGATGCTGTGGGACGCGGCCCGGTACGTGGAGGCGAACGCCCCGCCGGGGGCCAAAGTAGCCTGGCTGAGCGGGGACAGCGCGGCCGGGGGGCTGAACGTCGAGGAGGGGATTCACTTCCGCTGGCACCTGTACCACCGGGGCCGCGGGGACGTGGCGGTCGGGCTGTTCGACGGGGCGGGCCAGCCGCTGTCGCGCGTCGAACTGCCGCAGCTGGAGGGGCCGCCGGAGTTCGCCCTGTTCGGGAAGGCGGCGGACGGCCCGCCGGGGTGGGAGCCGGAGCGGGTGTTCGCGGCCGGCTACTGGCTGGGCCGCAAGCACTACGACTGCCAGCTGGCGCGGAAGCGGCTCCCCGGCGTGTTCGCCGACGCCGTCTTCCGGGACGAGATCCGCCGCCAGCTGTTCCCCGACGCGGCCCCCTGAGCTGCCCCACAGGAAGACCAGCTCAGGGGCGGACGTACAGGGCGTCGGCCAGCTGCCACCGCCCCGCCCGGTCGGAGTGGATGTCGTAGAGCCGGAACCCGGCGTCTTCCAGGAGGTGCGCGACGCCGCCGAAGAGGGCACAGCCCTCGTACCGGGAGGTGAAGTTCACTTCCACCAGCACCGCCCGCACCCCGGCGAGGATCGGGGCGGCCCCGCGGAGGGCGAGCCCCTCGCCGCCCTGGAGGTCGAGCTTCAAGACGTCGGGCTTGAGGCCCGCGGACGCGGCCCAGGCGGCGAGCGTGATGACCCGGACCGGGTACTTCTCCGCGGGGTTGAACCCCGCCCCGGGGGCGAGCAACGAGGCGGCTTCCGTCTGACCCGCGGGCGTGTGGAACGTCGCCTCCCCCTCGGCGTCCGACAGCGCGAACGGGTGGACGCGCCAGCGCGGGTGCCCCTTCGCCTCCCCGGTGAGCCGGGCGAACAACTCGGGCTGGGGCTCGAAGGCGTGGACCTCGGCGTCGGGGAACCGGGCCAGTAAGTCCCGACTGGCGGCCCCGTGGAACGCCCCGCCGTCCACCCCACCCCCCTGGTGGGCGCGGGGGCCATGCTCGTCTATGCCGTGTCCCCATCACCCACCGGGAGCGGCGATGACCCGTCGAGTACTCGCGGCACTGACCCTCGCGGCTGTCACCTGCGGCGTCACCCGGGCCACCGACCTCCGCTTCGTCCCCGTCCCGGAGCGCGTTGCCGTGGCCGACCTCGTCGCCGTCGGGACGGGGACCGCAGTCGAGGAGTAATCGGTCGAGGGCGAGTCGTTCTTCGGCGGCGAGAAGGTACGGCTCAAGGTCGCGGTGGTCCGGCTGAAGGGGCGAGGTGGGGGAGGCGGTCCGGGTGGCGTTTGTGGCGAAGGAGGACCAGCCCCGCGACGGGCGCCGCATCCCGACCGCCGTCCTGGCGAAGGGCATGGAGCTGCTCCTATTTCGGCGGAAGCGGCCGGACGAGGACTTCTACCACATTCCCGGCCACTTCGGGGCCGTCGGCCGCGGCGCCAACACGTACATCGGAGGCGACCTGGAGGCCGAGCGGTCGGAGGCGCGGGTGGCGTGCAAGGTCATGGCGGACCCGCAGCGTGCCCTGAAGTCGAAGAGCGAGGACGACCGGATGCTGGCGGCCGACATGCTCGCCACCCGCTACCGCACCCACCCGATCGGCATGCCGCCGGGGAAGGCGGTCCGGGAGGAGGTGGGGCGGAAGAGAGCCGGGCGATCATGGACGGCCTGCTCATGCTGGCCGGGCGGCAGGCGGGGAACTTCTACTCGACCGTGTACGGCGAACCTCTCCAAGGCCGACGGCTTCGAGGGGCTGTTCGCCGCCGAGAAGGCCAGGGATTGGGTGCGGGCCAGCGCCGGCACTTACCGGATCAAGAGGTTCGTTCCCGGCAAGGACTGGATACGCGATCGGGTAGGCCGTAGTCCACCCGGACGCCGACCCGGGTGAGCGGCTTTCGCGGAGGCCGAAGCGGCCCAGTGCCGTGTCAGATTTCATTTCGTAGGAACGATTTGCGTCGCAGCCGACCGGACGGCGAGAGTCGTCGTTGCGGATCACCGGGCGGTCTGCTATCGGGCGGATCGTTTCCACCCGTCCGTTCACGAGGCCGTATGACCGCCGCCCGCCCGGCCCTCGTCGCTGTCGTGCTCGCGGTGGTGGGTTGTCGGTCCACCGCCCCGACCCCGACGGCCGCCGGTATTCCGCCGGCCGAGTTAGTCGACCCGGTCGGGTACGGGGACAGCCCGCTCCTGCCGGTCGAGCGCGACTTCTTCCGGGTCGGTGAGCGCATCCGACTGGCCCAGCGGCCGGCCGAACTCCCGCCGAAGAAGACCTGTCTCGCCCTGTCCGGGGGCGGGGCGTTCGGGGCATACCAGGCGGGGTTACTCGTCGGTTGGTCGGAGACCGGCACCCGACCCGCCTTCGACTCCGTCACCGGGGTCAGTACCGGGGCGCTGGTCGCGGTCCTGGCGTTCCTCGGGCCGGACTACGACTGCGAACTCCGGCGGGTGTACACGACCCTCCGGACGGAAGACGTCTACACCCGGAAGCGGGGGCTCCGGTCGCTCTTCTCGGAATCGCTGGCCGACAACGCCCCGCTCGCCCGCCAGATCGACCGGGTGCTCACCCCGGCGGCGGTCGGCCAGCTGGCCGCCGAGCACCGGAAGGGCCGCCGGCTGTACGTCGGCACCACCGACCTCGACGGCCGCCGGCCGGTCGTCTGGGATCTCGGGGCGGTCGCCGCCCGCGGGGAGCCGGGCGCGCGGGAACTGATTTCCCGGCTACTGCTAGCGTCCGCGGCGATCCCGGCGTTCTTCCCGCCGGTCGAGGTTCCCGTGGAGGTCGACGGACGCCCGTTGGTCGAGCGGCACGTGGACGGCGGGGTGACGCAGAACGTGTTCTTCCGCCCGCCGGAGGTGCCGCCGGCGCTGCGGCTCCGGCCGCCGGCCGAGTTCCTGGCCGGGTCCGACCTGTTCGTGGTGGTGGCCGGGAAGCTGTACGCCGACCCGGAGCCGGTCCGGCCGCGGGTGTTACCCATCGCCGCCGGGAGTGTGTCGAGCCTGATCTACGCCGAGACGCGGGTCGAACTGGTGAAGCTGTACACGACCGCGATGGTGGCCGGGATGGACTACCACCTGGCGGCCGTCCCGCCGGACTTCCCGGCCCCGACCGACAGCACCGCGTTCGACCCGGCCGAGATGACCAAGCTGTTCGAGGAGGGGCGGCGGCAGGTGTTGGCCGGGACGGCGTGGCGGGACAGTCCGCCGGGAGCCCTCGACGGGGAGCACCTGGCCCAGCGGGCGGGCACCCGCCTCCGCCGGGTGCCCGGGGGCACGGCGCCCGCCCCGGGGGCCGAGGCCGCCGGGACGGGCGGCCGGTGACGGGTGCCAGAGGGTGGCGCTGGGCGGCCGCGCTGGACCGGGCGGATAAGATTCACCGGCGGCCCGCGAACCCCCTCCCGACTACCTGCATCGCCCGGAGGATCACGCCTTGGCCCAACTCAAGACCGTTGCCGAGCCGTTCGGGGAAGTGAACGTCTACCCGCGCCCCGGCGGCCGGACCCGGGTCGTCGCCACCATCCTCATGGAGCCCCGGCGGGAGGGCACCCAGACCGGCATCGCCCTGGACGGGTCCGGGTCGATGAGCGGGCTGTACGGCGGCCAGCCCTCCGGCGGCGTCCTCGGGGGGCTGTTCGGCCGGAAAGCGCGGGCGGAAAATCAGGTCACGCCGGTCGCCCAGCGGGTGTGCGCGTACCTGGCCCGCCGGCTCGACGCCGACGGCGGCACCACCTGCGTCTACTGGGCGACCGGGGCGGGCGGGGCCAAGGTCGAGGTGGTCGGCGACCTGACCGCCGAGCAGGCGGAGCGGCACGAGTTCGCCGGCCCTCGGGACTTCGGCACCGGCACCCAGCTGCTGCCGGCGGTCAAGTACTTCGCCGACCGGTTCGCCGACGCCCCGTGGGGGTTCTACGTGTTCATCACCGACGGGGAGTTGCACGACCTGGAGGAGGTGAAGGAGTACAGCACGAGGCTGGCCCGGGAGGTGGCGGGCGGGCGTCGGCGGCCGCTCAAGTTCGTCCTGATCGGGCTGGGGACGGCGGTGAACGAGGGGCAGATGGAGGAGTTGGACGACCTCGACACCGGGACCAACGTGGACCTGTGGGACCACAAGATCGCGGCCCAGATGCGCGACCTGACCGACATCTTCGCGGAGGTGGTGGACCGGAACGCCCGGGTGGCGGACCGCGGGCGGCTCCTCGACCCCGACGGCCGTGTCCTCCGGGAGTACAGCGACACCGGCGTGCCGGGGGTGCTGGAGTTCGAGGTGCCGGCCGGCACGAAGTACTTCACCCTGGACGTGGACGGGCACCGGGTCCACCAGCCGCTCGCGGACGGGGCGGCCGTCCCGGCGGCCCCGTCCCCCCCTCACGCCCCGCCGGCTGATGGCGGTCGGAGTGCTGGGGGGCAAGCGCCCGCGGAGGAGGTCGAAACGGCCCTCCCGCCGGGCGAACCGGTGCCGGACATCCACCTGGAACTCGACGGGTCGCCCCGAGACGCCGGTGCGACTCGTCCGCGCGAAACCGGGGGATGAGGGATACCAATCGAGGCGGTAGAGGGCCGGGGTGATAACGGTTGTCACCCCGGGGGCTGATCACCCCCACCCGCGGCGTGACGGATCAACTCGATCCGGCATCACTCGTGCCGCCGCACTGATAACGGTTGTCGGTGCGGCAACACGAGCGACGCCCCGTTCACCTCTCAACTCCCCTGCGCCGGGCCGATGTCGAGGAAATCCTCGCCCGGTTGATCAAAGCAGGCGAGGCGGGGTGAAACGAAACAGCCCGGGCCGAGGTTCTCGTTTGGCCCGGTGAGACGGACGAATACCGGGAAAGATTGACGCAGATGTGTCCGGAATTCTTTCTGTGTGTTCTCCTGGCGGCGCCCCTTCAACCCGCTCAGCCCTTCATGCCCCGCTGCCGAGTCGGGCCGTGCCTCGGTTCACTACCCGCGCGCAGCAACGAACCGGCCGCGGGGAACGTCCGGGACCGGGCGGCGTCGGGGGCCGCCGCCGGTCAACCGGACTGGCCACGGGGGCGGGCGGCAACGGCCTCCGGCCGTGTGCCGCTGTCCCCGGGCCTCGTTCCCCGCGGCCGGTCGTGTTCCCGGTGCGGTGTGCGTGCCTGTTGTTTCGGCGGCCGCGGACGGACGGCTTGAAGGGGACCGCGGGATTTGTCCGGCGCGGAGGGCGCGACGGTGCGGTCTGTGAGTTGTACGCATCGCAACTGAATCTTGCGCGCCGTGTGCTGATTCAGGTGGTCTGCCGCGAACTCCCGCGAAGCCACGCCGATGCACGTCGAGCCCCACGTCCCCGAAGGCTGAGTTGGACCGCCTGATCGCCCGGGAGAAGCACGCCGTCCGCGCCACGCGACTCCGGGTCGTCCGGCTGGCTCTTGCCGGCCTCGACGCCCCGACCGTGGCCGAACGCACCGGGTCCAGCCGCCGGTCGGCCCAGACCTGGGTGGGACGGTACAACGCCGCTGGCTTGCCCGGCCCGGGGGACGCCCCCGGCCGCGGCGCCAAGCCGCCGCTCGCCCCCGACACCTCACGGGCGGCGACCTCGTACCACCGGTCTTGAAGCGTGGTCGTGGGAATCTGCCCGGCTTCCACCTCCTCGTGGCCGCGACCCTGCTGACGACCGGCCGACGGCCGATCGATGCGATCATGGCCGCCCAGCGGGATCTGGTCGAGATCGTTTACGAGTTGAAGCAGGTGGTGTGCGTCAAGGGATGAATCCGGACGAACTCCGCGAGATCAGGGGGCAACTCTTCGGTCCGTGCTGGCAATCCAAGCCGGCGCGGGCTTTACCCGTTTCACCCGGGCGGTCCGCCACTGGCTCGCCGGGCAGCGGGGAATCAGCAGGCCGATGGCCCCAGCTGATCCGCGCACTTCGACTGAATCCGCCCCCGGCCTGACCTCGCGCCGCAACGACGCAAACTGCCGGGATTTCCTCACGCCGGGGGTGGGAAGAACCGCAGCCGCGCCGGCACGGGTGGTGCTGACCTCCACACTCGCCTACCACCCCGAGCCACGAGGGCTGACGGATGCAGACCACCGCGCCGGACCGCGACGACCGCCTCGCCGTCACCGTTCCCACGGAAGACACGGGCAGCTACGACCTGTCCGATCTGTGGCGCGACCTCGGCGGCTCCGACTGACGGGTAAGCCCGCGCGTCGGATTTACACGCCGTGTAGCTTCTACCCGGCAACTTCTACCACCGCCCCCGGCCCCGGGGGCGTTCCCGTTGACGGCCCCGACTACTCGTTCCTCACGGGGATGGCGATCACCAGCCCGGCCAGCCGGGCCTTCTTGTCGGTGATCGGGGCGTTCCGCGTGTGGCACCCGACGCACCCGGCCCGCAGCGGGATGACCCCGGCCCGGAGGTAGTACCCCTTCTCCACGCGGCCGTACTCCGCCTTGCCGGCGGCGAGTTCCGCGGCGGCCGCCTTCTCGAACGCGGTATCGGGCTCGTGGTTGACGCTCATCGCCGGGGTGTTCACCGCGATCCACCGCGCCTTCACGCCCGACCGCCGGTCAAGTCTGGTGAACACGTCTTCGAGCGCCCGGGACGGGAGGACGGCTCCCTCGCGGCGGAAGTAGTGGCGGTGGACCTCTTCGAGGGTGTCGGCGAAGACCTCGTGCAACAGCACCGCCCGGTCGCGGGCCACGGCGACCGACACCCGCTTGTCTTCCGGCGGCTCCGCGCGGGCCGCAAGGACCAGGACCGGAACGGCCAGCACGGCCAGACTCGTTGCTCGCATCGCACGCCTCCGGGAGGTGCAGCCAGAATACCAGTCCGGACGATAGTTGTCCAAACGATTATTATCTCTCCGGCCCGGGGTCGTTACGGTGCGCGCCGGCCGGGGCGGAGGTATGCGGAGGCGAGCATGGCCGGGGAGGTGGGCGGCGGGAAGGGGCAGGTGGCCCGCATCGCGGCGGACGACCGCCGGGTCGCGCCCGAGGACGTGTGGAACACCGCGATCCGCGCCGGGGTGGCCCCGGCCCGCGTGGCGCTGTCGCTGTGCCACGTCGTCGGCAGAAGTTGGGCATGAGTTATCTACCCGAGCGACCTGACCGATGCCCAGTGGGCCATCATGGAACCCCCCGTCCCGACCACCCACGCGGGCCGCCCCGGACCGGGGACATGCGGAAGATCCTGAACGGGATTTTCTACCGGTGCCGGAGTGGGTGTCAGGCTGCGAGGGCGGAGCAGAGGCGGGCGACCCGCGGCCGGTCTGCCGCTCCGCCGCAGGACGTTACGGAAAGAACAGAGGTAGTGGAAGGCGGCGTGGGGCGATGAGAACGCGCATGCCGGGTAGAACCCGCCCCGCGTCGCTCCGGACGAGACCCACACGCCTCGCGTGTCAGATGAACCCCACGGGGATAGGCCGATCCGTGTCCTGGCAGCGATTCCCGGCGAGAGGCGGTTACTCAATGAAGTAAATGGTGCAAATGAGAAATGGCGATTGTTATTTCGCCCCGATTCGTCGGCGGCTTCGGCCCCGGGGAAGGCAGACCCCGGAAGTCATTTCTTGGGAGCCGTATCACTCGTACTTGAGGGCCAGGATGGGGTCGATGCGGGCGGCGCGGCGGGCGGGGTAGAGGGCGGCCAGGGTCGTCACCAGGACCGCGAACGCCACGCCCCCGGCCAGCAGCCACCACGGGAACTCGAAGATCGTCGTCGAGCGCATCTCCTCGCCGTTCATCTGCCCCTGGATCAGGCCGCGGACGTAGCCGTCGGCCGGGACCGAGATGGCCAGCGCGGCCGCCACGCCGAGCAGCCCGCCGGTCAGGCCGATCGCCGCCCCCTCGGCCAGGAACAGGCCCGTCACCTGCCCGCGGGTCGCCCCCACGGCCTTGAGGACGCCGATCTCGCGGGTGCGCTCCACCACGCTGGTGACGAGCGTGTTGGTGATGCCGACCGCCGCCACGAGCAGGCCGATCAGCGCGAACAGGTTCAGCCCCCCGGCGATGAGGGTCACCTCCCGCTTCGCCGCCGCGTACCAGCGCAGCCCCGAGTAGGTGCCGAACCCCATCTCCTCCACGGCCGCCACCACCCCCGGCAGGTCGCCCCCGGGGCGGACCCGGACGTCGGCCGAGGACACCCCGCTGGCCCGCGCCCACGGCAGCTGATCGACCAGCGCCTCGCCGGCCGCCGGGGTCAGGAACACGTCCCCCTCGAACAGCTCCCACCCGGCGAGCGGGTCGGCCTTCTTCCGCTCCGCCTCGGTCACCAGCCGGACCACGCCGGCGACCCGGTACGCGCCGGTCGCCACCTGCCCGCCGCCGGCCCGCCCGGCGCGGGCCGGGTCGGGCTTGCGGTCGAGGAGGTCGCGGAGGGCGGCGCGGTCGGCCGGGCTGAGGTCGAGCCGGTCGAGCGACTTCGGCAGCGCGACCGCGAGCCGGCCCAGGGCGCCGGCCTGGGCGCGGGAGAGGTCGTCGGTCGGGATCCACCCGGCCAGCGCCCGGGCCAGCGCGAGCGGCGGGGCGTTGCCGAAGCCGCCGACGTCCACCTGGACCGGGGTGCCGACCGCCCGGGTCAGTGCGGCATCGTCCCGGACGCCCAGGTCGTAGAGCGCGAGTTCGCTCAGGAGGGCGCCGGAGTCGTCGGCCGGGAGCCCGCCGGCGATCAGCCGGGGGGCGAGGCGGTCGAGCCGGCCGGCCGCCACGAGCGCGGGGGCGGAGCGGTCGGCCACCCAGGCCCGGCCGGCGGCGCTGCGGATGACGCGGACCTCGGTCACGTCCGGGAGGGCGGCGACGGCGTCGAGGGCGGCCTTGTCGAGGGGCCGGGGCGGGGTGCGGGCCTCGTCGCGGAGGTAACGGCGGGCCAGAGCCTCGCGGAGGCGGGCGCGGCGGTCGGGGGCCACGTCGCCGGCCACGGTCACCTTCTCGGCGGGCACCCGGTCGGGGTCGGGCGGCGGTTCGGCCACGCGGACGGAGACGCGCCAGAAGGCGTCGCGTTCGTGGAACTCGCGGTCGATGAACGCCCGCAGGCCGATCCCGAGGGCGAGGCTGAAGGCGAGGGCGGCGGTGCCGACCGCGACCCCGACGAGCGTCAGGCCCGTCCGCACCTTCTGCCGCCACAACCCCCCGAGGGCGAAGCGGACCGCCTGGACGAGGTTCATCGGGCTCCGGGTGGGGTTGTGCGGGGGGCAAGGTGTTCAGGAGTGATCCCGCCGGGCGGGGCGTATTCCCTTCCCGCATGAGGGGTACCCGAAGGACGCCGCCCGGCGGCCGCCCCTGCACCCGTTTCCCTCCGCCGCCCCCTCAGAATTCGCGGCGGGCTGTTGTCTTCCCCGCAGGATCGATACAATCTCCAGTCTTCGCCCCCGACGGTGCCGGCCACGCGGCCGGCCGGGGAGTCGCAGACCACCCTCAACCGCATCCGCCCGCCGCCACGCCGTCGGCACCGGGCCGCTCCAACCCCACACTATGGTCAACCGCAACCTCCTCCGCCAGTTCGAGAACCAGAACGACGAGGCCGAACTCGAGGCCATGTTCGCCACCGAGATGGGCGGGCTCGAGACGTGGCTGCCGGACGAAGCGCAGGTGTTCGAGTCGAACAAGATCGTCACCGGCAAGGTGCTCGAGATCCGCGGCGAAGACGTCGTCATCGACATCGGCTACAAGTCCGAGGGCGTGATCAAGCTGGAGGAGTGGAAGGAGGACGGGGCCGAGGGGGTCGCCCCGCCGAAGGCCGGGGACACCGTCGAGGTGCTGCTGGAGACGGTCGAGAGCGAGGACGGCACGATCGCCCTCTCCTACCGCAAGGCGAAGCGGCAGAAGGAGTGGAACGCGGTCCTGGCCAAGCACAAGGAAGGCGACGTGGTCGCCGGGAAGGTGCTCAAGAAGATCAAGGGCGGGCTGCTGGTCAACATCGGGGTGAACGTCTTCCTCCCGGCCAGCCAGGTGGACATCCGCCGGCCGCAGTCGATCGACGAGTACATCGAGCGCACCATCGAGTGCGTCATCCTCAAGATCGACGAGCAGCGGCGGAACATCGTGGTGAGCCGCCGCAAGCTCATCGAGGACCGCCGCCGCATCCAGAAGGACAAGCTGCTGGCCGAGCTGGACATCGGCCAGATCCGCAAGGGCGTGGTCAAGAACATCGCCGAGTTCGGCGCGTTCGTGGACCTCGGCGGCATCGACGGCCTGCTGCACATCACCGACATGGGCTGGCACCGGGTCACCAACCCGCGCGACGTGGTCCAGATCGACCAGGAGCTGGAGGTCTACATCCTCCACATCGACCGCGAGAAGGAGAAGATCGCCCTCTCGCTGAAGCACAAGACCCCGAGCCCGTGGCAGAACATCGAGGCCAAGTACCCGGTCGGCACCCGCCACCAGGGCGAGGTCGTGAACATCATGCCCTACGGAGCCTTCGTCAAGCTGGAGCCGGGCATCGAGGGGCTGGTCCACATCTCCGAGATGAGCTGGGTCAAGCGCATTGCCGACCCCAAGGAACTGGTGCAGATCGGCGACAAGGTTGAGGTTCAGGTGCTGAACATCAACCACGACAAGAAGGAAATCTCGCTCGGCATGAAGCAGTGCCAGAGCAACCCGTGGGGCGAGGTGGCCAAGAAGTACCCGCCGGGCACGGTCATCAGCGGCGTCGTCCGCAACCTGACCAACTACGGGGCGTTCATCGAGATCGAGGAGGGGATCGACGGCCTCCTCCACGTCAGCGACATGAGCTGGACGCGGAAGGTGTCGAACCCGTCCGAGGTCGTCCAGAAGGGCCAGAAGCTGACCTGCCAGGTGCTCTCAGTCGACCAGGAGCGGAAGCGGGTGGCGCTCGGGCTCAAGCAGATGGCCAACGACCCGTGGGAGGGCGACATCCCCGGCCGCTACCTGCCCGGCCAGAAGGTCAGCGGCAAGGTCACCAAGCTGACCAACTTCGGCGTGTTCGTCGAGCTCGAACCGGGCCTGGAGGGGCTGCTCCACATCTCCGAACTCTCGGACGCCAAGATCGAGAGCCCGGAGGAGGTGGTGAAGGTCGGCGACGACGTGGACGTGAAGGTGCTGCGGGTGGACACCAAGGACCGGAAGGTCGGCCTGAGCATGCGGAACGTGGACGACGGCCAGGTGCCGGACATCATCCCCGACATGCCGATCGACGAGCCGGAAGACATCCCCGCCCCGGCCCCCGCGGCCGGCGGGAAGCCCACGAAGGAGCAGAAGCGGGAGCTCCGCGGCGGCACCGGTGTGGCCGGCCCGCTGTTCCAGCTGCCCGGGAACGAGTAATACCGGGCCGCCCCGGCTGGTATTTTCCCCCGGGGCCACCGCCCCGGGGCGTGGTCCGCTTCTCGGGCCGGCGGTACCCCCGCCGGCCCGATTTTTTCGGGCCGGTCAAGCAACTTTTCCCCAAAAGCTTCGTCTACAACTGGAGAAGCGGTAACGGTTGTTACAGGCGTTAAGAACCGCTAATCCGGTTCGCGCCGGAAAACGAGTTGATCTCCATTCCGGCCTGAAATAGATTCCCGTGTGAGGTGTTAGGGCTCCCCCGTCCGGCCCTTGCGCCTCGGCCCCAGGGCCGGTTGTGCCGCCTCGCCCGGCGGCACCGGTCGTGCAGCCTGAGGGTGTCGCCCGGGTGGCGCACGGTGTGCGATCGGCGCCAGTCGCTTTCCCCCTCCGCCGGGTCCAGAACCGCTGCCCCGGTCCAGGTGATCGTTTCAGCGGTCGATACGTCCCTGCGGGTTCGTCCGCGGGTGCCCGCCGCCCGCGACTCACCAGGACGCCGGGGCCCGACTCGCTGGCCGTCGCCCGCGGACCGCTGCCGGAACCCACACCGACAGGATGCCGTTCATGTCCCGACTCCGCCGCTACCGCCCGGACGTGGTCCAGTCGCCGCTGGAAACCTACCTCCGGGAGATCAACGAGACGGCGCTGCTGACCGCCGACCAGGAGAAGTCCCTGGCCCGGGCGATCGCCGAGGGGGACACCGAGGCCCGCGACCGGATGGTGCGGGCCAACCTGCGGCTCGTCGTCAACATCGCCCGCGGCTACACCGGGAAGGGGCTCGCCCTCCAGGATCTCATCGAGGAGGGGAACCTCGGCCTCCTCCGGGCGGTGGAGGGCTTCGACCCGGTGATGGGGACGCGGTTCAGCACCTACGCCAGCTACTGGATCAAGCAGAGCATCAAGCGGGCGCTGGTGAACACGGCCAAGACGATCCGCATCCCGGCGTACATGGTCGAGCTCCTGGCCAAGTGGCGGCGGGCGACGAACAAGCTGTCCGACGAGCTCGGCCGCCCGCCGACCCACGAGGAGGTCGCCAAGTTCCTAGGGCTGCCGAAGAAGAAGCTGAACATCATCAAGAAGGCCATCCGGGTCTACAACTCGACCCCGCAGACCGACAACGGCGGGGAGCAGGGGTGGAGCATCGAGGAGATGCTCATGGACAACCGGTCCAAGACCCCGGACACCGAGATGGTCGAGACGGACGACCTGAAGCACGTGATGGTGCTGCTGGAGAAGATGGACAAGCGCGAGGCGACGGTGCTGCGGATGCGTTTCGGGCTCGACGACGAGGAGCCGAAGACGCTCAAGGAGATCGGCGAGTGCCTCGGGCTGACCCGCGAGCGCGTCCGCCAGATCGAGAGCGAGGCGCTGGCCAAGCTCGGCGAGAACCTCAACGGCGAGTGACGGCCTGACGGCCGCGGCCGACTCGTCAGTCCTCCCCCGGGGCGGCCGGCTCGCCGGCCGTTCTGCATTCTCCCGCCCTTGCACGCGGTCCCGCCATCGGTTCTCATTCAGAGATGGACGTCTCCCAGGACGAACTCTTCGACGCCTGCGACCGGCTCGTCCACGGGCTCCTCGACCGCGCCGGCGTCGCCCAGCCGCCGGTCGATGCGCTCCGGGTCGCCGAGGACCACCTCGGCATCCCGGTCGAGGTCGTCGAACCCGAGGAGGACGACCCCGACGCCCCGCCGCGCCGGCGGCGGCCGTCGGCCGGGATCGCCCTGTCCCCGCACATGACCGAGGAGGAGCGGCAGGCCGCCGCCGCCCAGGGCGTCGCCCGCCTCCTCCTCCCGGACCTCCTCCGCAAGCTCGACGTCGTCCCCGGCAGCGAGTCGAGGCAGGCCGCCGCCCACCTGCGCGGGCTCCTCGCCGCCCGGGTGCTGGTCCCCACCCGGCTGCTCCGGTCCGCCCTCCGCCAGCACAAGTACGATGTGCCCGCACTCCACCAGGCGTTCCGCACCGCGCGGATGGAGGCCGTCGCCCTCCGGCTGCTCGACCTCGACAGCCCGTGCGTCATCGCCGTCGTGGACGACGGCGTGGTGGCCGTCCGCCGCGGCAACGGCCCCCCCGCCGACCGCAAACTCACCGCCGCCGAGCAGCAGTGCTACGACCGGGTGGCCAGCCTCGAACTCCCCGAGCGGGTCCGCACCGGCGGGTGGACCGCCGACGGCTGGCCGGTCCCGGGGCGGCGTTTTCGGCGGGTGCTTCTCCGCGCGGTGCCCGACGAGATATAATGCCGGAACGACACCGCCCCGGCGGCTGCCCGCGCAGCCGCCGGGCTTTTTCGTCCGCGGCCGCGTCGTGCTGTTTTGTTGTCGCCCGCGCCCGTAACCGTGACGGACCGCCCAGGAGCCCTGATCATGGCCGACGACCGCATCCCGATGACCCGGGAAGGGTACGACAAGCTCAAGGCCGAGCTGGACCGCCTGCGGAACGTCGAGATGATCGCGGTCACCACCCGGGTGGCCGAGGCCCGGGCGATGGGCGACCTGAGCGAGAACGCCGAGTACCACGCCGCCCGCGAGGACCAGGGCATCCTCCAGGCCAAGATCAACGACATGTCCGACCGGCTCGCCCGGGCGGCCATCGTGGACACCTCCACCCTGCCGAAGGGGACGGTCGCGTTCGGGAGCCGGGTCAAGGTAATGGACCTCGACCTGGACGAGGAGGAGATCTACGAGCTGGTCGGCCCCGGGCAGGAGAACCCGGACAAGGGCCGCATCCTCACCTCTAGCCCGATCGGCCAGGGGCTGATCGGCCGGAAGGTCGGCGAGACGGTGGAGATCCCGGTGCCCCGGGGCACGATCCGCTTCAAGGTGCTGGAGATTTCCGCCGCCACCGGCATCTAGCCGCGGCCGGGTCATTCTGACGGCATCCGAATTGCTTCGGGTGGAATGGCCAACAGATTCCCGAATATTCATGGAATCTGCTGGCGGTCGGATTCCGTCCAGTGCTATAACACGGTAAGGGGTTCCGGCGATTCCGGGCGGTGGCAACGTCTCTCCGGCGGAATCAGCTGAATGTCCGTTGACGCCCCGTTGACCTCGACGAATCGTACTGGTATGACGATCGGTTACGCCGGCCCCTGACACCGGGGCCACCGCCAGGGGAGGCGGCATGTCGGACCCGCGCCTGCAAAGCCTGCACCTGGAAGGCCAGCCCCGGCGGGACCAGTTCCGCGCCGCCCGCCAGGCCATTCAGGCGGCGTGCGGCTCCCACACCATCGCCGCCGACCCCGCCCGCCCGCCCGTGCCCGACGACCGGCTCGGCGCGGCCACCGTCGCCCCGCCCACCGCCGGCGGGCTGACCGGGCGGTTCGCCTTCTACCTCAAGGACGGGGGCAACGTCTACCCGCTCCACCTGGGGATGAACAGCGTCGGCCGGCTGCCGGACAACGACGTGGTGATCCGCGACGAGTGCGTGTCGCGCCGGCACTGCGCGGTGGTGGTCCACAGCGACCTGCGCTGCGAGGTGTACGACGTGGCCTCGAAGAACGGCACGCTGGTCAACGGCAAGCGGATCGGCGGCCCCACCCGCATCCAGTCCGGCGACCACCTCCTCCTGTGCACCCACAAGCTCACCTTCCACGTCACCGACGCCGCCGCCCCCGAGGCCGCGGCCGGCTGAGCGGCCGCCCCACTCACCCCAGCCCGGCCACGAACTTCGCCAGGTCGGCCGGGAGCGGCATGTCCCAGTGGAGGGCCGCGCCGCCCGCCGGGTGGGCGAAGCCCAACTCGGTGGCGTGCAGAGCCAGCCGGGGGGCGCCGCTGGCGTCCGGCACCACCTCGCCGTTCGGCTTGCGGCAGTACACCTTGTCGCCGCACACCGGGTGCCCGGCCTCCGACAGGTGAATCCGAATCTGGTGCGTCCGCCCAGTTTCCAGGCGGCACGACAGCAGCGTGTAGCCGCGCAGCCGCTCCTGCACGCTGAAGTGCGTGACGGCCCTCTTCCCCACGTCCGGGAAGGGGGTGCTGCCGCGGCGGCCGTCGCCGCGGTCGGGGACGAGGTTCGAGGTGATCGTGCGGTCGAGGAAGATACCGGGCACGACCGTCAGGTAGCGGCGGACGACGGTGTGCTTGCGGAACTGCATCCCGAGCTCGCGCTCGGCCAGCACGGAGCGGGCGAACACGACCAGCCCGCTCGTCTCCTTGTCGAGCCGGTGGACGATCCGCAGCCGGGACAGGTCGGACGCCGGCCGGCGGAGGCGGTGGGCGACGGCCCACTGGGCGAGGTCTTCGAGGGTGGGGTCGAGTTCCCGCCGCTCCTCGGACCACTCCAGTTCCGCCGGGTGGCGGACGGTGTTCACCCCGGCCGGCTTCTCGACGACGACGACGTGGTCGTCGAGGTGGCGCAGGACGAGCCGCTCCGGGTGGGCGGCGCGGGGGAGGGGCTTGGGGTGTTCGAGGAGGACGACGACCTCGTTCTCCTTGAGCCGGCGGGCGTCGTCGGTGCTGACGGCGTCGCCGACCTTGACCCGCCGGGCGGCGATGAGCTTGCGCACCTCCCCCCACGACGGCCCGCCGAGCCGGCTGCGGAGCACCTTGGCGAGGGTGTGCCCGGCCTCCTGGGGGGTGACGGCGAACTGGGTGGGTTCGGTCGGCATGGTGGTCAGTTCGCGGGTTTCGGGTCGGCGGGCGGGGGCTCGTCCTCGTTGCCGAAGTCCACGTCGCCCCAGTCGTCGTCGGGGTCGGGCACGTCCATGTACTTGCCGCAGGTCGGGCAGTCCTGGGTGCTCCCCATGTCCGCCGCCGCCCACTCGGAACTCGCCCCGCACTCCTCGCACACGGCCGTCACCGTGCCGGTCCGCGCCGCCCGCCGCTCCATCGCGGAACGGACTGCCAGGACCGCCTCTCGCTGTTCGGTGATCGTCTCCCGGACCTTCTGGGCCTGGTCGATGTCGATCACCCGGATCTCGACGCCCGGCGGGGCAGCCTCGGTCAGCCCGAGGCCGTCCGGCGGGGCGGCGGGCACCTCCGGCGCCACCACCTCGCACGGGAACCCCTTCTCCCCCAGCCAGGAGGCGATGAGGTCGGCGGTCCGCAGGTCGGGCGCCACGTGGACGCAGCGCGGGTCGCGGTCTTCGGACATGCATCCCCCTCGGGTCGGCCCGGTCCCATTCGGTCCGCGGCCGGGCTCCGCCGGCGGACCGGTACTGCCCGGCCCGGCCGGAACCGCCGGTGTGCGGGAGTGACTTCGTCCCCCTGTTCCTCTGCCGGCTGCCCGGCTGGCGACGGCGTCGCTGTGCTCGCCGCTCCGGAGCTAGCTTAGCAGGCGGTCGCGGCCCCATCCTCTGAATCCGCAGACGCAGTGACCAGCTTGCCGCCCGCCCATCCGATTCGCCGTCCCCCAGCTGGTGCGCGAGAATAATTTCGGGTCGGCTGTCGAAATCGGAGCGGCCCGACCGTCATAAGGTCGGGTGTCCGGACCAGCTGACCCGGGATTCAGGAGTGCCGCCCCGTGCAATACGTGCTGCTCATCTACGAGAGCGCTGCCGACTTCGACGCCCGGACGACCGACAAGTCCGCCCCGTACCTCGCCGCGTGGCGGGCCTACCACCAGGCGCTGGTGGAGGCCGGCGCGTTCGTCTACGGCCGCCCGCTCCGGCCGGTCGAGACAGCCACGACCGTCCGCGTGCGGGACGGCGGCCATCACGTCCAGGACGGCCCCTACGCTGACACCAAGGAGCAGCTCGGCGGGTTCATCATCCTGGAACTGCCGTCGCTCGACGACGCGCTCGCCTGGGCCGCCCGCTGCCCGACGGCGGGCACGGGGACGGTCGAGGTGCGGCCGGTGGCCCCGGAACTCCACGACGCCGTCGTGACGTGAATGGACGCGACGCGGCGGGCGATCGAGGCGGTGGCGCGCGACTCCTACGGCCGGCTGCTCGCGTTCGTGGCGGCGCGGACGCGGGACGTTGCCGCCGCCGAGGACGCGCTGGCCGACGCCTTCGTCGCCGCCCTGAGCACGTGGCCGCGGGACGGCGTGCCGGACAACCCCGCCGCGTGGCTGCTGACCGCCGCCCGCCGCCGCCTGCTCGACCGGGTGCGGGCCGACGGCCGCACGCGGGCCGCGGGTGACCGCGTCCTCGAACTCATCGCCGACAGGCCGGCCGCGGCGGGCGACGAGCCGTTCCCGGACGAGCGGCTCACCCTCATGTTCGTGTGTGCCCACCCGGCCATCGACCCGTCGATCCACACCCCCCTCATGCTGCAGACCGTGCTCGGGCTGGACGCGGCGACCATCGCCCGCGCCTTCCTCGTCCCGCCGGCCACGCTCGGCCAGCGGCTGGTCCGCGCCAAGGCTAAGATCCGCGACGCCCGCATCGCCTTCGAGGTGCCGGACGGGCCGGAGCTGCCCCGCCGGCTCGACGCCGTGCTGGGGGCGATCTACACGGCCTACGGCCGCGGGTGGGAGGACGCCGCCGGGGCCGACGCCAAGGCCCGCGGGCTCGCCGAGGAGGCGGTCTGGCTGGCCCGCGTTCTGGTGCAGCGCCTCCCCGAGGAGCCGGAGGCCCGGGGGCTGCTCGCCCTCGTGCTCCACTGCGAGGCGCGGCGGGCGGCCCGGCGGGCGCCGGACGGCCGCTACGTTCCGCTCTCCGAACAAGACCCGGCGCACTGGGTCGGGGCGATGGCGGACGAGGCGGAGCGGGAGCTGACGGCCGCGGCCCGCCAGGGGCGTCTCGGTCGGTTCCAGCTGGAGGCGGCGATCCAGTCGGTCCACGCCGACCGGGTCCGCACCGGCGTGATCGACTGGGCGGCGATCGCCACGTTCTACGGACACCTCGTCCGCCTCGCGCCCACCCTGGGCGCGCGAGTCGGCCTTGCCGCGGCGGTGGCCGAGGCGGAGGGGCCGGGGGCCGGCCTCGCCCTCCTCGACGGGATCGACCCCACCGCCGTCGCCGGCTACCAGCCCTACTGGGCCGTCCGCGCCCACCTCGCGGAGCGGGCCGGCCGGCCCGAGGCCCGCGCCGCGTTCGACCGGGCGATCGAGCTCGCCGAGGACGTCGCCGTCCGACGGTTCCTCCAGGACCGGCGCGGGTAGCGGGACCGGCCCGCCTCACTTTTTCCGGTCGGGTGTCGAAACGGCCGCCGTCCGTTCGTCACGGAGGCGGGTGGAACCCGTCCCCCGACGAGACGCCGCCCGCTGAGGAGAAGGCGTGATGAAGACCGCTGGTGTGCTGCCCTCCGGCCAGAAGGTGGTGTCCCGGGACGAGTGGCTGGAGGCCCGGGTGGAGCTGCTGAAGAGGGAGAAAGAACTGACCCGCCTCCGCGACGAACAGGCCCGCCGGCGCCGCGAGCTGCCGTGTGTGAGGGTGGAGAAGGAGTACGCGTTCGACGGGCCGCAGGGCCGGGTGACGCTGGCCGGACTGTTCGGCGGGCGGAGCCAGTTGGTCGTCTACCACTTCATGTTCGGCCCGGAGTGGGCCGAGGGCTGCCCGAGCTGCTCGTTCGTGGCCGACCATCTCGACGGTATGCTGCCGCACCTGACCGCCCGCGACGTGGCGTTCGCGGCCGTCTCGCGGGCTCCACTGCCCAAGATCGCGGCGTTCCAGCAGCGCATGGGCTGGCGGTTCCCGTGGGTGTCATCCTTCGAGAGCGATTTCAACTCCGACTACCGCGTGTCGTTTACGGCGGACGAACTCGCCCGCGGGAAGGTGCGGTACAACTTCGGGGAGCAGGAGTTCCCCAGCGCCGAGGCTCCCGGGGTCAGCGTCTTCGTCAGGGCCGGGGGCGGCCTGTTCCACACCTACTCCGCGTACGCGCGGGGCGTCGAGCCGCTGGTCGGCACCTACGCGGTGCTCGACCTCGTGCCGAGCGGGAGGGACGAGGCCGGCCTGGGGTTCCCGATGGCCTGGCTGCGACACCACGACCGCTACGGCACGGACGTGTTCCTGGACCCGACGCGGCCGTACTGGCCGAACGTCCCGCTGACCCCCACGGCCAGCGCGTGCGGGTGCGGGACCACGGAGGGGCACTCGTGACCGACCGCCGCTGCTGCGGGGCCGCCGGGCGTCGGGCGGGCGGCCGCTGTCTCGAAGCGGCCGGGTGGGCGGTGCCGGGCCTCGTCCTGGCTCTGCTGCCCAAGTGCCCCGCGTGCCTGGCCGCCTACGTGGCGCTCGGCACGGGGGTCGGGCTGTCGGTGACCGCGGCGGGATACCTTCAGCTGATACTGGTGGCGGCGTGCGCGGGGGCGGTCACCGCCCTGGCGGCGTGGCGTGTGTACCGCTTCGTTGGGGCGTGGCTCCCGGGCCGGAAGACGTGAAGCCGGGTCGCGTGGGTCCGTGGCACCCGGATCGGACCCACGGGGGCGACAACCGTTATCACCCCTGCTGTGGGGGATGCGGCCATTCACTCTAATGAAGTTTCAGATGCGGGGTTTCCGCATCTGAAAGCCGATACGAGGATCGAAGCCTCCTCCCGGCTGACCCCTTGGTACGCCGCCATCGGGTCGTTCTCGTGTTCCCGCCAAGACGGTGCCCTGGGCGATTCTGTCCCGAGTGGTTGCCTGCCGGGTAGCTCGCTCCCCTTGGCCCGGTCCTTCCCGCGGCCGGCGGGAGCACTCGGCCCCCGCGCACGAATCAGATCAACCGGATCGTCCCCGCGGCGACCGCGTCGGCCACCCGCCGGGTGCGGCGGTGGGCCGGTCCCTCCGGCGCTGGGAGCGTCAGCTTGCGAACCTTCCGGAACACCCCCTCGGCCCACCTCCTGAACTCGGTCGGCTTGGTGATCGACCGGCCCTCGGCCCGGTACTTCCAGTACGTCCAGAAGTTGGAGTAGGTGAGCCCCATTTCCAGCAGCCGGCCGCGGGTGTAGCAGACGAGGCAGGGGTCGTAGTAACCAAGGGTGAAGAACCGCTCCCCGTCCCTGTCGATCTCTTTCACCTCGGCGGCCCGGGCGAAGGGTTCTGGACCAACCCAAAGCACATCGGGGTCACCGTCCGCGATGCAGTCGCGTAGCGGTCGCGGCTCCATTTCCTCCCGGGACCGCACCCACCTCGCGGGGAAAGCCATGACCGGGAACCCGGACGCGAGGAGGTCCAGGACCGCCCCCTCCTCGTCGGGGAACTGCCAGAACTGAACGCCCGGGGCTTTACTCACTCGTCGCCTCGCACACGGCGGGGAGGGCGGGGGCGTCCGGTCCGCACGGATTGAGCGGCGGGCGGGCCTTGCCCGGAGGGGAGTGGCGTGTCACGGTAGCCACGAGCCCTCGTCCGGATCAAGTGCGCCCGACGACCGGGGGGCCACCTACGCCGCTCCGTCTGGTGTGATTTGGCGACCTGTCTGTTCCGTCGCTGGTGGCAGTGGGTGAATGCCGTGGAGGGATGAACCGCGATCACCCGTCTCCGACTGGCTCTCGCGGGCATCCACGGATCGAGCGTGTCACGATAGACTCCGGGAATCTGCCATTCGGTTGCAAGATGAAACTGGACGGTCCGTATACCCCGTCAGTTGCGAACCGCAGCCGGGTGGGATGAAGCGAACGCCCGGCGGTCGAACTGGAGTCTGTCATGACCGCGATCGAGAACGTGCTGTACACCGCGAAGACCCACACGACCGGCGGCCGGGACGGCGCGTCCCGCAGCTCCGACGGCCGACTCGACGTCAAGCTCTCGACGCCCGGTACCGCGGGCGGCGGGACCAACCCGGAGCAGCTGTTCGCCGCCGGCTGGTCGGCCTGCTTCATGGGTGCGATGGGCCTCGCGGCCCGCAAGATGAAGGTCACCCTGCCGGCCGACGCGGCCGTTGACGCCGAGGTGGACCTGGGCACGACCGGCGGCGGATACCTCCTCCGGGCCCGCCTCAACGTCAGCCTGCCGGGCCTGGACCGCGAGGCCGCGAAGGCCGTAGTCGATGCCGCGCACGAGACTTGCCCGTACTCCAAGGCCACCCGCGGCAACATCGACGTCCGGATCGAACTCGCCTGAGCCAACCGACCGGCCTGCCCGCGCCGGGCAGGCCACCTCGGTCGGGACGTCCGCCACTTCACCAGGGGTGTTGTCATGAGTGCCGAACGCAAGGTCGTGGTCGTCACCGGCGCGTCGCAGGGGATCGGCGCGGGGTTGGTCCGCGGGTTCCTCGGCCGCGGCTACCGGGTCGTCGCCAACTCGCGGTCGATCCGGCCCGACGCCTCGGCCGACGTGCTGGCCGTCGCGGGCGACGTCACCGACCCGCAGGTCGCCGACCGGGTGGTCGGCGAGGCGGTCGCGGCCTTCGGCCGGGTGGACACGCTGGTCAACAACGCTGGGGTGTTCGTCGCCAAGCCGTTCACCGAGTACACCGCGGCCGACTTCGCCCACGTCCTGTCGGTCAACCTGGCCGGGTTCTTCCACGTCACCCAGCGGGCCGTCCGGCAGATGCTCGCGCAGGGCGGCGGGCACGTCGTGAACCTGACCACGACGCTCGTCGATCAGCCCGTCAAGGGAGTACCGTCGGCCCTCGCGTCCCTGACCAAGGGCGGTCTGGACGCGGTCACGCGGTCGCTGGCGATCGAGTACGCGGACCGCGGCATCCGCGTCAACGCGGTCGCCCCCGGGGTCATCCGGACGCCGATGCACCCGCCCGAAGCCCAAACCTTCCTGGCCGGGCTACACCCGACCGGGCGGATGGGTGAGGTCGAGGAGGTCGTTGAAGCGGTGCTGTACCTCGAATCGGCCGCGTTCGTGACCGGCGAAACCCTGCGGGTGGACGGCGGGGCGCACGCCGGCCACTGGTGAGCCGGCCGTTCGGCCGGGTATTCTCTCGCAAACCACTTCGATTCGACCGCCGCCGCGTTGCCCGGGCCGAGGGTGTGCCTGGGCTTGACGGGTAAGCCGATGCTTACCTATACTGGCGGCATGGTCGTGACGCCCGATCGTGAGCCCGACGTGTTCGCCGCGATCAGCCACCGCGCGCGGCGGCAGATGCTAGACCTGCTCACCGAAACCGAGCGCTCGGTCGGCGACATCGCGGCCCACTTCGAGATGAGCCGCCCCGCCGTCTCCCAGCACCTCCGCATTCTGCTCGACGCCGGCCTCGTGGCGGAGCAGCGGCACGGCCGGGAGCGGCGCTACCGCCTCGTCCCCGCGCGGCTCGCCCCGGTGCGGGACTGGATCGCGCACTACGAGCGGTTCTGGGACGACCACCTCCGGCGACTCCAGGACCACCTCACGAAGCAGGACGAGGAATGACGGAAGGCATCCGAAGAGAGGTATTCGTCCCACAGTCCCCAAGGCGGGTCTGGCGGGCGCTCACCACCCGCGCCGCCCTGGCCGACTGGATGTACCCGAACGACTTCGAGCCGCGCGTCGGCCACCACTTCACGTTCCGCGTGCCGGCCAACCCCAAGGTCGGGTTCGACGGGCTCGTCGTCCACTGCGAGGTGGTCGAGTGCGAGCCGCCTCGCCGGCTCGTGTTCTCGTGGTCGGTCGGCGGGCCGGTGGTCGACACTCGGGTGAGCTTCCGGCTCGAACCGGACGGCGACGGCACCCGCATCCACTTCGAGCACGCCGGCTTCGACGTGTCCCAGCCGCAGGGCGGTCAGGCGCTCCGGGGGGCCGAGTTCGGTTGGGCGAAGATGCTGAAGCAACTGGCCGTCGTGGCCGCGGGCCTGGCGGCCGACGGCGATTAAGAGCGTTGCCGAACACGGCGTTGATCTGACCGGGCTGGCCCGGCGGGCAAACGCCGTCGTTGGGGCATGATTCGGGGCACGCGGCGTGCCCCCCACTGCGTCATCCGTCATCATCACACAGCAGCCCACCGCGACATTATGAACCACGGCGTCAAGCGTTCGATCCTCCGGTGGATTCACATCGTCTTTAGCATTCCGATCATCGGCTACGTCTACAGCCCGTTCGAGGAGATCCCGCAGTACGCCCCCGCGACCCGGTTCGTCTTCCTTCCCCTCCTGGTCCTCTCGGGGTTCTGGATGTGGAAGGGCCATGCCCTGCGCCGACTGATCTCGAAGCGGCCGCCGGTGGCCTCGGGCGGGTGATGACCCGCCCCCGCCAACCGCCCGAAGTCACCGCGGTCCTGGAGTGAGCACGATGGCCGGTAAGGCACCCAAGAAGTCGGCGAAGGTCGCAACGACGGCCGGCGAGCAGGCGGCGGAGCCGGTCCTCCTTTCCGGCGGGAACCCCCAGATTGCGAAGGGCTACGGCGACGCCCCCGTGCAGGCCTACATCGCGGCCATGCCGGGCTGGAAGCGCGACATCGGCCGCCGCCTCGACGCGCTCATCGTGCGCACCGTCCCCGGCGTCCACAAGGCGGTGAAGTGGAACTCGCCCCTCTACGGCATCGAGGGCCAGGGCTGGTTCCTCAGCGCCCACTGCTTCACGAAGTACGTCAAGGTGGCGTTCTTCCGCGGCGCCTCGCTGCGCCCCGTCCCCCCCGGCGAGTCCAAGAGCCAGGACACGCGCTACCTCGACATCCGCGAGAACGACTCGTTCGACGAGGCCCAGTTCGCCGACTGGGTGAGGCAGGCCAGCCAGCTGCCCGGCGAGCGGATGTGAGCGGGCGCCGGGTCACCGGTCCGCAACACCCATGAAGAAAGCGACGGCGGCCATGAAACCGGGGAAGGGCGGCTCGGCGGAGGGGGGAGAAGGAGGCCCGGCCTCTCAGCAGATCGACGCGCGGATTCGGGAGTTGGCCGACTGGCGGGGCGAGGCGCTCGCCCGGGTCCGAGCGCTCGTCCTGCGGGCCGACCCCGAAGTGGTCGAGGAGTGCAAGTGGGGAGGGGTGCCGGTGTGGTCGTGCGCCGGCATCATCTGCACCGGCGAGACGTACAAGGCCGTCGTGAAGCTGACCTTCGCCAAGGGCGCCTCGTTGGAAGACCCGTCGGGCCTCTTCAACTCCAGCCTGGAGGGCAACACCAGGCGGGCCATCGATCTCCGCGAGGGTGATTGGGTTGACGAGGCGGCGCTGACGGCACTCGTCCGCGCCGCCGTGGCGCTGAACACGGCGGCGCGGGCCGCCGGCCCCGGTCACGCCCGGAAGAAACCCAAGAGCGATTGAGAAGTGCCGCGTGACGGCTCGGCGGCGCTTCCGGGCCGCCGCCGGGTCGCGCCGGCCGCTAGCGCAGGTAGCCCTTCGACTTCATCAGCTCGACGATCCTGGTGACGCCCTCCTCGACGCCGACCTGATCGGTCTGCAACACGAGGTCGGGCGCCTTCGGCTCCTCGAACGCCGCCGTCACGCCCGGCATCTGCGCGATCCGGCCCTCGTCGGCCAGCTGGTACGCGCCGCTCTGGTCCCGCGCCCGCAGCACCTCCATCGGAGCCGTGCAGTACACCTCCAGCACGCGGTCCCGGCCGATCAGTTGCTTCGCCTTCTCGCGCACCGCCTCGTGCGGGGCCACGAACGCCGCGACGGTGATCACCCCCGCGTCGTTCAGCAGCTTCGCCACCTCGGCCGACCGCCGCAGGTTCTCCGAGCGGTCGTCGGCGGTGAACCCCAGGTCGCGGTTCAGCCCCTGCCGCATGTTTTGGCCGTACAGCACCGTCACCGCCCGGCCCTCGTCCCACAGCCGGCGTTCCAGCGCGTAGGCGATCCGGCTCTTGCCACTGCCGGTGAGGCCGACGAGCAGCACCGTCACCGGCACCTGGCCGTAGCGCCGCTCGCGCTCGGCCGGCGCGACCAGGCTCTCCCGCGCCTTCAGTCGGGCCGCCGGCTCCGCCGCCCAGGCGTCGCCCGCCGCCCGGCCGCTGCCGGCTTCCAGGATCATGCCGGCGCCGACCGTGTTGTTCGTCAGCCGGTCGATCAGGATGAACGCCCCGGTCGCGGGGTTGGTGCGGTACGGGTCGCACGCCAGCGCCTGCGTCAGGCTCAGCTGCACGTGCCCGACCTCGTTCAGCCCCAGCCGGGCGACGGCGCGGTGCTCCAGGGTGTTGACGTCGACGCCGTAGCGGAACGCCGCGACCTCCGCCGTCACCTGCCGCGAGGTGTGCTTCAGCGTGTACGTCCGGCCGGGCACGAGCGGTTGCTCGGCCATCCACACCACCACCGCCTCGACCTGGCTGCTGACGTGCGGCGGGCTGTCCGGACGCACCAGCATGTCGCCCCGGCTGACGTCCACCTCGTCGGCCAGCGTGACCGTGACCGCCTGGGGCGCGAACGCCTCGTCCAACTCGCCGTCGTAGGTCACGATCGACTTCACCCGGCTGCGCTTGCCCGACGGCAGCACCATCACCTCGTCGCCCCGGCGGAGGATGCCGGAGGCCACCGTGCCGGCGAAGCCGCGGAAGTCGAGGTTGGGGCGGATGACGTACTGCACCGGGAGCCGCAGGTCGGTCAGGTTGCGGTCGCTGGCGATGTGGACCGTCTCCAGGTGGTCCAGGAGCGCCGGGCCGTGGTGCCACGGCATCGCGCCGCTCTTGGAGGCGACGTTGTCGCCCTTCAGTGCCGACATCGGGATGAAGGTGACGTCGCGCAGGTCGAGCTTGGCGACGAAGCCGGTGTAGTCGTCCTTGATCCGCTCGAACGCGTCGCGCGAGTAGCCGACGAGGTCCATCTTGTTGACCGCGACGACGACGTGCCGGATGCCGAGCAGCGACACGATGAACGAGTGCCGGCGGGTCTGCGTCTGCACGCCGTGGCGGGCGTCGATGAGGATGACGGCCAGCTGGCACGTCGAGGCGCCGGTGGCCATGTTGCGGGTGTACTGCTCGTGGCCGGGCGTGTCGGCGATGATGAACTTGCGGCGGTCGGTCGAGAAGTAGCGGTACGCCACGTCGATGGTGATGCCCTGCTCGCGCTCGGCCTTCAGGCCGTCGGTGAGCAGGGCGAGGTCGATCTCGCCGGCCCCGGTCGTGCCGACCTTCTCGCTGTCCCGCTTCACGGCGGCGAGTTGGTCCTCGTAGATCATCTTGGTGTCGTGCAGCAGCCGGCCGATGAGCGTGCTCTTGCCGTCGTCCACGCTGCCGCAGGTGAGCAGGCGGAGCAGCTCCTTCTTCTGGTGGCGGGCGAGGTAGGCGTGGATGTCTTCCTGACTCAGGTCAACGGCTTGCATCGGAATAGTTCTCAGTAGTCAGTAGTCAGTGGTCAGTCGCCCCGGCTCGTCTCGCACCAGGGCTCTCGGCTTCCAATTCCTCTGACTGAGAACTGAAAACTGAGGACTGACGACTTCTCAGAAGTACCCCTCACGCTTCTTCTGCTCCATCGACCCCGCCTCGTCGTGGTCGATCACCCGGCCCTGCCGCTCGGAGTTCTTCGCCAGCAGCATCTCCTCGATGATCTCGGGCAGCGTCGTCGCGCTGCTCTCGATCGCCCCGGTGAGGGGGTAGCAGCCCAGCGTGCGGAAGCGCACCCGCCTCATCGCCGGCTCCTCGCCGGGCCGCAGCCGCATCCGCTCGTCGTCCACCATGATGAGCGTGCCGTCCCGCTCGACGACCGGGCGGACGGCCGCGAAGTAGAGCGGCACGATGGGGATGCTCTCGAGGTGGACGTACTGCCAGACGTCCAGCTCGGTCCAGTTGCTCAGCGGGAAGGCGCGGATGCTCTCGCCCTTGTTCACCCGGCCGTTGTACAGGTTCCAGAGCTCCGGCCGCTGGTTCTTCGGATCCCACTGGTGCAGGCGGTCGCGGAAGCTGTAGACCCGCTCCTTGGCCCGGCTCTTCTCCTCGTCGCGGCGGGCGCCGCCGAACGCCGCGTCGAACTGGTAGTGGTTCAGCGCCTGCTTCAGCGCGGCCGTCTTCATGACGTCGGTGTGCGTCTTCGAGCCGTGGTCGAACGGGTTGATGCCCTGGGCCTGCCCCTCCGGGTTGACCCAGACCTTTAGGTCGAGCCCCTGCTCGCGGCAGAACCGGTCGCGGAACTCGATCATCGCCCGGAACTTCCAGGTCGTGTCGACGTGGAGCAGCGGGAAGGGGAGCCGGCCGGGGTGGAACGCCTTCTGCGCCAGCCGGAGCATGACGGCGGAGTCCTTGCCGATCGAGTAGAGCATCACCGGCCGCTCGAACTCGGCGGCGACCTCGCGGATGATGTGGATGCTCTCGGCCTCGAGAACCTTCAGGTGAGTCAGGTTGTAACTGCTGCTGGTCATCCGCGCTCCTGCTTGGCCGCTCCCCTGCCGATCCTGCGAGCGTTGCTTTCCGGTCGGCCGGGGGTATTCTACGGGCCGGCCCGGGCGTGGCCCGGCCGCCCCGGCACCGCCCGACTTCCGGGCCTTGGTGGGGTCGGCGACGGCCCGGGCACAGGCGTCCCGGACGGCGAAGTCGTTCTCAGGCTTGAAGATCGGCATCCGCCCGCGGCACCCGGCGCGTGTGGGCGGTGGTGGTTCGTCCCCGCTACTCTCTGCGACCCTTCGTCGCACCGGCGTCGCGGAACAACAGCTGGGCGAAGTGGTACAGGTCGCTCTTCCACACCTTGAAGTCGTGCGCGCCGCCGGGGATGACGCGGTACTCGTGGGGCACCCCCTTGGCGTCGAGCATCTTGTGGACGCCCTCGCTGACCCGGAACAGCCCGTCCTTGTCCCCGCAGGCCACGTACAGGAGCCGCAGCTTCCGGCCCACCTCGGCGTGGTCCTTGATGAGGTCGGCGGGCGGCCGGGTGTTCGGGGCCGAGGAGAACCCGCCCACCCAGGCGAACGTGTCCAGGTTGCCGAGGCCGAAGTTGAGCGACTGCCCGCCGCCCATAGACAGCCCGGCCAGGGCACGGGACTCGCGGCCGGCCTTCACCGCGTAGGTCTTCTCGACGAACGGGATCAGGTCGGTGAGCAGATCTTTCTCGAACGCGGCGAACGCCGGCGACTGCTTCGGGATCGGATCTCTGGCGGTCAGATCCTTCGACGCCCGGCCGTTCGGGAGGACGACGACCATCGGCACCGCCTTCTTGTCGGCGTAGAGGTTGTCCAGGATCACGTCGGGCACGCCGCCCCGTGCCCACTCGTTCTCGTCGCCGCCGATGCCGTGGAGGAGGTAGAGGACCGGGTACTTTGTGTCCTTCGAGTACCCCGGCGGGGTGTAGACCCGCGCCTTCCGCTTGACGCCCACCGTCGTCGAGTCGTACTCGACCGTCTCCAGCTTGCCGCGGGCGATGCCGTCCCGCTTCTTGTCGTAGCCCTGCGGCGGGTCAGGGAACTTTTCCGCCGGGGCGCCCTTCGTCCCGCCGCCCGGCTGAGCCGGGGCCGGGGTGAGCGGGCACGCCAGCACGGCGCACGCGACCAGGGCCATGACGCGCTTGCACATACGTCTTCCTCGGGTGGCAGACATGCCCTACTCCGGTGCCGCCGCGCCGGCAAGGGCGGTCGCGCGTCTCCCGCCTTGCGGGGCAGTTACCAGCACAACAGGGCTGTACCCGCCAGGCACGCCACCAGCCCGGCGACCTTGAGCGGCGGAAGGGTTTCACCGAAGAACCAGTACCCGACCGGGAGTAGAACCGCCGTGGCGAAGAGGGTGCTGACGAGGGCCGCACGCCCCACCGGCCAACCGCTCCGGTATACGAGCAGAACGCCCACTTCGATCGCCAGCACGCACACCCCGAGCGCGAGCGACACGGGGCGCGGCCGCAGCAGTTCCGCCCGCCCCTGCTCGCCGCCGGCGAGCAGCACGAGGAGCAGGCACAAGGCCGCGGCGATCAGATACGCGTGGAAGAGGACGGCCAGCGGCCCGGCGTCCTTCGGCACGGACTTTTGCGACAGGTGGTAGGACACGGCCCCGGCCACCGCCAGGCCCATCGACGCGAGTTGGAACGTCGTCATCCGGCCCTCTCGCTCAGGACGAGTTGCATCAGCACGTCGGACTGGTCGTCCGTCCCGAGGCGGAACGTTTCGGCCCCCACCGGCACAAACCCCCACCGCTCGTAGAAGGCTTTGGCGCGGTGGTTGTGCTCCCAAACACCCAGCCACAGACTCTTGTGGCCTGCACTCTCGGCCCACGCGATGCTGGACCGCATCAGCGCGGCCCCGACGCCTGAGCCGATGGCGTCGGCGGAAACGTACAGCTTGACCAGCCGGGCCGGGGCCGGCCCGGTGATACAGGCGGGCGGGGCCGCGGGGGCGACCCGCGCAAAGCCGACCACCTTCGGGGGCGCCTCGGCCACGAGGTAGACCGCCCCCGGCTCCCGAATCTCGGCGGCGATCCGCCCGACGTCGAACGCCTCTTCCATGTAGGCGGCCATGTCTTCCGGGCAGTTGTGGGCGGCGAACGTGTCGTGAAACGTCTGCCGGCCCAAGTCCGCCAGCGTGCCCGCATCACCGGGGCCGGCGGTGCGAATGGTGACCATGCACTTCTCCCGCGTACCGTGGTGTTGCCCGGCGCCCGGGCCGTGGCGCGGCCGGACGGTATGGTAGCGGCCACCGCCCCCGCGGGCGATCCGGTCGGCCGCGGGCGGCCTGACCGGGGTGGAAGGGCGTGAATAGGCTGGCAACGCACGCCTGGGGCCGTCCCGGTGCCCGGGCGTCCCGACGACACCGACGGGGGAGGGGTATGTACAAGCAGTCCGCGTTCATCCTGGTGGCAGCGGTCGCCTGCTCCGGGCTGTCGGTCGCACAGCCAGTCCGCAACTTCGACGACAAGGGCGCCCCGCCGTTCAAGGTGCTGAAGGAGGGGGAGAACCCCCCGCTCGACGCGTATGACAATTTCGTCATCGGGCCGAAGTATGCCCCCGCGCCGGAGCGCAAGGTGGTGGAGGGGGTTCCGCGGGGGAAGGTGCAACAGTTCGTGATCGACTCGAAAGAGACGAAGCTCCTGAACCCCGGCATCGCCCGCAAGCAGTTCGGCAAGGTCGACCCGAGCAACCCGAAGACGCTGGTCGTCGAGACGCACCCCATCGACTACAAGCGGGCGGTCACGGTCTACGTCCCCGCCCAGTACAAGGCGGGCACCGAGGCGCCGTTCATGGTCGTCCACGACGGCCCCGGCCCCAGCAAGACCCCCTCGTCGGGGCTGCAAACCGTCCTCGACAACCTCATCGCCCAGAAGCGCATTCCCCCCATCGTCGTCGTCCACATCGCCAACGGCGGAGGCGACGCCCAGGGGCACCAGCGCGGCAAGGAATACGACAACATGTCGAGCGTGTTCGCCGACTACATCGAGGCCGAGGTGCTGCCGCGCGTGGAGAAGACCTGCGGCGTGAAGCTGACCAAAGATCCCGACGGCCGCGCGGCGATGGGGAACAGCTCCGGCGGGTCGGCCGCGCTCATCATGGCCTGGTTCCGCAACGACCTTTACCACCGCGTGTTGACGACGTCGGGCACCTTCGTGAACCAGGCGTGGCCGTTCGACGCCCAGTACCCCGACGGCGCCTGGGGCTTCCACGAAACGCTGATCCCCAAGGGGCCGAAGAAGCCGATCCGCGTCTTCATCTCGGTCGGCGACAAGGATCTGCTCAACCCCAACGTGATGCGCGACAACATGCACGACTGGGTGGAAGCCAACCACCGGATGGCCAAGGTGCTCAAGGAGAAGGGCTACGAGTACCAGTACCTCTTCTGCCGCGGCGCCGGCCACAGCATCGGCAACGCCCAGCAGCAGTTCCTCCCGCACGCGATCGAGTGGGTGTGGCGAGGCTACGCGCCGAAGGACGGGAAGTAACCTTCAGTTCTTCCCCCGCCGCCGCAGCTGCGACGCCCGGCCCGGCCGGCACCCTGCCCGCCGGGCCTCGATGGTCTTCTTGAGCGGGTGGGCCGGGGCGAGTCCGTCACCCGCGCCGACGAGGTCGGTCCGATCGGTGACCATTCCTGACCGACGGCCGGTCCCTCAACCGTGTGGCGATTGCCTGGCGATCTCGGCCATCAGCCCTTGTAGCGCGGCCAGTTCCACCGGCTTGGTCAGGTGCGCGTCGAACCCGGCCTCCGCGGCCCGCTTCCGGTCCCCGTCGCTCCCCCATCCGGTCAGGGCGGCCAGGAACAGGCCGCCCGCGGCCCGGTCCCGCCTCAGCTGCCCCGCCACCTCGTACCCGTTCATACCGGGCAGTCCGATGTCCAGAAGGGCAACGTCGGGGCGGAATTCGCGCGCGGCGTCGAGCCCGGTCGGACCGGTGTACGCGGTCCTCACCTCGTACCCCTGCAACTCCAGTAGCATGGTCAAGCTGTCGGCCGCGTCGCGGTTGTCGTCGACCACCAGGACGCGGCGGCCGGGCGGCGGGGCCGTCGCCCCAGGTGGGGCGTCCCGCGGGGGGGCGTTGGGCGACTCCTCGGCCGCCGGCAGGCGGACGACGAACGTGCTGCCCCGGCCCTCGCCCGGGCTCTCGGCCGCGACCGTCCCGCCGTGCATCTCGACCAGCTTGCGGACCAGGGTCAGGCCGATCCCGAGGCCGCCCTGCGAGCGGTCCAGCGACTGCCCGACCTGCACGAACATGTCGAACACCTTCGGGAGCAACTCGGCCGGGATGCCGACCCCGCTGTCCGCCACGCGGACCACGGCCTCCCCGCCCTCCCGCGCGACCGAGGCCTCGATGCGGCCGCCGGCCGGCGTGTACTTGGCGGCGTTGTTCAGGAGGTTCGTGAACACCTGGGTGAGTCGGGTCGGGTCGGCGTCCACGACCACCGGCCGCTCGGGCAGGCGCACCGCCAGCTCGTGCCCGGCCTGCTCGACCAGGGGGCGGTTGGCCTCGACCGCCGCTGCCAGCAGCGACCGGACCGTCACCCGCTCGGGCCGCAGGGTGACCTTGCCCGTCGTCACCCGCGTCACGTCGAGCAGGTCGTCCACCAGGCGGACGAGCTGCCCGAGCTGCCGCTCCATCATTTCCAGAGCCCCGGCCCGCGTGGCCCGGTCCGGCGACAGGCGAATGACCTGCAAGCCGTTGCGGATCGGGGCCAGGGGGTTCCGCAGCTCGTGGGCGAGCGTGGCCAGGAACTCGTCCTTCTGCCGCCCCGCCTCGGACAGGTCGGCGGCGAGCCGCCGGAGCGCTTGTTCGGCCTTCTCCTGTTGGCTGACGTCGACGACCACGCCGGGCAGCCGGGTCGGAGCCCCGCCCGGCCCGTACTCGGCCTTCCCCCGCGCCACCACCGTCCGGTACTCCCCGCCGGCGCCCCGGACGCGGTACCTGGCCTCGTAGGGCTGTCCGGACTCGATCGCCCCCCGGATGAGTTGCTCGGTCGGCGCGCGGTCGTCCGGGTGGATGGCCCGGAGGTAGCTCGCGATCGGCCCGCCGCGGGCGTCGGCGTCGGAGACTGCGAACATCCGGGCCAGGTTCCGGTCGGCGACGACGCGGTCGGCCGCGACGTCCCACGTCCAGGTCGCCACCTCCCCGGCCGCGAGGGTCGCCTCCAGCCGGGTCTGGGCGTCCTGGCGGGCCGCCTCGGCCCGCTCCGCCGCCTCGATCCGGTTGAGGGTCTGGACCGCCGCGCCGGCGAACCGGGTCAGGCTGGTCACCAGCCGGGCGTCCTCGGCGTCGAAGTGCTGGTCGGCGGAGTGGGCGACGACCCACACCGTGCCGACGGCGGCGCCCGCCTGGTGGAACGGGACGAGCAGCACCTCCCGCACGGGCGAGCACAGGTCGGCGATGTACGGGTAGAACCGGACCGGGTCGGCCATCAGCTGGGTGGCGTTGCGGTCGAGTACCGCCCCACACGGGCTGAACCCGCGGGGCATCGTCCCCCCGAGGTACGGGGCGTAGTCCCCGGCCGTGGCCTGCCACCGGAACACGTCCGCCGGCCCGTCCGGCTCCCACACGCTGACCCCGGCGGACCCGGCCCGGCACAGGGCGAGGGCGGTGTCCGCCAACTTCTGGAACACCCCCCGCGGCGACTCGGCCATGGCCGTGGCGAGTTCGACGAGCGCGCGACTCTCGGCCGCGTGGTCCGGCGCCCGCGCGGGGCGGCGGCCGAGTTCCGCGGTAATCAGCACGTCGTCCACGGTCGCGGCCGCACGCGCCGCTGCTGTGCCCATGCGGTCGTCCATTCTGGGAGGGGCGGGACCAGCCAAAGCGTCATTGTACCCGGGCTACCGCTCGCCGCGTCAAGTTGTGCGATCGCCCATCGCGCCCTGTCAACGACCGGCCCACTACGGCCGTGGTCCCGGGCCACCCTTTTGCTTTCCCTCCCTCTCCTGCCGCTTCTGCGTTTCCCACCCCGTCCGGTCGCCGGTCGGCCTCGACGGCTTCCTTCAGTGGGTGGGCCGGGATGAGCTCTGCGCGCCCGCCGATCAGGTCGGCCCGGCCGAGGCGTCGCGGACGGCAAAGTCGTTGTCAAGTCTGAGGAACTGCACGAGCGCCCTCGCCCCCGGCCGCACTCACGCCCCGTGTTCCCAGGAGGTGCCGTGTCTGGCCGGGTCGGCGGTCGTGGCGTCGATGGTGATGCCCATCGACCGGAGCTTGGCAGTGGCCACGTACTCCTCGATCGCCCGCGGCACCGGCACCACGGCTTTCGGCAGCTTCCCCTTCTGTTGGACGCAGTACCCGGCCGCCAGCGCCAGGGTGGCGAGGCTCATGTCCATCACGCTCGCCGGGTGCCCCTCGCCCGCGGCCAGGTTCACCAGCCGGCCGCGGCCGATCACGTACAGCCGCTTGCCGCTCTGGAGTCTGTACTCGTCCACCTCGGGCCGCACGCCCGGGGTGTGGGTCGCGGTCAGCCCCTTCAACGCCCCCAGGTCGATCTCGATGTCGAAGTGGCCGCTGTTGCACACCACCGCCCCGTCCTTCATCGCCTCGAAGTGCGGCCCGGCGAGGACGTGCCGACTCCCGGTCGCGGTGATAAACAGATCGCCCACCGCCGCGGCCTCGGCCATCGGCATGACAGCGAACCCGTCCATCGCGGCCTCCAGGGCGGCCATCGGGTCCACCTCGGTGACGACGACCTGCGCCCCGAGCCCGCGGACGCGCCCGGCCACGCCCTTGCCGCACCGCCCGTACCCGCTCACCACCACCCGCTTCCCGGCGACCAGCATGTTGGTCGCCCGGATCACGCCGTCGATGGTGCTCTGGCCGGTGCCGTAGCGGCTGTCGAACAGGTGCCGGGTGTCGGCGTCGTTCACGGCCACGACCGGGAACCGCAGCACCCCGTCCTTCTCCATCGCCCGCACCCGGGCGGCGCCGGCGGCCGTCCCCTCCAGGCCGCCGATCACGTCCTGGAACCGGGCCGCCCGGTCGCCGGCCGGAACCCGGCCCGCCCACTCGCGGACCTGCGGGTGGACGTCGTCGAGCCGGTCGAGGGCGACGTAGGTCATGGCCGAGACGAGGTCGGCCCCGTCGTCCAACGTGACGTGCGGCTCGTGCTCCAGCGCCGCGGCGACGTGCCTGTAATACCGGTCGGCGTCCTCGCCGTGGACAGCCCCGACGGTGACGTTGAAGTCGTGGACGAGGCTGGCGGCCACATCGTCCTGGGTGGAACGCGGGTTGGAAGCGACGAGGACCACGTCGGCCCCGCCGGCCGTCAGGGTGCGGGCCAGGTTGGCGGTTTCGGCGGTGACGGGGAGGCAGGCGCTCACCCGCAGCCCGGCGAACGGCCGGTCCTCCTCGAACCGCGCCCGGATCTGCCGGAGGACGGGCATGTCCTGGTCGGCCCAGAGAACCCGCTTCTTACCCTTGGGGGCCAGCTCGGGCTGGGCGATGTCGCTCTCTACGGCGGAGGTCGCGGCGGACATGTGCGGGGAAATCCTGCCCGGGATTCCAGGGAACGGCGCAGATTAGCGCCTACCCCACGGAGCAGAGCGAATGCTGTACCGTTCATCGCCCGTCAGGCCCACATCGGCCGTCGGGGGAATGCCCCGCACCCGTCGGAGGCCGGCAGACGGCCGACCGTCACGCGGGCGCCCGCCCCTCGGTCAGCCGGCGGACGTACTCGTAGTAGCCGGCGAGTTTGAACTTCTTGGCGGTGTTCGCGGACGACATAAAGCGGACCGTCCCGAACACCGGCCGCTCCGGCGGCCAGGGCCGGTCGAACAGCCCGAAGCACCACAGGATGCCCGAGTACGAGTTGGGGTCGCGGCCGTCGAGCGCGTACTTGTTGTTGAGGTGTTCCAGCACCCGGTATGTCTGGGCGGGCGTCGCCGACCACTCCAGCACCTTCTTCCCCCACAGCATCCGCAGGTAGTTGTGAATCCGCCCGGTGCGAACCAACTCCGTCTGGGCGGCGTTCCACAGCGGGTCGTGGGTGTCGGCCGCCTCGAACTGGTCGAGCGTGTAGAGGTACTCGCGCTCGTCCCGTGCGTGCTGGCGGAGCGAGTCCCGCGCCCACACCGGCAGCACCACGTCGAGCGTGCGGTCCCCGCCGGGGGAGAAGTCCATCGTCTCGAAGTTGAACTGCGGCACCTTCTCCATCTGCCGGCTCGGGTTCTTCCATTCTGCACTCTGCGTTCTGCACTCTGCGTTCCGTCGGAAGTGCCACTGATACCCCACGTCGCGCCAGGTGACCGCCTCGTCGAGGAAACCGTTCACGTCCGCGTCCCGGCAGTAGAAGTCGTCGCGCTTCCCCTTCGCCCGCGGGTTGAGGTCGTCGAGGGACCAGCCGGCCAGCGACCCCAGCACGGTCTCGGCTACCTCCTGTATGCCGACGTGGCCGGACCGCAGGTACGGGCTGAGCCCGCTGGCCGCACCCCGGGCCGGGTCGTCGGGCTGGTTGCGCCCCTCGGCGTAGTAGCGGAGCCGGGTCGAAACGAACTCCGCCAGCACGGCCCGGCCGGCGGTGGTTCCGCCGGTCACGCCGGGGACCGGCGGCACGGTCTGGTCGATCGGCAGGCCGGCGACGAAGGGGCGGACATCCTGCGCCGGGTTCCACGTCCGGAACGGCGCCGCCAGGTTACTTTGGGCCTCGCGCGGCACGTCCGGCTCGGCCGCGGCCCGGTTGGCCCAGGCCTCGGCGAACCGCGCGTGGATGCGCGGGCGCAGGTGTGCGGCGGCCGACACCGGCTTGTCGCCGAGCAGCGCCAGCGGCACGAGCGAGTTCCCGTCCACGAGGTCCACCGCGACCCGGCACTTCGCCGCGAGCGCCCGGTTGTGGGCGGGGACGATGTAGGCCGGGTGGTCGTCCGTCACGACGGCGCAGGCGTCGGCGGCGAGCCGCGCCACCAGCCCGCGGCCGGGCTGGTCCGGGGTCTCGACGAACGGCCAGTACGCCACGCCGAGCCGGGCCGCGGCGGAGGCGTTGTCCTTCATCCCCTCCAGCAGGAACGTGTGGTGCCGGGCGTTGGCCCAGGGGTAGTGGAGCTTCAGCCCCTCGTACACGACCAGCGGCTTCCGGAAGAGTCGGCACAGGCGCAGGGCGTGGTCGAGGGCGTGGCTGGAGTGGAGCCGACGCACGGCCTGCACCCACAGCAGCACGTACCGCCCGGCCGGGTTCGCGGGGCGGGTGGTGGCCGGGCGGACGCGGGTGTCGTTGAAGGTCGTCATGCGCCGGGGCCGCGGTGTCGGGGGCGTGGCGGCCCTATGATAGGCGGCATGACCGCCCCCGTTCTCGCCGCCGCCGGGATTCACAAGGGGTACGGCGCCACCCTCGCGCTCGACGGGGTTTCGCTCGCCGTCGGCGAGGGGGAAGTGTTCGGACTGCTCGGGCCGAACGGCGCCGGGAAGACGACGCTCATCTCGATCCTGAGCGGCCTCGCCGCCGCCGACGCCGGGGCCGTGACGCTGTTCGGCAAGCCGTTCACCCCGGCCGACCGCGGCCTCCGTCAGCTGGTGGGGATCGGCACGCAAGACCTGAGCATCTACCCCGACCTGACCGCCCGCGAGAACCTGACCTTCTTTGGCCGGCTGTACGGCCTCCGCGGCCGGGAGTTGGCCGGGCGCGTGGCCGGCCTCCTCGCCGCCGTCGGCCTCGCCGACCGGGCGGACGACCGCGCCGGCACCTTCTCCGGCGGGATGAAGCGCCGGCTCAATCTCGCCGCGGCGGTCGTCCACCGGCCGCGGGTGCTGTTCCTCGACGAGCCGACGACCGGCGTGGACCCGCAGAGCCGCAACCACATCTTCGACCAGGTGAAGGCGCTCAGCGCCGCCGGGATGGCGGTGGTCTACACCAGCCACTACCTCGAAGAGGTGCAGGCGCTGTGCCCGCGGATCGCCGTCCTCGACGGCGGCCGGGTGCGGGCCTGCGACACCCTGCCGAACCTCCTCCGCCGCCTCGACGCCACGCTCCATCTGGGCGTGCCGCACCCGCCGCCGGCGCTGGCCGCCCGGCTGGCGGCGATCGACGGCGTCAAGGCGGTCACCCCGACCGACGACGGGTTCGTGCTGGTGGTGGACGAGGTGCCCCCGGCGCTGGCCCGGGTGGCGTCGGCGTGTGCGGAGCTGGGCGCGGAACTCGCCACGCTGGCCGCGACCGAACCGACCCTGGAGCGGGTGTTCCTCGAACTGACCGGGCGCGACCTGCGGGACTGACAGGCTGGTCTTGTTGGTCGCGGTCGCGCCCGTGAGATCCGACGCGGGCGCGAGTGCCGAACGGGGATCGTATCGTGGCGACACAAGCCGTCGCGGACGGGCTCACCGCCCCGGCTCCCACACCGCATCGGCCCGGTAAACGTCGCGGCTGATGTCGACCTCGACGCGGGCCGTGCCGAGCGTCCGCGCCCAGGCCGCCAGCGCCTCCACCTGCTTGCGGGCGTCCGCCAGCCCCAGGCCGGTCCGTAACACCGTGTCCGTGACGAGCGGGTCGGTGGTGCCGGCCAGTGCGTCGGCGGCACCGGCGGCGTAGCCCTTAGCACGCCACACGGCTGGCACTCCCGGCAGCCCGGCCGTCCGCCGCACCTCCGGGATCAGCTTCTGGCACACCTCGACCGTGCTGGCCACGACCAGGCTGTCGCCGACCACCGCGAAGCACGGCTCGAAGTTGAACCGCACGCCGTCCGGGTCGTCCGCCAGCGCCTTGTTCTCGGGGAAGCGCCAGGCGACGATCTTCACCCCTTCGTGGGTCGTCTCGGTCATCTTCAGGCCGAGCTGAAGGCTGGCGAGTAGGCCGGCCGAGCGGAGGGCCGTTGACGTGCCGGTCGTGAACTTCGGGTCGCGGGCCGACGCGACGTAGCCGAAGCCGGGAAGCACCTGCCCGGGCTGGGTCTTGTAGGGCTGGGCGGCGCGGTTCACCACCACGAGCCGGTGGTGCGGCCCCCACGCCTCCAGCAGGTCGCCGAGCTTCACCGCGCCCGGCAGCACCTTCGACACGTCGGCGTCGAGCTTGTCCAGCTGGCCCTTCATCTCGCCCGTGAACAGGTCGCCCCGCTTCGCCCAGGCGTGGCCGACGTCGAGGTAGAAGCTCTGGCTGTACGCCACGCCCGCGGGTTCGAGCAGCGGCAGCGAGCCGGGGCCGGCCCCCGGGGGGGTGTGGAGCGCGTACCCCGCCGGAAACCCGCCGCGCCCCGCCGGCAGCCGCAGCGCCAGCCGGAAGCCGGCGCCCTCGCGCGACAGCCCAACGGCCACGTAGTCCGAGTGCCGCAGCGCGCCGAGCGTGCCGCCGATGGCCATCTGCGGGATGAAGTCGTTCTTGCTACCGTCGAGGAAGTCGCGGGTCGCCTGGCCGGAGCGGACGGCGGCGAAATCGACCCACACCCAGGCGAACGGGTCGGCCGGGAGCGCGGCCCGGGCGGCGGCCACGGACGGCTTTGCGGCCAGCGAACCGGCCGCGTTGCCCGGCTGGGTCAGGGCGGCGGCGAGAGCCTCGGCCCGGTTCGAGACGAGCAGCGCGGCCCCGACGCGGGCGGCGTGGAAGTCCTTGCCGAGGCGGGCGGTGTCGGCCCCGGCCCGGGTGCCGCGGGCGACCTTCTCCTTCCCGCCCTGGCGGGCGAGTTCGTCGTCGAGCGCCCGGACGAGCAGGTCGAACGCCTTGGCGACCACGGGCTCGTTCGTCCCCTGGACGACGAGCAGGGCGGGCTGGTCGCCCTCCCCGAAGGTGCCGGCGACGACCGCCCCGCCGCCGGCGAGCTGGTCGAGGAGCGCCGGCCACTTCGCCCCGAGCTCGCGCTCCACGAAGCCGATCAGCTGAAACCCGCGGCGGACCGCCGGCGAGTCGAGGACGTCGCGGACCGGGCCGAGGGTGGGGGCGGCCTTCACGGCGTCGAGGCCGGCCACGGCCTCGGCCAGCGCGCGGGGCCGCTCGACCTTCACGAAGAACTGGGCCTTCTGCGACACGAACCGGAGCGGGTCCGGGGCCGGGTCGGCGGCCCGACCGGCCGGCGCGAGGGCGAGTAGAACAAGGAGGGCGGCCGGGCGGGTCATGCGGCAGTCCCGGGGAGGCGGAGGCGCGTCGGGGAGTACCCCGGGGGCCGGGCGGGCGGTTTCACGAAATCCCTTCGGGAGGCGGAACCCGGCCACCGGTCTCGGGTTCTAACGAGTGCCATGTCCGGCATTTCAGGGCCGCACGGCCCGGGAGAGGGAACGATGTTCGCGCGGATGCTCACCGTCGGCGGGTGTACGGTCGCCCTGGTGCTGGCGCTCGGGGCCGACCCGGTGGACGGGGCTCAGGACAAGGCGAAGGTGAAGGCGAAGTCCACGGCCAAGACGAAGCCCACGGCCAAGCTCAAGGTCAAGGCCGAGCCCCTGAACACCGACGTGCTGTTCAAGAAGCTGGACGTGAACAAGGACAAGCTGCTCGACACCGAGGAGTTCGGGAAGATCCTGACGGTCGAGCCGGCCCCGAAGCGGAGGAAGGACGCCGACCCGCTCGACCTGAGCATCGCGTTCAAGAGCCTGGACGCGAACGGGGACAAGAAGCTGGACGTCGAGGAGTTCAAGGGCGTGGTCGGGGCGATCTACCCGAACAAGCGGTAAGGGGAGGGGCGGCCGGGCCGGCGGGCCCGCCCGGGGTCCGGGGCTACCGCGCTATCCCCGCCCGGGCCGCGGGTGGTATCATGAGGGGCAATCTCCCCGGCCCCGGCCGCCCCGGACCCTGTCACCGCCCGGACCATGAGGCTCGACGAACTCAGCAGGGCTCTCCGGGAAACCGACCCGGCCGCCGTTCTCGTGGACCCGACCGCCCTCGCCCGGGTCGTCCAGGCCGAGTGCGGCCTGTACTGGACCGTCTGGTCGGTGCCCCACGCGCACTGCTGGGTGCTCGACCGCAACGCCCTGCTGGACCACATCAACCGGGGCGACCTCCAGCTCCCCCCGGACCACGACCTCACCAGGGGCGCGCTGCTCCTCGCCCGCCCGTCCGCGGCGGAGCTCGACGGCCCGCCCGGGGAGTTGCTCGTCCGGTACTGGCGGTTGCTGTTCCACGCCGCCGCCCACCGGGAGCTGGACCGCACCCTCGCCGACCTGTCCCCGGCCGCGCTGCGCGAGCGGGTCGAGCGCATCGGCCCGGCCGCGTTCGAGGAGGCGCGGAGCGTCCTGGTGCAGGACGGGCTCCTCTCCCCGAAGGCCGACGAGAGGGCGGCCTACGCCGAGTTCGCGGCCGTGTTCCTCGAGACCCGGCTGTTCAACCCCGGGCTCGTGCCGGTGTACTTCCCCAGCCTCCCGCCGGCGCCGGCCGTCGAGGCGGTGCTGGCGGCCGACCTCGACGCCTCCCAGCTGTTCCTCGCCACCCGCCCGCCCCGCGCCCCGGCCCCGGCCCCGAAGACGGACGACCAGGCCGACGAGTCGCACGACTACTACTACCGACTGCGGCGGTCGGCCACGCGGGCGAGCGCGGCCGGGGACACGGTGGCCGCGGCCATCTTCCACACCCGCGCCGCCCGCGTCGCCCCCGGCAACCTGACCGCCCAGGCCCAGGCCGCGGCGCGCGAGGACATCTTCGGCCTGGTCACCCGGATGCAGCTGGCGCTGGGGGTGACCGACGACGAGGCCGAGGGCTGGCGGAAGGTGCTGCCGCGGCTGCTGGACAAGGCCGACCAGGGCGCCCGGCCGGTGGAGGCGGCCCTCCTCCGCGACCTCCAGCGGGCCTGCCTCGACCACGAGCAGACGATCTACGCCCTGGACGCGGTGGACTACCTGCTCAACCTCGGGAAGAAACCGCTCCGCCGGGAGCTGAAGGGGCAGCGGTTCGTCCGCGTGCCGGCCCAGCTGAGGACGGCGACTCGGCGCCTCGCCGCCGCCCGCCTCACCGATGCCGACCGGCAGGCTCTCACCGCCCTCCTCCAGCGGGCGCTCGCCCGGGCCGAGGGCCAGCTGCGCGACCAGTTCCGCCCGATCCTCACCACCGAATTGCAGAACGCCGGCCTCCAGCCGAGCACCGTCCCCGACCAGGCCGCGCTGGCCAAGACCGTTGAGGAGCTGCTCGACCGCGTTTCGTCGGCCGGGTTCCTGGGGTTCGCCGACGTGCGCGACGCCATCGCCCGCGGGCAGATGAAGCTCCCGGACCTGGGCGGGGGGCAGGACTACGTCCGCGGCGACCCGCTTCTCCGGCTCGACGCCCGCCTCGCCGGCGAGCTCGACGGCGTGTACCGCCGGGCCGAGGTGTACACCCGCGGGCTGGAGCGGGTGACGGCGTTCAGCTTCGGAACCCGGACCGGCCGGTGGTTGACCCGGAACGTCACCCTCCCGTTCGGCGGGGCGTTCCTGGTCGCGCAGCTCATCTGGCTGATGGTGTTCGAGTACGGCCCGCAGCACCCTGCCGAGGGGGACGAGACGCCGACGTTCCTGGGCGGGTGGAACCTGAAGTGGTGGTTCCACCTGGGCTGGGCCGCGCTGGGCCTGTTCTTCGTCCTGGTCATCCGCTCCGCGGGGCTGCGGGCGGTGCTGTCGGCGGCCGGCCGCGCGGCGTACCGGGCGGCGCGGTTCGTGGCGTGGGAGGTGCCGCTGCGGGTGTGGGCGAGTCCGTGGGTGCGGAAGCTGGTGGCCAGCGTGCCGGTCCAGTTCGGGTGGAACTACCTGGTCAAGCCGGCGCTCCTGACCGGGGTGCTGTGCCTGGCCTTCCCCGGGATACTCTGGAACCCGGCCGGGTGGATCCCACAGACGCTGACCTTCCTCGCGTCCGTGGTGGTGATGAACTACCGGATCGGGAAGGTCATCGAGGCGCTGCTGCTCCACGCCGCCCGCGAGGTGATCGACCTGTTCCGGTCGTTCCCGGCCGTGCTGCGGTGGGTGAACGACGTGTTCCGCGACCTCGTGTACGTCCTCGAGTGGGTGCTGGCCCGGGCCGAGGACTGGCTCCGCCTCCGCGGCCAGAGCGGCCGGCTGGCGGTGGCGGTGCGGGCGCTGGCCGGGGTGCTGTGGATGCCGGTGGCGTTCTTCATCCGCTTCTACACGGTGGTGCTCATCGAGCCGATGCTCAACCCGCTGAAACTCCCGCTGTCGATCCTGTTCGCCAAGTTCGTGTACCCGCTGCTGGCGATCCTCGGGCTGTTCACGCTGACCCCGCTCGGCTCCCCGCTGGTCGGCAAGCTGGCCCCGGTGCTGACCGAACCGGTGGCCTGGCTGCTGGTGATCGGCACCTTCTACCTGCTGCCGGACGCGGTGACGTTCCTGTTCTGGGAGATGCGGGAGAACTGGCGGCTGTACCGGGCGAACCGGCCGGCCGGGCTGCGGCCGGTGGCGGTAGGGCCGCACGGGGAGACGGTGAAGGGGCTGCTCCACTGGGGCATCCACTCGGGCACGGTGCCCCGGCTGTTCGCCCGGCTCCGGGCGGCCGAGCGGGAGGCCGCCCGGACCGACGTATGGCAGGACGTGCGGACCAGCCGGGCCGCCCTCCGCGGGGTGGAGGAGGCGGTCAGCCGGTTCGTCACCCGCGACTTCCTGGCGGTGCTGAACAACCCGCAGTCGGGCTGGGCCGGCCCGGCGCTCCGGGTGGGGGAGGTGAACCTGGGCACCAACCGCATCCGGCTGGAGGTCGTGCCCGAGACGGGCACCCCGGCGTGGCTGGAGTGGGAGGACCGGTCCGGCTGGCTGGTGGCGGGCTGGGCGAACCCGGGCTTCCTGGGCGGCCTGCCGGACGACCAGGCCGGGGCGCTGGCGAACGCCCTGGCGTACCTGTACAAGCGGGCCGGGGTGGACGTGGTGCGCGAACAGGTCCGGGTCGAGCTGCCGAAGGAGGCGGCCCACTTCGACGTGGGGCCGGGGGGACTGACGGTGTGGTACGGGTCGCGGGAGGCGACGCCGGTGCTGTACGACCTCGGCGACCCGGCGGCCGAGCTCCGCCCCCGCACCGCCCGCCGCCGCCCTACCCCCGGCCCGACCCTGGAGGCGCCGCGCGTGATGTTCTCCCGGGTGCCGCTGACGTGGTCGCAGTGGACCGGCGTGTGGCCGGCCGCGCCCGGGGCGGTAGCGACCGAGCGCGACCTAGCGCTCCTACCGCCGCGGACCGTGTCACCCCCGCCGTCCGACCGGGACGCGGCCTGAGCGGCTGTTGGGGTAGTTGAGGTAGAGCCTCCGCCTCTTACGGTGCTTCACTCCGTCCCCAAGTGACACCCCGGTACAGCGTGCCACCACCGAACCATTCGCGGTCGAGTCGGTTGAGCGGGTCGACCCCCCCCACCGCCCAGCAGTGCCGGGACGGCCGGCCCTGGTGTGGCACACGTCCGCCAGCGGGCAGTAGAAGAAGTATGGCGAGCCGAGCCGCTCGGCCTGGGCCATACCGCACCCCGAGAGATCGGCGTACCCACCACGTATACCACGGCCAAGAGGCCAGCGGCTCCCGCGAGCCTTCGCCACCGTTTTCGGACGGCCTTCGCCACCCTGTAACCCTTACGCAGCCGAACGACCCCGCTCAGCGACGGGGCCAGGTGCGCGGTAAGTCACGAGAAGCCTGTGGCTCGGCCTCTGGTCGCTGGCCGGCCACTCACTTGCGGTCCGTGCCGACCGCTTCCGCCTCTCGGACCGGGAGTTCGACCTCGCTCGGGGCCACACGTCCCGCCTTCCATGCGTCGAAGGAGAGCCGGACTTTCGCCCGGCCGGTGCCGGCACCGGCGGGGACTTGCAGGTTCCCGCAGAAGCCCGCCCCGCACCGGTAGCCGCTCAGGGTGTACGTCTTCTTCGCCGGCGCCCCGTGCCCGTCCGCCGGCAGGTACTCGACCTCGACGACCGGGCGGACCCCTTCCGGGAACAGGCAGGCCTTCTCGTCGCACGTCCGGACCACCACCCAGCAGCCGTGCTTCCCGCTCATCGTCCCGACGTTGGCGACGAACTCCGGCGGGTTCTTCCCCTTGCGGAGGGCCGTGCCGTCCGGCAACTTCCAGTCGATCGTCATCGGGGCGATCGTGAGCGGCCCGTGGAAGTGGGCGAGCATCGCCGTTGTCGGCGAAGCCCGCATCTCGACGATGTCGCAGTACTGTTGGTACTCGACCACCCCCTTGACCGAAACGTCCGCCATGAGGCCGGGCGGCGTCCCCCTCTCCTGGCGGTCCTCCAGCGCGTTCGGCGTGTAGAGCGAGTGGTCGGTTCGGATGCGGTCGATGACGTACCTCGTTTTCCCGTCCGGGTCGCGGAGTTCGACCGCCTTGCAGTCGGCCTCGGTGGCGAACCGCTCGTTCTCCGCGGTCAGGTCGCCGTCGCCGTTGCGATCGACGTACAGCACCGCGCCGTCCAGGACCACCCAGACCCGCAGCCGAGCTTCCGGCCCGAACAGCAGGAGCGTGTACCGCGGGTTCTTCGTCCGGTAGGCCGGTTCCTTCGTGAGCCGGCGCCCGACGGCGTCGTAGTCCGTGGCGAGGACGTGGGGGGAGAGCCAGAGGGCCGTCAGGCAGACGAGGGGGATTCGGCGCATACCGCGGCGCCTTCCGAGTTGGGGACGTGTGACCGCCTCTGCAATACCCACGCCTGCCAAAGCCGGTCGTTTCACGCCGCACCCGGCGGTAGGGTCGGTGGCCGGCCGGCTCGATGAGTTCGCCCTGACCCAGCCCCGTGTGGCTCACCAGGTCGAACGCGGACGCGCAGGAGGCAAGGCGTGCGGACACCTCCGCGCCGTCGTGGCGGAGGTCGAGGTGCACCACGGGGTTCGGGTCGTCACCGCGGTCTGGCGCCGATCACCGCGCCGCCGTGACGGCCGGGCGGAGGGGCGGGCGGAAGACACGGACGGCCTCGATCGGGCAGTCCGGGCCGCCGGTGAGTTCGAGCACGTGCGTCCCCGGGGTCAGCCCCTGGGCGACGGTGACCGGCGCGTCGAACTCACGCCCCCGGGCCGGCGGCGGGGCGGCCACGTCCGCGAACAGCGGCACCACGTTCCACCGGACGGTCAGGGAGTCGGCCCGGTGGAAGCGCAGCGCCTCGGCGAGGACGGCCGTGTGGAAGTCGCCCGGCTCGATCGCCACCCGCCCGGACTTCGACACGAACGGCCGGGTGGACTCCCCCTCGCCGTCGGGGCCGGTCACCGAGCCGGCGACGGCGTAGCGGAACCCGGGCCGGTCCGGGCTCAGCTTGGTCGCGGTCAGGGTCCACTCCTCCACCACCTTCGGCGCGGCCGCCCCGACCTTCAGCAGCACCGGCTTGCCGTCCGCGGGGACGACGTTGTAGGCCCGCGTGGTGAGGTAGAGTTCCGGGAACTCGGACGGCCGCTTGCCGTCGATCCGCACCCCGGCCGCCGGGCCGGTCTGCCCGGGCCGGAACAGTAGGTCCACCCGGTTGCCGTCGAACGGCAGGGACAGCCGGCCGTTCTCCCAGCGCACGTCGGTGCCGACGACGTGGGTGGTCACCCGCCCCTCCCAGCTGGCGGTTGGCAGCGCGGGCCGGTGGCGGAGGTGCGCCTTGACGATCTCGGCCATCAGGTAGTCGCCGTGGGCGTCCGGGTGGATGACGTCGCAGAGGAGGTCGGCGACCTGGAGGCGGTGGTCCTTAAGGTACTGCCGCCACAGCCCGCGGACATCGGCCAGTTCGGTCCCGTAGCGGCGGGACAGCTCCGGGTAGAACACGTGGTTCTGCCAGCGGTGGGGGTTGTTCGCCGGCGTGAGCTTGGCCGGGTCGGGGGACTCATCGAGGTGGTCGTTGTGGATGGTCGTGAGGTGGTCGGTCGCGTGGAAGATGTCGGCCGTGGTGCGTTCCCGGAGGCGGCGGATAATGGCCTCGTACTCGGCCGGCGGGCCGTAGACGTGGAAGACCACGAGGTCCGGGTAGGCGGGGTACAGGTCGGCCTCGGCGGTTTTCACCAGGAAGTTCGACGTGTACCCGCCGATCGCCCGGTTCTCGATGTGGAGGTCGGCGTAGGGGAAGCGCGCCCGCAGGTCGCGGGCCACGGCGGCGGTCCACGCTTGAGCGGTGATGGACTGGCCGTAAAATAGAACGCGGACGGTGTTCCGCTTCTCCGGGGTGCTGGTCGCCATCAGGGTCATCGCCCGCTGGACGTTGGCCCCGTAGGTGCCCACCGGGCCGAGCGTCTTCGGCGGCGGGTAGGCCAGACTCGGGCCGTCGTCGGCGGCCGCGGTGAGGGCGGCAGCGGCGGCCAGGACCGCGACGGGGACGACGGTACGCATCGTGTTTTGGTGTTGGGTGTGCTGAGTGAGTCGTCGGATGCCGACGCGCCCTAGCAAGCGAATCGGCACGCCCGACGCCCGCTGAACGGTCGATGACCCTCCCGCCCTCGCCTTCGACCCCACTGCCTGCCCTTACAGGCCGCAAATCCGAACCGCCAGGCACCCGCCGCCATGCCCACCTCCTGCCGCACCTTCACCCCGGTCTACTCCCGCCGCGACCTGCTCAAGGCGTCGGCCAACGGGTTCGGCCTGCTCGCCCTCGCCGGCCTGGCGAACGGACAGCACGCGCGGCCGGCGTCGCCGCTCGCCCCCAAGCCGCCGCACTTCACCCCGAAGGCCAAGCGGGTCATCTTCCTGTTCATGCACGGCGGGCCGAGCCAGGTCGACACGTTCGACCCCAAGCCGCTGCTCACCCGGCACCACGGCCAGCCGTACCCGGGGCAGAAGCCGCGGGTGCAGTTCGCGGCGACCGGGAACCTGTACAAGTCGCCGTGGGAGTTCCGCCCCGGCGGGCGGAGCGGCGTTCAGGTCAGCGACCTGTTCCCCGAGGTCCGCCGCATGGCCGACGAGCTGTGCGTGATCCGCTCCGTCCACGCCGACAACTCGGCTCATGGCGGGGCGCTGCTCCAGCTCCACACCGGCAGCGACACCTTCGTCCGCCCCAGCATCGGCAGCTGGGTGACCTACGGGCTCGGCAGCGAGAACCAGAACCTTCCCGGGTTCGTCACCGTCTGCCCGACGCTCGGCCACGGCGGGGTGCAGAACTGGTCGAGCGCCTTCCTCCCGGCGGCGTTCCAGGGGACGCCGATCGGCCACTCCGGCATCCCGGCGCGGGAGTCCGCCATCCGCGACATCCGCAGCACCGCCCCGTCGGTCCCGCTCCAGCGGATGCAGCTGGACCTGCTCCGCGAGATGAATCAGGGCCACCTCGCCGCAGCCGGCCCGGACGCGGCCCTGGAGGGGCGGATCGAGTCGTTCGAGCTGGCCTTCCGGATGCAGGCCGAGGCGCCGGGCGTAGCGGACCTGTCGAAGGAGCCGCGGCGGGTGTTGGACCTGTACGGGGTGAACCAGCCGGGGACGGACAACTTCGGCCGCCAGTGCCTGCTGGCCCGGCGCTACGCCGAGGCAGGGGTGCGGTTCGTGCAGGTGAGCCACAGTTACAAGTGGGACCAGCACGGCGACCTGGCCCGCGACCACGCCAAGAACGCCCGGGAGGTGGACAAGCCGATCGCCGGGCTGCTGGCCGACCTGAAGCAGCGCGGGCTGCTGGAGGACACGCTGGTGTGGTGGGGCGGCGAGTTCGGCCGCACGCCGACGGCCCAGGGCGGCGATGGCCGCGACCACAACCCGCACGCCTTCAGCATGTGGCTGGCCGGCGGCGGGGTGCGGGGCGGGAGCGTGTACGGCGCGACCGACGACTTCGGGTATTACGCGGTCGAGGACAAGGTCCACATGCACGACCTGCACGCGACCATCCTGGCGGCGCTGGGCCTGGACCACGAACGGCTGACGTTCCGCCACGCCGGCCGGGACTTCCGGCTGACCGATGTGAAGGGCCGGGTCGTCCGCGAGCTGTTCGCCTGAGAGGCGATGCCCCCGCCGGCCCGGGCGACCGGGTGGTGCGCGGGTCTGGCTACTGTTGCCTTGCTACGGTCCTCAATTCTTGAGGGTGTCCTGGGGGGATCGGTTCGACGACCCCCCGTGAAACCTGCACCCGTTCGGCCGGGTAAGCAAAGAAAAGCCACAAAGCACCCTCGGGAGAGAGGGCGCGGCGGGGTACGGGGTGAGGGGATAACCACCCCCGAACGAAGCCGCGGCTCCGACGCGCGGCGACCGACACGGGCCGCGACAATGAACCCGCCAACCGCCTGGTCGCCGTACCGCCCGACCCCGGCCGACCCGTGGGACCGCCGCAAGGCCGGCCACCTCCTCCGCCGGACCGGCTTCGGCCCCACCCACGCCGACCTCGACGCCGCCGTCCGCGACGGGTTCGAGGCGACCGTCGCCCGGGTGCTGACCGGCCGCCCCCAGACGGACGACTTCACCCGCACGTCCGACTTCATGGCCAGCGAGCGGAGCCTCCCGGCTGGCGCCCCACTCCCCCGACTGACGGCGTGGTGGCTCGACCGGATGCTCAAGACCGGTCACCCGCTCCGCGAGAAGCTGGCCCTCTTCTGGCACAACCACTTCGCCACCAGCCACGCCAAGGTGTTGAACGCCCGCCACATGCTCGGGCAATACCGCCTCCTCCACCGCCACGCCCTCGGCAGCTTCCGCGACCTGCTCGTCGAGATGGGGACCGACCCGGCCATGATGGTGTGGCTGGACACGACCGAGAGCGTCCGCGGCCGGCCGAACGAGAACTACGCCCGCGAGTTAATGGAGCTGTTCAGCCTCGGCATCGGCAACTACTCGGAAGCCGACATCCGCGAAGCGGCCCGGGCCTTCACCGGCTACGAGATCGCCAACGGCGCCGGCACCTTGACCGCTCGTCGGCACGACCCTACGCCCAAGACCGTGTTCGGCCGCACCGGCCCGTTCCGCGGCGACGACGTCGCCCGGATGTGCCTGGAGAACGCGGCCGCCGCGCGGTTCGTGGTGCGGAAGTTGTACCGCTTCCTGGTCAGCGAAGCCGAGTCGCCGCCCGCCGAGGTGGTCGAGCCGCTGGCAATCCAGTTCCGCGAGTCGGGCTACGATACCGGCCGCGTGGTGGCGACGATCCTGCGCTCGCAGCGGTTCTTCTCGCCGGGTGCCTACCGGGCGCGGATCAAGCCGCCGGTCGAGTTCGTACTCGGGATCGTCCGCGGGCTCGAAGGGACCGTGGGGGCGTTGCCGCTGGCGGAGGCGCTGCCGTCGCTGGGGCAGGTGCCATTCGCCCCGCCGTCGGTCAAGGGCTGGGACGGCGGCCCGGCGTGGCTCAACGCCCAGGCGTTGCTGGCCCGCAACAACCTGGCGCTGGCGCTCACGGGCGCCGACGACCCGCGCTTCGGCCGCCGCTGCGACCCGGCTGCGCTGCTCGCCCGCCACGGCAAGACGAAGGACGCTGAGGTGGTGGACTTCCTCCTCGGCGTGTTCCTCCAGGGTGACGTGCCGGCCGCGTCGCGGGACCGGCTGCTCGACTACCTCGACCGCGCGAAGGCCGTCCGCCACCCCGCCTACTGGTCCGCGGAGGACGTGGCCGGCCACCGCACCCGGGCCGCAGCTCATCTGGTACTGACCCTGCCCGAGTTCCAGCTGGACTGAAGACGAGTCCGAGGAGAATGGCCGCAAGAAGGCACAAAGAGCACAAAAATGAAATCAACAACGCTGGCCTCGTTGGTCCTATTTTTGTGCCCTTTGTGCCTTCTTGCGGCCATTCTCCCCTAGCCGGAGTTACCCACTATGACTGACCGCCGCGACTTCCTCCGCCGCTCGACGCTGCTCGGGTTCGGCGCGTCCGTCCCGGGGTTCGTCGGCCGGTCGGCGCTGGCCGCGCCCGCCGCCGGGGCCGCCGGCTCGCGCGACACCGTCCTCGTCGTCGTGCAACTCACCGGCGGGAACGACGGGCTCAACACCGTCGTCCCGTACCGCAACCCGGACTACTACCGGCTCCGGCCGACGATCGGCGTCCCCCGCGACCAGCTCAAGCCGGTCGGCAACGACCTCGGCTTCCACCCCGGCATGGACATGCTCGCCCGGCTGTTCAACGACCGCGGCGCGGTGGCGGTGGTGCAGGGGGTCGGCTACCCGAACCCGAGTCAGTCGCACTTCCGGTCGATGGACGTGTGGCACGCCGCCAGCACCGCCGAGGCGCTCACCGAGGGCTGGGTCGGCAAGGCGCTGAAGGCCCGACCGCTGCCGGCGTTCCACCTCACCGGCCCGAACGAGGCCGCGCCACTCGCCCTCGCGGGGGCGCCGGTCCGGGTGCCGTCCGTCGCCTCACTCGACGACTTCCGCCTGCGTCTCACCGCCGCGAGCGGCGCCGACCAGGCGGCCCAGCGCGGCGTGATGACCGGCGCCGCCCAGCCCCCGGCCGACGCCCGCACCCCGGGGCTGCTCGACTTCGTCGCCCGCACCCAGCTGAACACGTACTCCAGCAGTGACCGCCTCGCCGCGGTCGGGCGGGCCTACGAGCCGATGGTGCCGTACCCGGCGACCGCGTTCGCCACGAAGCTGAAGCTCGCCGCCCAGCTGATCGACGCCGGGGTGGGCGCCCGGGTCTTCTACGTGTCGCTCGACGGGTTCGACACCCACGCCGGCCAAGGCGGTGCGGCCGGGGCGCACGCGAACCTGCTGAAGCAGTTCGCGGACGGGGTGTCGGCGTTCTACCGCGACCTGTCCGAGCGCGGGCAGAAGGACCGGGTGTGCGTGCTGACGTTCAGCGAGTTCGGCCGGCGGGCGCACGAGAACGGCAGCCGCGGGACCGACCACGGCAGCGGGGCGCCGGTGTTCCTGGTCGGCGGGAAGGTGCGCGGCGGCGTGGTCGGCGAGCACCCGCCGATCGTCGGCCTGACGGACGGGAACCTGCCCCACGCGACCGACTTCCGCCGGGTGTACGCGGCCGTCCTCGACCGCTGGCTGGGCGTAGACAGTAAGGCCGTGCTGGGCGACGGCTTCCCGCCGCTGGACGTGTTTCAGTAGGGATCAGCGGGCAGTGGGAGGCGAGCAGCCGGCGGTTTCTGCGCTCGGGGTTTAGAGCCCGGAGGACGGGACGCGCGTAGCCCGGGGTTACACCCTCTCTATTCCGCATATGTTTTGGCGCCGGGTCCGAGGGCTTCCCATCCGAGAGCCAGGATGCGGGCCCGGCGCAATCCGATCCACATCACCTTCATCCCCCAGCGGCGGAACCGATGACTCATGCGGAATAGAGAGGGCAACACCCCGGGCGGCAGTGGCGGTGTTGCGCGGGGTCACGCAACGCGGGCTTCGTCGGAGGCCCGCCCAGGGTTGCACCCTGGACTACACGCCGGCGCCCTTCCGGGCTCTAACCCCCGAGCCACCGATCCCGTCCCCACTCCCTCCGCGCGATTCACCCCATCTCGCCGCGCGACCGGCTTCGGTACGCCAGTCATACCCGCTTCGCTATGGTAGATGGGCGTCCCACGCCCCGAGGACTCGTCATGCCCGCCCGGCTCGCCGCCTGCTTGCTCCTGTTCGCCGCATTTCCGGTCGCCGCCCAGCCCCCTGCCACGACCCCGGTCCCGGTCGCCATGCTGGTCGGCGACGGGGTCGGCGGGAAGGGGCCGGCCATGATCGAGGAAACCCTGAGCGCGGCCGGGTACACGGTCACCCGGGTGGACGCCGCGGACGTCCGGGCCGGGAAGCTGAAGGGGATGAGCGTGCTGATCGTCCCCGGCGGGTTGAGCCGGACCCAGGCGACGGCCCTCGGCCGGGACGGGCGGGAGGTGGTCAAGCGGTTCGTGGCCGACGGCGGCGGGTACGTCGGGCTGTGCGCCGGGTGCTACCTGGCCAGCAGCCAGTACGACTGGTCCCTTCACCTGCTCCCGGTCAAGGTGGTGGACCCGGCCAACTGGGAGCGCGGGATCAGGCCGCTGACGGTCGGGCTGACCCCGGCGGGGCAGACCGCGTTCGACCGCCGGGACGCCGAGGTGCGGGTGCAGTACCACAACGGCCCGGTGCTGGAGCCAGCCGCCGGGGCCGACGGGAAGCTGATCCCGCTGGCCGTGTACCGCGAGGAGGTGACGCGGAAGGGGGCGAAGGAGGGGCTGATGGTGGGCACCCCGGCGGCCGTGGCCGGGCGGTACGGGAAGGGGTGGGCGATCGGGATCAGCCCTCACCCGGAGCAGACCGCAGGGTTGCGCGACATGCTCCCGGCCGCCCTCCGCTGGGCCAGGGATCTGCCGCCGGCGAAGTGACAGTCACGGGCACTCACCGCACCGGCGGCGCGGCCACCAGCCCGGCGGCCACCAGGCCGTTGAGGACGAACTGTACCGAGATCCCGGCCAGCACCAGGCCGAGGACGCGGTCGAGGACGTGGACGCCCGTCTTCCCGAGCCGCTTCTGGATCGGCTCCGCCAGCCGAAGGGTGACGTAACAGATCACCCCCGTCAGCCCGATGGCCAGGAACACGATGCCCACGGCCGCCGTGTCCGCGGCCTGGGCCATCAGCACCGTCACGGTCGAGAGGGCGGCCGGGCCGGCGAGCATCGGGATGGCCAGGGGGGCGATCGCCACCTCCGCCGCGGCCGAACTCTCCTCCAGCTCGGACGGGTCTTCCTGCGTCGAGCGCTGGGCGCGGATCATGTCCAGGGCGACGACGAACAGCACCAGCCCGCCGGCGATCTGGAACGCCGGCAGGGTGAGGCCGAGCACCCGGAAGATGACGTTCCCGGCGGCCGCGAACCCCATCAGGATGGCGGTGGTGGCGATGCTGGCGACGAGGGCGGTGCGCCGCCGCTTCGCCGGGGTGAACCGGGCCGTCAGCGCGATGAACGCCGGCACGGTCCCCGGCGGGTCCACCAGGAAGAGAACGGACACGAAGGCGGTCGTGGCGAAGTCGAGCATCCGGGGTGTTGTACGAACCGCCGTCCCTTGCCGGGCGGCCCCCCAGCTGGCATCATGCCATCCCACCGGGCGTGTGGTGGAATGGCAGACACAGCGGCCTTAAAAGCCGCGGGAGAGCAATCTCCGTGCGGGTTCGAGTCCCGCCGCGCCCACTACGTCTCCTGTAGGTCTCGCAAGGCTGTGAGGGCCGGGGGCCGGTTCCGGCCGGGCAGCCGGCCCGGGGCGTAGCCGTCGCCCCGTTTGGCGGGCGCGGCGTGGCCGTCGAGCGAGGGACGCCCCTCCCCAATCCCGGGACCGCGGCGTCCCATCTCCAACGCCCGCCTTCGCATCCGAATCGTCTGGGAGAGATGAGGCTCGGGTGAGAATCCGCCCGGTCGCGTACCCGCCGCCCGGCGCGCCAGCTAAACGAACCCTGCTCCGAACGGTGGCACCTGCCCCGCCCGCGCGGTGTTGGCCGGGGCGTGCCTTCACCCCTCTCCCAAGGGTTCCGCGATGCGCAAGTTCCTCTGCTCGCTGGCCGTCGTCTGCCTCATGGCCGGGCTGGTGGTCGCCGCCGACGTCGTGGTGGTCTCCTACGACAAGGACACCAAGGAGGTGAAGGTCAAGGACGACAAGGACGTGGTCAAGACCTACAAGATCACCGACAAGACCAAGGTCACCGTGACCGACAAGGAAGGCAAGACCACCGACGGGAAGATCGAAGACCTGACCCGGCGGCTCGAGTTCGCCGGCAAGGGCGGTGGCAAGGGCGGGATGAAGCTCGACGTCACCACCGACGGCGACACCATCACCTCGGTGAAGCTGAAGGCCCGGGGCGGCAAGGGCAAGGACAAGAACTGATCGAGGCTACTCAGTAGGCAGCTGACAACGACTGGGCGACAGCCCGGAACGCGACGAGCCCCGCCCGGTTTGCCGGGCGGGGCTCGTTCATTAACACACCCGACGCGGCGGTCGGTCCGCGTTCACGGCGGGGTCAGTCGTCCCGGGTCGCCATGAAGATGCGGAGGATGTAGTAGAACATCAGCGCGACCGACGCGAACAGGGCCAGGCTCGCGGCCACGTGCTCGGTCGGGCCGTACCGGTGCATCACGTTCGACGTGTCGTAGATGATGTACCCGGCCGCCAGCCCGACCATCGCCACCGAGAACACCAGCCCGAGGTTGAACCCGAACAGCACGGCCGCGACCACCAGCCCGAGGGCCAGCATCGAGCCGACGAACAGGACCGGGCCCATGAACGAGAAGTCCTTGCCGGACAGGAAGACCGCCGAGGTCAGCCCGCCGAACACCAGGAGCGTCACCATCCCGGCCTGGAGCGGCACCTCGGCCCCGAACCGGATCTGGGCGACGGTCAGGATCGGGAGGAAGATCAGCACTTCGAGCAGCACGTAGAACGCGAGCCCGGCGTACTGGACGCCGACCGGCTGGCCGGACCGGGCCATGTACTGGGCCGCGTACCCGCCGCCGATGAACAGCACCATCAGGCCGAGCCAGGCGGCCTTCTGGGCGAACATCGTGCGGACGATGTCCACCGCCAGGCCGGACGAGATCAGGGCCGCCTCGATCCCGACGAACGCCAGGACGGCCGCCCCGAGGTGCAGGTACGTCCGCTTCACGAACGCGGCCCGCTCGCTCGCCGGGCGGGCGGCGACGACGTCGCCGTAATAGCCGTCCACCGTGTAACTCATGGCCACCTCTCTGGGTTGGACCGGCTATGGCATGGCAAGCCTGCCGGGCGGTTACCCGTAACCTACCCCACTCTACGCCACCGCGTCGGCCCGGACAAGCCGGCACCCGCGGCGGCGACGGCCCGTCTCAACCGCCCCGATCGGAACAGGTTACGCTGCCAGGGTATGCCCTCGCCCGGAGCCCCCGACTGGACACGTCGGCGCGGAAGTCGGTCTCGGTGAGCGCCACGAACAGTTCCGGAAACACCCCCGCCGCGTCCCAGGTCCGAAACACCCCCGCCGCGTCGAGTCGTCCGCCGACCACGACCCGACACCCGGCGGCGACGAGTCGCCCCAGGGCCGCGTCGCGCCGGCCGGGGTCGTTGGCGTAGTAGTGGGGGTCGATGAGGCGAACCGCGGTGTCGTGGCCGACGACGAAGGCCGCCCCCGGGAACAACTCCGCCTTCTCGGCGAACGTCGGCGCCCGGGTGACCCAGACCGGCCCCACGTCGCGGAATTGCGTTACCCGCCGGTCCACCTCGGCCGGGTCGAGGTCGGGCTTGTCCACGTTGGCGACGCTCAGCTCGAACGCCACCGGCACCCCGAGCCGGGCCGCCGCGACGGCCGCCAGCCCGGTGTGTCCGTGGTGGAGGGGGTTGAATGACCCCGGGAACACCGCCTGCGACGGGCGGAACGGCTCGGGGAATGACGAATGACCCACCAATGACCCACCAATGACGAAGGACAGAACCCGGGGGCGGTCGCCGGTGGGGGTGTCTTCCTTCGTCATTGGTGGGTCATTCGTCATTTCGCCCACGAAGGGGCGACGACCTGCTTGTTCGCCGCGAGGGCGCGGGCGCTGACCTGGAGGACGCGGAGGAAGCCCTCGCTGTCGGCGTGGTCGAAGGCGCCGATCGCCTCCATGCTGGCGTTCGCCTCCGAGTACAGCTGGTGCGGCACGTCCTCGGCGGCGTCGAACTCGGCCCGGCCCTTGTACAGCTTCAGGCGGATGGTGCCGGTGGCGAGGGCGTTGATCGGCGCCAGCGCCTGCCGGGCCATGTGCGTGCCCAGGTCGAACCCGTAGCCCTGGTAGATCTGCTTGGCCACGTAGCCCGACAGGTGGTCGAACATCTCCCGGCTGCGGCGGTCGAGGACGAGTTGGAGCAGGTAGGCGTAGGCGGTGCCCACCACCTCCATCCCCGGCGCCTCGTACACCCCCCGGCTCTTGATGCCGACGAAGCGGTTCTCGACTAGGTGGGTGGCGATACCGACCGCGTGCTTCCCGCCGACCGCGTTGGCCTGCTGGATCGCCTGGAACGCCGTCGTCGGCTGGCCGTTGACCGCCACCGGCCGGCCCTGCTCGAAGCGGACGGTCACCGCCTCGGGCTGGTCGGGGGCGTTCTGCGGGAGCACGCCCATGCCGGGGGTGACGAACCACGGCGGGCAGTCGAGGTGTTCGAGCTTGCCGGCCTCGTGCGTCAGCCCGAGGAGGTTGGCGTCGGTGCTGTAGGGGGCGTTCTTGCTGGCGGTGATCGGCAGGTTGTGCGACACGCAGTAGTCGATCATCTCCGACCGGCCGCGGAACCGCGACAGGAACGCCTGGTCGCGCCACGGGGCGTAGACGGTCACCTCCGGGGCGAGCATGTTGGTGCAGAGCTGGAAGCGCACCTGGTCGTTGCCGCGGCCGGTGGCGCCGTGGCCCAGCACCGTGATGCCGCGCTTCCGGAGCTCGGGGATCAGCCCGGCGACGATGACGTGCCGGCCGATGCCGGTGGTGTTCCAGTACGCCCCCTCGTAGCGGGCCTGGAACTGCACCACCTCGACGCCGCTCTCGGCGATCATGTCGTGGAGCGAGACGGCGACGTAGTCGGCCGCGCCGCTCGCCCGCATCCGCCGCTCGATAGCCCCGAAGTCCGTCTCGTCCGGCTGGGCGATGTCGGCGGTGAAGCAGACGACCTTCACCCCGTGTTCGGTGAGCCACTTGGTGACCGTACAGGAGTCGAGGCCGCCGGAGGCGGCGAAGGCGACGGTCTGGCCCTTCAGGTCGGCGACGGTGGTCATCCTCGGGAATCCTCGGTGCGAACGCGGGGTTGGCGGATAGGGTATGGACACGCCCGCCCCGCGTCAGAACCCATGCCGTCGTTCGCCCGCCTGCTGGTCCCGCCGGACGTCCTGGCCGCGGTCGTCGCCCACGCCCGGGCGGACGCCCCGGTCGAGTGCTGCGGCCTCCTCGCCGGCGCCCCGGCCGGCCGGGTGGCGCTGCACTTCCCCGTCCGGAACGACCTGGCGAGCCCGACCGAGTACGCCACGAACGCCCGCGACATGCTGGCCGCATCAAGGGCGGTCCGGGCGGCCGGGGCGGAGGTGCTGGCGGTGTACCACTCGCACCCGGCGTCGGCCCCGGTGCCGAGCGCGAAGGACGTGGCCGGGAACCACTGGGGTGAGACGGTGGCCCATCTGATCGTCGGGCTGGCGGGGCCGGACCCCGACGTGCGGGCGTGGTGGATCGGGGAGGGCGGGTTTCGGCCGGCGGAGTGGGACGTGAGCGCAGACACATCGGGGGCCAGCCTCGACCGACCCCATCGGTAGACCCACCGCCCCCTGCCCCCTGTCTCCCGTCCCTTGGATTTCCGCTGGACTTCTGACTTCCGTTCGACGACACTCAATTCGACCTGCCAGAGCCGTCCCCCATTCGTCCGGGACCACGTCCATGCTCACCCTATTCGGCCGGCCGCACGCCAACGGCGGCTTCTGCGACGGCGTCTCGCGCCGCGACTTCCTCACCATCGGCGGCACCCTGTTCGGCGGCGCCCTCGCGGCCCCCCACCTGCTCGCCGCCGAGGCCCGGGCCGGCGTCCGCACCTCGCACAAGTCGGTCATCAACGTCTACCTCCCCGGCGGCCCACCCCACATCGACATGTGGGACATGAAGCCCGACGCCCCGGCCGAGGTCCGCGGCGAGTTCCGCCCGATCGACACCACCGTCCCCGGCATCCGCATCTGCGAGCACTTCCCCCAGCTGGCGATGATGATGGACAAGTTCGCCATCGTCCGCTCGCTGGTCGGCAGCTCGGGCGACCACGACGCCTACCAGTGCATGACCGGCCGCCCGCGGACCCCGGCGAACAACGGCTACTGGCCGGCGTTCGGGGCGTGGGTGTCGAAGGCGCAGGGCGCGGCCGACTCCGCCGTCCCGCCGCACCTCACCCTCATGTACCGCACCGGCGAGCAGCGCTGGGGCTACCCCGGCGACGGCGGGTTCCTCGGCCTCGCCCACGCACCCTTCCGGCTGTCGTCCAGCGGCCGCGGCACCGGCCCGGCCGAGAGCATGACCCTCCGCGGCGTCACCCTCGACCAGCTGGGCGACCGCGTCGGCCTCGTCCGGGCGTTCGACACCATCGACCGCCGCATCGACCGCACCGGCGTGATGGCCGGCATGGACACGTTCGGCCGGCAGGCGCTGGACATCCTCACGTCGTCCAAGTTGAAGGACGCCCTCGACCTGTCGAAGGAGCGGCCGCACGTGCTGGAGCGGTACGGGGTGGACGACCCGGCGTTCGAGCGGGACGGTGCCCCGCGGATGGTGCGGAACTTCTGCTTGGCCCGCCGGCTGGTGGAGGCCGGGGCGCGGGTGGTGACGCTCAACTTCTCCCGCTGGGACTGGCACGGCCCGGACGGCATGAACTTCGTTCAGGGGAAGAAGGACATGCCGCTGCTCGACCGGGCGGTGACGGCGCTGGTGACGGACCTGCACGAGCGCGGGCTGGACAAGGACGTGACGGTGCTCGTGTGGGGCGAGTTCGGCCGCACCCCGCGGATCAACAACCGGGCTAGCCGGGACCACTGGCCCCAGTTGAGTACGTGCCTGATGGCCGGCGGCGGGATGCGGACCGGGCAGGTGATCGGGGCGTCGAACCGGCTGGGCGAGTACGCGGTGGAGCGGCCGGTGACGCACGAGAACGTGTTCGCCACGCTGTACCACAACCTCGGGATCGACCTGAACCCGATCCGCGAGTTCGACCCGAACGGCCGCCCGCAGTACCCCGTCGAACCCGGCACCCCGCCGATCCGCGAACTGGTGTGAGCCCGGAGCGGGAGCAACGGGCCGAGCCCCGGAGGAGGCGTCATGCGGGTCATCCTGGCGGGCGCGTTCCTCGGTGGTTGTTTGGCGGTCTTGGGCGGGGTGGAGGCCCGCGGCGACGAACCCGCGGCGCCCGGGAAGGGGTACGAGCTGCGGGTCGTGACCGTCGGGGACGTGTACAAGGGGGTTCGCTTCAAGCCGGCGACGGGGGAGTCGTGGCAGCTCCTGTCCGGCCGGTGGGAGAAGCTGGAGGAGGCCGCCCCGCCGCCCGCCGGGGACTACGAGATCCAGCTCATCCCGGCGGACCCGCTGTTCGCCCTGCGGCTCGACCGGAAGACCGGGGCGACGTGGCTCGTCCGGGCGGGGAAGTGGAACCCGGTCAAGGAGCCACCGCCACTCAAGCAGGTCGGCTCGCCCAAGCGCGGCCCCGGCTACGCCCTCCGGTACGTTCGGCTGGGTAACCAGCTCCACACCGTCCGGTTCCACACCATAACCGGCGAAACGTGGCACATCAAAGGCGACACCTTCGAGCCGCTGGGCGAGTTCGGCCCGGTCCCGGCCGGGGACTACGACGTGACGCTGATCGCCGGGTCGAAGAACTGGATGGGCTTCCGCCTCGACCGGAAGACCGGAACGACGTGGCTGCTCAAGGCGGACTCGTGGCACATGGTCGCGGGGCCGGATTAGGCCGAAGCCCCAGCGGCCCCGGCCTGAGCGTTCGGCCGCGGGAGCCGCCCACCGGCGGCTCGGACCTTCTGGCTCGGGTGTTTTGGAGTCCGGAGGGCGGCGGGCGTGTAGCCCGGGGTGCAACCCCGGGCGGGGCTCCGCGGGGTTCGGGACGCATGGCCCCGTGTGATACCGCGTCGGCCGCCCGGGGTTGCACCCCGGGCTACACGCCCGCCGCCCTCCGGGCTCCAAAACACCCGAGCCACCGGCGGGCAGACACTGCGTTCACCAACCCATCGATTCAACCGAGCAACCGCCGGTCCCACCGAATCCAGTCAGCCGCATACAGACTGCTATGGCGGCTATTATTCGCGTAATCGCATAGTGACGATGAAGTTGTGGCTCCTCCCTGGCTGCGGGGCGGCCGTAGCTCGGGGTGATAACGGTTGTCGCTTCCCGGGGGCGACCCATTTCTGGCAGCTGGTGAGGAGTCTCCGCACCGGACACTCTGTCCGAGAGCCCAACGTTGCCCCGTTCCGAGCGATTCGGATCGATCCGCCCTGTCACCAGACCCTCATTTCCATCGATCCAGAATGCCCCGCCGACCGGCGCCGGGTGTGCGTTGACACGTTCGCCGGGCGGCGTATAAGCCCGGTACTCATTCCGGGGGTTGGTCATGGACGGGGAGCGGCCGGCAGGCAGCGGGCCGATCGTCGCCGGTAGCCGGGTGGTGGTGTCGGGGGAGGCAGTCCGCATCGGGCCGCCGAAGCCGGACACCCCTGAGCCGGGCGAACCGTCGGTCCAGTTGGTCCGCGAGGACGGGGTCGTCCGCGCCATTGATGTGACGTGCGGGTGCGGGGCGCGCATCCGCATCCGGTGCGAATACTGACACGAGCCGAGGACGGGGAACAGAAGACGGGGCACGGACTTCCGCCGGTATTCGCCCAGTGTTTTCTGACCCGTCAGGTAGCGGGGGCCGCATGGACGCGCGGACGCTGTTCCGATCGGGCGGGCTCGCCGTCGCCCTCGCCGCCGCGGCTTCGGCCGGGTGCGTCGGGGCGGGCGGCGGGACTGGCGGCAGCGGGTTCCGGTTCCCCGGCACCCCGCGCCCCGACACCGTCGGCAAGTCGAACGATTCTGTCAATAAGTCGGGCGACGTTCTGGGCAAATCGAGCCCCAGGGCGCCCGATAATCCTGCGCCCCCCGACCCGGCTGTGATCCCGGCCGGGGGGACGGTCCAGCCGAACGGGCTCCCGACGATCCCGCCGGTGCCGCCGACCCCGGTTCCGTCGCCGAGGGCTACCGCCCCGCCGGCGCCGACCCTGCCGACCGCGGCCCCCCCGGGCGGTGGCCCGGCCGCTCCCGCCCCGGCGGGCGCGTCCGGTTCGCCGCAAGCCCCCGTCGCCCCCGCGGTGCCGGGGCCGTGGCTGGGGGGGGCGGTCGGGTTCGGGACGAACCAGCGGGTCGCGCCCGGGGCCGTCGGGTCGCTCCTCCGGCTCGGGCCGAACGAAAGCCCGCTCGACCGGGTGGTCGAGCTGGCACGACAGGTCGAGGCGACGCGGGGTGAGAACGCCGCCCTCCTCGGCCGCATCCGCGAGCTGGAAGGGCTCGGCCTCGGCCGCGAGCAGGCTCTCTCGGAGGCTCTCCGCGAGGTCGACAACGCGACCGCCGAGGTCGGCCGGGCGCGGACCGATCTGGTGAACCTGCGGCGCGAGCTGCAGGCGTTGAAGGACCGGCTTGAGGAGATCGAGAAGGAGGACGTCGAGACTCTCAAGCTGGTGATCGCCGCCCTGGACCGGCTACTGACCACCCCCGGGAGGCTCCCATGACCCGGGTCGTGTGCGCCGCCCTGCTGGCCGCCCTGGCGGCCGGCGGGTGCCAGCTGTTGGCCCGGTTGCCCCACCCGCGGCAGATCCCGGCCGGCCCCCCGACCTACAGCGAGTTCCACCAGCCCGACTGGGTGTGGGAGCGGGTGGACCGGGTGCTGGTGCTGCCGGTGCTGAACGAGTCGCCGCACACCCGGGCGGGCCGGGAGGTCCAGTCCGCCCTGACGGCCGAGCTGCAACAGCTGGCCCGGTTCGAGGTGGTGGCCGGCCCGGCGGACGACCAGGCGTTGTTCTCCAAGATCGTCCACCGCGGCGGCCGGTTCGACGAGGCGGTGATGCTGGAGGTCGGCAACGCCACCCGGGCCGACGTGGTCCTCCACGCCACGGTCACCCACTACTCCCCGTACCCCCGGCCCCGGCTGGGGGTGATTCTCCAGGCGGTAGCGCCGCGGGAGGGGCGGGTGGTGGCCACGGTGGACGGCCTGTGGGACACCACCGACCAGCGGATCGCGGAGCGGGTGCGGACGTACTACCGGCAGCGGCCCAAGCCCCGGCTGCCGTTCATCCGCAACCACGTGATCGCCTCGGACGACGCGTTCGCGGCCGAGCTGGCGCTGGACTCGCCGATGCTGTTCCAGCGGTTCGTCCTGCACGAGGCGTCGCTGGCCCTGCTCGGCCTCCCGGTCCCCGGCGTGGCCGCCCCCGGCAGCGGCGTGACCGACGGCGAGAGTTGCAACCCGTGAGCCGGCTTGGGGTGGCTTGCCCGCCCGGGCTCCACCCCCGTTGTCCACGCCGCGAGGCGGCGGCCGTCTCCCGCCCCGGGCGGCGCAGACGGCCCGTCAGTTACCACCACGACCCGCACCAGGATTCGCACCATGTCCGCCCCCGCCGCCGCACCTTCGGCTAGCCCCGCCGGCAAGAAGCGTGGTAAACTGCCGCTCATCATCGTCGCCGTGGTGTGCGTCGCGGCCGGCGCGGCCCTGCCGATGTTCGTCCCGATCCCCGGGATGGGGGCCAAGCCGGCGGAGGCCAAGCCGAAGAAGCCGGCCAACTACGCCACCGTGCCGGTCGGCGACCTCGTCGTCAACCTGGCCGAGGACCGGATGAACCGGTACCTGCGGATGAAGTTGTCGGTGAAGGTTGAGGCGGAGGAGGAGAAGAAGGTCACCGACCTGGTGACCAAGCACAAGGCGGCGATGAAGAGCAAGCTGATCAGCTACCTGGCCGGGAAGACGCTCAAGGACGTGAGCGGGTCCGTCGGGGTGAACAAACTCCAGCGCGAGATCCTGGAGAAGTTCGACGACATCCTCTACCCCGACGGCGAGAGCAAGGTCAAGGAAGTGTTGTTCGAGGAGTACGTCGTACAGTGACAGCAGCCGAGCCCGCCGCGTTCGACTTCCGCCGGCCCCCGCCGGGCGACCTGGAACGCCAGGTCGGCGGGTGGCTGGCCGGCGCCTGCCGGCGGGCCGCTGTTGCTTGGGCCAAGAATCTGGGGTATCCGGCCGAGTTGAAGCCCGGCCCGGTCGAGTCCGCCCCCACCGCCGCCGCCCTCCGCGGCCTCCCCGACGACTCCGTCGGCATCTACCTCGACCAACCCGACGCGGCCGACGGCGCGCTGATGCTCTGCCTCCGCCGGCCGCTCCTGCTGGCACTGGTGGCCGGGCTGGTCGGCGAGACCCCGACGGCACTCCCGGCTGACCGCGACCCGACCGACCTGGAATCCTCCCTCATCGGCTACCTGATCGGCGAGCTGTTCGTCGGCCCGCTCGAACGCGGCTGGCCGGCCTCCGACCCGATCACCCTCACCGCCGGCCCGCCCGGCCAGCCGCTGGCGGCGTGGACCGGGCCGGCGACCGAACTCATCCTCGTTAGTCCCTTCACGGTTTCCGGCCCGTTCGGCGACCACCCGGTCCACCTGATCGCCAGCAGGGCCGGGCGGTGGGCCAGGTTGGCCGCCCTCCCGCCCCCACCGCCGCCCGCCCCGGACTCGCCGCACCGGCTGCGGATCGAGGCGCTGGTGAAGGAGATGGGCGTCGAACTCGAAGTCGTATTGGGCACCGCCGAGCTGACGATGGCCGATGTGTCCCAGCTCAAGACCGGGGACGTGCTAGTCTTACGGCGGCGGGTGTCCGACCCGCTCGACGGGCTGGTGTCCGGGGCGAAGAAGTTCCGGGTGTGGCCCGGGGCGGTCGGCACCCGGACCGCCGTGCAGGTCGAGGCGGCGGACGAACCGTAACAAGACACCACCGACGCCCCCGCGCGAGATGCCCCCATGCCCGATGCCCCGACCCTCGACCCGGCCGCCCCGGAAGTCGTCGCCCGGCAGGCCGAGTTCCCCCAACTGGACTCCGCCCGCCCCGTCACCGGCTCGGGCGGGTCGCTCGACTCGTTCCGGGACGTGCCGATCACGGTAACCGCCCGGCTCGGGAGTGTGGTCCTGCCGATCGCCGAGATCCTCCGCCTGGGGCCGGGTTCGGTGGTGGAGCTGGAACAGTCGATCAGCGAGCCGATTGAACTGACCGTCCGGGGCGTGCCGTTCGCCACCGCCGAGGTGGTGGTGGTGGACGACCACTTCGCCGTCCGGATCAAGCACCTACTCCCCCCCCGCGGGGCAAAGGCGGAAGGATGACGCCGGAACGGACTCCCGCGCGACCTAACTCCCCCGGCCTCCCAGGGAAGGGAGGGAAGGGGGGCACGGCGCCGACCCTGCGGGCGCCGGGTTCGGGGAGTCCCCTGCCTATCCCCTCAGTTTCCAGGCTGACACTCGCCGCCCTCCTGCTCCCCCTCCTCCTGGCGGCTGACGCCCCGGCCGGGCTGGCTTACACGCCCCCGTCCGCGCCCGCCGCGGCCGACCCACTCGGGCTGCTCACGCGGCTCGCCGGCCTGACCGTGGCCGCGGTCGGCGTCTGCGGCGGGCTCATCTGGCTCGTCCGCCGGTCGAGCCGGCCCACGGCGGCCGATCCCGGCGCCGCCGGCCGGCTCGTACTGGAATCGAGCCTGGCACTCGACCGGAAGTGCTCCCTGTACGTCCTGAAGGTGGACGGCCAGGCCGTCGCCGTCACCACGGACGCCACCGGACTGCGGTCGCTGGCCCTCCTGTCCGAGCCGTTCGACGACCACCTCGACCGGGTGGCGTAACCCCGCTAATGAATCGGCGTGGCGCCGGTCGCCCTCTCACCGAGGGGCGGCCCGGGGCGGCGCGCGAACCGACAGGGGGCGGCAATGGCGGGGAAGCGGGCCGGGGTGCTGGAGCGGGCGTCCGGGTGGGCGACCCGGTGGACCGGGAGCTCGCACGCCTTCGGGATGGCCGGCGGGGTGATCCTGGTCTGGCTGGCGCTCGGCCCGCGCTGTGACTACTCGGACACCTGGCAGCTCGTCATCAACACCGGCACGACGATCGTCACTTTCCTGATGGTGTTCCTGATCCAGCGCGGCCAGAACAAGGAGTCGCAGGCCATTCAGCTGAAGCTGAACGAGCTGGTGGCCGCGGTGAAGGGCGCGAGCAACCGGCTCATCAACGTGGAGGATCTCACCGAGGAGGAGGTGCGCATCCTCCACCAGCACTACTGCAAGCTGGTCGAGTTGGCCAAGAAGGACGACAAGCTGACCGTGTCGCACTCGATCGAGGACGCCGAGTTCGACCACGCCGAGAAGCTGGCCGCCCGCCGCCACGCCGCGGGGTCCGGGGCGGGACACGCGGACCGGTCGCCCGCCGCGGGCGGGTGACAGAGCCGTTACCAACGCCGGTGTAGAGTGGTCGTTGCGGGGGTGGTTCCGATCGCCCCCACTCCCGCTGAGGACGACCGATGAGGCGGCCCGCTGCCGTGGCCCTGGGCGCTATTCTGGCGGTGACGACCGGTCCGGCCCGCGACGCGACGGCCCAGCCGTCGAAGGACGGGTATCTGAAGGTGCGGGTGGAGGTGGAGGCCCGGGGCGTGCTGAAGCGGACTGAGAAGGGGGCAGTGCTGCTGACCCGCTACCGCTACTACGACCGGTTCGACGACGCCAAGGAGGTGCCGGCGGCCGAGGGCGTGCCGCCGTTCCGCGTCGAACTCGACTTCACCCGGGCGAAGGAGTTGCGGGAGTTGGCGAAGGTGCTGGACGGCAAGGAGGTGGTGGTCGTCGGCATGAGCGAGCTGCGGCAGGTGGTGCCGCAGCCCCCGGGGCCGGGCGGTGCGACCGGGTTCACCGGCGGGATGCACCCGGGGGGATTCGGGTACTACCAGGTGCCCGGCTGGTCGCTCCAGCGCACGGTCCTCGTGACCCGCCTCCGCCCAGTCGGCCAGGAGTGAGACACCCACGCCCCCTTTGCGGATTCCGACCGGCCGCGCCCGACGAGTGAGGGCGGGTCGGGGTGGTCATGACCACCCCGACCCGCCCTCACGGTTCCGCCGCCCGCCACCCAGCCCTTGAGCCGTGCTGGCGGCCCAGCCGCCAGCGCCGGTCAGTCGAGGTTAACGATTTCGCCGTCGCTGCGGCCGTTAGACCAGTGCCACGCGAGGACGGTGACCGAGTCGCGGACGAACCGGACGCTCCCGTCTCCCATGGCGGCGTTCACCCCGCCGGTGTGCCGGCTGCGGGCGCCCGCCTGCCAGTTCGGCCAGTTGTTCGGCAGGTTGTCGTTCGAGCACCCCATGGCCAGGTTCGCCAGCCCGCTGTTGCCGACGCCCATCGCCTGGCGCACGTCGTTGCAGTTCTCGATGTCGTCCGAGTACTCGTTCCGGTCGTTCGGGGTGCCGCAGTCCCCGTACCCGAGCGCCCCGGTGAGGCTCGACCCGCCGAGCCCCATCGCCCAGACGCCGCGGCGGTCCTTGTTGTTGAGCCCGACGCGGACCTCGTTGATGAACACGGTGTTCGACGTCCCGTCGGTGATGTCGGTCAGCTTGGTCCCGCCGTTGATCACGATGGCCCCGCCCCGCTTGCCCTCGTGCGAGAGGCTGCCGACGCTGGCGGAGATCCACCCGCCGCCGGGGTTGGCGGCGTAGTTCCCGCGGGCCCAGTTGTCGCCGTTGAGGGCGAACGGCGTGTCCTGCCCGGAGTCGCTCGGGCACAGGTACGTCGGGATCCGGACGGACCGGATGTCCCGCCAACTCTGGTCAGTTCCGTTCGACGGCACGAAGTTGTTGATCTTGGTCTGGTGCAGCTGGTACAGCGGCCCCTGCTCGACGTACGGGAGGATGAAGATGGCCCAGTTCGGCCCGAACCCCGGGGTTCGGTACGCGCTCATGTTGTCGTTCTGATTGGCGTTCTTGTTCGCGTTGATGATCTGGACCGCGGGCGGGAACTGCCCGACCGCGTCGTGGTAGCCGTGGCAGGCGAGGGCGATCTGCTTGATGTTGTTCGCGCACTTCATCCGGGCGGCGGCCTCACGGACCTTCTGGACGGCCGGCAGAAGGAGACCGATCAGGATGGCGATGATCGCAATCACCACCAACAATTCAATCAGCGTAAACGCGCGGCGGCGCCGCGAGCGGACGGAGAGTGGGGCCATGACGGCTCCGAGCGAGAGGAAGGCCGACGCGAGGGGCGGTCGGCAAGCACTGGATAAAAGACAGACAACCGGGAGATAAGAACGCGAGTCTCCCCGGATTTAGGCTTCCTCATCAAAGCCCTGACGCCCCAGCCTGTCAAGTGAATTTTTCGATGCGCCGGTCGAACTTGCGTTCGGCCCTGGGCCGGGAGTCATCCGGCCCACAATTTCCGGTCGAGGGTGCGGTAGCCGATGGCCTCGGCCAGGTGGTCGGGCCTTACGCGGTCGCTCCCGTCCAGGTCGGCCACCGTCCGCGCCACCCGCAGGATGCGGTCGTGGGCCCGGGCCGACAGCCCCAGGTCGTCCATCGCCGCTTTCAGCATGGCCTCGCCCTCGGCGTCGAGGACGCAGTGCCGGCGGATCAGCCGGCCGGTCATGCGGCCGTTCAGCACCGACCCGTCCCCGCCGAACCGCTCCTTCTGCCGGCCGCGGGCGGTCAGAACCTGCTCCCGCATCACCGCGCTGGGGGTGCCGTCGGCCTTCGCCGTCAGGTCGGCGAACGGGACCGCCGGCACCTCGACGTGAAGGTCGATGCGATCTAAAAGTGGTCCGCTGATCCGCCCGAGGTACTTCTCCACCGTCATCGGGTTGCACTTGCACGGCCGGCGCGGGTCGCCCAGGCGGCACAAGCACGCAGTTGTGGTGGAAAAGCATATTTCCCTAGCTTTTCTAGGCAATCCGTTGAAATGAGGTCGGTAGTCATCGAAGAATGGCCCGGGTCGCCCTACTCAGGAGGTTCGCCGTGAGCTTGGTACTGGTTCGGACCGACTCGGGGATTGGGGATGATGGCCGGAGCTACACAGTGAAATCGTACAAGCGTCCAGGAGCCGCTCTAGCGTCGTTCGTGCAGACCGAGGAAGGGATTGAAGTCCACTGCGAGACCGAGCGTCCACTAGTGTTCTGGTACTACGGGCGGGGTGGGAACGTTATTCGGATTCGCTGTCCGCAGTCTACCACCCCCATGCCATCCATCTGAACGCCCCGTCGTCCCTTTCCAGGACCGTCGGCCGCCCCAGCCCCGTGGCCACCATCCACGGGGCTGACTGATTCCCGGCGAACAACTCGCACCCCGCCACCACCCGAGGCACCGGCCCGAACTCCCTGACGAAGTTCTCCCGCTCCGACTCGTCCCCCACGAACACCGCCCGCCCCGCGTGCCGCTAGACCAGCTCCCGACAACGGTGCCGCCTACTCCGGTACCGGGGAGACCGATGAAATACGACCGGGGCAACTGACCGAGGCTGGTCCACCCTGAGCCAATGCCGCGTCAGGTCGTGCGGCGGGACGCCCCGTTGCCCCGGAAATGCGTCGGCAGGTTACATTGGGTTGAAAGTGAACCTGGGAGCGAGGAGGGTGTCTCTTCCATCTTGGTCCCAGCCGCACGTCAGCCCGAGGAGCCGATGCCCGCTGTATCCACCAGCCCGGCGTTCCTGAACTACATCACCGACGAATCCTTCCGGCAGTCGCTTGAATCCGACCACCGGGAGATGACCAATGCCCTGGAAAACGGTAGCTGGAAGTCGGTCCTAGTGCTCGCCGGCAGCCTGATCGAGGCGATTCTCGTCGACCACTTGTTCGGCCGAAACACGGACCGGGCGAAGGACGAGGAGATCCTGAGCCTCGACCTCTACAAAGCCATCGACCGATGCAAGGCGGCTGGCGTGCTGAACCCAGAAACCGCGACACTTTGTATCGTGATCAAGAACTATCGCAACCTGATTCATCCGGGCCGGATCAAACGGCTGGACGAGAAGATCAACGAGGAGCGGGCCAAAGTGGCGTTCTCGCTCGTCAAGATGGTGGCGGACGACATCGCCAAGCAGCAGCGGGAGACATACGGATATACGGGTGAGCAGATCGTTGCCAAGATCACGAATGATCCGGAAGCGTTCCCCGCCCTCCTCTCGTCGCTACTGGCGAAGGTGAATGGCCACGAGCGCGGTAGACTGTTGTTCCGGCTCCTGCCGGCCGAAAACTTCGCGCTACGCAGCCTTATGGATTCCTACCGTCCAGGCAACGATCATCCCTCTCTGCCGCAACGGCTCCAATGCCTCCGGCATTGTTTCTCCGTACTCGCCGAGAAGGCAGATCAGGCAACAAAGGGAAGGGTTCTTCAGCAGTATCTATCGATTCTTCACGACGGTTCCGAGTTGGACCGGAAGTACTACGAAGCCGGGCTACTTCACAGCTGCGTATTTCGGACGGCGGAGGGAACGGATCGTTCCGTTGTCAAATCTCATTTGTTCGCACTCCTAAAGCGCGGGGCCACCGAAGATGTCTTGAAAAATACCACGTGCCTGGGAGAGTGGCTTTCTACCGATGACTTCGAGACGATGATATCCATTGCTGGCGCCCAGCACCAATCATACAAGGGGCATGGCGAAATCTGGGTCTCAAACTGCTTTGAAGTGGCTGAAGCAGGACTTCACGACCAGTTTGTGGACTACCTTCACAAGAAGGCGGATAGTTACAGCGGCAACCAGTACTCTGAGGAGTACGCCAGTTGGCTTCGTGGGCTAGCCAACACCTCTGATATTCCGTTCTAATCAACACCGAGTGAGGACCGTCTGGTAGCCGCTGGCCGCCAGCCGCCACCCCCGGCCGAGGAGGTACGGCACGCCCTCGGCCCCCTTGCCGGCCCACCTGCCCGCCGCCCAGACCGTGTCGTCAAACACCACGATGGAGTCGTCGCCTAGCAGCCGTTCAGCCGCCTTCACCTCGGCCAGGCCGTGGGCGGCGTGCCGGGGATCTTCGCAGTCCATCGAGTCCAGGTACAGGACGTCGATCTTCTCGGTGCGGCCCTGGAGATAGGACACCGAGTCAGCATCCACCACCTCGGCCACCGCCCCGAACTCCCGCAGGATGTCCCGGGCCGTCCGGCAGTTCCCGGCGTCCACGTCCACGCTCGTCAGCTTCCCCGCCCCTTTCCCGTCCAGGTACATCGAGAACAGGTAACTGCTGTACCCCGCCGACCAGTCTTCCCGACTCCGCACGCACCCCGTCTCGACGATCTCCGGCGCCGGGAACCGCCGACTCATCTCGTGGAACAGCCAGTCCATCGTGTTGTGCCTGTCCGCGATTTCCGACGTCGATGTCCGCGCCGCTAACCAGTCCCGGACGAACTGCTGGAGCATCACGTCCCGGCCGAGGGGCAGGCCGTACCGTGGCCCGGCCAGCATCCGGAGGGCGTGGCGGGCGATGTCGGCCGCCGACGGCATGTGGCCGCCGTACTCCAACACGCCCCACCGCCGCCGCCGGGCTTGGTTGACCGGCCGGTACGAGTCGGCGTTCCTCGTCATCACCGCGTTCTTGCCTGTTACCCGGGGCAAGCACACGCACGAAGGATAGAAGTGGTGGAAGACGCCGAGGCTCGGCAGCCGCGTCATGTTCGCCAAGTGCAGCGGCCCGCTGTCCACCCCGACGAGCAGGTCGGACTGCTCCATCAAGGCCACCAGCTGCAGCACCGAGATGTGGCCCCAGTCCCGTTTCAGGTGGCGGATACGGGCATGGGGCGGGCGGGGAACGCGGTTGTCCCAGTCGAGCAACACCAGCCCGCCTGGCATGCCGTCGAGCAGTAGCCGGTACAGCTCGCTCGTGACGTTGTCCGGGATGGACTTTTCCATCCAGAAGTTCGTGCCGCGCGTGTGGAGCAGGACGATCGGCCGGGGCAGGCCGTCCAAGAACCGGCGGGCCTCGTCTCGGACCGCGTCGGTGAGCAGGCCGTCGAACGAGTCCTCCATGTCCGTCCGGCACACCTCGTCCCACATCTCCCCGACGTCAGCCCACGCGGCCAACTGCTCCTTGCCCAGGTTCAAAAACGCCTTGTTCCCCGAGCCGTCCCGCTCAGCTCTCGGATCGTTGAACCCCTTGTGGTACCGCCAGTGGTTGTAGTTCTCCGGCGTCGGGTGGTACCCGCAGCCGGCCGCCCGGAACACGTCGAGCTTGTTCAGCTCGTAGTGAACGCGGACGTCGCACCCGCGCTTGCGGTACGCCTGGAGGACGGTGGCGAACTGCACGCAGTCGCCGAGGCCGTGGTCAAACCACACGTCCAGCTTCTTCCCTTCGCTCATGCTCCCCCGTCAAGAATCTGGTGGATGGCCGAGGCCACCCGCTCCGGCCCCACCATCTGCAGGCACCGAGGTATGTACTCGCCGTCCGGCTGGACTACCGGCAGCGAACACACGCTTCCGTCCTTGCGGTCCCCGTCGCCGAGCGGCACCGTCCGACTTCGCCAGCAGGCCCGCTCTCGGCAGCAGTCCAGCTGGCCCATCGTGTGGAGGTAAACCGTCGAGTTGTAGCTCACCCAGGACGGCTCCTCTCGCCCGCCGGCCGCGCACACATAAGGGACGCCGAACGCGGCCGAGGTGTGCAGCAGGAACGACACCGGGCCGGCCGCCGCCCGCGAATACCGGACGAGCCGCAGGAACTCCCGGACCGACGTCTTGCCCACCAAGTCCAGGACGCCGGACAGCGGGCGGTGGAGGTGATGGGGATTCGCCTCGCCGACCTGAACGACGGCCACGCGGCCCTTCAGCCGGTCCGCCATCTCCTGCCAGAAGTGCGTCCCCGCGAACTTCGCGGTGTAATCGCTCTTCCGCCCTGCGTTCACGATCACATACGGCCCGACGTCCCGAACCGCGTCCAGGACGCCCTCGTCCGGCCCGAGGTACAGGTGGGGCTTGCTCGTCAGGAGCGGGACGGGCTTCCCGATCTCCTGTCCCAGGTGTTCGCAGAATGCTGCCATGAACGACACCGGCCTTTGCCCGCACTGGTGGATGGCGTCGTACTTCATCTCCACGATGTGGCACTCGTGGGCCGGCACGTCGCAGACGCGGGGGTTGTACCTCCAAAGTTCCTGGCAAGTCGTCTGGACGCTCGTCTGGTACTGGCCGGGGTAGGCGCGGTGCAGGGACTCCACGGCGGCCGTCAGGGCCACCACGTCGCCGGGCGAGAGCCAGTGCCGGAGGTGCAGGCGGTAGGGCGGGCCGGCCTGGCGGGAGAGGGGCGTCCCGTTAGCCACCGCGCTTCTTTCCCTTGCAACGACACCCCTGCGGCGGCCGCTGGACGGGACGCCGAAGCCCCTCCGTGGTGAGCGCACCGGCCGGGGGTGGCGGCGGGGCGGCCGGTGCCTCGGGCGGGGCGACGCCGAAGAACATCGGGGTGACGCTCGACGAACTCGATGACGAACTCGACGAGGAACTCGATGACGAGCTGCCGCAGGAGGCCAGTGCCTCCCCCTGAGTCGCATACGGTCCGATCCAACCCATCTCACACCTCCTCGACGATGACCGTCCCCAGGGCCGTGGATGCCGTCGCCCGAAACGGGTGGCACGTCTCGATCGTCAGCTGCCACAGGCCGGTGTACGGGCCGTAGGCGAGCGCCGAGAACGTGGCGACCAGGGCGGACCGGCACAGGTCCACCGTGAGCGACTCCACCCCGGTCACATACGGCATCGGGGGCCGCTGCGGGCCGGTCACGTAGTGGGCCGCCACGACCAGGTTGACCAGCGGGATCGGCCCGAGCGTCACCCCGTAGGTGGGAAACGTCATGGTGATGTGAGCGGGGAAGTCGCCGGGCTTGACCGGCCAGCACCCGTCACACGTCGCCTCGCACGCCGGGAACGCGGCCCGCTCGGCACAGTTGGCCGCGTACCGCACCTGCTTCGTGACTCGGCAGCAGTACCAGCCCCGGCAGCAACAGTCGCAAATCCCCGACAGGTCGAAGGCCACGGTCCTCCCTTACTGAATCACCACGTTGGCACACGCCGGCACGCACACCGAGGTCTTGGTGACGGTCAGGGTGCAGGTGGCCGGGTCGAAGGACACGCCCGTCACGAACTCGATCGTGGTGCCGCCGCACCCGCCGCCCGAACTGCCACTGGCCCCGCTCGTGCCACTGCCCCCGCTCGCCCCGCTGCCCCCGGACGACCGCGACGAACCGGACGATGAACTGGACTCGTCCTCCTGCTGCCCGCAGCAGTTCTGGAACCGCCAGTCGTCGGTGCCGAACGGCTCCACGTAAACGACGGTGCCGACGTCGACCTTGCTGTCGTTCCACTCCCACACCGCAATCCCGCCCGCCAACAACCGGCCGTTGTCGAGGTACTCCCACCGCCCGCCCGGCAGTTGGATCACCTCCTGGACCTCGTAGCGGTAGCGGTTGCTCGGCCCGGTTGTCCCCGACGTGCCGGAGCCGCCGGACGAGCCGGACGACGCCCCGGTGCGGAGGCGGGCGGTGACCGCCGCGATGAACCCGCCAGCGGCGTACCGCAGCTGGGTGCCGCCCCCGACGTGTGTCACTTCCAGCGGCGGGGACGCCTTGATGTCGGTCACCCGGTTGACGTGGTCGATCACCCGGTTCAGGTCGCCGGGGCTGACTTTGGCGAAGCTCGGCAGGCGCTGAAGCATCACCACGTCACCCGGAACAAGTCGTCGAGCGAGGCGTAGCGGTACATCGTCCGGCCCAGCGCCAGGCCGGTGTCCGTGTAGAGGTCCCACAGGTGCCGTGTCGGATCGTAGGCGTAGTTCCAGCCGACGTGTTCGTCCGTCACCACCGGGGTGGTACTCACCCCGTAGTCGCGGATGCCGAGCGTGTAGGCGATGTCCCAGTAGTACCCGCCACCGGCCAGTTGGGGCAGGACGAGGGTGGGCGTGAAGGAGCTGTACAGGACGGTGCCGGGCGGGTAGCCGTCGAACGCCACCTGGTTCACGGTGCCGACGAGGGGCTGAATGGTGGAGAGGTTGGGTAGTCGCCCCAGCTCGGGTTGGCCATCAGACCGGACGGCCACCGGAATCTGCCGCCAGGTGTAGACGAACTGCTGGGCGGGTACGACGAAACCGGGCTGGATGTCGAGCGGCCGGCGCTGCGGATCGGTCACGAACTTGAACTGGCCCTGACTCGTTTGAAACTCGGCCGAACCCGAGGGCATCTTGGTGACGTACCGGCCGACTTCGGTCGTGCCGGCGTAGCTCGCATCCGGGATGACGTTGAAGTCCACCGGGCGGAAGGCCACCGTCACCTTCGCCTTCTCGTAGACGGGCCGGTCGCCCTGCTGAAGGAATCGGCCCACCGGCTCGATGCTGGCCGACTGGGCGTACAAGTTGTCGACCCAGGGGTGGGCCTCCGGTGTACTCCCCTCGCTCCCGTCGAAGTTGGGCGACGAAGCAGACCGCTTGAGGTACCCGCCCGCCCCTTTTACAGTCTTGCCCAGCACCACGTCGAGGAACTGCCCGACGAAGAAGTATTCGCAGGAGTACGTCACCGTCCCCTGGCTGGACTCGCGGCCGAACGCCGCCGAACCGCTGTTGCCGGCGAGGATCTTGTACTCAGTCGGGTTCCACGCGACGTTGTTGTCCTTCGTCGTGATGGTGTAGCCGTACTCCTGAAGGGCCATGCCGTATGTACGGCCCACGCGCCGTTCTACCGGGCCGACTCGGCCCCGGGCCGGGGTGACGTGTTTGCGGCGATCCGCTGCTGCACGGCCAGTTGATCCTGCAGAAGTTTCTTCCGCTCGTTCTCGGCGATCTTGGCCGGGTCGAAGGACGCCCCCTGCTGCGCCCTCTTGAACGCCTCCTCCAAGCCGAAGTTCTCCACCCGCACCGGCCGGGCCAGCGGGGTGAAGCGGTTGCCGGGCGGCGTGCCGTTGCCGCCTCGCGGTGCCGCTGCGGGACGGCCGCCGAAGTCCTCGGGGCCGCCCGCCGAGCCGCTACCGTTCCCCCAGTCCCCGGCCCCGGTGCTGCCCTTCCTCGCTGCTGGTTTGCCCCCGAACGGGTTCAGGCTGCTCAGGACGGCGGCCAGCTCTTTGGCGGCCGCCACGATCTGCTTGACCGTTTCCAGGCACGCCTTCATGAAGTCGACGACGCCCTTGATGGCGTCCACCATCACGGGGCCGAACGCCTTCATGAACGAGGCGAACAGCTCGGCCAGGATCTTGATCAAGTCGGCCAGGACGCCCGCCACCAGCGCCAGTACCTCGGCCTGCATCTGCACCACGAACCCGATCACCTCGCCGAGGACGGCCGCCAGCTGGGCGAACACCGGGGCCAGGGCCTCCACCACAGTCGTCAGTGTGCCGATGACGTCGACCAGCGCGGGGAGGACCGCCGCGACGGCCTGAGCGACGGCCGCCCACACCTTCGCCATCGTGGCGACATACGTCGTGTAGAGCTGGAGGAACACCTGCCCGATCTGCAGCAGCGGCGGGAGGAGTTGGGCGACGGCCGCCCCCAGCTGGGTGACAACCTGGCCGAACGCCTTCCCAAGCTCCGCGAACACCGGGAGGCTGGCCTGCACCAGCTTCCCGATCTCGGCTCCCAGCTCTGCGAACACCGGGGCCAACTCGGAGAGTAACTGGCCGAACGTCTCGGCCAGTTGGTTGCCCACCTCGGTCAGCGTGTCCATCAGCGGGCCGAGGGCCGTGCCGACGAATCGCTGGACGACGCCCACGATCTTGTCAAAGAGCGGTTGGAGCTTGTCCAAGCCGCCGGTGAGTTGGAGGACGGCCAGGGCTGCCCCGGCGAGGGCCACGACGAGGCCGATGCCGGTGGAACTCATCAGGATGGCCACCGCCACCTGGACGGCGCGCAACAACCCGATCAGCTTGGGCAGGACGCCCACGACGGCGCCGACGGCCGAGCCGGCCGCCAGAACTGCAAGGCCCACCTTCGTCCAGTGAAGGATCTGCTCCCGCTGGTCGTCGGTGAGGTTTTTGAACACCTCAATGAGCCGGTCCAGCTGGTCGATGGCGGACTGGAGGATGGGGATGAACGTCAACCCGACGTACATCGCCAAGACTTGCAGCTTCTGCGTGAAGATCTCGAAGCGGACGGGGTCGGCGGCCTTGAGGAAGCCGGTGATGCTGCCGGTGGCGACGGCGAACCCACGAGACGAGGCAGTCCCGATCGTGCCGAGGGCGGTGCCGAGCTTGGCAGTCTGCGTTTGCAGCTGGGCCAGTTGGGCCTTCGCCCCCTCCAGCCCGGCCAGGGCGATCTTGATGACGCCGTCTGCGATCTTGCCCTGGACCGGCATGCTCCTCCTTACCCGGCTACATCAGGTCGGACTTCAACTGCTCGAACGCCACCCGCTGTTCCAGCGTCATGCCGGCCAGGAGTTCTTGCCGCCGGCCGGCGTCGAACAACCGGGTGAGGTCTTCCTGGTCGGGGGCCGGCCGGAGTGACAACACGATGTCCGGCAGCGACATCTCCCACACCCGATCTGCCGGGAGGGTGAGCTTGTGGCAGCACCGGCTCACCAAGTCGTGGAGGACGAACCGCTCCCCCACCGGCTCGAACTCCTCCTGGCTGCCGTCATGGAAGTTGACGACGGGCTTTCTTGCGGCGGATAGCCCGAGAATCTCGAAAGGACCGCTGCTCGGCGTCCTCCTCCGAGAGGGGGACTTTGACGGCTTCGCCCCGAAGTGCGGCCAGGGCCTGCTCGGCCGCCGGGTCTTCACCCATCTTCAGGACGAGGTCGAACGCCTCGTCCTCGGGCAACTCGGGATGGTACTTTCGGAACATCAGAGAAGCCGCCTTCTTGGCCCCGGGGAGGGAGTGCTGGAAGGCTTCCAGATCGGGATCGGTGAGCGTCCCCCGCAGCCGCTTCCGCTCGAAAGCGGCGTCCAGGTGCCGGGCCAGGAAGTCGTCCTTGACCTTCCCCTCGGGCAGTTGGTTCGCCACCTCGAACACCTCGGCTACCGGGTCCGGCATCGCCTTGCGAGCAAAGTCCAGGAACTCCTGGAGCTGGCGGGCATTCAGGCTGGTCAGCCGGTACGGGACATCGCCCACCTTCACAGTCACTTCCTTCATCTTTCTCCTGGTTAGGGGGTGGCCGCGATGGTAACGGCCCCGTCACTCTTGGCGGTGCATTGGAACTCCACGGCCCCTTTGGCGTTGTTCGTGATCGTGATCGACTCGACGAAGAACCCGCCCGACATCGTGACGGTGCTGTTGCCCACGGCGAGGGATGCGGTCACTTTCGTCCCCGAGGCAAACGTGCTGGACAGGAGTGCCACCGAACTCCCCCACCAGGCCCGGAACGTTATGTCGGCCGAGGACACCGACGCGATCCGGTTCACCCACCCGCCACTCGCGGTGTCCGTCACGTCCTGTAGTTCGTTGCTCACCGTGCCGGACCACTCCGACACGGCGTAGGCGGTCGCGGAAACCGTGATAGACCCGCCCATCCCTGTCAACTTGGCCATGATCCTCCAGTGGGTGCGGTACCCGAACTGGCGGTATCTATGGCCGGGAATGGCGAAACTGCTGGGCTACGCGCCGAGGATGAGTAGCTGGTAGGTGACAGCGGCGGACGGGGTGACGGTCAGCACCTTGTGCGTGCCGTCCACCGTCGCCGGGACGGCCGAGACGTAAAGGACTTGGCCCGGCTTGACCGTGTACTGGTCGCTACCGAACAGCGGGTTGCTCCCGCCGCCCACGGTGATCGTCGCGGTCGTGTGGGTGTTCAGGACGACGACGGCCTTCACCGAGGTGTACACCAGGGCGGCGCCGTAGGCGTTAGTGAGGCCGGTCGTCACGTCGAAGGTGTCCGGCGACGAAACGGAGCGGGCAACGGTGTACACCTTCGTCACGTCCGACGCGGAGAGCTTGACGGACTTGGTGATGCCGGGGTTGCCGGTGTAGGCGCCGAGGCCCACCGTGGCGGTGTCCTGAACGAGTGCGGACAGGTCGATCGATGCGGTCGCCATTGGCCTCCTACTTACTCGGATCTTCGATCAGCTTGTACCCGATCTCGACGGCCCACTGCTGCAGCCGCTCGTCCGTCTGGGAGCTGCGGTACGACTCCTGGAACACGCCAATCGCCTGCGGCGTCAAACCATCATCCAGGCTCACCGCCGCGTCCGCCGCCTCGGCCAGCGTCTCCGCTTCGTCGCAGTTCCGGTGAACCACCACGACTTTGAACGTCGCCTCCTTGAGGGACAGGCCGCCGGTGTCGTACTGGAGGCTATGTTCGTACTCGATGACCGAGATGTAGGGCGGAGCCAGGCCGTCGGTCCAACCGGCGTTCACCTGGGACCGCTCCAGTAGGTTCGCGTTCCGAATGCCCTTCAGTATGTTCTGGTACGTCGTCGCCATCGGTCTCCGTTACGGCCCCACGATGATCTTGCCGATCCGGTCCTGCTCTCGGGCAAAGGCCAGGGACAGCCAGGGCCTCGGCTTCATGAACCGTGTCCCCGTCTGCAAGTAGGACGGATACCCCGTCAAGTTGCTGCCCACCGTCAGGACCAGCTTTTCCTTGTCGAGCGTCCAGGTGACGCTCCGCTGCAGTTGGCCGGAGAGCTTGTGCGGGAACTGTCCGGGCCGGGACGGTCGCTGCCCGACATGGCCGCCCGAGGCCGTCCGCTGGTAGGGCTGGGCTGTGTTCAGGTAGCCGCGCGTCTTCGACGTGAAGGAACACGCCGGCCTTTGCGAAGCGTTTCGCCAGCTCGGCCCGGGTGCGGCCCAGGAAGTCGTCGGCCTGCCACCGGATCATGAGTACTCCTGTCGGTCGAGCCGCTTCTTCGCCCCCTCGGGGTACTCCTCGGCCGCCAGCTGGAGGTACAGGCCCGACTCCAGGGCGTTCAATGGATCCGCCGTGAGGTGGTACTGCCGGCCGGCCGCGTCCTCCAGGATGTCTTCCCGCTGGAACGACTTCGCCGTTGCGGTGGTGTAGACGGTGTGCGTGATCGTGGTGCCGCGCTGGTTGTAAAAGTACTGCAGGGCCGCCGAGGCCGGCTGGACGAAGCAGGGGACGCTCCGGTACACCCGGGCGTACCCGTCGATCTGCTGGGCCGTCCCCTGGCCCTTGTCCGGCCGCCAGACGTCCACTCGGTGTCGCATGAGGCTCTGCATGGTCTCCTTCAGGCCCGCGCCGGGACGCCCGCGACGGTGAGCCGTGGCACCCGGTGCTGGGCCAGCGCCATCTTGCTCGTCACGCTGAGCAGGTCGAACGAGGTGGCGGTGGCCCGGGTGTAGCTGTACTTGTCGAGCGTCTCGCTCTGCATCAGCGGGTTGGCAGTGCGGGTGGCGAAGGCGAGATGGACCAGTTCGGCACACGCCTGCTGCACCTCTTCCGGCACGTCGGCGAAGCCGCCGGTGTAGGTGACTCGGTACATCTGCTCACCTCGGACCGGCCCTCCGGGGACGATCACCTCGCCCAACGGTTTGTTCACGCGGAACCCGCTCAGAAAGTTCCAGTACACCAAGAGCGGGCAGGTGATGTTCCGGGCCGACCGGCCCGCCTGGTTCGTGGACAGGTCGTCGGTTCGCCACAGCGCGAACTGGTTGCTGAGCGTGGCCACCCAGCCGCTGCCGAGGGCGTTGATGCCGACAGCCAAGTCCCCGAACGTCGGGTAGGCGGCGAACGAGAAGGTGCTGGTCGTGCTGGCCGCGTTGTAGGTCCGCCGCAGGACGACGGCCGAGGAAGTCACGTCGACCGTGGCCAGTTGGACCTGGTTGCTCGGATCGTTCAGTTGGACATAAAGGGCGGGCAGCTCGCCGCACCGGACGGCCGCGACTGCGGTGATCGGTGGGTTATTCACCCAGATGTACGATGTCGGGCCGACGACGGTGTGGAGTTCGTCGTGAACCGCCTGGGCGAACACGCGGTTGCAGTGCGTCTCGATCACCCTGCTGGCGGCCGACACCAGGGCGGCGACGATCGGGAAGTCGGCCTCCCCGGCGGCCGGGAGTTGGGCAAGAGCGCGGTCGAGGCTGATGAGGTCTGCCACGCCAGTATGTATGCGGCACGGCGGCCGTTTGGAGTCAGCCCGCCTCCGGCGGGAGTTTCACGTTGGTGTACCCGCAGTCACGGAGGTCTTGCCGGAACTGCTCCCAGACCTGGGGCGACAAGCCCGAAAGCCACCGGTAGCTCCGCATCAGGGCGATCACTCGCTCAATGTCCCAGGCGTTCTCAGCGAGAAATGTTTCGCAGTCCCGAACCGGGAGGTCTGTCAGCCGACGAAGGGCCATCACCAGACGAGCTTGGGCGGCGGTCATTCCTTCTCCCCTGGGCAGCCGAGGAGACGATGGCCCCCCTCACCCTTTGAGCGTACCCGTCCACTCTACTCCGCTTCGGCCGGGAGCAGCCAGAGCGGTCCCGCCGATCCAGGGGCTGACAAACGAGAACGCCCCCGGAATCCTTCCGGGGGCGTGGCTCGTTCGGCCGGAGCCGGCCGGGGGTTAGCTGCTCGACGTCGAGCCAGCACTCAGCACGACCACATTACTGGCGGACGTCCCATCGGCTCGAACGTAAGGCGCCGTTAGGGGGTTGATCGAGTCATAATAAAACAGAAAGCGGAAGGTATTCTGGGCCAGGTTGAAGTACAGGTACGGCGTCTGGTCCGCGATCAGCCCGCTGTACCCCGCCGCACAGCTTTTCGGGTGCCACAGGATCAACGCCCCCCGACTGCCCAGGGCCGGCACGTTTTCCAGCGTGTAGATCGGTCGCCCCAGGAGCGTACCCTTCGGCTTCGGCCCGAGCAGGTCACCGAACCCGCCCGGAGTGAACGCCGGCGTCTGGTACGTTGCCGCCCGGGTGGGGAACGGGATGTTGTACAGCTCCGGCAGCGACGACTTGGAGGTGAGCCAGATCGCGTCGTCGAAGTCGTCGTACAGGGCGGCGTCCATCTTCGTGACGTCGTTGAACGAGATCCGGCCCGGCGCCTCGGCGATCACCGTGACGGCGCCCGGACAGTTGAGCAGGTTGAGCTGGGAGTTCGTCCCGGCCACCACTCCGCCGTTCGTCAAGAACCGGATCCGCTCCGGCACCACCTGCCGGATAACCGTTTCCAAGTTGTAGGAGTTGAACCTGAGCAGTTCGTCACTCGCGTTGACGAGGGCCGCACCCTTCACCAGCGAGAGCTGGACGGTGGCGGTGGTGCCGACGGTCGCCGTGATGTCCGTGGCCTCCCCGATTACCGACGCGGTGATGCCCGACGAGGCCGACGCTTGCACCCAGGCCGGGATGTTCTCGACCTGGTTTCTCATCTCGTACTTCGTCATCATCCCGAGCAGGTCGGGAACGTGCTGGAACGACAACCGCCACAGCTCGTCGGCCCACTGCTGTGGCACCAAGTCGCCGCCCTGGTGGCCGGAGCCGCCGGCGACGCTCATCCCGGTCGCCTTGAAGCGGGCGTCCAGAGCCTTCGTGTAGTGCGAGTACTTCCGGGCGGCGTCGTAGTCGCCCTTAGATTTGGCGATGTACGCCATCGCCGCCTCGCCCACGTTTTTGAACCCGCCCGTGAGGTGCAGGTCCGAACCCGTGACGTGCCGGTTCCCCGGAACGCCCAGCGGTCGCTTCACCGACGCCCTGGCCAGTTTCTCGGCCACATGCTCGACCGCCTTCGTCATGGTCTGCTTGGCGTTCGCCGCCAGCTGCCGGACGGCCTCCTGCTCCGTCTCGGCCTCGTCGGTCTCGGCCTCCGGCTCGGCCCCCTCGTCCTCCCCGCCGACCACGTCCTCCTCGGTCGCCTCCCGGGCCACGCCCGCCGACACCAGAGCCGCCGCCACCGCCTCGTCACACTGAATCACCGTCCCCTCGGCCTGCTCGCCGAGCGGCTTCTCAAGCACCACAGAAAGAATCGCCATCACACCCGCGTTTGTTCGGTCACCTCCGGCGTCGGTCCCCCGGCCTCGGCCCCGCCACGCCCCCGGCACACGCCTGGCGGGTCAGCAGCCTCGTCGGCCTGGACGATCGCATGAGAAGTCAGCGGTATGTAGGCGGGAGACGCGAGAAGTGCGGGCGGGTGTCATCTCACCCCCAGTAGGCCACGTTCGTCACGCCCCCGCCCCCGCCGCCCGTGTCCTGGTGCTGGGCCGCCCCGATGTCCGAGTACCCGGTCGTCGTCCCGCCGGGGAACACGCCCGGGTAGCCCGCCCCACGGCACGCCGCACCGGCGCCCGACACGCTGTTCAGGCTGAAGTCGCCGGTGCCGGCCGACGTGAAGGGATCGCCGGAGAGCGTGACGTCGCCCAGGCCGGCGAGGACGTTGTCCCGCTGGCCCGACGTGTTGCCCCAGTAGGCGTTGCACAGCGCGACCTGGGCCGGGGCGGCGATGGCGGCCGACACCCCGTACCCGCCGTTCGCGATGAAGATGCTGTTGGCGATCAGCGCGCCGGAAAGCGTGGCGCCCTGGTACCTCGCCCCGTGCGAGCTGTTGCCGTGGACGGTGCAGCCGATGACGTTCGTCGTCCCGCCATTGCTCATCACGCCGTACCGGGAGTTTGAGCGGGCCACGCACCGGACGAGCGTCGACACCCCGCCGTCGCACGTGAACCCGTCCCCGCTCGCCCCCTCGGCCCAGCACCCGACGAACACGTTGGCGCTGGCGGCGTAAAACCCGCTCGCGCTCGTCGCCCCCTTGCTGCGGCACCGGGTGAAGTAGCACCGGGTGCCGCCGACGAACCCGTACTGGGTGGCGTTCAGCACGTCGACGTTGTCGATGTTCAGGTCGTTGCCGAGGCTCACGCCCTGGGCGGCCAGGCCGTTGCAGTCCGCGACGACGTTGCGGACCGCGATCTTCGCCCCGCCCGAGGCGTAGCTAATGAGCGCGGTGCTGCCCGACGTGCGGCGGATGGTGGCCGTCCCCGTGTCGCCCCGCGTCGTGCCGTAGCCGACGAGCCGGGTGCGGTCGGCCGAGCCGTCCTTGACCTGCACCGACGTCGTGGTGGAGTACGTCCCGGTCTTCAGCCAGATCGTGTTGTCGGCGGCAGACGCGGCACACGCCACGCCGGGGGTGGCTAGCGCCCCACCAACCTTCAGCGTGACGCCCGTACCGGCGGTCAGGCCGGTACTGCGGTCGACGGTGATCGTGGTGGAGTTCGTCCGGGCGGTGATCTGGTACCACCCGGCCGTCACCGAGCCGGTCCCGCCCGCCACATACATCACGTTCCCCACGACGTCCGTGCCGAACGCGGCGGTGGCCGAGGTGATCGTGGTCGTCCCGGCGGTCACCCCGTCCGTGACGCTGTACTGTGGGGTGTCCTGCTGGGACCAGTCCGTCCCCCCGGTGCTGTACCCGCCGCCGTTGGTGTCGCTCCCGGTGGTTCGCACCTCCCACGCCGTTCCCGCTGCGATGGCCATTAGAACCCCACCGGCCGGACGCAGGCGGCCAGGACGGCGGGCCAGTCGGCGGCGCCCTCAATGTGGGGGATGAGGGCCGTGATGTACGAGTTGTAGGCCAGGACGTCGTTCGGCCCGAGGAGCCGGGGCGGGCCGTCGGTCCGGGCGTCCGTCCAGGTCGGGGAGGGCTGGGCGACGGCGGCGTACACGTCGTCGATGGCGGCCTTGTCGTCCTTGAGGGCGGCCAGGACGGCGCGGAGTTGTTCCGCCCGCACCCGAACCCGCTGGTCTACGAACTGCTGCACCTGAAGGTCTGTCGCGGGCATTTGCCCCCTTTTAGAGCGTGGCCTGAATCAAGAGAGTGACCGTGACGTCCTGCCCGGCGGTCCCGCTGCCGATTTGGTCGATGTCTACGGTGAACACGTCCCCCTCGACGACGGCGGTCGTGTTGAAGCTGGTCTGGGTGCCGTAGGTCTGGCCGGCCGCGATCTGCAGGCGGTTGGCCTGGGTGGACCAGATCGTCGTCCCGTTCAGGTTGACGTCGAAGATCAGGGCGGCGGACGTCGGCCCGGTGCCGGCTTTGGCGAACGCCTTCGTGATGGTTCCGCTGCGGGGTGCCACCAGCGGGTTCGTCTTGTTCGTGCCGACGGTCGCCGGGGTGCCGAGGGCCAGGGCAAACGTGGGCGACATGGGGGCCTGGACCGTCACCCAGGAGGTGTTGGTGGCATTCGTCGTCAGGTACTTTCCCGAGTTCCCGGTCTGACTCGGGGCCAGGGCGTTGAAGCCTGCGTTGGCCGAGGTTTGTCCCGTCCCGCCGTTGGCCACCGCGATGGTCGTGCCGGTCCAGGTGCCGCTGGTGATCGTCCCCACCGTGGCGATGTCGGTGCCGACGAGCTTGGTGGCCGCGATGCTTCCCGCCAGCATCCCGTTCGTGACTTTCGCCGGGCCGATCGTCGCGGCGAACGAGCCAGTCCCGCTCCCGGTCACGTCACCGGTCAGCGTGATCGTCTGGTCCCCGGTGTTCGTCCCGGACAGGTTACTGCCCGTCACGGTGCCGGACGCGGCCACCGAGGTAGGCGTGATGGCACCGAGCGAGAGCGTGATGGCCGGGGTAGTCGTGGAGGTGGCCACCGAGCCGGACACGCCGTTCGCCGTCACGACTGAGACCGACGTCACCGTGCCGGTACTGGCCGCCGCCCAGCTCGCGTCCGTGCCGTTCGTCTGGAGTACCTTCCCGTTGTTCGTGGCCTGGGACGGCAGGAGGGCATTGAGGGCCGCATTCGCCGTTGTCTGTCCCGTCCCGCCATGAGCCACGTCGACCGCCGTCCCGCTCCAGGTGCCGGCGGTGACCGTCCCGACGGTCGAGATGTCCGTGCCGACGAGCTTGGCGGCCGCGATGCTGCCGGCCAACATGGCGTTCGTGACTTTGCCTGAGCCAATGGCCGTGGTGATCGGGCCGGTCCCGCTCCCGGACACATCGCCCGAGAGGACGACCGTCTGGTCCCCGGTATTCGTCCCCGAGAGGTTGGCCCCGCTGACGTTCCCCGACGCGGCGACACTGGCCGGCGTGATGGCGCCGAGGGACAGCGTGATGGCAGGGGTAGTTGTGGGGTTCGCCACGGAGCCGGACACGCCGTTCGCGGTGGTGACCGACACCGAGGTGACGGTGCCGCTGCCCCCGCCCCCTCCGCCCGTCACCCACTCGGTGTCGAAGTCCGCACCCGACGCCTTCGCCAGCACCTGGCCGGTGGTGCCGCCCTCCGGCACGCCCACCCCGGGCGGCCCCTGCGGACCGCTCACCCCGACGTTGATCTCGAAGTGATTCGCATCGACCTCGACGACCTGTACCGAACCGCTCGCCGTCACCGTGTTCGCCATGCGCCCCCTAGACCGTCTGGCCCCTTCTCAACGTGCAGAGGCCCGCCACCAGGGGCGTCACCACCCCACCCGGACTCGTCAGCAGCAGGTCGTAATCCGCCGTACCCGGGGCCAGGGACGCCGTGTCCTCGGCAGCGACCGTCAGGGTGACCGTCCCGGCGGCCCCGCCCAGGACGATCCGGCCGTTCGCGGTCGTCAGCGTGATCACCACGTCCTGGCCGTCCCGGATCGTCAGGGCAGCGGTGTAGCCGGACAGGCCCACAGGCACGCCGCTCGCAGTCCACGTGAGGACGAGATGGAACGTCGCCCCGACGTAAATGGAGAAGTTGAGGGTACCGGGCAGGTCGACGACGGTGGCCATCACACCTCCCACTTGCGGGCCAGTGCGGCCAGTGCGGCGTCGGCGATCCGTTCCGGATCAAGCTTCAGCCCGGCCAACTGCCGGGCCAGGGCCGCCCGGTCCAGCTTCGGGGCGGCTTTGGCCGCCGGGGCCGGCTTCCGCACACGGCCCAGCACGTTGAACACCCATGGCCCGAGGGACTGGCCTTTGCTGATGCTCTCGACGAGGGCGGTCGGGTTGGCCGGGACCGTGACGACCGAGAACTCCAGCAACAGCGCCCGACTCACGACGAGGTTTAGCCCGGGGTTCGCCGCCAACTCGTCGGCGTCCGGCTCTCGGACCTCCAGCGGGAGATACCCGACGGACTTGCCCCGCAAGACATCCGCCTGGACCATCGCCCACACGAAGTCAGGCAGCCACTCCCCCACGTACTTCTCGGGGCGAGGCGTGTACTGGGTTTTAGCCAACACCCCGTCTTGATCGGCCTTGATCCAAAGTGCCTTGCCCACCGGCCGGTCGGCGTCGTGGCCGAACAGGACGACGGGGTTCAACCTGTAGTGGTCGAGATCCAGCCCCTCCGGCTGGACGATCTCGAAGTCCCGGTCCATCTCCCGAGTGGTCACCCGAGAGACGTCGCACCGCTCGCCAGAAGCAGTGTCAATCAAGGTGGAGGAGGTGGGTTGGCCTTTCCGTCGGTACTCATACTCCCGCCCTTTCGGCAGATCCTTGAGCACCTCGTCGATGTGCCGGGCGGTCTCCTCCGTCGTCTTCACGCCGACCGCACTCTCGACCATCTTCTTTCGCATCGTCCTCCTTCTTCGTGCCGGTATGTAGGCGGCCCGAATGAAACCGCCTCAGTCCAGGTCGTACTGCAGCGAGCAGCGGCAGCCAGGATGGCCGGGTGGGTGATCGACACGAGCGTAGGGGCCGCTCCCTTTCACGACGAACGCGGTGTTCAGGCCGATCGCCCCCTTCGCCGCCAGCCCCCGGCACTCGTCGCAGGCCATGCTGTCGGGCAGCCACCTCTTCTTCGCCTCGATGCCGCTGGCCTCGATGGCGATCAACTCGCCGGCGTGCTTGGCTCGGTTGGACTCGGTCTCGGCGATCAACATCACCCGCCGGTCGGACAGGTCGGTGAAGATGTCCTTCAGTCGACCGGCCAGTTGGCGGTTCGCCTCGCCGGCGTCCAGTCCCTGCCGGACGGCCTCCCGCGTGGCGGCCACCGCCTCCTCGACCGACAGGTTGGTGGTGTCGAGAGTAGACTTGGCCAGCGCCAGGACGGCACCACTCACTGCCTGCTCAAGCTCATGGACAACATGGCGGGTGATGTCCGGCCCACCGCCCACCTCGGCCAGCACCGCATTCATTCCTTCGTCGAAATAGGCCCGTAGGACCGGGGTGAGGGCCTCGCCCATCTCCTTCGTCCAGTCCGCCATCGGAACGAACGACTTCGTTCGGACTTCGGTGATCTGCTTCCCGCTCATCTTCCCGAGGACGGCCTGGCCGAGCTTGGAGAACACGCCGGCCAGGGCCTCGGCCAGCGGCTTCGGGTCCGGCGTGGTGCTGCGGTACGACTTGGTTCGGGCCGACTTGTGCCGGCCGCCGGTGAAGCTGGCCTGGAACGTCTGGGCCGAGGCCGTGCCGGTGTTCGTCATCTCGCAGAGCAACCGGTCCAGGCCGGGCCGGGCGTCGTAGCCTTCCCGCTCGCGGGCCTCGTTCACGGTGATGACGTTCCCGCTCACTAGGGCCGTGGTGCGTTGAAGCTCGAATACCTTGTCCGGCGAGACCACGCTGGTGGCTGCCAAGAACGTTCGGGGTGGGGCGAGGTGCAGGGAGATCGTGTCGAGTAGAGACTGAACCCGGGGGGCCACGCAGTACCTCTGGAAGTTCCGCCGGGCCGCGTCACTGGCTTCCGACGTGCCGTCGGTCAGGTCCAGAATGGGCAGCGGCACGCCGTAGGCCCTGGCCACGGACGCCTTGATCTGGTCGTACATCGTCAGGGCGGACAAGTCCTTCGGTGGGACAGTCAACGGGGTGTACTTCGTCGAGTCCTGGACGACGAACACCCCGCCTTGATTCCCCCAGCGGAACTTCTCGGACAGCTGTTTTTCCAGCCGCTGAGCCTGCAACGTCGTGAATGTCTCGCCGTCTGGCGGGCTGGCCACCAGGCTGGGGAATGCCATGTTCGCCAGGACCGCTTCCCACGAACTCTGCTCACTCCGAAGCAGCTGGATCCGCTGCCACACCGCACGAGCCGGCGACACGCCAAACCCGGTGTAGGGGCTGAGCGGGTCCGGGTTGTACTTGAGGTGGATGACGTCCTCGGGGCGGTACACCTCCTCGGTTTCACCAGACCGGAACTTGTACTTCGCAGGACCGCCGTCCTCGCCTGGTTCGACCGACACCAGATGCGACGGCAGTAGCCACAGCTCAGTCGGTACCTTCCGCCCGGCCACCACCGGTCCGGCGACGAACCAGAAGGCCGAGCCGATCAGTTCGAGGTAAACCCCGGTGAGCCTGAGCAAGGTCTCGAACGACTGCAGGTGGTTGGGCTTGTCCAGCAGGTCCAGCAGGCCGTGGCCGACTACCTCGTCCAAGCGGAGCGCACGGCGGGCCGACTTCGGATAGGCGGCCGCGATCCGGCTCGACTCGGCCGGCGTGAACGACTTCGTTGGGGACTTCGGGGCGGAGTCGCCTGGACCGGTGGCGGCCACCAGCCGGAACTTGGCGGCTTCTTGCGCGACGGCGTGACTCACCAGGTTGACACAGGCATAGACGACGTCTTCGTAGGCGTTCGCCAGATCCACGGCGGTGGGCAGGCCCCGGCCGGCCGTCGGGTCGAACCCGCCGAACGTCGATCCGGAAATGGGTGTCCAAATGTTCGCCCCGTCCATCGGGTACGGGTAGCCCTTCTGGACCGCCTTCTTCCGAGGCTTCGCCGCCTTCTTGCGAGGCTTTCCTTTACCTCCCCCAGCTACAGTCTTTTTCGGCATCGCCGTATGTAGGCGACGGCCGAAGGAAAGCCGGCCGTCACCACGGCGCCCCCTGCCAGAGGAGCCGCTGGAAGCGGTCCTCTGCCTCCTTCCGCACCCGGTCCTCGCGGTCCTCGGCCGTCTCCGCCTCGACCAGCTTCCCCTTGTACTTCTGGGCCAGCAGACACGCGGAAGATAAGGCGTCGACCTGATCATCGTGAGCGGCGTGCGGGAAGCCCAGGAGTTCACGCTGAAGGTCCGCTACCCACTCCTTTCCGGGCGGCAGCCACACCTGCCCGGCCTCCATCTTGATCTCGGCCGACACCGCCCGCTGCTCCTTGCTGCCGTAGAGCTGGACGTCGAACGGCTTGATCACGATGTCCCGTTCGCGGAGTTGGTCGATCACGAACTGGCCCACGAACTGCTTTTCCACCGCGAGAAACTGAGGGCCGTGAGCCTCGACGAACGCGGCCAGGGCCGGAACGATCTTGCTTCCGTCCAGCTTCCGCCGGAGCTGGTCGACCAGAAGCAGGTGCGGGCCGACAACGTCCCACACCTGACAAACAGTCCAGTCCGAGCCGGGGTTCGTAGTGATTGCGGTGTCGCAGGTGGCGAACCGCCAGGCCGAGGACTTCGGGTATCGCTTGCCGTCCAGGATGTAAACCGGGGTGCGGTCCTCGACCCCTTCAGCCCACTCCCGGAACCACTCGGCCCGGAAGAGCGTCCCCTCGGCCGGCACCGGCTCTTGAAGGAAGACCGCCGAATACTCGTGGCGGTACCGCTTTTTCTCGCCAGCGACGACGTCGGCCGGGAACCGCTCTGGCCAGAGCAGGTCGCCCTCTTGGCGCTTGTCCCGCCACCCCAGGCCGTTGAACCAAGTGCTGAACTTCGGGCTGTACTCTTCGGGCAGGACGAGCCAGGTCCATGTTCCGTCGTCGCCGTACCGGGCGCGGAGCCGGGCGAACACGTCGTCCTCGTGGACGCGGTGGCCCGCCAGGACCGCCCGCTCCTGGCTCTTGTCCACGAACCGGCTCATCAACCCGGTCAGGAAGTAGTCGCTCGCCTTGCTCCGCTCGGCCTCGCTCCCCCGGGTCGAGAAGTCGTGAATATCGTCCGCGACGATCACGTCGGCGTCAAACCCGGCGGTCCGCGACGTGACAGACACCGACAACCGGTGGCCCTTCTGGGTGTTCGCGTAGAAGTCCTTGCGGTTGCCGTCGTCGCTGAACTGGACGGCCGGGAAGTACGTCCGGTACAGGTCGGATTCCAGCAGGTCGCGGCTCCGGATCGCATCTCTCACCGTGAGAAGTTGCGAGTAGCTGGCGGTGATGATCCGGCTGGCCGGCGTCCGGCACCAGAGCCACGCCGGGAACAACACCGAACAGAGCAGCGATTTCGAGTGGCGGACACCGACGTTGATTGCGAGGCGGTGGATCTTCCCCTCGGCCACGGCCTGAAGGTGATCGCAAATGGCGTCCAGGTGGTAGCCGGGAATGAACCGGTCGGGCGATACGGCGGGCCAGCAGAGTTCGGCGAAGTGGCGGAACCGGGTGGTGGCGAGGAGGCGGTCGATCTCGTGGAGCGTCATCGCGGTAGGTAGGCGCCCGAGAGTCGGAAGCCCGGCCCCTACCTACGGCATGACTGCACTCCTACCCGCCCCCGCCCGAGACCTAGACCTGCTGGCCGCCGAGATAAAGCGCGAGATCGGCCTGGGGGACGCCGCCCTCGTCCGGGGCCTCCTCCACTACCGCCGGGCCGGCGTCCGGCTGGCCGAGGCCCGACAGGCCATCCCGCACGGCGGGTGGCTCCCCTGGCTGGAGACGCACGGCATCCCCCGGACCACCGCCTGGCGGTACGAGCAGCTGGCCGGACTCGACGAGGCCGAATGTTCCACTCTGGAACATTTGAGGGACGCCCTGGAGGTGCTGGCCGACCGGCGGCGGGAGGCGAAGGGGCCGCCTGCGGCTCCGGAGATGGCTTTCTTCGAGGAAGTTCGGCCGACGACGTGGGTTGAGAAGAACAGCGGGTGCGAGGAGTGGTACACCCCGGCCGTCTACGTCGAGGCGGCCAGGGAGGTGATGGGCTGTATCGACCTGGACCCGGCCAGCAGCGAAGTTGCCCAGCGGACGGTCCAGGCCATGACGTTTTACACGAAGGAGTTGGACGGACTGTCGCTGGACTGGGCCGGGAACGTGTACTGCAATCCCCCGTACTCCCGGGTGATCGACCGGTTTGTCGACAAGCTCGTGGCCCACTACCTGGCGGGCGAAGTGGAGCAGGCCGTGGTGCTGACGAACAACGCCACCGACACCCAGTGGTTCCAGCGGTTGGCCGCCTCGGCGTCCGCCATCTGCTTCCCGGCCGGGCGGGTGAAGTTCCTTGATCCGGACGGGGTTGAGGGCGCGCCCCTACAGGGCCAGGCCGTCACCTACTTGGGAGACCGGCAGGAGGCATTTGCGAAGCGTTTCGCGGGCTTCGGGCTGGTGCTGTCCAACCGACATCGCCCCTGATTGGGACAGTCGGCAAGCTATGGCAGTCGCCCATATTTTGGAGATGACGATGCCACCCGAACTGAACCTGGCGGTTGAAGCAGTGAAGGAGCGGATGGAGAGGACCGGGAATCGGCTGATCACCTTCAAGTGGCTCGCCGACCAGTTCAAGGCGAGGGGACTGACCCAACACCACCTGAAGGAGTTAGCTGGCCTCGGCCTACTCATCCGCAGGGAAGCCACCCGCAATGGACACCGGGCGTACTACGACGTGCCTGATCTTCCGCTCTGGAGCCAGCCCGCCGCATGAGCGAAGGCTACTCCGGGCGCGTCGGTGAACGGGCAATCTGGAAAACCTGGCCGCTGCTTTCGCCATCCCACGAGAACAGGATCGAGTTGCGGGTGTTCGCGGTGACGATTCGGCGAGGGCGGTAGCTCGCCCGGTCCAGCTCGGGAAAGGACTCCCGTTCCTTGCTCAACACCAGGGTGAATAGCGTGCCGAACATCCACACCCGCAGTCCCACGATGCCCGTCTGGTGGCCCACTACCTCCAGCTGAAATACCTCGTGGTTGACGAGTGCCGGAGCGAGGCCCATGTAGAGGCCCTCTCCAGCTGCGAAAGGGGCGCCGCGATAGATGACTTGGAGCACCTCATCAGGGGGCAGTTGGCCGGCGAAACTCCTCACGAAGGGGACGGGGAAGTTGCCGCTGTATGCCCCGTTGAGCAGAGTTTTGAGCATCCATCGCTCGACGCGGTCGCCGTTGATGTAGGTGTTCGCGGCGACCGATTCGCCGTTCTCCTCCCCCGCCCGAAGTCGCTCCAATCCACGAAACAACTTCGCGGCCTCGGTGTCGAGCTTGGACAACTGGCTGTTGTGGCGCTCGCACAGAATCCTGGCCGTCAGGCTGGCGATGCTGAGCCGGGCCGGGTTTTCGGGCGTCGCCTTCCGATTCAGAAAGGTGAGTCCGTAGACCCGGCCACCCCGCTCACCCTCCCACACTGCGTCCAGTAGTGTTCGGGAGACTACGTGTTCCTGGGTGATCGAGCCGTGGCAGTCGCGGAGTTGTCGGGCGTAGCAACGGGGGTTGGTTGTGGGGCCGCATTCCATTGGGGCATTCCGAAAGAAGATACACATTCCCTCCCCAGCGTACCCGACAGCGACCTGCGCACAAATGTCCGTAGCGGCCTCTACCCCTCGACCGGCCAAACACCCACCCCCGCCCCCGATCGGCCCACGTGGGGCCGATAAACGCGAACGTGGGGCCTACGTACCGGCGTGGCGCAAGAACTCAGCAACCCGACGAACCAACGCCTCGCCCTCGCCGCCGCCCTAGCCGTCCTCCTGCTCCACGTCTCGGAGTGGGCCACTGGCATCGACCTGAACGGCGAGACGCCCACCGTCGTCGCGGCCACGACAGTGCTGGTGGACCGCCTGCTCCGGGCCGTCGGGTGGAGTGGAGATGAGAGACTGTAACGCGTCGCCGAACGGCCATTTTCTGGCTTGTGATTTGCACCCAAACTCTGCCGTCAAGGAACTACTGGCTGAGCGAATACTCAACCTGCCCAGGCACCACAGCTGGAGGAATCAGCATGGCCGAACCGCTATCCGCCAACGGGTCCCGCCTTTCCCAAGCACAAGAAGAACTCCTCGCCCCACCTGCACCCGCCGAAGAAGTCACTCCCGCCCAAGTCGCTCCGCCTGCGCCCGCCGCAGAAGCCGCCCCCGCTCACGCCGTTCCGCCCCAACCGCCCGCCCCTAACCCCTCTCCCGGCCCACAAGTCGCGGCTGCGGCGGTGATGACCGGAGACGCCCTCAAGCCATATGAGGCGTTCTTCAAGCTCATCGGATGGGTCGTGCTGAGCGCCGGATCTCTCGGGGCAGCGCTGGTGAGCTGGCAAGCCCTCCGGGCAGAGCTGTTCCTGGCGGGGTTGGCCGCGATGGCCCTCGGGATCCTGTCCTGGAGGATTCACAAGAGCATCCTGAAGGCCGGTGGTGGCTCCGAGGCTCCGGCCTTCCGGCGACTCGTTCTGTACGCGATCGCTGCCGGAGGCGTCATGCTGGCCGCTTGCGGCGCCGTTCACCTCTACATCGTCTGGCAGTTCGATCCCGTCGACTACTACGAAGGCAGTGATGCCCCGCCGCCGATCCGCTCGGACGAGTACCCGGGGTTCGGCTCGCCCGAGCATCTTGTCTCAGACGACGGCCGGGATTTCTACACGGTACCCCAGCGGTTCGTGTTGTTCGACGTTCAAAAGCGGGATTCGGTTTCCGGGGTGCAAGTGCAGGAGATGCAGTTGGTCGTGACCAAGTCGCCTGTGCCGAGCGGGAAGTCGGCCAAGGTCAATGGCGTCGGGAACCAGCAGGGGGCCAACTGCTACAAGTTCTACATCCCCAAAGACTGCCAGGCGGGTGCGGTGGTATCCGGCACGCTCCTGTCGTCCGATCCGAACCCGGGCCTCAGCACGAGCATGCAGACCGCGATTGGCTCGCAGGCATCCGTGTGGCTGGACTCGAACCGCCCAGAGCGGTTTGCCCTACTGATCCGGGTTGAAGAGGATGGTATCTACACGCTTCAACGGCAGGCCGTGGTGCGGTTCCCAGACATCGGCTTCACTAGGAAGCGAACGGTCAAGATCGGTGACGAGGAGACCTTCCTGATCCGTGCCTGGCGCGAACCGGACCCCCGTCTCCATCCCACGCCGATGCCGAAGATGCCTGCACCTGCTCCACAGGCAGTGCCACCCCGACCAGAACCTTTGCCGAAAGTGCAGGGGCCGGTGGCCACGCCCACCACCCCAACGGCGACGAGGTAGTGGCACACTCCCTGGAGGGAGACGGGCAGAGCCTCCCCCTCTCCCTCCGGCCACCCTCTGGATGTTCTCCCGTCCCTTTGCTCCGCTCGATGTTGCCCCTTGTTGGAAAACTGCCCGGGGGGTTCAGGGGGCAAACCACCCCCCTCAGCCGGTTGCTAAACTCCTGCCCCCCCCCCCCGGGGGGCCTGGGAAACACTGATCGCAAGACCAGTTAACGACAGAAGTGTTCTTATCGGACCTACTTTTCGTCGCCCTTTCGCACCCGCTTCAATCCGCCGACTGACCGTGCCGTGAACCACAGGACATCCGATTCGTCGCAGCGGATGCCGGTGATTGCCACGTTCACCCTGAGAATGCTGCCGTCCTTGCCCCTCAAGAACAGGACGCCGCCCTCAAGCCCCTCAACCTCGATGTCAGTCACTGGGCGTCACCGTCGCAAGGCAAGCTGAGCTTGGCCCGCATCCGCTCCAGGGCGGCCACATCCTCGGCGTCCAGGACGATGGGGGACGGGGCAGACTCGGTGCTGACGTCCATGCTCACGGTGGCGATCGGCTTGCCCAGGCAGTAGGCGTAGAGGAGTTCCAGGAGCGGGGCGGCATCTCTGGGGCGGGCTTCCTGGATCAAGAGGAGGTGACGCTCAATCACTTCCCGCAGTCGATCGGTGCCGACGGCCTGGAGGAATGCGGCGTGGAGCTGAAGGCGGACGCCGGCCTGCGGATTGGGCCGGCCGTGGGCGATGCGGTTGCCGGGGAGGAACTGGCCGGTCCTGGTGTCGCGGTCCGGGGCGTAGGCTTCGGGCATGGCCTATCTAGGCCGGGGCGGCGCCGTTTCGGGGCGGGGCAGGGAGTGCGGGAGTTTCGCGCGAGTCGCCCTCATCAGGCACAACCCAGGACTCCGAAACCAGTTCCGTGATCTGGACGTGGGAGGGATCTTTTACCGCTACGATCTCGAGCGCAATCCTGTGCTGGTATCCATCGTACAGCAGCCGGACAAGCCGTCCGCAGTGTGGGTTACGCTTGCCGATGTAGCCGTGAATATACCCATCGTATAAGTGATACATCCGGATGCTATAGAACTCCCTCGGCTCGTGTCCGCAGTTGAAGTAGTCGGACAGTTCGGCCAGAACGCGCACTCTCATTGGCTGCTTCGGCCACAGAGCCTTGAACGTCTTGAGCGGGACTGGCCACCAGCACGCGGTTGCCTCCCAGTCCAAGAGATAGGAGTCTCCGGCCGGCTTCAGATAGAAGATCTGCTCGCCCGACTCCAGTCCGCTCCTGATGATGGCCTGCACTGCCTTGAACCCATCCACATCTTCGGCGATGCTCAGCACGGAAACAGAGGACCACTTCCTGGGCGGGGTATGCTTCCTAGTCGCATCGATCTTTTTCTTGTTGTCATTGCCCAGCGTGGTCATTCTGGCCCGATCGTCGTCGCCTGAGTTGAGATACTGCAAGATCCAGTTTTCAATCGTCTGCGTCTCTTCGGAATACGTAAGCCGCAGGCCGCCGAGCCTCGGACTCTTGAGGATGACCGGGACGTTCTCTTCCGGGATGTTGGCGGTGTCGATGGCACTGCACCCGAACTTGAATGCCTTCTCGAACGACTGGCCGGCCCAGATGGCCTCGTAAAAGCCCTGGGCGAACTTGATCGCGGCCGGATCGCCGATCTCGTCCTTCATCCCGATCACGAAATCGATGTGCTGAGAAACGGCCCTTGCCTGCTCCTCCGAGAAGCAGGCGTTCAGGACCACGCACTTCACGTCTTCCTGGACGAGATGGAACAGCTTGGCAAGTCGGTCGCCATTGACCGGGTGCGTGAACCCCTGCTCGTCCTCGAAGCACAGCCCGGTCTTCCCGCCACCGTGGCCGCTGAAGTGGACGACCGTCGGCGTGTGGTTCAGCAGGGATTGGCGGAGATCGTCGACCGTTGCGGCGGGGTTCGTCACGAGCCGGAACTGCTCCCGGTTCACGGCGCTGTTGAGCGAGTTCCGGATGACCTTCTCTTCTTTTTGAAGTCGGAGCGGACCTTGATCGGTTGGCGAGGACGCCAGGACGAGGACGGTTTGCACTGCTCACTCGCGGGGCTAAGCGGTGGGGAGGGGCCATCAACCACCCCTAACTCTACCCCGCGAGGGCGCCTGCCGGAATGTCGGTTGTCGGCCATTCCGATACACGCCCCTAGCCAGAGACGTCTCTCAGAATCAAGTGCCCTTCGTTCGCCCGTAGTGCTTGCGGATATTGCGATTTCGCTGTAGACTGAGAAATACGATTGGCGAAGGAGGGCATTCGGATGTCATGTTGCCAACAGTACAGGACTCAGGGCCACAACTACTGCCGCATGTGTGGCTCTTTACTGCTGTCACCAGGCCAAGCGAAGCGCACACGAGTGGCGTCTGGTTACACTTCAAACGAGAAGTACTGTGGCTACTGTGGCCACAGCAGGTTCAATTGTCCATGCATAAGTCCGCCTTCGGGCGCGAGTAGTGCTGACAAGCAAGGGCCACCTGGATCTGCTCAGGCAGAAAAGCCCTGGTGGAAGGTCTGGTAGGTCGAACAACCTCACCCTGCGCCAAGCCCTGATCACTGCTTTGCTCTCCTTTCAACAACGACTGTCCGCGTGTGCTACGGCCGCCGCGGCCGTCCCATCCGCTCCTGCCAAGTCTCCGTGACCTTCCACCGGCCGTCGATGTAGGACACTTGCGGCGGGTTTTCGACCGGGAACGACGAGATGAAGTTTGCCGCCCACCAGAAGGCCGCGAAGAACTCGTCCCGCTCGGCCTCGGCCTCCGCCAGCCGGGCCAGTAACTCCCGCTGCGTCTCCTCGTCCGGGGCGGCGACGGCGGCTTCGGCGAGGTGGCGGCAACGGCTGCAGTAGTAGTCGCGGAGACGCCAGCGAAGCCCCTCGTCGGCGTTGAGTAGGGCCACCAGTTCGGCGGTGACGATCGGCTTGCTCGGCTGCTGCGTGGCGTTTTCCATGCCCTAATGGAGTGTAGTGTCGACTGGTTTTGCAGACTGGGGCGGCGTCACCATAGCAGGACGGCGTCAAAGAAGTCGGGCTTGAGGGCGGGCGGGCTGAAGTGGGTCGACCTCGTCGTTGCGGCGGCGTGTGGTACGCGTTAGACTGACCAGCGGCTTGGTGTGGCGGAAGAGGGTTGCACTCACCGCCGCGACTACTGAGGTTGTCGTTCGGCGATTTTGCGGAGGCATAGATGGGGTTCCAGGTTCCTTGCGGCTGCGGGCGTGAAATCCCGGTCGTTGCCGGCGACGCCGGATCGGCGGTCCGATGCACCTGTGGCCGCGAGGTGACGGTCCCGAACCTGAGCAACCTTCGCAGGGCAGCACCGCCGCCGCCTCCCCCACGGTGGGAATGCCCGAGGTGCAAGTCGCCAGAACTCGAACGCCTCCCGTCCAACCCGATCAGCCCGGACCCGGGCTACCAGTGCCACGGTTGCGGGACTCGGCTGCGCGGTCGCGGGATGCTGGTGCCGTACTTGGCCGTCTTGGCGCTCGGTACCGCCATGTTCGCGGTTTGTGCAATCGTGTTGCTCGGGGGTGACGAGACCCGGCGGCCGCTGCGGGCAGCCTGGTTCGGAGTGATCGGGCTGGTGTGCGCCGGTTACGCGACTCAGCAGTTGGTCCGGCCGGCCCCTCGACCAAGAGCGGCCCATGACGAGTCGTAGCGCGCCTACCCCGTGCGATTCGGCAAGCCTAGATGCCACTGGAGAGTTTCGGGCGGTTCAGAGTCACTCAGCTCCCCGCGTCTGCAGAGAGTGTATTCGTTCGGCGAGTGGCCCTATCAGAGTGTACCACCAACTGGTTTTTGACGGCGGCGATTCAGTCAGGGTGCGTGACGCACTCTAGGCCCGGTAGAGTTTTCCGAGTTGGCTCGTCAGCTTCCACGTCTTGCCGACCTTTGTCCACTTCCCTGACTTGCTCGGGTCGAGGAACATTGACCCTTGATAGTCAAAGCCCAGTGCCTCGTAGGCCCGCATGCACTCGTCATCATTGGGATACAGCGTTATCTTGCCGTTGAAGCCCCAATCGACCGCCTGCTTCACGGCAAACTCTATGAGTACACCGCCTGCATTGTCGGAACCCGGGTGCGTTACCAGGAGGCTGATCGAGCAGTGGCCAAGAGTGTTCGCGTTGGACATCACCATCAGTCCAACCGGCCCGCCCGAGACTCGGTACTCGATGTACAGGTGATCGTTGTCGCCTTCGCCCACGTTGCACATGTCCTCGACTAGGTCTACGGTGGCCTTGATGCGCAGATTCCACCGCTCTTGATGGGTTCGCTTTACGATCTTCCAGTCTCGACTGTCGATGTTTGTTATAAAGTCCAGCTTATCCGGTCGATAGCCATCCTCCTCCGGTATTTGCACCTCGTCCCAGCCGGCCAAGTCCTCTAGCATCTTTTTTGCGCGCAAAGCGAACTGGACGCCGGTGTGCAAAATGATTGGCGGCTCCGTGACCCAGCGAAGGTTGAGGCCGAATCCGTCCATAGTGGCACCGTTGTAGTTCGCGGCGTGGCTGGCAGATGCGGGTGGCTGTCCCGCTCGCTATCGTCCGATCGTGTGGCAGCATTTTGACCGAGATTATCCGAGAGACTGCGGCGTGTCAACTTTTCTCTGTCCAACCACGCCCCACGGTTGATTTTCAGCCCAACAGCACGGCGGCTACGAAGTCGAGGTTGAGGGCGGACGGCCCGGAGAAGTCCGGCATGCCCCGGAGCCGGACCAGGAACCGCTCCTGGCATCCGACGCGGCCGACCGGCTCGTGCCAGTCCACATCTTCGGCGAGCCGGAGGATCTTCTTCCCATCCCGGTACAGCCATCCCCCGCTCACCCTCAGCAGCTCTCGGTCGATCTCGTCCCACATCGCTTAGCCCTCCCGGCAACGTGTTCCGGGCGGCGGGGGAGACTGCGACGTCGAGACGTTCATTCTGCCGATTCGGGCCGGGGCCAGCTCCCCGAACAGCTCCCTCGCCCTGGCCATTTCGGCCTTGACTACTTGCGGACGCCAACCGGTAGTCCTGTGGACGGCGGCCAGGTTCAACTTCCCGTTCTTCAGATAGATGTCTTCGCGGCAGAGGATGTCCAAGAGCGGCCCGAAGGCGTGGCTGCGGAGGTGCGTGAGGGTCTCCAGGACATCGACCTCTTCCAGTTCGCGGCTTGTCATCTTCCTCCGAATCAGACGGCCAACTGGTGCAGCAGCATCCTCTCGTACACCCTCTTGGCGTCGTTCAACAGCTCTGAAGGGACGATTTCGGCGGCCCAGACGGCGGTGGGTACACGGTGGCGGCCCGTGTACCGCTGCTGCTCTACGTGAGTGTCAAACAAGGTGACTTGTTGGGTGTTCCCATCCTTCAGGACGTCTTCCACCTGCTGAACCAGGACGGGATCAAGACTCCACTTGCAGGCCATGCCGTCCTTCCGCTTCGTCCTGCCATCCGCCACTTGCTGCCCCGGCCGGTAGGTGCTGTCCCCCCAATGAATGCAGCCCTTGCCGGACAGGTAGTCCCGGACGGCTTTGTAGCGGTGATGCACATGGCCGGACTCGAAGACACCTTCCGAGTGCAGTTCGGTAATGAATGCGGCGTGTCTGGCCGCCGGGTTGGTGCCGTCGCTGTTCGGCTTCAGAACGACAAGTGCCAGTAAGACCTCGGCGAACTGCCTGGCCGTGATGGCCCAGCGGCCAACCTTGACTGGCCGATCAGGGAAAGCTCTCTCGACGAATGCCGCCAACTCAGGCAGTCGGGCCGCCGTCTCGTCCGACACCAACCTGGCCCGGAAGCTGCCGCCAGACTGCTGGACCTTGAGTTCGCCGGTGCGGGCAACGGCCTGGGGTGTGACGGGCTGCCACGGCTCGAACTCTGCGGTGGAGAGTCGGCCGGCGGGTATGGCCGGCTGGGTGAGCCAGTCCAGAGACGGCGGACACTTGAGCAAGTCTCCGGCCTTCACGGCGGTGACTCGGCCGCGAAGGTAAGTCGGCTCGTACACCTTGCCCTTCACTTCGACGTGTTCGATGTCGAGGCCCATGCTCTCGGCCACCGAACACAGGTAGTTCTGCAGCCGCCGAACCAGCCGGTTGTACTGTTCGGGGCTGGTGCCGGCGGTGTTCACCACGAGCCAGCCGCTGCCACCGCGCTCGTCAATGACGAACTCGGGCATGTGCGGGAAGTGCTGCCTCACGGCCTGGGCCAAGAGCCTGACGTCTTCGGTGCTGCCGGTGGTGTGGGTGTCGAAGTCGAGATAGAGAAGAGTTCTGGCTCCGTGCCGGGCGGACACCTTCAGCCGGCACCGGCCTTCGCGGTAGGCGTCCACCAAGTGCAGTGGGACTTTGACTCGGTCGATGACTTTGGCCAGCCGGATGTACTTCTCGTTCCGGAGCCGGCGGCAGCCGGTTTCCTTCGTGGCGTAGGCCGGCCCTGTGAGGCGGTGCAGGTGTTCGGAGAAGGTGGTTTTTCGGCCTCGGGGGCGGACGAATCTGGCGGGAGGGGAACTACTATACATCGTCTCTCTTTTCCTGGGCCGCCAGTTCTGTCAGGGGCTGGCGGCCCGTTCTTATTATAGCCGATGCACGTCCGTTTTTCCACTCGACTTTGAGTGTCAAGAAAGGTGACGTGGTGTGTTGTTCCCCTTCCGCCCGCCGTCCGGCCCGCCGCCAAATGTTCCAGTGTGGAACATCTGCCCCGAGGCATGTTCCGGCTGGCCGTCCCGCGAGACGAACCCGTCCGGATTCCTCGCCGCCAGGCTAGATAACACGCCGCGAGACCAAAGGGCTGTGACACGGCCAGCCACGCGGCACGGCAGGTCGGCCAGGGACGGTCGGCGGACACCGCCTGGCCCCGACTGCAGCCGGGTAAGGCAGGCACATCACCCCGGCGAGTTCGTCGCCGGGGTTTGCTGTTCGACGTCCCATCAAGTTGTCCGGCCAAGATGTCCCTCGGCCGGGATTGATACGGAATGCGTGGGAGTATCGCTGATTTATCGAGGTACGCCAGGGCTAAGTGCATCGACCACAGCCGTTGGCGGTTCCCCCGTGGTTGTAGCCCCAGCGACATCGACATGATCACCGACGGCAGTTCCGTCATCACCAACCCCACCGTCATCGACAATCGGGGCCAAGTGCTGCTGGTCGAGTACTCTTCCAGATGCTGCTGCTGGGAGGGTTTGGCCTACGGGCAGCGGGCCGTCTACCGGGCGATGGTGGAGGCTGGCCGTGGGCGGATCGTCGCCGCACTGGCCAAGCACCCGGATGTGGCCGTGGTGGACGGCACCGACGTGGTAGCGTTCCAGACGATGGCGTGGGACTCGGAGCAAGAGGCCGTGCGGTAGGGGGCGGTGCTAGAAGGTGCGGAGTGGGTGAGGTTTGTTGAGGGGCGTTTTTATCGATAATAGCCTGCGACATTTTTTTTGCCCCGCCCATTGACTCGGCCGTGGAGGTCTGCGTATCGTTTAGATGCTGACTGGGGACTAGCCCGGGCCATGGCTCGTGGGAGTGAAAGTCAGCACGCAGACAATGACGGTGGGTAGCCTTCTTAAGCCCCACATATCCGGGTAGCAAGTAGCCCAGGAGCCGTCGCTTTCCCCTGATTCCGGGGAGGGCGGCGGCTTCTTCGTTTTTACACCGCCGCTCCTCCCCCTCCCTAACGGAGGGTATTTCATGGCGTGGCGTCCAACTGAATCACCTGGGGCCTACCCCGGAAGTAAGAGAAGACTGATGGCCTGGTTACGCCAGGCCGGCCGAGTCCCTGCGCATCAGGTGCGCGTGTCGGTCTTCGGTGGACTGGGCGCCGAGATCTTGGCCCAGCCGCCGTGCCGGACCGAGGTTTATAACGACCGCAACAGAGACGTTTTCAACTTCATGGCGTGTCTGAGGGACCACTCAGAAGAGATGGTTCGTCGGGCGCGGTACACGCCCTATCACGAGGCCGAGTACCAGCACTGCTGGGACTTGCTGCAGTCCGGTCACGGTGACAAGTTGGACCGCGCCCACGCCTTCGGCGTGTGTTCCAACATGGGCCATGTGGGTCGTGACCCGCTCCAGATCGAGAGGACGTCGTTCGGGGTGGTGGCTCAGTCTCACGGCCAGACGGCGGGCTGGGCCAGGATCGACCAGGTCTACGGGGCGGTGGCACGGAGACTCAGGGCGGTGCAGTGCTTCTGCCGCGACTGGGGTTGGGTGCTGAACCGCTTTGATTCCGAGCAGACGTTCTTCAGCATCGACCCCCCGTACTTGGGGTACAGGCTGTACTCGCTCAGCATGAGCGAGCAGGACCACAGCCGCCTGCTCGGCCGTGTCCAGGCCTTGCGCGGCCGGGCCATGATCTTCCACTCGCCGCACGAGATGTACCTACACGAGTTGCGAGGTTGGCGGCGAATCGATGTCAACTTTACGTCGGCGATGGGAACGGTGACGCGAGGCAAACCCAAACCAAGACACTCCGAATGTGTCTGGACCAACTACTAGGAGTACGACATGGTTGCGCCGAAGAAGGAGATGGGACCGCGGGATGGACTCAGCCTGGAGGAACTTCAGGGGGTCATCGCCGCCGCCGTGCGGATGACCGCCAGGGGGGCGTGGCTGATCGGCTGGGCGGTCCGCCAGGCGAAGGAAAGGTTCTTCATGCAGCAGAACGTGGGGTGGATGAGGTGGGTGGCCGAGCACTGCCGCCCGTACTCCTACCCCACGATCTCTCGGTACGTCGCACTATCCGAGAGGGTGGCGTGGGAGGCGGTGTGCCGTGAGGATGTCAGCCTCTCCGAGCTGTACGAGCTGGCCGGCATCACCCGCCGGCCTGTCAGACCCACAGCCCCGCCGGACGCCGTACAGGCCGAGACAGCACCGGCCGTGTCCGCCCAGGCACTGGCACCAGCCGACGGCACACCGCCTATGGCCGCCCAGCCACCGGCCCGGGGGATCGTGGCGAAGGAGGTACCTCCTGCCGTCCCCGCCGACGACGATCACGCCCGGCTCACGGCGACGGTACCGGATGACCCCGACGCAATCCCGGAGGTGGTGGCTGGCATCTCCCGGCACGTCGGGTGGCTCTCCGCGGCAGCCCGGACTCGTCGGCAGCGACAGACGTTCTGGCGGCGACTCGGGGGGCGGGCCGGGGAGGTAGCGGCCCAACTCACGCAGGTGCGACGGCAGATCGACGAGTTGTTGGCTGAGGGGCCGGAGACAACGCCGGCCGTGGAGGACGCCCCCGAGCCGGTCATCAAGCCGAGACGGCGATCACGGAAGGCGGCGACGCCGTGATCGTCCCGTCGCGTCGGGCGGACCAGCCGGACGGCCGGCTGGCCGCCCTGCTCGCCGCGGGAGTGCGGCCCCCGAGTAGGTGGATTTGCGGCCCCATCGCCCAGGGGGTCTCTCATGACCGGAGCCTGGCAGCCCTGGCCAATAACTGTGCATTCGGCCCGCCGATGTGCGGGCCTCTCATGACCAATACCTGTTCTGCCCCCGTGGTGGGGCGGAAGTTGCAACGGAGGACAGAGCATGCGATACGACAAGACGACTGATGCCTATGTGGGGACGATTCGCCTGTCCCGGCAAGGCATCTGGCTACTCGTCAGGGAGGACGAGTACCAGCTCACCCTCACGAGAGCCGATCTGGAGGGTGTCGCGGGTGACCACGGCGACCCGCTAGACCTGGGGCCGGAGACAGATGGGCAGGACGACCCGGACGCCCTGGCGGAACTCCGAGCATGGGACGTGGACCCTACCCTGGTGTGGGAGCAGGTCTGCACGATCCCGGCTTCGCTGGTGCGGGAGCATGTCCCCGAGTACCTGCTGCGTGAGATGGGTGACCCACACTTTGCCGAGACCGATGGGTGACCCCCACGCCCAGGGAGCCTATTTCTTCCGCCTCTCCGCTTCTCTCTCCTGGGCGAAGCGGGTGAGGAACCGCCGTACCTCTTCGGTCGTCGGCCGGTACTCGGAGAGCTGCTTCGCCAGGGGCAGTTCCGTCCAAGTATCGTGGACCAGCTCCTCCTCCCTCAGCCCGTGAAACGTGTTGGTGGCGGCGCGGAACCAGACCGCGACGTGACGCTCGCGGTCGCTGTCACGGAACTGGACCCGGACCATCGCGCACCTGTACCGACCCGCCCCGACGAACACACACGTCATCCGGTCCACCAGCCTCCCGATTGCCGCCCGCAGCCGCACCCTGACGTCGGGGTCGGCCAGCTCCAGGTCACGCATCATTTCGCCCCACGCCTCCGCCTGGGGGCTGGCCTGCTTCGCGCGTAACTCGGCGATACGACGCCCGAGGTCGTCGGCCTCGGCCTGCCACTCCCCCATGCGCTTGACGACTTGGGCAATCTCCGACCCAGGCTTCATGGCCTCGGCCGCTTCGCCGATGAGCGTGAGGAGGGCGTCCCGCTTGCCAGTTAGGGCCAACAGTTCATCGGCCCCGTCGCGTCCCATCTGGGGCAGCACGTCTTCGGGCCGTAGTTCGCGGAGGGCGGCCAAGACCGCCGTCTCGAACGGACGGACCGGGAAGCTGACGCAGTCGGTCCTTCCTTCCAGGTAGGACTTGGGGATGAACTTGTGCATCCCCCTGCCCACGCTGGCCTTTCCGACCGTGAACCCTTCGCCGAACTCGTCCACCATCAGCCGATTGAGCAAGTAAATCCGCTGCCGGTCGCGGGTGACGGCGGCCCCGTTGTGCCTGCCGTTGATGGCGGCGGCAGCGGCGTGCCACTGGTCCTCGGTGATGGCCGGCGGGTAGAGGTGGACGACGTCGCCGACCGGCACGCCGGCTTTGTTGCACGGCTGCCACTCTCCCAATGCGAGTCGCCCCCTCGGTCGGTACGCCCGGGTGGTCGCCTTTGACGACCTCGGCAGCAACTCCTGGAGGTACGCTCGGGATAGGTTCAGGCCGAACCGGGAGTTCACCCTCTGCCGCGCAGCGTTGACCCCGTGGCCGTCGGTGGCCAGCCGGAACGCCAACCGGACCGCTTCAGCCAGGTCGTTGAGCGCGTACCCGTCCTTCGTCCGGTCCACCCAAAACGGTGTCCGGCACGGAAGGCCGGCCCCGTCCACTTTGACCAGCTTCGGCAGCTCGCCCTCGGCGACGGCGGCCCGGACCCGCCCCCAGTTCTTGGCGGCCATGTCGCTCTTGCGGGCTGACTCGCGGTTGCCCCGGCTCAACTCAACGATGGCCAGCATCATGTCCATCGTCACGTCGTCGCCGGTGGCGTCCGCCCGGAAGACCTTTTCCGGCGCCAGTGACACCACGTGGACTCCGGCATCGAGGATTCCGAGGAACAGGGACAGGGCCGCTCGGATATGCTCGCGGGTGAGTCGGTCGAGATTCTCGACCAACAGGTACGACCCTTTCGGAACTTTGCCCTCCTCCACCGCCCGCAGGAACATGGCCAGCCCGTTGCGGTCGGGGTTGGCACGGTGGGCGCCGGTGAACCCGGAGACCCCGAGGTCGCGGTAGGACGAAAGGTCGAGCTTCGCCTTGTGCCTGTCGGCCCAGGCCAGGGCGGCGTCCTCTTGGCGGCGGACCGAGTGGCCCCGCTCCTGCCGGAGATAGCTGAACCGGACATAGGAGTAGGCGAGAGGAGTCACGGCCAACCTCCGATGATTCGTCGAATTGTCAGAGTTACAGCCTACGGCACTTGCCGGTTTATGTCAACGCGGGTCGCCGAGGTAGCCGCACGGGCAGGGGTTCATCGCCGCGACCAGGACGAACTTCGCCGGGAAAGTCGTACTCCCGGCCGCCCGGGCGATGGTCACGCCCCCCTCCTCCAGCGGTTGCCGCAGCACCTCCAGGCTCTTGCGGTTGAACTCCGGCAGTTCGTCGAGAAACAGCACCCCGTGGTGGGCCATGCTGATCTCGCCCGGCTGGGGGACGTGCCCGCCGCCGACCATGCCGGCGTCCGAGATGGTGTGGTGCGGGCTGCGGAACGGGCGGGTGGCCAGCAGCGCCTCGCCCGGCGGCAACTGGCCCACCGCCGAGTAGATGCGGGTGGTGTCCAGGCTCTCGCCCGGGGTGAGCGGCGGGAAGATGGTCGGGAGCCGCTTGGCCAACATCGACTTCCCGGAGCCCGGGGCGCCGAGCATCAACACGTTGTGCCCGCCGGCCGCCGCCACCACCATTGCCCGCTTCGCCGACTCCTGCCCGCGGACCTCGGCGAAGTCCACCTCGTACCGGTTCAGGTGGCCGGCCACCTCCTCCGGCCGGTAGGCGACCGGGTCCACCTCGACCTGCCCCGTGACCAGCCCGACCGCCTCGGCCAGCGAGGTGACGGCGAAGACCTCGACCTCCTGAACGACCGCCGCCTCGCGGGCGTTCTCGGCGGGGACGAGGAGCCGCTTGAGCCCCTGGTCGCGGGCCGCCATCGCCACCGAGAGCACGCCCTTCACGGGCCGGACGGCGCCGTCCAGGGCGAGTTCCCCGACGGCGGCGAGGTCGGCGATCTGGTCCGGCTTCACCTGCCCGGTGGCGACGAGTACGCCGAGGGCGATGGGCAGGTCGAACGCCCCGGCGTCCTTGCGCAGGTCCGCCGGGGCGAGGTTGATGATGGTGCGGCCGGTGGGGCGGAAGTAGCCGAGGTTGGCGAGCGCCCGCTCGATCCGGTGGACGCTCTCGCGGACGGCGAGTTCGGGGAGCCCGACGAGGACGGTCTTGGGGGTGCCGGCCGCCGCGTCCACCTCGACCTCGACCGGGACCGCGTCGATCCCGGCCAGGGCGAAGGTGCGCAGCTTGGCGAGCATGGGGTGGGCGGTGGGCTGTGGGCCAGCGGGCGTACACCTGAACGCCCACTCATGCCCCTACTGTCCCCTGCCCGCCGCCCACTGTCCACCTACTTTTTGACCTTTTCCTCCGGCTTGTAGTTCAGCACCAGTCGTCTGAAGGCGTACCGGGCGAGCGGGAGGATGCCGATGATCGAGAAGGCGAAGATGAGGGCGATGAACGCCCCCGGCTTCACCAGCATCTTCTTGTTCCCCAGGATGTCCTTCTCCTCCTCCTCGAACCAGCTGCCGACCATCCACTCCTTCATGTTCAGCAGGCAGATGACGTCCACGACCACCAGCCCGATCACCAGCAGCAGCGCCAAAATGCCGGGGGCGAGGTGGGTGATCCAGTCGGTGGCGTCGGCGGCCACCACCTTCTTCGTCTCGGCCTTGACGCGGGTGACGTTGTTGAACCCGCAGTGGTAACAGACCTTCGCGTCCGGCGGGTCGAGCTCCACGGTGCAGTGCGGGCAGCGGGGGACGTCCGACTCCTTGACGACCACCATCGCCTTGACGCGACCCTGCTCGTCGACCTCGTCCTCGTCGTCGTCCATGAACGGACTCTTGGGCTTCTCCGGCTCGGGTGGGGGCGCGGCGGGCTTGGCGGCTTTCGCGGCCCCGGCGGCGAGGGCCGCCCCCACCGACCTGGCGCCCGGGGCGGACACCTGGAAGGCGGTGTCGCACCCCTTGCACTTGACCTTCTTCCCGGCCAGCTGGGCCGGCACCTTCAGTGCCTTCCCACAGGTCGGGCACTTTACATCCAGCGTATCCGGCATGAGTTATCCTCCCCGCGGGCGAAAATGCCGGCCCGGCGGGCATAACGCGGACGGGACGGGATCGGTACTCTAGAAAATACCGGATACCCTGCCCCGCGTACAAGAAGGTGCCGGAGTGCCCGCCGCCGTACTCGAACCCCCGGCCGCGATGACCCCCGCCCCGGCGCCCCCCGCCCCCCGCCCCGGTGAGCCCCGTCTCCTGGTGTCGTTGGCCACTTACAACGAGGCCGGCAACCTCGCCGCGCTCGTCGCCGAGGTCCACAAAGTCGTGCCGGACGCGCACGTCCTGGTCATTGACGACAACTCCCCGGACGGGACCGGGAGGATCGCCGACGACCTGGCCGCCGCCGACCCGCGCGTCCACGTCCTCCACCGCCCCGGGAAGCTGGGCCTGGGCACCGCCACGCTGGCGGCCATGCGGTACGCGATGGACCACGACTACGACCTGCTCCAGAACATGGACGCGGACTTCAGCCACCCGCCGCGTTACCTCCCCGGCATCCTCGCCGGGATGAGCAAGTACGACGTGATGATCGGCTCGCGGTACGTGGCCGGTGGGGCGACGGAGAACTGGCCGCTGGCGCGGAAGGTGATCTCGCAGGGCGTGAACCTGATGGTGCGGTTCCTGTTCCGGATGCCGGTAAAGGACGCGAGCGGGGCGTACCGGTGCTACCGGGTGTCGAAGCTGCGGGAGGCGCATCTGGAGGAGACGCGGTCGCGGGGGTACTCGTTCCAGCAGGAGGTACTGTTCCGCTGCTACAAGGCGGGGTGCAAGCTGGGGGAGTACCCGATCCTGTTCGAGAACCGCCGCGCCGGGGCGAGCAAGGTGAACCGCCAGGAGGCGGTCCGGTCGATCAGCATGATCCTGTACCTGGGCCTGCGCAACTTCTTCGGGCTGGAGCGCCGGCGGTAGCCGGCCCGCTCCCCCGGGTCGAGGCGTGTGGCGATGCCAACGCGGACGCCGACGACGGGGGAGCGCCTTGGTCCACGTCGTACTGCTGTTCTGCGTGGGGGTGGTCGTCGCCACCGTCTTCTCGCTGGTCTGGAACTTCCTCCTACGGCCCGTGCTGTACACGACCGGGTGGCTCCGGCCGACGGCGCACGACCTGGAGGTCGAGGGGTGGCAGGCCGAGTGCGACGACGATATCCCGCGGGCGCTCCGGAAGTACGCCGAGTCGCTCAACCTGAACCCCCGCAACCCGCACCTCCTGGCCCGGTTCGAGGAACTCCTAGACCGGCACGACTGGGTCCGGTTCGAGTGGCCCGACCCGCCGCACGGGTCGCGGTGACGCGAGGCGGGCGGGTCGCAGCGCCCGCCTGAATTCGCTCGACGACTATCTCTAGGTGGAAACCGGCTCACCCGGGATCGGCGGCGAGCATCCCCCCGGAAACTCAGGGGCTCCCGCCGGGAGCCCCGCGGCCGGTCGTTACTTCACCCCCACCTCCGCGGCGACGGCGTTGGCCACCTCGCGGCGGAGGCGGGCCGAGTTCCCCTTGTCGTCCGGGTGGACGCGGTTCGTCAGGATCACCACCGCCGTCTGCGACCGCAGGTCGACCCACAGGCTCGTCCCCGTGAAGCCGGTGTGGCCGAAGCCCTCGCCGCGGCGGAACCCGTCGCCGCGCTGGCCGCTGAACGAAGTGTCCACGTCCCACCCGTAGGACCGGGACTGCTTCGCGGGCACCTCGTCCTTCCCCTTGGCCGAGGCGGCGGGCACCTCGCGCGGGGTCGTGAACAGCTTCACCGTGTCGGGTTGTAGGACGCGGGCGCCGTCCAACTCGCCGCCGCGGAGGAGCATCCGGGCGTAGCGGCCGAGGTCGTCGGCGGTGCCGAACAACCCGGCGTGGCCGGCCACCCCGCCCATCTTGAACGACCGCGGGTCGTGGACCTCGCCCCGGATCGGCGCCGCGTTCCGCAACCCGGTCGGGGCCACCCGCTTCAGCAGGTCACCGGTCGGGCGGAACCCGGTGTCGGCGAGCTTGAGCGGGTCGAAGACGTGCTGCTTGGCGAAGCGGTCGACCGGCATCCCGCCGAGCTTCTCGACCAACTCGCCGAGGACGATGAACCCCACGTCGCTGTACCGGAACCGCGTGCCGGGCGGGGCTTCGAGCTTCAGCGCGGCGATGCGCTCCAGCGCCTTCTCGCGGCCGTCGGCGTAGTCGGCGAGGGCGTTGTCGGCGGTCAGCCCGCTGGTGTGGAGGAGGAGGTGCGCCACCGTCACGTCCGGCTTCCCGTTCGCCCCGAACTCCGGCCAGTGCTTCGACACGAAGTCGTCGGGGCGGAGCTTCCCCTTCTCCATGAGGAGCATGATGGAGGTGCCGGTGGCCACGGGCTTGGTGAGCGAGGCCAGGTCGAAGACGGTGTCGGCGGTCATCGGCTCGGCGGCGGGGCGGAGTGCCCGGCTGCCGTATGCCTTGCGGAAGACGACCTTGTCCTTGTGGACGACCAGCACGACCGCCCCGGGGCAGTCGTTGCGTTTGAGGGCGGCGTCCACGGCCGTGTCGACGGCCGCGAACGGCTCCGCGGCGCGGGCGGTGGCGGGGGCGAGGAGGGCGGCGAGCAGGATGGGGGTGCGCATGACGGCTACGATACACGAGCCGGCGGCCGGGCGGGAGGGGCGAACCGACCGGCCCGGCCGCCCGCCGCCACACCAACCCCGCCCATGCCGGTTGGAGAATTGACTCTTCCATACGGAGGATGAACAGGATAGGGTGTCTCGCAAGCGGTTGCGACCATCTGACGGCAATAGCCGTTAACGCGAACGCGCCGAGGCTCACGGCCCCGGTCGAGTCGCGTTCCGGCCAGAACCCGTGAGGCCGGCGCCCCGCGGACCGCCCCCTCCCGACCGACACCCCGACAGGTCACGCCCATGAACCGCATCGAGAAGATGGCCCGTCTGAAGGCGATGGTCAAGCAGATCGCCCCCGAGGCCGACCTCAAGGCGCTGGCGACCGAGAGCCTGTCGGGCCTGGAGTCCGTCCCGGGGGCCGCCGATGCGGACGCGGCGGCCGAAGCGGCGCAGGCGGCCGTTGACAAGGTGATGACCGGGACCGGCGGCGACCTGTCCGACGCCGAGGCGGGTGCCCTGGAGGCGATCGTCCTCCGGCAGGGCCGGCCGGTCGCCTTCATCCGCGGCGGCAAGTACGACCCGCTCGACGGCCCCTGGGCACATCTGAACGACACCGCGGTCCGGCAGCGCCTCCAGCCGGCGTTCCCATCGATCGGCCGGGTGGACCTGCCGAACTCGTCCATCCCGTACGGGGGGACGGCGTTCGTCGTCGGCCCGAACCTCCTCATGACCAACCGCCACGTGGCCGGGCTGTTCACCGTCGGGCTGGGGAGCCGCGGGCTACGGTTCCAGGCCGGGGACGCGGCGGTCAACTTCAAGCGGGAGGTCGGCTCGCCCCCGGACGACCGGTCGGCCGTCGTCGAGGTGCGGGAGGTGGTCATGGTCCACCCGTTCTGGGACATGGCTCTCCTCCGGGTAACCGGGCTGCCGGCGGCACACCGCCCGCTCCGCCTCGCCGCCGCCCGGCCGGAGGACTTGCTGGACCGGGACGTGGTCGTGGTCGGGTACCCGGCCCTGGACCCGCGGAACGACCTCGACCTGCAGAACCAGATCTTCGGGCGCCGGTACGAGGTGAAGCGGATGCACCCCGGCAAGCTCCGCCGGCGCGAGTCGATCCGCAGCTTCGAGAGCACCGTCAACGCCGCCACGCACGACAGCTCGACCCTGGGGGGCAACTCCGGGTCGGCCGTCCTGGACGTCCGCACCGGGGAGGTCGTGGCCCTCCACTTCGCCGGGGTCTACCTCAAGGCGAACTACGCCGTCCCGACATACGAACTCGCCCGCGACCCGCGAGTGGTGGACGCCGGCGTCAACTTCACCGACCGGCTGCCCCCCTCCGGGGAGTGGGACCAGGTCTGGTCCGGCCTGGAGGGCACGCGCGCACCGGCCCCCGCCCCCACCCCCCAGCCCAACGGCCAGACCCCGCCCCCATCCCCCGACGGCACGATGACCTGGACCATCCCCCTGCGGGTGTCCGTGTCGTTCGGCCCGCCCGTGCCCGACCACGTGCCGGCCGCCCCGCCGGCCCCGGGGCCGGTCACCGAGGCACGCATGCAGGTTCCGGTGATCGGGCCGGACCTCGAATCCCGCGAGGGCTACTCGCCGGACTTCCTCGGCGAGGAGCCCGTCCCGCTCCCGAAGCTCACCCCGACCGGCAGCCGAGTCGCCGCCAAGCTCGAAGACGGCACGACGGAGCTGAAGTACCACCACTTCTCGGTCGTCATGAACAAGAAGCGGCGGCTCTCCGTCTTCACCGCCGCCAACGTGGACTGGCGGCCGGCCGTGCGCCTGGTCAACGGCCGCAAGCCCTCCCGCCGGGAGCTGACCGGGCTGGCCGATAACGCCCAGGAGGAGTGGGTGACCGACCCCCGCATCCCGGACGGCCACCAGCTGCCCGACGTGTTCTTCACCAAGGACGGGGCCGCCTTCGACAAGGGCCACCTCGTCCGCCGGGACGACGTCGTCTGGGGCACCTCGTTCGCGGACATGCAGCTGGCCAACGGCGACACCTACCACACGACCAACTGCTCCCCCCAGGTGGCCGGGTTCAACCGGTCTGCCAACGGGGAAGACAACTGGGGGGATCTGGAGAACCTCGTCCAGCGTGAAACCAAGGCCGAACGTGTTTGCGTGTTCGCCGGGCCGGTGATGGCGGAGGACGACCCGGTGTTCGCCGGGCGGGACAAGCGGGGGCCGGTGCGGGTCCAGATCCCCCGGCAGTTCTGGAAGGTGGTCGTGGCGAACGCGGAGGACGGACCGCGGGCCTACGGCTTCGTGCTGGAGCAAGACCTGTCAGCTGTGCCGGTGGAGTTCGCCGTTCCCCAAGCCTGGGAGCGGTACATGAAGCCCGTGGCGGAGATCGAGGAGATGCTCAACGGGTGGGTGAAGCTGACCTGGCTCAAGGAGCACGACGGGTTCGAGACCGGGGAGGGGCGGCGGATGGCGACCGCGGCCCGCCGGCGCGGGTGACCTACGCGCCACCCCTGCTACCGCCCGCCCACTCCCGCAGCTGAGCCGCCAACGTGGTGAGGTCGTCTGCGACCGTCACCTCGGGGCGGGCGAGCCTCAGCTGAATCACCACGTCCAGCCGGCGGGCGTAGGCGGGGTCGGTGCCGACGAAGAGGGGCTGGTCGGCCGCCCGCACCTGGCCGCCGAGTTCGAACAGGGCGATCGGGCAGAGCGTCTCGGGTGGGAACCAGAACGCCACCGCCGTGGCCCGGCGCAAGTGGCGGAACTCCCAGCGGATCTGCTCCTCCGCCGCGGCCGGGTCGTGCCAGGGGTAGTTCTCGCGGCGCGGGTTCAACAGCACGACGGGCGCGTCGGCCAGGAGCCGAACGAGTTCAGCCTGCCAGTCTCGGGTGTTGCTGATCCCGCCGGCCAGGAACACCGACCGGGCGTGGCCGTCGAACTCCTCCGGCGGGCGGACGTGCGTGACGGACATGACGGCTACCGCAGTGGAGGGTAGGGGAAACTGAACTCTGAGAGGTGTACGTATTTCGTGGGGCATTTGGCATGCTGCCCCTTCCGCCCGGACTGATGTTCATGACGATAGTATTTTCAGGAGTCATTGACATGGCGAGCCCCCCCGCGTAGACTCCTCTCACGCGAGTTCCCAACCTCGCTCCACGACTTCGGGAAGACAGACGGGCGCGCATGGCTATGCCCGAGGATCTCCGCGAGGAAGTTCCCCCAGGGCTCGCGTTGACTCTCCACGAAAGTCGTTTCGTGGCCGTATTGAAGTATGACGATAGTTTTTTCGTTGGTATCAAGCCAGCGAAATCTCCGCGGTGGAGACACCGCGGCCGAATTGACGTGACCGCCGGGATTACACCACCCGCCTGCTCTTCCCGAAGTACGTGAGGCTGCTCACTGTATTGGAGATCTTGTTCACCGGGTTTCGCACTTCGACAAGGAGCCCAGGATGACGAACTTCCATCAGAGACTGCAGGCGGCAGGCTACAACGGCAAGACCGACGAGTTCTATCGCACGGTCGAGGAACTCTTCGCCGCTCATTTCTCCGTGTTCCGGACGGATGAGCAACTCAAACGGCAGCCGCGCGAGGCGCTGCGGTTCTGCGACATGGTTCGGACGCAACTAAACCTTCCTGATCTGGCCGACGAGGTGATCCTAGGCGCCCAGGAGAATTACAGGAAGCACCGTAAGAGGTTAGCAAAGACCGCCTAACGCGGGGCGGTGGCGGCGGGGACGGGGCGCGAGGCGGACTGCACGTACAGAATGCCGGCGGCGAACCCCACCGCGGCCAGGATGCCGGCGGCGAACTGCCACAGGCGGACCACGCTCCGGCGCGACTCGGCCCCGGCCACAAACATCAGCCGGTCGCGGTCGAGGGCCGCCGGCGCCGGAGCCAGCCGGGCCAGGGCGGCGGCCAGGGCGGCGTCGGCCGGCGGGAGCGGCGGAGGGGTGTTCATCTCGTCGGGGTCGTGGGGCATTCGGCACCGAGTTTCTGGCGGAGGACGGCCAGCCCGGCCGCGTAGCGGCGGTAACAGGTCGCGGCCGACGAGCCGACCGTCTGGGCGATCTGCTCGAACGTCAGCCCGCCCCACAGGTGGGCGACCACGATCTCCCGGGTCTCGGCCGGGAGGGCGGCCAGGGCGTCGGCGGCGGCCCGGGCGTCCAGCCCGGCCGGGTCGTCGGAAGGCGAGAACCACGAATCGGTTCGGTCGGCCGCGGCGGCCTCGTACTTCTGCCGCCGGCGGGACGACCGGCTGGCGTCGATGGCCCCGTTCCGGACCACCCGGTACAGCCAGGGTACCACGTTCTCCGGCCGGGCGCGGAGCCGGACGAGTTTTAGGAACGCGGTCTGGACCACGTCCTCGGGGCTGCCGCACCACTGCCGGGCGTACAGCACCAGGGCCGCGGAGTGCCGGTCGACCAGGTCGGACAGCTCGTCCGGTCCCATCGCCAAGATGACGCCCCCCCAGCCGCGCCGTTTCAGCCGAGTCGTGATGACCGATGACGGACGGACGATAAACCCCGGCGTCGATTCGGGCTCAGGCCCGGGGCTTGCCGATCACCACCCACCATTCATCATTCATCATTATGAATCTGGTTCCTCTCGGCGACCAGGCGGTCCTGGTGTACCTGCCCGACGAGCCGGCCGCGGTCCGCTTCGCCGCCGCCGTCCGGGCCGCCGCCCCCGACTGGCTCCAGGACGTGGTCCCGGCCTACGCCAGCGTCGGCGTGTTCTTCGACGCCGACCGGGCACCGCTCGGGCGCGTCATGGAGCAACTCACGGGCCTGGAGGCGGACGCTGGTCAGCTGGCGCCGGGCCGCCCGCCCGCGACCCACACGCTCCCCGTCTGCTACGAGATGGCCCCGGACCTGCCGCGGGTGTGCGAACACACCGGACTCGCCGCGGACGAGGTGATCCGCCTCCACACCGCCACCGGGTACACGGTCTACGCGGTCGGGTTCGTGCCGGGCTTCCCGTACCTCGGCTACCTGCCGCCGGAGTTGTGCGGCGTGGGCCGGCTGCCGACGCCCCGGCTGCGGGTGGAACCGGGGAGCGTCGGCCTGACCGGCCGACAGACAGGGCTGTACCCGCTGGCCCGGCCGGGCGGGTGGAACCTGATCGGGCGGACGCCGCTCGCCGTCGTAGACGTGGCCGACGGCTTCTTCCCGCTCCGCGTCGGCGACGCGGTGCGGTTCGAGCGGATCGACGAGAAGCGCTACCGAGAGTTGGAGGGGGAGAGGCTGGGTGCCGGCGTGGAATGACGGCGCGAGGCCACCCAGGGCTGCCTACGCGGAGCCGCTGACCGGCCACCCCTTCCCTCGCGGTCGTAGCTCGCGGGCGCGAGCATGGGGACCAACCGAGGTGTCAGTAGTCGCGCTTCACGAACCGCCAGCTGGCCAGCGCGAGCATCACGGCAATGAACGCGAGCGACACGCCGATCGCCCCGCCCCACGACGGGTAGTCGATCAGCAGACCCTGGAGTCGGGCGTCGCCGACCGTCCGGGTGCTCTCGGCCACCAGCCGGGAGGTCAGCCGGTCCAGATCCTTGTACCGCGGGAGGACGTTGTTCAGGGTGTCCACGAGCGTGTACGACCACTCGGGCAGCTCGGTCACCGCCAACACCTTGTTCACGTCGAAGAACGCCTTCACCTGGCCGAAAATGTACAGAAAGAGCATGAACCCGAGGGTCACCAGGATGGCCGCGATCGCACTCCGGGTGAACACCGCTACCACCACCGACACCGCGTACAGGATGGCGAAGGTGAAGGTCAGCACCGGGATCACCAGGAGGAAACTCGGATCCCAGCTCCCGGACCGTACCCCTGTGGCCGCCCACACCCCGCCCACCGCCACGCACGCGATGAGGAAGATGAACGTCAGCCCGCCGACGTACTTGTAGACGAGCAGCTGGACCCGGCCGATCGGCTTCGAGATCAGCAGGTCTACGCTCCCCTTGCGGAGCAGGTTGGGGATGAAGAAGGCGGTGATGACGACGCTGATCATCAGCGCCACCGCCGACCCGATCCCGTTCACCAGCTGGTCCTGGATGAACGCCAGGGCGGCGCCCAGGTTGAACCCCTTGATCGGCGGGAACGCCCCGAACAGCACCGACACCTCGTGCGGCCACCCGCGGGCGCCGCTGATCCCGTTGACCTGCACGTCGAACTCGTAGCGCGGCTCGGCCACCTCGGGCCGGCGGGTCACGGTCACGTTGTCGGTGCCGGCGAAGGTGGCGAACTGGTACTTGATGAACGCCGCCATGTCCTCGTCGGAAACGGCCTTGAAGGCGGCCTCGTCGAGCGGCGGGGGGATTACCAGTTCCAGCTGTGCCTTGCCCTGGTTCATCTTCTTCGCCTTCTCGGCGAAGGGGTTGTTGAACTTCTCCCCGGCCGGCTGCTTCCACGCGTACACCGCCCAGCGGAACCCGTCCGGCCCCTTCGGGTCGTCGGCCGGGTCGTCCTCGGCCGGCTCCTTCACCTCGGCCTTGTCTCCCTTGTCGGTCTTCTCGCCCTTGTCGCCCTTCTCCGCCGGGGCGTCGCCCTTCTTGGGCCGGTCGTCGCGGTGCGGGCGGACGCGGAGGACGAACTTAGCCCCGTTCGGGGCGTCCTGGACGTCGGCCGGCCGGTAGTCGACCCGGGCCGGCACCCCGGTCGGGGCGGTGCTCTTGCCGCGGTCCGGGAAGACGATGTGGAACCGACTCGGGTCGAACCGCTGGCCCTCAAGGAGCTTCGAGAGGGCGTCGGCGGCCGGGGCCGGGGCGTAGGAGATGCTGGCCACCAGGACGATGAGCAGGGCCGACAGCCCGAGCATCAGGTAGATGACGAACCCGTCCACGGCCTCGCGGAACGAGTCCTTCAGGATGGCGACGAACTGCCCCATCGGGTCACTCCGAAGTTTCGAGCCCGGAAGCCCGAGGCGGGGCCGGGCGCCCCGCCTCTGAACCCTGAACTCTGAACTCTGAACTCGAAACTCTGAACCGGATCAGTCGTCCCGCCCGCCGACCGGGCGGGCGCGGCGGCCCTTCGGGCGGCGGTCCACGCCCGGCTCGGCGCCCTCGACCGTCGCCAGGAAGGCGTCTTCGAGCGACTGCTTCTTCTCCACCAGGTGCCGCAGGGTCAGCCCCTTCTCGGCCACCAGCCTCAGCACCGGGTCGATCGTCTGCCCGGGCGGGAGCGTCACCTCGAACCGCCCCGGCTTGTCGGGCACCGGCTGGACGCTGAACCCGAGTTTGATCGCCGCGTCGGCCGGGAACGGCTCCCCGTCGGCGAGGCCGACGTCGTAGCGCCCGGCCTGGCGGGTGAGGTCGGCGATGGTCCCCTCGCGGACGAGCGTACCCTGCTGGAGGATCGCCACCCGGTCGCAGATCAGCTCCACCTCGCCGAGCAGGTGGGAGTTCAGGAACAGGGTGTGCCCCTTCTCCTTGAGCCGGCCCATCAGCTCGCGGATCTCGCGGCGGCCGAGCGGGTCCACGCCGTCGGTCGGCTCGTCGAGGATGATGAGGTCCGGGGCGTGCAGCAGTGCCTGGGCGATGCCGAGGCGCTGCTTCATCCCCTTCGAGTAGGTGCGGATCTTGGAGTGCATCCGGCCGGCGATGCCGACCAGTTCCAGCATCTCGGGGATCATCCGCCGGCGGTCGTCGCGGGCCATGCCGTACAGCTGGCCGTAGAAGTCCATCAGCGAGTAGCCGGTGTGGTAGACCGGGAAGGCGTGGTCTTCCGGCAGGTAGCCGACCCGCTTCCGGGCGCCCGGGTCGCCGGCGGCGTGGCCGAGGAGGCTGGCGTCGCCGTCCGTCTTGCGGACGATGCCGAGGAGGATCTTGATGAGGGTCGTCTTCCCGGCGCCGTTCTGGCCGAGGAGGCCGTAGATCTGCCCCGGCTCGACCCGGATCGACACCCCCTTGAGAGCCTCGATCCGGCCGTAGGTCTTGCGCAGCTCCCGCGTCTCGATCACCGACACGGCGGCCTCCGGGGGGTCGGTAGGGGGAACGGATCGGAGAGGGATTCGCCGTCAGAGCGAAGATATTGCCAAAGCGGACGGGGAACAGAGGACGGTCGGCGGAGGCCGGCCCGGGCTCTTGGGCTGGAGCCCGGTAGGGCGGTCGGCGTGTAGCCCGGGGTGCAACCCCGGGCGGACGCAGGGCGGAGTCCGCGGCGCTTCACCTCGCGGCTCGCAACCCGCGTGGACCTCCTGCGGAGTCCGCAGCGCCTCACCCCCCGCGGTATCGCCGACGCCGCCCGGGGTTGCACCCCGGGCTACACGCCGACCGCCCTACCGGGCTCCAAAACGCCCGAGCCGGAGCCCCAAGCCGAAGCCCCGAACCGCCGGCCGGCGTACCACCCCTCCTCCGCCCCACACCCTCCCCCCTACACTGTCCTCATGCCCGACCTGTCCGTCTCCCTCGGCCGGCTCCGCCTGTGCAACCCCGTCCTGGTCGCGTCCGGGACGTTCGGGTACGCCCGCGAGATGGCCCCGCTCGTGGACTTCACGAAGCTCGGCGGCGTCGTCCCGAAGACGGTCACGGCTGCGCCCCGGGCCGGGAACACGCCGCCGCGCACGGTCGAGACCTCCAGCGGAATGCTCAACGCCATCGGCCTCGACAACGACGGGCTCGACCACTTCCTCGACCACCACCTGCCGTACCTCCGCGGGCTGCCGACGGCCGTGGTCGGCAACATCGCCGGGAAGACCGAGGACGAGTTCGTGGCGATGGCCGCGAAGGTCCACGCCGCCGGGCCGGGGCTGGCCGGACTGGAGCTGAACCTGTCGTGCCCGAACGTGTCGGGCGGGACCGACTTCGCCGTCGACCCGGACCTCACTCGCCGCATCGTCCGCCGCTGCCGCGACGCCTGCCCCGACCTGCCGCTGCTGGCCAAACTCACCCCGAACGTCACCGACATCACCGCGATCGCCCGGGCCGCCGCGGACGGCGGCGCGGACGCGGTGACCGCGGTGAACACGTTCGTCGGCATGGCGGTGGACTGGCGGCGGCGGAAGCCGATCCTCGGAAACGTCACGGGCGGCCTGAGCGGCCCGGCGATCAAGCCGCTCGCCCTGCGGGCGGTGTGGCGGATCGCCCAGCTCAAGGCCGTGCCGGTGGTCGCCGTCGGCGGCATCGCCACCCTCGACGACGTGATGGAGTTCCTGGTCGTCGGGGCGAGCGCGGTGCAGGTCGGCACGGCGAACTTCTACGACCCCACGGCCTGCGTCCGCATCGCTGACGCCCTCCCCGGGGCGCTGGCCACGCTCGGCGCCGACCGGGTGGCGGACGTGGTCGGCACGCTCCGGACCCCGTGACCGGCCGCCCACTTCGCCTTGACCGGCCGGCCGGCCATCCGCCATCATCCGCCCCATGAACCCCCGACCGGCCGTCTTCCTCGACCGCGACGGCGTCCTGATCGCGGACGACCACTACGTCGGCTCTCCGGACCGGGTCCGAATGCTGCCCGGGTCGGCCGAGGCGGTCGCCGCCCTGAACCGGGCCGGGTGGGCGGTGGTGGTGGTCACCAACCAGGCCGGGGTGGCGAAGGGGTACTTCTCGGCCGCCGACGTCGAGGCCGTTCACGCCTTCGTCGCGGGCCAACTCGCCGGGGCCGGCGCCCACGTCGACGCCTTCTACTACTGCCCGCACCACCCCGAGGGCACGGCGGGCGCGTATCGGGTGCGTTGCGAGTGCCGCAAGCCCGAGCCCGGGATGCTCCGCGCCGCCGCCGCCGACCTGGGGCTCGACCCGGCCCGCTCGTGGATGGTCGGCGACCGCGAGTCCGACCTGGCCGCCGGCGCCGCGGCCGGGTGCCGGACGGTGCTGGTCCGCACCGGCTACGGCGCCGGCGTGGACGTCACCGCCCTCGACCGCGACCGGCTGCGGCTCGAACTGGTGGCCGCCGACCTGGCCGACGCGGTGGCCCGACTCGACCTCGCCGCCCCGCTTTGCCCCGCGGCGTGAGCATTGGCAAAGACAGAATGGCCACAAAGAGGCACGAAAAGACGCAAAAATTGAAGACCGGTTTGTCTCCCCTTTTTGTGTCTTTTCGTGCCTCTTTGTGGCCATGTTTCGTGGCCGAGGAGTGCTGCGCGTGGAACGCACGGACGTGTTGGTGGTGGGCGGCGGGATCGTCGGGCTGGCCACCGGGATGGCGCTGGCCGAGGGCGGCCGCCTCGCCGTCACCGTGGTCGAAACCGAGGCCGACGTGGCCCGCCACCAGACCGGGCACAACAGCGGCGTGATCCACTCGGGCCTCTACTACAAGCCCGGCTCCGCGAAGGCCCGGAACTGCGCCGACGGCCGCGAGCGGATGTACCGCTTCTGCGCCGACAACGACATCCCCCACGAGCGCTGCGGCAAGCTGGTCGTCGCCACCAGCGAGGCCGAGCTGCCGGCGCTGGCCGAACTCGAGCGCCGCGGCACCGCCAACGGGCTCCGCGGGCTGCGCCGGCTCGGCGTGGCGGAGATGCGCGCGGTCGAGCCGCACGTCGCCGGCGTGGCCGGGCTGCGGGTCGGGGAGACGGGGATCGTCAACTACACCGCGGTGGCCAAGGTGTACGCCCGCAAGATCGCCGAGGCCGGCGGGGCGGTCCGCACCGGGACGAAGTTCCTGGGCTGTCGGCGCGGGTCGGACGGGCTGACCGCCGAAACCACGGCCGGCCCGGTGGCGGCCAAGTTGCTCGTGAACTGCGGCGGCCTCCACTCGGACCGCGTGGCCAAACTCTGCGGCGTGGACCCCGGCGTGCGGATCGTCCCGTTCCGCGGCGAGTACTACGAGCTGAAGCCGCAGGCCGCGGGGCTGTGCAAGCACCTCATCTACCCGGTCCCCGACCCCCGGCTGCCGTTCCTCGGGGTCCACTACACGCGGATGATCGGCGGCGGGGTGGAGTGCGGGCCGAACGCCGTGCTGGCGTTCCGCCGCGAGGGGTACAAACTCACCGACGTGAGCGTCCGCGACCTGCTGGAGTACGCCCGCGACCCGGCGTTCTGGAAGATGGCCCGCAAGTTCTGGTGGACCGGGCTCGGCGAGATGTACCGCTCCGCGAGCCGGCGGGCGTTCTGGCACGCCCTGCGGAAGCTGATCCCCGAGGTGAAGTTCGGCGATCTTGTGCCGGCCGGGGCCGGGGTGCGTGCCCAGGCGGTGCGGCCGGACGGGAAGCTCGAAGACGACTTCTTCATCCGCCAGGCGGACCGGATGGTCCACGTGCTGAACGCCCCGTCCCCGGCGGCGACGGCGTCGATCAGCATCGGCCGGGCGGTGGCCGACCTGGCGCTGAAGGAACTCGGCCGACCGCCCCTGGCCGACGACGCGACGGGAACGGCGACTTTTTTCACCCCGGCCCGGGCGGCGGCCTGACCGACCCGGGCCGGTGAATCGGTGGGTAGTGGGCGGTGGGCAGAAGAAGCAACGCCCGGGGCAGTGACCCCGGGCGTTCTGTGTTTTTACTGCCCACTACCCACCGATTCACCACCACCGCTACGGCCGGGCGGCTTCGAGCGCCGTCCGGGCCGGACCCTGGATCGGAGCCAGGGCGGCACCGAGTGCCCGGGCCGGGGCGCCGCTCTGGCGCTCACGCTCGGCTCCCTGGCGGAAGTCCTCGCGGGCCTGGGTCGGGTTCCCGCCGGCCCAGCGGGCGGCTCCCAGGAAGTACCACGGCAGCGGGTTGGCGGAATCCTGCACGGCCGCCTCGGCCAGCGCCCGCTCGGCCACATCGTAGCGACCGGCGTTGTAGGCCGCGATCCCGGCGTCGAGGCTCCGGGCGGCGGCCAGCGGGTCACGCCGGGGACTCGCGTCCACCGCCACCCGCGCCGGGGCGGTCGGGTCGGACAGCGACGCCAGCCCCACGTCCGCGGCCCGCGCCCAGTCCTTCGTCGGGGCGTAGGCCGGGCTCCGCCTGGCCGCCTCGAACAGCCGGCGGGCGCCGGCCAGGTCGCCCTTCAGGACCAGCGCCAGTGCGGACAGCGTCTGCGCCCGGCCCGCATCGTCCGACCCCGGCGGGGCGGTCTTCAGCACCCGGGCCGCCGCGGCCAGCGCCGGGTCGGCGTCGGCCGGCCGGCGCAGCTCGACCAGCAGCGGCAGCCACAGCTTGAGCGCGTCCGCCGGGCTGATGGCGTCCGCCAGGTCGGCCCGGAACTGCTTCTCCGCCGCCGCCAGCGCCGCCTTCCCGGCCGCCGCCTCGTCGGCCGCCTTCTTTTCCGCCGCGGCCAGGGCGGCGGTGTAGTCGGCCTTCAGCTTCGTCACCGTCGTCGCGGCGTCGGTCATCGCCTTGGTCACCTCGGCCGCGGCGTCGGCCTTGGCCTTCGTCACGGCGTCGGTAGCGGCAGTCTTGGCCTTCGTGACGGCCGTGTCCGCGTCGGTCTTGGTCCTGGTCAGGAGCTTGTCCGCATCGTCCTTCGTCTTGGTCAGGAGCTTGTCCGCGTCGGTCTTGGTCCTGGTCAGGACTGCCGCCGCTTCGTCGGCCGTCTTCTTGAGGGCGACGGCGTGCTCGTCGGCCGCGGCCTTCGCCGCCTTCTCGTAGTCGGCCTTGGTCCTGGCGGACTCGGTCCGGTACGTCTCGGTCGCGGCGGCGAGGTCGGCGACGGCCTTCTTGGCGGCGGCGTCGGCCTTGCCCGTGCGGGCGGCGAGGTCGAGGAGGGTGCCGGTGGTCGCCGCCGAGCCGATGCCGCCGGACACCCCCGGTGGGAGTAAGCTGGTCAGGTCCGGCCCGGTGGCCCGGCTCACGGCCGACTTGGTCGCGGCCAGGAGTTCGGCCGGGGCGTACTTCTCGGGCAGGAGCTTCCCGGCCCGCAGCTCGGCGGCGATGCCGGCCAGCGTGGCGTCGGCGTCCTGCCGCCCCTTCTCCGCCGCCGCCAGGGCGACGTCGAGCGACTTCGCCTTCGTGCCGAAGTCGTCGGCCATCTTCTTCGCCGTCTCGGCCTCCTTGGTGAACGCCACCACGTCGGCCTTCGCCTTCGTGAGGTCGGTCACGAGCTTCTCCCCCGCCGCCTTCTCGGTCTTGAGCGCCGCCGCCAGCTTCTCGGCGGCGTCCTTTTCGGTCTTGAGCGCGGCCTTCTCGGCGAGCAGACCCTTTTCCGTCACGGCCAGCTTCTCACCGGCCGTCTTCGCGGTGGCGACGGCCGTGTCGCGCTCGGTCTTGTAGCCGGCGAAGGCGTCGAGCGCCTTGCCGAGCCCGTCGGCCCGGACCACCGCCCCGACGCCGGGGTGCTCGTACAGCGTGCGGCGGAGTTCCCAGTACACCTTCAGGTCGTCGCAGGTGCGCGGGAAGATCTGTTCGAGTGGGTCGGTCAAGGGGTTGAGCCCTCGGCCGGCGAGGGCGCGGGCGCGGGCCTGGTGCGCGGCCTTGGCCCGGTCGATCGTTGCCGCGGCGTCGGCGTACTTGCCCCCCGCGGCGAGGTTGGCGGCCCGCCAGAACAGCCCGCCGGCCTCGGCCGGCTCGGCGGCCGGGGCCGCGGGGGCGTCCTGCACGAACAGGAAGGCCGCGGCGGCCGCCAGCCGGGCGGCGTCGGCCGGGGCCAGTCGGTGCGAGGTGGTGCCGGCCGGCCGGGGCGGCGCGGTCGCGTCAAGCCGGTCCACGGCGGCGCGGAACACGTCGGCGGCCTTGGGGAACTTCGCCGCGGCGGCCGTGTAGACCTCGCGGGCCTTGGCCGGGGCACCGGCCAGCTCGTGCGTCAGCCCGAGGTGGACCGCCGCCCGGACGGCGGCCTGCTCGCCCTCGGCCGTCTTGCCCGCCTCGGGGTCGTTGACCACGGCCTCCAGGTCGGCCCGGGCGTCCTTCAGGGCGGCATCGTCGGCGGGCGCGGCGGCGTCGGGGGCGAGCTCGCGGAGGCGGGCGAGGAACCGGGCCTGGCCGCGGGCGGCCTTCCCCTCGGGGGTGGTCGCGCCGGCCGCCTCGATCGCCTTCAGCGCCCGGGCCGGGTCGCCGGCCGCGAGGGCCGCCCGGGCGTCGGCCACCGTCACCGGTCCGGCGGCGGGCGGGGTGGCCGCCCCGCCCGGCGGTCCGGACGCGCTGCCGCCGTTGTTCGGGGGCGGGCTGACCACGGGGAGCCCGGCCACCGGCTTCGTGCCGCCCGAGGGGTCAACGGCCCCGGACAGGAACACCCCGCTGGCGATCCCGCCGCCGAGGAGGAGGCCCAGCAGGATGCCGACACCGGCCCGGCGGTTCACCCCGGCCCCCGCGGCCGGACTGGTGTCGGAGCCGGAGGGGTAGTCGTCGGTGCCGGGGTCGGAGTCGGCCCGGCCCGGCCGCCGCCCGCGGGACGGCTCGGCCAGCTCGGACGGGATCGGCTCCTCGTGGCTCGACGCGGACACCCAGTCCACCTCGACCGACCCGGTGCTCGGCTGGCCGGTGACCGGGCGGGCCGTCCCCGACCCGCGGGCCGGTGCGGCCGGCTGGGGGGCGAACCCCTCGGGCAGACCCGCCACCTCCTCGTCGGTGTGATCGGACATGTCTACGTCCTTGTTCGGCTGCCGGGACCGGCTCAGGATGCCCGACGCGGGGCCGGCCGACGAGCCCGCCGCGTCCCGGGCGGAGCTGCCGATCAGCCAGTCGAGGTCGCCCTCCTCGCCGGCCCGGCCGAGGACGTCGCCGGACGACGGGTGCGGCAGGGCCGGGCGGTCCGGGTCGGTCAGGTCCAGGGCGTCGTCGTCCGGGACCGGGGAGAACGTCGTCCGGTCCGGGGCCGGGCCGGCCACGGCGTCGAAGTCCACCACGCCGGCGGCCGCCGGGTCCGGGTGGTCGGAGAACTCGACCGCGTCGGCGGCCGGGTCGGACCCCCGGGAGGCGGGCGGGGTGGGGGCGGTGAAGATGCTCGACGGGGCGGACGACAGCGACGGCTCCTCGGCCTCGTCGAGCGCCTCGAACGGGTCGACCTTGCCCGGGGCTTCGGGGGTGAGCTCGAACCGCGGGCCGGCGTCGCGGTCGGCGCGGCTCCCGGCGAACAGGTCGGACCCGCTGTCGGCGCTGAAGTCGACGGTGCCGTCGGCCGGGTCGTGCGCGAACCCCGCGGGGGCCGGCTCGTCCGACAGGGTGGCCTCCACGCCGGGGTCGTCGAGCCGGACGGCCGACGTGTCCGCGCGGGCCTGGGGGGCCGGCTCGATCAGGTCGGCCAGGATGCTGCTCGCGTCGTCCTCGTGCCGGCCCCCGGCGGGGGCGCCGAAGTCGGGGGCGTCGGCCAGCCGGGCCGAGTCGAGCGGGCCGGACGCCTCGTCGAACAGCGAGTCGCCGCCCACCGCCTCGGCCTCCAACACCTCCTCGGCCTCCGGCAGGTCGTCGGCCGGCTCCTGGATGGTGCTGCCGCCCGGCGGCTGGTCGAACGTGAGCGCGATCTCGGACGGGCGTGCGCCGTCCGGCCGGCCCGCCGGCCGGGCTGGTTCGGCGTCCCAGGAGGCGGTGGCCGCGATCACGTCCGAGTGGTCCCCGGCCAGCCGGCTGGCCGGGGGTGGGGCGCTGGCGAAGATGTCCGACCCCTCGCCGTGCCCGGTGTGCGGGAGGGGGTCGGCCAGCTCGGCCTCGATCGCGTCCGTCGGCGGCGTCACCGCGGCCGGCCCCTCGCCGTCGGTCGGGGTGAACCACCCGGACGACGGGGCCACCGCACGCACCGGGCCGGAGTCGGAGCCCGCGGCCGAATCGCCGACGGTCGCCACCGGGATGTCGCCCAGGCTGGCGTCCGACCCCAGGTCCGCGTGGGGCACCGGCCCGATGTCGATGTCCGCGTCGGACGACGGCAGCGCCGCCGGCACGTGCGCGAGGTCGACGTCGGACGCCGGCTCGGCCCCCGGCACGTACCCGGCGGGCAGCCCCGACGCCGGCAGCGGAACCCCGGACACCGGCTCGGCCTGCGGGACGTGCTCGCCGAACAGGCTCGACGCCGACGCCCCGCCCGGGTCCGCCGGGAGGGGGAGCGCCGGTCCGGAGCTGCTGAACAGGGCCGACGAGGCCGGCGGGCCGGCGCCGAGTTCACCGTACCCGACCTCTCCGCTCTGGCTGTCGTCCGACACCCAGCTGTCGGCGGCCGCCACCGGGAACGGCGGCAGGCCGTCGGCCGAGGGGGCCGGGTCGGGGTCGGGGAGAGCCTCGGCCGGCAGCGTCTCAGCCCACGCGACCGCGTCCGCCGGGTGGGGGAGGCTGGTCGGTTCCGGTAGGTCGAAGCCGGCCGCCTCGGCCGCGGGCACCGCGTCGGTCACCTCGTCCAGGTCGGTGAGGGCGAGTGGCACGTCCTCCTCCACCGGCGGAGGTGGGGGGGGCACCGGCGGGAGGTCGGTGGGCGTGGGATCGTTCGGGTTCGACATGGGTGCGGCTCCGCGGTCGCGGGAGTCGGCAGAACGAGGGCGAGGGGAAACCCAGGCAGCGTGCCCGCCAGGAAAGGGTAATCGCTATTCTCCCCGGAATCGGTACGGGCACAAGGTTTTTACCCCGTTTTCCCATCCTCTCACCCACGTACCCCGCACGACCGGCCGAACCCCGGCAGCCGGAGGGGAGGAGGGAGTGGGGGAGTGAGGAGTGGGACGTTGTCTCGGGCCGGCTGCGGGTCAACCGGACTCCATCCTCCTGCCCCCCCTCCTTACTCCCCTCCTCCTCACTCCCCCACGGAATTGGCCGTCACCCCCGCGGGTCGGCACAATACGGGGAACCGTTCCGAGTTGCCGAGCCGCCGATGCCCCACTTTCCGCCGTTCGAGACGTTCGCCGAGTTGGCCCGGGCGCACACCGTCGTCCCGGTCTACCGCCGGCTCACGGCCGACGCCCTTACCCCGGTGTCCGCGTTCCGCAAGATCGACGACGGCGACCGGGCGTTCCTGTTCGAGAGCGTCGTCGGCGGCGAGCGGGTGGGGCGGTACAGCTTCCTCGGGGCCGGGCCGTTCCGCGTCTTCGAGGCGGCCGGCACGAAGACCCGCACCCGCGACGAGGCCGGCACCTGGGCCGAGGCGGACGCGCCCGACCCGCTGAAGGTGCTGGAAGACCAGATCGCCGCGTTCCGGGCGCCGCACTTGGCCGGGCTGCCGCGGTTCTGCGGCGGGGCGGTCGGGTACGCCGGGTACGACACCGTCCGCTACGTCGAGCGCCTGCCGAACGCCCCGCCGGACGACCGCGGGCTCCCGGACCTCGGGTTCGCGTTCTTCGACCGCATGGTCATCTTCGACCACGTGGCGAAGACGATCCTGGTGGTGGCGCACGGGGCGACGCGGGGCGCGGGGGGGGACGGGCTGCGCGAGGCGTACCGGCAGGCGTGCGCCGCGGTGGATCAGTTGGTCGAACGCCTCCAGCGGCCGGGCGCCGACATCCCGCTCACGGACATCAACCCGGCTTCCCCCCCGACCCCCGAGTCCCGAACCCCGGGCTCCCGCTTCACGAGCAACTTCACCCGCGAGCGGTTCGAGGGGATCGTCCGGAAGGCCGTCGAGTACATCAACGCCGGGGACATCTTCCAGGTCGTGCTGAGCCAGCGGTTTCGGGCCGAGACGACGGCCGACCCGTTCGACATCTACCGGGCGCTGCGGGTGGTGAACCCGTCGCCGTTCATGTTCTTCGTGCGGGCCGGCGGGGCGACGCTGGTGGGGGCGTCGCCGGAGATCATGTGCCGGGTGGACAACGGCGAGATCACCAACCGCCCGCTCGCCGGCACCCGCGCCCGCGGGGCGACCGCCGACGAGGACCGGGCGCTGGCCGACGAACTCCTCGCCGACCCGAAGGAGCGGGCCGAACACATCATGCTCGTGGACCTCGCCCGGAACGACGTGGGCCGGGTGGCGAAGATCGGGAGCGTGAAGATCTCCGACCTGCTGGCCGTCGAGCGGTACAGCCACGTGATGCACCTCTCCAGCACGGTGACCGGCCGGCTGAGGGACGGGCTGACGGCGTTTGATGCGCTGCGGGCGAGCCTCCCGGCCGGGACGCTGAGCGGCGCCCCGAAGGTGCGGGCGATGGAGGTGATCGACGAGCTGGAGCCGCACCGCCGCGGCCCCTACGGCGGGGCGGTCGGGTACGTGGACTTCAGCGGGAACATGGACACCTGCATCGCCCTGCGGACGATGGTGATCCGCGGGACGACGTGCGACGTGCAGGCCGGCGCCGGGGTCGTGGCCGACAGCGTCCCGGCGGCCGAGTACCAGGAGACCGTGAACAAGGCGATGAGCCTGCTGCGGGCGCTCGACGTGGCCGAGACTCAGCTGTAAGCTCGGGTGTCCCGCTCGCCCGGAGGTTTCCCATGCGCCGGCTCGTTCTTCCGGTCGCCGGCGCCGTGGTGGCCTTCGCCCTGGCGGTTACGGCCGCCGCGACCCACCCGTGGCAGCAGCCCCCGTCCGACATGCCGCCCGACCGCCTCGCACGCCTCAAGGCCACCCCGCTCCCCAAGCTCGACCGGCCCGTCGCCTACAACACCCCGGCCGCGGACGCCGTGTGCTCGGCCCTCGAAGTGTTCCCGCCCGACAACCCGTGGAACACCCCCGTCACCGACTGGCCGGTCCACCCGCGGTCGAAGCAGATCGTCGCCTCGGTCGGCGCCGAGAAGCCGCTCCGGGCCAACATGGACATGGCGTTCGTGATCGTGCCGCCGGACCAGCCCCGGGTGCCGCTCGCCCAGCTGGAGTACAAGGACGAGAGTGACCCCGGCCCCTACCCGATCCCGGACGAGATGCCGATCGAGGGCTGGCCGACGCACTACCTCCGCGAACGCCGGGACCGGCTCTCGCTCCGCGACGTGCAGGAAGACAAGGCGAAGCTCGGCGGCGACCGGCACGCGATCGTCGTAGACCCGGTGAACCGGAAGCTGTACGAGTTCTTCGCCACCTACCGCACGCCCGGCGGGTGGAAGGCCGCGCAGGCGTCGGTGTTCGACCTCGCCTCGAACACGCTCCGCCCCGCCGGCTGGACCAGCGCCGACGCCGCCGGGCTGCCGATCTTCCCCGCGCTGGTACGGCACGACGAGTTGCAGCGCGGGGTGATCGACCACCCGCTGCGGTTCACCGCCCGCCGCACCCGCCGGGCCTACGTGTACCCGGCCACCCACTTCGCCAGCAGACTCACCGACCCCGACCTGCCGCGGATGGGCGAGCGCTTCCGCCTGCGGCCGGACTTCGACACGTCCCGGTTCTCGCGGAACGCGCGGACCGTCCTGGAGGCGCTGAAGCGGTACGGGATGTTCACGGCCGACAACGGCATCGAGTGGGGGATGAGCTGCTCGGCCGACGACCGCATCCCGGCGATGCACGATGAGCTACGCCGGGTGAAGGGGTCGGACTTCGAGGTGGTCGTGGCCCCGCCGGGCTACCGCCCGCCCGGAGGGCGGGAATGACCAAGGAGAATGACCCACCAATGACCAAGAGTGGGGGGCGGTCGGTAAGCGGCGAAGCCCGTCGGGTATCCGGTCGGCTCACTCCGGCTGCCCCTCGACCTTCTTCCTTGATCATTGGTGGGTCATTCGTCATTCCCGCGTCAGCGGGGCGTCAGCGCCGCAGCAGCCGCCACGACAGCCCGGCGCCGACCAGCCCGATGGCGATGTTCGCCAGCCAGCAGCCGAGGCCGAGGGGCACGCGGCCGTCCTTTCCCATGTTCGAGCCGGCCAGCAGGAGCGGGTAGTAGATGCACACCGTCGGCAGGAAGCAGATCACGAACGTGCTGAGGTAGTCGGCCCGGTTGGCCCACAGCCCGACCGGGCAGCCGATCAGGGCGAACACCAGGCACCCGAACGCCAGCGCCGGCCGCATGTAGAACTCGGCCTCGACGTTCCGCACCTGCCGGGCCAGCCCGCCCAGCTGGGACTGGAGGCCCGCCCGGTGCTGGAACGCCAGCCGGGTCGCCGCCTCGGTGGCCGGGGCCGGAGCCCGCTCCGCCTCGGCCAGGGCCGCCGTCTTCTCGTCCAGCTGCCGGGTCAGCTCCTCGACCCGCGGGGTGAGTTCCTCCCAGGTCAACGCCCCCGGCCGGGTCCGGGCGTCTGCCGGGTTCAGGAAGTCCGGCAGCTGGAGGGCGTAGGGGGCGGTCGAGGAGTTCGTCCCCTGGATCGACGGGTTGTTGTACACGAACCGGTCCGGGTCGATGTACAGCACGCTCTCGGCCAGGTCGACCCGCAGCTGGGCCTCCCGGGCCCGGACTACGAGGTCGTAGCCCATGTACGTCTCCACGCCGCGGTCGTCGGCGATCTTCACGCGCCGCTTCAGCACCACGTCGATGAGCCGGCGGCCCTGCACGTCGCGGACGAACAGCACGTAGGGGAACGTCGGGTGGCGGAGGCAGCGGTCGCGGCGGAGGGTGTTGTACAGCACCTCCTCGGGATCCCGGAGAGCCTCCTCCTGGAGCCGCACCTGGGTCTGCGGGATGACGGCGTAGTACAGCCCGCCGGTGACGGCGGTGGCGATGAGCCCCAGCAGCAGGGCCGGCCGGAGGATGGTGGACAGGTGGACCCCGGCGGCCTTGAGGGCGACGACCTCGTTGTCGTGGGCCAGCCGGCCGTACACGACACAGGCGGCGAACAGGGTGGTGGCGGGGATCGTGTACGGCAGGGTGCTGGGGACGAACAGCGGGATGATGGCCACGACCTGGGCCGGCCCGAGCCCGAGCTGGCTGGCCTGCTGGACCACCCCGGCGATGAGGAACAGCCCGGTCAGCCCCCCGAGCGCGAGCAGGAACACCCGCACCAGCTCGGAGAAGATCGTCCGGTTCAGGGTGGTGCCCAGGAACATTGCTCCCCCGTGTGTAGCGACTTCTCAGGCCGCGCCGGCCGCCCAGGGCTCCCGCCCTGGGCTAAGGAACAACGCCCCTCCGGGGCTCAAGCCCCGATCCGGTGCTTTGAGCCGCGGAGCGGCGACTGTGCGTAGCCCAGGGCGGGAGCCCTGGGCGGCCGGCGCGGTGTCACGGCTGCCTACGGCGCCCAGGGCCGCGCCTCGCGCAGCCGCCGCAGCCGGTCCACGATCGCCCGGGCCGGCTCGGTCACCACCGGCACCGGCTCCGGGCGGTAGCGGAACTCGCCGCCGTTCTCCTTCGTCATCCGGATCACGAACAGGTTCCGGCTCAGGAACGCCGACAGGTCGCCCACCGGGGTGTTCACCAGCCGGGCCAGAACCTGCGACCCGAGGCTGTAGAACTCCAACCGGACGTTCTCCCCGCTCACGTCCAGCTCCCCCGACCCGCCCACGCACACCGCCTTGCCGATCAGGTCGAGCTGGTCCACCGTCACCTTGTCGCCGCGGAGGCGGAAGACCGCGTGGGCCTCCTCGAACGCCGTCCGGTCCGGGGTCTGGAGCTTCAGCACCTTCATCAGGTCGAGCAGGACCGGCAGGTTGTACATCCGCCCGGTCGGTACGTCGACCCGCCCGCTCCCCTCGACGACCCACGCCCCGGCCCGCGGGTCGAACCGGTTGTACAGCCGGACTTGCGCCTGGGCCAACCCCTTCAGGTCGGCGTCCGACCCGAGCCGGTAGTGCCGGGCCACCTCTTCGAGCTGCACGTCGGTGGTGTTCAGCCACAGGTCGTAGCGGACCGGGTCCGCCAGCACCACCCGGGCCTCGCCGCCGACGGTGCCGTGGAACAGGTACCCGGAGAGGCTCTGGAACTCGGCCGTGGCCGGCTGGTAGTACCCCGGGCGGGCCGGGTCGGGCAGCTGGGGGGGCACGCGGACCTGGGCCTGGATGCCCGTCACCGGCTGGCGGGCGATCACCGCCCGGTCGAGCCAGATGTTGCCGCGGACGAGGCCGAGGTGCGTCCCCTCGTACCGCCCGCGGCAGGCGACCGCGCCGTACACCTCGTCCCACGCCACCCCGGTGTCGATCGACGCCCCGCCCAGCTTCAGTTCCGCGTCCCAGTACACGATCGGGTCCGGCGGCGGGGGCGGGGAGGCGGGAGCCTGGGCGCGGGCGACGGCGGGCGGGAGGCCGCCCACCCGGGCCACCGGCACCGGCTCCGGGGGGACCGTTGCCGCCGGCGGGTCGGGCGGCGTCAGGACCACCATCTGCTTCACTTCGAGGTCGGCCCGGCCGCGCAGCTTCAGCTCCTCAAGCCCGCTCCGGAGCGGCCCCGGCAACGCCTTCAGCAGCGACTGGTCGGCCACCAGGTTCTTCACCTCCAGCTTGCCGAGGTTGGCCCACACCACCCCCTTCGGGTAGAAGCGCACCTCCCCCGCCTCCAGCCGGAGCCGGCTCTCGTCGTGGCGGGCGGCGACGTGGGCGATGTCCACCCGCCCGGCCCGGTACCGGAGCCACCCGGACAGGTCGGCCAGGTCGTAGGGGAAGAACGACGGGGTCACGGTCGGGCCGTAGAAGTTGAACGTCAGGTTCAGGTCGGTCGCCGGGTTGAACGGGGGCGGCTCGGCGGCGCCGGGGGCGGCGGCGCGGTCGAGCACCTCCACGTCGGCCGCGAACGCCAAATTCCCCCGCGGGGCGAAGCTGTTCCACACGTCGTCCAGCTTGAGCCCGGCGAGGGCCGTCTTCAGGTCGTCGTCGATCGGGCAGCCGTTCCCGCCGATGTGCAGGTCGAGCTTCCGGTCCGCGCTCCCCGGGACCGGCCGGCGCGAGCCGTGAATCCAGACCGTCCCCGCGCCGTGGGCGGCGGTGAACCCGTCCAGCACCAGCTCGTCCCGGTCCGGCGGGGTCACCGCCCCCGGCCGGGGCTCGACCACGCTCGCCCGGACCACCACCTTCCCCTTCACCCGCTCCAGCCGGTACGGGAAGGTGTCGTACTTCACCGTCGCGTCGCGGACCTCGACCCGGAACTCGTTCTCGGCCAGGTTCACGCCGAGCTTCTGGTTGATGTCGGCGGTGAACGAGGCCCGGCCGGTCGGGTGGAACTGCCGCAGGATGTCGGGGTAGCGGTCGGGGAGGGCGGCGATGATCTTCTCGTCGAGCGGGATGTTCGTGGCGGCCACCCGGAGGGTGATCCCCGGATCCTCGCCGTCGCCGTAGATCTGCCCCTTGACGGTAACCGCCTCGCCGGCCGCCTTGCCGCGGACGTCCACCAGGATGCTCGGCGCCCCGCCCTGCGAGACGGTCCGCTTGACCGAGCCCTCGACCGCGCTGACCGGGTAGCGGAACTTCTCGTAGCTGGCGGTCACGCCGCGGGGGCGGACCTCGACCTCCCGCTTCCACCCGGGCGCCTCCCGGGCGAACCGGTAGCCGAGGTCCACCGTCCCGGACGGCGAGAACATCCGTCTGATGATTGCCCCGGCCTTCCCGAGGCGGTTGAACAGCGTCTCGTCGAGCGGCACCCCGGCCACGGACACGTCGGCCCGCTGGACGCGCTCCTCGAACTGCGCGAGCGGGTCGGGCGCGGACGCCACCGCCTCGGCCCCCTTTCCCGCGGGCGGGGCGGGAGTCGGGTTCTTCTCCCCCCCGCTGGCGGCGGAGGGGGCGGGCATCGGCCTGGCGCTCGGTTCGCGCGTTTCCAGCGCCACCCGCACCTGGGCGGGGCCGACCTTCGCGGTCGCCTCCTCGACCCGCACGCGGCCGTCCACGCTGCGGACCTTCACGCCGATCTTCTCGACCGGCCAGGGGAGGTCCGGGTGTTCGAGCCGGCCGTCCTTCACCGTCACCTGGACGTCGTGCCGCCAGTTGGGGGCGGCGTCGGGCGCGAAGGTCAGGTCGGCCTTTACGTCCGCGGTGGCCGAGAGCTTGGCGACGTGCGGGGCCACGGCCGGGGCCAGCCGGTCGGCGAGGGCGGGGGCCAGCTCCCCGAGCGGCAGTTCCGGGAGGTTCAGCCCGACCGAGGCGTGCTGCGTGATGCGGTTGAGCCGGCCGCGTACCTCGACCGGGCCGAACCCCTCCGCCGTGCCCTGGGCGTGGAGCGTCAGCACCGGGAGGGGGTCGTTCAGGAGGGTGAGCCGGGCGTCGGTCAGCTTGACCGGCGGGAGGGCGTCGGGCGAGTGGTCGGTGACGGTGAGGGTCGCCCCCTTGGCGACGAAGGTGGGCACCGGGCGGTCGGCCGGGCCGGGGCGGACGACGTCGGCGACGTTCCACCGCCCGTCGGCGGCCCGCTCCAGGTTCAGCGCCGGGTTTTCCAGCTCGATCTTGCGGATCACCAGCCGGCCGCGGTTGAGCTGCTCCTTGTCGTGGAACAGGACGGCGACCGGGACGACCAGGAACGGCCGGTCGGGCGGGTCGCCGCGGCGGACGAGGCGGAGGTCGCGGACGGCGATGCCGCCGAGGAGGCGCATCCGGGCCGAGCCGACGTGGACCTCGACCCCCTCGAACTGCTCCGCGAGGGCGGCGAGAACCTGCTCGCGCACCCGCTCCGGGCTGATCCAGGAGTTGGCGACCCAGCCGGCCACGGCCAGGGCCGCCACCCCGGCCAGGATCACCCCCCGAATCAGCCAGTTCCGCACGGCAAGCCGCATACCCGCCCCGGTGAACCGCCCCCCCGCCCGGTCCGGGGCGTGAAGGCGGGCGGGTATACCGGCGGGGGGGCCGGGCGGTCAATTGCGAGTCTGGGAAGGTCGCGGAGTGTGAGTGCGGGTGTGGGTGCGAGGGAAGAACAGCGTGCGGCCGGTGGCCTCCTCGCACCCACACCCGCACTCACACCGGGACGAAGCCCCCGGGTCGGCCTTCCGCCGCCGGACCGGCCGCCGTAGAATTCCTCCTCCTGCCAGCCGGCCCCCGCTCCCCGGACTTCCCCGCCCATGAAAGCACTGATATTGCTCGCTGATGGGTTTGAGGATTTGACGCTGTTCCTCCCCTGGTACCGCCTGCGCGAGGACGGGTTCCAGGTCCGCTTGGCCGCCCCGATGATGCACGCGGTCGCCGGGCTGCACGGCTACCGGGTCGAGCCCGACGTCCGCATCCACGAGGTGAACCCGGCCGAGTTCGACGCGGTGGTCGTCCCGGACGGGCCGTGCGTCGAGAAGCTGCGGCAGCGGGAGGCGGCCGTGGACGTGATCCGGACGTTCGTCCAGGACGGGACCAGCCGGGTCGCCGCCATCGGCCACGGCCCCCAGTTGCTCATCAGCGGCGGCGTCCTCGACGGCCGGGTGGTGACCTGCGACCCCGGCATCCGCGACGACGTGCGCGCGGCCGGGGCGGTCTACCGCGATGAAGCCGTGGTCCGGGACGGGAACCTCATCACCGCCCGCGGCGCCGACGACCTGCCGGCCTTCTGCCGCGAGTTCGTCCGCTCCCTGGCGGGGGTACGGGTCTGAACAGTGGGGGAGTAAAGCAGGCACCCGGGCCGCCTGGATTCCGGGTTCTTCACTCCCCACTGTCCGACGAAACCTCCTCCGGTCCTGACAGGTAGAATGACCCGGCCGCCGGCCCCGATCGGCCGGCACCCGAGAAAGGACGCCTCCCGCATGACCCGCCTCGTCCGTCCCCTGCTGGGCTTCGCTCTGGCGGCGGCCGTTACCGCCGCCCCCTCCCGGGCCGCCGAGCCCGACCGCCTCCTCCCGCCGGACGCCGACGTCGTCGTGTCGCTGAACGTCCGCCAGCTGATGGAGTCGGACGTCGTCAAGCAGTACGCCCTGGAGAACGTGAAGCAGGTTCTCCAGGGGGGCGACGCCCAGAAGTTCCTCCGGGAGCTCGGGCTCGACCCGCTCAAGGACATCGACCGGGTGGTGGTCGGCGTGTCCGGCAAGGACGAGACCGACTTCAAGTACTTGGCGGTCGTCCGCGGCCGGTTCGACGCCCAGAAGCTGACCAAGGCGGCCGAGGCCCAGACCCGCAAGGACGCCGACCACTTCACCCTGGTGAAGGACGGCAAGGACGTGATGTTCAAGTACACCCCGGACGAGGGGAACCCGGTGTACGGGGCGGTGGTGGACGACAAGACGGTGGTCCTGGCCGGGGACAAGAAGGGGATCTCCACCGCCCTGGCGGTGCCGGCCGGTAGCAAGGGCGACCTGGGCGGGGAGCTGAACGGGCTAGTCGGGAAGATGGACGACAAGGCGACCCTGTGGGTGGCCGCCCTGACCAACGGCCGGCTGGACAAGGTGAAGCTCAAGGGGCCGGCCGCCAACCCCGGCATCCAGAAGCAGGTCACCGCCCTCCAGTCGGCCACGGTGGTGATCCGGGCGGAGAAGGACGTGAACCTGACCATCGGCCTGGGGATGAAGGACAACGAGGCGGCCGAGGAGGCCGGGAAGACGGTCGGCGAGATCGTCCAGACGGTCCGGGGCGCGCTCCCGTTCCTGGCCGCCAACGACCCCCGGCTGAAGCCGCTGATCGAGCCGAGCAAGACGCTCAAGAGCGAGGTCAAGGACCGGACGGTGACCGTCACCGGGAAGCTGTCCGGCGCCGCGATCGGCCAGCTCATCGCCCCCGGGACCGAGTGACCCGGACGGGCTGATCCGGCCGGCGCGCGGGCGTGCCGCCGGCGGCGTAGGAAACGAACCCGACCCGGGGCCGCCGGCGGCCCCGGGTCGGGTTCGTTTTTCCCCACTTTGATTCGCCCGAGGGACGGCACCGCCGGCCCCCGAAGGACGGCTCCCACACAGAAAACGCCGGCCGGTCACACGCGGTCCGGTTGGTCAAGAGCCGCGACCGACCCGGAGCCCTCCTGGGGGAACTCATCTCGGCCGCTGATAATCGCCGGATCGTCGCCGCGATCGGGGTAACCCCCTACGCTCGCACAACTTGACGGTTCAGACTGGTTCTTCTGCTCCGGCCGGAAATTCCTGTGCTAGGGTTCCGGACGACCCACTCCCGCCGCGCCTGCCCCGGGGCCGCCGATGTCCGTCCGCATTGAGAGCCAGGCCGAGCCCATCCCGGGCTACAAGCTGCTCGACCGGCTCGGGTCCGGCGGGTTCGGCGAGGTGTGGCGTGCCGAGGCTCCCGGCGGCATCTTCAAGGCCGTGAAGGTCATCTTCGGCGACCTCCGCAGCCACGACACCGACCTCGTCCGCTACGCCGAGCAGGAGCTCAAGGCTCTCAAGCGGGTCAAGCAGGTCCGCCACCCGTACCTCCTCGCGCTCGACCGGTACGACATCGTCGACGGCCGGCTGATGATCGTGATGGAGCTGGCCGACTGCAACCTGTGGGACCGGTTCCGCGAGTGCCGCGACAAGGGGCTCGTGGGCATCCCGCGCGACGAACTCATGGGGTACATGGCCGAGTCGGCGGAAGTCCTCGACCTGATGAACGACCAGTTCGGGCTCCAGCACCTGGACATCAAGCCGCAGAACCTGTTCCTGCTGTACAACCACGTGAAGGTGGCCGACTTCGGCCAGGTGAAGGATCTCCAGGGGGTGATGGCGAGCGTGACCGGCGGGATCACCCCGGTGTACGCCGCCCCCGAGACGTTCGACGGCATCGTGTCGCGGTTCTGCGACCAGTACAGCCTGGCGTGCGTCTACCAGGAGTTGCTCACCGGCCAGCGGCCGTTCGACGGCACCAGCATGAGCCAGCTGCTGATGCAGCACCTCCAGCTGCCGCCGGATCTGGCCCCGAGCCCGCCCGTCGACCGCCCGGCCCTGCTCAGGGCTCTCGCCAAGCGGCCCGAGGACCGCTGGCCGACGGTGTCGGCGTTCGTGAAGGCGCTGCGCGACGGGCACGCCGGCGAGGCGGCCGTCGCGGGCGGGTTCTCGCGCGTCACCCCGCCCACCGGCGATTCGACCGACAACCTCGGCCCCAGGCCCGGCTCGTCCGGCATCCACAAGCTGAGCCTGGAGACGCCGGCCCCCCGCGGCCTGTCCGAGACGGACAGCCACGCCCCGCTCATCACCCCCGCCCCGCCGGAGGTCACCGGCCCCGGCCCCCTTCGCCCCGCCCTCGTGATCGGCGTCGGGCAGGCCGGGCTGCGCGTCGTGCAGCGGCTGCGCTTCGAGCTGACCGAGCGGTACGGCCCGGCCGAGTTCACCCCGGTCGTCCGCACCCTGGGCATCGACACCGACCCGGACACCCTGGACGACGTCGGCCGCCCCCGGACCGAGGACCGGCTCGCGGCCCTGCCCGCCGAGTCGCTCGTGCCGGTGAAGCTGAACCGCGCCAGCCACTACCTCAAGCCCCGGCTCAACGGCCGCAACCTCACCGACGGCTGGTTCGACCCCCAGCTGCTCTACCGCATCCCGCGGACCCCGGTGACGATGGGCTTCCGGCTGTTCGGCCGGCTGGCCTTCATGGACCACTACCGGACGGTGATGACCCGGCTCGGGGCGGAGCTCGAGGCCGCCCTCGCCCCGGACAGCCTCCACCTCACCGAGCAGCGCACCGGCCTGCGGCGGCGGACCAACCGCCCGCGGGTGTACGTGGTGGCCGGCGCCGGCGGCGGCACCGGCGGCGGGATGCTGCTGGACGTGGCCTACTCGGTCCGCACCCGGCTCAAGCGGATGGGGTACGAGAATCCCGAGCTGGTCGGGGTGCTGATCCTGCCGCCGGCCGACGCCTCGCTGGCGGCGCCACAGGCTCTCGGGAACACCTACGCCACCCTCACCGAACTGAACCACTACGCCCGCCCGGACAGCACCTTCACCGCCCACTACGACGACCGCAGCGGCCTAGTGAAGGAGAAGGACGCCCCGTTCACCCGCGTCTACCTCGTCCCCGGCCCGGCCGGGGTGACGTTCACCGGTACCGGCACCACGCCGCCGGGGACGATCACGGCCCCCCGCGGGTTCGGGGCCGGCCGGACCCCGTCGGGGAGCGGGGTGGTCAGTCGGAACGCCACGCCGCCGGGCATCCCGGTGCCGGGCTCCCGCGCCCGCGGGCCAGGGTCGGGCGTCACCGGCCCGCCGGGCTCGCGGGTCGTGCCGGGGGCGGCCCTGACCCGCACCCCGGCCCCGGCCGGCGGCACGTTCAAGGCCGTCGCCGAGGTGGCCGAGCTCATCCGCCTGGACCTGTTCACCCCCGTCGGCCGGACGGCCGACGAGGCGCGCGAGGCGAAGCTGGCCGAGCAGGCGGGCGCGGGGGTCACGGTCGGGGCGTTCGGACTGGCCGCGTTCGACTGGCCGCGGGCCGAGGTGGTTGGCCGGACCGCCGCCGGGCTCGCCCGCAAGGTACTCACCGCCTGGCTGGTCCCGAACGTGAAGCGCGCCCGCGAGATCATCCCCACCTGGGCCGCCGCCCAGTGGGCCCAGCTGGGTCTCGACCCCGACACCGTTCTGGCCCGACTCCAGGAGGCGGCCGAGGAGGCGACCGGGACGCGGACCGAGGACGTCATCACCCTCACCACCGAGCCGCTCGTCCCGAAGGGCTGGCTGGCCCGCCTCCCCGACCCGGACCGGGTGGCTCTGGCGGCGGACGGCCTGGTCAAGCTGTTCGGCCCCCCCGCCGGGTCGGCCCGGCGGGCGCCGACCGCCGCCGAGGAGGCCGTCGCCGCGGCCGCGACCACGGCCGGCGGGGAGTTCGCCCACCACCTGCGCACCATCGCTGCGGCCCTGGTGGAAGACCCGCAGTTCCGGCTGGCGGGCGCCGAGGAGGCGACCCGGCAGTTCCTGGCCACCACCGACCGGCTGATCGACAAGTACCTGACGGAGGCCCAGGCGGCCGATCTGAAGGCCACGGCCGGGTACGAATGTCTGGTCCAGTACACCCACTTCCAGAAGGGGATGCGGAAGCCGGCCGCGACCGAACTGGCCGACGCCCTCCGGCAGTTCCCGCGGGCGCGATACCAGGCGGTGCTGTACCGGGCACTGGTGAAGGTGTACCAGACGGTCCGCGACCCGCTCGCGGCCCAGCTGACGGACGTGGTGGCGTGCAAGGACCGGCTGGTCGAGGTGGCCGGGCCGGCGGAGCCGCCCCCGGCCGACTTCATTCCCGGCCCGCGCCGGCTCATGCCCCCCGGGTGCCTCGGCGTCGAGGACGCCGTGGCCCGGTTCGAGGGCGTCATCACCGACGCCGACCTGGCCGAGATCGACGCCCGCGTGCAGGCGGCGGTCGAGCCGGAGTACGGCGGGCTGTTCCAGGCGTGTTTCCACTCGGCGGTCGGGGCCGAGGGGGTGGTGGCGGCGGTGCGGGAAGAGGCCCGCTCGTACCTCGACGCCCGGCTCGGCGAGGTGGACATGGGGGCCATGTTCGCCGAGCGGTTCCGCAGCCGACAGCAGGCCGAGGCGGCGGTGGGGCACGCCTTCGCGGAGGCCGAGCCGGACTGGGTCGGCGGCGGCCCGTGGGCGGCGGCGGAGGTGACCGTGCTGGCCGCGCCCGGCGGCGCGGCCGGGGCGCCGGTGCGGGAGCTGGCGGCCCGGGTGATCCCGGTGGCCGGCCTCCCGACCACCGACAGCCGGGACGACGTGACCCTCTACCGCGAGTACCCGGCGGTGCCGCTGTCGGCGGTGCCGCACCTCGGCCCGGCCGGCGCGACCGCGTACCAGAACCTGCCCGAAACCAACCAGTGCAGCCTCCACTCCCGGCTGGACATCACCCAGTGGGCCGACGTGGACCAGGGCTGACAGCCCGGTCGAACGCGGCCTGACCACTCCCGAGCACCGCTCCCCGCCGGCACGCCCGGCGGGGAGCGGTGTTCTCTTCTTTGTCCCCTGCCGTCGGTCTGAGGCGCCAGCTGGGTGTTGGAACCCGAGTGCCAGCCCGAACTACCGGCCCGGCCAATTCCCGCTTGCAACCGGACCGGCGGGGCGGCGAAACTCACCTGACCGGCAGAATACCGCTCCCCGGGCGCAACCCGGTTCCCCCTGCGCGTTCGCCCACCGGACACTGGACCAATCCCGGGTGACCGCCAATGCCTCTCCGCTTCCAACCCGCGCTCGAACGTGTCGAAGACCGCCTTACGCCGGCCTGGGCCGGCCCCATTACCGAAGCGGTGGTACTCGTCCCGACGGGTGAGGCGGGACGGGTGCGGGTCGTCGGCGGGCGCGGCACCGACCTGGGCGACTTCGTCCCGTTCCCCGACGGGTTCTCCGGCGAGGTGCGGACCGCCGTCGCGGACGTCACCGGGGACTACCGGCGCGACCTGGTGGTTGCGGCCGGGCCGGGGGGCGGGGCGCGGGTCCGCGTGTTCGACGGGGTGACGCTGTCGCCGGTCGCCGACTTCCTGGCCTTCGAGCCTAACTTCCGGGGCGGTGCCTATGTCGCCGCGGGGGACGTGAACCGGGACGGCTACGCCGACCTGATCGTCGGGGCGGGGGAGGGCGGTGCTCCGCGGGTGCGGGTCTTCGACGGCCGCGACCCGAGCCGCGTGCTGGCCGACTTCCTGACCTTTGAGCCGGACTTCCGGGGCGGGGTGCGGGTGGCTGCCGCGGACGTGGACGAAGGCGGCTACGGGTTCCAGTCGGAGATCGTGACCGGAGCGGGCGAGGGCGGCGCCCCGCGGGTGTCCGTGTTCCGGGGCGACGGAACCCCCCTCTCCTCGTTCTACGCCTACGACCCGGGGCTGCGCACCGGCGTCTCCGTGGCCGCCGCCCCGGGCAACACGTTGCACGGGTTCGAGGACAAGGTGCTCACCGCCCCCGGGGCCGGCGGTGGGCCGCTGGTGCGGGTGCTCGATGCAATGACCGGCCGTGAGTTCGGATCCTTCCTCGCCGGCGACCCGGACGGCCGGGCGGGGCTCCAGCTGATTAGTGACCGAGGGGGGTGGGTCATCGCCGCCCGCCCCACCGCGGGCGGCCCGGACCTCGCCCTTTACTCGACCTCCGGGCAGTACGACTGGAACCTCCCGGCCGGCCGTCGGCTGGTCCGGGGGCTGGTGACCGGGGTGGACCCGGCCGCGGGCACGGTCACCCTGCGGGTGCCCACCGAGCCGGGCGACCTCTCCGTGGCTTTCGTCCCGGGCGGGGGTTTACGGCTCCCCGACGGCACCGACCGGACGTTCGCGGTCGGCCCCACCGTCGTCGTCACCCGAAAGGACGCGGCGGCCCGGCTGGGCGACGTCCGGAGCGACGACCCGTACCGGGACGAGGTCACGCTGCTCACCTCCGCCGACGGCCTCGTCCTCGAACTGCGTGCCCGGCCGGCCGGGTTCCGCGGCCTGGCGATCGAGTGACGCCGGGCCGCGGGAGGCGTGTTCCCGGCAGCCGGAATGATTTGGCGTCCCCACGTGCCCTCCGGTAGACTCCGCTCGGGATCACTCCTCACTCCCCCGGCCGGAGGACCGCGGATGCGCACGCCGATCCTGACCCTCTCCGTCCTGCTGACCCTGGGGGGCGGCCGCGCGGTCGCCCAGGACCGGGAGGTCGTCACCAAGCTGAACGCCATCGACCTCAGCCTGATCGTGGCCCGCTACGACATGGGCTACACCGAGATCCCGAAGCTGGACAAGGCGGCCTACTCGTTCCAGGTCAAGGGCGAGCGGGCCGTCATGAGCCTCGTCGGCCAGGGCGGCGAGAACCTCCGCCTCTTCGCCCGGCCCAAGGGGGAGGCGTCGCTCCAGACGATCAACGCCTGGAACCGCGACAAGCTGTACGGGAAGGCCTACCTCGACAAGTCCGGCGGCATCGTGTTCGAGATGTCGCTGGAGCTGCGCGGCGGGGTGACGAACCAGAACATCCGCGAGTGGACCGACACCTTCTTCATCAGCCTGAAGCAGTTCAAGGAGTTCATCCGCGAGCCGTGACGCGCAACCGGACGACCCGCGAGGGCGACCGCCCGCGCACGGTTCTTCGCACCGCCCGGGGAGCAGCCGCCCACCGGGCGGACCGGAGTCGGGCGAGTCGCGTCACACAATTCCTTGAGCGGCACCAGTTCGTGAGAGGTGCTGCCGTCGAACTCGCCAGACGGCCCCGCGAATGAATCGTCTGGACGGGTTGCGCGAGACTGGTCCCCAGATTCCTCGGGCGATAATCGCTTCGCAGCACACCACCGGCACGCAATGTGCCTTTGTCACCAAGGTGACAAAGCTCTAGCCGGACGGTTGCCCATGACTGAGTCAAACGAACGCCCTCTCTCCAGCCCCACGGCGGCCGACTGGCAGGCGGCGGAGGAGGAACTACTCGGCCGGGTGCGCGAGGTCGCCAAGCGGATCGTCGAGCGGGTCCGGGAGGTGATGGACGACACCGCCGACCGGCCCGCCCTCCCCGGCGACGGGACGGACGTGGCCACGCCGGTGGCCTGAGCGCACCACGCCCGGGCGCCGGTCACCCCGGTTCGGGAGGGACGACCTCCCACTCGACGGCCAACACCCCGGTCCGGAGTTCCAGTTCCGCTTCCAGGTTCTCCACCGCGCGGTCGTCGCGGGTGGGCAGGATCAGGTCGATCACCAGCGCCGCCCGCTTCCGCCGCTTCGAGTGTTTGACCTTCAGCGTGCCCAGCTGCCACCCGGGGCGGGCCGTCACCCGCCGCCGCACCTCGTCCCGCACGTCGCCCCGCTGCTTCCCCTGGCACACCACCCGGATCAGGTACTTCGTCTCCCCGTCGACTGCCCGGACCCGGGCGTCGATCCACCGGGCCAGCGGCCGGACGCCGAGGTTGATCCCGAGGATGAGCCCGGCCCCGATCGCCGCCTCGGCCGGGAACCCCATCCCCGCCAGCACCCCGGCTGCGGCGCTGCACCACAGGGTCGCGGCGGTGTCGATCCCCTTGACGTGGAGCCCCTCGCGGAGGATCACCCCGCCGCCCAGGAACCCCACCCCGCTCACCACGTAGGACGCGACCCGCGTCGGGCTGTTGGTGTCCCCGGTCAGCCGGGCCACCGCGACGAACAGGGCGGCCCCGAGGCAGACCAGGGCGTTGGTGCGGAGCCCGGCCGGGTGCTGACGGACCTGCCGCTCCAGGCCGATCAACGACCCGAGGATCAGCGCGACGCAGGCATCGGTCAGGAACTCGGTCGTGGTCATGGCGGCCCCGGGCGCGGAGGGGGTGAGGCGGTGCGGTATCCAGGCGTGTGTGGAACGGGCCGGACCAGCGCGCCACCATCAGATGCGGTGTGACGAGCAGGTACCCGCTCACTTGCTGGGCATGCGGCTACGCTTGCTATCACCGGGCATGGCCCGAAATCGTCCCGTGCATCGGCCGTGCCTCATCCGCGATAGGGTTGTGACCTCGGATGCGGGCGATGCAGGCATTGAAAGACCGCTGTCGCCACCACTGGTGGCATTCGGGCGAGCGAGCGGCCGCCCATCTCAGAGAAATTTCATGCCCCATCCGCAACCCAGTTAACGGGTTACTCACGCCCCCCGCGGTCGACCCGGCCGGGTGGCACTGCCCTTGCTCTCTTACCAGCCTCCTACCCCAGCTCTCCCTCATTCACTCCCGGAGTGGTCCGTGGAGGCATCCGGTTATTTATCATCGCAGGAGTTAGATCTAATTGAGTCGTAGTTCATTCACGCTTATTAGGTCGCGGGCCGTCGTCACCGTTATCGTAATTGATCGACCCGCTCCTGCCCGCGGCCCGGGATGATTCTCGATCCCCGATGAGCATGGGGATGTGACAAGAAGGGCTGAACACGCACAACGCCGAGCTGAACAGGCCCGGTCCGGACTCCCGGAGCGGCCGGCCGGGGGCGGGAGCCCAGACCGCCCGGCGGCAGTCGGCCGGGGAACCTGTCACGTCGTTCTGAACCTATGCCGGTGGGGCTGGGGGCGGCGGCCGGGAAAAATGTGAAAAATATTTAGCCTTGGTGTGTGTTGTGTGATTACACTAATCAGGTCGGAATTTCGCCGTTGACGCTGAGACCGCACAGCGTAGCCGAGTGATCGGCCGTCGCCCGCTCAGGTGTTCGCACCGGCCGCCCGCTCCCGTCGTTTCCGACCTCTCCAAAGGCCGCGCGAGTGCCTCGCTCGGCCGGCGACACGATTTCGGGGGTACTCCCCCCGAGCCAGTTACGGATCCTGGCTGATCCGTGTCCTCATCCCCCCCTCATCCGGACTGTTCAGTCCGCAGGAGGGGTCGTCGTCGTTAACCGCTGGAGATTTCTCTATGTCCGTGCGCACCCGTCCGCCCACTCGCCGCCCCGGGTTTACGCTGATCGAACTGCTCGTTGTGATCGCCATCATCGCCATCCTGATCGGCCTCCTCCTGCCCGCCGTCCAGAAGGTCCGTGAGGCCGCCGCCCGCTCCAAGTGTACCAACAACCTCAAGCAGATCGCCCTGGCCGCCCACTCCTACGAGAGCGTGACCGGTGTTCTCCCGCCGGGCTACCTGGGCCAGAAGCCGGGCGGCCAGATCATGGCCAGCTCCGACGCGATGTGGACCGCCGGGTCCAACGCCCACTGGATCGGCGTCCTCCCGTTCCTGCTCCCGTACCTGGAGCAGGAGGCGCTGTACCGCCAGCTGCAGTTCAACTGGGACGTCAACGGCGACGGCCCGATCTGGACGACCAACACCACCAACTGGACGATGGCGATGGTCAAGGTGTCGACCTTCCTCTGCCCGTCCGACGACGCCTACGCCCCGCCGAACGTCGGCAGCCGGATGGGCACCCTGGCCACCGCCTCGAACAACGGGACGATTTCCCTCCGCGGGTACGCCAACAGCGGCACCCCGGCCGGGCTGGGGCGGACCAACTACGTCGGCGTGGCCGGGGCGTTCGGTAAGATCGGGTCGTCGTTCGACAGCCGGGAGGGGGTCTTCTCCAACCGGTCACGGACCACGCTCACCGGGATCACCGACGGGACGAGCAACACCCTGATGTTCGGCGAGACGCTCGGCGGGCACCCGACCGATGGCACCCGGGCCTACGGGTTCAGCTGGATGGGGATCGGGATGAACGTGACCAACTGGGGCATGGCCACCACCGACATGAGCTGGCGGAACTTCAACTCCAAGCACACCAACCTGGCCAACTTCGCCCTCGGGGACGGGTCGGTGCGGTCGATCCGGTACGGCGTGGACCGGGTCACGTTCGTGTACTTCTCGGGCATCCGCGACGGCGTCGTCGTGGACACCAGCAACTTCTAACCCGCCGCACGGCTACGCCGCGGCTCGGAACGTCCAGGGTCGTCGGGCGGCGGTCGATAGGACCGCCGCCCGGCGGCGAGCTGGTGACACGACCAGCATTCCACACCAATTCAGCCCGATGAGGTTTTCGACGTGATGCGGCGAATTCTGGCAGGCGCCCTGGCGGCACTCATGGCGGTCGCGGTGGTCGGGTGCGGGAAGGAAGCCAAGCCGACCATTCCGGACAAGCTGATCGAGCCGCCCGGCCCGGACGGGGACGCTGGCAGCCCCAGCGGGAAGAAGAAGCGCGACGCCGATGCCAAGCAGGGGAAGCAGGAAACGGGCGAAGACAAGTAGCCCCGGCCCGAAGTCTGGTATCAGGTTCGGTTGATTCCCCCACCTCGGGCGCGGCCCGAGGCGGGTTTCACCCCCGCTCGATCACATCTGACAGTCGTTGCGGAAGCAGCCGCGGCTGTGCGGCCGCGTGACCCCGTCCGCACACTCCCGCAAGAAGCCGACACGTCTCGCCGGCCACCCGGGCCGACTCCCAAGGTCGTGCGCTCCCGAGCCCCCTCGTCCCGACCTCGCGCCACCGCCGGGCAAAGGCCGCCGGCGGTCCGCGGTCCTGGTACGCGGCTCGGCCGTGCCCTCCCCGACGACACGGCGCCAAACTCCCACGCCCGTGCGGGCCGAGGGGTGGGGCGCGGCGGCCGTATAATTCTGCTACTCCCCGTCCGCCGGTCACGCCCCCGGAGTCGACCATGCCGTTCGACGCCGCCACGCTCGCCGCCGACACCGAGGCCTTCTGCCAGGAGCTGCGTCCACACGAGGAGCTCTGCTACGCCGAGCGGCGGTTCAACGACCGGCTCGTGCCCCTGGCGAAGAAGTACGACCTGCTCGGCATCAACGTCCGCCCCGAGTACGGCGGCCGCGGGGCCGACAACGTGTCGTACTTCCGCGCCCTCGCCCGCATCGGCCGCGAGGGGACCGGCGTTCGTACCTTCTTCTCGGGCCACCTCAGCATCGGCGCCTACCCGATCCAGTCGTGGGGCTCGGAGGCGCTGAAGCGGAAGTACCTCCCGCCCGCCGTGCGCGGCGAGACGGTGCTGGCGTTTGGCCTCACCGAGCCCGACGCCGGCAGCAACCCGCGGGAGCTGACGACCACCTACGAGGCCACACCCGACGGGTACGCGCTCAACGGCGTGAAGTACCTGATCTCCAACGGCGGGATCGCCGCCGCGGTGGTGGTGTTCGCCTACCCGGCCGGCCTGGCGGCCGACGACCCGGGCCGGCGGATCACCGCGTTCGTGGTAGACACTGCGGCGGAGGGCTTCACCGCCGAGTCGTTCGCGGCGAACGCCAAGATGGGGATGCCGACGGCGAACACGGCGATGTTCCAGATGGAGAACGTCCGCGTGCCGCGGGAGAACCTGCTGGGGGAGGAGGGGGGCGGCTTCCGGGTGGCGCTCGGCACGCTCGTGAGCGGCCGACTGAGCGTGGCGGCGGGCTGCCTGGGCGTGATCGAGGACTGCCTGGCCGACGCGGTCGAGTACGCGAAGGGCCGCGCCCAGCACGGCAAGGAGATCGCCCGCCATCAGCTGGTGCAGGAGCACGTCGCCCGGATCGAGCTGGCCCGGGTGGCGTCCGAGGCGCTGGTGGAGCGGGCGGCCGCGCTGAAGGACGCGGCGGAGGCCGCGCCGGCCGACTGGGAGTTGGCCCGGCGGGCCGACCTGCTCGCGGCGGAGGCGAAGTTCTTCGCCACGAACGCCGCCTGGGACGCGGCCGACCGGGCGGTGCAGGTACTCGGCGGGAGGGGCTGGAGCACCCTCTACCGCCCCGGCCGGCACCTCACGGACGTCCGCGTCTGCCGCATCTACGAAGGGACGGACGAGATCCTGACGCTCAAGATCGCCGCCGCCGTATTGGGGAAGGAGTGGGAGGCGTTTCGCTGAAGCGGCCGCGCCGGACCGCGTTACCGGCAGTGGCACAGGGTCAGCCGGTCCGGCAACGAACGCGGGGCCGGCGCGAACCCCTTGGCTTGCCCTCCTCACCACCGCGGTCTGGCTCTGTCCCCGGAGCCCGCCCCGGCGGCCGCCAGCCCACCGTCAAATGTTGGCGTTCAGGTCGAAGTACTCGTCGTCCTCGTTCTTGCCCCCGTAGCCCTTGCCGACCTCCTTCTCGCTGGCAACGAACTCGATCTCGCGGACCCACTTGACCTGCTTGTAGCCGAGTTGGTTCTCGACCCGCAGCCGGACCGGCGCACCGTACAACTCGGGCAGCGTCGCGCCGTTCATCTCGTAGGCCAACAGGCTCAGAGGGTGCAAGAGATCCTCGACCGCGTGGCAGTCGTAGTACTCGCCGCCGTAGAGCCCTTCCCCGAACGACCGGAACACGGCCACCTTGGCCTCCGGCTTCGGCCCGACCAGTTCGACCAGTTTCGTCAGCGGCAGCCCGCCCCACTCGGCGATGCCCGACCACCCTTGGATGCAGTGGTGCATCGTGACCTGCTCCGACCGGCCCAGCGCCCGCAGGTCGTCGAGCGACAGCTCGACCGGGCGGCTCACCAGCCCGGTCACGCGGAGCCGGTAGGCGCGGAAGCCCCCCGCGGCCAGCTCGCGCCAGGCGTCGGAGGTCGGCACCTTGCCGTTGGGCCAGAAGTGCGGCGAGACGTCGGCCCTGGTGTACTGGGCCCGGGGCCGCAGCGGGGCGAGGAGCCACCCCGTCAGCGAGCCGACCACCAGGCGCGAGGCGCGCTGCACGGCCCGCGGGTGTCGCCACGACAGCCGGTGCGCCGACACGCACGCGGCGGCGACCCCGGCGAGGCCGACCAGCCCGAGGGCGAGGCCGGTCGGGCCGGTGGCGTCCGTGCCCAGGACGATGTGGTTCATGTTCCGGGCCAGCCCGGTCGCCGCCACCATCGTGACGTGGACGGCGACAAACCCCAGGTACGCGAGCAGGCCCAGCAGGTGCAGCGACCGCGCGGCCTGGCGGTTGCCGAACAGCCGGGCGTACCACTTGAAGCGGCTGTCGATGGCCGGTGACATGGCCAGCCCGGTCAGGATCTGGAGGGGGGCCAGGAGGAACACCACCGCGAAGTACGCCAGCTGCTGGAGCGGGTTGTACTTGTAGAACCCGTCCGGCTCGGCCGGGAGGTGAAGCGTGGCGTAGTGGACGAGTACCGCCCAGGCTTCGGGCAAGATCCGAAGCGACGTGGGCACGAGCCGCTTCCACTGGTCGGTGGCGAACAGCAGGGCGACGAAGACCGCCCCGTTGAGCGCCCAGAACACCGCGGCGACGAAGTGCCAGTGGCGGGCCACCCCGACCGTGTGGCGGTAGCCGGGCAAGCCGATCCACGGCGAGAGGTAGCGGGCGTCGTCCTTGGCCGTCCAGACGCGATCGCGCGGCACCTCGGTCGGGGTGAACCGGGCCCACTCCGAGCCGGGCGTGCAGTGGGCCGACCAGTACAGCCGTGGGTGGTCCGAGAGGATCTGGAGGCCGCACCGGACCAACAGAGCCATGAACAACAGGTTGACGTAGTGGGTGACCCTCAGCCAGGCCGGGAAGCCGCGCGGACCGCCGGCGGAGTCGGCGGGCTGCGGCGCCGGCAGAGGCGGGCTTTCTGGGAGGCCGACAAGCAGGTACTGGACCCAGGCCGCCGCGACCGGGGCGAGGGCCACGCCGCCGAGCAGCAGAAGCATCCGCCGGCTGACCCAGATGTGGTGCCGGCGGTCGGCAGGGTAGTGGACCGGGTTCTCGCGCGGTCGTTCCATGCCTGTTGACCTACCACTTCTGCGGCCGGGCAAGGCTTGAACGGAATCGCGTGTGCCTGGCGCGAGCCGTGTTGCCGGTTTATGCCCGTCCTGGGGCGTGTGCAACGGCCCGACCGGCCGTCGCCAAATGCGTACCCAGTCTCCCACCGCGGGCCGGGTCACACGACCCGAGTTCGGTCCCAGGCCGGTCCGGGAACTCGTCCACGATGGCCCGCGTCCGGACCCCGGCTGCGGCCGTAGTTCCGGGGTCGGTCCGGAATCTCGCGGCATTCGAGCCCCACGCCGGCCGCGACGGCTTGAGCCGCGCCGGCCGGGTGGGCGGGAGGCCCGGACCGCCAGAGCTGCCACGCGGGCGGCGGGGCTGTAACTCGGTGCTCCGGATCGCCGCCACCACCCGTCAGGACGTAGGCTGTCCGCCGACCGCCCAACGACTTGATCCGACTGAGCGGCACCGATTGGCGAACCGGCGTTCCGGTCAAAGTTCCGGCCCCGGCCGGGTTCTGACGCGAGAGGCGTCCGGAATTTCCCGGGCGGATCGGGTAGCCGTCTCCCCGGTGGCTGCCTGGTTAAGCCGCTGCCCCCCTTTTCCTCATTTTCTCAGACGCTACGCCGTATACTAAAATCGCACCCTGTCTCTCTATTGCATTCGCCCTGTGCTAACACGTTCTGCTGAGAGTTAAATGTCACGTTATTATTCCGTCGGCTTCCTTCTCCTCGGCTTGTCTCTGTCCGTCGGGTGCTCCGGTGACGGCAAGACCTCCGGACGGGTCGGCGTCTCCGGCAGCGTCACGCTCAAGGGGGCTCCGCTCCCGGACGGGGGGGTGATTCAGTTCGAGCCGCTGGAGAAGCAGAACACCTCCGCCTCCGTGGTCGTGGTCGGTGGCAGCTACTCCGTCAGCTCCGCGAACGGCCTCCAGCCGGGGATGTACTTGGTGCGCGTCTCCGCCGGCGACGGCGGGGAGGGCAAGGCGCCAGACCCGAACGTCCCCCTCTCCCCGAGCGGCAACAACCTCCCCGGCAGCGGCAAGACCGAAGCGAAGAAGCCGGTCATCCCCCCGGAGTGGGGGGCGAAGTCCAAGCAGCAGGTCGAGGTGAAAGCCGAAGGATCGAACAAGTTCGACTTTGACATCAAGTGATCGGTTCGCCAGTCCCCGACCCTCCCAGTCCCGCGCGAGACGCGCACGCCAAGCGGTTCCCGTCCCTGCCCTGCCACTCCCGCCGGCTTCCATCATCCCCGAGGTGTCTGATGCGTTCCCGCCGAAGTGCGTTCACGCTGATCGAACTGCTCGTGGTCATCGCCATCATCGCCATCCTGATCGGCCTCCTCCTGCCCGCCGTGCAGAAGGTCCGCGAGGCCGCCGCCCGCTCCACCTGCCAGAACAACCTGAAGCAGATCAGCCTGGCGAACATGAACTACGAAAGCACCAACCAGAAGTTCCTCCCCGGCGTCAGCCAGCCGGGGGGGTGCTGTCTCGGCACCTGGATCGTTCCGATCCTGCCGTTCATCGAGCAGCAGAGCCTTTCTACCCTCGCCCAGCCGAACTACGGGGTCAACAACTACGGCACCAACGCCACCGTCGTCCAGACCCGGCTGAAGACGCTGACCTGCCCGAGCGACACCGCGAGCCTCGTCGGCGCCAACACCCTGCACAGCTACGTCCTCAACGCGGGCAACACGAGCCTGTACCAGCAGAACATCCCGAACGCCTGCACCGGCGGCACCACCACCGGCACCGCCGGCAGCTGCGTCAGCTTCGGCGGCGCGCCCTTCGGCTTCTACGCCGACCCGGCCAACGTCGCCAACAACAACGACGCCGGGTACGCGAAGACCGGGCAGCAGTTCACCATCGCCAGCATCACCGACGGCACCAGCAACACGCTCGCCGTGGCGGAGATCCTCCAGGCGCCGGGCGGGTCGGGCGACTACCGCGGCTTCCTCTGGTGGGGCGGCTCGTCGGCCTTCACCACCTACCAGCTGCCGAACAGCAGCAGTTCGACCGACGTCATCACCGGCGCGGGGTGCGGCCCCGGCAACCCCCTCTACCCCTGCACCACGACCAGCGACGTCGGCACGCTGCCCCGGCAGCTCGTCGCCCGCTCGCGGCACACCGGCGGCCTGAACGTGGCGCTCTGCGACGGCAGCATCCGCTTCATAGCCAACAGCATCGACCTGCCGACCTGGCGCGCCGCTGGCACCTCGCAGGGGAACGAAACCCTGCCGCTGCCGTAAGGCATTGTTCGGTATGACGGAGATGGCTGCGGGGCACTACCCCGGGCCGAGAGGTTTCAGGCCGACTGCGGTCAACTTCGTGTTCCCCCGACCTGCTTGCGGCCGGCTCACGCGAGCCAGTCGCAAACGGGTCGGGGGAACTCGTTCGTGATCACTTCCCGTCCCGCCTTTGACTGCCCCCTACGGCTCGAACAGTGTCGGCCGAGTGGGCGGGGGAGGGGGGACGACCCGGACCGCCGGGGCCGTCTCCACCAGCATCGCAGCCAGCCGGCGGGCGTTCTCGACCGCTTGAGTCGTCACGCAGTTGTTGAAGAACACCAGCGCCACGTCGGCCTCGCCGCGGCCGGCCACGCTGGCGAGGGCCGCCGCCCACTTGCGGACCACCGGCTCCGGGAAGTCGTAGTCGTAGCGGGCCGGGCCGCCGGCGTACCAGTTGGCTGCGTTCTGGGAGTGGAGCCGGGCGTATACCCGCCGGTTCGACACCCGCAGACCCGCCGGGAACAGGTTCGGGATCGCCGGCACGCTCACGCTTACCACATCCAGCCCCATCCCGGCCGCCCAGCTGAGCGGGTCGGGGGCGTCCCAGCTGCGGTGCCGGAACTCGACCGCCAGCGGGTGCGGCCGGAGGGCGGCGGCGATCTCCGCCAGCCAGGCCCGGTTCGCCCGGGTATCGTGGTACGACTCGGCCACCTGCACCAAGAGTCCGAGCAGTTGGCCCAGGCCGGCCAGCTGGTCGGCCGCGGCGCGGAACGCGGGGAGGTCGGCCGGGCTGCGGTCGTGGCTGGCGGTCTGCGGCACCTTGAGCGTGAACCCGAACCCGGGCGGCACCCGCCGGGCCATCCGCGTTACCTGCTCGGTCGTCGGCGGGCGGTGGAAGGAGGAGTTGATCTCGACCGCCGGGAAGTACCGGGCGTACTCGGCGAGGAGCCCGGCCGAGGGGGTGCCGGGCGGGTAGAACGGGCCGACCCAGGCCGGGTACGAATAGCCGGCGGTGCCGAGGTACACGTCCATCGCGGGGTCGCCGTCGCGGTCCGGGGCCGAACGGTGGATTCTAGCCCCCCGCCGGCCGCCCGGACCAGCGGTCGGCTACCGGGGTTCGTACTCCGCGACCCGCCGCCACGACCGACGGAGCAGCCCGACCACGGCCCAGCCGGTGAACATGCCGAGCAGGTACACCGCCCCGGCCAGGATCGGCACCGACACGTCGATCAGCCGACCGGCCAGGTTCACCGAGACGACGTGGTCGTTGGTGTACGCGAAGTAGCCGATCGCCCCGGCGAACGCGACCAGCACCAGAAAGCTGAAGAACCGCATGGCATCCTCCGAGTAGAAGGTCGACGAAAGACGCATGTGCGAATCGGGTGCCACTCGCCTCGGTTGGCACAGCGGTTGCCTCGGCATCCCCGCGACACCCCGCCGCCCGGCGGGCCTCACCCGGAGGACACGCCATGAGCGACACCCAGACGCCGACGAAAGACCCCCGGAAGACCGTGGACCTCCCCCCCACCGGCCCCCGGAACGCCGACCCCCTGACCGATCAGCCCGGCTCGCACCCGATCGAGACGGGAGTCGGGGCCGTGGTGGGCGGGGTGGCGAGCGGGCTGGCGGTCGGCACCCTGACGGCCGGCCCGCTCGGGGCGGTGGCGGGCGCCATCGTCGGCGGCGCCGCAGCGGGCGGCCTCGCGGGCAAGGGGATCGGCGAGCTCATCGACCCGACCACCGAGGACAACTGGATCCGCGACTACTTCCGCCGCAAGGACACCCAGCCGACCGAGGACCAGCTCGCCGCCCAGCGACGGGCCTTCCGGTTCGGCCTCGCCGCCCAGGCCCGCTACCCCGGGAAGATGTTCAGCGAGGTGGAAACGAACCTCCGCCGCGGCTGGGAGGAGTCGGGCGAGACGACCTCCTGGTCGAGCGTGGCCGACGCCGTCCGCGCCGGTTTCGACCGGACCGTCGAACTCCCCGCCGCCCCGGTGATGTGACCCGCCGGCGCCAGCTGACCGGGCCGGCGGGCGGATTGCCGCGGGCCCGGTCCGTTACGCACAATGACGGCGTCCGCATCCCGCGGACGGTCGGCATCCTCACCAGAGGGCACGTCATGAAGGTGGAACTCAAGTATTGCTCGGTCTGAAACTACGAACCGAAGGCCGTCGGTCTGGCGGCCAAGCTTTTGACCGGGTTCAAGCAGCGGATTTCCGAACTGACGATGGTCCCGGCCGGCGGCGGGTGCTTCGAGGTGACGGTGGACGGTCAGCTGATCTACTCGAAGCTCAAGACCGGAGACTTCCCGGACGAAACCGTCGTGGTGGACACCGTGGGTCAGCTGTTGAAGAAGCCGCGGCCCTGATGCGGCCTGAGCCCGGCCTTATCGACCGCCGCGGGGTTGCTCCCGCGGCGGTTCGCATTTCGGGACGTTTCTTGCACGTTTCCCCGCGGGCAGGGACAATGGCGGAGCCCTCCCGAGGCTCCGCCATGCCCCGCCCGTTGGCCGTGTTCGCCGCCCTTCTCCTCCCCGCCACCGCGACCGCCACCCCGCCCGACTTCGACGCCGTGGTGGCGCCGCTACTGGCGTCGCGCTGCCTCGACTGCCACCGCGGCGCGTCCGCCAAGGGCGGGCTCGACCTGTCCCGCCGCGACGCCGTGACCGGGAAGGACGGCGCCGTCGTGCCCGGGAAGCTGAACGAGAGTTCCCTGTGGGAGCGGGTCGCGGCCGACGAGATGCCGCCCAAGAAGGGGCTCCCGGCCGCGGAGAAGGCGGTCCTGAAGGCGTGGATCGAGTCCGGCGCGAAGTGGGGTGCCGACCCGATCGACCCCTTCCGCATCACCACCGCCACCCGGGCCGGTTACGACTGGTGGGCGCTCCGCCCCGTCAAACGCCCACCGGTTCCGGAGGCGGGGAACGAAACACAGCGGGCCGGGAACCCGATCGACGGGTTCGTGCGCGCCAGGCTGCGTGACAAGGGGCTGTCACCCTCGCCGCCCGCGGACCGGCCCGCGCTCGTCCGCCGCCTCGCGTTCGACCTCACCGGCCTGCCGCCGACGCCGGAGGAGGCGGCGGCGTTCGTCGCCGACCCGGCCCCGGACGCCTACGAGAAGTTGGTCGATCGGCTGCTGGCGTCGCCGCACTACGGCGAGCGCTGGGGGCGGCACTGGCTCGACGTGGTGCGCTACGGCGAGACGGACGGGTTCGAGCGGAACGGCTCCCGGCCGAACGCCTGGCCGTACCGTGACTGGGTCGTCCGGGCGTTCAACGCCGACATGCCCTACGACCGCTTCGTCCGCCTCCAGCTGGCGGGCGACGTGCTGCACCCCGACGACCCCGAGGCGGTCGCCGCCACCGGCTTCCTCGTGGCGGGGGTTCACAACACCGTCCTCGGCACGGACGCGATGCGGGCGGCGGCCCGGCAGGACGAACTCGAAGACCTCGTCGGCGCCGTCGGGCAGACGTTCCTCGGGCTGACCCTCAACTGCGCCCGCTGCCACGACCACAAGTTCGACCCCGTCTCCCAGCTCGACTACTACCGCTTCACCGCGCTGCTCGGCGGCGTGGGGCACGGCGAGCGGGCGCTCCCCAACCGCACCGCGGCCGACGCGCTGGCCAAACTCACCCGGGACACTGAGGCTGCCCGCGCCGAACTGGCGGCGATCGAGGCACCGGCCCGGGCCGCGATCGCCGCCGCGGGCGGGTCGGCGGGCCTGTCCCCGGTCGCGGCCTGGGACTTCCGCACCGGGCCGAACGACCTCGTCGGCGCACTCCACGCCCGCCCCGTCGCCGCCGCGAAGCTCACCGCCGCCGGGGCGGTCCTCGATGGGAAGACCGCCTTCCTCCGCACCGCGCCGCTGGTCGCCCCCCTGCGGGCCAAGACGCTCGAAGCCTGGGTGAAGCTCGACGCCCTCACCCAGCGCGGCGGCGGGGTGATGGCCGTGCAGACGCCGGACGGGGCGGTCTTCGACGCGATCGCGTTCGGTGAGCGGGAGCCGGGCCGGTGGATGGCGGGGAGCGACTTCTTCCGCCGCACGCAGCCCTTCACCGGCCCGGACGAGGTCGAGGCCGACAAGCAGCCCGTCCACGTTGCGCTGGCGGTCGGGCCGGACGGGACGGTCACCGGCTACCGCAACGGCCGGCCCTACGGGAAGCCGTACAAGTCGAGCGGCGCGCAGGCGTTCGAGCCGGGCCGGGCGGTGGTGCTGTTCGGCTGCCGGCACGAACCGGCCGGCGGGAACAAGCTCCTCGCCGGCACCGTCCTCGCCGCCCGCCTCTACGACCGGGCATTGACACCGGCCGAGGCCGCCGCCTCGTTCGCCGCCGGCCCCGGCTTCGTCCCGGAGGCGGCGATCGACGCCGGGCTGTCGCCCGAAGACCGCGCCCGCCGCAGCCGGGTCAAGGCCCGTCTCGCCGAACTGTCCGCAGAGGCCGCGACACAGCGGGCGCGGGCCAGCGTGAAGGTGTACGCGAACGTGGCCCTCCCGACCGGCGTGACCCGGCTACTCGCCCGCGGCGACGTGACCGCGCCGCGCGAGGTGGTCGCCCCGGGCGGGCTGCCAGCCGTCCGCGCCCTGCCGGCCGACTTCGGCCTCGCCGCCGACGCCCCGGACGCCTCCCGCCGGCGGGCGCTGGCGGACTGGGTCACGTCGCCGGCCAACCCGTTGTTCGCCCGGGTCGCGGTGAACCGCCTTTGGCACCACCACTTCGGCATCGGGCTGGTCGAAACGCCCAGCGACTTCGGCTTCAACGGCGGCCGCCCGTCGCACCCCGAACTCCTCGACTGGCTGGCGACGGAGTTGGTCGAGAAGGGGTGGTCGCTCAAGCACCTCCATCGACTGGTCGTCACGAGCGCCACCTACCGCCAGCAGTCGCTCCCGCGGCCGGATGCGGTGAAAGTGGACGCCGACAACCGTCTCCTCTGGCGCGCGAAGCCGCGCCGGCTGGAGGGCGAGGCGGTGCGGGACGCGATGCTGGCGGCCGCCGGGTTGCTCGACCGGACGGTCGGCGGGAAGGGGTTCAGCGACTACCGGGAGCGGAACTTCAACGGCACCGCCTACTTCGACCCGTTCGACCCGGACGGCCCCGAGGCCCGGCGGCGGAGCATCTACCGCTTCGTCCCCCGCGGCGGGAACCCCGGCCTCCTCGACGTGCTGGACTGCCCCGACCCCGCGTCCGCCGCCCCCCGCCGGGCGGTGACCACGACCCCGCTCCAGGCTCTCTCCCTGTGGAACGGGGCGTTCGCGCTCCGCACCGCCGACGCCTTTGCCGCCCGGCTGGAGCGCGACGCCCCCGGCGACGTGGCGAGGCAGGTGACTCGGGCGTGGCAGCTGGCCTTCGGCCGCGACCCGCTCCCCGCCGAGCGCGAGGCCGCCACTCAGTTGGTGCGAACGGCAGGGTTGCCGGCCCTATGCCGGGCGCTATTCAACGCCAACGAGTTCCTGACCGTAGGCTGACACCACCGCCCGCGGCGGGCGGAATGCCCAATGCGAATGACTCCCCGAGTCCCGATGCCCGAACACGACCTCACGGCCGGGTTCGTCCCGATCGACGACCCCGCCGCCACCCGGACGATCGCGCCCGCCCCGGACGGCGACCCGGGCCGGACCGGCGCGCACGCCGGGAAGCCGGACGCCCCGGCGCCGGCCGTGCCCGGGTTCGAGATCGTGCGGGAACTCGGGCGGGGCGGGATGGGGGTCGTGTACCTCGCCCGGCAGGAGAAACTGAACCGGGTGGTGGCCCTCAAGACCATCCTGTCCGGGGGGCACGCCTCGCCCGCCGACCTGGCCCGCTTCCTGGCCGAGGCGGAGGCGGCGGCGTCCGTCCAGCACCCGAACGCGGCCCAGGTGTACGACCTCGGTGCCCACGAGGGCCGGCCGTACTTCGCCCTTGAATACTGCCCCGGCGGCACCCTGGCGGCGAAGTTGGCCGGCACGCCCTTCCCGCCGGCCGAGGCGGCGGACCTCGTCCGAGCCGTGGCCGGGGCGGTGCAGGCCGCGCACGACCGGGGCATCGTCCACCGCGACCTGAAGCCCGGCAACGTGCTGCTCGCGGCCGACGGCACCCCGAAGGTGACCGACTTCGGGCTGGCCCGGCGGACCGACCAGGAGAGCACCCTGACCGCCACCGGGGCGGTCCTCGGGTCGCCGAGTTATATGGCCCCCGAGCAGGCCCGGGGCGGGGCCGGGGTCGGCCCGCGCACGGACGTGTACGGCCTCGCCGCCGTCCTGTACGAGTGCCTGACCGGCCGGCCGCCGTTCCGCGCCGCCACCGCGCTGGAAACGATCACCCAGGTGCTCCAGGACGACCCGCCGCCCCCGCGGGTACTCGTCCCCGGCGTCCCCCGCGACCTGGAAACGGTCTGCCTGACCGGCCTCCAGAAAGACCCGTCCCGCCGGTACGCCTCGGCCGCCGCGCTGGCCGCCGACCTCGGCCGGTGGGAGGCCGGCGAGCCGATCGTCGCCCGGCCGGTGCCGTGGTGGGAGCGGGCGTGGAAGGCGGCCCGGCGGCGGCCGGCGGCCGTGGCGGCGGCGGCCGCCGTGGCCCTCGGGGTGGTCACGACGGTCGGGGTGGTGGGCTGGAAGAACCGCGAGCTGGACCGCGAGCGGGCCGAGGCGCAGGAGGCCGAGGCCGAGGCCGTGCGGCTCGGGGCGGTGGCCGACCGGGAGCGGGCGCGGGCCACCGCCCGGCTCGGCAAGGCGGTCGAGGCGATCGAGAAGATGGTGACTCGGGCCGGCACCGCCCGGTGGTCGCGCGACCCGGCGCTGGCCGCCGAGCGGCGGCAGGTGCTGGAGGACGCGGTCGCCTTCTACCAGGGGTTCGGGGAGGCGGGCGACCCGGTCGTCCGGCGGGAGACGGCCCGGGCGTACCGGCGGATCGGCTCGGCGTACCTCCAGCTGGCCGAGTTCCCCAAGGCGGCCGACTACCTCGGCCGGGGGCGGGGGCTCGCCGAGGGGCTGGTCGCCGAGTTCCCGGACGACCCCGGCTACGCCGCCGACCTGGCCGAGACCCGGCTGTACGCCGCCCAGGAGGCGGCCGGCACGGGCCGGGTGGCCGACGCCCACGCCGGGTTCCGCGAGGCCGCGGCGGTCGCCCGCCGGGCCGCGGCCGCCCGCCGCCACGACGACGAGGTGCGGCGGACGTTCGTGTCCTGTCTGATCGGCCACGGCTTCTTCACCATGCAGGCCGACCCCCCGGCCGCCGGGCCGGTGTTCGGCGAGGCGGTCCGGGAGGTCGAAGACCTGCTCACCCGGCCGGCCCCGTTCTCGACGCGGGCGCTGGCCGCCTACACCTACGCCGCCGCCGCCACCTTCGACTTCTCCCAGCGGAACCCCCTCGCCGGGCTGGACAAGCTGAGGCGGGCCGGGACCGTCCGGGCCGACACCCCGCCCGACCCGACTGCGCAGGCGCACTACCAGGATCTGTACGACATGACCGGCGGGCTGCTGAAGATGGTGGAGGCGATGATGGTGGCGACCTCCCGCCCGGCCGACGCCCTGCCGCTGTACCGGGAGGCGGCCGGGGTGTTCAACGGGCTGGTGGCGACCAACCCGCGGGCGTTCCAGTACCGGCTCTACCAGGTGACGATCCTGAGCCAGGAGGCTCAGGTGCTGGCCCGACTCGGGCGGACGGACGACGCCCGGCGGCGGCGGGCCGAACTGCTGGCGGCGGAGGACGAGATCCAGAAGACCTCGCCGAACGTGCCGGCGGTGGCCCGGACGTCGGCGGTCCAGCGGGCGGCGGCCCTGGTGGACAACGTCAGCGCCGGCCCGACCCCCGACCTCGACCGGCGGGTCGACGCCCTGCTGAGGGGGCCGGGCGGCGAGACGGGCAACGTCCGGTACAACCTGGCCTGCGCGCTGGCGCTCGGGAGCCGGCACGGCCCCCCGGCCGACCGGGAGCGGCGGGCGACCCGGGCGGTTCAGCTGTTGACCAGCCTGCTCGACGGCGCGTTCTACCAGGGGCCGACGAACGCCGCCCACGTGGACCGCGACACCGACCTCGACCCGGTCCGCGACCGGGCCGACTTCCGGGCCTTCCGGGCGCGGCTCACGCCCCCGCCGAAGACGCCATGACCCGCCTTGCCGGCCCCGGACGCGAAAGCCGTCCGGGGCCGGCCCGGAAACCCCGAGATGGCCTCGTTCCGCGGCGGTGGTGTGGATCGGAGTCGGACGTGCGGGGCGGGCTCTGAAGGCCGGGCCGCTTATATCTTAGAGTAGCGGAGAGCCTTCTTGCCCCCCATGTTAAAGCTGACGTTGCCTCGGACCACGTTGACGCGATACTTGTCGCTCGATTTCATGCCGATCATGTGCCAGAACATATCGTATAAGCCGAGTTTGCACTGCTTGGGGTCGATGTCGGAGACGATCTCTCTCACCTCGCCGAAGAACATGAACCGGCCCATTGACGAGGCGGAGAGTCGGTAGCCGATGAGCCAACCCACTTCCGCCTTGTGCTCGTCAAGGGCGTTGAGGAGGTCGTTCAGCAGCCGACCTTTCCCGGCCTCGCACGAGCGGACCGCGATCAGCCCGGCCCGCTTGAACCCGAGTCCGAGGCAGAGGTACTCGGCCAGCGTCTCGGCCGTGTAGTCGCCCACCTCGTCCTCGTTGCCGTGCGCGAAGATCATCAGCTTCGTGTAGGTGTCGCACACGGGCGGCGCCAGACACTTCGACCCCGCCAGCGTGTACCCGTCCTGCTTCTTGCCGGTGGAGAAGCACCGGTTCTCGAGCACGTTGTACCGCTTCTTCCAGGCGTTGGCCGACCCCCGGATGACCGTGTCGGTCGGTTCCAGGTTGAGGATGGTGTGCCCGTCCCACTTCTGGGGAGCCGCCTCTTCGAGGAGGCCGTCCCCCGACTCGTCCTGCACGATGTCCTCCTCCGCCGAAGGCGGGTTGGTGGTGCCGCCCGGCAGGCGGTCGGGTTCCCGATCCGTCCCGCCCGCCGCCGGGGGGGAGTGTTCGCTATTCCTCGCCGGTAAGTACTCTGAACAGGCTGCACAAGAATTGCAAGCGATTTCCCGATGAACACGCAGTGACATGTATAATATTTATTATTAAAATAATTTTCCAAATATTATCTTGTCAAGTATGAGGTCGCCACGACTGGGGGGTGTCGCGGGGAGAACGGTGACGCGCGGCGGGTGCGTCGGGAGGGGGCTCCTTTCCGCCTCCCTTTCGGTTCGACGGCCGACGCCGATTCACACGAGCGCCGCTTACCGCAGCAGCGCGCGGACGACGTGCTGCTCCTCGACGCCGGTGAGCCGCTGGTCGAGTCCCTGGAACTTGAACGTGAACCGGCCGTGGTCGACGCCGAGGCAGTGGAGGACGGTCGCGTTCAGGTCGTTCACGTGGACCGGGTTCTCGGCCGCGTTGTAGCTGAAGTCGTCCGTCTCGCCGTACACCTGCCCGCCCTTGACGCCGCCGCCGGCCAGCCACATGCAGAAGTTCCGCGGGTGGTGGTCGCGGCCGTAGTTCGTCTTCGTCAGCCCGCCCTGGCAGTACACCGTCCGCCCGAACTCCCCGCCCCACACCACCAGGGTGCTGTCGAGCAGCCCGCGCCGCTTCAGGTCGGTGAGGAGGGCGGCGGTCGGCTGGTCGGTGTCGAAGCACTGGCTGCGGAGGTCGCTCGGCAGGTTGCCGTGCTGGTCCCAGCCGCGGTGGAGGATCTGCACCACCCGCACCCCGCGCTCGACCATCCGCCGGGCCAAGAGCGCGCTGGCGGCGAACGACCCCGGCTTCTTCACCTCCGGGCCGTACAGGTCGAGCGTCTCCTTCGTCTCTTTCGACAGGTCGGTGAGGTCCGGCACGCTGGCCTGCATGCGGAAGGCCATCTCGTACTGGGCGATGCGGGTGAGGGTGTCCGGGTCGTGGTAGCGGTCGTAGGTGCGCTGGTTGAGCTGGCCGAGGGTGTCGAGCATGGCGCGCCGGCCGTCGCGGGACACGCCGTCCGGGTTCTGCACGTAGAGCACCGGGTCGCCGACGCTGCGGAGGGCGACCCCGGCGTACTTCCCGGGGAGGAAGCCGCTGGCCCACATCCGCGAGAACAGCGCCTGGGCGGCGGCCTTGGAGGTCCACCACGGCGTCAGCACGACGAACGCCGGCAGGTCGTTGCTCTCGCTCCCGAGGCCGTAGCTGAGCCAGCTGCCGAGGCTCGGCTTGCCGGGAACCTCGCTCCCGGTCATGACGAACGTGCAGGCCGGGTCGTGGTTGATGGCGTTGGTGTGGACGGTCTTCACGAGGGCGATGTCGTCCGCGCAGCGGGCGGTGTGCGGGAGGAGTTCGCTGAACCACATGCCGCAGTTGCCGTGCTGGGCGAAGCGGAACATGCTCGGGGCGACGGGCAGGCGGCCCTGCCCGCTGGTCATGGTGGTGATCCGCTGGCCCATGCGGACGGTGGCGGGGAGGTCCTTGTCGAAGTGGTCGGCGAGCTTCGGCTTGTAGTCGAGCATGTCGACCTGGCTCGGCGCCCCGTTCATGTGGAGGTAGATGACCGCCTTCGCGGTCGGGGCGTGGTGCGGGAACCCCGGCAGCGGCGGGTGGACGCGCGGGGCGGGCGCCGGGGGCTGCGCCGCCGCGCGGCCGGCGAGCAGGGCCGCGGCGGCGGAGCCGAGGCGGATGCCGGTGGAGCCGAAGAACTGGCGGCGGGTGGGGTCGAGAATCATGGCAGAGGAGGGTGTCGTTGGTTTGTGGTTCTCAGCCCGGGAGGGCGTCGGCGTGTAGCCCGGGGTGCAACCCCGGGCGGCGTGGGCGGTGTTCGTTCCCCGTCGCTCCCCGGCTTGGTGCCCGACGCCCGCCCGGGGTTGCACCCCGGGCTACACGCCGACGCCCTCCGGGCTTGAAGCCCCGAGCCGACAGCCGGCTCGCCGTCAGTTCCGCATCACCGTCTCGTCCAGGTTCAGGATCAGGTTCGCCACCATCGTCCACGCGGCGACCTCCACGTCGCCCGCGGCCCGGCGCGGTGTGCTCTCGCCGGTCCGCACCAGCCGGGCCGCGGCGGCGGGGTCGGCGGCGAACAGCGCCCGCTGGCGCTCCAGCGCGGCCGTCACCAGCCTCACCTCCTCGGCGTCCGGGCGGCGCGACAGTACCGTGCGGTACAGGTACGCGACCCGCCCCTCCGCCCCCGCGCCGCCGTCGGCGATGACGCGCTCGGCCAGCGCCCGGGCGGCCTCGACGTGCTGCACGTCGTTCATCAGCTGAAGCGCCTGGAGCGGCGTGTTCGTCCGGTCGCGGACGGAGCACAGCTGTTCGCGGTTCGGGGCGTCGAAGTTGGACAGCAGCGGGTGGGGGGCGGTGCGCTTGATGAACACGTACAGGCTGCGGCGGTACAGCGCCCCGCCGTGGTCCTGGAGGTAGTAGCGGGTGTTGCTGTCCCCGTAGCCGACCGGTTCCCAGATGTTCGGCGGCTGGTACGTCCGCACCGCCCGGCCGCCCACCTCCAGGTTGATCAGCCCGCTCACCGCGAGGGCATTGTCCCTCAGTTGCTCGGCGTCCAGCCGGAACCGCGGGCCGCGGCTCAGTAGGCGGTTCTCCGGGTCTTTCGCACGGTCAGCGGGCGACTGGGCCGCGTCGCGCTTGAACGCCGCGCTCGTGAGCATGAGGCGGACCGCCTTTTTGACGTCCCACGTCTCGGCGAACTCGGCGGCGAGCCAGTCGAGGAGTTCGGGGTGGCTCGGCGGCTCGCCCTGAGAGCCGAAGTCGCCGCTCGTCTTCACCAGCCCGACGCCGAAGAACTGCTGCCAGAGGCGGTTCACCTGCACGCGGGCCGTCAGCGGGTGGTCCTTGGTCACCAGCCAGTTGGCGAAGTCGAGCCGGGTCGGACGAGCAGCCGGGTTCGCGGGGCGCAGGGGCGGCAGCACCGCCGGCACGCCGGGCGTCACCTTGTCGCCGGGCTTGTCGTACTGGCCGCGCTGCATGGCGAACGCCTCGCGCGGCATGCCGAGGTCGCGGAAGATGAGCGTGGCGGGAATGGCGGTATCGGCCGCCTCGCGGTCGGCCCGGGTGCGGTCCGCCGCGGCCCGGAGTGGAGCAAGTGCCTCCGTCGGCCGGGCGATGTGGGCGAGGTAGAACGCCTTCCGCTTGGCGGCGTCCACGGGCACCTCCGCCGGCCCCTTCGCCCCAAGGCTCTTCTGCCACACGCTGAAGGACGCGAGCGGGTCGGTCGCGGGGGTGCTGTCCCCCACCAGGGCCACATCGTCCCAGTACACGATGCCGCCGAACTCCTGGAGCGTCAGCGAGCCGACGGTGGCGCCGGCCTTCAGGCCGAGGTCGGCGAGCGGCACACTCAGCTTGGCCCACTCCCCGGCCTTGGGCAGCGGGCCGCGGGGGGTGCCGATCTTCCCGCCGCCGTAGCCGGTGTTGTCCCCGGCGTCTTGGCCCCAGGCCACCCGCTTCCCGCCGGCGAGTTGCACCGTGACCGCGGCCGGTGGGTGCAGCGGGTCGATGTACACCCACGCCTCGAACGTGCCGTCCGCCGGCACCACCACGGGGCGGACGCGGAAGCTGATGGCGTCCTGGTGGAAGAACGAGTTCGCCTGCCGCAGCACCCGCCGGCCGGACTTCGCCTTGAACGCCGGGTCGGTCACCCACTCGGCGGCGTTGCGGGTCGTGTTGCTGGCCTGCGTCCACTGCGGGAAGGCGTCGTCGAAGATCACGTCGCGGACCGCCTTCTTCGCCGGCGGCTCCTTCGCGGCGACCGGGTCGGCGTAGTCGGCCTTGGCCGCGGCGGCGTCCAGCTTCTCGCGCGCCTCGGCCGCGGCCTTCTTCGCGGCGTCGAGGGCGCGGGTCTGGTCCGGCGTCGCCAGCCGTTCGAACGGGCCGACGAGGCTGACGTTCCCGTCGAGCGGCGGGTCGGCGGCGCTGAGGAAGAAGGCGTAGAGGCTGTAGTACTCGCGGAGCGAGATGGGGTCGAACTTGTGGTCGTGGCAGACGGCGCACCCGGCGGTCAGCCCGAGCCACGCCTGGGTGGCGGTGCTGGTGCGGTCCACGGCGTTGCGGTACACCCACTCGGCGTCGATCGACCCGCCCTCGCCGGTGGTGACGTTGCAGCGATTAAAGCCGGTGGCGGCGAGCTGGTCGGGGGTCGGGTTGGGGAGGAGGTCGCCGGCGAGTTGCCAGATGGTGAACCGGTCGAACGGGAGGTTCTGGTTGAACGCCCGCACCACCCAGTCGCGGTAGCCCCACATCGACCGCTCGTTGTCGAGGTGGAGGCCGTGGGTGTCGGCGTAGCGGGCCACGTCGAGCCAGTGGCGGGCCATCTCCTCGCCGAACCGCGGCGACGCGAGATACCGATCGACCATCCGCTCGTAGGCGCCCGGGGCGGCGTCGGCGAGGTACTCATCGACCTCGCGGATCGTGGGCGGCAGGCCCGTCAGGGCGAAGGCTACGCGGCGGATGAGCGTCGGCCGGTCGGCCTCCGGGCGTGGCTCTAGCCCGGCCTTCGCCATTCGTCCCGCCAGGAACGCATCGATCGGGTTTCGGGCTCCGATCTTCGGATTCCGGACTTCCGGCGCTTGGGGGCGGCGGACCGGCTCGAACGCCCAGTGCTTCTGGTACTTGGCGCCCTGCTCGATCCACTTGCGGATCGTCTCCTTCTGCGCGGCGGTGAGCTTCTTGTTGCTGTCCGCCGGGGGCATCACCGCGTCCGGGTCGGCGGACGTGATGCGCGCCCACACCTCGCTGGCCTTCGGGTCGCCGGCCTTCACGGGGAACACGCCGTCGTGGGGCTGGAAGGCTCCCTCCGGCGTGTCGAGCCGGAGCTTGGCCTTGCGGGCCTTGGCGTCGAACCCGTGGCAACTGAAGCAGGCGTCCGACAGGATCGGGCGGACGTCGCGGTTGAACTCGACGGGCTCGTCCGCCCGGCCGGTGGCGGCGGCCAGGGCGAACGCGAGCGCGAGGGGGTAACGCAGCATGGGGAAGGGTTCCGGGGCGGGGTGTGCGGACCTGAGTTTACCCGAGCCGGCGGCGGGAGGGTAGCCCCACGTTCCGCGCCGTGAGGTTGCGGGCGGGCGCGAACCTGCGGCCGGCGGGGCTGTCCTTTCCGGGCAATCGCTACCAGTCGCCCGACACCCCCGCCGCGTCAGTCGCCGCCGCCGTCGGCCGCCCCTCACCCGGGTGCCGGCCCGGTCGCGGTGCGCCGCGGCGGGACACCACCCAGGAAGGACACCTATGAGCCGCCGCCGCATCGTCCTGGCGACCGCCGCCCTCGGGGCCGCGGCCGCTGCCGCCGGGTACGCCTACGACCCGGCCGAGTTCGACCGCGCCCTCGGCGCCGCCCGCCCCGCCGCCGAGCGGGCCTGGGCCGGCGTCACCGCCAACCCCGCGCCGGTATACGTCGCCGCCGCCACCTTCCTCCTCACGGTCGGGTACCACACCGCCCGGGGGAAGTCGCTCCGCGAGTCGGTCGAGGTGGCCGCCACCCGGGTGACCGTGGTGCCGGTGCCCGCCCCGGCCGCGCCCCCGGCCGACGAGAACCCGGTTCTGACCCGGGCGAAGGCCCGGGCGGCCCGCACCCAGCTGGTCGCCGACCAGATCGGGCTGGAGAACCGGACCCGCCAGCTGCCGGAGGCGGTCCGGAAGGCCGAGCAGGACGTCTGCTACACGGAGCAGGGCACCACGGACGCGGCCCGCACTCTCGCGGCCCGGAAGGCCGCCCACGAGGAGGCGGTCGCCAAGCTCACCGCCGTCCGCCGGGAGAAGGCGGCCGCGGACGCCGAGCTGACCGCCATCCGCGGCGAGCTGCGGAAGCTGGCCGACGTGGTGTGAGGGTGAGGGCGGGAGGGTCAGCCCGCCTTCCGCGCCGTCGCCAGCGTCGCGGCGAGCTGTTCGACCGCCGGGCGGTGAGCCGGCTTGACCACCCGCGCCAGGGCGGACACGAAGTCCGTCCAGGCGTCACCGCGTTTCCGGCGACGGGCCTTCGGGGCGGCAAGGCCGTGTTCGCTCTCATACCGCCGGCCGAGCTGGATCAGCTGTTTCAGCCGTTGCCGGCCGGGCGTCAGGCCGTGCTCGCGCTCGTACTCCCGGCCGAGGCGGATCAGCTCGTGGACCCGCCGGGCGCCCACCCGGCCGGCCGCCGCGCGCACGTCGTGGAGCGGGTGCGGGCCGGTGACGGCTTCCGGGGCGTCGGGAAGGGGGGTATCGGGGATCGTTTCCAGGTCAGTCACGGGGCTCTCCAGGATTGACAGCGGCGGGCCGAAACCGTCCACCGGCAGACACCTGGTTAGAGCGAGAAATCGGCCCAAACGATTCACCCGGATGCGATCCGGTGGTGGGCTTTTCACTTCTGGCCGCCCGCCCGCGCCCTACCGGGATCGCGGCTGGGGCCGCGGTGCGGATAACATCCCACTCCAACATCCTGGTGGCGGTGGTGGACCAGTCCGGGCCGAAGTGGCCCATCCGGGACACCCCCGTTGGGGTTCGGCCGGCGTGACCGGGGCCGGCCGATCCATACACCACCCGAACGGTCCCGCACACGCACCACGGACGGATTCATGTCTGCCGCCCCCCCGGTCTGGACGATCAAGGCTCTGCTGGACTGGACGGGCGAGTACCTGGTCAAGAAGTCCGTCGACGGCCGGACCGCGAAGGTCGAGGCCCGGCTCCTGCTCGCGCACGTCCTCAAGTGCAAGCCGATCGACCTGCTCGTGCGCTACGACGAGGAGCCGGCCGAGGCCGACCGGACCGCGTTCCGCGAGTTCATCCGCCGGCGGGTGGACGGGTGGCCGGTGGCGTACCTGCTCGGCGAGCGGGAGTTCTTCCTGCTTCCGTTCGAGGTCACCCCGGCCGTCCTCATCCCCCGGCCCGAGACCGAGACGCTCGTGGCTGAGGCAGTCACGCTGCTGAAGAAGCTCCCGGCCCCGGCCGTTCTCGACCTGTGTACCGGCTCCGGCTGCATCGCGGTGAGCCTGGCCCACGGGGCGAAGACGGCCCGGGTGACGGCGACGGACGTGTCGCCGGACGCGCTCGACGTGGCCCGCCGGAATGCGGCCCGCAACGGCGTGGCCGACCGGGTCGAGTTCCGCGCGGGCGACCTGTTCGCCGCCCTCCCGCCGGGCGCGGCGTTCGACCTGGTGGCGACCAACCCGCCCTACGTGACGCAGGCGGAACTGGCCGGGCTCCAGCCCGAGGTGCGCGACCACGAGCCCCGACTGGCCCTCGACGGCGGCCCGGACGGGCTGGCCTTCTACCGCCGCATCGCGGCCGGCGTGGAAGCCGTCTTGAAGCCCGGCGGCTGGCTGCTCGCCGAGATCGGTGCGACCCAGAATGAGTCGGTGACCGGGCTGTTCGCCGGCCGGCCAGAATTGGAGGTGGTGAAGACGCTCAAGGACGCGGCCGGCCTCCCGCGGGTGGTGGTGGCCCGCCGGAAGTGAGCCCGCGTCAGCCAACGGGTGGTGGAGCCTCCAACGCGGCCCGCCACACCTCCGGCACCTCCGGCCAGGCGGCCCGGTAGGTGGCGTCGAGCGGGACGTTGACGTACTCGTCCGGGTTGAGGATCAGCGGCATCGTGGGGACGGGAGCCCCGACCGCGAACGGCTCCACGAAGGCGGTGACCTCGTCCCCGCCGACGTAGGCCGCGGCCGTGAGCGGCTTGTCCGGGGGCGGGGCGTAGGTCTTCCGGGTAAGGGTCTTCCAGACCGCGGCGTGGACGCCGGCCGGATCCCGCTTCGTCGGCGGGAACGGGTCGATCCGGAGGAGGTTGACACCCTTGTCGATCAGCCACACCGCATTGTCCACGAACGCGGTGAAGTCCCGCCGACTGGACTTGTTCCCCGGCGAAACCAGCTCGACTACAGCGACGACGCGGTGATCCGATGCGTGGCGGACGCTCAGCCGGCGGTACACCCGCCGGAGCGGCTGTTTGGCCGCCCGGGTGGTGGTGGCGACGGCGGGCGGAGACGTGGCGAGGGCCGTCCCCCCACCGTGAGGCGGGTCGCCATCAGCCTCCCGCGGCCGGAGCGTCAGCACGTCCGGTCCGAGCGAGTAGACGACCTGGTCGGTCAGGGCGTAGTACCCGGTGGGGAGTACCCCGTTGTTCAGGGTGTGCCGGATCTGGTACAGCCAGACCGCGTGGAAGTCGTGGTAGATGCCCGCGTCCACCCGGGTCCAGTCGTGCATCGGCATGGCCACCCTCCCGGCGGTAGTGTACCACCCCGGGCGGGTAGAATGGGATGCCGCCTGCCTGGAGGTGCCCCGTGCCCGCCCGCGTGCTGATGTGCCCGCCCGACCACTACGGGATCGAGTACGAGATCAACCCGTGGATGAACCGGTCCCTCGGGGCCGTCCGCGAACTCGCCTTCGCCCAGTGGCGTGCCCTGCGTGACGCCCTCCTGTCACTCGACGCCGTCATCGAGGAGCTGACCCCCCAGCCCGGCCTGCCGGACCTCGTGTTCACCGCCAACGCCGGGCTCGTATTCGGGACGCGCTTCCTGAGCAGCCGGTTCCGGCACGAGGTCCGCGCCCGCGAGTCGCCGGTGTTCGACGAGTGGTTCGCGGCCCACGGGTTCACGGTCGAACACCTCCCCGAGGAGATGTACCACGAGGGCGCCGGCGACGCCCTGTTCTGCGGCGACACCCTGTTCGCCGGCTACCGCACCCGCTCCGCCGCGGCCGCCCACCAGTGGGTCGGGCAGGCGTTCGGGGTGCGGGTTCTGCCGGTCGAACTCGTGGACCCGCGCTTCTACCACCTCGACACCTGCTTCTGCCCGCTCGCCCCGGGCGAGGCCGTGTACTTCCCCGGGGCGTTCGACGATTACGGCCGCAAGGTGCTGACGACCCACGTGCCGAAGCTCCACGCGGTCGACGAGGCCGAGGCCGCCCGGTTCGGGTGCAACGCGGTGGTGGTCGGGAAGACGGTGGTCCACAACAGCCGGTGCCCGGGGCTGGCGGCCACGCTCGGGGCGGCCGGCTACCGGTCGGTGGAGGTGGAACTGGACGAGTTCCTGAAGGCCGGCGGGAGTGCGAAGTGCCTGACCCTCCGACTCGACGGCGAAGAAGCTGCCGGGTGGAGAAAATGAGGATGGCCGCAAAGAGGCACAAAAGTCACAAAAAGAAGACAGAACGCAGTCGTTTTGATTCTGTCTTCTTTTTGTGACTTTTGTGCCTCTTTGCGGCCATCTTCTGTGTCATCTGATCAGTACTGCAATACCAGCCGGGGCGGGGGCTTGTTCCCGCGGCGGTCGAGCCAGGCCCGGCCGAGCATTGCCAGCACCACGACCACGTGGACCACGACGACCAGGTCGAGCCAGGTCGTCCGTCCCAGGTTGAACCGGTTCATCTCCTGGTCGGCCTTGAACTCGATCGCGTCCAGCGCGGACGGGTTCCCCGCCGCCTTCTGCCGCTCGTCCGCGAACCGCTCGACGACCGTCTGCCGCACGGCCCGCTCCAGCCCGAACCCCCGCCCCATCTGGGCGAACAGCAGCAGGGCCGCGGTCGTGGCCAGCCCGGCGAGGAGGGGGATGCGGTGCGGCCACACGTCGCCGACGAACCCGAACTGCCGCGGGAGCCGGGCACGGTCCACACCCCCGATCAGCCGTTCGGCCCAGGCCACCGCCACGGCCAGGACCAGTACGAGCAGGTATGGCAGCATCAGCGGCCAGTCGGAGTACACCTTGTTCAGTACGTCGGCCGGCCAGCCGCCCTGCTGCCGCGCCATCTCCTCCAGCTGGAAGTTGCGGGACGAACTGCCCCACAGGGCGCCCCACGCACCCTGGGCGTACACCGGGTGGCCGCCGACGTAGGACGCCACCCAGGTGAGCGGCGTGAGGAGCAGGATCAGTGTCAGCCCGACGGCCGGCACCCAGGCCAGCGCGTTGGGCGTGAGGGTGATGCCGGCCGACCGCGTGTACCCGGCCGGGAGTGACGCCGACGGGGCGGTGGCCGGCTGCGGCACCAGGCCGGGCGGGGCGGGAGGAATCACGGGCGGCGGCTCCGGCGGGGGCGGGGCGGGGGGAGGCGCCGGCGGCGGGACCGGGACCGCCACCACCGGGTCGTACCGGGCCGGGACCGCGAACGGAGCCTTGCACTCCGGGCAGGGCACGGTGGTCCCGGCCGCGTCGTCCGGGACGGTCACGAACTTCGCGCAGTTCGGGCAGATCAGCTTCGGCACGGGCGACACCTCGGGGGGTCGGCTACCAGCGGGCTTCGAGTTCGCGGAACGCAGCGGGCAAGTAATCCGGCAGGTCGGCGGCGGTCAACCCGGTCTGGCCGAGGGCCGTGGCGGCGTGATCCCCGGCCCGGCCGTGGACCCAGGCCGCCAGCACGGCCGCGTCGAACGGAAGCATCCCCCGCGCGAGCAGGGCGGCGACCACGCCGGTCAGCACGTCCCCGCTCCCCCCGGTGGCCATGCCCGGGTTCCCGGTGCTGTTCCGGTACAGCCGGCGGCCGTCCGTCACGACCGTCCCCGCCCCCTTCAGCAGCAGCACGACCCCGAACCGGGCCGCGAACTGCGCGGCCAGTTCCTCGCGGCGGGCCACCACCTCTGGGGTGTCCACGCCGGCCAGCCGGGCGAACTCGCCGGGGTGCGGGGTGAGGACCAGCGGCACGGCGCGGCCGCGGAACTCGTCGGCGAGCGGGGCGAGCGCGTTGAGCCCGTCGGCGTCGACCACGAGCGGCGTGCGGGGCAACTCGCGTACCGCGCCGCGCACGAGGGCGGTCACGTCGGCCGACTGCCCGAGCCCGGGGCCGACCGCCACCGCGGTCGCCGCCCGGGCCAGCTCGGCCACCTCCCCGACCAGCCCGTCGCCGAGCGTGCCGTCGGCGTGCTGGCGGAGCGGGACGGTCATGTAGCACGGGTGCCCGGCCGCCACGACCGGCTGCACACAGGCTGGGCACGCGACCTGAACCAGCCCCGCCCCGGCCCGCAGCGCGCCGCGGCCGGTCAGCACCGCGGCCCCGCTCATCCCCCGGCTGCCGGCGACGACGAGCACCTTGCCGTAGGTGCCCTTGTGCCCGTCGGCCGCGCGGCGGGGCCAGGGGGGGAGTTCGTTCACCGGTGTCACCGCGGCGTCACTCATGTCAGCCCCCCGCTGCCGTTATACGACCGCCCCGCCCGTCCCGGCTTCCGCGGGCGGTCCGCGGTGTGGTAAAACAACTCCCGTACCGGAGGCCAGTCCTATGCCCGCTGCGGCGCCGCTACCCCCGTTCAAGGCGATGGCCAGCTTTCACGTGTTTACCGTGGCCGAGTACGACCGAATGGTCGAAACCGGCATCCTGACCGAGGACGACCGGGTCGAACTCCTCGAAGGCTATGTGGTGGAGAAGATGCCCGCCAACCCTCCGCATGACGGCAGCGTCATGGCCGTCGTCCGCCGGCTGTTGCGGTTCGCCCCGCCCGGGTGGATGGTCCTATCGCAGATGGGAGCCCGGCTCGCCGAGAGCCGCCCGGAGCCCGACGCCTTCGTCGCCCGGGGTGACGAGCGGGAGTATTTCACGCGCCACCCGTCGGCCGCCGACCTCGGACTGGTGGTCGAAGTGGCGGATTCGTCTCTCGACTTCGACCAGGAGGACAAGGCCCGCATCTACGCCCGGGGCGCCATTCCTGTGTACTGGATCGTCAACCTGCCCGACCGGCGGGTCGAGGTGTACACCGATCCCACCGGCCCGGCCGACGAGCCCCGCTACCAGACCGTCCGCCACTTCCCCTCGGGAGCCGCGGTACCGGTCGAGTTGGACGGGCAGACCGTCGCGTCGATCCTGGTGGACGAACTCCTCCCCTGACGGAACGACACCCCCATGACGCCGCAGGCTCTGACTGCCGCCGGCTACCGGATGGCCGGTCAGCTGATCCACCGGATGACGAACGACCTCGCCCCGGCCGACTTCCACCACCAGCCGGCCCCCGGGGCGAACTCGGCCGCGTGGGTGGTCGGGCACCTCGCCGTCACCCTCTGGCGCACCGCCGAACGGCTCGGCGCGACCGACCTGCCGACCCTCCCGCCCGGGCTGCTCGACACGTTCACCCAGACCGGCAAGCCGGCCGGCGACCAGTCCACACTCGGCGACCCGGTCGAGTTGATGAAGCTGTTCGACACCTGTCTGGCCAAGGCGGGCGAGGCCGCCGGCCGGCTGGCGGACGCGAAGCTCGACGAACCGCCAGGCCGCCCCGGGCTCGCCACCACGTTCGGCGAGGGCGTGCTGTTCGGCGCGCTGCACGTCGCCATGCACAGCGGGCAGCTCTCGATCATCCGCCGGAGCCTCGGCAAGCCGCCGGTGGTGTGATGGACGACCGCCCGCCGGTCTGCGCCGCGGCCGAGGCCGGCGACCTCGCCGCCGTCACCCGCATCCTGGACACCGACCCCGCCCAGGTCCACGCTACCAGCCAGCTGGGGAGCGTCGGCCCGCACACGCCGCTGCACCTGGCGGCGTGGCAGGGGCACGTCGAGGTCGCCCGACTCCTCCTCGACCGCGGGGCCGACCCGAACGCCCGCGGCGAGTTCGGCTCCACCCCGCTGCACTACGCCGTCAAGCACCGGGTGGACGAGGTCGTCGCCCTCCTGCTCGACCGCGGGGCCAACCCGGACGCCGCGGACGACGGCCGGGACCGGCCGCTCCACCTGTGTACGGCGGGCTTCGACCCGGACGACCGGATCATCGCGCTGCTGGAGGCCGCGGGCGCGACGGTCGACCTCGGTCTGGCCCTGGCGTTCGGCCGGCACGAGGCCGCCTGGGCGTTCCTCCGCACCGGCGCCCCGCGGGCCGACGACCCGGACTCGGACTACCTGCTCGGGCAGGCGACGGCCGGGATGGGCCGGTGGGTCATGGCGGCCCTGGACGCGGCCGGGGACGAAACCCATCTCGACCCCGCGGTCCGGGTGCCGGTCACCGCCCGGGTCGTGGACGAGTGGCTGCCCCTGCTCGACGCCCTGATCGCCTGCCAGGTCTCGGTCACGCGGCGGACGTTCGTGGCCCTCCGGAACGCCTTCCACTTCTGGGACCGCCGGCCGGCCGAGCGGCTCCTCGCGGCCGGCGTCCTGGCCCCCTTCGCCGACCGGCTCGGCGACCTGCGGTTCCGCCAGGGTCTGTTCCTGCACGTCCGGATGGTCAACCAGCCCAACCCGTTCCGCGCCGACTTCGAGGCCATGCTCCGGGCCGCCGGGGTGGAACTCGACGGGGCCGACCCGACCGGCCGAGGGTGATGCCGATGCCTGCCCGCGTTCGGTCCGCGCTGGTCGTCTGCGTCGGGTTGGCCGTCGTCGCGGCCGCGGCCGACCGGGTGGTGAACAGCCCGGCGTTCCTGAACCCGCGCGACTTCCTCGAATACTGGGCCGCCGGCGCCGTGGTCGCCCGCGGCGGCAACCCTTACGACCCGGCCGAACTCCTGGCCTACCAGCGGCTCGCCGACCCGGACCGCGACGCCGCGGTGATGATGTGGAACCCGCCGTGGTCGCTGGCGGTGTACGTCCCCGTGGGGCTGCTGCCGGTCCGCTGGGCGACTCTCATCTGGGTCGGCGCCCAGCTGGCGGCCGTCATGGTGGCGTGTGACCTGCTGTGGGGTGTGTACGGCGGCCCGCCCCGCCGGCGCTGGGTTCCCCAGCTGATCGGCCTGACATTCGCCCCGGTCGTCTGGACGGTGCTGTACGGCCAGAACACCGGCCTCCTCCTGCTCGGCCTGGCCGGGTTCGCCCACTTCCACGCCAGGGGCCAGCCCGCCCGCGCCGGGGCGTGTGCAGCGCTCACCGCCCTGAAGCCGCACCTCCTGGCCGTGTTTGGCGTGTTGCTCGTCCTCGACGTGATCCGCCGCCGCGGCGCGATCGCCCTCGCTGCCGGCGGCGGCACCCTGCTCGCGGCCCTCGGGGGCGTACTGCTCCTCAACCCGAGTGTGGCTGAACAGTTCGTGACGGCGGTACGACACCCGGCGCCGGGGGCGGTGGCGCTCTCGGAATGGGTGCTACCGGTCGCGGCGTACTGGCTGCGCCACTTCGTGGCGGAAGACCGCTTCTGGGTGCAGTTCGTGCCGTGCGCGCTGGCGTGCGTCGGCTTCGCGGCGTGGCGGGTGTGGCAGGGGAAACGCTGGGACTGGTCGGCGGCGCTGCCGGCAGTGGTGTGGGGGTCGGTGCTGGCCACGCCCTACGGCGGGTGGGTGTTCGACCTGACGGTGCTGCTCGCCCCGGTGGTCGCGGTCGTGGCCCGCCTCGCGGCGGCCGGTCGAACGACGGCGCTCGCCGGGTTCGCGGCCGGGCTGGTCGGCGTCACGGCGGTGTCGCTCGTGTGGGTGTTCTCGCTCCCGGGGTTCTGGTGGGTCGCTCCCGCGGTGCTGGGGTTGTGCGGGATTGTCGATGCGATTGAAAGGCGTGCATGGGCCGATTGCTGATTACTTCCCAGTCGCACAGTGTTATAAAATTATTATGATAATTTTAGTTATCGTCTTCATTTGCCCACTGCCGGAGGTAGTCCCAGGTTAATGAGTGACTGTCCCATAAGCCCCGAAAATACCTTGTTTCGCTGCGGTTTCTCCGGCCGAAACCGGGCTTATGGGACAGCCACTTACTCTTCCCCGTCTTCCTCATGGCACCCTTCGGGCTCTCCAGGGTGTTTGCGTGGACGGCTGCGGTGACCATGTTGACGACGGCGAAGACGTACAACAGGTGCTCGCCGTCCCACGCCCCGACGACCGACCGGTGCCCCTTCACCCCGAGGGTCGCGGCCAGGGTCGGAACCCTCAGAAACCGGGCCTCATCCTGCTGAGTCAGGACGAGGTCGCCGGCCGCCGCCCCTTTCTGAGGTCGGCGATCTCCTCCCGGGCGGGCGCCTGCGTGACCGGGTCGCCGCGGAGGAACCGGTACGTCGGGCGGTACGGGCGGATGCCGTGCCTCGCCCCGGACGTCTGGAGAGCCGACTTCCCGACCCGGACGCCACCGTTCCTAAGCTCGGCTGTTGCCGATTTGTGCGAGGTCACGCCGCCGGGGCGAGTGTGGTCAGTAGCAACTCCCGCACGGGCTCTGGGAGTTTCTGGAGGGCGCTGCCATCCCCGGCCTGTGGCAGAACGGCCTCGGCCCACAGGCGGCGGCGGACGGCAGCGAGTGCGTCGGAGAACGTCACCGTCGCCTTCCCCGGCCACAACACGGCCCCGACCCGCTTCGCCTCCGGCAGGGCGTGAAACAGGACCGCGACGACCGAGTACAACCCGAACCGGCACGGGTCGGCGCGGAGCACCGTGCGTGGGCGGGGGTCGTGGGAGCTTCAGCGACCACCATGTTACCCCACGGGCGGCCACCCAGGATCGGCACCCAGTCGAGCCTAAACGACTTCGCCGTAGGCTGTCCGGAATGCCACCGGCGCAACTCCTACCGGTACGAGACAGGCCGCAGCTCGGTCGGACCGCACGCAGCAGAGCCTCCTGCCGTCCGATCGAGCTGCGGTGGTGGGTGCTACGGCGCGGGGTACGCCGGCGGCCGCCCGTTCAGGACGTCCACCACGTCGCGGACCACCCAGCTCATGTTCTCGATCGCCGTGTGCGTGCGCGCGGCCATGTGGGGGGTGAGCAGGACGTTGTCCAGGCCGAGCAGGGGGAAGTCGGCCCCGGGCGGCTCCGGGTCGAACACGTCGACGGCGGCGCCGGCAATCCTGTTCCCGCGGACCGCGGCCGCGAGCGCGGCGGCGTCCAGCACCTCGCCGCGGCTGGTGTTGATCAGGATCGCCGTCGGCTTCATCAGCGCCAGCTGGGGCGCGCCGACCAGGTGCTCGTTGCCGGGCCGCATGTCCACGTGCAGCGAGACGACGTCGGCCTCACGAAAGAGCGTCGGCAGGTCGACCGCCGTCGCGGGGAACGTCAGTTGGGGGCGCACGTCGGGCAGGTCGTGGTAGATCACCCGCGCGCCGAAGCCGGTCGCGGCGACGTGCCCGACGCGCCGGCCGACCCGGCCCATGCCCAGGATGCCGACCGTCAGTTCGTTGAGCTGGACGCCGCGGAGGGTGTTGCGCACGCGCCGGAACTCCGCCGGCTCGTACGCGCGGTCCCGGAAGAAGGCCCACGGCCGCAGCAGTTGGAGCGCGTAGCCGATGACGAAGTCGCCGACGGCGAGGGTGTTCGCGTCCGGGGTGTAGACGACCTCGACGCCGCGGGCGCGGCAGGCCGCCACGTCGATGTTCTCGATGCCCACGCCGCCCCGGCCGACGACCTTGAGCTTCGGGCAGCGGACCAGGAGGGCGGCGGTCACCCGGGTGTAGGTGCGCACCACCATGCCGGCCGCGTCCGGCAGCGCGGCGGCGTACTCGGGCGAGTCCGGGGCCGCCTCGACGACCCGCGCCCGCTCCCTCAGCCACGCGAGCGGGGTGGCGGCGGAGCCTTCGGTGACCAGGACCAGCGGCAGCTCAGGCATACCGCTCGTTATAGCGAAACGGGGGGAGCGACCGCGGGCCGGCGGGGCGGGGTCGTCGGGCCGCCCCGCCGGCCCCAGACCAGGCGGCGTTGACCTGTCTTCTCGTCAGAATGCGGCCGGGGTGATAACGGCTATCGGCCCCCGGGGGCCGATAGCCGTTATCACCCCGGCGGGACGGGTCAACGCGGTCCGGTCTCACGCCCCGCCGGGCGGGGCGGGCGGCATGAACGCCGCGCACAGCCGGAGGTGCTGGTCGACGTCCAGGGCTTCCGAGCGGACGGTGCCGTCGATGCCGAGCTCCTTCAGCTTGGCGTCCACCTCGTCCTTGTCCTTCCGGCCGGCCGGCCAGCCGGACAGAGCCTGGCGGAGGTTCTTGCGGCGGTGGACGTACAGGTCGCGGAGGAAGGCCCGGAAGCGGGGCACGTCGCCGACCTTCGCCCGCTTCTCCGCGTTCGGGACGATCTTCACGATCGCCGAGTCGACCTTCGGCCGCGGGTAGAAGTTGGACGGCAGCACCTTCCGCACCACCTCCACGTCGGCCACGCCCTGCACCAGCACGCTCAGCGCGTTGTAGTCCTTCGTCCCCACCTCCGCCCGCATCCGCTCGGCGATCTCCCACTGCACCATCACCACCATCCGCTCGACCGGGACGCCGGCGATGAGCAGGTTGCTCACCAGCGGCGTGGCGATCACGTAGGGGAGGTTCGCCACCAGCTTGCGGCGCGGGCAGCTGAAGGCGGCCGCCGCCTCGTCCCAGGCGGCCAGCATCTCCGGGTTGAGCTCGTTCTTCTTGGCCAGGCAGTCGCCGAACACGTGCCGCACGTTCGGCCGGTCGCCGACGATCTGCTTGGCCACGGGCTGCAGCGTCTTGTCGATCTCCACCGTGGTGACCACGCCGGCCTGGTCGGCCAGCTTCGCCGTCAGCGACCCGGTGCCGGTGCCGACCTCCAGGACGGCGTCGGTGCGGTCCACCTCCGCCGTGCGGACGATCAGGTCGAGCAGGTTCAGGTCGATGAGGAAGTTCTGCCCGAGCTTGCTCTTGGCCTCCAGCCCGAAGGCGTCGAACAGCCGGCGGAGGTACGTGAGGGTCTGGCGCTCGGCCTTCGTCTGCTTTTCGGGGGCGCTCATGTCACTTGAGTGGAGGAAGAAGTTTCGACCGGATGACCGGGCGAACGGGGTGCCGACCCGGCGGCCGGCTCGGTGGTCCGGTTCATCCGGTCGTCCGGTCTAACAGGATGGGGAACCCCGCACCAGCCGCCGCACGTGCTTAGCGAGGAGGTCGAATTCCAGGTTCACGGCCGCGCCCACGTCCTTCACGCCGAGCGTCGTCTGCTCGCGGGTGTGGGGGATGAGCATCACGCTGAACCGGTCGGCGGCCACGTCCACGACCGTCAGGCTGACCCCGTCCACGGCCACCGAGCCCTTCTCGACGAGCAGCTCGGCCGACTCGGGCGGGATGCCGAACCACACCGTCTCCCACTCCCCGGTCACCACCCGGGCGAGGATGCGGCCGGGGGCGTCCACGTGGCCGGTCACGAAGTGGCCGCCCAGGAGGTCGCCGGCCCGCAGGGCGCGTTCGAGGTTCACCCGGTCGCCCGGCGCCAGCGCGGCCAGCTCGGTCCGGGCCAGGCTCTCCGGCCCGGCCTGGAAGGTGAACCCCTCGGCGCCCCGGGCGACCACGGTCATGCACGCCCCGTTCACGGCGACGCTCTCGCCGACCCCGAGTTCCGCCCCGAAGCCGGGGCCGGACACCCGGAACCGCCGCCCGCCGCTGCCGTCGTCGTCGGCGCTCTGGACCGTGCCGAGCGTTTGTACCAGACCGGTGAACATGAAGGCATTGTAGGGGTTTGGGTCAACCGCGCCGGCGGGGGCGGTCGATACGAGGCTACCGTTCGTGCGCGGAGACGCTTTCGATGGGCATGCTCGACCACTGGCAGCCGGTGCTGAAGTCCGCCGACCTGGGGGCGAAGCCGGTCGGGGTGACGGTCGCCGGCGAGCCGGTCGCGGTGTTCCGCACGACCGCCGGCGGGCTCGGGGCGCTGGCCGACGCCTGCCCCCACCGCAAGCTCAAGCTCAGCGCCGGGCAGGTGGTCGGCGACCGCCTCCGCTGCCAGTACCACGGCTGGACGTACGATGCGTGCGGCCGCGGCGAGAGCCCCGGCACCCCGAAGCTGACCGCCTGCGCCGCCAGCTACGACGTCCGCGAGGAGTACGGCCTGGTGTGGCTGAAAGCCCGCGGGGCCGCGGCCCCCTTCCCGGAGCTGGACCCGCCCGGGTTCTACCCGATCTGCACCCTCCAGCACACCATCCCGGCGCCGCTCGAACTGGCTGTGGACAACTTCACCGAGATCGAGCACAGCGGCACCGTCCACACCACGTTCGGGTACGACCTGGAGCGGATGCACGAGGTCAAGGTGCGGTTCGAGAGCACCGCCGACAGCGTCCGGGTGGTGAACGTGGGGCCGACCAAGCGGCTCAACCCGGTCTTCTCGTGGCTCCTCGGCATCAAGCGCGGCGACCTGTTCCACGACGACTGGACGACCTACTTCTCACCGCTCTACTCGGTCTACGACCACTGGTGGACCAGCCCGGACGGCGCCCGCGAGGCGATGGTCCGCTGGCGGCTGTACCTGTTCTTCGTCCCGGTCGACGAGAAGCAGACCCGGCTGACCTCGGTCACCTACGCGAAGTCGCGCTACCCCGGCCCGGCCGGCGGGCTCCGGCTGGCGAAGCGGCTGTTCCGCCGCGAGATCGACCGGGAGGTGACGGCCGACGTGGACATGCTCTACCACCTCGCCGACTACGACACCGCCATCGAGGGGCTGAAGCTGAGCCGGTTCGACAAGGTGCTCGGCCTCACCCGGGAGCGGATCAACACCGTCTACCGCGGCCGCTCCCCGCTGTCGCTGAAGGCGGCCTGACCCGCCTTGCCCCGGGTTCCGCGTTCGCGGTACGCTCCCACCCCCGCGCCGCCCGGCGGGCCACGGAGGGTCACCGCAATGCGCTGCGTCTGCCGCCCGGTCTGGGCGGTTTCCGTCCTGGCCGCCTTCCTCGTACCCGCCTCACACGCCACCGCCGGCCCGATCGAGTGGGGGTTCTCCACCCACCTGGCCCGCGCCGGCGGCGCGTACGGCCCGGCCGCGGGGTGGGGGTGGCTGACGGATGAGTTCATCGGCGGCGACACCACGATCCACGAGGTCACGTTCAGCCGGCTGGCCGCGGCCGGCCCCGGGCACGGCTGGGGCTGGCAGTCGGTCCGGGTCGGGGCGGTGGTCCCGGACGGGCCGAGCTACGACCCGCTCCACTGGGCGGAGAGCACGTTCGACATCAACCTCACCCTCACCGACCTCGCCTCGGGCGAGGCCGGGACGCTCCGCTTCACCGCGACCGGCTGGGAGGACGTCACCCAGGACATGGACCACCCCTGGGTTCTCCTGGGCCGGAAGTCGTTCGCCCTGATCACCGGCGACGCCGAGCAGACCCTCACCCTCGGCGGGAACACCTACCACGTCGGGCTGCGGGCGGTGGGGCGGTACGACACGGCCGAGCTCGTGGCCGACGTGCGGGTCGGCGACGTCCAGGCCACGCCGGAGCCGACGACGCTCGCCCTGGCCGGGCTCGGGCTGGCCGCCGCCGGGCTGGCCCGCGCCCGCCGGTCCGGGGTGCATCGGGCCGCGGGCCGGCGGTAGCCGCCCGCCCTTATTGCTCGAAGCCCGCCCTCCCGTCTCGCTCGCGCCGGCCGGGTCCGGGGTGCCTGCCCCGGGCCTCCGGCCGCCCCCTCTCGTCCCGCCCGGAACCACACCACGGATAGCCGTTATCACCCCAGCCGCCTTCCGACGGCGCCCCGCCGCCCCGGGCTCCGAAAGGTCGGGAGCAACACCATTCGGCATCACGTCTTCCCATTCGGCGGGACGAGCTCGGGCCTGATCCACTTCCTGCTCAGCAGTACGCACGATCGACCGATGGTCGTCGAAGAAGTGCCGGGCGGATCGAAGAATTTACGGTGAAGGCGGGGTGCGGGGCCGAGCTCCGGCGCCCGCCCCCGCGCCGATGGCGTTCGCCCGGAACGGCTTCGGGCGGGGCGTTGTCGGGACGGTCCGCGCCCAGCGGTCCGGGTTGCGGCGGGGCGCCCCCCGTGGGTAACCTCCCGCGCCCGCAGTTGCCCGGCGGGCCGGAGGGTTCACCATGCCGCATACACGCTCCGCCCCGTGGCTCGGGGCCGCCGCTCTCCTGCTCGCCCCCCAGCTGGCCTTGGCCGGCCCCCTCACCTGGGGGTTCCGCGCCGAGGCTCCGGACGGCACCGTCCTCCGCGACGTGACCGCGCTGTCCGACCTCGTGTACTCCGACCTCTTCCTCCCCGACCCGCGGGCCGCCGGCCAGCCCGTGAGCGAGACCACCCCCGGCCACCGCTTCGACCGCTGGAAGTCCGAGGCGACGGTGACCATCACCGACGGAGCCTCCGGCCAGAGCGGCGAGTTCCAGCTGTGGCGGGGCTGGGTGCGGGAGTACGAGGTCCGCGCGGACGGGTCCGAAGAACTGATCTACGAGGGCGAGACCGGCGGCCCGTGGCCGGACGCATTCCAACTGACCCTGGGCGGCAACCGGTACGACGTCCGCGGCCCCGGCGGGGAACTGCTGGTGAACGTCACGCCCGCCGTCGCCACGCCCGAGCCGACGACGCTGGCGCTGGCGGCCGTCGGCCTGACCCCCCTGGCCGTCCGGGCCGCGCGCCGCCGGAGGATGACCCCATGCGCCTGACCCTCACGTGCGCCGCGGTCGTGTTGCTGGCCGGGCCGGCCGTCGCGGACCCGACCCCGTCCGACTACCCGGTTCAAGGCCGCCCGGTCACGTGGTCGTACCGGTCCGAGGTGCAGTACGACCAAGACTACGGCGACGACTTCGTCATTACGGTTCACCCCGGCCAGACGGTTCGGACCGCCGCGGGCGACATGACCGGCTACTGGCTGTTCAGCTCGGTCGCCAACCCCCGGCCCGCCCCCGGGGAGTACGAGGTCCGCTACGGGTTCGCCCTCAAGGCCACGATCACCGACGAGGCGTCCGGGGAGTCGGCCGCGTTCTGGTTCCGGGGCTCCTACGCGTCGATGTGGATGTACCCCGACTCCGAGCGGGACAACCCGGACCGCTGGCGGTGGGAGTTCGAGGGCTCGGAGTTCGGGGACTTCCGGAACACGCACACCGCGTACCTGGGCGGCGTCGAGTACCGGGTCCGGGCCTACGGCGGCGGGACCGGCCAGACCCCGAACGGGGAACTGGTGGTCCAGGCCGTCGCCACCCCCGAGCCGGGCACGCTGGCGCTGGCCGGGCTGGGGCTCGGGATGGGGGCGTTGCGGGCGGTTCGGCGCCGCAGGTAGGAATGACGACTGACCCATCGATGGGTCAGTCGTCACTTCCTCAGCTAGCTGCCGCGGACGAGATCCCAGCCGCGGCGGTACTCCTTGCGCACGAGCCGGGTGGCGGGCTCGCTGTTCGTGAAGGTCAGTTTGGCGGCGTCCCAGCGCAGCTCGGTGCCGGCGAAGCGGACGGCGATGTTGCCGAGTAGCATCGCCTCGGTCAGCCGGCCGGCGTAGTCGAAGTTGCTCGTGGCCACCTCCGGCCGGCCGGCGCGGATCGCGTCGGCCCACTCGCGCTTCTGGAACAGATCCTGCCCGCCCTCCTCGGCCGCCACCGGCAGCGTCTCGGGCCGCGTCAGCTGGGTTCCCATCGCCAGCGCGTCCGGGACGATGCGGAACCGGTTCCCGTAGTCGTCCGGGCTGAACAGAATGCCCTTGTCGCCCACCAGGATCGACCCGCTCGCGGTCAGCTGTTCGCCCGGCCGGAGCAGGCGGGCCACCAGCTCGGCCGGCGGCAGCACCCGGCTGTTCCCGCGCTTCCCCTCGTACCAGTGGAGCGTGCAGGCCGGGAGGTTCCGGCGGGCCGGGAAGCGGTACTGGATGTGGCCCCAGGCCGGGAACGTCTCCGGGTTGATCTCGCCCGCCTCGGCGACCACCGAGGTCGGGGCGTCAAGGTGCAGCGCCCGGAACGGCATGTTGGCGGTGTGGCAGGCCATGTCGCCGAGGGCGCCGGTGCCGAACTCCCAGAACCCGCGCCAGTCGTGCGGGTGGTAGGCCGGCCGCGGGGCGAACGCGACCGCGTAGGGCCGCATCTGCGCCGGGCCGATCCACTGGTCCCAGTGGACGTGCTTCGGCACCGGCGCCTCCGGCGGGCGGGCCACGACGTCCGGCGACTGCTTCCAGTACTGGGCCGGGCGGTTCGTCCAGACGTGGACCTCCGCCACGTTGCCGATCAGCCCGCCGCGGACGAGTTCGACCGCCCGCCGCAGGCCGTTGAGGGCCGACCCCTGGTTCCCCATCTGGGTGCAGACCTTGTACCGCGCCGCCGCCTCGCGCAGCAGCCGGGCCTCCTCGATCGTGTGCGTCAGCGGCTTCTGGCAGTACACGTGCTTGCCGAGCCGCATGGCCGTCATGGCCGCCGGGGCGTGCGAGTGGTCGGCGGTGGACACGACGACGGCGTCGATGTCGCGGGCGGCGCGCTCGAACAGGGTGCGGTAGTCGAAGAACTTCTGGGCGCCGGGCCAGGTGGCGGCGCGCTGGTCGAGCCGCTGGGCGTCGATGTCGCACAGGGCGACCACCTGCATCACCTGGCCGGCGTGCTCGATGTCGCTCGACCCCTTCCCGCCGACGCCGATCCCGGCGACCCGGAGGCGGTCGTTCGCCCCGTAGACGCGGGACGCGGACAACGCCGGGGCGGCGGCCAGGTAGCCGGCGGCGGCGAGGGCGCGGCGGCGGGTGACGCAGCGGGACATGCGGACGGTCCTCGGGGGAGAGCGGATGGGGCGAGCGTACCCGCCCGCGCGGGCGGTGTCTAGAAGCAGAATGACCAAGGAGCAATGACCCACCAATGACCAAGGAGGGCACGAGGAGCGGGCGGGGTCCGCGCGCGAAGCATCTCACGAGACCGACAGGGAGCGGCCGGCGTCCAGAGCAGACGGCGTGCGGGGAGAGAGGGGGTCAGCAGCCGCTCCCTGTCGGTCGCGGCTCGCGGGTGTGCGAGGACACCGCGTTGGCGTCCCGAGGCGGGGGGCGGCACCCTACTCCACCCGCATGATTCGCCCCGACAGGACGCGGACCCGGTCCGCGACGCGGATCGCGCGAGCGCCGTTCTCCGGCACCACCCACACCGCGTAGTCCCCTTCCGGGACGAGCATCTCGACGCGGAAGTCTGGGGCCGTCTGCACCGCGACGTGCCCCTTCTCGTCGGGACCGGGGTCGAACGGGTCGGTGACGACCACCTTGCCGACCCGCGGGGAATCGTCGCGGCGGAACACGTCGACGGTGCCGAGGCGCTCGACCAGCTTCACCTCGTGCGTCTTCCCGGGCTCGGCCTTCAGGCCGGCGACGACCAGCACCTCGGTCCCGTCCTTGGGCTTGGCGTACACGTCGAACGGCCCGCCAGCGGGGAGTGGAACCGCCTTGTCGAACGTCTTGGTCCGCAGCGCCGGCTTCGGCCGGGCCGCCCCGGGCTTCACCGCCCCGGCCGGGTACACGGCTACCGACTCGACCGCCGGCTGTGTCCGCGACGTCACCACCAGAAGCCGGGCGGGGGCGTCGTCGGCCGCGGCGGTCGCTGCGACGGCGGTGAGCAAGACGGCGAGGGCGGCGCGGGGCATGGTTCGGCTCCGGGGGGACACCCGTATTGAACCACACCGGGCCGGCCGGGTCTGTCACAAGCTGTAACGGGTCGGGGCGGCCCTACCCCGTTGCGTCTCAGCCCGGGGCCGGGTCGGTGGGGACGATGACATCGCCGCGGGGGAGGGGGAGGAAGTGGACCAGCCCGTGCCGCTGGGTCTGCAACACCAGGTCGGGGCCGACCATCCGGGCGGGGCCGGGGTCGGCGTCCGGGGAGCGGGTCTGGATCACGTCCCGGGCGGTCGTTGGGTCGAGCCCGCAGGCGGTCAGGTACAGCCACAGCACCGTCGGCCCGCGGAGGCAGCCGGCGGCGCAGTGGACGTACACGTGAGCGCCGGGCTCGGCCGCCATCCGGTGAAGCTCGTCCAGGACGTGGAGGGCGACATCGGTCGGCAGGCGGTGGGAGTCGTCGAGCGGAACCCAGATGACCTCGCGGAACGCCCCCGGGCCGGCCCCCAGCTGGCTCGGCCGGGTGGACACGTTGAGGACGTGGGTCACCCCGGCCGCGCGCAGGTCGGCGGCCCGGTCGGGGGTCGGGAACCGCCCGACCGAGAGCGCCTGGGTGATCCGGTACATGGGGAATGATCTTACCCGGCGCCAGCACGAATGCGAGCCGGGGGCGCGGGCGGAGCCCACACCCCCGGCCCCGGTCGACGGCCCGGCCTACGGGAGCGGCAGCGTCTCCGCCCCCTGGGAGGTGCCGGCAGCCCGCCACGTCGCCAGGTCGACCGAGTTCGTCACGAACCGGACGCTGCCGTCGCACATGGCGGCGTTGATGCCGCCCGTGTGCCGGCTCCGGGCCAGCTGCATCCGGGGGAGGTCACTCGTCGCGGTGGTGGTGCACGGCATGGGCGGGTTGGTGTAGGCCGCCGCGTTGCCGCACCCGGCCCCGGTCATCACGTCCGGGGCGCTGCGGTTGTTCGGCGTCTGGTAGGTGGTGAACCCGGCCCCCCCGCCCCACCACGAGAAGCCCCGGTAGTCGCCCGAGCTCGGCCCCTGGATCACCTCCGAGACGCACACGGTGTTGCTCGTCCCGTCGGTGATGTCGGTGATCCGGCGGGGCTTGCCCGACTTGCCGTTCGCGGCGTTGCCGCCGGCGTAATCCGTCGGCGACGAGTCGCCGCCGGCGGCCAGGGTGGCCGGATCCTCGTACCACCCGAACGGCGCCCCGCCGAACGTCACGCACCCGTTGGCCCCGATGGTGGACCCGCCCGTGCAGCCGATCGGCGCGCTCACCTGGTAGAGGCTCGTGTTCCCCGCGTTGAGGACGTAGTTGTGCAGCGTGATCGAGCCGATGATCTGGGGCGTGTCGCTCGGGCAGGTGAAGGTGTTCAGCCGGGCGTAGGCGACCCCAGTGTTCACCCCGGCGGCGTAGCGCGGGCCGGTGTTGTCCAGCCCGCCGAAGTTCTGGTAGATGTTGAACATCTGCTGCTGCTCCATGTAGGGCAGGATCGGCACCATCCACGTCCCCCAGCAGCACCCGGTCCGGCTGACGCCCGGGAGGAACGTCCCCATGGCGCTCTCGTAGCTCATGTTGGCCAGCGAGATCTGTTTGATGTTGTTCTGGCACTTGGCGCGGGCGGCGGCCTCGCGGACCTTCTGGACCGCCGGGAGGAGGAGGCCGATCAGGATGGCGATGATGGCGATCACGACGAGCAGTTCGATCAGCGTGAACCCCGGACGACTTCGGGAATGCATCTGGACACCCTCCAGTACGAGCGCCCGGCGAGTCGGGCGCGGCGATGAGAGCCCCGTCGGGTGTGGCGGGGCGGGTCAGGGGATGGGGAAGTCGAACACGTTCGTCCCCCCGGCAACGACCGTGATTTCCTGCTTGGACTTCGCCCCCCACTCGGGCGGGACGATGTTCTTGGAGATGATGTTGGTGCCGCCCCCCGGGCCGGGCGGCTGGTCGGCGTTCACCGGGTTGACCGCCGTCTTCCCGTCCCCGGCGGACACGCGGACCCGGTACTTCCCGGGCTTGAGCCCGTTCTCCCGGTGGACCTGGTACTTGCCGCCGCTGGTCACCGACGAGCCCTCGGTCCCCTGGTTGTCGAGCGGCTCGAACCGGACGACCGCGCCGTCCGGGATCGGCTGCCCCTTGAGCTGGACGGTTCCGGACACGGCCTCGCGGCCGTCGCCGTTGGAGCACCCGGCCGCCGCGGCGGCCAGCACGAGCGCGAGCCATGAGCGCATCACAGGCGCCTCCGGGCTGCGGAATGGAAGAGGAATAAGTTCTGGCTGGAGCGCGAGTCGAAGAGGCGAGTATGAGTCTGACCGGTTGCCTCTCATCAGTCAAGCAAATTCTCGCCGGATTCGTGATCAGGTGGTGATCACCCGACGGCGCCTCCACCCCGGGCGGGGATGAGGGCACGGCGACCGCGGGGGCGACGTGACCTCGCCTGTCCAAAGCAACAGCCCGACGGGTCGCCGTGGTGCGACCCGTCGGGCTGGGTGTCAAACTCGCCCGCCGCGCGGCGTTACTCCTTCACCCGCATGAGCTCCGCGGTGATCGCCTTGTGCCGCTGGCGGATGCCGTTCCGCAGCCGGTCGACGTGGCCCTTCAGGTGCTGGCCGGCGCCGGCGTCCGTGGCGGCCAGGGCGGGCTGGATCTGCCGCTCCAACTCGTCGAGCCGCTTCACCCACCGCTCCGGCTCGAACACGGTGCGCATCACCTCGCGCATCCGCGCCCAGTACCGGCGCCGCCCCTCGGGCGTCTCGACCACCCCGCGCGCCACCATCCCCCCGAACCCCGGCAGGGCCGGCCCGTTCGGCTCGCCGAACATCTGGTCCAGCCCGGACGGGATGAAGACCAGCTTGTTCCGCTCCGGGTCGTGGTAGATGCGGTAGTTGTTCGCCTTGAACGGGTAGCCGTCCCAGTCCCAGGTGATCGACGACATCACCATGTAGCTGATGAACTGGTCGAGGTCGAGGAGGCGGGCCAGCTGTTCGAGGCGGCGGCGGTGGTCGCCTTCCCGCACGGCCGAAACCAGAGCCTTCAGGTCGCCGCGGTCCTTCACGTCCCCCTTGCCGGAGACGAGTTCGAGCGGCTGGTCGATCTCCCGGAGGAACCCGCCGTCGTAGAAGTTGCCGTGGCTGTTCTTGAAGTGCTTGAGGAGGAAGCCCTTGCCGTACCCCTCCTTGAGACAGTAGAAGCCGCGCGGCCGGCCGTTGATGGTGACGGCCGCGTGCCCGAACCGGGCGGTGGGCACCCCGACAGCGCGGAACAGCTCGCCGCAGAGGATTTCGGACAGGTAGCTCGGATCCTGGGCCGAGTTGTTCAGGTGGAACTTGTCCATCCCGCGCCATCGCTGGCCGTCGGCGAACTTGTCCATGTTCAGGGTGAGGCCGGGCTTGGCGTCGAACGGCTGGAAGCTCCCGGCCGCCCCGCGGAGGTGGACGCCCGCGTCCTTGTACGTGACCCCGCCCTCCCGCAGGGTGACCGGGACGTACTTCCGGTGGTCGCGGCGGAGGGAGTCGGCCTGCTGCTGGCCGATCTCGATGGCGATGGCGACCGGCCGGCCGGCGGCGAAGAAGGCGTCCACCTCCTCGGCGGCCTTGCCCTTCTGGGCGGCCGCCGGCCCCGGCTGCCAGCTGACGAGCGCCGCGGCCGCGAGCAGTGCCAGCGGCGGGGTCGTGTAGCGCATCATCGTCGGTCCTCCCGGGGAGCGGGGGAGTGATGCGTGATCGGGTTGCTCGGTAGGCCGCCGGAGCGTTGCCCCGGGCTCTGGAATCCCAGCCCTTCGGGCTGAAGAGGGCTCTGGTTTTCAGGCCAACGGCCTGAGATCCGATGGCCCGGGGCGTTGCCCCGGGCGGCCTACCGAGCAACCCGATCGCGCATCACTCCCCCATTCCCTCCTCCCCCACTGGTTTACCCCGGTTCCCGCCACTCCACACTCTGGACGCCCTCGATCCGGTTGAGTTCCCCGATCAGGGTGACGGCCGCGACCCCGGGCTTGGGGCGGACGAGGTACGTGTAGTCCACCGCCGCCCCCTGCTTGGCCGTGTCCGCGGCCTGGAACCGGTACTCGCGCAGGTGCTTGTCGAACGCCGCCGCCAGCACCGCCTGCGGGTCGGCCCCGTTGGCCAGCCGGACGACGAGCCGGGACGGCTGCGCCACGGCCCCGGTCCCGCCCCACAGGGCGAGGACGGCGGCGGTCAGCCCGACGACCGGGATGCCCACCAGGGCCAGGGCCGGGAACCCGGCCCCCACGGCCATCCCCACGGCGACGGCGAAGATCACGAACGAGGTGTCCCGGGTGTCGTCCACGACGGTGCGGAAGCGGACGATCGACAGCGCCCCGACCAGGCTGAACGCCCGGGCGACGCTGTTCCCGATCACCTGGGTGACGAGGGCGATGAGGACGGTGAGCAGCACCAGGGTGGCGAAGAACGGGGCGGCCTCGCTCCGCGTCTTCCGGCGGGTGAGGGCGTAGACCGCGGCGACCGCCGCCCCGAGGACCGCGGCCAGGACGAGCCGGACGGCGAGCTTGTCTGGCGCGACGTCGCCGTCGTTCGCCACCGCCCCGTTCAACCACTCGGGCATCCGCCGGTCCCTCGCTCGCTCGGTCTGTTCCGTTGAGTATACGGCCCCGGCGGTGGTAGACTCTACCCTGCCCACGGAGGACTGCATGGCGACCGCGACACCGGACGTTCTTCCCGACACCGACACGGACGCCGACACCCGCCGCCAGCCCCCCTACGCGGTGGTGCTGCACAACGACGACCTGAACGGGATGGTCTTCGTGGCCGCGGTGCTGCGGAAGGTGTTCGGCTACACGACCGAGCGGTGCGTGGAGCTGATGCTGGAGGCGCATGAGAAGGGGCGGAGCGTGGTGTGGGTCGGGACGCTGGAGGTGGCCGAGCTGAAGGCGGACCAGATCCTCTCCTGCGGCCCCGACCCGGCCGCGGCCCCCCGCGGCGCCCAGCCCCTCCGCGTGAGCGTGGAGCCGACGGCGTGAGCACCGGCGGTGGTGGTGGGGCGCCGAACCCCGGGCCGCCGGTGCGCCTCTGTTCCGTAACGCCCCACTCGTCACGGGTTCCGACCGAGATGCTGCCGGACACCGAGCCGTACCGCGACCAGGCCCAGCTGTGGCCGAAGGACGGCCGCCACATCCTCGCCCACTACGACGTCGAAACCGTCCTCGTCTACCAGGCGTACCGCCCGGCGATCGGCCGGTACGCCGTCGAGCACGGCGCCTTCGGCGGCGACTTCAGTTACTCGCGGATGAGCTGGGTAAAGCCGAACTTCCTGTGGATGATGTACCGCTCGGGCTGGGGCACGAAGGAGGACCAGGAGGCGACGCTCGGGCTCCGGCTGCGGCGGACGTTCTTCGACACGCTCCTGGGACAGGCCGTGCCGTCGTCCTGGCACCCCGACCAGTACCCCGACCGGGCCGACTGGGGGCGGGCCGTGGCCACGTCGGACGTGCGGCTCCAGTGGGATCCGGACCACCACCCGTCCGGGGCAAAGCTCGACCGCCGGGCGGTCCAGCTCGGGCTCCGCGGGGGCGTGCTGGAGGCGTTCGGGCGGCGGGAACTGGTCGAGGTGATCGACCTCACCAACTTCGTGGCCGAGCAGCGGGAGCGACTCGCCGCGGGCGGGGTCGGCGCGCTGCGCACCCCGCGCGAGCGGGTCTACCGCCCGGCCGACGACGAGGTCGCCCGGCGCCTCGGGCTGGCGGACGCGGCGTGACCGGTTCGGCCCGGCCGATCCCCACCAAGGGAAGCCGCGAAGACGGCGCGGGTGGCGGGCGGGCCGGGCGGGTATGCTGTGGGGACTTGCTCCCCCGCACGGTTCTCCCCATGCCCGCCACCCGCCGCGACCTGTTCCGCCTCACCGCCGGGGCCGCCGGCGCGACCCTCCTCCCACCCCGTGCGGCGTGCGCGGACGACCCGCCGCCCGCCGCGGCCGGGTTTCGCGTCGTCGGCTACCTGCCCGACTACCGGGCCTTCGACCCGGCCGCGGCCCGCGGGGTCACCGACCTCGTCGTCTTCTCGGCCGAGCCGACCGCGGCCGGCGACCTCGACCTGTCCCGCCTCCGCCGCGTCCGCTGGGCCGACCTGCGGGCGTTCAAGACGCGCCACCGGGTTCGGCTGGTGCTGTGCGTCGGCGGGTGGGAGCGGTCGCGCCACTTCGCGGCGGTGGCCGCGTCCGACCCGGCCCGGCAGGCGTTCGCGGCGACCGCCGTGCGGGTGTGCCTGGCCGAGCGGCTCGACGGACTGGACCTGGACTGGGAGCACCCGACCGGCCGCGCGGAGCAGGAGGGGTACGCCCGGCTGCTGGCCGACCTCCGGGCCGCGTTCGCCCCGCACGGGCTGGTGCTGTCGGTGACGATGGCCGCGTGGCAGGGGCTCCCCCGGGCCGGGTTCGAGGCGGCCGACTGGGTGAACGTGATGGCCTACGACCACCCCGGCCGGCACTCCACCTTCGAGCAGGCCCGCGCCGACGTGGACCGGCTGACCGCCGCCGGCGCCCCCGCCGCCAAGATCACCCTGGGCATCCCGCTCTACGGCCGGTCACCGGCCCGGCGGTCGGATGTGCTGACCTACCGCGAAATCGTGGCGAAGCACCGCCCGGCCCCGGCCGACGACGAGGCCGGCGGGCTGTACTTCAACGGCCCGGCGACGGTCCGGCGGAAGACCGAGTACGCGCTCGGGGCCGGGCTGGCGGGCGTGATGGTGTGGGAACTCGGGCAAGACGCGGCCGGGGCGGACTCGCTCGTCGGCGTGATCCGCAGCGCGGTCGCTCGCCGAGTTCGGAAGGATTGAGGGATGAATGCAGAGTGCAAAGTGTCGAGTGCAGAACGGAAGACACCGGTGTCTTCCGTTCTGCACTCGACACTTTGCACTCTGCGTTACTCAAGGCAGTGGCACGTCGCGCAACTCGAACGTCACCTCGTGGACGGCCTGGACCCACTCGTTCACCACGAGCCGGGTCGGCGGGCCGAACTTCTGCGGCGCGCCCCGTCGGTCCATCGGCTGGAACGGCAGCGTCATCGACACCCACCCCGGGTTGGTGTTGATGCTGCTCGGGCCGTAGTTGCGGTAGCGGTTCCCGGCGTCGTCCAGCAGCTCGACCTTCTGCCAGATGGAGTTCGACCAGTTGTAGTCCGGGTTGTTCGGATCCTGGGTGCCGAGCCGGCGGATCGTCAGGGTGGCCGAGTACCCGCCGTTGCCCCCCGTCACCGAGTCCACCTCGACCTCGACCGTCCGCCCGGCCTGCTTCAGGTTCTTGGCCTTGAGCGGGTCGCGGACGGTCACCTCCGGGACGACCGCCCCCAGCAGCGTCACCCCGACCTTGGCCTTGAGCGAGCGGATGGCCTTGGCCTCCCGCCCGCCGCGGGTGAGGTTCAGGCTCCCCGTCAGGTTGAACGACCGGTAGGAGCCGCCCCCGTAGTACGACACCCGCGACCCGCCAACCCCCGGGTTGGCGGGCGGGGCCATCGACTGCCCCTGGTCGTCCTCGGCGGACAACACCGCCGGCTGGAGGGCCATCCCGAGGAGCGGGTTCTTCGGCTCGGAGAAGACGTTGAAGGTGAGGTTCACCGACTCGCTCGGGCGCGTGAAGCCGACGCCCCGCGGGTCCGGCCCGGACAGCGGCAGGCTGCGGTTCACGTGGACGTTCGTGGCGACGATCTTGAACGGCCCGGGGTAGGCCACGTAGGGCGACCGGTTCGGCTGGCCGTAGGCGTTCACCTGCACGCCGTCGTCGTCGAACCCGCCGGCGTTCACGGTCGTCCCGGTGGCCTCGGCGAGGGCGTCCACCGCCTGCCAGAAGGGAGTGTTGTCGAACCCGAGGGTGACGGGGGCGTCGCCGGCCGGGCGGCCGCCGCCCTGGAAGTCGATCCGGTAGCCGGTCTGGCGGGCCACCTCGGCGAACGCCTGCTGGGCGGTCCGGCTCCTGGCCGGCATCGTCACCCGGCGGGGGCTCACCAGCCGGTCGTGCTCCATCCGCCGCACGAGCACCGACAGCCGGCGCGACACCTCAGGGCTCCCCGTCTCGGCCAGCGCCCGGCGGAGGTGGGGCAGAGCCTTGTCCCCGAGCGCCTCCAGGTCGCGGCCGGCCTTCTCCCGGGCGCGGTAGTCCGGGCCGTCGAGGGTCTTCACCAGGGCGGCGACGGCGGGGTCGGGGGGCGGGCCGTCGTCCGCCCGGGCGGGTGCCGGGACGGCGGGTGCCGGGGCGGGTTGGCCCAACCCGACCGCCACCAGCCCGAGAATCCCGACAACGGCCCCGGCCGCGGCGGCGCGCATGACCCACACTCCCCGCCCCGCACGGGAAGCCGGCCCGACCGGCCGGCCCGCGGGAACGGATAGTAGCGTACCAGCCCGGAAAACCGGCCTCAAGGGTCCGGACGCCCGGGAAGGGCCGGAAACCGCCCGGAAATGCTGAAGTTGTCCCGGCCGGCTGACTCTGTCGGTGGGGCCGGTCGTAACGCGAAGCACGAAATTCAAAGCACGAACCAATCCGTGAATTCGAGTTTCGAGCTTCGCGTTTCGTGCTTCGCGTCCGGTGTTTCTACTTCCCCACAAAAGTGCGGCCCGGCGTGAAGTCGGCCGTGGGGCGAAAAAGCTGGCCTACACCTTCGATCATCGGAGGTGAGCGGCCCGACCGCCCCAGGAGGATTGCCCCGTGATCGTGATCGGCGCCGCCGTCTTCGTCCTCGCCTCGGTCCTCATCGGGTTCTCGATGGCCGGGGGGAAGGTCAGCGCGCTGATCCACCTGTCCGAGTTCATCACCATCGGCGGGGCCAGCGTCGGCGCCTTCCTGATGATGTCCCCGAAGAAGGTCATCACCGACGTCATCAAGGGGGTGCTGGCCACGCTCAAGGGCTCGCCCTACGGCAAGCCGGCGTGCATCGAGATGTTCAAGCTCCTGTACGCCATCACCCGGATGACCCGCTCGGAGGGCGTTCTCGCCCTCGACCAGCACGTCAGCGACCCGAAGAACAGTACCCTGTTCAAGCAGTACCCGAAGATCAGCGGGAACCACCACGCGATGGAGTTCCTGTGCGACGCCCTGGCCCTGATCGTGGACGGCCAGGCCGAGAGCGAGAAGCTGGCCCACTGGCTGGAGGAGGAGATCACCACCATCGAGCGCGAGCACCACGCCGCGTCCGGCGCCCTGGGCAAGGTGGCCGACTCACTCCCCGGGTTCGGGATCGTGGCCGCGGTGCTCGGGATCGTGGTGACGATGCAGGCGATCGGCGGGCCGGTGGACGAGATCGGCTACAAGGTCGGGGCCGCCCTCGTCGGCACCTTCCTCGGGATCCTGATGGCCTACGGGTTCGTCGCCCCGCTGGCCGGCCGGATGGAGGCTCTCGGGGAGCAGGAGAAGCTGTTCCTCCAGGCGATGGCCACGGCCGTGGTGGCGATCAACGAGGGGGCCAACCCCCGCGACGTGGTCGTCCGGGCCCGCCGGATCGTCAGCACCGACTGCCGGCCGACGCAGGCCGAACTGAAGCAGATGTTCAGCTGAAAGCACGAAGCACGAAGCACGAAATTCGAAACCCGCATCCGGACTTCGAACTTCGTGCTTCGAATTTTCTTCTTCCCCGAGGTGGATCGTGGCCGGCAAGAGTGGCGGGTCGTGGAAGGTGGCTTACGCCGACTTCGTGACCGCCATGATGGCGTTCTTCCTGGTCATGTGGATCGGGGCTCAGGACACCAAGACCCGGCAGTCGGTCGCCAACTACTTCGTGGACCCGTCCGGGATCTCCAAGCAGCCGGCCGAGACCGGGGCCGTCCTCAACTCGCCCACCTACGGGAGCACCCCGAAGCAGCAGGGCACTGAGATGGGCCGCGGCCGGCAGTCCTACGACGACCCCGGCCAGCCGAGCCCGCCGACCAAGGTGGTGAGCGACTGGATCGCCGGGGACGACGCCCGGCTGAAGCTGTGGCAGTCGAAGGCGCGGGCCGCCAAGGTCGCGGCGGCCAAGTCCGTGGAGGCGACCGAGAAGGGCGCCGACCCGAACGAACTCGCCGCCCGCGAACTGGCCCGGGAACTGCGGGCCGAGGTGTCCGGCGGGGCCAACAAGGTGCAGTCCGGGGTCTACCAGGATTTGCTCTACGGGTCGTTTTGGGACGTGAACTGGACCCAGATCGCGCAGGATCTGGTTCGCCAGTAAGTCCCGCGTGTGGTTGGGCAAAACCTGTCCGGCACAGGCGCCACACCGGCCCCGCCAACCGATCTTGCCCCGCCGGCGCCGCCCGCGTATACCGCGCCCAGCGGGGTACTCGGGAACGAGGGAACAACCATGCGGCGGGCGTGGGGACTGAGCCTGGCGACGGGTGGGCTGTTCGCGGCCGTCGTGGTCGCTCAGCCGGCCCCGGCGCCACCGGGCAAGCTCCCGGTCCCGGCCCCGGTGCCCGCGCCGTCCGGGCTGGGGGCCGGCGACCCGGCCAAGCTCAAGGCGGACATCGAGGCGCTGTCGAAGGAGCGGACGGAGGCGTCGAAGCTCATCCCCGGGGGGGCCAAGACCTCGGCCGAGCGGGATCTCCTTCAGAAGCAACTACTTGAGATCCTCAAGCGGATTGCCGACCGCCCGCCGCCGGCCGCGTACCCGAAAGCCCCGCCCCTGACCACCAAAGAGGGGAAGGGGTTCGAGCCGGGCGAGCCGACGAAGGCCGTGGATCTGGTTCGGACGGCTGAAAACCTGTACCGACTAGGGGATACGGACGCCGCCCTGAAGACGTTCCGGCTGATCGACCGGTCGCTGCTCAGCCGGGAGGACCGGGCCTTCGTGAATTACATGACCGGCTGTGCCCTCCGGAAGACCGGCCGGCGGTCGGAGGCGGCGGTCATTTTCCGCGAGGTCGCCGAGGCCCGGGACGACGACTTCCTGTCGGAGTGCGCCATATCCCAGCTGGCCCTGATCCGATCGACCCAGGAACTTGAGGCCCAGCTCGAACAACTCCGGTCCCGGGCGAAATCGCGGTAGAATGGTGACGGAATTTCCGGCGGTTCGCCGGATTCCGGGCATTCCTGTTCTACAAGAATGCTGTTGGCGAGGCCCGCCCCCCACGGCGTCCCGCCCGGCCGCTTACGCTGTAACCGGAACCCGATGGCAACCCCCGTCGCTTCCCTGCCCGCTGCGATCGCCCCCCCGGCGACGACCGCCGCCTCGGCCGTCTCGACCGACGCAGCGGCCGCTGCGGCCGAGCCGTTCGGGGTGGTTCTAGCCCGGGCCGCTGGTGTCCCCGCCAGTCCGGGGGACAAGGCAATTGCTCAACAGGCCGGGCTGCTGCCGGTCGACGAACTGCCCGCGGACGAAGACCCCGCGTCCACCGACGCGGCCACACTCGCCGCCCAGGCTGCCGCCGGGCTGATCGTCCTGCCGCCGGGCGTCACCCTGCCGACCGAGCAGCCGACCGCGACGACCCCGGGCGTGGGCGAACAGGCTGCGAGTGCCCCGACCCTCCCGTCGGACGCCACCTCGCGGGCCGAACAGTTCCGTCTCCGCCTCGCCGCGGCCCCGCAAGCTCTGCCGCAGACCACGACCCCGCCGGCCGCCACGGACCGCAACGTCACGGCTCCGGCCGTACCAGCGGTGGATACGACCCCGACAACGGCCCCGGCCGTGCCTGCTCCGGCCCTTCCGGTGCCCCCCGGCCCGATTGAGGCGGCGGTGAACCCGAACCCGGCGACCGGGCTTCCGGCCGGCCGGACCCCGACGGTGGTGGCCCAGACGCCGGTGGTGGCCAACGTGCCCCTGCCGGTCACACCGACCGCCCCGGACACCGCCCCGACCGGCGTGGTGAACGCGGCCGTCGCCTCGTCGGGCCTGCCGAGTGTGTCGGTCGGCGACCGCCCGACGATGGCCGGGGAGCGGTTCGCGGCGGCGGCGTCCGCCGCGGTACGGGTGGTCGAAACCGCCCCGCAACCGACCCCGGCCCCGACCTTTGCCGCCAGCCTTGCGGCCGTGCCCCCGGCGATGACCGCCCCGGCCGAGCCGGTGAAGGGTGTCCCGGCGACGACTGCCCCGGTAAATGGTGCCCCGGCCGCCGCCGCGCCTGTGGTTGCGGCGATGACCGCCACCCCGGTCGCGGCCCCCACTGGAACCTCGCGGGTGGCCGCGACGGGTCGCCCGCCCGTGGCTCCGGCGGTCGCCCCCGCGACCGACTCGGCCCCCGGGCCGACGACTACGACTTCACTCCCGGCTACGACGGTTTTATCGTCCCCCACGGCAACGGAATTGCCCGCACCTGTTCCGAGCGCGACCCGGAGCCCGGTGGCGACCGCGCTCCCGACCGCGTCGTCGGCGGCCCCGCCCCCGGTCAGCCCCGACTTCGTGGCCCTAGTGAGCACCTCGGCCCGCCCGACTGCGGACGGTTCGGCCGAGACGGTCCGGTTCGCCGACTTCTTCCGCGAACCGAAGGCTGAGGCGGGCGTCTCGACCGCCGCGCCGCCCCTACCGGCTCCGGCGACGGTCGCGCAAACCGCTGCCCCGGCGGCGGCTACCACGCCAGCCCCGTCGGCCACACCGACCGCCGCGGCTCAGCTGGCCGACGGGGTCGTCGCCCACACCGCGGTGGTTAAGGAACACGGGCCGACCGAGTTTCGGATGCGGCTCGACCCACCGGAACTCGGCCGCGTGAAGGTCCACCTCGTCGCCGACGGGGACGCCCTCCGCGGGCAGGTGATGGTGGCCGACGACTCGGTCCGCCGGCTGATCGAGAGCCAGCTGCCGGAACTCCGCCAGCGGCTCGAACAGGCCGGGGTGACGGTCGGCCGGTTCGACGTGACGACCGACACGAACGCCGGCGGGTCCGGTCGGGACTTCCGGGGCGACGCCCGCCCCGAGTTCGCTACGACCTCGACCGAGCCGGCGACCCCGGCCCCCCGCCAGCGGCCCGCCACCCGGGCGGCCGGCCGGCTCGACGTAACCGTTTAACCCTACCGGCTTCGCAGGAGAAAGACCTATGGACGGCGTGTCCGCGAACCGGGCGGGTTCGATCAACCAGGACCAGTTCCTGCAACTGTTGGTGGCCCAGCTCCAGAACCAGGATCCGCTGAACCCGGTCACCGACCAGGAGTTCATCAGCCAGCTGGCCACGCTGAACACGGTCCAGAGCCTGACCTCGCTGAACAGCAACTTCGCCGAGATGCTCAAGCTCCAACAGCTGACGCAGGGGTCGGAGCTGATCGGCAAGACGATCACGTACACCCCGGCGGACGGCACCACCACCACCGGGAAGGTGGACTCGCTTACCACCGTGGACGGGAAGTTCGTCCTGTCCGTCGGGGCCGACCGGGTCGGCCTCGACCAGGTCCAGACGGTGAAAAGCTAACCCGGCTGGGGCACCACGAAACACCTAACCCCCACCCCCTCCGCGGAGGGGGCACCACCCCGCGGAGGGGTGAGGGGGCCGCCACGTATACGGGGGCCGGGATAACACCCCCGCCCCCAGACCTCTCCCCGGAGTGGGGAGGGGGGACCGGACCAGACCACCCGAACTTCATCCCCCGACCACGACCGCACTCGCACCAGGAGAATCCCGATGGCTCTGAACGCTCTGTTCGTCGGCTCCAGCGGCCTCACCGCCAACTCGACCGCCCTCGACGTGGTCGGCAACAACCTCGCCAACATCAACACCACCGGGTACAAGAACCAGCGCACCCTGTTCCGGGACGTGGTGTACCAGACCCTCAGCGCCGGGTCCGGGGCCAGCGGGACCGTCGGCGGGACGAACCCGGTCCAGCTCGGGTTCGGCGTGAACGTCGGGTCGGTGGACTCGCTCTTCGGGCAGGGCAACCTGACCCCGACCGGGCGGACGCTGGACGCCGGCATCCAGGGGAGCGGGTTCTTCGTGGTGAACAACGGCACCCAGAACCTGTTCACCCGGGCCGGCGGGTTCAACGTGGACTCGAGCGGCTACCTGGTCGACCCCGGGACCGGGTTCCGGGTCCAGCGGTTCGGGACGGCGGGCGAGGGGTCGGCCACCCTGCCGGGGTTCCAGGTGGCCGGGGACAACCGGATCAAGATCCCGTTCGGGGCCGGGGTGTCCGGGGTGCAGACGGCGAACGTGAACTACCAGGGGAACCTGGACACCAACCTGGCCGTCGGCGGGAACGTGACGACCGCCATCCAGGTGTACGACTCGCAGAACACCGCCCGGTCGCTGACCGTCACCTTCACCAAAACCGGCTCGAACACGTTCGACGTGACCGCGGCCATCGCCGGCGGGGCGGTCGCCGTCCCCGCCACCCCGGTGACGTTCGACAACGACGGCCTGCTCCTGTCCCCGGCCAACCTGGCGCTGGCGGTCAGCGGCATCCCCGGGGCGGACAACCAGACGATCAACCTGCGGCTCGGCACGATCGGCCAGGCCACCGGGCTGACCCAGTTCGGCGGCACCTCCACGGCCACCGCGGTGACCCAGGACGGGAGCGGGTCCGGCACCCTGGTGTCGGTGTCGTTCGACCAGTCCGGCATCGTCCAGGGGCAGTTCAGCAACGGCCGGAGCATCCCGATCGCCCAGCTGGCGATCGCCGCGTTCAACAACGAGAGCGGCCTGATCCGCCAGGGGACGAACTACTTCGCCACGTCGGCCGCGTCCGGCGAGGCGCTGATCGGGACGGCCGGGGGCGGCGGGCGGGGGAGCGTCCAGGGCGGGTCGCTGGAGGGGGCGAACGTGGACATCGCCACCGAGTTCAGCCGGCTCATCCTGGCCCAGCGCGGCTTCCAGGTGAACGCCCGGACGATCACCGCCGCCAACGACACCCTCCAGGAACTGGCCAACATCATCCGGTAACGCGGGGCCGCGTGACCGGAGTTAAAAATGTAAAAGGCAAAATGTAAAAAAGAAGACACGAGACGCCTTCCTAGGGCCGTCTCGTGTCTTCTTTTTTACATTAGGAGTTACGCAGTCGCGCGAGGCACGCGGTAAGCGGGGTAAGTGCGGTAAGCCCGGGCGGCGTCGCGGACGATCAGCCACTTGGCCGAGAGCCAGTTCACCCCGGTCCGGAAGCACCACCGCTCGACCACGACGAACGCCCGCAGCGCCAGCCCGATGTGACCCCGCTGGGCCACCGCCTTGCGGCACTGGCACCGCGGGACGTTCGTCACCTGCGCCAACCCCCGGTGGTACTCCTCGATCCGCCAGCTCGCGTCCGCCAGCCGCACCCGCCCCAGGTCGTCCATCCCCAGGTCGCTCGTCGCCCAGTGTTCCGTCGTGCCGTCCGCGGCCGCGATGCGGAACACCTTCCCCGTCGGCGCGATGTCGCACGCCCCCACCGCCCGCCGGCCCGTGCGGTCCGGGTTCACCCGCCGGTTGGCCTTCAGCCGGGTCACCCAGTGCCACCCCGCCGCCCGGAGGAGCTTCCGGTTGTC